>Ga0209810_1000023_pt1 | contig 540098 bp, 472 predicted proteins | sample Coa_R1_7_FD_187159 | JGI IMG/M metagenome (GOLD analysis project Ga0209810, IMG submission 187159) | Surface soil microbial communities from Centralia Pennsylvania, which are recovering from an underground coalmine fire - Coalmine... | ecosystem: Environmental > Terrestrial > Soil >...
ACCTGAAGCCGCCAGGCTAACCCCATGTGGGAGGCAGGCGTCGAGGGTGGGGTCGGTGATTGGGGTGAAGTCGTAACAAGGTAGCCGTACCGGAAGGTGCGGCTGGATCACCTCCTTTCTAGGGAGCCACGGATGCACAGGTCTACCTCGTAGACTCACACACGCATCCCACTCCCAGGTCGATCCTTCCGAATAGGAAGGCCTGAAAAATGAGTTGTTACGCAGGATGCAAATGAACAAACCTTGCCACTCTTGAGTTGTCCAGAGAAATCTGATATAATGGCTTCCGCATTCAGCTCAAGGGCTTTTAGCTCAGGTGGTTAGAGCGCAGTCCTGATAAGACTGAGGTCCCTGGTTCGAGTCCAGGAAGGCCCACCATCCCGCCAGGGGGACGTAGCTTAGTTGGAAGAGCGCCGCCTTTGCACGGCGGAGGTCAGGGGTTCGAATCCCCTCGTCTCCACCAGGGAGACCTGCAGCCAACCGCCTGTACATGCAGGTGGGGCGGTGACAATAGCGAAAGGGAAACACCCGTTCCCATCCCGAACACGGAAGTTAAGCCTTTCAGCTCCGATGATACTTGAGGGGCAGCCCTCCGGGAAAATAGGACGTTGCCGCTCCACCCGCCTGTATAGGCGGGTTTTTTGTTGCCCGCTGACAGCTACTCTTTTCAATCCACGTCATAAAAAGAGGGGAATGCGGAGGATTCTGGCCTTGCGCTTACTCGATAAGCTGAAGTAAAATAGGGTCATCAAGCTGAACTGTAGATGCTGGCCCGCCCTCACCCGGTGAAAGAGGGTTTAGGGGCTGAAGCCCCCTGTTATAAGGGAACGACCCATGTCGAGTACAACGCAAAAGGATTTTCGCCCAGGCAGTGGAAAGCACCGGCTTCGCTGGGTAGTTTTCGGGTTCCTCATGTTGTGCTGTCTGGTACTGCTATCTCTGCATATTCCTCTTCCTCAGATACCCTCGGTCAAAGCAAACAGCACCAGCATCAAGATCATGCCGTTGGGGGACTCGATTACCTTCGGTCAGGGTTCTTCAACGGGAGGAGGATATCGACTTCCGCTCTGGAAGGAGCTGACAGCGCGTGGATTTCCCATCGATTTTGTGGGATCTCTCCAGGATGGGCCAGACGGCTTTAATAGACATCATGAAGGACATCCCGGTTGGAAAATCAATCAAATAGCGGCAAAGGTAGTTCTCTGGTTGCTCATTTACCGACCCGATATCATTCTGCTACACATTGGCACCAATGACTTCGTCAAGAACGACGATCCAGCGCAAGCCCCTACACGTTTGAGTCAGTTACTGAACCTGATTACAGCCACTTTGCCCGACGCTATAGTAATTGTCGCCCAGATTCTTCCCCTCCCGCGTAGGGCCAGGCTCAACGCTGAAGTGGTGACTTACAATGCGGCCATTCCAACGATAGTGCGGACCGACTCCGTCCAGGGGAAACACGTTCAATACGTGGATATGTACCATGCAGTGCCTCCCAGCATGCTGCCTGATCAGATCCATCCCAATGATGCTGGCTACGCCCTGATGGCGCAGGTATGGCTGCAAGCGCTCCTTCCACTTCTCAGCAGGAGCAAACTGAAGTCAGGCACCACCCGGTACGTTGGCTCTTTGTCGTCGCAGTTCTGCTGTTTCAGCTAGTACAGAGGAGGGGCTGTTCTATGCCATCATCCTTGTCATCTTCTCACAAGCGCGCGCTGGTCAGCCTTGTTGTCCAGATGATCTTCACTCCATCTCTGTGCGTCATGCTCGCCATTGGTTCAGCGATCCTGTACCTGGTATGGGTTTTCCTGGATTTCTTCGCCGGTATGGCTGGCATAGATGTGTACTCCTGGCTCCCCTTGATCGTGCTGGTAGCGGTGATGGCTCTGTTGATGACTGAGCAATGGCGAACAACGGCCCTCGATATGCTGGTAGTAATCGTTGCCCTGGTCGGCCTCTACTACCTGCTCTTCTTGCTTGGATTGCTGGCGTTCCTCCCGGCTCCCATTATCGTAGTAAGCGGCATCATTTTGCTCCTCCTGCTCAATGGTAGTGCGTTCTGGGTGACGCGCAAAGTCCAACGAACAGGCGGCCTGTCACGGCAAAGCGTGCATGGGCAAAGACGGTTGTTTTTGATCGTCTTACCAAGAACCACGCTTGCTGTGGCCATGAGCGGGCTGTTCATCAAATTCTATTTCTGGGATGATCCGTCCAGACGATGGTTGCTGAGCGACCTGTTCCCCTATCAAGATACAGGACAGAAACTGACCCTCGCGCCTCACCTCGCCATTCCGCTTCAAGACGCCAGCGGCTTGAACAGCAGTATCGTCAGTGAAATCCGTTCCCCAAAGACCATCGCTGAGGTCATCCAGGCCGTCAAGGATGCGCGCTCGACAGGCCGGAAAATCTCGCTCTCCGGTATCAGGCACAGTATGGGAGGGCAGGCGCTTGGCTCGAACACCCTGCACCTCGACATGACACACCTTGATTCGGTGTACTACAACGACGCCGATCAAACTGTCACCGTTGGTCCTGGAACGACCTGGAAACAGATCCAGACTATCCTTTCCCAGCATGGCCGGGCCGTTAGAGTCATGCAAGACTCCAACATCTTCACCGTCGGCGGTTCGCTGAGCGTGAATGTGCATGGCAAAGACCCCCAATATGGGTCGCTGATCGAAGGAGTCACGTCCCTGAAGCTGGTGACGGCAGACGGGCGAGAAATCCAGTGTGATAGAACCCACCAGCAAGACCTGTTTTTCGCCGTGATTGGAGGCCTCGGCATCCTGGGAATCATCACTGAAGCCACCTTGATGACAACCCAGAACAGCACTTACCAATTTTCGCTGATGTCCCTTCAGACTTCTGCCCTCTTTGAAACGCTGCGCACCCTGGAGAAAAACCCTGCGAACCGCCTGCTCGAAGCGCACCTCTCGGTTGATCGCGCCCGCTTTCTCACCGAAGGCCTGATTTATCTTTACTCAGAGGCCAGATCGCTGCCGCAAGTGGCCGATGATCTTCGGGGAGAGAACAACATCTGGCTCCGCAAGGTGATCTTCCAGGCATCGAGGGCAAGCAACATGGGGAAAATCTTGCGCTGGGATCTGGAAAAGCTCCTCACCCCACTTGTTGAGTCCAAAACAGTCAGCAGGAATACGGGCATGGCGGTTCCTGTGCGTTTCCTGCAAAACCCCGACCCTCAGACGGCCGATATCCTCCAGGAATATTTCATTCCCACTGCCCAGGCCGGTGCCTTTCTTGAAAGCTATAAAAAGCTCCTGAAAAAATATCATATCAATCTCTTAAATGTCACCATCAGGAAAGTCATTCAAGACACTCAGGCGCTGGTTTCGTATGCGCAAACAGACATGTACGGCTTCGTCGTCTACTACAAAGTTGCGCGAAGGAGCGCGGATATCCAAAACCTCCAGGCGTTCACTCGCGAACTCGTCGAGTATCTACTCTCGATCAAGGCCAGGTACTATCTGTGCTACGGCAGCTACTATACGCCAGCCCAACTGACAGCGATGTATCCTGAGATCCGCAACTTATTTGCGCTCAAAGCACGCTATGATCCCGATAGCTTGTTTACCAATGTATGGTATGAAACATATCGCGGAGTTCTTTCTGCTGTTTCGGCCTTCTGAGTTTCTGGTTCGATCCCCTGCTTACCTTCATTCCGGGTCAGAAAGCAGCCGGGCCTCCGGCTCGGAGCCTGAAGGCCCGTCCGCTTCCGGCTCCGAGTCTGGGACAGAGAGCAGCTTTGCTTCCGGCTCAGAGGCGGCTGGGGTAACCGGTTTGTCGGCCACATGTTGATCCACTTTGGCCGCGACCTGCTCTTTAGCCTTCTGGAACGCCTGGGGATGCATCTCGCGCCACTCCGCCCAGATAGCCGTCAGAACGGCCTGGATGATTCCGGCAACCGGCGAGGCTAATAGCGCTCCCCAGATGCCAAAGAGTTCGCCTCCTGCTATGAGGGCGATGATGGAAACGACGGGATGTAAGCCGACAGCTTTGCCGACGATGCGCGGCCCAACCACGTCGCCTTCGATGATGTGGACGCCGATGAAGTAGCCCAGGACAAGCAGAGCCAGCAGCCAGCCCTTCGTCAAAGCCAGCAGGACGCAGACGGCACCTGAGACCAGGGTACCCAGGATGGGGATGAACTCCAGCACAAAGGCCAGCACGCCTAATAAAAGGGCATAGGGGACGCCGAGGAGCCACATGCCCAGACCAACCAGTATGCCGATGAGGCTGCACAGGATCAGTTGACCCCGAATGTAGCCGCCCACCACGCGCTGCAGGGTCTCCAGCAGGAAGCGCACACGCCCGCGCTGCCGGTACGGCATATTCTGGCGCAGCCAGCGCGCCGTTCGCGAACCATCGATGAGCAGGTAGATGCTGAGGACGGTTACAAGGATGATGTTGAGCGCGCTATCCGCTACGCTCGTCAAAAGTGGCACGATATCGCCGCTCAACCCCTCGGCGGTGCTGATGATGCGGGCACGGATGGCGGCGAGCTGGTCGGTGGTGATGCCCAAGGAACGCAGCGTCTGCTCCAGGGCGTTGGGGTGCGCGGACGGCCCCGGCTGAAGGAGAAAGCCCAGGTAGCTCGACAGCGACGTGATCTGCTCGACAGCGGTGCGCGCGATCAGGTAGAGCAGGCCTCCTACTCCGGCCAGGACGAGCAGATACACCAGGACAATGGCCAGAAAGCGCGGCATGAAGCGGTGCAACAGCGTGACCAACGGAGCCAGCGCGTAGGCAAGCAGACCAGCCACGATGATTAGCAGCAGCGATTTCGTCACGTGTCCCGCCGCCCATAGCAAAAGCAACACCACGCCCGACCAGGCCAGGATCGCCAGGGGAATAATCAATCGCCGCCCCCAGCGGACGAGGTTCAGCAGGTAATCATTAAGCTGGGGAGAGACAACCACCATGTCTGGCGAATCGAGCGAGACCATTTCATCCGGTGTGCCTGCATTATCAGAGCGTGGGGATGTCGTGGGTGGCCGGAACCCGCGCAGGCCCTGGCGAAGCAGCGTTGGCAGAGGCAACGCCCTTCTGGTCCTCTGGCTAGCAGTCGTACCTGTATCCAGACCTGCTCCTCCGTCTGGCGTAGCCACGTTCTCCTGCGTGCCAGCCACAGGCGTGTTTTCGTTCTGCTGCATATATTTCTCTTTCCAGCATATTAGCCACAACAGGTATTCTCTGAATCGGCACCCCATCCAAATACATTAATCTGATCGCGCCGGACTACTCTGTGATACACAGGTGTGACAAGTGTATTACGTATCAGATTTACAGAGGAATACACATCAATATAGAATTCCACCAACTATTGGTTGGAAGCCGTCCCTGTCATTGCACCGACTTATTTCACCGCGAGGGGTGCCGTTTTGGGCATCTGGCTGCCTTCATGAAACTTCCCCGTTTCACGATATATACCCTCTCTTAGAAAAGATTTTGAGGGAGTGTGACGTGCCGCTAACGGAGAGCGTTGCCGCACATCACATTCCTGGAGCAAAAGGGGGCACAGGATGAAGCAATTCACGACAGGGGTACTATTTGGCATAGGGCTTGGACTGTTGTTCACGCCGCTGCCGGGACAGGACATGCGCCGCCTGCTGCGACAACGGGTGCAGCAATTGCGGGGAACGCTTCCCGCATCCGTGTCACCGCGCCAGGATGTATCATCTCTTACCAGCCGCAGAACACAGACCTCTGGTGCTGTGACACGCGATTTCGATCAACCAACAGAACCGATGAAGAAGGTTGCCAGCCACCCTACCCCATCTGGAACAGCTACCCAGCAGAGTGCAGGCGAGACGAGCGCAAGAGCAGCAACATCAGTCTCTTCACAAAGATACCTTAGCAAATATTCATCTAAATGTACAGGTTTTCTCTTACTCCTGCCGTATTGCCTGGCGTTTATGCCAGTTCTCGGCGAATAGGTTAAAGAAAATCTTTTGTTGGGGATGCTCTCGAATTACCTCTTCGTTGAGCTTCACGCCCAGGCCTGGCCCTTGTGGAAGCGCGAAATAGCCGTCCTGGACTTCCGGGTTTCCGGGAGCGGCGGCCTTCACCCAATCTTCGGCGAAGTCATTGAAATGCTCCAGTATCTTGAAGTTAGGGGTCGAAGCGGCGAAGTGCATGGCTGCGGCGGTGGAGACCGGCCCTCCGACGTTATGCGGCGCAACCAGCATATAGTAGGTTTCGGCCCAGGCGGCCAGCTTCTTTGTTTCGAGGAGGCCGCCAAAGTGAGTAATGTCGGGCTGGATGATGTCTGCAGCCTGCAGTTCAAAGAGCTGGCGGTAATCGTAGCGCGTGTGAACGCGCTCGCCGGTCGCTATCGGAATAGTGATCTTCTCGGATGCCTTTTTCAACGCAGCCAGATTCTCAGGGGGAACCGGCTCCTCTACCCATGAAGGTTTGAACGCTTCCAGTTCATGGGCTAACTCTATTGCCGTAGCCGGATTGAAGCGACCATGCATTTCAACCAGTATTTCTACGTCAGAACCTACCGCGTCGCGCACCGCCTCTACGAGCGCGATTGAACGCATCTTCTCAGCGCGATCCAGTTCATAGAAGCCAGCGCCGAATGGGTCAAGCTTCAGCGCCCGGTATCCTTTGGCAATGGCTCTCGTGGCCGCATCATGAAACTCCTGTGGGGTGCGCTCGACCGTGTACCAGCCGTTGGCGTAGGCCTTGATTTTCGGTCGCACCGCGCCGCCCAGCAGTTTGTAGACCGGTTGACCCAGCGCCTGCCCTATGATATCCCAGCAAGCTATCTCGATGGTTGCAATTGCCGACATCGCGATCTCGCCCGAGCGCGCGTAGTCATTTCGATACATGCCCTGCACCAGGCTTTCAATATCGAAAGGATCGTGCCCGAGGATATGGTTGGGAACGGCTTCGGCGAAATAGCCGCGCAAAGCATCTGTGTGATTGAGCATACGCACCTCGCCTACTCCCACCAGCCCCTCATCGGTCATCACCTGAACAAAGGTCAGGTTACGCCACGCCGTACCCATTACCATACTTTTGACATCGACAATTTTCATGCGCGTTCTCCTTTATTTGCTTCCGCAACCGGAATGGCCAACCCCTGAGCGCCGGGTTGAGATTGTACGGCCTCTGGATAGTAACGGGCGAGCAGGTCCAGGCCGATGCGGGCGCGTCGTACTCGCTCGCGGCTCAAGGCCAGCGATGCCTGTTCAAGATGCTTGCCGACCGGGTAGATATTGGGCGCGTTGCGCAGGCCAAATTTGAGATAGACCGGGGCCGCAATGCGCACCAGTTCAGGAATCTCGTAGAGGCGCACAAACCCGCCGACATCATCGGGCACCTCCACATAAATATCAAGAGGAATATCGACCGCCTGACGGATAGCAGCAATTTGCGCTAATGTGAGATCAGTTGGGATATTGAAAGTATCTGCCCCTAAGCGCTCCATCAGGCGAATGGAGGCCGGGTTGGCCGAGGCCATCATGACGCTGATCTTAAACTGCATATCGCGGGGCAAGACACCCGCCTGCCGCATTTCACCCGCGACCCACAACGCCCCTTCATCGGCAAGCAGGACGCTGCGGATGCCGAGGAAAGCCGCTCGCCGCACATCTTCCAGGCAGTAGACCAGTTGCTCCTGCCCGCGCAGGCGTGGACCAATCGACTTCCCGGCGCTCGCCGTCGCCATTGCTCCGGTATCCCAGGCCGCGTTGGGCCGGGCAAAGAGGCTGACTTCGACCTGGTGCGAGCGAGCTATATCCGCCATCGCCCGAATCTCGTCATCCGTCATGAGCATGACGCCGCTCCCCTGCGAGACGCGGTGGATCGTGATACCATACAAGCTTGCTTCCTCTAGAACGGCGGTCAGCGCTCCCGGCCCCTCGGTGCTGGGAATTTCGACACGATATTGCGCGCCATCGGGGAAGCGTTTCGTACTGTCTGGCAGACTATGGAGGTCTCCTGGAGGCAGACCCAGGCTTTCAAGAAAGCGGCGCGTGGCATCCATCAGCGTCCGTCTCCTTTCGTAAAAGTGAAGCGCCGACCAGAAGCGGGGACGAGACAGCTCAACCCGGCATGATGGGTATGTACATAATCGACCAGCACGCCCGGTCGCCCCTGATTGGCCGCGAACATTTCATAGTGAATGGGAACTAGAAGTTTCACCCCTGCCGCCGCCGCGAGGTCAGCAGCTTCGCGTTCGTCCATGTTGCCCACGATATCCTTCTGCTCGCGGAAGTAACTCCGTCCATTGATGGGCAGGAAGGCGATATCGATTTCCTGCTGGCGCAGTTGTTCCACCATGCCATCATAGACCACCGTGTCACCGGCATGATACACGCGCACACCTGCTATTTCCACGATATAGCCCAGATAACGGTAGAGTTTTTCCCCTTCCCGCTCGATGAAGTCGAAACCGTAGTTCGCGGGTGGAGCTTTCAGTCCGTGGCTGGCAGGCACAGCAAGCACAGTCATTGCTCCCAGGTGCAGCTGCTCGCCAACCTGTATCCCCACCACGCGCCCGGCAGAGATGCCCAGCGCTACAGTCTGCTCAACGAGATGCAAGGGCACAAGGAAACGCGCATCAGGTGATGCCTGCGCCATACCAGGGAGAGTCTGAGGATCAAAATGATCGACATGCTCATGCGTGCAGAGAATAATATTCGCGGGTGGAGCGCTTGCAGGAGCAAAGGGAGGCGGCACCAATCGATCAGGATACGCGGAAAAGAAAGGGTCAATATAGATGGTCATACCCGCGCCTCGCAGCACAATGCTTGCCTGCCCTAACCACCACATTGCTATGCTGTCCGGCGGTGGCTCGGCAGTTGCGATATCTCGTGCCACGTCTCGCGCATCAGCAGAACTCACAAATCACCTTCCGTTCTTATTATGAACAAGGAGTACTTTGAGCGCTCCTTCGCGACGATCAATGACGGTCTGCAATGCTTCCTGGTAGTTGTGTATAGCAAAACGATGCGTAATCAGTGGGGCAAGTTGAAGTAAACCGGCGCTAAAAAGCTGTACCGCGTAGGTCCAGGCGGCGGAAGAGGCCCCAAAAATACCCAGGACGCTCAAATGTTTCAGCACGAAGATATCACTCTCCAGGCTCAGATGAACCCCGGCTCCGGCGATGCCCTCAAGTATGACCGTTCCCCCTCGTTTCACCAGGCGCATCGCCAGTTCAACTCCGGCAGCGCGACTTCCACCTTCAAAGACCAGGTCCGCCCCACGCTCTCCCGTCACGCTTTGCACACGTTGCTCAACGTCATCGCGTTTGCTATTGATGGTATGGGTAGCGCCCAGGTTCCGCCCCAGGTTGAGGCGTTCGTCATGGGAACCTAGCAGGATCAGCGCGGCGGGACTGAACAGATGGGCTATTTGAACGGCGAACAATCCGATGGCTCCGTCTCCAATCACCACAACCGTGTAGGCAGGCTGAGGCGCGGCGCGTAAAAAGGCATGGGCCACCACCGCCGTCGGCTCTAAAAGCGCGGCCTCCTCGAATGAAGCATTGCCCGGCAATTTATGAACCTGCCGCGCCGGAACAACCACGTACTCGGCCAGCCCACCCGGGCGGGTAAAACCAATTTCGTCGTAGCCTGCCTCACAGAGATTCGTCAGGCCTGTGCGGCAATTCCGGCAGGTACCGCAGAAGAGGAAGCCTTCAGCAACAACCCTGTCTCCCACAGCAAACCCACGTACCCGCTCGCCAACGGCCATCACTTCTCCCGACCACTCGTGCCCCGGCACAAGCGGATAACGATAGAAGCCTTCTGGCCGGATACCCCGGTACAGTTCTACATCACTGCCGCAGATACCAACCGCGCGCGACGCTATCAGCACCTCATCCGGCCCCGGCGCAGGCAGCGCCATGTCTGCCAGCCGTACCTGGCCGGGACCCTCGATCACGATTGCTTTCATGTTCTTCACCCCTGAAGACGGGCATCACGATTTCGTGGACGTTTTTGTCGCTCCTACGCGGTATTCGCGCATCACCAGTTCGTTGAGTTCATCCAATGAGGTCTCCGCGACCGGCTTATCAAACGTGATCGTGCCGTGTTGAAGCAGGTTGACCCGGTCGCAGGTTTCGAGTACCTGCGAGTAGTTATGCGCGATCATGATGATCGAGACCTCGCCTATCGCTTTGAGATTGCGAATCAAATCGAGGATCAACGCGCCTTCCTTCGCTCCCATCGCGGCCAGGGGTTCATCGAGCAGTAGAATCTTCGCATCGGTGTACACCGCCCGGGCGATGGCAATGGCCTGGCGCTGTCCGCCCGAGAGCCTGGCAACCTCAACATCGACCGAGGGGATATTGACCCCCATCTTCTTCAAGTGATCGCGGGCCAGCTCGCGCATTTTACGGTTATTGAGAAAAGGCAGGGGAAAGCGTCGTATTTCCCGGTTGAGAAACATGTTGTGATACACACTGAGTTCGTTCACCAGCGCCAGGTCTTGATAGACGGTCTCGATGCCGAGCGACCTCGCGTGGCTCACAGAGCGCAGTTTTACCTCCTCACCATTAACGAAGATCGTGCCGCTGGTCGGCTGCACAAACCCGGTCAGAATTTTGATGAGGGTTGATTTGCCCGCGCCATTGTCTCCGACGAGACCAAGTACCTCGCCTCTCTTCAAGTGCATACTCACATCACGCAAAGCCGTCACCGCGCCATAACGCTTCACGATATGCTCTGTGCGAATCGCATCGGGATATTCAACCTGAGATGGTGCTTCTGTCATAGTCGTCCTGCCTCTCGCCAGATGCGTAGACGAACGTTGAGGATCATTGCGATCAGAATCGCCAGGCCGAGAATCATATCATAGGTATAGGCGCTCACACCCAGCAGCGTAAAGCCGTCATTGAGGATCGAGACGGCCAGCACGCCCAGAAACGCGCCCACGACTGTGCCAAGACCGCCGGTCAGCGCGGTTCCACCGATTACTGCCCCGGCGACGGCGGAAAACATGATGGTTACGCCACCCGCCAGGGGATCGATAGAGGTGATGCGGAACGCTTCTAAAGTACCCGCCAGCCCGGCCAGCGTGCTTGCCAGCATAAAGTTTCCAATCTTGACCCGGCTAACATTGACGCCCGCCTCGCTCGCGCCATGCAGATTCCCGCCTGTCGCAACAGTGTGCCTGCCCCAACGAGTGAACGAAAGAATGACCTGCACAACGATCATCACCAGCACAGCCCAGACAATCTCCGAATACGCGCCATGTCCCATGATTTCGTTAAAGCTTCCCCCTCCCGGAGTCAACGCGGGAAAACCGCCCGATATGGTCAGCGTGATGCCGTTCAACAAAAATTGCGTGCCAAGAGTGGAGATGAGCGAGGGAATCTTGAACCAGACCGTGACAACCCCATTGAACAGGCCAACCAGAGCGGAGACAAGCAGCCCTGCAATAAGGCCCACCCACAAAGGAAAACCTGCCTGGTTGACGAAGTACATGATGAACGGTGCCAGCGCGAACACGTGACCGACCGACAGGTCGATTTCGCCGCAGATGAGCAGCATGACCTCACCGGCAGCGATAATGGCGGTAGCAGAGACAAATTGGAAAATCGTGCGGATATTTTCAGCGGTGATAAAATTCGAACTGGCAAACTGGAAATAGATGACCTCGACAATCGCGACAACTAAAATACTTGCTTCACGCTGTTGCAGAATGAAACGCCCCAGTCTCGACAAAAACCCTTTCCTCGCTGGTTCAGAGGGTAGCTCTGTCTCTGGAGTAGGTGTACTCGAAAGCATTGTCTCAGCCATTTAACCGCTCCTCAGAGTATAGCAGAACGCAGTATACAAGAAAACCCCATCCTTTCTCACTGCCCGACGCGCATAGTTGTGCTTGCTAATTCAATAGTAGTATAACAAGGGCAAACATGTAAAGCGTCCTGTGGATGCCACACCTCGCGCTGGTGTCCGATCAAGGCGAGACATCCACAGGCAGAAAGAATGAACACTTCTAAACAGCCTGCAAACCTTCCTGACGGTCGGTTTGCTAAGGAGTTACCAGCTTCTCCTGGCTCGAGCTTCCTTCAAAGCGCGTCTGGGTATTCAGGTACGGCCCCACGTTGTTTTTGTCAACAAAGAGTAGACCCGTATCAGTATTTGATGGCTGCATCAAGCCACCCGAGAGCTTATACAGGAAAAGCTGCAAAACGGGAATGAAGCCCTGGAGATAGGGCTGCTGGTCAATGGTGAAATCGAGATTGCCGGAATGGATCTCCTGCAAGGTCTTGGGGAGCAGGTCGTAGCCACCACCATGAATGCCCTGAGAGGGCAGGTTGTACTTTTCCATGATCTCAGAGACGCCCTGCGTACTGCCTGCATCAACAGCAATCATGCCTTTGAGGTTCTTATGACCCAGGTAGTAGGCTTCGATGCGATTCAGTTCGTCGTTGACGTTCGCACCGGTAGCGATCTCAACGAAATTGATCGGTTTGCCCGATGCCTGGATCGCGGCTTTCGCTCCGTCGATACGGGGCTGGATGTTCAACGAACCGGGGGTGGCGATAAAGCCCACGATATCGCCACTGGGAACCAGTGAGACAATGCGATTGCCCAGGGCCACACCGGACTGGTAGAGGTCCTGCCCGATGTACGCCAGGCGCTTGTTATTGCTGCTGGCCGGCGCATCAGCGTTATAGGAGACGACGGGGATACCCGCGCTCAAGGCGTTTTCGACAGGCGCGTTGAAGGCCGTTGGATCGATGATGGCGACAGCAATACCGTCAGCTTTGGCCGAGATGGCAGCGTTCATCGCATTTACCATGTCGGTGACAATGCTGTTGTCAGAGCCTGTCCACTGATAGGTACAGCCGACGAGCGCGCACGCATCCTGGATGCCATAAATGGTGGGTACGAAGAACGGGTTAGTGGTCACGTGATTGACAAAGACGAACTTCCACTTGGGGTGACTGGGGAAGTTTCCGCCACTTCCAGAAGGACTATTTGTGGTTGACGGGTTAGTACTGCCGCCACAGGCCGCCAGGAACGCCGCGCCCGCTGAGCCTGCCATCGCGGATTGCAGTAAGCGTCGTCGTTTGACAGGCAACCGGGAAAAATACTCCAAAAAGTTTGTACCTTCCATGGATGTACCTCCGCTTTTAGACATTCCAGTCTCACTAAACAAAGAATTTTGAGGTCCGCCAGAGCAAACTCAGCCTTTCGGTCACAGCTTCCTGGCAACGCGAATCTTCCTGCTGTCCTCCTTTCCTGGATTACAATCAACTCCCTGACGACTGGCCTTCGCTCGCGGTGGAATAACCCAGAGCGCGGTGAATATCATCCGTCGTCGAGATAACCAGCTTACGCATACTCTCCTCCGCCGCCTGTTCATCGCGCCTGCGAATGGCCTCCATAACCGCGGCGTGAACAGGCATCGCTCCCAGATTGGCACCCGGCAAGCGGGAAGTAATCACCCGGCTCAGATGCAATGAGGTGGCAAGTGTGTCCGTGATTTTCTGCAACATCTCGTTATGCGCAGCCGCACAGATGGCCGTGTGAAACTCCAGATCAGCAGGAATGTAGGTATCAGGAGAATTTACGCCTTCTTCCATGCGCCGGTAGCATTCCTCAATGGTTTTGATCTCCTCATCGGTGGCGCGAGTCGCCGAGAGTTTGGCGCTCATCGGCTCAAACATAAGCCGTACTTCACAGAGCGCATCGAGAAATTTCCGATCAGGACCAACTTCAAATAACCAGCCGATCACCCCCGGATCAAGGATGTTCCACTCAGCTCGCGGTCGCACCCTGGTGCCTGTTTTGGGACGAGACTCGATCAGCCCTTTCGTACTCAATATTTTCAGCGCTTCACGCATGACCGGACGACTGACATTAAATTGCAGACTCAATTCAGGCTCGCTCGAAAGCGTATCGCCCGGCTTGAAGTCGTTACGCACAATACTCAAACCGATTTGATGAACAACCAGGTCGGAAAGATTCCGGCGTTGCAGCGAATGAAAAACTTTAGACATGCCACCTCAGTAATTGTCATACAATATTATTGTATTAATAATACTTAGATAACTCAGCAATGTCAATCCTTTCGCACATTCAACTATGCGGCGCATAGTAAGCCATGAAGAAGGCTGTCGCCACATGTCATCCTGAGCGCAGCGAAGGATGACATGTGGCGCTCAGGATGACGGGTAAAGGCCCATTTGTAATGGCGTACAATTTGCGTGAAACGAATCTCAGCAGCACTTCGTTTTGAATCTTGTGGTAATTTTTCTGGAAAGCCGCCCCTCGCACATTCATAAACACCGCAATAATGAGAGAAACAGCAAGCATTCCATCCCTTGTTGAAAATGGTGCTCGAAGGAGTAGCCTTGTTCCCATGAAAGGAGGGTGTTGCCTCTCATCTTTGGCATGGTCACGCTCTGCTTTATTCCACTCGCCCGCGCCTTCGGCCAGCTCTTCGCTGAGGTCAAACCGCTGACAGCCTATACCTACGACATCGTAGGCAGCCTGTGTGGTATCGCCAGTTTTTCGCTCATGTCCTATTTCTCCCTGCCACCTCTGGTCTGGTTCTCCGTTCTGACTGTGCTATTGCTCCTGCTAAGCGCCCGGCGCACTGTTCTCTTCTCGGCAGTTGTTCTCGGCGCTGTCCTTATTGAAGTGACACGCATGCAGGCGGGAGCCTACTGGTCGCCCTACTATAAAATTCTGCTGCATCCCGCTTATCCCGATGGCTATATCGTCGATGTCAACAATGCGGGCGGACACCAGTCCATGACATCCTGGCAGTACAAGGAGCCGTTTTACCAGGCGGTCTACAAAATCTTTGGCAAAACGTTCCACCATGCCCTGATTATTGGCGCGGGGTCCGGTTCAGACACGGCCATTGCTTGCCTATGGCGTCGATTCCATCACCGCCGTTGAGATTGACCCGACCATTCAGGCGCTGGGGGCGCGCTTCAATCCCAATCACCCCTATCAGTCGTCAAAGGTGCATGTGGTCATCAACGATGGGCGCAGCTTCTTGTAAAACACCACCGATACCTTTGACCTCATCCACTCCGGCCACCGATGACTGGCCGTTCCTGTATCTCGATGGGCGCAGCTTCCCAACGGTCTACCTGCTTGCGCTGGGCATGGTGGCCTTGTTCGCCCTCATCGGAACCGTTGGCCTGGCCCCGCGCAAGACCCTGCGGCGCTTCGACTGGCATATGTTCTTCCTGGGTATGGCCTTCAGCCTGCTCGAAATCAAGAGCCTGACCACCTTCTCGCTCCTGTTTGGCAATACCTGGCTGGTCAACTCGCTGGTCTTCTTCGCCATCCTGAGCAGCGTCTTACTGGCGATTCTGGCAAACCGCTACTTTGCGTTCAAGCACATCGGCATCTTCTACCTGCTGCTTTTCGGTATTCTGCTGCTAAATATCCTGCTGCCGCCGGAAGCGCTCCTGCTCAATAATCCGGTCATGCGCTATATCCTGGCAAGCCTGCTCGCCTTCGCTCCGGTGTTCCTGGCAAATATCATTTTCAGCAACTCGTTCCGTGATAGCGAGACCGGCGATATCGCCTTCGCCTCGAATCTCATCGGCATTATGGTAGGCGGCCTGGAATACCTGAGCATGTTGATCGGATACCGCCTGCTGCTGCTGCCCGTCATCGTCTTCTACGCCTGCGCTCTGCTGCTGCGCCGCCGTGTAAAGGAGACTGGCGAAGAAAGTGCGCCTGACGTTGCAGTATCTTCCTCAGCCTCTTCGTAAGTACAAAATCCTTCCTTTTCTGACTCCCCCACCTCGCGGTCGCCCTGGAACCCCTTTTCTGCCTTGCGTCATCTCCTCAAAAGAACGCACAAAGCGTTATAATACCAGTGAAGAGGTGACGCCAACCTCATTACACTACACGCCGTTCAGAGAAAAAGTCATGGAACAAGAGAAAGAACTGATCTGGAATCCCATCCTGCGCCAGTACCTTATCAACGCGCCTCACCGCATGAATCGCCGCGAAGGAACCAGTGCCTGCCCTTTTTGTGCCGATATTACAGAGGGGCGCGTTCCTGAAGATGCTCAGGTCTGGCTGCATCCCAACGACTTTCCGCCATTCCGTCCGCCCATTGGAGAGGCCTACGTCGTCATCTACAGCCGCGATCATGCTCGCACCTTCGAACAGTTGAGCGTCGATGAGGTCTACGCTGTCACCCGGCTGTGGCGCGACCTCTACCATGACCTCGCGACTCGCTACAAAACGGTCATGATCTTTGAGAACAGTGGCGAAGCCATCGGACAGACACAACATCACCCACACGGACAGGCTTATGGTGTCTCCGTCATTCCCCCCATCCTCGAACGTGAGCTAGAGACGGTTCTACAGGACGAGCAGGCCGGGCTGGGCTGCCCATTCTGTCGCATGCGCGCCGCCCTCACGGGCAGCGAATACGAAGTTGCTTCCAATGCCACCTGGGAAGTATTTCTCCCGCCATACGCCCATTATCCCTACGAAACGCACATCTATCCACGCCGCCATGTCGCCAACCTCGGGGATATGCAGGACGAGGAACTGCGCGGCCTCGCGGAAATGTTGCTCACAGTGGTACGCGGCTACAACGCGCTCTATAACGGCGAGATGGCTCCCATGCCCTACCTGCTCGGCATTCACCAGCTTGCAGACGCGCGCTTCCACCTGCATGTCGAAATTCTCGCCATCGGACGCGCCCCCGGCAAACTTAAATACGCCGCATCATCCGAATCGCTCTGGGGCCTGTGGACAAACGATTCATCTCCTGTTCAGAAGGCGCAAGAATTGCGCGAAGCTATTGAAAGAGTTGGCAAATCATGAAGCAATTACATCCACCAGCCGGAAACTATTCTGGGCCACAATCTCACCCAACCGCACAGGAATTGGAGCGGCAAACAGTGGGCCTGCGCTAACAAAGGTGTGATATTCGCCGCGTTCTCCACATGGATCGATGCCGACCCGCTCGAAGTCTTCTACAAGTGGAATAGTGAGAGGAGCGCCGAGCCATTCTGGTCTGGCCCGCGCAAGTTCAATACAGGTGAGAACTGCCGAATAGCCGCGCTCGATGAACTCCCGCACCAACGTTCCAGGAGCCTCACCCCACAGAGGCTCCACATGCTTCAATCCCGCCGCGACAGTACGCTCCTCATACCAGGCGCGCACATCAGCAAGGTGAATATCGCCAAAGATGATGCCCGTAAGGCCCCGCTCACGCAAATCTTGCAATGCCGAGAGAAATATCGCCTCAAAGTTCTCTGGCCGCGTCGGATAGCGCAGCAGTGGAATGCCGAGGGTATTGGCCTGCGCCTGAATCAACTCGATAGGCACGCCATGAAAGCGCACTCGCTGGCTTGCCTCGTCAAACATCGTGACAAGGTAGCGTACAGGCAATCCCGCTCGTATCGCCCGGTCAAGTGCCAGCATCGAATCCTTGCCGCCGCTAAAGCTGAGCGCGTATTGTTCGTTCTCTTGCATGTGCGTCCTTTTCTGTATCTGGCTAAATGGTACGAGAAAGCCGGAGCGAGTAAATGTTGTCTTCGGGCTTACTCCCATAGGCGGGTCGTTCCTCTCGCCGGATAAAACCACGCTCTTCATAAAATTGACATCCTTGAGAAGCGCCTTACGTACCTGAATCATTGACTCTCCAACTTCACGTACTTTTTCTACGGCTCACCTATATCATACATCCTCACTGTTATTTTACAAGCCAGGGCGACCGCAAGGGTCGCCCCTACAGCGCCGTGATTGTAGGGGCGACCCTTGCGGTCGCCCTGGATGGCTCCTTGCCCTGTGACTCCTTTATCTGTTTTAGCATGACAATCGCATTCCTCACTTGCGGTCGCCCTGGATGGCTCCTTGCCCTGTGACTACTTGTTACCATCTCACTACTCAGAAGCCAATCCAATCGCCGTCACCGGCAAGACAATCTGTGCTGGGTCAACTACAGAGGTCAGGCTGCCATCACTGTGAATGCGGAAGCCGCTGAGGGTCGCCGGTCCTGGTGTTGGCAGCAACAGGCGGGAGTCAAGCGCGTAGAGGTAACGACTATCGCGGCTCAGGCCCTCCTCTAAGGGGAAGGTATCGGCTGGCGTAGAACCTGTCACCCCGTTAGCACTCAAGAGGCTGATGGTGCCATCGTTGTGGATGAGGTAGCCAGAGATGGTGTGGCTATCGGCATCCGAAGTATAGGCATACCGACCGTTGTTGGTAATGACCATCCAGCAAGGGGCAATCTGATAATCGGGTACTGGCCCATTAATCAGCGTAATGGTGCCATGCGTCAGGTTATAGGCTGTCACTGCACCGGTTTTGCCCTGTCCAGTACCAAAACCGTCGTCCACAATGACCTCGTGCGGTCTCGCGGGATTAAAGGCCATGCCGAAGGGATAGAGTCCGACCGACTTGAAGCTGGCTGCCCCGCTCAGGCTTCCATCCTCGTGAATCCGATACACGTCGATCAGATTGGTTAGTTTCTCCGTCACCAGCAAAAAGTGGCCGGAAGGATCGATTTGCACCTGGGCGGGATTAGGATGAGCAGTACTCAACGGTTGAGTGGCACCAGGAATGGGATGCAACCTGCCCCGGTTGTCAACATGGAAACCTGCTACACTTGCCGCCTGGTCGCTCGCATTAGCCGCGTTGAGGACATAGAGCAGCCCATCGCGGTAGGTCAGGCTGATGGGGCCAGTTCCACCTGAAGTGTAAACGCCTACCAGGGAAAGGTGCCCATTATGGACGTTGACCACAGAAACCTGGTTGCTGCCTGCATCCACTGCGAACAGCCGCGTGCCCTCATCATGCGTCAGGATGAGCGATCCCTGCGTGCCATCGGCAAAGGCAGCCACGCTGCCTAATCCACCAATAGGAGTGACGCCAAGCAGGTGCAGTGCACCATGTTCATCTCTGGCAAAGACGGTAATCGAGTTGGAGCCGGTCAAATCGTTGTTCAAGACGTAGACGTAGCCGCTGATGTGCCACTCACTACTGGCAAAGGCTCGCGAACCTGGCGCAAGCAAGGCCAGCCCGGACACGAGCAGGACAATACATGCGCAGGTCAACAATGAACACCAGCGCATCTTCCGCATAGTTGGCATGAGAACCCCCTTGTAAAACAAGACTTTGAGAGACGCAGATTTCTGCCCAACTATACGGGGAAAGGTCTTTCGTAGATCAAACTAGAGGAGAAAATGGGAGCCGCTTGAAAAAACCAGGACGACCGCAAGGGTCGCCCTGGTTGCGCTCACAACTGCGCAATCCAATCTTTTAGAATTGCGATTGCTTGGCGGCAGTGCCGGTAAAATCAGGCGTGATGGGTTTGACATCAGCCGGAGCCGTCGGATCGATCTGGTAGATGACCGAGTCGCGCGTGGGAACGCGCTCGTTCGGTGATGAGCCGTAGGTGATGGGCGGGAGCAGCCCCATCAGGTCAACGGTCTTCAACGACTCGAACGCAGTGAAAAGGCCATCGCGGGTCAGGTCGTTGTTAGCCATCGCCTTCTTCAAGATGGCTAAGGTAATCAGCGATTCGGTATAGCCAAACTCGAAGTAGCCATCGGGCTTCTGATTGGGGAAGTATTTTTGCACGTCCTGGAGCATCTGGGCCATACCTGGCACGCTGGTGTCTCCCCAGGCCGCGCCCTGCGAGACTACCCAGACCTTGCTCAGTAGAGGAACCAGCGCTGGAACCGCAAGCAATCCCCTTGCGAAGGCCGGGCTTTGCATAATCCACTGCGGGTTGTACCCCAGCTTGTAGGCTGTGCCGATAATGCCTGCCGCCGCAGTCGGAATAGCCGTCATGAAGACATACTTCGCGCCAGAGGCTTTCAACTGGGACACCTGGGCGGTGAAGTCGGTATCGGTCGCCGCGTATGACACCTGAGCCACGTCATGCAGGCCGTAGACGCTGACCGCCTCCTTGTATCCCGTCAGACCATCCTGTCCGTACTCATCGTTTTGATAGATAATGCCGGTCGCCGGGTTCTTGACGCCAAGCTTGTTAACAACATAGTCAAAGGCGTTTTCAACCTGTAAGCGATAGGGAGTCCCCACCAGGATGAGGTACTTTTCGCGGGCCAGCGCAGAGGAGAGCGTGGCGGCGGAAACCAGCATGTGGTCAGAGGCAGCCTGATCCTTGATGGCGAACGTGGTTGGCGTGCCCAGGCTATCGGCGATCATCAATACCTGGTTGCGAATCTGGTTGTACTTTTGCACCTCAAGCTGCGGATTGTACTGCGTATCCTCTTCCAGGAATTTGACCTTGAAGCCATTGATGCCCCCATTATCGTTCACATGATCGAAGAGGGCTTTGACCCCATTTGCCAGAGGGATACCGATAGGGTCGGCGACCGGCCCCGAATAGGGCGAGAGGATGCCCAGGGTGATAGTCTTGTTATTGACATCCACGCCCGGTCCGGCTTTCAGACTACCTGAATTGGTGGTTGGGCCGCTATTGCTGGCGCAACCGGAAAGAACCATCACCAGCGCGACCAGTGCGAGCGAACAGGTAAACAGGAACTTCATTGGCGCTTGCCTGACCCGGGAACCTATCCCAAGCGATTTGCCAGGCGAGTGATGCAGGAACTCCATAGTTGAACACCTCTTCCTGTATAAGCCTCAAAACAACAAGTGAAGACCAGTTCAGCGACCTCTAAGCGGCTGCGCAAGGCTAGCCATTTTCGTCCTTCGCGTGCGCCGCGCTTTCAAGATGGAATTGTGCCTCAGCATCCGACAGGTCTGTAATCTCGGCGACTTCACCTCCTTCCCTTTGCTGGTTTCGCATTTTGTGAATGAGCCTCTGACCTCGTTGCACCAGCCCCAGCACACCGCTGGGTTCAAAGAGCAGGAATACGATAATCAGGGCACCGTATATCAGTGCGTTCAGATTCCCGCTGTTCAGGCCACCACTGTTGGTGCTGGATGGCAACAACGAAAAATAATCGATGACCTGTGGCAGCCCGAAGACGAAGGCCGCGCCCAGGATCGACCCCCACACGCTGGCAATTCCTCCCACGATAATTGCCGCCACAAACTGAATAGCAAGCGTCAAATCCCAGTAGTTCGGTGTCACATAGCGGATGAGCGAGGCAAAAAGAGCGCCAGATACACCCGCCAGGAACGAGGAGAGGATAAACGCCTTCATCTTAGCGCGAAAAATGTTGACACCCATGATGGACGCCCCAACCTCGTGATCGCGTACCGCCCGGAAGGCGCGCCCCGCTCGCGAACGCATGACATTAGAGACAAACAGCGATGACAGCACTAACACAAGCAAGACAAGCAGGAAATATTGCTGACCGGAAGTCAGGGCAAAGCCGAAAAAGGAATTTTGCTGGTCGATAGAGGCAGCGCCAATAGCAGGTACGGGAAAGGTTCGCCCCTGCGGTCCACCTGTGACAGGACGTAAGTTCATGAAAATATACTGCCCAATGAAGACCAGCGCCAGGGTGACAATGCCCAGGTAGAACCCCTTGAGGCGGAGCGTGGTTGGTCCGACAAGCGCGCCGACCAGGGCGGCAACGATACCGGCGGCAGGCAGCCACACAAAAAATGGCAGCGCAAATCCCTGTGGATCAAGCGGGCCAGTCGGCTGAGGCCCGCCAAGCAGCGCCGCCGTGTAGGCTCCAATCGCCATGAAAAAGGAGATGCCGAGCGAAACCTGGCCGGTATAGCCCGAGAGAACATTCAACCCCAACGCCGCGATGGCCGCAATCAGTGTATAGTTGACAATCGTGAACCAGTCTTCGCTGGCAACCGAAAAGAAGAGAATGATAACAAGCAGGCCAATACCCAGCCCGAGCCAGCGCGAAATGCTTCCCCGCGAACGAGCAGGACGCGCCCTCGTTTGTTCCTTTTGCGGTGTAGCCTTCATATGCGCTCCACCTTTCGCGTCCCAAAAAGCCCGTAGGGTCGAATAAGCAAGACCAGGATCATGATGAGATAGGGCGTGATCTGGTGAATGCCCGCGCCCAATACTGAGGCCACATGGCTCTCGTAGCCTGCCGTCACCACCTGCACCACGCCGATAATGATGCCTCCTACCACAGCGCCACTCACCGAGTCGATACCGCCCAGAATGATCGCGGGAAACGCCAGCAGCGCGGTCGCGCCAAAAGTAGGGTCTATCGCGAATGAATCAATGGCGAGGAAGACGCCGCCCAACGTTGCGATGGCGGCTGCAATGCCCCACGCCAGCGCGTAGACAGTGCGAATATTGATCCCTACCGCCAGCGCTGCCTCCTGGTCGAGCGCCGTTGCGCGCATCGCCAGCCCATAGCGCGTGTAGCGGAAGAAATAAAACAGCGCGGCGCAGATCACAACGGTAATCGCAATCGTCCAGATATCGTTAGCGCCGAAATGGATGCCGCCAGCATTAATACCACTTGTCACATCAAAAGGAGAGGCGGCGGGAATAGGATTTGACCCCCAGCGAATAATCACAATCGTGCGCAAGATGATGTCCAGGCCGATGGTAATCATCAAAATAGAGAAAACAGGCCGACCAATCATGCGCCGCAGCACAAAACGCTCAAACAGCAGGCCGATCAATACGGTGACGACAAGGCCAAGCAACAGCGCCGCCAGAAATGGTAGATGCCACTCAAATACGCCCGATGACACGATGTAGGCTCCCACCAGCAACAGCTCTCCTTGCGCGAAGTTGATTACCTCGCTAGCCTTAAAAATAATCGAAAAGCCCAGCCCGATGAGGGCGTAAATACAGCCTTGCGCGATACCGGCAAAGACCAGTTGTATAAAATACGCCATAAGTCCTCCTGTACCTCTCAGGACGCAGCGTTACACAGCCTTTTCCCCAAATTCCTCGCCGAGATAGGCCTTAATCACATCTGGATTGGCCTGCACCTCGGCTGGCGTGCCGAGCGCGATGGCGCGCCCAAAATCCAGCACCAGCACTCTATCCGCGATGCCCATCACCAGCGCCATATCATGCTCAACCAGGATCTGCGTCACGCCAAGCTGCTCTTTGATATCCAGAATCACCGAAGCGATATCCTCGGTCTCCTCCAGACCCATACCCGCCACCGGTTCGTCGAGCAATAGTAATTTCGGCTCTAGAGCCAGGGCGCGGGCGAGGTCGGCGCGTTTTTGCAGGCCATAGGGCAGGCTGCCCAGGGGAAAGTTTTGCAGATGCGCCATGCCCATCAGCTCAAGCAGGTGCAGGCAGTAAGCGTGATTGCTCTTTTCTTCTCTGCTGGTCAGACCAAAATAAATGCCGCCTGCCAGCACGCCGCTGCGCATGCGTGTATGCCGACCAAGCAGAAGATAGTCAAGTACGGTCATGGTGGGAAACTGGCCCAGATTCTGGAAGGTGCGGGCAATGCCTGCATATGCTACCTGGTAGGTTTTCAACCGCAGCAGGTCGCGTCCATCAAAGGTGACGCTGCCAGCGACGGGCTGGTAGACACGGGAAAGCACGTTGAACAGCGAGGTTTTTCCCGCGCCGTTCGGTCCAATCACAGCAAATAATTCTCCCGGCATCACGGAGAATGAAATATCGGTCAGCGCCTTGACACCGGCAAAGCGCACCGACACCCCCTCAACCGAGAGCAAGGGTTTACGTGGTGAATCTGGCGTATCGTTCATAAGATCCGCCCCCTCTCCATGCTCATTATTTTTCTGTATACCCTGATGCATTATAGCCCAGATGGATTGGACATGGAATGCCTCTCTAAGAGAGCGCAACAAGCTCTACGCCTTGCGCGTCGCCAAAAATGGATCAGTTCTCTCATCAAACCTATTGTAAGAGAAGATGACATAGTATACAATGTTGCAACCTACAAGTTGCTCAACAGAATTTGTTCGCTCGAACAAGCGAGGCAGCAGATATGGGAAAGATCTATCCTCCAGCCTGGATGGCTGTCACGGAGAATCTGAGAACTGCGGCGTTAGTTCCCGAACAACGCGACGATTTGCTCGCCAGCGCGTTGCAGCAACTGCTTTCCGCGCTTCCTGCTGCTGCCACAGCTTTGATCTGGCCCTGCCCGCATAAAAAACTGCCCTGGAAGATTTATTATGCTGGAGCGCGGCGCAATGCGATGCTGCGCTGGCTTTCCGCCCGCCTCGACGCCTCTATTGAAACGATGCTCGGAGTGCTACAGCAAGAGCTTACCTCTGGTCTGCCAGACATGCCTGTCCCGTTATTGCTCCCTCTACGTATCTCACAATCATCCCCTCGCGCCATCTGGATTGTCTGGTCGGAGCCAGCAACTCAGCCTGTGCCATCAACAGCGGAAATCGATTGGCTCGAACATGTGCGCCTGAACTTAGAGGCGCTGCTTGAAGTAGAGGACAAAGAAGAACAATATTTTTCCACCAGCTCTCCTCTTTATGATCCAGAGCTGATCGAGGCCGTATCACACGGCGATAAGCACGCCCTTTCCGCGTTTCTCGGGCTGGCGCGTGTGGTAGCGAAGGCTGATTTTACGTTCTGGGCAAGAGCATATCAGGACGTGGTTGAGATCACGAGCCATCTCGGAGCAAAGCACCGGGGGTTTGGCTTTACAATTCCACGTGGACATGGCGTCGGCGGGCGCGTTGCGGTGTATGGAAAACCAATTGTAGGAGATTATCGTAATTCTCCCTATCGCGAGCCGAGCGTGTGCGATCTCATTGATGACGAGCAGGTGCGTTCGGGCCTGGCTCTGCCCATTCATTATCACACGCCGGATAGTTCCTCGGCGCATGTCGCGGCGGTCCTCTACGTCACACGCCGCAGTACCACGCACTTTTCGGTGGCCGAGCGGCTCCTCGCGCAGCGCCTGACAGGTCTTATAGAACCCATACCGCTCGAGATTCGTCCTTCCTCTTTTTATATGCCAAACGCGCGGCATCTCCCAGAGCATAAAACCGATTGGCATGATATCGTCCTGCATGCCAACCGTGTCGAGAGCGTCGAAGCCTGGGCCAGCTACCTTATCAAAGGCGAGGCGATTGTCACGGACGCCAATGATCGACCATATGTCTTTGCGCGCAGCCAGCAGCTAGAGCAGCTACGGGTATCCTGTCAGGGCCAGATGCAGGTCCTTTCGCTGGCGGCTCCAGGAGTGCAGGCCCCCGGCAAGGTCTATCTTTGTCCCTCCATTCCCTTGCCGCCGCACTCGTGGCCGGATTTCTTCGCCGACCTGATTGTCGCCTGTAACCTGGTCATTACGCGCATGGAGCAGGCCCAGGATACCCTGGGCCGCCAGCGCGAGCAATGGATACGCTCGCTTTTGAAGGGCAAATCGTTGCAGTACGTCGAACAGGATGGCTACCGCCTGGGATTGCCTGTAGAGCATGGGCAGGTCTGGATACTGGCATGGCCTGTTGGAAGCATCCAGGCTACGAAATCGACCCGCAAACGGGCCATCGCTGAAAGCGTCGTGCTGGACAGCCTGAAAAGCCCGCTCACCTTCATCGATGATGACATGGCCGTCGTTTTCGTAGACGGGCCAGGCGCGCAGCCACCATCAAAAGTGCGCGATGCCCTGCTCAAGCACTGCGGCGCGCAGCCCCTCTGGATCGTACATGGAGCGCGCTACCGCTCGCTCTCTGAAATGAGAATGACCCTCACACAAACTATCACGCTTGCACAAAAAGCGCGCCGCGAGAACTTCGCGGAATATCTCCTGGATATCTACACATTCGGCCTGGATAGCCTGCTGGAAAATCCCCGGCTCACCGAAGACCTGGAAGCCTTCGCTCGCAAATTGCTCGCCCCGCTTCTCGAATACGATACCGCCTATGGTTCGCGCCTCACCGAAACCTTTGTGCTGGCGCAGACACTCGGCTCCGCGCAGGCGGTGGCCGATCAACTTAGCGTGCATGTCAATACCATTCGTTACCGTCTGCATCGCGCCGAAGAGATTCTGAGTACAGAACAGGTTTCACCCAAAGAACGAACAGCCCGCGCCCTCGCCGCTTTCATCTGGACACGCTTTCACACCTCAGAACCCCCGGTATCGTAATACCCTTCCTAATACGTTTTTACGTTTGTTCGCTCGAACAAATTTCTCTGCTGAATTTGTGGTTTAAACTATTGTCTTTTCCCCTTACTATTCTTGTACAATAGTCGAGGCTATTTCCTGAAGATTAAGCCCTGCTAGTCGATCATTGGTGGAACACGGAAAAACGCCTACCCTCGAGAGGAAGAGTATTTATGATATCTCAAACGAGCAGAGTTACTTTTCCTGCGCCGAAGAAAACAAGTCTTGCCTCTTCCATTGTGGCGCGGCAGGACCGCATTCCCGTCTGGGCGCTACCCAATCTCTTCATCGGCATCATCGGTCTCGGCTTCTTTTTCACCTTTTTTGATATTGGAGACATCAATGTTTCCTTTATTCAAACATGCACACAGATCGTTCCGGGTTGCCTGCCCCAGCTCGCCAGCAAATTTCTGGGCCTGCCCGTCCTCTTCAACCTGGTTGGCTACATGGTGGGCGCGCTGATCCTGAGTCCATTCGCCGACCGCTACGGCAGAAGAGACTTGATGTTTATCACCATGATGATTACCGGCATCGGCTCGCTCATCACCGTCTTCGCGGGGAATTATTTCACGTTCATCCTGGCGCGCACAATTACCGGCATCGGCGTAGGGGCAGACCTCGCAATCGTCAATACTTACATTAACGAGATCGCGCCCAGGAAAGGACGCGCGAAGTACACGGCGCTTATTTTCATCATGGCGACATCAGGCTCGTCGCTCGGCGTGTTGTTGGGGTTATATCTGACCACACCCGCCACGCCATTTCCGTATGGGCTGCCCTTCGCGCTTGCCGCGCCCGATTTTGTAATCGGCTGGCGCATTATGTACGGCATCGGGGCTTTGCTCGGCATAGTGGGCCTGCTGCTGCGCTTCGAGTTGCCAGAGTCACCGCGCTGGCTGGTTTCAAAGGGGCGCATGGCCGAAGCTGAGCTCGTGGTATCGCGCATGGAGCAACAGGCGCTTCGACGCCTGCCAGAGTTGCCTCCCATCGTGCCAGAACTTCCCATCCAGGGGCGGATGCAGAAAAGCGGATACGCCGGAATTTTCAGCAACGCCCTCTATTTCAAGCGCACCATCCTCCTGCTGGTCATCTGGTTATTAGGCTACATCACCGTCTATTCCAACGCCGCAGGCTCGACCGCTCTGCTGGTCGCCCTGGGCTATCCGCCAGCCGAGGCCGGACTGCTGGCCGCGCTTGGTGTTGCGGGCACCCTGGGCTGCGCCTTTATCGCCTATCTGCTTGGCGAACGCCTGGACAGAAAATACTGGCTGCCCATCTCGGCAGCGATTAACCTGCTGGGCGGCATCATCATCGCCACCAGCGGAAGTGATTTCGCTCTCTCCACGCTCGGCTCGATAGTACTCTCGATGGGTTCCTATCTCTGGTTGCCTGTAGCCTATGCCTGGTCAACCGAATTCTACCCCACACGGTCGCGGGCGAGCGGCTACGCGCTGGCAGACGGCATCGGTCATATTGGCGGGGGTATCGGCGTCACTTATGTCGGCTCGTTCGCCGCCCGTTTAGGGCCTTTAGGAACGTTTATTTTGATCTCAAGTTTTCTGATTGTTGCCGCGTGGCTGGCGCAATTTGGCCCCCTTACACGCAACAAACGGCTGGACGAAGTATCACCTTAGCCCGTTCGATGAAAAGCCTTGCTCGTTTTATTTACAGGGAAGGAGATGCAGGTTATGCGTTGTCCACGTTGTTCCTTTGAAGGAAGTCTGGCGAACGGCCAATGCCCGAATTGCGGCTATGTCATCATGCCAGGAACTTCCGCTCAGCTCTACTCTACTCCGACACGTTCTGTCCCGCTTTCCGAGACTCCCTATCAGACCTTAGCGCGTCCTACCTCGCTTGCTGAGCCGATTGGCCTGTATCCATTAGCACGCGGAGACATGCTCTCCCAGCGACGATACCGTATTCTGGGCCAGATCACTCTACCACAAACACAACAACGACAGGGAACCGCCTGGATGGCAGTCGATACACAGGTTGGTAATCGCCAGGTGGTGATACGCCAGATCGTTGCGTCGCCGGAAATCGCCAAAACGGCTACTCACGAGCAACTTGTCTCCAATGTCGCGCAGCGCCTGCAAGAGGCAGGGTTGCATGAAGGCTTTCCCGAGGTCGTCGATTTGTTCAGCGACCGGAAATCATTTTTCATCGTCATGCTCTATCCCGAGGGCGAAAGCCTCGCCACCTTGCTCAAGCTGCAAGGCGGCGCATTACCCGAGCCAATGGTGGCAAAGATCGGCTACGAAATCTGCGGTCTGCTGACAATCATGGCACAACAGCAACCGCCAATGGTACATGGCTCGATCAACCCCGACACGATTCTTGTCAGCGAGGATAACCAGCGCATCTCGCTCATTCACCTGCCCCTTTTTACGCCCGACGTGCCACGTGGGGCCAGCGAAAACGGTTCAGCCGGGTACTACGCCCCAGAGCAGGTGCGCGGCGAAATCGATCCATCCGTCGATCTCTACGGGCTGGCCGCCACTCTGCATCACGCCGTCACAGGCTACGACCCACGAACGCGCCTCACGTTCTTCCACACACCCGCCCGCCGCCTCAATCCAGCCGTGAGCAGGCAAATGGAGATGATCCTGGCGCGTCAGTTGAGCCTTTCAAAATCGCAGCGCTACTCGCACCCCGCCGAGATGCAGCAAGACCTGCTGGCCCTGCTCGCCTCCTACCCCGAGCAGCCCGCCAACAACCCGGCCCCGCCTGTCGCCACCCCTGTTCTCCTCAATCCCGCCCATATACGCGAACAGGTTCGCGACACCACCATGCTCAACATGGGCGTTTTCGCCGCCATCAGCGTCCTGCTCATCGTGGCCTTCCTGCTCGTGATTTTGAGGCCGTGAAGCACCGCTGAATTGAAAGAGGTTACTTCTCGCCTTTATCGGCACCCGCCCAGGGAACCCAGTCAGAGGCTTCAGCAACGGCGTGCTGACCGAGAAACATGTTCAACTGGGCGGCGTGCTCCTGCACGTGGCGCATATTATACAGCAGGAGTTCTAAAAAGCTCATCGGGTTTCCGCCCATCCAGGAGAAAGCTAACTGTTGATGCGCTCGCTCGTCTGAAAGCTCAGCAATGGTTGTCTGGCACTTTTCGCGTGTATGCATCAGGTAGGCATGTAGCTCATCCTTCGTATAGGGCCGTTCAGGAAGAACACCCGCCGGGTCAAGCTCATCCAGCGTAAATGGCTCGGGGGGAGCAAAGCCTTCAACTGACCCGGTGAGATATAAGTCCAGCCAGAAAAGTGTGTGATAGATGATGTACCAGAACGCAGTGCCTTCCGGCTGCAGAGGATTGTCTGAGTGATCTATCCACAGAGACTCCTGCCAGAGCGTGCCGGGACAGGCAAGCACGGCATTTTCAAGCATATCAATTGTCCCACCGAACTGCCGCCATAGAACAGTCTTCAATAATGAGTCCATCTGTATGCCTCCAGGTGTCATCTTTCAAGCTTTTGATGCAAGAACGCAATAGTTCTTTCCCAGGCAAGGCGTGCAGCTTCAGGATTATACTCTGGACAATTCTCTTCAAAGAACCAGTGATGCGTTCCTGGATAGGAAAAGAAAGAGACCTGTCTGCCAGAGGAACGCAGGGTTTCCTCAAATTGACGCACCTGCTCACCTGGTTCAAACTCGTCATGCTCGGCAAAATGCCCCAAAATATCCACTCCAGGCCTGACTCTTTCAGGCGACGTGGTTCCATAGAAGGTGACGATAGCCGCCACGTGGTCTTTCAGCCCCAAAGCCCAGAAGCCCCCTAACGAGAACCCGACCGCGCCAGGCGCCTTCCCACTTCTGCCCGGCTGTGCCAGCAAATAGTCTATGGCTGCGTCAAGAGCCTGGGCAGTTTCCTCGCTCTCTATCGATTGGGTAGCCAGTTGTTCGGCTTCCTCCAGTGAGGTAGTAGTCTTTCCCTGATAGAGGTCGGGAGCAAAAGCGATAAAACCCTCTCGCGCAAGCCGATCACAAACCTGCTTGAAGAAGTCATTGAGGCCCCACCATGCATGCAGCACCAGCACCCCTGGCCCGCTGCCCTGCTCAGGAACCGCCAGATAACCGCGAATCGTTCTCCCACCAGCCGGAAATTCTTTCATGCCGCCCTCCTTAAAAAGCGCAAGAAACGCATGAAAAAGCGCAAGAAACGCATGTTTCCGGCAGTATAGCACAAATGTTCTGATTTGTATAGCCTGACGATTTTCCTATCAACATGAGGGAGCAGGAAGTCATCGCCTGCTTGATTTTTCCTCTCGGAATCTCTACAATTTATGGGCTACCGAGCTTTATATATAGGAAGCAAGCACCCATGAAAGCCTTAAGCATCAAACAACCATGGGCAACCCTGGTCGCGCTAGAAGCCAAGCGCATCGAAACTCGCTCCTGGTCTACCCGCTATCGCGGTCGGCTAGCCATTCATGCCTCTGCCAATATGTCCAAAGAAGACATTGAGCTTTGCAGACAATCCCCTTTTCGTGAGGCTCTGGCGGCAGGTGGCTATTTTGAAGGAAGCGGCCCCGCAAATAATCCTTTTGGTCTTCCCCTCGGCGCAATAATCGCGTATGCTACTCTTGTTGATATCGTGCTGATTACTCTTGAAAATATACCTGATGAACCTGAACGTTCCTTTGGCATTTACACGCCTGGGCGCTTTGCCTGGATTTTGCAGGATGTGTATCGCTTGCCTGAACCTGTTGGGGCGAAAGGGTCACTTGGGTTGTGGGAATGGCAGCGGGAAGCCTCTGATAAATAATGATTCACTTTAGAGGAGCCGATCAATGCCCATGACATTCGACAATCAAGTAGCCATCATCACGGGAAGCGGGCGCGGCCTGGGTGCAGCCTATGCCAGCTTGTTAGCTGAACGCGGGGCGCGGGTGGTGATACATGACGCGGGCGTGACATTGGATGGAAGCGGCTTTGATCCGAGCGTTGCGGATGCAATGGTTCAGCGAATCACCGAAAAAGGCGGGGTTGCTATCCCCTGTTATGAGAATATCGAGTCACGCGAGGGCTGCCTGAAGGTGGTTGAACTTGCGCTTCGCTACTTTGGACGCCTGGATATCCTGATTCATAACGCGGGCTGGATTTCGTATACACCGCTCGAAGAGATGACTCCGGCCCTGTTCGAGCGCATCGCCAATATCCAGATTGGCGCGCCCTTATGGCTGGCACAGGCGGCTTTCCCTATCATGAAGCGGCAACATTACGGGCGTATTGTCCTCACCACTTCCGGACGCGCAATGTTTCTGGAAGACGCGCTTCCCGAGTTGAGCGGCTACGCCTTTGGCAAAATGGCACAGCTTGGCCTGATGAATGCCCTCGCGGTAGCGGGAGAAGCTGACGGCATTCGTGTCAACGCTATCTCTCCTGTGGCCGCAACGCGCATGTTTCGTCGGCAGGTTGCGCCGCAGGAATTACGCCCCGAACAGGTCGCGCCCGGCGTGGCCTTCCTCGCTTCATCGCAATGCACTATGTCGGGCATTATCCTACAGGCAGGTAATGGTCACTTTTCTATCGCCCAATGGACAAGAAGCAAAGGCCTGGATTTCGGCTCCGAAACAGTCACACCAGAGGATATTGCGAAGCAATGGGAGCATATTAGCGCACCCTGATTCTGTTTGGATACTGATTCGTTTTTTTGTAGGGACGCGATTCATCGCGTCCACATGGTCTGAGGGCACACTACCAGCCGGACGCGATTCATCGCGTCCCTACAGTACAAGAAAGGACACATCACCATGACTACCCCTATCTACTACGACAACGACGCCAATCTCTCCTTGATTCAAGGAAAGCGTGTCGCATTCATCGGCTATGGCAACCAGGGGGCGGCGCAGGCGCAGAATTTGCGCGATAGCGGCGTCTCTCAAATCGTCATCGGCAATCGTGACGATGAGTACAAAGAAGCGGCCTTGAAAGCGGGTTTTCGGGTGGTAAGCATTCCAGAGGCGGCGGCAGAGGGTGAAGTCGTTTTCTTGCTCATTCCTGATGAGGAGCAGCCGCAGGTGTTTCGCGAACAGATCGCGCCGCACTTGCAGCCGCATAGCACGCTGGTCGTCGCCTCAGGTTACAATGTTGCATTCGGGCTGCTCGATGTTCCTGAGTCAATTGATATTGTGATGGTCGCGCCACGAATGATTGGCGCGGGTGTGCGCCAGCGCTTCTTACGCGGCGAGCCATATCCCTGTTTCGTCTCAGTAGAGCGCGATGTGAGCGGGCATGCCCTCGAACTGGCGCTTTCGATTGCGCGTGGCATTGGCGCAACACGCGGCGGTGCCATTCTCTCCTCGGCCCGCGAAGAGGCTGCGCTTGACCTTTTCAGCGAGCAGGCCGTCTGGCCCACAATTCTGTTAGCAATGCAAACCGCTTATGAAATCCTGCACGAAGCTGGCTTCAGCGATGAAGCCATTCTCTACGAAATGTATCTCTCCAAAGAGCCGGCCGAGGTCTTCGAGCGTTTCGCCGAGCAGGGCGTCTTTGGACAACTCACCCTGCATTCGCATACGAGCCAGTATGGACAGCTACGCGCACTGCTCGCCTGGGATAGCGCAGCATTACGAGAACGTTTCGTCCACGTCTTGCATGACAACATCCTCTCTGGTGCGTTCGCCCGTGAATGGTCAGATGTGCAGGCCAAAGACTCTAACCGCCTGGAAGAATTGCGCGCACAGGCTTTGACCAGCCCTCTCGCGCAGGCGGAAAATGAGGTCATGAAACGTACACATTCCTAGAACTCGGAGAGAAGCGCAGATCCAGGGCGACCGCGAGGGTCGCCCCTACCATCCGCGTGCTTGTAGGGGCGACCCTCGCGGTCGCCCTGGATCTTCTTGTAGCGCTTGCTGATATGTGAATAAAACCGCTTCTCGCTTGTTTTCTTGTGTGTTGTAAGGTATGATTGTGTTGAGGAGACGAATGCTGGGCAGGCAAACAAGGATGTTTTGTTATGCGTTTTCCCACATGAAGAAAGGGAGCAGCACATATGTCTATGGAACGCACTGAGCAGGATACTCCCAGTCAGATGACACCTGTTATCCTCTCGAGTATGCTGGGTACTGCCATTGAATGGTACGATTTCTTCCTCTACGGCACTATGGCAAGCCTGGTTTTCCCCAAACTCTTCTTTCCCGAGACCAACGCGGTTGTTGGCACCCTGTTATCGTTTGTCACATTCCTGGTTGGATTTATTGCCCGTCCTTTTGGCGGGGCAATCTTCGGACATCTCGGAGATCGTATCGGCAGGAAATCAACGCTGATCGCCACGCTCCTGCTGATGGGCCTCTCAACCCTCATTATCGGCTTCATGCCGGGCTACGCCACGATTGGCATAGCCGCGCCCATTATTCTCTCGTTCCTGCGCCTTTGCCAGGGCCTGGGCGTTGGCGGTGAATGGGGCGGCTCGGTTTTGCTTGCCCTTGAGTATGGACACAGGCGCAATCGCGGCTTCTGGGCAAGCTGGCCCCAGATGGGTGTACCCGTCGGCCTCATCGCCTCAACCATTGTTGTCAACATCGTGCAGGCAGCTACAGGCGCGAATTTCGGCACTGAAGCCTGGAATGCGGGCTGGCGTATTCCATTCTTCCTGAGCGCGCTGTTGATTATCGTCGGCCTCTACATCCGCCTGCGCATCCTGGAAACGCCGCTCTTCGCACAGATCAAGGAGCAGGGACGCGAGGCAAAAGCGCCAATTGTCGAGGCATTCCGCCACAGCACGCCCGAAATTCTGCTCAGCGCAGGCGCTCGTTTCGTCGAGCAGGCCCCGTTTTACCTCTTTACCGTGTTCGTGATTACGTATGGCATCGGCAAGGGTATCGGCCTGGAGAGAGGAGTGATACTGAACGCCATCACCATTGGCGCGGTAATCGAACTCTTCACCATTCCGCTTTTCGGCTACCTGTCGGACCGCGTGGGGCGGCGCGTCTGGTATCTGATTGGCTGCGTACTGATGGCCATCTTCGCCTTCCCCTACTTCCTGCTGATGAATACGGCAAATCCGTACATCTTCGGTCTGGCGGTGGTTCTCTCGCTCTGCATCTTCCACGCCTGGGTCTATGGTCCGCAGGCCGCCCTCATCGCGGAACGCTTCGGCACGCGCTCGCGCTATAGCGGCGCGTCCCTGGGCTACCAGTTGGCCGCTCCCTTCGCAGGCGGCCTTGCTCCGATCATCGCGCTGCTGCTGTTGAAAGGAAGCACCGACCTGGGCGCGCTCGGCCTGAAGAGTACCAGAGTCTCTATCGGCACCGGTTCCTGGCAGTTGGTGGCGATTTACATCATTATTCTCGCCGTCATCTCGTTCCTCTCGGTGCTGGGCTTGAAGGAACTGACCCGCGCCGACATCTCTGATCCCGAAGCCTACCGGATCACTGAAGCGGCCCTGGCGGCACAAGACTAATCTCGCATTTCCCTGCGCTCTGCTGGCTCGAGAACTACAAGCCTTGCCCAGCTACTCATCTCTCGGGAAAGGAGTCTCCTCAATCCCTTTCCAGTCCAGCGCCGCGCAGGGAAATACTTATCATAAATTCGCCTTTCGACGGATGCTTTTGCTCCTCTGTCATGCTATCCTCTTTATAAGCACCACTCCGCAGGATAGGGTGGGTTCATTTTTTAGCAAGCAGCGTAGGCGAGCGGAAACTAGAAAATGAACCGGAAACAAGCGACGTAGGGCGAGCGGAAGCTAGAAAAGATGCCGGAAGCCACCCGCAAGGGGATGGCTTCCGGCATCTTTTCTAACCGACCCCTTTTCTAAAAAAGAGGAACGCAATGAAAAAGTTTGAGCGGCAGGCAATCCCCTGGATATCACTTCTGGTCTCGCTGCTGACATTGTTGGGATGCAGCTCAACCACTCTAAAGCCTTCTCCACAAACATCTATCAGGCCAAGTGTTCTACCTACGCATATAGCCACACCATTCCCAGACGCTGCCCAAATAGATGCCTATCTGAGCGACTTGAACAAAAAAGGCGTGTTGAGCGGGTCGGTGCTGGTAGCGAATGACGGTATGCTTTTTGAAAAGGGCTATGGCATGGCGGATATCGATGCCCATGTTCCCAATACAACCACAACGCGCTTTCGTATCGGCTCGGTAAGCAAACAATTTACGGCAATGGCGATCTTAATCTTGCAGGAGCAGGGCAAATTGCATGTGCAGGATTCGCTCTGCCTGTATATCTCCGACTGTCCGCAGGATTGGCAAGCGATCACCCTTGCCAATCTACTCACCCATTCATCTGGCATTCCCGATTACACCGACCTGCCTGGCTTTGTATCGACCTGGACGCAACCCACCACCCCTGAAGCATTGGTTGCTCGCTTCAAGAACCTGCCCCTGGAGTTTTCGCCCGGGTCCCGCTTCCGCTACAGCAACTCCGGCTATGTCCTGCTTGGCTATATCATCGAGCGCGTCTCAGGAGAAACCTATGCCCGTTTCTTGCAAGAAAACATCTTTACCCCACTCGGCATGCGCGACACGGGTTACGATGTGAAGTATCCCAAACTCCCCGAGCATGCCACCGGCTACTACCAGGGCTACGCTAAACCACAGGACTACGACCCCTCTGTGTTTTATGCAGCAGGCGCGTTATATTCAACGGTAGATGACCTGTTGCTCTGGGATCAGGCCCTACTTCGTCACGCACTGGTAACGCAACAAAGCCTCAATGACATGTTTACTGTCCATATTCCCTGCCCGCCATCCGGCCCCAGAGGCTGCCTGCTCCACTCCGACCTGGGGTATGGCTACGGCTGGTTTCTCGCCGCCCAACCTCAGGGCAAATTGATCTATCATGTCGGTCGCGTCGATGGCTTCCTCGCTTACAACGGCTTCTATCCGAAAAGTGACCTCATTGTTGTCGTCCTCAGCAATCTGGAGACGACGAATGTGTTGGGGATTGGCTTGAAATTGGCGGAGAGGGCGTGAAAACTCACAATCCTGCATCTAAACTCCTATCCCATTCGTGATAACAATAAACTCTATATATCGTTCTCATATATAGGAACTTGTAATAGGAAGCATGTAATGGGTGAATCCAGACGCGCAACTCGTGGTGAAACAACTCTTCCACCAGCCGGATACGAGGTCATTCGCGTTGAGGGGAGATATTTCCCGGTGCGGCTCCATTTACAGGATCCACAAGATCCCGGTGCCAGCGCTTTCCAACGAGCGGACGGCAGCATTGTTTCGTTCGCGAAACGCACCTCGGCGATCCTGTATCTCTACCAAAAGCAACGCGAATTGAAAATCGAAGTGGAAGAGCAGTATGGCTATTGAGGGGAGCGCCCATTGTGGCTGATGACGAGCAAGTAATCGAGCCTGTTTCTACGGCTGTAGAGGAGACTGCGCCGGGTATGGGTTTTCTAGAAAAAGTCCAGCACTGGTTTCATGTCTCCATGTTCGCGCCACAATGGGTACAGGCACGCTGGCGCACGTCCCAGGTCGGCTATGTTGCCGCGCTTGTGTTACAATTCATCGCGGTTGGTTGTATGCTGCTCTTGCGGCAACTTTTCCCGCTTTTTACTTTTTTTGGCTCATTTTCCATCCTGGCAATGCTGATTGTCGCGCTGGTATGGGGAGCAAGAGCCAGCCTGCTTTCTGCCTTGTTTGGTACAGTCCTGGTGAATTACTTTATCCTTGCTCCCGAGTTTACCTGGAAGCTGCATAATCTCCAGCAAATTGTCGAAACGGTTGTCTTCTTTCTGGTCGGCTCCGTCATCAGTCTGCTCGCCAGCCGCACAGAATTTGCCCGCGAGCAGACCGAAGCTCTCGTGATCCAGTTACAAAACGAGAAACAGGCTCTGAGCGCCACGCAGCAGGAAGCGGCCAACCGCGCCCGTGAACTGGAGACCATTCTGGAAACCATAACCGACCAGGTGCTGGTTTATGACAGCGAAGGAAAACTCCTGCTCACAAACCGGGCCACACAGCAATTTAATACCTCAACCCGGCGTCTTGATTATTACACCATACCCATAGACCAACGCCTCAGCCGCTATAGCATGCGCAATGCGCAAGATGAGGAACTTTCGCTTGAGCAGTTCCCTGTCACGCGCATTTTACACGGAGAAATATTGGATAGCAGCAACGCCGAAGATATTAAAGTTCTCTATCCTGATGGCCGCGAGGCTCTTTTGAATGTGACAGGCTCGCCGATACGCGACGAGCAGAGCAATCTTCTTGGAGCAGTTGTCATCTGTCGCGATGTCACGGAACGCCGTCTCCTGGAACAGCGTACTCACAAGGCATTACAGGCCTTGCTCGAAATGGCACATGTGATGGTGCAGTCGAATGACGAGCATACTGTCTCTGTATCTGAAGATAGTCAGGACGACCTTGATACCAACAAGCTCAGACCTGCTTCCATGCGTACAGTTGCCGGGCGACTGGCCGAACTCACTCGCGATGTCCTGGGCTGCCGCCGCCTCAGCCTTCAAATGATAGACCCACAGACTGGTGTGCTTCGTCCGCTGGCTGTCGTCGGCCTCTCAGCAGCGCAAGAACAACAATGGTGGATGGAGCAAGAAGCAAACTCCACACCGCTTGTCGATGGTCCAGTTCCCTCTGTCGTCGCTCGCCTGCGCGCCAATGAAATACAATGTCTCGATATGACACGCCCGCCTTTCGACCAGCAGCCCAACCCGTTCGGCATACGCACAATGCTACTCGCGCCTATGTGCATCAATAACCAACTGATGGGTTTACTCTCACTCGACTACAGCGGAGAAAACCATACCTTCACAGAAGAAGAACGCGCTCTGGCAGCAGCCGTTGCCCAACTCGTGGCCCTGGTAATCGAGCGCGAGCGCCTGATGCTGGAACGAGCAGAGGCACAGGCGCGCGAATTTGCCCTTTTCGAGGCCAACGCCCGCATGAGTGACTTCCTGGGCATTGCCAGCCACGAACTGAAAACACCCATCACCACTATCAAGGGCAGCGTCCAACTCCTGGAAAGCCGCTTCAAAAAGCGGCAGCTCAACTACGACGACAAACGCGCGCTTGCCGATATCGAGGGCCTTTTTAAACGCGCCAACACGCAGATCAACCGCCTCACGCGGCTTGTCAACGATCTTGTTGACGTATCGCGCATCCAATCAAACAAGTTAGAATTACAAATGGAGCCTTGTAATCTGGCTGCCATTGTCCAGGATATCGTTCACGAACAGCAGCAGTTAAACCCTTCGCGAACCCTTCGCCTGGAACTGGAAACGGCGGCTGATTTGCCGGTGTATGCCAATGCCGACCGCATTGGGCAGGTTCTCACCAATTACCTTTCTAACGCGCTCAAATATTCAGCACCGGAAAAGTCCGTTGAAGTGAGCGTACACCGGGAAGATTCGTCAGTGCGAGTCTCTGTAACAGATCAAGGGCCGGGACTTTCCCAAAACCAGCAGGTACACCTGTGGGAGCGTTTTTACCGTGTCGAGGGCATCACTGTGCAAAGCGGCTCCGGCGTTGGTCTGGGACTCGGCCTCTACATCTGCCGCACCATTATCGAGCGACACGGGGGCCAGGTCGGCGTAGATAGCGTTCAGGGCCAGGGATCAACCTTCTGGTTTACCTTGCCGCTTTCATCCCGACCATTCAGCGAATCAGGCGGCGCTTGATCGTCCGGCGGCTGTGAATCCTGCCCCAGATAGTAACTGATAATCAGCGCCACGCCAACACCAAGCGGGATCAGTCCTGGCAGCAACCAGGGGCCGACGTGAAGCGGCGTCGAGGTAAACGTAGGCGGCAGCATATATCCCAGCGGATACAGCCCAATCGTCAACGCCAGCCCAACCATCGCCACAATCAAGCCCGCTCGCAGTAGTCCCGCTCCCTTACGCCTCTGTTGGCGCAGGCGATTAGGGTCGAAGCCCCGCGCAATCAACGCCATGCGCTCTCGATGATCGATATAGCGCAGCAGCACGATAAAGCCGAGAAAAATTGCCAGCGCAATCAGCCAGCCAAGCAAAGCGGCAAGCACAACTGAAGACATTTCTTTTTCCGTATTACGAAGATACCCTTTTTTCCGTATTACTAGCAGGCATTTCTATGATATGATACAAGAAAGCGGGGAGTTGTTTCATGTTACGAAACTTTTCCCGCGTAGTTATACTCTAAAGGTACATATGAGAGAGCAGTTCTTGCCATCATCGCTGGGTATATCCCTGCCAAACGCGGTCTCCTCACTTATCGAGCAGGACGACCTGCAACTGGTTGCCGCCAGCAAGCAGGGCGACCAGGACGCCTTTGCCTTGCTTGTGCAGCGTTACCAGCGCCGCATCTTCAACCTTGTTTATCGTATGGTGCAGCAATATGAGGAAGCGACCGAGATCACCCAGGAGGCTTTTCTCGCCGCCTGGCAGGGATTGCCCACCTTTCGCGGCGAGGCCCGCTTCGCCACCTGGCTCTATCGCATTGCCTACAACTGCGCCCTGCGCCAGCTTGAAGTACGCAAACGGGACAAAGCCCTGCAAACGGCGCTTCAGGCTGAACACGCCCTGGAAGACGAGCAGAGCGAGGCCGAGATGCAGCTTGCTGCGCGAGACCGCCAGGAGCTTGTCCAGGAACAGCTCTCTCACTTACCGGCAAAATATCGTATCGTTCTCATTCTCCGTCATTTACAGGACATGACCTACGAAGAAATGGCTGAGATTTTGACCATGCCTGTTGGCACCATTAAAACACATTTATTTCGCGCCCGCAATTTGCTTAAAGCGCGCCTGCAGGCTTACGGTACGGCACAGAAATCGAGAGGCCAGTCATGAACTGTAATAAGGCAGAGCGCTACATTCAACTTTACCTGGATAATCGTCTTTCCCTCGAACACACTCGCGCCCTGGAAACCCATATTGCTCGCTGTACCTCCTGCCGCGCACAATTGACGCTCTTAGAAAACACTATCGAACAGTTTCAGGAGCGCAAGCTGATTGCCGAACCGCCGGACCTGCACCAGCGCATCATGCAGCGAGTCTCGGCGACTCCTCAAAAGGTTGCCAAACCGACGGCGCGCCGCTTCTCGCCCTGGCGGCCTTCGCTGGCCGAAATCCTGGCCGCCATCCTGCTCGCTACCGTCGCCACGCTTGGCTCCATTCTACAACAGCCATCCCTGCGCGCCCTGCTGCCCATTGCGAATGGACACGATCCCCTCTCCCATCTCTTCAATAACCTCTTGCATATGCTCACCTCGCTGGACAGCAATACCATCATCCTTGCTATCTGGATTATTGGCACCATCCTGGGTGTGTGCATCACCCTCGCCTTAGTTGGTACTGATATCCGCTCGCGCTGGCTCAAAAACATGATGGATAGATTGCCAGTGCGGTAAAAGTCCTTTGAACAGCAAATAGGAGAGACAGTTCCACAACCAGGGACAACGACTACCGATCTCTCTCTGCTAAAAAGACCTTATTCTATAACACGCGCCAGCCGCTTGCCCTGTCCAAAGCTGAAAAGCATTCCTTTTTTTAAGGGAATTGCTGACCCTTTCCTTATGGGGCTACTTCCACCACCCACGATTGACCAGGGTACATCCATCAAATTCAATAATTTGTAGACCCCTTCTCTGCTATCCCAGGCTACCTGACCAATAATTGGGGTATTACGCCGCGAAAATGGAGGATATCTTCCCGGTTCAGTCACATCGGCGAAGAGCGGCAAACCATGATAGAGTACCATTGAACGGATCAGCACATACATTCCTTTTGCTCGCTCTTCCATGAGATCAAGCACAACCGGAAAGGGCGGTCGCGCGCCTGCGCCGCAAAATGGGCAGGTACGCCGGGGTGGCGGCTGCAACCAGTATTGATAAAAGAATGACTGGCGGCAATTTGCGCAGCTAATCAGAACATCATAAGCTTCAGCAAGCGCTCGCTCCCATTCTACAGCTTGCGGGCGCTTCTGAGGTTCATGTAATGCAGTTATGAGAGCTTGCTTTGTCAAATCCTGCAATTTAGGAGTAAGAGAGGTATAGGAAAGCAGCCCGTTGCGGAATAGCGGTGTCCCTATTCTTGGAATCCAATTGCTACGATCAGCGGGGTTTTCGCTAAAACAGGCAAATTGGCCATACCCCAATTCATCATCATGCATTTGATCATCAGGATCATAGCATTTCTGCGTGAGCATGACGTTGCGCAAAAGTAATGTCCATAACACCAGGACTGCCAGGCTATAGCGATCCGTCAACTCATTCGGTTTGCTTTTGCGCATTAACACTTCCGGCGCAATAAATCCTGGCATCCCCTTGACCTGTGGCGCGAGAAAGCCTTTCACGATGAGTCCATCCAGATCAATCAGCACCACTTCACCTGTGGTAGATCGGGCCAAAAAATTTTTTAAATGAACATCACCATGCGCCATTCCTTTTCCATGCACAGCGCGCACCGCAGCGGCCGTACCGCGCGCCATTTTCAGGTATTCAAGCCAGCTACGTCCCTGTTGAAACTGATTAATAGCATCTCTGGGACTGTAAATAAGCTTATAGAGTGGTGTATAGGTAGTAGGAATGCGGCGAGTCACCACACCCGTCTTCGACTGCCCGTTGACCGAATCTACAATGCCAAGCGGCCAGGCTAAAAATTGCTCATCTTCACCAAGATTCTTTCCTAGCTCCAATATCTTTTGTAGCATGCCTTGTTTATCTGCTGATGCCGCGTGATAAATTTTTACGGCATACTGCCCATCGAGCGTATAATAAACACTTCCCTCACCGCCCCTGTGTGTCGCCTGATCCGCTATCATCAACTGGTTCGGTAGATTCCTGCTCCCCGGCAGTAGATTGACGGTCGTCATCACTTCTCTCTCTTTGCATAACTACAACTAATGTTCGATCATCCCAACTCCCCTTCACCTGATAGGTAGATAACCAGTTCAGCATGCCAGCCGCTGCTATATCCGGGCTTGAAGCGCCTTGCAGGTGCGCATTGACCGCCTGCGACCAGGGTTCTACCGACTGCGGAGAATACAATAAATCTCCTGAAAGGCCATCGGACATAACATAGAATGCAATGAATGGATTGGATTCAGGGGGTTCAATAACATTGATGGACAGATGTTTATCAAAGTTCGCATGATTGATGGTATAAGTAGATTGAGGATCACCCGCCTCGGGCGCATGCACTAATTCCTGTACTTTGCCTTGAGCCGTCATGCCCAGTACCGCCCCATCCCCAATTTGCCCAACTGCCACATAGCCGGTGTCTACGTTTAGTAAGAGCAAAAGCGCTGTACAGCTCAAATCTGCCAGTTCCAGTTCCAGGCTGTTTGCATGCACATGCAAGCCAAGATGCGTATTTTTGAATGCATAACGCATGATATTCACCAGATTTGGCTCAGCCTCGACATCTTTCGTATCCTCGTCATCATTCCCATCTGCTTGATCTGCTATCCCTGCTAAAGGATCTTTAAATTGCAAAGGTTGAGTAGTTTTTTGCGCCTCTTTTTTATCAGAAACAGGCAACCAGCCAATAGAACCAAACTGGCAACGTTGCTGCCCGGAAGAAGGCCCATCCGCGAGATCAGCCTGTCTATGCACCGGGAACTGCACATCCAGCTTTCCTACTGTAGAAATGGGTGTCCAGGATTGAGGATCGAATTTCTCGGCTGATGGTGGAGCGGGGGCAGCTCCATTTTTCTCTGCCTTCGCCGGTGAAACAAGCTTGCGTAGCACCAGAGATGTAAGGGACTCAACAACATAGGTTGCGCCATAACGAGAAAGAGGTCGCGTTCCCACCCCATCTGCTACTGCTACCGTTAACCAGGGACCCACTGAACGGATAACGAATGCATCATCACGCGGCTTTCGCTGGGCTAAATGTATTTGACCAATTGCGCTGGCTCCAACAATAAGATACGGGTCAGCTTCGGCATACGCCAGTGTCCAGGCGGGATGTGTATCTCCAGCCGAGCCTAAACCGCGATCGCCAATGACAAAACCTTTCAGCATCGTAGCACTCCTTAATGCATTTCCACTTGACCTCTTCTGGTTTGAGCCGTATACTTCCTTCACTGGAAGCGCCGGGCGTTCCCTCTCTTACTCGACCCGCTTGAGGATACTGCAATTAAGGAATGCGTATGAGATCTGTACCAGCCATATCCGCAAAGGGATCATCCGGGTTTCCACCAGGAGCAAGTGAACTTGCGATGCTTTGGGAAAGATATTGAAATAAGGCAACAAAAGCCGCCGAGTCAGTACCCATGCGGAATGCCGTACCTGTACTGATATTTTTGAGCGTGGTGTCATCAACGTAAGGTCCGCAACCTACAGCTACAATGGTACTCGGCTTGATCTGGCCCTTCGGGCGATTTATGACCGCATCACGCTGCGCCTGCCACAGCCGGTCTGTCACATTACCATTTTCATCAGTCGGCAAACCATCAGTCAATACGAAGACAGCAGGCTTCCAATCTCCCTTCTGCCCACCTTTTACCGCTTTGACAACATCGGGTTCACGATTCATCGATTCAAACAGCACTTTAAATGCCAGATCAAGGCGCGTTACGCCTGAAGCCACCAATACCGGCGGTTGAAAACTCGTAATAGGCACAAGTTTCCCATTTACCAGTTGGGCATCATTAGCAAATGTGATCACGCCCACTTTTACAATATCGCGCGCGAATGGATCATTAGCAACTTCTCGTTGGAATAGCTCCAGCCCCTCGCGCACAGATTCAATAGGCGCTCCGTCCATACTTCCCGAGGTATCAAGCAGCAAATAGACCGGTAAATTGCGCTCTCCGCCAGGAGCCTGCACATCTGCCCACATGGGAACATTGCTCTGTTGAGACATGGCTTCTCACTGCCTTTCTCTATCTAAAACACAGAAGAGAGTTCAGCAAGCGAATCCCCATCCGCTTGCTGAAAACGTTCTTGAGGAGACTAAAAACCCTGCTCCTGGTGAGCCCATTTCCAAAATGTGATCCCACTGCTTAAAATCATCATCGAGAAGTCGTCCACCAACTCCTGGTGAATGCCCTTTTCAAAGTCCGCCTGCCATTCAAGCACAATCGTACCGTAGGTATCAGCAGGGTCGCGCACACTCAAATAGGCCTTAGGCCAGAAACGCTCTTTGTTCCATGTATTACACATCATCACAGCGCGTCCCCAATCGTTCTTAGGCACACGCTTATCAGAGGTGATCAATATACGATAGATGTCTGGAAAGCGGGCGCTAATCATCAGATAGTTTTTAATGGAGCATCCCGTATCATCACTATAGGGCAATTCCAGCACAAAATCGCCGTCGCTGTCCCTTAAAAAATGCAGGTTTTCTGTTCGCAAAAACCGTTCGATCATACTGCGATCGAATTTCTGCACATATGCCATAGCGATTCCCTTCTTTCTTACTTACCTGAAATGAGTTACACGATAACAACGAGGTCTACTTCGAAGCACTACTGGGCAGGCCCCCTTTCTTTCGCTCTATGACACTTACCCGAGTAATCGGCGAAGTTGATCCAGAATCTCCTGGTCAGCATTTCCTACCCGGTTGTTTGCGCTATTCGGTTGAGTATTTCTATTTGCACCACCGGCAGTTCCCCCGCTTGATGGAGAATTCGTAGCAGAAAACAGCGCCTGCTGGATCATGTCCGCAAAATCGACATCTTGATTACTTTGCGATGCTGGTTCTGATGTAGGTGTTGTTACTACATCTACAGTTGTTGATGGTGCGTCCAACCATTGGGCCAGCACAGGAACCTCTACAGTTTCAGTGGAAGTGACAAAGCGCAAGGATGTCCATAAAAGTCCCGTCTGCATTGGTTTCGTTTGTATTTTCACCTGAGTAGTACCAGACCCGAACTGTAAGGGAGTGACCAGCAATTGATCGCTTTCAACCACAATCTGTCCTGGTCCTCCCTGTACCTCAAATTCCCGTATGGCAATCTGTCCCGGTAATATGTGGCCAAAGTCTACATTGGATGGTTGAACCTGGAGCCGTTTTTCTTGAGCAGAAGAGGAAAAGTTTACCTCGCTAGCAACAGATGATGTGACGGCATCAACAGCCAGTAAAACGGAAGCTTCTGAAAGATTTCTCAGCATGAGCGCTTCTACAGTGGCACGCCGCAGTTCGATGCCGGGTTGCTCATGCACAGCTTTTAATAAGCGAATCCACAACTTCAGTTCGTTCAAAAATGTCGGCTGATCATCCAATCCAGCGCCCAATAATAGCACCCTTAACTCACTATCATCGAGTCGAGAGCCGCTCACTATTAATCGAGCCACACTTCCCAAAATGGGTACCAACCGGTCAGTATCTTCTTGAGAAAGCCGAGAAGACATCTTGCCTCCTTCGTCTTTTTACCAATTTATACTCTTTCGCTACGCCAGGCTTTGCTATAAATCAAATTTGTTTTACTCTGAGAAAAACGCTAATTTATTATCGGTTAAAAAGCGCTAATAAAAATATTTTATCACTTTCTATCTCATGGATATTATGAATTATTTCTTATTTAAAGTCAATAGATTTCTTTACTTTTTTTGCTTGCTATATGTCTATGATTGTTCTTGCTTTAAGAGTAAAAAATCTTGACTGTAAATTGTATCTATAGCTCTTTCTCGAAACTGCTTGCGCTTCAACGGCAAAATAGGTAAAGTGAGGAAATAAAGCTGTCTTTTCGTATGAAGGAGGGAAAACACGAACATATGAGCATCCCTATTGTTTCCACTAACAGCTCAAGGAGAAACCGCATATGAAACCGCCCGTTGCCCGGCGCGATGACATTGTTGAAAACTATCACGGCACACCTGTTGCCGACCCCTATCGCTGGCTCGAAGACGCCTCATCACCAGAAACGCTGGCCTGGGTTGAGGCGGAGAACGCCGTCACCGAGGAATTTCTGTCCTCTATTCCACAGCGTGAGCAGCTTCGCCAGCGCCTGACGCAACTCTGGAACTATCCTAAATATTCTGTTCCCATCAAACGTGGCGAGCATTACTTTTTTACCTACAACAGCGGCCTGCAAAATCAAGCCGTTCTCTACGGTCAGGAGAGTCTGCAAAGCGAACCAAGGCAGATACTTGACCCCAATACCTTCAGCGAAGATGGCACCGCTGCGCTCACCAACAGCGCCTTCAGCAAAGATGGCTCTCTGCTGACCTATGGCATCTCCTATCACGGCAGCGACTGGCAGGAGCTACATGTGCGCCGCGTAAACGACCTGGCCGACTATTCCGAGGTCATTCGCTGGTGCAAATTCAGCAGCATTGCCTGGAAACACGATAACTCCGGCTTCTACTACAATCGCCTGCCGGAGCCGGGAACGGTACCCGAAGAAGATCAGAGCAACTACAGCCGCGTCTACTGGCACGCTATCAACACACCCCAGGAGCAGGATATCCTGGTCTACGAACGCCCCGACTTCAAGGAACTCAGCTTCTCACCTTCTATCACCTATGACGGCACCTATCTGCTATTGGATGTCTGGCATGGCACCGATCCAAAAAATCGTCTCTACTACCGCCCGGTCGAAAGCGATGGCCCTTTCATTCGCCTGCTCGACAAGGCTGACGCTACCTACCACTTCATCGGCAACGACGGCCCCATTTTCTACATTCGAACTAACCTGAATGCGCCGCGCTATCGCATCATCGCCATCGATATCGCGCATCCTGAGCGCGAGAACTGGCGTGAGCTTATTCCTGAACAGCAAGACACGATGGCCTTTGTGCGGCTCGTCAATTCCCAGTTCGTTGTCACCTACCTGCACGACGCCCATCACGAAACAAAAATCTATAATCTCGATGGCAGCTATGTTCGCGATATTCCCTTACCTGCACTCGGCTCCATTGTAGGAATCTCTGGTAAGCCGGACCAGACCGAGATGTTCCTCGACTTCACTTCGTATCTCTACCCGCCCACCATCTACCGCTACGACTTTACCAATAACACCCTCTCGCTGCTGCATGGCGCAAAGCTCGACTTCGACACAGATGCCTACGAGACGCGCCAGGTCTTCTACACCTCAAAGGATGGCACACGCATTCCCATGTTCCTCACGCACAAAAAGGGCCTGGAACTGAACGGCAACAACCCAACGCTGCTCTATGGCTACGGCGGCTTCGATGTCAGCCTGACGCCCAGCTTCCTGGCCTCAACACTCGTCTGGTTGGAGCATGGCGGTATCTACGCGGTCGCCAACCTGCGCGGCGGCGGCGAATATGGTGAGGAATGGCACCAGGCGGGCGTCCTCGACCGCAAGCAAAACGTCTTCGACGACTTCATTGCCGCCGCCGAATGGCTCATCGCCAACAAGTATACCAATACATCGCGGCTCGCCATCCAGGGCGGCAGTAACGGCGGTCTGTTGGTTGCGGCCTGCATGGTGCAGCGTCCTGACCTCTACGGCGCGATTCTCTGTCACGTCCCGGTCATCGACATGCTGCGCTATCACAAATTCAGCGTTGGTCGCTACTGGGTCTCCGACTACGGCAATGCCGAGGCCAATCCCGAACACTTCCGCTTCCTCTACGCCTATTCGCCCCTGCACAACGTCAAAGAGGGCGTCTCCTATCCACCTACGCTCATCCTGGCGGCAGACACGGACGACCGCGTCGTACCCGCGCACGCCAAAAAATTCGCCGCGACCCTGCAAGCGGCCAACGGCGGCGAAAACCCTATTCTCCTGCGTATCGAAACCAAAGCCGGTCACGGCATGGGCAAACCGACCACTAAATTGATCGAGGAACGAGCCGACGTGCTGGCGTTCCTGTTTAAGGTACTCAAGATGTAGCTCCAATTGACCTGTACAGCCGGATTGGTATTATCACCAACGGAAGCAGTAGCCGACGCCGCGCACAGTCTGAATCAATTTGGGATCTGAAGGGTCTTCCTCGATCTTTTCACGCAGCCAGCGCACGTGTACGTCAACGGTGCGCGTATCGCCAACGTAGTCGTAGCCCCAGACGTTATGCAACAACTGGTCGCGGGTGAGGACGGTGCCGCGATTGCGCACCAGGTAGACCAGCAGGTCAAATTGCTTGGGTTGTAGTTCAAGTTCTTTGCCCCGGCAAATGACGCGCCGCCCGGCCAGATCGATGCGCAGTGGGCCTGCGACCAGTTCGCGGCCTGGGCGCGGTGTCTCCCTTTCGACCTCTTGCCCACGTTCTTCGCTGCTTGGATATTCGGCGCGGCGCAGCAGGGCGCGGACACGGGCAAGTAGTTCGCGCCGCCCAAAGGGCTTGGTGACGTAATCGTCGGCCCCTATTTCCAGGCCGACCACCTTGTCGATCTCGTCGCTTTTGGCGGTGAGCATAAGAATAGGAGTGGTAGCGGTATTGCTATCGCGCCGGAGCTGGCGGCAGACCTCCAGGCCATCCATTTCCGGCAGCATGATGTCGAGAATAATCAGGTCGGGCGACTCACGGTGCGCTGCTTCAAGCGCGCTGGCACCATCCGCCACCGTCATTACGGAGTAGCCTGCCTGCTCTAGATTATAGGCAATGGTTTCGACCAGCACCGCCTCGTCGTCAACCACCAGTATTTTCTTCCCCACAGAAACCTCCAATAAGTGGGCGGGTGTCACCCCACCCTATCAACACCGGGCAGAGGAGGGAACGGAAGGCACCCCTTGCGGGTGCCTCTACACCCTGAGAGCGCTTGTAGAGGCACCCGCAAAGGGTGCCTTCCGTTCCCTCACTATGTTCCGTTCTCTCACTATGGATGCAAAAACTGACGCTCACCCTGTACAACAGCCTAGCCAAAACGCCCGCTGATATAGTCCTCGGTCTCTTTTTTTCGTGGATGCTCGAACAAATCGACCGTTGGCGCGTACTCGATTAGCTTGCCGGAGAGAAAGAAGCCTGTGTACTGCGAAACACGCGCCGCCTGCTGCATATTGTGCGTCACGATGACGATGGTATAGTCCTTCGAGAGTTCAACGATCAGTTCCTCAATTTTAAGCGTAGCAATGGGATCAAGCGCGGAACATGGCTCGTCCATCAGCAGCACCTGCGGTTGAACTGCTATGGCGCGAGCAATGCAGAGACGCTGCTGCTGGCCGCCGGAGAGACCGAGCGCAGAAGACTTCAAGCGGTCTTTCACCTCGTCCCACAGCGCAGCGCCGCGCAGGCTCTCCTCGACGCGCTGCTCGATATAGCTTTTCGATTTGCCTTGAATGCGCAGACCATAGGCGATATTCTCAAAGATCGATTTCGGAAATGGATTGGGGCGCTGGAAGACCATGCCCACACGCTGGCGCAATGCTACCACGTCGAGGGCAGGCTCGTAAATGTTATGCCCATCGAATAAGGCCTCTCCTTCGGTGCGCGTGCGCGGGATGAGGTCGTTCATACGGTTGAGCGTGCGCAGGAATGTTGATTTACCGCAGCCTGAGGGACCGATGAGCGCTGTTACCTGCCTATCCCGAATGGGAATAGAGACATCAAAGAGCGCCTGTTTGGGGCCATACCAGAAGTTAAGCGTGCGAACATCTATACTGACCCCAGCTTTTTCATCCAGGCGCGTTGCTGCCTCGTTTACTACCAGACGAGGTACACCGGCAGATGATGTACTGAAAGCCTGCCCCTCCTGCTGCCCGGATCGGTTGAGACGAGTATCCATAAAACCTCCGTGTAATGAGATGGCAAAGGCGCTGGAACGGCCTCCTGCATCCCCCACATATCCATTATATGCTATCTCAGACAAGCGGGTACTCCTTGTGCAGCGGAATGCTGGCATCGACAATGATGCGGTCTTGCAGCACGACTAGCCGGATATAACGCCCGGCCAGCGCCTTGCTGATAAAGTAGGGGCGACCTTCATACGAGATATGACCACTGCGGGCAACTTTACGGGAAAAGATACTGGCCCCTTCTGGGAGCCTGGTATACCCATCAGAATGGTTTTCGATTGTCTGGTTCATATTCGTTCTAACCTCCATGCAAACGGGCGGGTCGGTAAGGGCCACCCGTACAGAACTACTTACGCGGCTGTCACCCGGCGTTGAATGTAACGACCGAGGCCGCGCGCGCCCAGGTTAATGACGAGCAAAATGAGAATGAGCATCGCTGCCGCCCCCGCCGCGATGGCGCTCGCTTCAGCCGATGAAATGCCAGGGGGGGTATCCTGCGTTTTCAAGTACCAGATACGAATGGTCAAAGTATCGCTCGAAATGAACGGGTTCAGGGTAAAAACGCCGCTAAACGGATTCGTCTCGCCCATCGTAAAGACCAGCGCCGCCGTTTCGCCGATGATCTTGCCTGCCGAAAGGATCAGGCCGGTAATCAAACCGGGCAGCGCTGAGGGCAAAACAACGGTACGAATCGTATGCCAGCGCGTTGAACCAAGCGCAAGGCTGGCCTCGCGTAGTTCGCGAGGCACTGAGGTCAGCGCATCTTCAAACAGGCGCAGGGCGATAGGAAAATTCAAGCAGAGCAGGGTCAGCGCGCCCGTTAAGCGGCTGACATGAAACTGGAACAGCGAGCCGAAAAGAATAACGCCGAACAGGCCAAGCACAATCGATGGCACACCCGCCAGCGTCTCCGCTGCAAAACGAATGATTGAGATGAGAGGCCCTTGTTTTGCGTACTCAACCGTGTAGATGGCCGCTCCAAGCGCGATAGGGAACAGGAAAATTTCCGTCAGGATCAAGATGTAGAACGTATTAAAAAGTTCGCTGCCGATACCCAGTTCAGTTGTGCCATAAAAGTTCGGATCGAGCAGCACAGGTGTGCTATGTTCCGCGCTGGCAGTAAAGCCCTGAAAAACAAGTTGCACGATGATGCCAATGAAGAGGAACGCCACAAACAAGGCCAGCACCCAGATGATACCAATAGCGATACCATTAGTGAGATGCAGGCGGCGCAGCAGACGCGCCGCGCTCTTTTCATAACCTGTCTTAAGGGGCTGCATTACATTCGATGCGCTCATTTATATACTTTCCTTCCCGACAGGTAGCGACTGAACGCCACAAAGAGGAACGAGATGACAAGCAGAACAAAGGCCAGCATCCAGTAGGCGTCGCGCTCCACACCCAGCGTCTCCTGAAATTCATTCAAGATGGTCTGCGTAATATTGGCATTGGGCTGAAAAAAGGCCTGCAGGCTCAAAAGCGGCGAAGGAAGGCTGTCACTGCCGCCCAGCACCATCGCCACCGCCAACGTTTCGCCAATTGCCCTCGCCATGCCGAAGATGACCGCCGTAGCAAGCATCGGCAGAGCGGCAGGCAGAATGGCGCGATACATCATCTGCCAGCGCGTCGAGCCGAGAGCCAGGCTGGCCTCGCGCACGCTATCTGGCACCGCCCGCAGCGCATCAATGGAAATACTGCTGATGGTTGGCATAATCATCACCACCAGCACTAGAATTGCCGCTCCCCAGCCGAAGCCTCCGGCAGGGTTATGCGTGAAAGGCGAGGTGAGCTTTTGCAAAAATGGCACCAGGATCACCAGACCAAGAAAGCCAATGACGACCGAAGGCATACCAACAAAGATTTCCAGCAAAGGCTGGAAGATGCGAACCAACCATATGGGCGCGACCTCATTGAAGAACAGCGCGACAGCCAGCGAGAGCGGTGTGGCAATCAGCACTGAGAAAAACGTAATCACCACCGAACCGAGAATCAGGCCCGCTGCGCCATACATGGGTGTTCCGGCATCGTTGTTGACCCCCGCCGGGTCCCAGGTAGTTCTGCCAAAGAAACCGGCCAGTGTCGCGCCGCCTTTTTCAAAGAAGAGACGCAGCGCATTCTGGCCAACAAAGAAGAAAATTCCAGCAATGACCAGCACCAGCAGCAGCGCGCAGACAAAGAAAATCGACCGCGCCACCTGGTCGGCCATCCTTCTCTGTCCCGCCTGGCCTGTCAAAGACTGGCGTTGTACCTGTTGCACACCATCCTCCTTCCAATTCTATAAATCCGCTGGCAATTTATTGTAGGGACGCGATTGTAAAGTTTGATGAAAGAAGGGGGTATGTTCCTCCTCTGTCATCCTGAGCGCAGCGAAGGATCTGTGTCCCCCGACGATGCGCGCGTCGAGACCAGAGGTCCTTCGCTGCGCTCAGGATGACATTAACTTGAATTCCTACGATTTAGGCTGGTGTGCGCTCAAGGCATCCTGTGTCATATCCGTGATGGGGACAAACTTGAGGTCCTGCGCAGCGGCTTTGCCATCAGGGCTGAGCATGTAGTCGATAAGCGCCTGGGCGAGACCAGTACCGGGGCCTTTGGTATACATGTGTTCGATGTTCCAGAACTTGTAGGTGTTCGTCTTCACGGTATCAGCGCTGGGCGCAACACCGTCTATTTGCAGGATTGTCACCTTTGACCCTTCCTGGCTGGCATCACCAAGCGCGGCGTAACCAATCGCGCCGTTGGTCTGCTCAACCGTCTGCAAGACAAGTTTGGTGCTGTCGGCGGTCAGGTTGGTAGATTTGGCCGGGCTTTCGGATGTTCCATTGAGAACGTACTGCTTAAAGGTGGCGCGGGTGCCAGAGGTTGCCGGGCGGCTGACGACCACGATGGGCAGGTTGGGACCGCCTACCTGATTCCAGTTGGTGTACTTGCCGGTATAGATGCCCAGAATTTGCTGGCTGGTCAGGCTGCTGACCCCCGTCACATCCGGGTTGACGACCAGCGTAAAGACCACCACCGCGACCTGGTGATCAACCAGATCAGACTGGTTAGAGAGGGCGAAGATGTCGGAGTCGCCAATCTGGAAGACACCAGCTTCAACCTGTCCCAGACCGGTTTTGCTGCCGCCGCCCTGCACAGTGATGGTCGCGCTGGAGCATTTCGCTTGATACTTCTTAGCCACTGCATTTACCAATGGCTGAAGCGCGGTAGAACCGCCAACAGTGATGCTGCCCGAAACACAGGTATAGTTGCCAGGAGTGCCCAGCGTCTTTGGACTGTTGCTGGAGACAGTGGGGGTGCTGCCACCGCTACCAGTATCGCCACCACAGGCCGAAATAAGCATACATATGGCTATCGCGAGTCCAACCAGAATCGCAATAGGCGATCGTTTCTTCATGATTTCTCCTCCTCGCTCACAGACGAGCTATATCGTTCGTTATGGGTATGGAATAAAGCTTCTTGATGCCTTTTGTGTACCCACTTCTACGGTAGCATGACCAGATTAACCATCTATAAAGGATAGGTTAAGTTCTGTTAAATGGCTGTTAAAACTTTCCCAGGGGATGAGTTGGTTTTTAGCTTAAGTGGTGAAAAAAGAGGGCTACTGTAGAGTAAAAACGTGATGAAGGTTCTCCAGTAAGATCGGAAAGCATCCCCGCCCCTCTGTCATGCTGAGCGCAGCGAAGCATCTCCGTCCAGGCCACCAAGATGCTTCGCTGCGCTCAGCATGACAGAGGGGGGAGGGCCGATCTTGATGGTGAAACTTTAGTATCGCCTATCTTCCAAGCAAAGTTTAACCAAGATATAACCAGGTATTAATGGAAGCTTAACAATCGCTTAACACAAGAGAGATACGCTTATGCTGTAGGAAAAAGTGTTTTTTGAAAACGTATCCTTAAGGCAAGGAGCAAGTATCCTTATGTTATTAGAGGAGCATAAAGCGAACTCACTTTCGGGAAAAGACGCGGTAGCCGAGGCGCAATCTGTGCTGGCGGCATTGGATAACAGTTCGCTTTCGGGCTTTCACTGGAAGGCCATGATTACGTCGGGCATGGGCTTTTTTACCGATGCCTATGACCTGTTTATTATCGGTGTCGTGCTGGCGGTATTGACGCCCATCTGGCACCTCAACAAACTGGAAATTTCTCTGATCGGCAGCACATCGTTGATTGCTGCCGCGCTTGGCTCGGTCGTCTTCGGTCGATTGGCGGACTACGTGGGTCGCCGGTCGATTTATGGCTATACATTGATTGTGCTGGCGCTGGGCGCGATTGCCTCGGCCTTCTCGCCAAACGTGGTCTGGCTGTTGATCTTCCGCTTCATCCTCGGTCTCGGCATCGGCGGCGATTATCCCCTGAGCGCCACCCTGATGAGCGAATATGCAAACCGCAAAGATCGCGGCAAGCTCGTAACGATGGTTTTCTCGATGCAAGGCGTCGGCTTGATCCTGGGGCCGCTAGTCGCGATTATCCTGCTGGTGAGCGGCCTGAATCATGATCTCGCGTGGCGCATCATGCTGGCGCTGGGCGCGGTTCCCGCCCTGGCAACCTTCTACCTGCGCCGCCAGATTGCCGAGACGCCGCGTTTCGCCCTGGCAATGCAGGGAGACGTCGAGGGAGCCTCGCGCACTGTTGAGATGGTGACGCGCAACGGCAATGGCAACGGGCAGAAGCTGAACGGAGCCACGAGCCAGAAGAGCGCGAAAAAAGCCGAGAAAAAAGGCAAATCCTGGCTCTACCTCTTATTGACGAAACGCTACCTGATGTGGCTGATCGGCACCGCCGGAGCCTGGTTCCTGCTCGACATCGCCTACTATGGCACAACCATCTCCAGTCCGCTAGTACTCAAAGCGTTAAATCCGAGTTCGAACCTGGTTACGAACATGGTTTACACGCTGCTGATCTTCCTGGTGGCGGCCTTCCCTGGCTACGTGCTGGCCGCCTTTACCATCGATAAACTCGGGCGCAAGTGGATACAGGTGGTCGGTTTCGCTATGATGGCCATTGCATATGGTCTGCTGTTCGTCGCTCCTTCGCTGACGGCGATCACGCTGCCGTTCCTGCTGGTCTACGGCATGAGCTACTTCTTCACCGAGTTCGGGCCGAACGTCACGACGTTTGTCTACCCGGCAGAAATTTTCCCGGTAATGGTGCGTACAACGGCGCATGGCATCGCCGCGGCAGTCGGCAAGGTCGGAGCGTTTATCGGAGCCTTTGCCTTCCCCTACCTGCTGGCAAACTTCAACCTGCCGGGCGCAATGGCAGTAGCGGCGGTCATCTCACTGGCCGGACTGCTCCTGACGGTGTTTACCCTTCCTGAGCCAAACCAGCGCTCGCTGGAAGAAATCTCCGACGAACACGCGGTACGAGCAGCGCACGAGGAGCGCGTAGCGGTTGCGCGGTAAGACTCTTTGTAAGCTGGCAAAACCAGACCTTTCTGTTTGTAAGAAAAACGGATAGAATGTCGGTGTACCCAAAATTTGGGTACACCCATTTTTTATTTTGCAGGGGAGGCTGCCTATGGACATCATCGACTTCTTTCGCCTGGAACAGAAGCGCGTACACGACTGGATGAGACGTGCCTTGAGTGATCTGACGCCGGAGGAATGGCATTACAAGTTAGAGGGAAACAGCAACAACATCGCCTTTATCATCTGGCACTGTGTACGTACCGAGGACAACATCCTGCGCTTTATTTTACAGGGTCGCCAGCCTATCTGGAATGAAGAAAACTGGCATGACCGCCTGGGTTTGCCGCCTCGCGTGCAGGGAACAGGCATGGCTGCTGAAGAGGCACGTCAATTTCAAATAGCGGATATCCAGTTGTTCATGCAGTACATCGAAGAGGTCTGGCGCGAGTTCGAGGAGTACCTTGCGAACGTGCAGGATGGCGGCAAAGCACTCTCCGAACGCGAGGTAACGGTAAAGCCGTTGGGTAAGATGTCCGCCATTCAGGCCATCGGGCAGGTCTGCATTACCCATTTGTTTATTCACCTGGGCGAGATTGCCGCTATCGAGGGCGCATTAGGGAAGAAAGGGCTACCAATTTAGTAGGGACAGTGGGAAAGGTGGATGAGCAGTGGGGGCCTTGTGCCTGTCCCGGTGGGGGAAACGCGCGCGCTCTAATTGAACGCCGTTTTTGCCCCGCCACCCCGCCCCAGGGACAGGCACGAGGCCCCCACCCTGCCACCCCGCATCCCCCTGTCGCTACGCGCAACATACCATGAACAGTCCCCCTCATCTGTCATCCTTCGCTGCGCTCAGGATCTCGGTGGCCCAACCGAATCGTATGCCGGTGCCGGAGATCCTTCGCTGCGCTCAGGATGACAGGTGGGAGGCAGGTTTGGAACGATATACCATTTCAGCGCTGAGCGTGGACAACCTCTTCAATCAAATGAACCCCCTCATCCGGCCCCGGCATGGCCGCGATTTCGCGTTGCAAGCGGCGCGCACCCGACTGGTAGATTCGTTCATGCAGCAGGGCCAGGACGCTTGAGCGGATGTTTGATGGAGTGACCTCTGAGGGAACAAGACGAAGGCCTGCTCCTACTCTTTGCACCAGATCGCCGACGATGTATTGATCTGCCCCTTGCGGAAGGACGAGTAGCGGTAGGCCCAGCGCTAACGCACTGAGCGTGGTACCTGGGCCACCATGACAGATGACCGCCGCGCAATGTGGCAAAAGCAGGGAGTGAGGCAGGTAGCTTTCTATATGCACATTGTCGGGTAATGGCTCAAATGAGGTGGGCGCTACCTCGAAGCCAATGGTGATGGCTATGTCCATCTCCAGGTTTCCGAGGCCCTCAATTACGCTGCGGAACATCGAGAGGTCGGAATTGGTGCTAAAATTTGTACCCAGGGTCATGTGAACCAGCGGGACTGCTCGACGTTGCTCTATCCATACAGGCAGCCGTTCGCCGGGAATGGGCGGTGGGGCTATAGGACGGAGCGGGCGGATAGCATCATAATAGGGCGCTGGCTCGTAGGGTTGCAGTGTGGGCGGCGTGATATCCAGGCAGAGATGCCGGTAAATGCCTGCCGTTGGGTCTGGCTCCAGGCGGCGCTGCTGCCAGAGCGGCGCGACCGCTTTTGCCGCCGCTTCGATCATGCTGTTGCTGAAGCGGATGCCAAGCGCCTGGCTGACGCTGGGAATGCCCAGATGCGCGGCGGCAATGGGAGCGGCCAGTTCCCAGATGTCATGCAGGATGACATCAGGTCGCCAGCTTTGCGCCAATGGCTCCAGGTCGGCGAGCATGGCGGGGGCCAGAATCTCGCCGAACAGGTGCGGAATATACCAATCAAGAATTTCGTCTGGCGCGAGCCGGTTGTATTCCTGGTCGGGGAAGACCTCAGCCAGCCGCTCGAAGGCTGCCTGCGCATCAATTCCAGCTTCAAAGGTCGTAAAGCCTGTGGCCCTGGCGCGGGATTGCATGCTGGGGCCAGTTGCTATCGCTATCTCGTGGCCTGCGTCCGCTAGCGCCCTTACCAACGGTAGGAGCGGCTGTAGATGGCCGTGTGCTGAGATGCATGATACGAGTACGCGCATGTTCTGATCTCCCCTCATATTGCTTGCCTAGACGTTCCTGCTCGCATCCTGGAAATCGAGGCCAACGCAGGGTTCATCACCGAGGACCCAGGCATCATGGCCCGGCGCAGTAATGGCGATATCGCCCGGCCCAATATCGAATTCAGTACCGTCGTCCATGCGAGTGCGGAGATGGCCGGAAATGATGTAGGTAAAATGCGTCCTCTGGCAACTCTCAGTGCCTGCGACGCGCCTCATATGCTCGGACCATCTCCATCCAGGTTGCCAGACCGCTCTCACGATAGTCATATCGCCAAAGTTGACACTTTCCATTTTTACATGCGGGAGCGAGCGCGTTTCGTCTGGAGCATTGAAGCTCTTCTTTTGAGATGCTGACATCTTGTCACCTCTTCTTACTTTTCTATCGGTTCTCACACAAAAGGAGAACCACTGCCAGGAGTATAGCCCGCTGGGTAGACAAAGCACATCGGCTGAATAGCGCATTTCTTGTTGCGCTATTAGCCGCCTTGGACAGGGGATTTTTGAGAGGGGATGGGCTAAATTACTTACGCCAGTCCATGTTCAATGGCATAACGTGTGGCGGCGCTGCGCGAGGTGATGCCAAGCTTGCTATAGATTGAATTAAGGTGCGAATGCACAGTGCGATGGCTGATGACGAGTTTTTCGGCTACTTGAGCGTCGGTAAGGCCCTGGGCAACATAGCGCAAGACCTCGATTTCGCGTTCGGTAAGACCGTCGTATTTATCGGATGCGCGACGAGATGGCTTTTCCGATGGGAGCGTTTGCAGAGCGGCTTGTAAAAAATGTTCGCGCAAAGATGGTTCATCAATGGTAGTGGCAAGCTGAGTGAGAATGTTCCTGGCGGCGTTCCACTCGCGTTGGGCGGCTTCCTCTTGTTTGAGCAGGTGATAGGCTTGTCCCAGGGAACGATGGATGCGCCACAGAATCGAAGGAGCCTGTCTCTGTTCTGCGCCTACTTTGGCGTCCTCTAATGCTCTGGCGGCTTCTTGCGGGCGCTTTAAGGCAAGCAGGGCCTCACCTTTCAGGGCTAGCAGGTGAGGAATGTGTTGCTGGCTATTGCCGGGAGTTGTAGCAAGCAATTGTTCTGCAATGTCCAGGGTGCGGTTTGGTTCACCTTGAGCCAGAGCAAGCTCGCCCCAGATCCAGGCTACCTGTCGTTCAAAAAAGCCTTGCGCTTGCTTATCTCGCGGCAGAATGGTTTGCAGTGTTGCTTCAGCGCGTGAAAACTCGCGTTTGAGAGTATAAGCCAGCCCCAGGTATGGGGTGAGATATCCAATCCAGATCATTGAGCCAATTGCGCGTGCCTGGACTAAGGCTGGTTCTAAATGGGAAACTGCGCTGTCTGGTTGGAGCAGCAAGAGGTACAGCCGTCCGATCGCGCCGTTGATGGCTGCGAGCCATTCTTGATGCTCGATGGTCGTTGCGATTTGCAATCCCGTTTGTGCATGAGTGAGTGCCGGGCCGAATTTCCCGAAGGAAGCGAGAAACCAGACGGCACCCATTTCGATAAAGGCCTGATCTGATAAAGAGTTCGTTTGAAGTGCCAGGTGGAAGGCTTCTTCGATATCTTGCATACATTCATCATATGTTCTGAGGGAGCTATATGTCGTTTCTATCGTCTCAGGGGCCGAGTCCAGAGCGCGCACAGTAAGTGCGGAGCAGAGGTTTCGCTGGCTGCCAATGGCGCGGAACAGCTCAATAGCCTGTCCAAAGAACTCGTTCACTGCTCTGGCCGTGTCGCCTATAAAATAATAGACCGCGCCAAGCATTTCAAGCGTCTCAGCCATGCCTTGTTTATCGGACTGCGCCTCAAAGAGCGACAGCACCTCTTGAAATACCTCTTGCGCTTCCTGAATGCGCCCTCTGTTCATCAGCCAATTGCCCAGGCGATGCAGGCTGCGAGCGCGGAGTGTAGAATCGGCCATGTCTTCGGCAAGATCAATAGCGCGGTGGAACCACTCTTCAGTACGTTGGTAATCATGCCCGGTCCAGAGGAAGCCAATTGCCATGACGCTCTGCCATTCCATCAAGCGGTCCTGAGTATCACGGGCCGCCTCTAAAGCATGTTCGTAGTCACTTAAGGCGCGTTCAAATTCGCTAAGGGTTTCGTAAGCCTGACCGCGCAGGTGATAAAGTGCGGCGGGTGACTTCTCCGGTAGATGTTGGAGCGCGGAGAGTGCGCGCGTAAAATGGTCAATGGCGGCGCGCTGAGCATAGAGGGCAAGGTCTTTTTCTCCGGCACGTTGCTGATATTCAAGCGCCTTCTCCCATGTCCCTGCCTCATAGTAGTGATAGGCGAGGTCTTCCAGGTAAGCATTCAGGAGAGGTGTTGAGACGTAAAGCTGCTCTATCGCTTCTGCAAGTGCGCGGTGCAGCATGCGGCGTTCGCGGGCAAGAAATCCGGCATAAACGGCCTGCTGTGTGAGGGCATGACGGAAGGCAAACTGTTCCGCCGATACCTCACCAACAAGCTGAGCCGCTACCAGTTCTTTGATGAGCGACAACAACTCGCTTTCATCACAATGCATGACCTGTTGCAGAACCGCGAAGTCGAAGCGTCTTCCCGCTACTGCCGCCAGCGTGACGACCTGGCTGGCGTCCGCGCTTAATTGTTGCATGCGCTGCTGTACAGCATCCTGGATACTGCGCGGAACGGGTACGTGTTTGCTCCATTGATGCGGATGGGGCTTTTGCTGCCAGACGCCAGCATCAACGCGCAGTTCGCCACTTGAGACAAGTGAGGTGAGCAGTTCTTCCACGAAAAACGGGTTGCCCTCTGTAAGTGGATAAATGAGGTCTAGCAAATTGGCCTGTTCCGCTTCTGGAAGGGCAAACATGGCGTTGAGCATGGTATTGATATCATGGTGCGAGAGCGGCAGCAGCCGTAGCTCCTTTGAAAGACGGGCGCGGTCGAGTTGGGCAAGGAAACGTTGCAGGGTCGGCTGAACCTCGTCGCTGCGGTAGGTTGCCAGGAACAGCAGCGGCTGCGTAGGGCAGAGACGCGCCAGGGATAGAAGAAATTCGAGGCTGATATCGTCGCACCAGTGTAAATCTTCAATGATAAGCAACACGGAATGCTGGCGGGCCTGTTCTTGAAAAAAGCGGGTCAGGGCGGCAAAGAGGCGGCGTTTCTCCTGCTCCGGGTCTGGCAAGGACGCAGGAAGAGGGCCGGGCAATGCTAACGCCACTTCAGGCAGCAGCCGCGCAAATTCGAGGATGACCGGATTTAGCTCAGCCGCCTTAGCGGTTTGCGCAACCCAGGTACGCAACAGGTCAAGCAATGGGGCATACGGGTATGCGCTATCCACCTGAAAGCAGTTGCCTTGAAAGAGGAAAAAGCCCTGTTCGGAAGCATAGACTTTAGCTTCGGCAACTAAGCGCGATTTGCCTATCCCGGCCTCGCCACATAGCAAGGCCACCTGTCCCTGCCCATTTCTTGCCCGGTCAAGCAGTTGGCAAAGCGCCTGACGTTCGTGGACGCGGCCAATCAGAACTGGACATAGAACGGGCGCTGAGAAGGTTTCCATGATGGCACCTACCCTTACGGCACAAGCTCTTTCAATGCTTTTTCAAATGCCTCGAAAGAGTCGCGGCCATAAAGGACGAAGATAACTTCTTTCAGGCTGGTCGGCTTTTGGAGATGATGAATGACGGTGCGCAGGGCGATGGGTGCGGCTTCATCTAGTGGATAGCCGTAGACGCCTGTGCTGAGCGAAGGGAAAGCGATGCTTTGAATCTGGTATTGCTCTGCGAGGTTGAGGCAGCTTTGATAGGCGCTGGCTAGCAGGCGTTCGTCTTCTTTGGTTCCATTGTAGATGGGGCCGACGGCGTGGAAGACGTATTTCGCCTGAAGTTTGCCTGCTCCGGTGGCAACGGCGCTTCCGGTGGGACAGCTGCCGATTTTGCGGCATTCTGCCATGATCGAGGGGCCACCAGCGCGGTGAATGGCTCCGTCAACGCCACCGCCACCCCGCAGGCCGGAGTTGGCAGCGTTGACGATAGCATCTGCCTGCACCTTGACGATATCGCCCTGCATGAGGGCCAGGGTTACGCCGTTAATGGTGCGTGTAGACATAAAGATTTCTCCGCTTTGCATATTACAACAGCAAGCCGAAAGGCTCTTCCAGCAGGCGTTTGAGTTCCTGCAAGAAACGAGCGGCGATTGCGCCATCGATGACGCGGTGGTCGGACGAGAGTGTGACTTTCATACGGTCGCGCACCACGACCTGTCCATCGACAACTACGGGAGTTGGTATGATGGAACCGACAGCCAGGATAGCGGACTCGGGCGGGTTGATGACGGCTGTAAAGCTCTCCACCTCGAACATGCCCAGGTTGCTGACCGTGAAAGTGCCGCCGGAGAACTCTTCAGGGCGCAGCTTGCCTGTACGAGCCGCCTCGGCCAGACGCTGCGACTCGCGCGCAATATCGAGCAGGCCGCGCTTATCAGCATCGCGAATGACCGGAACGATCAATCCCTGTTCAAGAGCGACCGCCATGCCGATGTTGATCTGCTTCTTTTGCAGGATGCGGTCCTCGGCGAAGGAGACGTTGACCTGGGGCATACGCACAAGGGTTTTGGCAACGGCCTTGATAATCAGGTCGTTGAAACTGACCTTGACCGGATTGGATTCGGTTGCAGCGTAGGCGTTGATTTGCTTGCGCAGTTCAGCCAGCTTGCCGGTATCGATTACGCTGGTGACGTAGAAGTGCGGCGCGGTCTGCATGCTCTGACTGAGCCGCTTCGCAATGGTGCGGCGCATTGCGGTGAGCGGTATTTCGACGACCTCGCCCGTTTCGACTATGGGAGTCGGTACTGGCTCTGGAGCAGGTTGTGGAGCGGGGGCCACAGAGGCGGCAGGTTGCACCTGGACAGGTTGTACAGCAGGCTGCGGGGCCTGTCTCAGGGCCGCCTCGATATCCAATTTGATAATGCGCCCGTTGGGGCCGGTTCCACGTATCTGGCGATAATCAAGCTGGTGTTCTGCCGCGATACGCCTGGCGATTGGCGAGATGAAGACGCGCCCATATTCGCCTGCTGGTGCGGAAGTCGCGGTTTGCGCGGGATGTGCTGCCGTACTGGTGGGCGTCGTTTCAGTGGTTGGTTGAGAGGCAAAGGTTGGCGCGACATCGTGGGCTTCGTCAGTTGGCTCACGCGCAGGTGCGGCTGTACTGGCGGGAGCGCTCGCTTTGCCGTTGCCTCCCTCGCTGTCTGGAAGCGGCTCGTCTGGCGAACCAATGAGCGCGATGCCAGTGCCAATAGGCGCGGATTGCCCCTCCGCCACCAGGATTTTACGCAACACACCGCTAGCAAAAGCCTCGATCTCAATATTGACCTTGTCGGTTTCGACCTCCGCCAGGAACTCGCCTTTCTTGACGGTGTCTCCTTCGTGTTTGAGCCAGCGAAGAATCTTGCCTTCTTCCATTGTATCGCCCATCTTGGGCATTTCTACGGTTTTCATGCTTCGTTCTCTCTTATAGATATGCAGGGATGTGATGATGTTGCACAACCATGATTGGTCATCTCGTTCATGTCATCCTTCGCTGCGAAGGATCTGTGGTCATGGCGTGCGATTGGGGCCGACCCGCAGATCCTTCGCTGCGCTCAGGATGACAGGCCTGGATATCCCCTCTTCTTTTGTCAACATCCATCATCGCTTCCCTACAGAAACCAATGTATGATGATATCTAGCGCGCGCCGACCAGAGCGCCGGGTACGATGGCTTTGACCGCCGAAATGATGTTGTTTTTGTTGGGCAGGGCGAGCCGTTCGAGCGGCTTCGAGTAGGGCATGGGAACGTCCGCGCCGTTGACATGCTGGATGGGCGCGTCAAGATAATCGAAGGCGTATTCATAGATGAGCGCGGCGAGACCCTGGCCCGTGCCGTAGTATTTCCACCCCTCTTCGGCGATGACAACGCGGTTGGTCTTTTTAACAGAATCGACCAGCAGGTCAATGTCGATGGGACGAATGCTGCGCAGGTCGATGACTTCTGCCTCGATACCCTCTTTGGCGAGGTCTTCGGCGGCCTGCATGGCGAGATGTACCATACGTGAGAAAGAAATGAGGGTGACATGCCTTCCCTCGCGCCGCACTTCGCCGCGATTCAGGGGAACGGTGTATTCAACGCCTTCGTCCGGCACCTCGCCTCGCACATTGTAGAGCAGTTCGTGTTCTATGAAAATCACCGGGTCGGGGTCGCGCACAGCAGCTTTGAGCATGCCTTTAGCGTCGTAGGGCGTGGCGGGCATAACGACTTTGAGGCCAGGGACGTGCGCATAGAGAGTTTCGAGCATCTGCGAGTGCTGCGCGCCACGCTGCGCGCCACCGCCGCCAGGAGTGCGAATGACCAGCGGCATTTCAGGCTGGCCACCAAACATATAGCGGAATTTGGCGGCGCTATTAATAATCAGATCGCTGGCGAGCAGGCTGAAGTTGATGGTCATGAGTTCGAGAATTGGGCGCAGGCCGTTGAGCGCGGCACCGATAGCGGCTCCCGTAATGACTTCTTCAGCCAGGGGCGTATCGCGGACGCGCTTTTCGCCAAATTCTTCAAAAAGTCCTTTACTCACAGCGTAGGTGCCGCCGTATCCCGCGATGTCTTCGCCCAGGATAAAGACGCGCTCATCGCGCTGCATTTCTTCGCGAATGGCCTCGCGCAGGGCATCACGATAGGTGATTGTACGCATGTAGTTTCCTCGTTACGGGTGTTGCTTATTTATGGTCGTAGCGGAACGAGAGGGCTGTAGAGTCGTCAGCCATGACATCAGTATAGAGTTCTTCCGGCTCAGGGAAGGGGCTGTTCTCGGCAAATTCCGCCGCATCTTCAGCTACCTGGGTGGCGCGGGCATCGTTGGCGTCAAATTCCGCCTGGGTGGAGATGCCGAACTCAAGGAGTTTCTGCTCGAAGATGCCGATAGGGTCGCGTGTGGAACGCCACTGGTGTTCTTCCTCTCGAGTGCGATAGTAAGCCGGGTCGGTCATGGAGTGCCCACGGAAGCGATAGGTTTTGATTTCCAGCAAATAGGGGCCATTGCCGCTCCGAGCATGTTCGGCGGCCCGCTTCACGGCTTCGTAGACGGCAATGATATCCATACCATCTACCTGCTCACCGGGCATGTTGTAAGCGGCGGCGCGTGGGAGCAGCGAGTCAACCGCCCAGGCTTTATGTACGGCCATGCCCATCGAGTACTGGTTATTTTCACAAATATAGACAACGGGCAGCTTCCAGACGGCAGAAAGGTTCAACGATTCGTGGAACGCTCCCTCGTCAACCGCGCCATCGCCAAAGAAACAGAGGGTGACATTGTCCTTCCCCAGGTATTGGTCGGCCAGGGCGACACCCGCCGCAATCGGTAGCTGGGCAGCGACGATAGCGTTTCCACCATAGAGGCGGTGTTCGTTGCTCCACATGTGCATGGAGCCGCCCTTGCCCTTGCTACAACCGGTGACTTTGCCAAAGAGTTCGGCCATAACCGCGCCGGGGTCCATGCCGCGAGCGAGAGCCTGACCGTGTTCGCGATAACTGGAGAGAATGTTATCATCCGGGCGCAGCGCGCTTACCGCACCAACGCCGACCGCTTCCTGCCCAATGTAGAGATGCATGAAGCCGCCGATTTTACCGCGTGTATATTCTTCCGCGCTCTTCTCCTCAAAGCGCCGGATAAGTAACATCATGTAATGCATTTCAAGAAGTTGCGTTCGGGTAAGTCCCGCGAGCGTCGCGTTGCTAATCGCCATAGGCCCTCTCTTCACGTGTGTCCTTTGTTGTGTTGTGTTTTGCGAGAAGTGTTGTTAAATCGAGCTGCCTACGTCTTTGTATGCAGCGAGACTGTATGTTTTTCACAGCAATGTGATGTTTTCCTGGTTCTATTTTACTCTATTTGGAGGGGTGTGTATAGGTGCTGAGCGAAACTGATGAGTCCTTTCCTTGACGTCGCGGCCCTCTTTGCCATATAAAAGGGTAAATGTGTTGCGCTGGTTTTCCAAAAAAGGAGCTTATCATGGCTGAAACATCGATTCCAGCAGGGGCGCGTATAGGACATGTCCATCTCAAGGTTGCTGATTTAGAGCGGGCGATTGGCTTCTATCACGATTTTCTGGGCTTTGACTTGATTTCCAATCTGGGAACCGCCGCTTTTCTCTCGGCTGGCGGCTATCATCACCACATCGGCCTCAATACCTGGGAGAGCAAGAATGGGCAACCGCCCGGACCTGGCACGACCGGGCTGTATCACTTCGCCATCAACTATCCGACGCGCAAAGACCTGGCTGCCGCGCTCAAACGGCTGCTCGATTCTGGCTGGTCGATTGATGGGGCCTCCGATCATGGCACCCACGAGGCGATTTACCTGCACGATCCCGATTTCAATGGCATCGAACTGGCCTGGGATCGCGATCCCAGCCTGTGGCCGCGCAAGAATGGGCAGCTTACATTCGATCGCAAGCCGCTGGATTTTGCCAGCCTGCTGAGCGAACTGGGAGAGCCAGACCAGGAATACCTGGAGATTTTGTCAGCGTATAAGTAGGGTTGCAAAGCGAGTAGAGGGAGGCGCGAGCAGGGCAACCACAAGCGCCGCCCTTGAGATCGTTGAGACAAACGGGGGAAGTGGCAGCGAGCGAGAACTGAACGATGGACGGAAATAACAGCCCGCCCAGAAAAAGGGTATCCACGAGGGATACCCTTTTATTCTTTCTTAACGACGGCTTCCGAAAGTTCCTTACCGGGAGAAAAGCGGACGCGATCCTTTTCGGGAACTTCGATGGGCTGGCGGTCGCGGGGATTGACGCCTTTGCGAGCAGCGCTCCGGCGCACTTTGAACGAGCCAAAACCAACCAGGCGTACTTCGTGACCCTCTTTCAGAGACTCGCGAATGGTTTCCAGGGTAACTTCGAGTACCTCAGCAGCCTTCTTTTGCGTCAGGCCCGCCTGGGCAGCGATGCGTTTGGTGATCTCTGAACGACCAACAATAGTCGCATCAGATTTATCAGTTTTGGATTGTGCCATAGTACAAAATCCTCCTTACAACGATTCACACAGACCGCCCCTCAAACCTCTACTATTTGGCTTGTGAAGCGGCTTCTCAACTCACTGCCGATTAGGAGTATAGCACGCGATTTTGAGAAAAACAAGGGGTAAAGCCGCTTCAGAACTTGGCTTAAGCCATAAAAGAGCCTGAGAAGCCAATTTAAAGCAAGCGGGCAAACAGAAAATTGGCTTCTCAGGCGGGTTGACGCAGGGAAACACCCGAGGGCACCCGCGAGGGGATGCCTCTACAATTCGGCTGTTGTAGAGGCATCCCCTCGCGGGTTCCTTCCTGTGCTTTCGACGTGAGGAAGTTAAAGGACATAGTAAAGCAGCAGGCCATCATCGGTGCGACGTTGTCCAAGCTGGCCATTGAGGCGCATATGTTCCAGGTGCGAGAGCGTTTCTGCAACAGCCATACGGCGCGCCTCGCTATTGCTCCAGCGCCGTTCAAAGAGTTGTTCGGCGACGTCGTAGGCGTGCTGTGGACGATCCTTGAGCAAGTTCAGGATTTGCGCTTCGCGGTCGTAATGGTGCTGGATGATTTCGGCAGTGCGCCCGGCGAGATCGGTGAAAGGCTCTCCATGCCCTGGCAGGACAATGCTGGCGGGAAGATCCGCCACTTTGCGCAAAGAGTTGAGGTAGTCGCCAAGCGGATTGGGACGATCTCTTTCGGAGTAGAGGCCGATGTTGGGTGTGATGCGCGGCAGGACGTGGTCTGCGGCGAAGAAGACGCCGTCGCTCTCACGGAAGAGGCAGATCTGCCCATCGGAATGACCAGGAGTCCAGATAACGCGGTAACGCTCTCCCAGGATGGTGATATACTCGCCATCCTCGACCAGCGCGATTACCTCGGGCGGCGGCACGCGCAAAATATTCCGCATCACCTCAGGGTCTACTTTGGTAAGCCAGAAATCGGTCTGCGGCAGACCATGCTGGCTAAAAAAATTGGAGACGCGCCCGAAGCGGTTCACCATCCTATTTGACCAGTGCAGTTGAATGGCAGTGGCATCGATGGGATGCATGTAGACCTGGGCATCACTCTGCTCCTGTAGCTCGCCCGAAAGACCAACGTGATCGGGATGGTGATGCGAAAGCACGATGGTTTTCAGATTTTGAATATGTAACCCCGCGCGCTCGAGTCCATTGAAAAGCGCCTCGCGTGTTTCCGGCGTTCCCATGCTGGTATCAAACATGGCCCAGCCGTCTTGATCGGTCAGGGCGTAGACGTTAACGGTACGCAGAGGGAACGGAATCGGGACAGTAATTTTCCAGATGCCAGGGACAACTTCGCGAGGCTCAGGAAGTGGCTGCTCCGGGCGCGAAGGCTGCGCGGGTGAAGATGATTGCATGACGGCCTATGTTCCTTTGTGTTAGCAAGGGCGACCGGTATAACAGGTCGGCCTGGATGTTTCTACGTGTACTTTGATTGTATGGTTGGAAGTAAGGTATTGTCAACCGAGATGTATAATCCGCAACCCGCATCCTGGCGTAATAGAGTATAAACGGTGCTTATATTTACTGGTATATACAGAAACGGCAGCTTGCTATACCAAAAGAAACACGTTATAATAGCCCTGGTTAAGACTGTCTAGCGCAAAGGAAAGGGTTGCCTTATGCCAGCGGAAACACCGGACAATAGTAGTGGATATATATTTGACAGCGAGAGCGCGGCTGAGATGGCGCGCTTGATGAAGCAGGACCGTATTCTGACACGTGGCATGGGAGGGATTTTTCCGCCGCATGTAGATATTTCTGACGTTCGCGATATTCTAGATATTGCCTGTGGTCCCGGAGGTTGGGCGTTGGATGTTGCGCATGCCTATCGCGACAAACAGGTGGTCGGGATCGATATTAGTAAGCTGGTGATTCAATATGCGCGCGCGCAGGCGAAGGTCCAGTGGGCTGATAACGCGAGTTTTAAGATCATGGATATACGCCAACCATTCGCTTTTGAAGACAACTCTTTCGATTTAATCAATGCCCGTTTATTGTTTGGGGTATTGCCGAGAACCGCGTGGCCGAACATGCTACAAGAGTGCCTGCGTATCAATAGACCTGGCGGACTAATTCGCCTGACGGAGTCTGAGTTGCCTCTGACGAATAGTCCCGCCTTTGAGTTGCTGGCCTCAAAATTTGCCGAGGCTCTCTACAAAGGCGGGCATAGCTTTTCCGTCGATGGACGGCATATTGGCATCACTCCGGTGTTGGGTCATTTGCTGCGCGCAGCCGGATATCAGCGCGTGCGAACCGAGGGATATATCATCGATTGCTCGGCAGGCGCAGAGGCCTATGAAAGCTGCTATGAAAATTTTGAGATTGGCCTGCGGTTAGCTCAGCCCTTGATCGTAGACAAATTTAAGCTAATGAAAGCGGAGGACTTCGAGGAGACCTATCAACGCGTGCTGCTAGAGATGGGTTCAAGCGATTTCTGCGGCACATGGCCCTTGCTATCAGCATGGGGAGAGAAACCGTAGGGAGAGATTTCCAGAAGACACCCGCGATAAGAAAGCTGGAAGGCACCCCTCGCGGGTGTCTTCCAGCTTTCAACCATGTCTTCGGGCTTTCGACCATCTTCCAACTTTAACCAAAAACACGAAAAAAGCTTGACGAAAGCCGGGGTTGTATGCTATATTGCAGGTGTTCGCAAATAGCGGGGCGTAGCGCAGCCCGGTAGCGCACCACAATGGGGTTGTGGTGGTCGGAGGTTCAAATCCTCTCGCCCCGACTCACCAGACGAGGTAGGATAGTATGTATACAGTGGCTTCCTACCTCGTTTTATTTGCCCTCACACTTTTTGCTACAACCACAGCGTTATCCCAAATGTAGCAACGCTGTAGCAACCGCTTTTTGTTGGGCTTTCATGCTGTCACCCGCTCTTGAGACGTTAGTCGTCCAGGTTGGCCCCGACATAGGTAACGACGCACCCAAATGCAGTCACGATGAGAAACCCAACGATTGCAAAAAATGGTGCTACTCCTGGGAGCGTTGCACTTAAAGCGATAACGAACGGTAAAGTGATTCCAACAAGGACTAACTCGAAACCTACCCACATGATGCGCGCTGAATGTCTACTCATTTCGGTCTCCTCGTCCCTACATTTACTGCTCAGTATAACATTGAACAACCTTCCCGTCCAGGCGCGCAGATGCCAACTCCCTTCTCTCTAGTGTTCTAGAGTCCTACAATCTCCACAAAATGATAATGAAGTGGTACAATCGCCGATAATAAAAACTTTACCATCAAGGACTGCTATATGATAAGCAATGCAGCAATAGCATCAGCAGGCATTTCTGAGGTTTTCAACTCTTATATTACAGGGCAAGAGACGACGCCTTTATTTGTGCTGGGAGATGCTCTTTCTATTTTAAAGCGGCTTCCAGGTGAATCAATTGATTTTTGTATGACCAGCCCTCCTTACTGGAATAAACGAGAATATTCTAATGGCAGTCTTGGGCTTGAAAAAACCTATCAGGACTATATATCGCACCTCATTACAATTTTTGCGGAGGTCAAAAGGGTTCTAAAGCCTACTGGCTCTTTCTGGTTGAATATTGGAGATAGCTATCTCAATAAATCTCTTGTCGGCATTCCCTGGCGAGTTGCTTTGAAGCTCACCGATGAACAGGGATGGATTTTACGCAACAGTATTATTTGGAATAAAGTCAAAGGTGGGCTGGATAATACTCAAGACCGTTTAGGTAATGTTCATGAAAATATCTTCCACTTTGTGAAGATTCCACAAGGGTATTATTACGATGTTGATGCAATTAGAGCCAATCCTAGAAAAGCAAAAGTTGTTAACGGCGCTATTGTCTCGGCGACAGGCGTAAGTGGCGTCAGATATAAGAGACAAATAGAGCTGTCTACATCGCTGACAGAAGAAGAAAAACAAGGTGCCCTTCAAGCCTTAAGTCAAATGCTTGAAAAAGTAGGGAGAGGTGAAATTGCAGATTTTAGAATGATTATTCGTGGACAACAGCGTACCACCCATTCGAACTCGGAACGAGTATCGGGAAGAGCAAAAGAATTAAAAGAAAAAGGATTTTATTTCCTTCTCTATCATCCAGAGGGGAGTAAGCCGGGCGATGTATGGGAAATCCTTCCAGAAGACACACAAAGGCGAACTGAACACTTTGCTCCCTATCCAGCGGATTTGTGCAAAATACCTATCCTCGCTACCTGTCCGGCGAATGGCATTGTTCTTGACCCGTTCTGTGGCACAGGTACAACCAATCTGGTAGCTCGCACATTGGGGAGGAAGTCGGTTGGCATAGATACCTCAAGTGAATACTTACAAATCGCCGAGGAAAGGTGTGCAATACTTCTGTGACAAAGATTCTTGAACTGTATGGAGTTTCGACGCAATTAAGCGATGAAGTTGATTGGATAACTATCATTAACCAGGAAACATGTCCATATCTTCGCCGGAAATGCATAAAAGTAAGAAAGAGCAATCCAGATATCACTATTGGGACTTGCTCCTTACAATACGGTAAGGAGCAAAAAAGTATCATTATTTGTCCTTTCCGGCTCTTAGAGAGGCGTCAAATCTTCACTGACTGCTTACAGTTGCTAACGCTTCACGAACCTGGCAACGAATTACACATCATTCCAGAGGTAACTATTCCAGGAGGACATGTAGATTACTTTCTTGTTTCAGCGAGAAATAAAGAAATCAAAGACTTTGTTGGCATTGAACTTCAAACGCTCGATACCACTGGAACTATCTGGCCTGAACGTCAAAGATTTGTTCGTGAAAAGGGAATTGAGATAGATGCCGCTGATGTCTCTACAAGCTCGGCCAAAACTGCTGGCATGAATTGGAAGATGACAGCAAAAACCATTCTGGTGCAGCTACTGCATAAGGTAGAAACATTTCAGGAAATCGACAAGCATTTAGTATTGGTGATCCAGGATCACTTTCTTTATGGATTACATCAAAAAAGAATTCCGGTTTGACCATCTTAATCAGGCTCGTATAGGTGATTCGGCTCATTTTCATGTATACGGACTCCAACAAAAGGAAAACGGTTCTTTCCGTTTAGAGCTTAGCTCTCGCCTTAGCACTGATGCTAGCGGCATTGCCGCCTGTCTTGACTTACAAACTAATCCCAGATTGGAGCTTGAAGAGATTATGAAGATTTTAAAAACAAAGATGTCTGAGGATACACTATTAACATTACAATAGCAGCAAGGAACAGATGCATCAACTGGGTGTAGCTCAATTGACTAAAAGAGAGAAGGTAAGACCATGCAGGGGACACCTCCATCCGGGCCAGGTGGTGCTATCGTACTGGTATCGCCTGCCTGGCTCCGGCATGGGCCTTGGGGCATGTTCGGATCTGTGGAACCTGGACTGCTGATCGCCACAACAGCAGGAAGAATCAGCTTCGTGATGCAGAATGAAAGGGTATTCGAAGCTGATAGGCGGGAAATCGGTATCAACTGGCCCTGGTGGGAGTTTGGGGCAGGCGTACACCTCAAAGTAATGGGCAAGACGTACAGGCTTTCACTGGCCCGTCCTCCTGATGCGCCGGATATCAATCTGGGTGACTTCTCCTGGCTGGGCTTCTTAGACTCTACCGGAATCACTTCACTCGGTAGGGCTTTCGCCAACGGCGAGGCGTGGAAGAACTACTTCTCCCAGACCGGGAACTCGAACCAATCTTAATTTAATAAATAATGAGTGAATATCCTATCATGTCATCCTGAGCGCAGCCAAGGATCTCGGTGGCCCGAAGACCGCTCGCACGTGAACACAGATCCTTCGCTGCGCTCAGGATGACATGGGGGTGAATCCTCTGCTGTTTTAGCAAAATTCATCAGGTTGCTTGCCTTCTTCTAACGCCTTGAGCAGCATCGAGACCAGTTCACGCGGCGAATTGTGAAAAAAGACAGCGCTATTGGATTTTTTACGCAGCCTGCCGAACCACTCTGGAAGTTCGTCCGCGAGACCGCCCGTCCCTGTAAGAACGCCAATCGGCTTTCCGTCGTAGATGAGGTTGGTGAATTCGTTCATCGTACCCCAACTACCTGAGATGAGGATACCCGCGTCGGCATGAATGGTAGAGACGACATTTCTGTACTTGAGCCTCGCGCCCCAATCTCGCTCAGGACTAAGTGGCTGCTCGAGGTAGAAGAGACGGTTATACTCTTCAGGCACATAGAAAAGTTTGCTGTATATGGTGATGTCGTCGTTTGGATAAGCTTTTTTCTGCCCCTCTTCGTTGTACTCAGGGGTAAAGCCCCAGATTTGCGCGCCATGCTGCCGGGCGGCGTAGGCAACTGCATAGGGCATACCGCTGCATCCGCCTGTAATGACGATGACGTTGTGACGCGCAAGCTCCTCTCCAAGCACCTGCGCCAGTTGTACAGCTTCATCGCTTTCCGAGACGTTTGAGCCATAGATGCCTATTTTGTAGGGCATGGTTTATCCTTCCTTATCTTGTGATTTCTCATCCCTCTCCCTCTTCCCCTATACTTGTACGCACATTGTAACAAAACTCTTCGTGCCATAACTGCGAAATCTGGTCAAGGGTTTCCTGTGGTAATGGCCCCAGCTCAAGGGCTTGTAAGTTACATCGGGCTTGTTCACAATTGCGCACCCCTGGAATCAAGGCTGTAACGGCAGGATGGCCCAAACAAAAGCGTAGAGATAGTTGCGCAAGAGATACCGATGGCTCAAGTCGCAGAGCGGTTTTAAGACGGTCAATGCGCTTCACAGTTTGTTGAAGCAATTCGCCCCGGAAAACGCGCCTTCGCCAGTCGTTACGATGAAATTTCATGTCCAGGTGCCAATGCCCGGCAAGCGCGCCGGATGCTAGTGGAGAGCGAGCAATGATACTTACCTGACGGGTTAAGGCAAGCGGAAAAGGCGATCGGCAGCACGTTGGTCAAGGATACTATAGGGTACTTCCATGAGGGCAACCCGTCCTGCTTCGATGATACCGTTGGCTTCATCGGGGCGGTGATCGCTGGTGGAAATACCAAAAGCGCGAATTTTGCCCTCTGCTTGTAGGCTCAGCATCGTTTCATACCAGCCGGATTCATGTGTCCAGGTTGGACACCAGGTCTGGAAGAGGACGCCATCAAGACAATCAGTCTGAAGGCGCGCCAAGCTTTGTTCTACCTGAGTTACAATATGACTACGAGGATAAATGGTCTCGATGGGTGTTCCAGGGATGGGTGACCAGTGGTAGTTTAGGGGGAAAATTTTGGTCAGTGTCGTGACACGCTCCTGCCGTTGTTGAAAAACCTGCGCGATAAGGCGTTCGGCGCGGCCATTGCCATAGAGGGCGGCGGTATCGAGCAGCCTACAACCAGAATCGAGGGCGCAGTGCAGGGCTTCAAGTGAAATATCTTCGGGTTGCGGACCCCAACCGCCACCAATAGCCCAGGTTCCAATCCCTATGCGACTGGCTGGCAAGCGGGCGCTTCCTAAAGAGACGGTGCTGTCGAGACGTGGCATATGCCTGTCTATAATCCTTCCCATAAGCTGACGAGAACGCGAGCCTCAATACCTTGTAGGCGGGCGATCTCATCGTTCCCGTCCATGCTACTGACTTTGACATGCACCTGTTCAAGGGAGATACCAAGTCCTTCGGCAATGTTGTGCTGCATCTGGGGGATGGATTTTTTCATGCGCGGCTGCTCTCCACAAAGAATAGTGACATCGATGGTGCTGATGATGAGATGCTCTGGTTCGATGAGCCGACGACGCATCTCAGGAAGATAGTTGATGGAGCGCACACCTGTTTCTCCTGTATCAGGAAACCAGTCGTCAATATCGCCTTTATTAACGGCTGCCGCTAAAGCCATTACAATGGCATGAGAGACGACATCGCCATCGCTCCGAACAGTATTTGGCCCCTTTGGGAAGCCTTCAAAGGTGACGCCAGCTAAGGTGAGTTGTCTTCCTTCAGCGAAAGCGTGAAAATCGGAGGCAAAGGCAAGACGTTGTTTTTTTGCCAGGGTCAGGGCGATGTCGCGTACTAATTGTTCGCGGGCGGTTTCATCTAGTTGAGTCATTGGCTGGCCTCCTTTGCAGGCAAGTACAACTCTTCGTATTCTTTGGCTCTCCTAATTTGGAATATTAGCTACTATCATATAAAGCAAAGGCGTCAACATACTGATTATCTCATTTTGGTTGGTTCGTGTGACATGGTGCAAAGAAACGCTATCCTGCCGTTTGACCCAATCAAGAAAAGGGTGAGTTTTTAGCGCAATAGTGCCTAATAAGGGGTAGCCAACGCGAAGTATCTCAACGACGGTCTGCTTGAATGGTTCAGAGAGGATTTCCATTGGACCGATTTCATCGAGAATGATGAGCCGCTTTGTTTGAAAAGTCTGGATGAGGGCTGGTATACCCAAACTTTCCAGGCAGGCAACGTTTACGCCATATCGACCCAGGCGCACAGGGCTGCTAGATTTGATATGAGCGAGAATCTTTTGCTCACCTTCCAGAGTGATGAGGCGGAAGCCCTGGCGCATACCATGAACGCGGATTTCTTCCGTATAAAATCCGCCGCAGCGTTCCTTGCCAATTCTGTCAATCAGTTGCTTGATGACAGTAGTTTTCCCCGATTGGGGTTCTCCAGTGAGGAGATAAGCGGTTGGCATATTTCAACTCGTAAGTGAAAAATAAGTAGCTAACGTTTTTTCGAGTTGTTTTACAGCTTCGTTGTACGGTTCTCGTTGTCTACTTTTTTCTAAAAGACGGCTAATTATGCCCTTTCTATTATGTAAATTGATAGCGTGAATAAGCGGCAGTACATCTATAAGAGATAGACAACAACTTGTAACGTCACCTTCTGCAAAATATGTTTTAGCCTCTTCTATCAATAAATTGATTTGCCAGCGAATAAGCTCAGGACTGAGTTTTTTACGCGCAATAGCAAAAGCATTATGCGCTTCATGGAAACGACCGAATAAAGATAATGCTTTTGCGCGTTCAATATAGATGCTTGTTAGATCAGTTTTGACAAAGCTTCCATCTGCTTCCAGATTGCCCCTACGAGCAATTCGTCCAGCTTTATCAAAATAAGCGAGGCTCTTCTCTTGTAACGCCTTGTTATCCCCGGCTAAATAAGCTTGTGCTTCGCCTGCCATCTGGTAACACTTTCCTTTAAGGGGATCACGCAATAAATCAGCATCCGCGTAATAACAGGCAGCCTCAGCATCTTGCAAAGCTTGTTCATACCATTGTTTGTAAAAATATATTCTGATACGACCGACAAGCGATGCAGCTATTAATTCCGCATTTCTTAACCGCGAAGCAAGCAATACTGCCTGATTAATATGCTCTAAAGCCTTGTCAATTTCTAATTGTTCTCTAGCAACCAGAGCGGACAGCCGATAAAAGCGACAACGTAAGGCGTCGATTTGATCTCGCTGGATACTTTCTCCAATGTCCATTTCCTCGTTTAACATGCTGAAGCAGGTATCAATTGTCTTTGCAGCACGTTGAATACTGCTGGTATAGTAAAATTCCCAACTTAGGGATAGCATCCCTTCGTAAAATGCCAGCATTCTCGCATCAGTGATTGTTTCTGCTGCCATAAGTTCTTGAATTGAAGAAAATGTCGTATTTTGACCGTCTAAAAATGATAATGATGATAAACCAAGTAAAATTGGGGGAATATGTAATACTTTTGCCAATAAAACTCTTCGTGAGATTAATTCAGGCCTGGTAAGATTGTTTTTGCTTTCCAGCATCTCTACATAGCGTTTGGTACAACCGAGTAAATGCGCAACATCCTCTTTGTTCAATTCCGCAAGTTGACGGTAGTAACGAATAACTTGCCCTATGTGTGGTAAACCTCCATCCCCAGGTTGAAAATATCCGTAAACGTACCACCAATAATGAGACTGGCTCATACTTTTACCTACTCTATTATAGAATGCCATTTGAAGAAAGTATAGCTTGCGAATATTCAACTGCGCAATAATAAATTGTTTCCTACGAAAACTTTTTTCGTTTCTCATATTTCTCTGTTTGCTATGAAAACCATGACAAAGTACGCTATCTATGTCTCTAATGATTTTTAACATAAAAGAGTAATTAGAGCAAAATATGTATAGACACCAAAGAACGGAAAGGAAACCCTACATGGAAGCACCCCAACGAAGTGAAGTGGCGCGGTTGATGGAAGAGATAGAGTTAGCCTATGAGGCGGCGCGGTTGGCTCTTTCTGGTTATGCGATAACGGCAAAGCATACCTTTATTTCGGCGCGGCAGGAGCATATTGCTTTGTGCCATGAGGAGTTGCGGCAACTGGTGGGCGAACAGGAAGCGATGAAATTGATGTGCGAGGCGCAGGACAGGGTGATGAAAGAGGAGTTGTAAGGGGATGAATCAAGAGGACATACCGCTGGATACCTTGCTGAAAAGGGCGCTTCCATCTGCCTATACTGAAAGTCAGGGCTATGATGCTCCCTTTACGACATTTACCTGGGAAGAATGGCTTGAGATGCAGGCGCAAACCATACAGTGCTTTACGCGCTTTCAACGCGCAATTCAACAGAAGCAGGCAAAGGTGGCAACGCAGGTTGCCCAAGAGATGATCGAAATTGGCATGGCATGGCTGTATGAGGCGGCGGGCTGGATTGATATTCGACCGGAATGAACCAGGATATTATTTTTTCCTCGCCGTAATCATCGTCGCTCCCGGCGTAAACAGCCTGTGCCGCTTCACATCGCGCATCCCCGCCGCTTCGAGCCAGGATTTGACCATTGGGAAAGGGTAGGTGGTGCCGCCGACGGTGGTCATAGTGAGGGCCATGAATTGGACCATGAGCGAGGCGAGACGGGAGCCGTGTGTCTGGTCGGTGACTTGATCGACGAAGATGAGCATGCCGCCGGGTTTGAGCGTATGAGTGACCTTTGCCAGTACTGCGGCGTTGATCTCGGGCGGCAGAAGATGGGCGATATGGAAGTAGAGGGCTACGTCGAACTGGCCGCGCAGGTCGTTGTCGAAGGCACCCTGCACGATATTGGCGCAAATGAAGCGCAGGCGATCATTCATGTGCGTTTGCAGCGCGGTGCGTTTGCCTGCCTCGATGCCGGGTTGAATGTCGAGGATGGTGGCCTGCAAGCGCGGATATTTGCGACAGAACAACACGCTATAGGCTGCATGCGAACCGCCAACGTCGAGTAGTTGTGTGGCGTGTCTCGGCAGGCGTGCGCGCTGGATGATTTCTCCACCGAGGGCCATTGCCAGAGAGGCGAGACCGGCGTAGTGACGGGCAAGGGCGGCGCGTATTTCGGGATCGTTGGGGTCTTCCTCGTAGGGCATGCGCATGGCCTGCCGGTTGGTGCGTATCACTTCGGGCAGGTGATCCCAGATGGCGACGATATCGGGACTGTGCAGGATGTAGGGCGCGACGCTGAGTGGGGAACTACTTACCAGCCAGCGTTGTGTCATGCGCGTATTACGGTAGCGGTTTCCAGCCCGTTTGAGATACCCCGCCGAGACGAGCAGTTGCAGCAGGAGTTGCAAACCCTCTGGATGGCAGTTCAAGCGTTGCGCCAGTTCCTCTTTTGTGCGCGAGCCTTTGCTCAGGACGTCAAAGAGGCCGAGATCGCAGGCTGTCACCAGCACTTTGGCGATGCCGGGGGCAAGCGGTGTATCAAGGAGTGGCACAGGCAAGAGATTTAACCGCTGCAGCGCGTGTTCCAGCAGGGTGAGTCGAATGGGCATCAGGCGAGTACTCCTATCAGCCAGCCACCGGCCAGGATCAGGCAGGTGAGCGTGACGAGGTAAAAATAGAGCTTGCGCGTCTTCTCAGGCTTATCCGGGCCAAAGAACAGATGCATGCCCTCAACAGCCACACAGGCGATAATCAGAGTGGCGACGAGTATCCAGATATGGATGCGCACAAAACCCAGCATGGTTACCAGAGCGATGAGAGCGGCGCTGGCAACGAGCAACGATTGGCAGGCCAGGAAAGAGCCTTTGACTCCCAGTACGACTGCCAGCGTGCGGGCATGGTGCGCCGCATCCTCTTCCAGGTCGGGGAGCGAGTTCGCCAGATTGAGCGCCACACCGAGCATGAAGCCGACCGGCACCAGCCAGAAGAGAATCGGCAAGGGACGACCCATTCCGGCAAAAGCATAGAGCGGAATGAGCGGCATTGCCAGCGCGAAGACAATCCCGCTAAAAGGCGTGGATTTCAGTTTCCAGTTGTAAGCCTGCCCAAGCGCAAGGTAACAGAGCGAGATGAGCAGCGCCAGTGGAGGCAGGAACAACAGTAAAATGAGCATCACGATTATCATGATGCGCCCACCCATCAGGGCCTCGCGCGGGGTGACGAGTCCACGTGGAATAGGTTTGCTAGGCTTGCCCTGCGCATCGAGGTCGCGATCAAAATAGTCGTTGAGCATGGCGATGGAAAGCTGCATAGCCGTATGGGCCGTGATAACCAGGACGATGGGCAACCACAAGAGATTGGGCCACGCCGCCAGCAAGGTAAAGACGGTGACGGCGATAATATGAAACAGCACCGGCCCGGGGTGACAGAGCAGGAAAAAGCCGCGTATTTTGTCGCTCAGGCTGCGTTTTGGATGGTGGGTGATCTCCATAAAATGTGTTCATCCTTGCAAAAGCTGTTTATGAACATGAACGAAACGGCCTACGAGAGTCGGGCTATTCCTGCCTGTATTTATAATGATATTATAGTCGCGGAAAAAGGGTCTTGCGAAGGAGAAGCCAGGCGCAATCACCGGTCGCTTTATCAATAGATACGTCTTTCATGTGATATGATATAAACAATGAAAAGACACTTTGACATATCTTACCCGAACATAAGGAGTCTGTTTTGGAGCGTTTGACCGATAACCTTACCCTTTCCCCTGATGCCTCGATAGACCTGCACATGCATACCACCTTCAGCGATGGACGCTGGCCTGCCGAACAACTTCTCGATTTTCTCGTTAACGAGGGCTTTGATCTGGTGGCTGTCACCGACCATGATCGCGTCGATACGGTGGCGGGCATTCAAGAACTGGCTGCGCAGAAGAAGCTACCTGTGCTGGCAGGCGTTGAAATGAGTACCGAGTGGCGCGGCAAGATGGGCCATGTCCTCTGCTATGGCTTTGATCCTGAAAACAACTACCTGCGCGAGATCACGGAGAGCGTGGTGCGCCGTCAGTATGAAAATACGCAGCAGGTATATGAAGAATTACAGCGCAAGGGCTACGAGTTCCCGCGCAAAGATGAGCTACTGCCGGACGGAGAAGTACGCCTGCCACGTGACAATATTCGCCTGTTGACTGGACACAACTACGCCAGCGACTGGCATTCCGGTCTGAAAATCATCCAGGAGGCAGGTTTCATCTCCGTTCATGCCGACATGGCGGAAGTGGTTGATGCGGCCCATCGCAGCGGCGCAGTCTCCCTCATCGCCCATCCAGGGAGGCAGGAGCGCGGCTTCACCTTCTACGATCCGGCGCTGCTCGACGAGGTACGGGCCGAAATACCGCTCGACGGCATCGAGGTCTACCATCCCTATCACAGTCCACAGATCATCGAAACCTATCTTGACTATGTGAAAAAACATAACCTGCTTCTGAGTACCGGCTCCGACTCACACTGCATACCAAACCGCATGCCTAAAAAGCATCGCGCCGAGATCAGCCGGAATCTGCTTGAGCGAGTGGGGATACAGGTATTATAAAGCAAACACGAAATAAAATGAGCATGTGGAGCGCGCTCCACATGCTCATTTTATTTCGTGTTTAACCCAGAGCCTCTTTGCCAACCTCAACGGGTTCAGCCTCTTCAACGTCGTAGTCGGTCGGAGCAGTGACATCTTGACTGCGCCCGCTAATCGCGTTAAAGATGGGGGTCAGGATGACCGCCAGAAGCAGATTCAGGATCACCATCGAGAAGGCGATGTACATTGAGGGCAGGCTCAGGCCGAAAATCGAGATGGCGTAGACCGATTTCAGTCCGGCGGCAATGAACAGGATGGTGCCGAGTACTTCAGCGACCAGCCAGCCAATTACTAATGCCCAGCGATTGAACCAGCTTGTGTAGAGGCCCAGGAAGACCGCCGGAAGCGTCTGGAGAATCCAGATGCCGCCGAGTAGCTGGAAGTTGATAACCTGCGCGGTGGGAATGTAGACGATGAAGAGGACTGCGCCAAACTTCAACACGAACGAAGCCCACTTGGCAACCGAGGACTCCTCGCGATCGCCAGCCTCTCTACGAATGTAGGCTTTGTAGATGTTGCGTGTAAACAGGTTGGCGGCTGCAATCGACATCACAGCAGCAGGCACCAGCGCGCCAATCGAGATGGCGGCAAAGGCAAAGCCCGCGAACCAGTCAGGGAACTGCGCGTTGATGAGCAGCGGCACCGCATAGTTTGAACTAAGAGACTTCGGCGGATTAATGCCTGCGGCAATCGCCATGTAGCCAGTCAAGGCCAGCAAGCCAAGCATGAGCGAGTAGATCGGCAGCAACGCAGTATTGCGCTTGACTACGTTCTTACTGTTGCTGCTTAGAACGCTGGTCAGTGAGTGCGGATAGAGGAACAACGCCAGGGCTGAACCGAGCGCGAGTGTGACATAGGCCCAGTACTGGGTGGGTTTAAGGAATTCAAAAAAGGCGTTGGGGTTAGCAACGGGCTTTCCACCTGGCCCAGGAATAGTAGCGGGATGAGTTGCGGCCTTATGAGCTACTGCATTAAAGATTGCGCCAAATCCTCCGAGTTTGGCAGGCAGGACAATCAACACGGCGAACAGCACTATAAAGATCATGACGTCCTTGACCAGAGCAATCATGGCGGGGGCACGCAGGCCGCTCGTATAGGTATACGCCGCCAGGATCAAGAAAGCGATCAACAATGGCAGGTCGATACTGAAACCGCCAATCGAGAAAGCAAGTGGAACACCCAGCGCAGCCAGCGAGACCTGGATACCGAACATCTGGAGCGCGATATACGGCAGGGTTGCCACAATACCGGTCAAAGCCACTACAAAGGCCAGTGTCTGGCTGCCGAAGCGATCCTGCACGAAATCGGCGGCGGTGACATAACCACGCTGCTTGCAGACCGACCAGAACTTGGGCATCAAGACGTAGATAATCGGGTAGACCAGCACCGTGTAGGGAACGGCGAACCAGCCGTTCAACGCGCCAAGTCCAAACATGGCGGCGGGAACGGCAATGAAGGTGTAAGCGGTGTACAGGTCACCACCGAGCAGGAACCAGGTTACGAGCGTGCCAAAACGCCGCCCGGCAAGGCCCCATTCGTGAATCAGGTCAAGGTTGCCACGCCGCCAGCGTGCTGCGATAAATCCCAGTACGGTGACAAGCAGGAAAAAGATGATGAAGACAGTAAAGGCAACCGGACTAAAGGGAAACGGACCAGAGGCAAGCGAACTCAATGCAAACATAGAAAGTTTCTCCTCGTTACTTCATGCATGGACAGACATCATAGGCTGCCTCCCGCTGCATTTTCAGCCATGCACATACCGACCCTTTCAGGCTCCCAGAAAATAGATAACTGCGGTAAGAATGGCTGTGAGAATAATCCACAGCAACTGGTACCAGTAGAAGAAAGGTATGCCGATAAAGTCAGGGCCCGGGTTCTTGCCAGTTGGGTCGTTGTAGAATGGGGGATACAACAGGGCAATAAACGGGATGATAAGCAAGACGTACAACCAGGAACGTCTTTTACGAGAACCGCGTGTAATCACGACTGATCTCCTTTCCTGAACAATGTGTATAATGCCAGCGACAAAAAGAGAACAATGAGTGTGACCAGCAAATGTAGGGACGCGCTTCACCGCATCCATCCGGCGCACCGTGAAAAATTATCGAAAGTGGACTGGCCCTCCTTTACAACATGGGATGTTCTACGCCTGTAGAAAAATGATACCACCTCATCCACAAAAAAATGGAAGAAGTTACTATAGTTAGTACAACAAAACACAGGGGAATGTCAATACAAGCGGCTTTAACCCTCTGTGTTTGCGAATTGTAAGCAGAATTACCGAACGGAAAACACAACGATATTCAATTCTCCTATTTAATAAATGCCAGATTGTTCCCCCAAACCGTTGAATGAACCAGCAATCATGCGCAACCGCGATGACAGAGCCGGGGAAATGCAGAATTGCAGCTCCGAACGCTTCCAGCACGTCCAGGCTTACATAATTCGTCGGCTCATCCGACAAAAGCACGTTTGGTTGCTGCGCCATCAGGCGGGCTATTTCAAGTTTATGCTGCTGCCCCAGGCTGAGTCTACCAGGAAGGATGCGCAGCAAAGTAGATTTGCCAACGCCATTCAAACCCTACTCCACCCCAATATCCCACGCCTGCTGCAAATCCGCCCGCGAATAGCACTGAAAGGCCATCAACGTATGGGTTTTGGTGATAGACGAGATGCGAATCATGCGGTTAGTGACAACTTCGGCCAGGTCTTCGTAGTTTTGCAGGCGCAACACGGCCACGAGATCATACTCGCCTGTCACCGAATACACCTCTGAGACGCCCTCGATTTCTAGCAGGGCCTCGGCGGTCTCGTTGACTTTGGCGCGCTGCACATTGATCAGGACGAGCGCGGTAATCATGGTTGGCTCCTTTTCTAAAGGGTCTTTCGTGGATTGTAAATAAATAATGTGGTTTCTGAAGGGACGCGATTCATCGCGTCCACCTGCCATGTATCGGTATCTGGGGCAGGATGCGATAAATCACGTCCCTACAGAGAATTCACCAGGTTATTTTATTTTAAGGTTCATTACAATCCACATTTACACCGTAGGTGGCGGTGGAATATCCGGCAAATTGAGCTTGACGTTCAGACCGATGACTTTCAGTTTCCTGGTCAGCGATTCGATGGCGTAGCGAGGCGTCACCCAGGGGTCCTGTCCGGCGGCCAGGATGTTCTGGATTTGCTCCTGGGCGGGCGAAATGGCGTCGATGGCGGTTGGCGCGTATTTTTCCAGGGCGGCATGAATGACTTTCGCGTTGTCGCGGTCTTGCTGAATCATGTCACGCAGGAACTTGACGCCGAAGACGACGTGGCGGGACTCGTCACGCGCTACCGCCGTAAAGCCGCCGCGAAAACCTGGGAAGAGGCCAAGCTGGCGATAGGTCTCCAGAATACCGCGCTGTCCGGCTAAAGCCATCGTTCCCTCGATAATGACGTGATAAAGTGTGATGCCCTCGACAAGATTGGCCAGGTTGCCCGGCTGCTGGCGAATGCGCTCCGCTACTTCGCTCAAGGCCTCAATCAGAATATATTTGAGGTTGGCGTTCATGTACTGGCGCGCAAAGGCCAGCGAGTCCTCTAGCTTGCCCGTCTCGACACCCAATACTGTGCGGAAGAAACGCTCGAAGAAGACGGTATGGCGCGCTTCGTCCACTAGCTGGGTGGTGAGGAAGATACGCATCTCTTCGTCGGGCATCGCCAGCACAAATGGAGCGAGCGTATCGGTGACGCAGGCCTCGCCCTGGAAGAACGCGGAAAGGCCGTAGATACGCATATTGCGCTCATCCTGCGACATCTTCGCCCACTGCCCGCGATCAACGCTGAAATCGATCTCCTGGGATTGCCATTGCTGGCGTTCCCAGCGATAGTACAGCTCGCGGTACGTCGGCAGGTGTACCAGGCCTTCATCGATGATATGCAGGACATTGTCAATGGGAGTATCCTGTAGCTGTTTAAGCGGCGCACTCTCCAGAGGCATATTAACGGACATGCTGTTTCCTCAGTTCTTTCTTGTCGATCTTACCAACGGCATTACGTGGTAACGAATTCACAAACTCGATCTCGCTGGGCGTTTTGTAGTTCGCCAGCTTCTCGCGACAATACGCTTTCAGCGTTTCAGCATCAACATCCTCGCCTGTCACGACAAAGGCTTTGACCTCTTCGCCCATGCGCTCAGAGGGAATGCCGATCACCGCTGATTCTATCACAGCCGGATGGCTGTTCAGCACCTCCTCCACGTCGCGAGGATAGATGTTGAAGCCGCCGCGAATAATCAGGTCTTTCTTGCGCTCGACGATATACAGGTAGCCATCCTCATCCAGGCGGCCCATATCACCCGTGTGCAGCCAGCCATTGCGCAGGGCCTGTTGTGTGGCCTCCGGCATCTGGTAATAGCCCTTCATGATGTTGGGGCCACGCGCCACAATCTCGCCCACTTCACCTACCGGCACAGGCTGATCGTTCTCATCCACAATTTGTATCTCGACACCCGAGACAGGCTTGCCGACCGAGCCGGGCTTGCGCGGCATATCTACGGCATGTCCCGTCAGAACGGTGGTTGCCTCAGAGAGGCCGTAGCCTTCGAGAATGGGACAATGAAACTTCTGCTCAAAGCCCTCCAGAACAGCCAATGGCAGAGGAGCTGAACCGCTCACACAGTAGCGCAGGCTGCTTGTATCATACTTCTCAACATCAGGCGTGTAAAGCAGAGCGACGAACATGGCGGGAACGCCCGCGAAGCCATTGATGCGATAGCGTTCGATAGCCGAAAGCACAGCCGTCGTATCGAAGCGCGGGTGCATCACCGAAATAGTGCCATTCAAATAGGCAACATTCGAGGCTGTGAGGCCGTAGGCATGTGCAAGCGGCAGCACAGCAAGGTGAACTTCTCCGGCGCGTTCGTTAGTCGGATTTTCCTGGTCGATACCTGCTCCGGCTACCGCATTGGAAACCACACTTTTGTGCGCAAGTTCAACACCTTTGGGTCTGCCCGTTGTTCCCGATGTATATAGGATAACCGCCGTATCCTCAGGCGAGAGGTTCACACCTTCCAGGTCAAACAGGTAATTATCCGCCTCGGATGCGCCGCGAACGACGACATCTTTATAGGCATGCAGCGTGTAACTTTGAGAACTGCCTTGCGAAGTGGACTCAGGAAGCGTCGAACCAGTAACAATTACATGCTGCATGGTCGGCACATCGGCCAGTGCAGCTTGCAACAAAGGCAGCAGCACCGGACTGGTAATGATGGCTTTGGCGGCGGAATTTTCGGCGATATAGTGAACCTCTGGCGGCTTGAGCAGCGGTAGCACCGGAATAATTACGCCACCGGCACGCGCTATCGCCTGGTACGAGATAATAACCTCCGGGCAGTTGAGCATCATGACCATAACGCGGTCGCCCTTTTCTACGCCTGATGAGCGCAGGCCAGCCGCCAGTTGCGTTGCCTCGCGAGCGATTTCGATATTCGTGTACTGGCGCACCTCGCCCGACTGGGTATCTTCAAAAATCAGCGAGGTATAGGGAGCATAGTGCAGGCAATTATAGATGGAGAGGTCGTACAGGAAACGCAGGTCTGCCAGTTCCATCGCGCGTGTTTTCTCTGTCATTGTGCCACCTCCTGTTTCAAGGAAACGGGCACAACCAGCACCGCTTCACCAACGGTGACATTTTCGCCTTTCTGATTCTGCGCCCAGCACTCGACCGTAAAGGCCTCCTCTGAATCCTGCAACGTCCTGGCTTTGAGCGTGCCATGACAGGTCAGCGTATCGCCGAGCCGCACCATATTGGTGTAGCGGACTTTAAAATTGGCGATGCGCGCTCCAGGAAGGTCGACTATTTGTTGGCTAAGAAACTGCCCAAGAAAGGCCATACTCAACATGCCATGCGCAATCACACTATCCAGGCCCACGCGATGCGCAGCCTCTTCATCTAAGTGAATGGGGTTGAAATCGCCAGAGGCTTCGGCATAGCGACGAAGCTGCTCCTGTGTAATCGGCGGTTTGACATACGGGGAAAATTCTTGACCAACGGTTGCGTCCAGAATACTCACTCTTCGCCTCCGAATACGGACAATCAGCTGTGATTGCCCATCGTGGGGGATGCGAGCTTGCCCCGCTCACATCCCTATAGTGCCACCTTGTTGTATTTCGATTGTTTGGGACGAGGGCGGGGCAAGCCCACGCCCCTACAGGAGGGGATGCATTGAACGCCAGGAACTTGGTGTTGCTTCGATTACAGCCGGTTCCCAGCCAGGCTCGCCGTACAAAATATCGCCACTCCAACGCGGGTTTTTCGAGCAAAAATGATACCGGATACGCCAGAAACGATCGACCTTTTGTTTTTCATGATAGGCCGTATCGACCCCCAGGTGGAAGCTGAGCAACTGAGCGTAGTACGGTTGGAGAGTATATTCTAAGGTGTCTGTATCAAGTTCGTGATCGGCAAAAGAAAACTGCAAGTCGAAGCGGTAGGGATACGCCATGACCTCTGGATCGCGCTCCTCCTCATCGGAGGTATGCAGGAGGATCAGCATGCCAAGCACCTCAAACTGGCAATAGTCTTCACCAGAAAAGGCATTATGTCGAAATGGAGGTAAAGAAAAGAGGTTACGTATCTCCGTTGCAAGCTCTTGCAACGATTTATTTGTCTTGATACACACCTGGAACGACATATACACTACTCCTTCGGGAGGTGAGAGTGCGCTTCCACGCTAATGCGAGTCTCTTATCTCATCTTACGCTTCTAAAGGAAGTGTGTCAAGCAATCATTTTTCCTGAAAACTTGCGTCTCAGGCTTCTGCCTGCTATACTTGCAAAGCACACAGGGTTCGCCCATTTCAAGGATAATCAATGAGAACTGGGTTTGAGGGCGCGAGAAACACGCCCTCAATCTGTAGGGACGCGCTTCATCGCGTTCACGTTCTCGCGCCGATTAAGGAGTAGGATAGCGGAGATGGTTGCCGCACGTAAGCCCGGCTTGCCGGAGCCACCAACCCAGGAGGCCGCTCCAATTATTCATGGCAGTCCGGCTATCTCGCACTGGCTGGAAGTATACTGGGAAAAATTGCAGTTGCCGGAGCAGGAATTAGGTCGCTTAGCTATCACACAGGACCGTCAGGAGTTTATGAAATGGACGGGGAAGCGCCTGAATTTTATGGTGCTGGGCTGCTACTGCTATCTCCCTGCACCCCTTATCACACGCAAACGCTCATATAAAACTCCTGGCAGAGCGCTTCCTGGCTTTCCTGATACCAGATCACAACCCGGGCACCGACACCTGATCTTCATCGAACCCGACATGCAGCCCCAATCCATCGAGGTAACGGTAGCGCACGAACTGATTCATCTTGCCGACCGCGTGAAAGGCACTCCGCGCCGCCATCGCCATCACGGCTACGACTCGATTGCCGCCGACGAGGCCGCCATTACCGGCTACGACCTGGAAGAACTACGCCATCTGCTTCATGAAGAAAGCATGCATCGCGAACAACTACGCCGCGAGCGCCGCCCCATTCGCTACCTCTATCAATGCCCCAACTGCGGCAAAGAATATCCACGCGCCCGCCGCTACTCCCAGGCCGTCTCCTGTAGCAGTTGCGATAAGCGCTACAACCCGCAGTATAAGCTGATGCTGCGAAACTACCCGTAAAACGGATGCTAGCTTTCTGTAGGGACGCGATGAATCGCGTCCCTACAGAAAGCTAGCGCAATGTTATTGTGGTGTCGCGTAACTATGCAGGCTTGGAACGAAGAAGCTGACGCCGTAATACGTAAAGAGCGTGGCTGCAAAACCAAGTGTCAATAGCCAGGCGATGCGCTTGCCACGCCAGCCGCGAATGCCACGCGCGTGCAGGTACACAGCGTAAATGAGCCAGGTGATAAGGGCCGAGGTCTCTTTGGGGTCCCAACTCCAATAGTGGCCCCAGGCATAATTCGCCCAGTAGGCTCCCAGGATAAGGGTCAGGGCAAGCAAAGGGAAGCCGACGATGACCGCTTTATATGCCAGTTCATCGGCGGCCTCAGCCGAGGGGAGCCAGGAGAAACGCTGGCCCTCGCCACCCTGCACCAGCATAATCAGCCCAGCGCCAAAGGCCACACTGAACAGCGCGTAGGCGAAGATCGCCATCGAGACGTGAACAGCCAGAATAGGCTTATCTTGCAGCGCCGGAATGAGTTGCGCCGAGTCATTAATCATGTTAAAGGCGATGCCGAGATAAATCGCGATGCCGAGCGTTATTACCGCCAGCAAGCACACGTAGAGGCCCCAGGCGCGCACTCGCTCATGGAAAATGGCCTCGAAGATCAGATAGCAGAGCAGCAGGGCAGCTGTGAAGCTCATACTGAACTCGTAGAGATTGCTCCAGGGCGCGTGCTGCTCCACAATAGCGCGGAAAAGCAGCGACATGAAAAGCGCGAACACGGTGAACCAGCCAATAAGGGTGCCAATGCGCCCGATGCTCAGCAGGCCGCGATTGAGCGCGATAGGCTTTTCCCCATCTGCCTGCTCGTTGAGGATAACATCGCTTTTCACCAGAGTAGCCACACCGCCACTTACAGCGGCAACCTTCTTGCTAGCCTTGCCATGCGAGCGAACCGATTCTAACGCGACCTGTTTTGCCAAACGCGCAGCGCCAATGGTATACCAGAGATACACCAGCGTCATCACAGCCAGCATACAAATAGCCGCCGTGAAGCAATATTGCGAGACGACCGCGAGTCCATTCAGCGCGGGAGACGCGGCAATTGTTAATAAAGACATAACCAACCTCGGTTGTTATGGAACATGCAAAATATACACAATTACAAAAGAACGATGAGATTCTTCCTGATAGATAGTAGCACGCTCGTTTATTGTTGACAAGCCGTTAGCTCGCGAGGCTTTGCCGGGTGCGCGGGCCTCGCCTGTATAATAACCCATATAACCAGCATGAGAGCCGTCAGCACAATAACATAAGGCAGCAGAGTCCACAAACCAAATTGCTGTGCCAGGTTCCCTGCTAGCCAGGGAAGGAGTGCGCCGCCCATGCTGCCAAAGCTGGCAAGAAAGCCTATTGCGCTCGATAGAATGCGGCTGGAAAGCGCATCTGACATCAGCGCAATGGTTGTCGGGAAGATCGGCCCCAGACTAAAGCCTGTTAAAAACAGGGCAAAAGCTGCCGCGACCAGGTGAGGCACAGCCCATAAGCACACCATGCCAACGACCACACCGCTAAGACAGACTTCAATCAAGCGTCTATTGCCAATCCGTTGCGCCAGCTTCCCTAAGAGCAAACGTCCCAGCGTTAGACCAACCCAGTAGCCGCTTACTATCCAACCGGAGAACAGGATTGGCCCGTGTCGCTCCTGGGTGAGAAAGCTAAAGCTCCAACTGCCCAGGCTTACTTCTGTCCCTACATAGACAAGTAGAAACAAGGCGGCCAGCCATACCACACGCTGGCGTAGTGTCAGTAAAAGAACATTGCCCGCCGCTTTTTGCTCTTCCTTATGGGTAGTCTTTTCTCTCCTGGGAAAGGCGAGGCCAATACCAATAAACAGAAAAATGGCTGTGCCGATCCATACGAAATACACGCCGTTCCATACCCAGCCTAGAGCCAGGAAGCTAGAAGCGACGAGCGGACCGAGCAAAGCACCTGTTCCATAAAATGCGTGCAGGTAGTTGAGCAGGGCAGTATTATCTGGCAGGCTGGCGATATAGGAGTTTAATCCCGCGTCAAGCATGGCAACACCGAATCCGATAGGTACGATGCCCAACAACAGCAGCAAAAACGGCGGCCTGCTGCTCAATAGAGCAAAGCCAAGCTCCATAATCAGGACTGCCAGCAGCAGAAAGCGCCGGTTTCCCAATTTATCGAGGAGCAGCCCATTGTTGAAGGACGCTATAAAGTAGCCCACAGTACCCGCGAAAAAGAGCAGAGAGATCGTATCTTTACCTGTATGATAGGTTGTTTGCATTCCGGGCAGTAGTACTCCTACCGCGCCATCGTTCATGCCAATCAGAATAAATGCGAAAAATGAAATGCCAATAGCCAGGCGGAGCGTTTGTGTGATAGTGCGTTGCATGTACCTTGATTTCTATATGGTGAGTGGCTTTCGTCCCTCAATTTCACCGCGCCGATGCAAATTCCTCTTGCATTTCGCGCAGCCAATCAAGCAGGGCGCGGGTCTGGTGAATGCGGCTGCGTAAGACGACATGATCGATAAAGGTGGCATCGCTCTTTTCGTTCTCTACCGGGCGCTGCATCTCTAGATGTTCAAGAAACTTGCGGCAGGCTACAATCTCTTGCTCGATGAGATGGGGCATCTTCTCAGGGAAAAATTGCTGCGCGAAATAGAGTTTGAGCAGGAACAGGATGCGAATTTCACGCGGACGCTCAACCGGTGTCAGTAACCAGGAGTGGAAGAGGCTATGCCCCTCTTGCGTGAGATGAAAGATTTTACGCGGTGGACGCACGCCCTGCTGTTCCAGTTCAGCCTCGATATACTGCAAGCGTTCCAGCTTTTTCAGGTAGGCATACATCTGACTCATTTCGAGATGGACAATTGAACTCAGCGTTCCATTCTCGAATTGCTGAAACATCTCGTAGCCATGCATCGGGCGGCTCTCCAGCAGTCCTAGAATGGCATATTCAGCAGGTTCATTAATCTGCATGCTTCATCTGTCCTACGATAACAATCACTCCCGTTTCCGCAGCCATTATAGTCTACGCCCCGCAATGAGGCAAGACGTTTTCGTAGACACATAAAACCGTTTAGATTATAATGCGTGTAGGCTCCCTCCACATCAGAAAATGTTCTGGTTGCGAGTATTACAGGCCTGGCAATCCCGGTTCCCTGCCAGAAAAGGAGCAGCCCGTATGTCGTCAATTTTCGAGAAGAAGCTCACTCCACGCGAACGCCCTCGCCGCCGCTGGCCTATTGTACTCGGCATAATTGTTGTTCTGCTCCTCCTGCTCGCGCTTTTTACAGATATTGGCAAGGACGCCGCTTTCATTGCCCATTTTGTGACGCCGCCCAATCATTTTACCTATAAGGGCCACTCAGACTATATCAGTTCCGTGGCATGGTCGCCCGATGGCAAGCGCATCGCTTCGGCGAGTGGAGACCACACGGTGCAGGTGTGGAACCCGGCAGATGGCGGGAACGTGCTGACCTATCGTGGACACACGAGCGATGTCCTTACCGTGGCATGGTCGCCTGATGGCAAGCAAATTGCTTCGGGCAGTCTGGATAATACGGTGCAAATATGGAATGCCTCAAACGGGTCGCTCATTTATACCTACAGAGGGCATAGCGATGCGATTTTCGATGTGGCATGGTCGCCCGATGGCACGCGCATTGCTTCGGCAAGCAATGACGGTACTGTACAGGTCTGGAAAGCAACGAACGGGCAGCGCCTGCTCTCAATTCAAGGCGAAACCAATGCGCGAGGTGCGCCTTCACCGTGGAACGCTGTGGCATGGTCGCCTGACGGAACGCGCATTGTAGCTGGCGGCAACGGCAACGCCGAGGTCTTTGATATCGCAACGCATAAGATGATCGCCTCCTATGGTTTCAATTCCGCCATCGTTCACGCCCTGGCATGGTCGCATAACGGGCGGTACATCGCGGTAGGAAGCTCGGCCAATCGCGTCGAGATATGGGATACCACTAACGGCAAAAACGTGTACAATTATCTGGGTCATAATGCCGATGTGCTATCGGTGGCATGGTCGCCCGATGATAAACGCATCGTTTCCGGCAGCAGCGATGGCACAGCGCAGATCTGGGATGCGCTGACCGGGGCTTCTGCATATACCTATCGCGGCCATCTCGACTACTATTGGGGGCATTTCATCTCCGGCGCGACCGTTAATACAGTGGCATGGTCACCCGATGGCAAGCAAATCGCCTCCGGCAGTACCGACGATACCGTACAGGTTTGGGCAGCAAAGTAGGAGTTATTGTGTGATATTGCCCGTTATTCTCTCGTATATTCAGATCAAACCTCTGCTAAAGGGATTTATACTGTAGAGCCATCCCCTTGCGGGTGGCTTCCTGGTTCGTTTTGATTACTTCACCTCTTTTAGAAGATAATTCCTTAGAAGAGAAGATAAATTCCTGGCATTTTGTCACAAACATCATCCCTGTTCCGTCTAGTGTGCGAAAAAACGCTATTCTGAAGCATACAAGCAGGAGACACAAAGATGGAACAGAAATTGGAAGCGCACATGAAACAAGCTGGCGTTGTTATCGTTGGTGGAGGGCTGGCCGGGTTGAGCGCGGCATGCTACCTGGCGCGGGCTGGCATCGAGGTGACAGTGTTTGAGAGGTCGGCAAAACCGGGTGGACGCGCGACCAGCCAGGTACATGATGGATACACATTTAATCTGGGTATTCACGCCCTGTACACGGGTGGCCCGGCTTCAGAGGTGCTACAGGAGCTTGGAATCCCATATAGGGGTCATAGTCCGAAGGATATCTACGTCTTGCGCAGAGGGAAACTCTCCATCGCTCCAGTGAATGCGCTGACAATGCTGCGAACCGATGCGCTGAGCTTTGCTGACAAGCTAGAGTTGATGAGCCTGTTCGCCAGGGTTGCCCGCTTGAAACCAGAGGCGCTACGAACTATAAGCGTACAGGAGTGGATCGAGCACAATATCCGGCGTCCACAGGTGCGCGAGTTGATGACAGCGAATGCATACACGTTTGTCTATAGTTCGGCACTTGAACAGGTAAGCGCGGATGTGTTTATCAAGAAGATGCAAATCTCGCTCAAAAATCCCGTTCTCTACATTGATGGCGGCTGGCAGACACTCGTGGATGGACTGCGCAAGGCGGCGGAGCAGGCGGGAGCGCATATTGTGACTGGCACCCGCGTCGAGTCGGTTATACAGGAACATAGCCAGGTAGTGGGTGTGCGCCTGCGCGATGGTGAGGTTGTATCTGCCTCTGCCGTTATTCTCGCAACCAGCCCTCACGATGCAGTAAAGCTGGTAGATGGCGGGAATTACCAGCCATTGCGTGAGATGGTCGAATCGTTTGTTCCAGCGCGAGTCGCCTGCCTGGATGTGGCTTTAAGTCGCCTGCCAAATCCACGTTACCCACTTGTTCAGGACCTGGAAGCCCCGCGCTTTCTATCGACCCAATCAGTCTATGCAGATATTGCACCGCGAGGAAGAGCGCTGATCCATACGTTCAAGCAGCTTGATCCTTTCCACCTGAACAAACCGGGTGAGGATGAGCGAGACCTGGAAAACCTGCTGGATACTGTGCAGCCGGGATGGCGTGATGTGCTAATCAAGCGTGTGTACCTGCCACATATCGAGGCCGTTGGCATGCTTCCTACAATCAGCAATGGCGGCTATGCTGGACGCCCAGGTCTGCAAGTACCTGGACTGAGCAATCTCTACGTGATTGGCGATTGGGTTGGGGAAGGTTTCCTCTCTGATCCAAGCTTTGGCAGCGCCCGCCAGGTTGCTCAACTGCTGTCGCGAAAGAGTAAGGCCAGCGGTTCACCCATAGCGGCAGGCATATGAGCCGGTATCATTGTGGTAGAATACAGCAAAAACCACAGGAGTAGAGAAATCAGTGAACACTCCTGAAAATGCTGCTACCATATTCGAGCAGTACCGGATACTGCTCTTTTCCATAGCCTATCGTATGCTGGGTAGCGTTACGGATGCTGAAGATATCGTTCAGGAGACATTTTTGCGTTGGATGCTGGAGGACACCGCGAAGGTGCAGTCTCCTAAAGCATTCCTCTCCACGATTGCTGTCAGGCTCTGTCTCGACCAGTTACGTTCAGCCAGGAGGCAGCGTGAAGTGTATGTTGGCCCCTGGCTGCCTGAGCCAATTGCAACGGGGCAGCGCCAGGAACTGTTCGAGACGGCGGCGCTAGCCGAATCGCTCTCGTTCGCCTTTCTGGTTATGTTGGAGAATCTGGGGCCGCTGGAGCGGGCGGTTTTCTTGCTGCGCGAAGTCTTCGAATATGAGTATGCCGAAATTGCTGAGATCGTAGGGAAAAGCGAGGCCAACTGCCGCCAGATTTTTCACCGCGCACAGCAGCGCCTGGAGGAGCGCCGCTCGCGCTTCGACGTCTCCTGCGAGCAACAGGAGCGCATTACTCATCAGTTCCTGCGCGCCAGCACCGGCGGAGATATGCAAGGATTGCTGAATCTGCTGACCGAAGATATCGTCTTCACTGGCGATAGCGGGGGCAAGGCTCGCGTTGGACACCGGGTGCGCGGACGCGACAAGGTGGCCCGTGGAACTCTGGTAGGGCTGCGACCGCTTCTTGCAACGATGCAGATTCACATTGAAGAGGTCAATGGACAACCTGCCATCACCGGCTATGTGGACGGTCGCCCCTACGGAGTTGTGTTCCTTGATATTGAAGGCGAACACATTCGGAACATTTATGCAGTGATGAATCCGGATAAATTACGCTGGCTGGGTAATAACAAGCCATGAAAAAGACCTGCTCACCTGTCATCCTGAGCGCCGCGAAGGATCTCCAGTGTGGGCATGCGATCCTGCTGGGCGACGCAGATCCTTCGCTCTGCTCAGGATGACATCTGGAGGCAGGTTGGGAATAACACAACACAAACCAGAAGCTGGCAATCAGCCGAACCATTCAGTTCACACGGTCCGCGAACTGGCAAATTTCCCGCACCCCACGCTCTATCTCTTCCTCTGAAGCTGCCAGCGAGACGCGCACATAGTGGTCAGCAACCGAGCCAAAGCTTGTGCCAGAGGCGACAGTGATATTGCGTTCTCGTAAGAGATTAAGGGCAAACTGGCGGCTGGAACGAGACGCGCCATCCGGCCTGCTGACATCGACCAGTAAATAGAACGCGCCATGCGGCGTATAAAGATAGCGGCCATGCTCTTTGAGAATGGCAACAGCGAGGTCGCGACGACGCCTGTAAGCTTCGCGCATCTCAACAACACACTGTTGAGAACCTCTTAAAGCCGCCGCTGCAGCGCGCTGAACTGCTTTGCTGATGTTGGTATAGCTACCATCGAGGACATAGGTGATGGTTTTGAGAAGCTGCGTCCCGGTTGCCAGATAGCCGATGCGCCAGCCAGTCATGGCATAACTTTTCGAGAAGGTATAGATACAAATCACCCTGCCCTCGTCGAACTCAGCCTGGGAAAGCAGGCTCGCCGGGCTGACATGTTTTCCCTCGAAGACGATCTCATCATAGCATTCGTCCGAGAGCAAGTAGAGATCGTGCTGCCGGGCGAAATCGAGCAGTTCCGCCATCAGCTGCACGGGAAAGACCGCTCCGGTAGGATTGCCAGGGCTATTGATGAGCAACATGCGTGTGCGCGGCGTGACCAGCTTTTCCAGTTGCGCCGCGTCCGGCAGCCACTCGTTCTCTGGATGAAGCGGATACGGCACCTTGACCGCGCCACAGGCGGCAAGTTGCACATCGTAATGCGGCCAATGTGGATCAGGGATCAGCACCTCATCTCCCGCCTGGATAGTAGCCAGCAGCGCCGTTTGAATGGCTCCCGTCCCACCCATAGCAATCGCAACCTGCTGTGGATCGACGGTATAGCCGTTGACACGCGCAATCTTCGCGGCGATCAATTCACGCAACCAGGGCCAGCCCGCCGCTGGCCCATATGTCAGTACTTCATCCTGGATACATTGAATTGCCGCCTGCCGGATATGTTCCGGCGTGCGAAAACTGGGTTCGCCAATATGCAGGCGGATGGGAGGAGGCAAGGTCTCGCCACGCGCTCTCGCCTCATCTTCCATCTCAAAAGCTGTCGCGCCAAGCCTCGTTACGTCATTGATTGGCAGGTTATGAATGCGCTCTCGTCCGATGTTCATAATAAGTTTTTCTAGTGTCCATTACTATCTATTTTCTCAAGGGCTTCCAGCAGTTCCCGGACTTCCTCTACGCCATGAGCTATACCTATTTTCACTATCAAGCGCATCAATAACGAAGGGTCGTGAATTCGACCTGAGAGGTTTTTCACCTGTTCGGCAACGTCTGGAAATCGCTCTTGAGCAATATCTATTACAGCCTGACGCTGTCTCTGAAGCTCCTCTTCACGCCCCCGTTCTAGACCTCGTTCTAGACCTCGTTCTAGACCTCGCTCCATGCCCTCTTCCAACACCTCTTGATATACAGGTGAGTCACGCAAAAAGTCGCTTAACATCGCGAACCTCCATTTCAGCCATTTCAAATCAGACTTCATCACTTTAGCGGCAAGCGCGTATCCGACCCAGAGCGATTGCGTTTGCTCCGCATCCAACAGCGATGAAATCATGCGATCTACAACTTCACGACGCGCTCCATTTTTGGTTAATGGCAGGAGTGGAGCCAATCCTACCAGACCTGTCCCTTCCAAGTCCTCGGCGGTTATTTTATGCAGTTCGATTACGCCAAAGTTCAAGCGAACGGTTTCCTCGCCTGAAGGCAATCTACGAATAAATGGAGGTCGCGGCACTTCACCGCAATCCTTTAGATAGATTACGCACGAATAGACAGGCAAATAGCCATACTGGCGAGATGCCAATACATTATATTCCAAAAGACGTTCGCTCATCCGAGGGTCGTAGCTGCTTTGAAATTCAAAGTGCGCTAACAATTCCTGCCCGTTTAAGCTTGCTCTTACCAATCCATCGGCATAGACATGCTCAATGTGCAATTCGTGCGGCAACAGTTCTTTGTACTGTACAGCTGGCAGTATCCACGTTAAAAAGTCTCGCGGACTCCCTGCCACCAGTCTTTTCATCGCATCATCATATGGTTTCGGCATAACAGGAGTTTTCCCCCAATCCCCTATTCTGTCGAGAATATAACATACCGGAAAGAGCCTGTCGAGTGGTTTTATGCGTAAAATAAAGTTGGGCAGATGCCACACGGCGTCTGCCCAACTTTATTTTATGCCCGTTAATGGAGGCGTATCATCCTCCAATAGAAGACGTTCCGCTAATCACCAGGCTATTGCTCGCGGCGCAGGGCAACTGGCTATCGGGGCCAATCGCAGCGCTGTTGACCGTGAATTTTCCGGCGAAGGCTCCGCTCAATTTCGCGTTAAGCGTCTGCTGAATCTGCTGGTTGTAGCTGTTCATCGGGAAGGTGAAGAGGCCAAAGATGCTGAAGCTGGTATTCAGGACGTGCAGCACCAGCTTGCCGTTGCCAGCGCCAGGGGCAATGGTGGTATCGGCAACACCGATGTCTATGCCACTCCAATAGATGTCCGAAGTCACTTCCAGATTGTTGCCATTGACACCGACACGAATATTCTGCGCAGTTAAGCCATTGCCAACCGGCATGCTGCCCATGCTGCTTCCCAGCGAGGAGATCGAGGAGGCGGGAATTTCGATGAAGGTATTGACTCCAGCGTTCGTATCTCCCTTTTGACGCACTGCCATCGGGTTATGATGGCCAGTTGTCGCGGCTACCTGACTGATAGAGGCTGCCTGTCCCAATGCCACCGGAATTTGCAGGTTGAGCGCGAGCGCAGCACTGCCACACGATGGTGTGGTCTTTACTGCGTTCAGCGTGCCAATCGGTACTGAGAAGGTAGATTGCGGGCCGCTGGCAAGCGCGGGGCCACCATTGAGCGGGCCAGCGCTGACCTGCACCGTCGAAGAATTGAGGGGGCTGAAGCTAATCAGCAGGCCTGTCTTGATGGGGTGCGGGTCGCCAGGATAGAGGCTCAGCAGCAGCGTAAGGGCCAGCCCATTCGATTGAGGTGTGAGGCTGACGACTGTGGCTGCAGGCTGTATCAGCGTTGTTGCCATCTCCATCGCCCAGCCCTGGTCCTGCTTCGGCAGTTTGCTGACCATCGCGTTGATCGCGTTATTCATCGCGGTTGGCACCTGCTGGTCGATATGGCTCTGGAACATCGGCTGCAAAGTTGCCGAGGTGATGTAAATGGTCGCGGCAATCGATGTACCCGCCACGCTGCCAGTCGTGTGCGCGGAATGCCGGGCGCTATTACCCGTAGCCAGCGCGGGGGTGATGAAGGATACTCCCAGCACCACTACTGCCAGCGAGAGTACCCAGCTTAACTGGATAAAGCGTATCTTTTTCATGATTCTCTCCTTGCGCATAGATTTAGCTGGGCATCAGCTTGTTGATATCAATCGGGCCTTTGAAGCACAGTGCGGTTGGCGTCGGCTGAGCAGCGATACCCTGGATGGGCGGAGCCTGAATCAGCAGTACCAGCATTTCAGTACCCGCGCCACAGACAATGGTTGAACTCGTATGCACAGAGATCAGCTTCGCACCCTTGAGCTGGCTATGCAGCGATGGCATGAGCGAACTGATGAGCAACTGGTTGAGCGCGTGTTCCATACGCGCCGCCGCAGTCGGACCAGCATCCAGGCCATCGCGTTTCAAATGCAGCACATGTAACTGGATGTTCTGCTGCTTATCAACCCCAATCGTTGTATCCAGTTCAACCGGCATGACCCGGTGAATACCCTGCGAGTCGATATGCAGGTTCAGGCTAATCACCACGCCATCACCCGGCTGCGGCGCTACCTTCATATCCGTCAGGGTGCCCTGATTCATGCCAAGCTGCTGGGTAAAGATCGAGGTAAGCGCGCCATTGTCCAGCGCCAGTTCGATCATGCGCGGCCCCGCGATAGGCGTGGCGGTCGGCGTAGAACCCGCGCCAGAGGCCCCGTTCGCACTTGTTGAACCGCTATCATCGGGAGACTGCGAGGAAAGCACCGCAAAGACGCCGCCAACTACCAGCACTAATAAGAGCAGGGCGGCAGCCAATAGCAAGAGACGCTTGCGTTTTCGCCTGCGCGGTGGACTTCCGCCGCCATTATTATCCGGCACGACAGGCGGGACTGGCGGCTGCACATCCACGCTTACCTCATCCAGCAGTTCGGCGCTGGCAAGAAATGTGCCTGTAAGGGCAGGTGTAACTACAGCCGTTTCATCGTCGGGGGATGCAACAGATAGGGCGAACACCTGCACATTGTCGCTGCTGTCCTCTGGCTGCACATCTTCCTCAAGCGCGGGTTTATTGCCCCATAGGAAAATGGCGGGTACAATCGCGATCAGGCAGACGAACATGGTCAGGAAGAAAACCGCGCTGTAGACGGCATGTGCTGACGCGATCAGGTGATTGGCGTAGTCCGTTGACCACTTCGCGAACTGCGCCGCCGTCGCGGTCGTCGGCAGCGAGGGAAACTGCGAGGCAAGCTGCTTGAAGTAAGCCAGCGCCCACGAGGTCAAAGCAGCCAGACCGAAGATCATGCCGGTCATGCGCAGCGAGGTGACAATTGCCGAACCCATACCCGCCTGCGTCGGCCTGACCGAGTTAATGGCGGTTGTGCTGATAGGGGCAATCACCAGGCCGAAGCCGAGGCCAGTCGTTACAGTGCTGACGGTGATCTGATTCCAATCAACATTCATCGGCCAGCGGCTCATGAGATAGAAACCAACCGCCGTAAAGAGCAGGCCAATCACACCCGTCAAGCGGCAGGAGAGGCGACCACAGAGCCAGCCACCCAGGAACGCGCCAATAGGAATCATGGCCGTAAGCCGCAAAAGCGCGAGGCCGCTCACCAGCGAAAGCTGATCCTGCGGTATCTGCTTGCTGAGGACAGTATCAACGAAAAGCGGAATATCGGCCATCGCGATAATCAGCGCCGCGCCAACCAGCAGGCTGACCAGCGAACTGGCGCTGAATGAAAAACGTTTGAAGACCGAAAGATCAACGACAGGATGGCGTACCTTTTTCTCGACCACAATGAAGGCGATCAAGAAGATCACGGCCAGCGCCAGCGAAATGGGGTTGTTCTGCGGCCCCGAACCGTTGACGGTAGTTGGGCCAAGATCAGTGCCCTGCTGCGCAAGGCCCAGGCTGATACAGGTCAAGGCCGCGCCAAGCAGAAGCGCACCAATCCAGTCAATGCCGTCGTTAAGCCGTTTGCCCCTGGGAATAACGAACCAGGTGAGAACCGCGAGGACAAGCACAATCGGGACGTTAAAGTAAAAGATGTACGTCCAGTCCAGCTTCTGTACAATTAACGCGCCATACAACGGGCCAACCACGCCGCCCGCCTCTGTCACCGCGCCAATGATGCCAAGCGCGAGGCCGCGCCGCTCCTGGCCGTAGAAATCGCTGACAATCGCCATTGCCACCGGCACCACCGCGCCGCCGCCAATGGCCTGAAAAAAGCGCGCTGCAATCAAAAAGATCAGTCCAGGTGAAGAGGTATCGATACCGGTAAAACTTAAGAAGCTGAGATCAATGTTCTGGCCGAACACTGGAGCTAGCGCGCATAATACAGAACCAACCGCGAAGATCGATAGGCAGAGCAGCAAAATACGGCGGCGTCCATAAATATCGGAGACGCGCCCCATAAGCGGCATGGCGATAATAAAACCCAGCAGATACGCGCTGACAATCCAGGCCGCGTGATCGAGGTGTGTAAAGGAGATGTTGATGCCAGGATCGGCAATGATCTTCGGCAGCACCGTCACTACGACCGTCTGGTCCATCGCCGTGAAAAAGACCGCCACGCAGGCTACAATCATAGCAAGTAAAGCTGTGCGCTTATTGCCGCTGCCAGCAGCGTTCTTTCCTGGCGTTCCAAGCTGCTTGAACGAACTGGTGATCTGTTGCGGAGAAAAAAGGCGCGTAAACGACGAAGTGCGCAAACTTCCACTTTCAGGCGGTGGCTCGCTGGCGGCATTCGTCCCGTCGGCGCTTCCAGGGTCTTTCTCTTCCGGCACAGCAAACATACTTCCATTCTCTGATGCGGCAGGCATACTCCCAGGTATTTTCTCTTCCGGCGTGGCAGGCGTACTTCCATCCCTCGGTGCGGCAGGTATATAAGAGGTGTTCTGGAAGTCACGCTTGCGCAGGCGCGAGGACGTTTCCTGGTCGTCTTCTAATGTATACATCTGACCCCCGATACATGAAAAACAACGGATAATAGCAGAAAGGCGTGAAGATGCAAGCGTTGTTCCACCATGCAGTGGGGAGCCAGGGCAACCCCAAGGGCCGCCCCTACTATAAACATATCTGGCCTCCCACCAATAAGATGGTGAACACATCCCCACGAGACATTTACACAACGACTATGAAATTTGTGGAGCGTTAATTTTGATCGACTCATTGTAATTCGAGATGGTAAAGGTTCGCACAGTCTGAGGAGTATCGCCTTTGGCCGCCTGACCCGTTACGACAATTTGATAAGGCAGGCCGTCAGCTTTGCCAGCGCAAATGCTCGTCTGAAGTAAAGTGCCAGCAGGTTCGCCGCCGCCCGTAAGGAAAGCCAGGTCCTGAGCATCAAGCTGACCGTTGATGCGCCAGCAGGGTGTGCCATTGACGGTATCAGCGATGGGCGTCGAGAGATTTTTCAGCTTGCCAGCCAGCGAGATAATGCCCGTATCAGGATTAGTAAGCGTGCTGGCGTTCAACACGCCCTTGATGACGCGCCACTGGCCGGTAATGGGGTCGGTAATGTACTGCACATTGCCGATGCTAATGAGATTGATCGTCACCACCTGACCGGAAAGCAGCACACTGGCCTGCGCCTTGACTTTATCCGGCATCAGCACATCACCATCCGCACTGCGAATCTGTATCTGCCCGCTAGAGGCCGTACCCAGGTTTTCTACTTTCATGACGACATGAAATGAGGTGACGGTACGGAAATTTTTCTGCATGGCGCTGATAATCTGCTGTGCCGTTGGCTTCGGCCCCAGGCTACTGGCATCAGCATTGTGCGCGTGCTGCCAGGGCAATGTGCAACCGCTTAACAGCAGGCCGCCCGCGAGGCAAAAAGCGAGACAGGCCAGCACACGGCGTATAGTAAGATAAAATGAAACCATTTGAAATGCCTCCCCTTAATCCAGGTAAAGAATAGTCTTGCTGAAACAAATCAACGCAAGCTGTGCCCTGTTTAGGGGAGTATAGCTCAGGCAGAGGTTTAGTTGGTACTTTATGGTATATGATGGCATAGAACGGATTTTTGTAGGGACGCAAAAATCACAATTTCTCCAGTTTCGCAAAATCCAGGCTCAGCCGTTTTTTGCCGTGTTTGCCGGAAAATTGCACCTCTACAAATTCGGTTCCCTGCTCCATCTCGCTTTTGAGGATGATGCCCTCGCCGAATTTTTCATGCCGCACGCGGTCGCCAGGATGAAACTGCTGTGTTTTTTGTACTACAGGCTGGGGGGCGGCAGGCTGGCGCAGTGCAGAAGACAGCGAGGAATTGCCGTTTTTCGCAGGAGAAGGCGGCGTATATGAGGAAGGCGACGACCAGCGCGAGGATGGGCTGCTTGCTGCCGGTTTGCCAGAACCAAAGACACGACCTGTCTCACGTCCCAAACTATGATCCTGGTTGTAGTCGTCATCCCAGCTTGTGCGGCGACTTGCGCTTGAGCGAAGTCCACGAGACTGGCGCGAACCGCCCAATCCCGAAATCGTGACAAGATTGTGCGGGATGTCCTCAAGAAAACGCGACGGCTCGGTTAGCTGCACATCACCGAAGTAGGAACGGCGATAGGCACGCAGCAGGTACAGCCGCTTCATGGCGCGCGTGAAACCCACGTAGGCCAGGCGGCGCTCTTCCTCAAGCTGCTCTGGCTTATCCACTGAACGCGAATGCGGCAGGGAACCTTCGTCCATGCCGACAATGAACACCACCGGGTATTCCAGTCCTTTTGCGGCATGCAATGTAATCAAGGTGACAGCATCCTTGTTTTCTTCCTGGATGAGCGTGCCATCCTCGCCCGTCTGCACAGTGTCCGCGCCACCGACTAATGCCACGTTCTCAAGGAACAGATCGAGCGCGGTGCGGGTCTCGATCTCTGAATAGTCCTCGGCTACACGGCGCAACTCCAGCACGTTGCTCCAACGCTCCTCGCCATCTGGTTCCTCGCGCAATTCGGGGCCATAACCGCTGCGCTCCGCTACGCGGTCGATCAATTCTGGCAATTGCAGTTCCTCTATCGAGTTGCGCAGGTCGGTCATTAGCTGGCTGAAGTCAAATAGAGCTTGCTTCGCGGCTTTTCCCAGAGTGGGATGCTCGGAAATACGCGAAATGGCGTCGTAGAGCGGGATATGCTCATCATTGGCCCAACGCTGCAACTCAGCCAGCGTTTTCGGGCCAATCTTGCGGTTGGGAACGTTGACAATGCGCAGCAGGCTGAGGTCATCGTAGGGATTGACGAGCAGGCGCAGGTAGGCCACCATGTCCTTGATTTCCTTGCGCTCGTAGAACTTGCGGCTACCGATGACCTTATAAGGAATGTTCAGGCGCATGAATTGCTCTTCAAGGGCGCGTGATTGCGCGTTGGTGCGATACATCACGGCCACATCGCCGCGCTTTTCGATCTCGCCACGCGCCAGCAGGCGTAGAATTTCGCGGCCCGTGAACAACCCTTCCTCTTCCTCGTCAAAGGCTTCATGCAGGATAATCTTCTCGCCTGTTCCCAGCGCCGTCCAGAGGCGTTTGTCCTTACGCAGGCGGTTGCGCTGCACCACGTTTTGCGCGGCATCCAGGATGGTCTGCGTCGAGCGATAGTTTTGCTCAAGCAGGATGATCTTCGTGGCTGGAAAATCGCGCTCGAAACGATGCACGTTATCGGCACTCGCCCCGCGCCAGGTGTAAATCATCTGGTCATCGTCACCCACCACGCAGACGTTGCCATAGCCTTCATGACGCTCATCGGTGCCATAGCCAAGCAGGCGAATCAGCTTATACTGGGGCAGGTTGCAGTCCTGAAACTCGTCTACGTGAATGTATTGCCAGCGTCTCTGATAGCGGCGCAGCACTTCCGGCTCTCGCCGCCAGAGTTGTTCGGTTAAAAGCAAAAGGTCATCGAAATCGACGCTGTTATTGGCACGCATCAGCTTCTGGTATTGTTTGTAGACACGCGCCGCCACCTCTTCCATGTATTTTGTGGCCTGCTCGGCCATCTGTTCCGGCCCCTGCATATCATTTTTGGCCCGCGAAATCAGGGCCTGCATAGTGGCGGGTCTATACTGTTTCTCGTCGATACCCAAATCTTTGATAGCCTGTTTGATAAGCGAGGTCTGGTCGCTTGCATCAAGGATACTGAACGATCTATTCAGTCCTATTGGAGCGAGATAGTCGGCTTCTATGCGCAGGACACGGGCGCAGATGGCATGAAAGGTGCCAATCATCATCTCTTTAGACTCGTTGATGCCTACCAGCTTCTCCAGGCGCTCGCGCATCTCCTTCGCCGCTTTATTGGTAAAGGTGACAGCCAGGATGTTATAGGGCGGAATATCTTCATGCTGCACAAGATAGGCTATGCGGTGCGTCACGACGCGGGTTTTGCCGCTGCCAGGCCCAGCCAGAATTAACACGGGTCCCTGAGTGGTCGTGACAGCTTTCCTTTGCGGCTCATTGAGTCCGGCGAGTAAATCTTTTTGTTCCAACATCTGCTCAACAACTTCCATATACAATTCGTCTTAAAAAAGTCCACGCTATTGTACCACAGGCGAGGCAGTCTGAAAATCGCGGAATTTCCCCCTTGCGAACCAAGCAGCGTGAGGGGGACGAAAGACACCCGCAAGGGGATGTCTCTACATTACGGTGGGTGTAGAGACATCCCCTTGCGGGTGTCTTTCGTGAACGCGCTCCACAAAAAAGATTTTCCCCCTTGCGAACCGCCATTGAATGGTGTATCATAATAGCTGGTTAGCACTCTCCTTGTGTGAATGCTAACACTCGTCTCGATATCACTCACACTAAGCACGCTTTTCTAAAATAACATTGGGAGGTCTGGTGTATGACTGCTGTGAGCGTTAAAGTTCGACCGTTGGGAGACCGGGTACTGGTCAAACCCCTTTCTCGCGAGACTGTAACCAGGAGCGGCATCGTGCTGCCTGATACAGCCAAAGAGAAGCCCCAGGAGGGCGAAGTCCTGGCAGTTGGCCCAGGCAAAGTGCTTGATAACGGCAAGCGCACCGACATGGAAGTCCAGGTTGGGCAGCGCGTTCTGTTCGCCAAGTACGCAGGCACCGAAATCAAGGTGGAGAACGAAGAATATTTGATCCTGCGCGAAAGCGACATTATGGGTATTGTTGAATAGGAGTAAGTTTCGTGGCAAAACGTTTACAGTTTGACACACAGGCGCGTCAATCCCTCAAAAAAGGGATGGACGTGCTGGCTGGAGCAGTAAAAGTAACGCTTGGCCCCAAGGGCCGCAACGTGGTGCTGGACAAGAAGTTTGGCGCACCAACAATCACGAACGATGGCGTCACCATCGCTCGCGATATCGAACTGCCCGATCCCTTTGAGAATATGGGCGCGCAGTTGCTCAAGGAAGTCGCGACCAAAACCAACGACGTGGCTGGTGATGGCACCACCACCGCGACCGTGCTGGCCCAGGCCATTATTAACGAGGGCCTGAAGAATCTCGCGGCTGGCGCGAACCCGATGATCCTGCGGCGCGGCCTGGAGAAAGGCGCGGAGGTGGTCATCGAAGCCATCAAGTCGATGAGCAAGCAGGTCGAGACCCGCGAAGAGATCGCCCAGGTGGCTTCGATCTCCGCTGCTGATCCCGAAATCGGCGAGCTGATCGCGGACGTGATGGAGAAGGTCGGCAAGGATGGCGTCATCACCGTTGAAGAGGGTCGCGGCCTGGCGACCGAAAAAGAATACACCGAGGGCATGCAGTTTGATCGTGGCTACATCTCGCCCTACATGGTGACGAATGCCGACCGCATGGAGGCAGATCTCTCTGATCCATTTATCCTGATTACAGATAAAAAGATCAGCGCCATCGCCGACATCCTGCCCATCCTGGAGCGCGTTCTCCAGACCGGCAGCAAGAACATGGTCATCATCGCCGAGGATGTAGACGGTGAGGCCCTGGCAACCCTGGTCGTCAACAAAGTGCGCGGCACCTTTAACGTGCTGGCGGTCAAGGCTCCTGGCTTTGGTGATCGCCGCGAGGCCATGCTGGAAGACATCGCCATCCTGACCGGCGGTCGCGTGATTACCGAAAAGGCTGGCCTGAAGCTTGAGAATGCGACCCTGCGTGATCTCGGTCGCGCCCGCACCGTCAAGGCCAACAAGGATAACACGACCATCGTTGAAGGCGCTGGTAGCAAGGAAGCCATCGAGGCCCGCGTGCGCCAGATTCGCGCCCTCATTAACGAGACCACCAGCGACTACGACCGCGAGAAGCTGCAAGAGCGGCTTGCCAAACTGGCTGGCGGCGTCGGCGTCATTAAAGTTGGCGCGGCGACCGAGGTCGAGCTGAAAGAGAAGAAACATCGCGTCGAGGACGCCCTTTCCGCGACTCGCGCCGCCATTGAAGAGGGCATCGTTCCTGGCGGTGGCGCGGCCCTGGTGCATGCCATCTCCGCCCTGGACAACGTGCAGGTTGCCCCAGGCGATGAGCAAACCGGCGTCAGTATCCTGCGCCGCGCTCTCGAAGAGCCTCTGCGCCAGATCGCCATCAACGCTGGCAGCGATGGTGCCATCGTCGTCTCCGACGTACAACGTGGCGACCGCAACTACGGCTTCGATGCGCTCAAGGGCGAATACACCGACATGTTCAAGGCCGGTATCGTTGACCCGGTCAAAGTGACCCGCTCGGCCCTGCAAAACGCGGCCAGCATCGCAGGCATGTTCCTCTCCACCGACGCGCTCATCACCGACTCGCCGGAGGAAGAGAATGCCGCCGCCGCCGCCGCCGCTGGCATGGGCGGAATGGGTGGCATGGGCGGCATGATGTAAGGTTGATCCCAGGCAGCAAATACTCGCCATTTGCATTTGATGAGAGACGTAAGAAGCGGTGGGAAAAACACTTTTCCCACCGCTTCTTACGTCTCTCACTTCCACCTCTCCCTTGACAAACCTCACTTCTCTCTGCTATGTTAAGTATACGTAACGTTACGTATACTTAACATAGCAGAGAGATAGGAACATGAAACGCTTGGATGAAACGCAAAACAACACCTCGTATCGCTATTATCTCTGGATGAATAAAGGTATTGCTGGCCTTGCCTCTTTCCTGGCACATCTCCTGAATGGTCTTGTACGTCTTTTGCCTGGTAAAGCAAAGAAGCCTGTAGAATCTACGGCGCATCTCTTGCAGAATCTGGCGCGCCTGCTTGTTCAACCAGCTTATATAGCTCGCGCCATGAAACGGCGGCCCAGGCTGAAACCTCTACTCGATGGAGCTATGATGGGGGGTATCGCGGGAGCCTGGATTGGGTATTTCCTACTCGATAGCCCTTTGTTTTTTATTATTCTGGCCTGGGCGGTGCTTTTACTCGTTTTTGTCGTTCTCATCTTCGTGGTCAGTTTTCTCTCGATGAGCGGCGATATCTACTTCGACAACCCTGATGAATTCCAGAAGCAGGTAGCAAACGCGGCCAGCGCCCTTACGCTGCGCGTGGTAGCAATACTCCTCGCGCTACTGCTGCTTGTCTACCTGTTCGTACCAGCGTGGCGCGGGGCCGCACTTTTCCATATCAGCGTCGTGCTTTTCGTTGCGAGAGTCACGTACCTGTTTGCCTATACCTGGCTTCGCTGGCGAGAGATACTGCCTGCCGAGCTAGAGGCGGAAGAAGATGATGAAATGCAGCCGCTCTGGAATCGAGGAATCGATGGATAAGAAACCGCGTGTGGTGAACCGCCTGCGAGAAATCCGGCGCGAATACGGATTGACCCAGGAGAAACTGGCTGAAGACCTGGGAGTAACCCGCCACACTATTCTGGCATTAGAAGTAGGTCGCTATATGCCTTCTATCGAACTCGCGTTACAGCTTGCCGCGTACTTTGATCGACCTCTAGAGACCATCTTCTGGCTAGAAAATGAGGACACGCCGGTCAAAGCTGTACGACGCGAGGCATCTCAAGAGGCGGGCCGCTAAAATTAGCATCTAGAAGAAAACATTTTCTGAAAGGAAAAACGCATGCAGAACGGGCTAGAACATCTCGATACACTGGCAATTCAAAACAGCTTTTCCACGACTAGCCGTCAACGAACGAATGCTCTGCGCCTGCTGGGAATGATGCTGGGCGCGGCAGTTGGAAGCGGCTTGATTGTTTTGCTTTTCAGCTTACCGCTGAAACCTGTTCCAACCTTTCATCCAGGCCTTGCGGGAATTCTGCTCACCATTGTCATAGGGCTGCTGCTTGTTTATGGAGTATTACTGGCGCATGAAGGTGGGCATCTACTCGGCGGCCTGCTGGTCGGATTTCGGTTTCTCTTTTACATTGTTGGTCCGCTCAAAATTGCGCGCGAGCAGGGAAGAATACGTCTGGGCCTAAATACTCATGCTTCGTTCTTTGGCGGCGTCACTGGCACGATGCCTGAAGATGAGCGCGACCTTGTCCGGCGCATGCGTGTGATGGTAGCTGGCGGACCGCTGGCAAGCCTCGCTTTGGCGCTAATAAGCTTTGGCCTCTCCTTTGTCGTCGGGTTCACCACCCATACACTCGCCACCACTATCCTTTTCTCGTTCGGTCTGCTGTCCTCTGGCATATTCCTGGTCACGGCGTTTCCCACGTACAAGGGTGGTTTCTACAGCGATGGAGCTCGTTTTCTCATGCTGCTCAAGGGTGGTTCCGAGGCTGAGCGATATTGCGCAATCATAGTTCTCAACCAGCAATTCATGGCGGGTCAACTCCCCCGCGTGTGGAATCCTGCGCTCATCCAGCAAGCGACCTCGCACCCGGACAATTCCCCGGATGATGTGATTGCCTGCTCGCTCGCCTATTATCACGCGCTCGATACAGGCGCAATCGCTGAGGCGCGTTCGTACCTGGCGCGTATGCTGGCTGGCCTGAATGTATTACCCCCGGTAGCACGCCCAGGTTTCGCACTCGAAGCCGCCTATTTTGAGGCCCTCTACCAGCACAATGCAGCAGCAGCGCGTATCTGGTTACAACAGGCAAAAGGCGGTATGGTCGATTCCTGCACGCGCCTGCGTGTCGAGGCCGCTGTACTCCTTGCCGAAGGCAAACGAGAAGAGGCCATTGCCAAAGCGCAAGAAGGCCTGATCGTCGCCAAAAATGCCATATACGCGGGGCTGGGACACATGGAAGAGGCCTGGTTGCGCAATCTACTACCCGATGCCAAACCCATGTAACACCATCTCCACCGCCGCAACCACGATCACTCCCAGGAAAATGATACGCAAAAGCTTATTGCTCAGGCGAGCCAGTAGGTGCGCTCCCACTAACGCTCCCAGCAAAATTCCTAACGCGACCGGAGCGGCAATCAGTGGGGGAATATCGCCGCGCGAGAAGTAGATGCCTGCGCTGGCTGCTGCCGTGACGCCAATCATGAAGTTGCTGGTGGTGGTCGAGACTTTCATGGGCAGGCGCATGGCGGTATCGAGGGCGAGTACCTTAAAGGTGCCACTGCCAATGCCCAGCAGACCGGAGACCAGCCCGGCGATATACATCATGAAAAGGCCTAGTGGAGTGCGCGTCACCTGATAGGGTACTTCGCGCCCCAAATGTTTGTCTGGATAGCTGCTGGAGAGATGGAGCCAGTTCGCTAAGCGGTCATTCTTCACACCTTTCGGCAACTCCTCTCCCAGCTTGAAGATCAAGGGGGCAGCCGAGAGCAGCAGGATCACACCGAAAATGATCGAGAGTAACTGGGGAGCGAGAAATCCCGCGATAAAGCCGCCGCAGATTGCGCCAAGCGTCGTGCCTATTTCCAGGAACATACCTACCCGCAGGTTAGTAATGTGGTCACGCACATAGGCGGCAGCCGCGCCACTTGAGGTCGCAATGACAGAGATGATGCTTGCGCCAATCGCGAAGTAAATGGGAAAGCCGAATACCAGCGTCAGCAGGGGAACAATCAATACGCCGCCGCCAAGCCCGACCAGCGAACCCAAAAGTCCAGCCGCGACCGCACCTACAAAGATCAGCACTGGGTAAAGCCAGGAGTAGCGACCGTTGTGCTGGAACTGACTGTGCTGTCCAACCGATACCACGCTGCCCACATAGAAGACGCTGAAGAGAAGTATTCCCAGTACCAATGCCGTCAACACCACAAACCGCCAATCGCGCTCTACAGCAAAGGCCACAATGGACACTGCAACGCGCATAATAGGTGTCGCGATGAGCAGTAGCAGGCCAAGCGCAATCACAGACTGCGGGTTTAAGGCAAGCACTCCTCTGCCAACCTCTGCGAAGCTTTGCGGAAAACGCAGCAGTGTCTCTGGGGCAAACTTATTGGGTTGAAAAGCCATTAAAATCAGACCAAAGATGATGATTGCGGCACTGAGAATGACACCTCCCTGCAAAATCCAACCAATAATCGTATTGGTTTTATCTGAATAATGTTGTTCAATCTGCGGTTTAGGGGCCGGAATCGTCTCGCGTTCTATAATCTCGGTGGTGTTTTTATAAGGAGCTTCATTAAGCATACCATAACCTCATTGTTACCAGGGATATCCATTCCGTTTTCTTATCTTTCATTGTAATCTATTTTTTGTTATTAGTCCAATAAATTATTTTCATAGCATTTATAACCTGAAAGAATGAATAAAGGGCAGAAAAGAAAGGCGGCTCCGTTTTCTAGCGATGCCGCCTTTCTTTTCTGCCCTTTCACATGAATTTGGCAAAACAGTGGGAAATTCACCTGTAGGGACGCGATTGATCGCGTCCCTACAGGTGAATTTCCCTCCATGTTACATCACCTTCATCATCACCCCTGCCGCCTTCAGAGCCAGGTCAACCAGCCAGAATGGCAACAACGTACCCATGAGTAATGTCCCGGCGGCGGCGGCCCAGAGGGCAACCCAGGTCGTCCAACTGACCTCGTTCTTTTCGACGGTTTCTTCCACAACTACCGGAGCCTTTTCTTTGCTCAAAGAAGCTGTAGTAGGCTTCACGGCTACTGCCGTTACGCCTCTGCCGCCATTTGCGCCGCTCAGGCGACCAGAAGCGCGTCGGGTGGATGAAGTCGGCGTGGGAGTTAAAGGAACCATTGGCGAGGCTTTTTCAGCGACGGGTTCGCGTTCCATGAACATGGCGGCGATGACGCGCAGGTAGTAGTACATGCCGAGGACGCTGGCGAGGACGCCGATAATCAGCAGTTCGGGATGACCGCCTTGCAGCGCGGCATAGAACAGGTAGTACTTGGCGGCAAAGCCTGCCATCGGCGGGAAGCCTGCCAGGGCAAGCAGGAAGAAGGCCAGCAGACCAGCCAGCCAGGGTTGGCGATACCAGAGTCCACGAATATCGCTCAAGCTATTTCCGGTGTTGTCAACGCGCTCCAAAACAGTAGTGACGCCGAACGCGCCCATATTCAGGAAGGCATAGCAGAGCAGGTAAAACAGTACTCCTGAGATGCCAGCCAGGCCGCCGACCATAACGCCAATCAGCAGGTAGCCAGCGTGGGCGATGCTGGAATAGGCAAGCAGGCGTTTGACGTTGCTCTGCACAAGGGCGAGGATATTGCCACCAACGATGGTCAGAATGGTGATGGCCCACACAATCGGCTGCCAGCTAGAGGCAACTGGCCCCAGGGCGATATCAAAAACACGCGCAAAGGCCACCAGCGCTGCCGCCTTCGTGCCAACGGACATAAACGCGGTGACGGGAGCAGGCGCGCCATCATAGACATCGGGCGTCCACGCCTGAAACGGTACGGCGGAAACCTTGAAAGCGAAGCCAACCACGAGCAGGCCCATGCCGACCAGCAGCAGGGTTGTGCCTGAAGTATAGCTCGTGAGATAATGAGCGATATCAACAAAGGCTGTTCTGCCTGTCGCGCCATAGGTCAGGGCAATGCCGTAGAGTAGGATGGCCGAGGCAAACGAACTGAGCAGGAAATACTTCATTCCCGATTCCTGAGACGCCACGCGGCGCGCGACGAAGCTGCACAGAATATAGAGCGCCAGCGAGAGAATTTCCAGGCCCAGGAAGATGGTCAGGAAGCTAAGCGCCGCCGCCATAATCATCATGCCCATCGTGGCAAAGAGCAGCAGCGCGTAGTATTCGCCCTGGTGAAGCAGCGCCAGCCGTTTCATGTACCCCGGAGAGAGTAATACACCCAGGATGGCCGCGCTCAGGATAATCAGATAGGCATAGAGCGAGCCGGAGTCGGAGCCGATCATGTGATTGAAGGCCGGTTGATAATCTCCCACCGCGAAAAGCACGATGGTCGCGGCAAAGGCTCCTAGCAGGCCGACCAGGCTGAGGAGAGGCAAGACCAGAAAATTGCCCCCTTTGCCAGTTTTATCCGGCAAGACGAGATCAACCAGCATCAGCAGCAGCGCGAAGACTGCCAGCACGATTTCTGGCGCGACCCTTCCCCAGTCGGCGGCTGTAACAGTAAATGTGAACGACATTCTATAACTCCCAGGTTGCCTTCCCCTAGTTGGGAAGGCAGGCCCTTACGACAGAAAAACCAGCTACGGTACGGTAACAATGCCAAAGTGTTGCAAGAGATTCGTCACCGATGGCTCCATCAAAGCTGTGAGCGGATTCGGTTGGAAGCCGATGTAAAAGATCAGGATCAGCAAGGGTAGGATCACCATAAATTCGCTCAGGTGCATGTCCGTGAGCAGGTTTTTCCGCTCAACCGCCACAATTGGCCCATCGGTGCGGCGCGGCCCTTCAAAAGAATTCAGGAAGAAACGAATCATGTACCATGCGGCGGGAACGACAACGGCGGTGCCAAGCAGGCCGAAAATCGTACTCTTCTGGTAGACGCCAAGCAACGCCAGGAACTCGCCCGTGAAACTATTCAGGCCGGGCAGGCCAAGCGACGAAAGCACCGCAATCATCATCACGGTCGCCAGGATGGGAATGCGGGCCGCGAGACCGCCAAGATCGCTCAGGCGGCGCGTGCCAATACGATTCTCAAGGTAGCCAGTAAGCAGGAAGAGCGCGGCAATGGTGATGCCGTGATTGACCATTTGCAAGACCGAACCTTCGATGCCCTGCACATTGAAGGCGAACATGCCAAGCATAATAACGCCGAGATGGCTGACGCTGGAATAGGCAAGCAGGCGTTTCATGTCGTTCTGCACCAGCGCGAGCAGGGCGCAGTAGAGAATGCCGATTACCGCCAAAACGCTAATCAAAGGAGCCAGCGTATGCGCCGCATCCGGGAAAAGCTGGATGCAGAAGCGCAGGAAGCCATACGCCCCCGTCTTCGACATCGCGCCTGCCAGCATGGCCGTCACGGGATAGGGCGCTTCGCTATAGGCATCGGGCAGCCAGCTATGGAACGGGATGAGCGGGACTTTCACGGCGAAGGCGGCGGCAAAGGCCAGGAAAAGCCAGATTTGCACGCCGTTGCTCAGCTTGCCGTTGAGCAGCGTTGCCAGGTCGAGTGTATAGCCGCCACCTACCAGCTTCTGATGATAGTAGCCAACGGCGATAATGCCAGCCAGCATCAGCAGGCTGCCAACCGAGGTATACAGCACAAACTTGATGGCGGCATAGATGCGCCGCTCGCCGCCCCAACTGCCGACCAGGAAGTAGGCCGGAATGAGCATCAATTCCCAGAAGATATAGAACAGGAACAGATTGCTAGACAGGAAGACGCCCAGAATGCCGCATTCGAGCAGCAGCATAAAGGCCATGTAATTCTTAACCTTCTGCTCGATGCGGAAGGACGCGCCAATAGAGACGACTGTGAGCAGGGCCGTGAGTACCACCAGCAATGCGCTGATGCCATCCACATCCAGGCTGTAGCTCAGCGTAAAGTTCGAGGTGACAATCCAGTCAAAATGCTCATGAACGTTCGAGAAGAACATGGCCGTTGGACTCGCGCCGATGATGGCGGAGTTAAAGCCGGGCAGGGCCTGTGAATAGCCAAGCAGCAGTCCCAGCGCCAGCAGCAAATCAAGCCAGGCAAAGCCGAGCGCCGTCCAACGAATGGTATTCAAACGCTCCCCCGGCAGGAACAGCATCACAATGCCGCCAAGCAGGGGCAGGAAGATAATCACCGATAACAATGGAAACATGCCGCTACCCCCTCACCGCGTAGTAAATGATAATCAACACAACCCCAAAGAAGATAACCAGGGCGTAGTTACGCATGTAGCCCGTTTGCAGACGGCGCAACCCACCGCTCACGCTCCTGAAAATCCAGCCGATGCCTCGGCTGCCGCCATCCAGCACATCCCCTTCCAGGTAGCGCGAGGCCCAGCGTCCGATAGCAACAATAGGATTGATGAGGATAGCGATAAGTATCTCATCAACGTAGAACTTGTGGAACGAAAGCTGGTAGAGTGGGTTCTTGCTCTCTTTGTACTCAAAGCCGTTGCGATAGCGCAGCCATGCACCTGAAATGCCAAGCACAGCCAGCAAGACGCCCAGGCCCGTCGAAGTCCACAGAATCGCCAGCGAGTTGGTAGGCGCAGGCACCCGCGTGTTCGTCCAGGCGGTCGCCGTGAAGACGCGATCAAGGAAGTTCGCCAGGGGATGCCAGTTCGAGTGGAAGAGCGCAAATGAACCAACGAAGCCGCCAATTACTGAAAGCACAGCCAGGATAATCAGCGGGATATACATGACGGCAGGCACTTCGAAAATGGCGTACAGGCCACCTCTGCCATGCGCTACCCTCTGCTCTTCCTCTTCATCGATATCCTCTGAGCCATGATGCTGGCGCGGCCCCGTTCCGCGATACTGGCCGCCAAAAATGCCCAGCACCAGCCGGAACATATAAAAAGCTGTTAAACCAGCCGTGACCAGCGCAATCAGCCAGAGCAGGAAGTATATGATATGTATGCTTGTGCCAACGCCGCTTGCCGTGGCCTGAGCGAGCAGCGAACTGAGAATTTCGTCCTTGCTCCAGAAGCCGGAGAAGGGCGGGATGCCGCTAATGGCAAGCGCGGCAATCAGGAACGTCCAGAAAGTGATTTTCAGACGATGACGCAGCCCACCCATTTCGCGCATATCCTGTTCGCCGCCCAGCGCGTGAATAACCGCACCCGCGCCCAGGAAGAGCAGCGCCTTGAAATAGGCATGCGTGGTCAGGTGGAAAATACCAGCCGTATAGTCATGCGCGCCCTCGGCCATGAACATGTAGCCAAGCTGGCTGATTGTCGAATAGGCCAGCACGCGCTTGATGTCCAGTTGCGTGAGCGCAATCAACGCGGCAAACAGGGCTGTCAGACCACCGATGACCGCGACGATTAGTAGCGCAATGTGAGAAACCTCGAAAAGCGCATTGGCGCGGGCTACCAGATAGACGCCCGCCGTTACCATTGTTGCTGCATGGATCAGCGCGCTCACAGGCGTCGGGCCTTCCATCGCGTCAGGCAGCCACATATAGAGTGGTAGCTGGGCTGACTTGGCGGCGCAGGCGATAAAGAGCAGCAGGCAGATGAAGCTGGTCGTCAGCGTTGAAACGGTGCCAACTCCTAGCTGGTTGAAGATGCCGATATTGCCGTTGGCATCGGTATAGTAATTCAGCGTGCCGAAGTGCTTAAAGAGTAGGAAAATGGCGATCATCAGGCCAAAGTCGCCAATGATGTTGATGACCAGAGCCTTGCGCGCCGCCGCGACCGCCGCCCGGCGCTGGAACCAGAAGCCAATCAGCAGGAATGAGGCGAGGCCGACCAAAGCCCAACCAACGAGCAGGAAGAGGAAGTTGTCCGCCGCTACCAGCAAGACCATCGCGAAAATAAAGAAGTTCAGGTAGCAGAAGAAACGCCAGAAGCCGGGATCGTCTTCCATGTACCCCGCTGAATACACGTGTATGATAAAGCCTACGCCCGTGATTATCATCAGCATCGTCGCAGAGAGCGGGTCAAAGAGCAGACCGAAATTGATAGCCAGTGGGGAGTTAATGGGGCCTACAGTGAGGATGCCCGAACCGACCCAGGTATACAATATCTGGTCTCCGGCGGCCGGTGAGGCAGGCGGGTTGCCCAGCATCGAGAGGAAGCCAAGCGCGGCGCATAAAAAGGCCAGCCCTGATGCTCCCAACGCGACCGTCAGCACGCCTCCCCGCGTGAGGGTGCGCCCGATCAGGCCCAGCAGCACGAAGCCGAGCAGGGGCAAAATCAGCACCCATTGCGTTAAATTCGTCATATATTTTAGCCTCGCAATACATTCATATCGTCAACGTCGATATCGCGGCGCGAGCGAAAGATGGAGACAATAATCGCCAGACCAACGACCACCTCTGCCGCAGCGACGGTCAGCACGAGAAACACGAACATCTGGCCATCGACCGAATCCAGGTAATGCGAGAGCGTGATAAACGAGAGATTGACCGCGTTCAACATCAATTCGATAGACATAAAAATAACCAGAGGATTACGCCGAATCAAGACTCCCGCCACGCCCACTGTGAAAAGAATTGCGCTTACAATCAGATACCACGATACAGGTAGAGATGACATAGATGCCTCCTCGCTGGCTACGACCATTTGCGGCCCAGCACCAGCGTGCCGAGGATTGCAACAACGATCAACAGGCTCGTCACTTCAAACGGGAAGGCGAAGCCATGGAAGAGTGCCATGCCGAAGGCCTGCGTATCGCCCTGGTAAAGTGCGATGGCCTTGCTCAAGCTATCCGCGCCGCTGGTCCTGGTGCTGGCATCAACCATAGCCCCCGTAAACAGCAGGTAGCTGAGAGACGCGACCAGCACAAAGCCGAGTATCACAGCCACCCAGCGCTGCCAGGGTATGCGATCAGGCTGCTCGGTATCCTGCGCCTCAGACGCGAGCATGGTGACGACAAACAGGAAAAGCACCATGATCGCGCCCGCGTAAATCAAAATCTGCACAATAGCGATAAACATCGCGCCGAGTTGCAGGTAAAACAGCGCCAGGAACAGCAGCGTCAGAATCAGGCTCAGCGCGCTATACACGGCGTTTCTAAAGGTAATAACGCCAATGCCTGCCGCGATAGTAGCGACCGCCAGAACAAAGAACGAGACAACCGAAAAATCGATCATAGCTGCCCCTCCTCGCGTTCAAATTTGCGGCGGTCCTCGTCCTGCTCCTCGTTGACCAGCAAGACTTTGGGGTCAGCCTCAATATTACCGAGACCAACGGCGGCAGCGCTGGCTTCCAGTCCGTCAAAGACATGCGTGCGCTGCGGCACAGGTTGAGAAGCCTCTTCTGGCGCTGGCTCAAACCACACAGCAGCCGAGCCAACGGTTGCCTGACCAACGGGTTCAAGCAACTGCTCCTTGTGATAGACCATATCCTCGGGATAGAACGACGCCAGCTTGTAGATACGCTCCAGAGTGATTGCTCCCGTCGGACAGGCCGCTTCACAATATCCACAGAAGATACAACGCAACATGTTCACATCAAACACGCGCGCATACCGCTCGCCGGGCGAAACACGGTGTTCTTCGGTGTTCTCGTCAGCCTCGATATAGATGGCATTAGCCGGACACGCGCCCGCGCACAGGAAACAACCCACGCACCGCTCCAACCCATTTTCATAGCGGTGCAGCACGTGTCGCCCGCGAAAACGCGCCGGTAACTCCCGCTCCTGCTCAGGATAGGAGATGGTGGTCGGCTTCTTGCCCATATTTTTCAGGGTCGTCGCCAACCCTTTCAGGATGTCCATTGACATGATGTATACCTCACTTCGTTCTCGAAGCTATCGCTTAGCAAGACAATAAATGCCGGGTATCGTACCTAACAGGCTCCCTCTTCGAGGTTAATCCCACGAATTACGTTCTTCCTCGATGTATTTCCGAAGGTCTATCCCCTGCCAGATCTCGCTACCCAATCCTTCCAATTCCAGAAGACTATGCCAGGGTTCTTCTGAATCTGCTGATCGCCCACGAATGATTAGCGTCAAGGCTTCTAGCAGTTGCTCCTGTTCATCGATAGAAAGCTGATTAATTTTTTGGATTATTTCATGTAAGATTTCTTGATAATTGTTTGTTGTCATAGCTTTTAAAACATGTAGTAATGGCATTTTTGGGTTGTAGGGACGCGATTCATCGCGTCCACCTTCTCGCACCGATTCGCCAGGGTGGACGCGATGAATCGCGTCCCTACAACCTACCGCATCATTTGTCAGTGTTCATTGCTTTGTAGACCTTGCTTAGATCATATCAAAGCAGGCTACAATTGTCACCTTCAGGCCGACTCAATCCCAGGAATTTCGCTCCTGATTGATGTACTGTTCCACATCAATGCCCTGCCATATTTCTTTGCCTAACCCGCGAAACTCACGAATGCTATGTGCAGGCTCTGCTTTAATTCTAGCGTATACCAGTTGGGCCAACTCTTGAAGCAGTCGAGCTTGCTCTTCCAACGAAAGTTGTCGAATTGCGGTTAACAGGTCATCGTATGTCAAAGACGACATGGTTTTTACCTTTGTTCAGGCTTATGGCAGATGGTAGAGGGCGGGCAGAGCCGCACGCCCCTACTTCTCCAATTTAACCAGACGGACTGAGGCGGGCAGTCCGGCGGCGGGTTGTGCGCCGTTGGTCTTGGCGACTCTGGCTGGTAGCTCTGACTGGACTTCGATGCGTCTGCTGCGTTCGTAGAGCAGGACGGCGACGATGACGACCAGACCAGCGAGGCCGTTGACCCACCAGGGCCAGCCGAGAGCGACTACTACGGCGGTAATCACGACGTTCAGGACGGCCAGGGGCAGGAGCAATTGCCAGCCGAGGCGCATCAGGCGGTCATAGCGAATACGCGGCAGGGTGGCGCGCAGCCAGATGAATACGAACAGGAAAATGGCTACTTTCACCAGGAAGACCAGTATGGAGACGCCAGGAATGCGCTCAAGACCCAGACCAAAGAAGCTCCAACCGCCAAGATAGAGCGTGGCAACGACCGAACTGACGGTAATCATGTTGATGTATTCCGCCATCTGGTAGAGGCTCCAGCGCAGGCCGCTATACTCAGTCAGGTATCCGGCGGTCAGTTCCTGCTCGGCCTCTGGCAGGTCGAACGGGGCGCGGTTCACTTCGGCTACTCCGGCGATCAGGTAGAGAAAGAAGCCGAGCGGCTGCGCGACAATAAACCAGATCCCCTGCTGCAACTGCTGGTGAACAATGCCCACCATGCTGAGCGTGCCAGCCCACATCAAGACGCCGCTAAGCGCAAGACCCAGGCTGGTCTCATACGAGACCATTTGCGCCGCCGAACGGAGCGCGCCGAGCAGTGAATAGCGGTTGCCCGATGACCAGCCGCCCAGCACGATGCCGTAGACCGCCAGCGATGAAATCGAGAGAATCCAGAGCAGGCCAACGTTGATATCGCCAACTATCGGGTCCCAGATGCTCGGTTTGCCATCCACCCAGCTATTGCCAATCGGCACAACGGCAAACGCGCTCAAGGCAACCACTACTGAGATAATCGGCGCGATCAGGTAAATCAGCTTTTTGGCCTGGGCAGGCACGATCTGCTCTTTAAAGGCCATCTTTACCGCGTCGGCAACGGGCTGGAAAATTCCGGCGGGTCCGGCGCGGTTGGGACCGAGACGTCCCTGAATTTTCGCCACCACGCGCCGCTCGATCAACGTCATGTAAGCAAAGGCGGTGAGCAGCGCGAAGATCACAACCGCGCTTTTAACAATATCCGCGAAAATCGCGTTGTTTAGCAAATCAGGCATGAGCGGCCACCTCCTCCTGTGTGCGGATGCCCTGCAAGCCCAACATATCCCAGGTTATTCCAGCATAGAAAGGATTGGTCGCTCCGATTTCGCGCAGGACATCCTGCGGGCTGCTGTAGTTCCACTTCAGGCCCATCTTGCGCGCCAGGTGCAGTAGGATTTCCCAGTCGGCCTTCGCGCCAGGGAGTTGCCTCAAGGCATGCCAGACGCGCTGCACGTGATGGTCAACGTTGGTCATACTGCCATCTTTTTCCGCGAAGGTCACGGCTGGCAGCACCACGTCCGCTTTGCGCGCCGTCTCGGTCAGGGTAATATCCTGCACGACCAGAAATTCCAGGTTCGGGGGCAGGCTCTCAACGTGTCGCAGTGGGTTCGCGCCCATCACATACAGAGCGCGAATATCCGGACTGCTCAGCATCTCGCTATAGGGCAAGCCCTCTTCAGAGACGGGTTGATAGCCAGGGAGCGAGTCAGGCAAGAGACCCATATCACGCGCACCTAGCGAGTTTGCGTCTTCAAAGAGCGGCCCAACGCCGGAACCAGGACGGTCAATATTACCCGTCACAACCGCCAGGGCCTGCACATCCGCCGCCAGATCATGACAACCAGGGTCAAGCGTTGCCATTTCATCATAGAGCAGGATCGCGCCCTTCGCTTCCGCGATGGCTTCCGCTAACTGTTGAAGCTGCGTCGTCAACTCAAGGCCGAAGGTGTTCTGTACCAGCGACAGACTCTCTTCGTCTTGCTGCAAACGCTGGCGCACATCTTCGTACTGGTGCGGGTTATCCAGCGTCTTTTCCAGGGCATGCTTCAACATCAGCTTGACGGCCATGCCCGCGCCATGCTTTGGAACCGTAATCTTGTTGGTCGCAAAGCGGTCAAGCTCGGTCTCGCCTTCGTTGATGATATATATTTTTGCCCCACTCCTCATTGCCTTCTTGATGCGCAGGTTCAGCACCGGCTGGCGCTCATAGGGGTCAGAGGCGATCAGGACGATATGGGAAGCCTTTTCGATCTCGGCGATGCTGTTGGTCATCATCCAGGGCCGACCAGTGATGGAGTCACGCGGGCCGGGGAAGTAGCCATGATGATGGTCGATATTGGGCGTGCTCAATCCCTCGCGCAGCAGCTTCTGGAAGAGATAGGCTTCCTCGTTGGTAGTGCGGGTTGAGCCGATGCCGCCAATGCTTTTTGAGCCATGCTTATCGGCAAGGCTTTGCAGGCGGGTTGCTATCATGTACAGCGTGTCATCCCAGGGGGCGGGTACGAGTTCGCCGCGCTGACGCACAAGCGGCGTGCGAATGCGCTGCGGGCTGTTCACAAACTCGAAGCCCCAGCGACCGCGATCACACAGCCAGCCATCATCAATGTCGTCGTTGGTGCGCGACATCAGGCGCATCACCTTGTCCACCCGCACGTCTACGCGCACATTGCAACCCACGCTACAGTTATTGCAAACGCTCGGCGTGCGCTTCAGTTCCCAGGGCCGCGCTTTGAAGCGATAAGCGGTCGCGGTCAGCGCGCCTACCGGACACATCTCGACCGTATTGCCTGAGAAAATCGAGTCGAAGGCGTGATCGGGCGCGGTGCCAACCTCCATACGGAAGCCACGCGAGATCATTACCAGCCCGTTATCCATCGAAATCTCGGATGAGAAACGGGTGCAGCGCTGGCACAAAATACAACGCTCGCGGTCAAGCATCACGCGGTCGCTGATGGGTATAGGCTTGGGATAGTGCTTCTTGTAGAGATCAAAGCGCGTGTTGCCTGGGCCGTGACGCAGCGTGAAGTCTTGCAGGTCGCACTCGCCGCCCTTGTCACAGATGGGGCAGTCGAGCGGGTGATTGATGAGCAAAAACTCCAGGGTGCCGCGCCGCGCCTTCAGCACCTTCTCCGTCTTGGTATGCACAATCATGCCTTCGCTGACAGGCGTAGTGCAGGCGGTCTGGGGCGGCTTGGGCATCTTCTCGATCTCCACGAAGCACATGCGGCAAGCACCCAATGGCGGCATCTTTGGATGATAGCAATAAATTGGTATCTCTATGCCCGCCTGCTTCGCCGCCGCCCAGACGAGCGTTCCTGGCGGCACCGCCACCGGAATATCATCGATGGTCAGGTGAACAAGTTCGTCTTTCTTCTCTTCTTCTGGCATCGCTTTTTACCATCTATCTATCTGCTGGACACAATTATTGTCATGCTGAGCGAAGCGAAGCATCTCCGTAGCTGAGCGATTCGCGTGCCAGCGCCGCAGATGCTTCGCTTCGCTCAGCATGACATGTTGTTGGTCTTTCTCGTCAATGTTCATCATTGTGTCCCTACAGGTTATCTGGCACCCGCCTGCAGGGTTTGCACTCCTGCTTCTGGATGCTCAGGTTGAGTACGTTCCTTGAAAGGACAGCGCCCTTCGCGCACATGCGTTTCGTATTCCTCGCGGAACAATTTGATGCTGCTGGTAATCGAACTGGTCGCGGCATCACCCAACGGGCAGAAGGACTTGCCGCTGATGTTATCGCAGACGTCAAGCAGCAGGTCGATGTCTTTTTCCCTGCCATGCCCTTCCTCGATGCGATGAAGGATCTCGGTCAACCAGTAGGTTCCTTCGCGACAGGGCGTGCATTTGCCGCATGACTCGTCGCGATAAAACTCGGTCATACGCAGCACCGCATCGACAATGCAGGTATCCTCATTTATCACAATGACGCCGCCGGAGCCGAGCATGGAACCTGCCGCAGCTATGGCCTCGAAATCAAGTGGCGTATCAACCTTGTCTGATCCCAGGATAAAGGTCGAGGAACCACCGGGAATGATGGCCTTCAATTGCTTATCACCCAGGATACCGCCACCATACTGCTCATCGTAAATCAACGTGCGCAGGGGCGTTCCCAGGGGTAGCTCATAGTTGCCGGGCTTTTTGACGTGGCCGCTCAGGCAAAAGATGCGCGTACCCTTGCTCTTTTCGGTGCCGAACGAGGCATACCAATCCGCGCCGTTTTTGACAATCGCGGGAATGGTTGCCAGCGTCTCGCAGTTGTTGATAACCGTTGGACCGCCATAGAGGCCGATAGCTGCCGGGAAAGGCGGTTTCAAACGTGGATAGCCGCGACGGCCTTCGAGCGACTCCATCAGGGCGCTCTCTTCACCGCAGATATACGCGCCCGCGCCGCGATGCATAATCACATCGAGCGAGAAGTCGCTGCCGAGGATATTCTTGCCGATATATCCCGCTGCGTAGGCCTCTTCAATGGCCCGCGCCACCTGCAAGCCCGCCAATTCCAGTTCGCCGCGCACGTAAATAAAGGCCGTGGAGACGCGGCAGGCATAACTGGTGATAATCACGCCCTCGACCAGCATGTGGGGATTCTTCTCCATAATCATGCGGTCTTTGAAGGTTCCCGGCTCGCTTTCGTCGCAGTTGCAGCAGAGATAGCGTTTCTTATCATTTTTCGCGAGAAAGCTCCACTTCATACCTGTTGGGAAGCCTGCGCCGCCGCGACCGCGTAGACCCGACTTCTTGACCATCTCTACCAGGTCATCCGGCAGGTACTCTTTGAGCGCCTTTTCTAGCGCCGAGTAGCCGCCGTGTTGCCGGTAGCCCTCCAACGTATCTATACCGGGAGCATCCATATCTTTTGTGACAATCAGTTCTGTCATAGTAAGATAATTCCTTTTGCCAGGCTTTGACTATAAAACCTATGCTTGCCTGGGCGCAGTTTCTTCCGCGACCACCTGGGGCATACCCTGGGCAGCCTTCTCGGCGCTCAGTTCGCGATTCCACTCGTCAACCAGCGCGTCGATCATCTCAGGCGTCAGGTTCTCCACGAATTTGTTGTTGACCTGCAATACTGGAGCAGTGCCGCACGAAGCGAGGCATTCCGTCGTCATCAAGGTATAGTTACCGTCAGGCGTCGTCTCGCCACGCTTCACACCCAGACGTTTTTCGAGTTGTTCTACTAACGCATCGCAGTTGCGTAGATAACAGGAGATACTGGTGCAGACTTTAATGACTTTTTTACCGGGCGGCTGCTGGTAATACATGGTATAGAAGGTGGCCACACTCTCAACATCATCCACCGTCAAATTGAGCACCTCTGCCACCGCTTCCAGGGCCGCCTGACTGATATAGCCCTCTTCCTGTTGCGCAATGTACAGCGCGGGCATGACCGCCGAACGCGCCACCGGGTAGCGGTTGGCAAGGTCGCGCATGCGCTGTCTCGCTTTGTCTGAAATCATCTATGAACCTCCGTAGGAAGCCAGTTGAGCACATCCACCGCATTTCTGTGCGCGTTAGCGATCAACCTCTCCTAACACAATATCGATACTTCCAATCGCCGCCACCACGTCTGAGAGTAAACGCCCTTCGATCATCGGCGGTAAGGCCTGCAAGTTGGCAAATGACGCGCCGCGCACGTGCATACGATAGGGTTTGGCCGAGCCATCGCTCACAATATAGAAGCCAAGCTCCCCCTTCGGCGACTCAGTACGCACAAACACCTCGCCAGCAGGAACGCGGTAGCCCTCGGTATACAGCTTGAAGTGATGTATCAGAGCCTCCATGCTGCCGGTAATCTGCCACTTGGGCGGCGGCGCGATCTTGGGATTGCGAACGCGATGCGGTCCCGTTGGCAGGCCCTCCAACGCCTGGTTCACAATCTTCAGGCTCTGCTCCATCTCCAGCATACGCACAAGGTAGCGGTCATACACATCGCCATTAGTGCCGACCGGAATCTCGAAATCAAACTGCTCGTAGCCGCTATAGGGGAAAATCTTGCGAATATCCCAGGACACGTTGCTGGCCCGCAAGACCGGCCCGGTCGCGCCAAGCGCAATGGCATCTTCGGCGCTGATATAGCCAACCCCTTTGGTGCGTTCGAGCCACAACTGGTTATTGGTCAGCAGGTCGTGATACTCCTGCAGGCGATCCGGGAAGACGCTGGTAAAGGCGCGCACCTTTTTCTCGAAATCTTTCGTCAAATCTGCCTGCAAGCCGCCAGGACAGATATAGCTGGTCATCATGCGCACGCCCGACAGTTCCTCAAACACATCCAGGATCATCTCGCGCTCGCGGAAGCAGTAGAGGAACATGCTCATCGCGCCTAAGTCCAGCGCATGCGTACCCAGCCAGACCAGATGACTTGAAATGCGGGTCAACTCCGCCAGCAGCACGCGCACATATTTGATCTTATCGTTGATCTCGTCTTCGATGCCTAACAGCTTCTCCACCGCCAGCGAATAGCCCAGGTTATTGGAGAGCGGAGCCAGGTAATCCATGCGGTCCGTCAGCACCAGCGCCTGATGGTAGGTCTTGCCCTCGGCGGTCTTCTCGATACCGGTATGCAGGAACCCGATATCCGGCACTGCCTTCAGCACCGTCTCGCCCTCGATGGTCAATATCAGGCGCAGCACGCCATGCGTGCTGGGATGCTGCGGCCCCATATTGATGGTCATCGTATCTTCGCGCCGCCCATCCTCTAACGCCTGGTTCTCCTCGATCTGATAGCGTGTCTCTAAGTCTTGTTTTTGCATATGCCCTCTTTCCGAACCTTACCCCTCAATAGGCCTGGGACACTGGAAGTGATGATGAAGTTTGACAATCAAATTCTCTAGTGCCTTGCATGTCATGCTGAGCGAAGCGAAGCATCTCTTTGCCGGGCGATTCGCGCATCGAGACGGGAGATGCTTCGCTTCGCTCAGCATGACAGGTTGGGATTGCCGATTTTGGTTGTTCACGTTCATCATTGCGCCCCTACAAGGCTTTATCTTTGGGTTCTCCGGGTTCCTGGCCGGGATTGACTTTGTCGCGGCTCTCATTCAGTTCGCGGCTAAACGGCGTGCGTAAGGTCTGGCTGCCAACGCCCGGATCAACGTCATACGGCACCTGACCGCCCCAGTGCGGCTCCGGCAGATCAAAGCCGGAGAGCGGGTAATCTTTGCGCAGTGGGTGCGTTGTCCAGTCCATCGGCATCAAAATACGTTGTAAGTTGGGATGGCCCGTGAAGGTGATGCCGAAAAGGTCGTAGACTTCACGCTCGTACCAGTTCGCCGAGGGCCAGATACTCGTCACGCTTGGCACAGCCGGATGCTCCTCGCCTCTCTGCCCAACGCGCACCTTCAGCCGCAGTTGGCAGCGTTCGGGGATGGAAAGCAGGTGATACACCACGTCAAAGCGAGGCACACGTTCCGGCCAGTCTACCGCTGTCACCGTTGAAAGGAAGTTGTAGCGTAAGCTCTTCTGTAAAAATGCGCAAACGGTCAGCAGATGTTCTGGTTTTAAAACAATGGTTTGCTCGCCGCGATAATCGCTCGTCTCCACCACCGCCTGGGGAAACTTTTCCCGCACCATCTCGACTGTCGATATCTCCGTAATCGCCATCGTCATTCCTCTAATGTTTGATTTGCGCGGATTGGTGTTGCAGGGCGACAACAGCAATTAGAGTTCGTCACCCGTTGGGCCGACCAGCTTCATGCCGCTTTCCTTCAGCGGGTCTGGTGGATTGGGAATCCCCTCGCGGATCTTGCGCTGCAACTCGTTCAGACCAAACAGCAACATCTCCGGCGTTGGCGGGCAGCCAGGAATAAAGACGTCCACAGGAACGATCTTATCCACGCCCTGCACAATCGCGTAGTTGTTGAAGACGCCGCCACATGAGGCGCAGGCACCCATCGCGATCACCCATTTCGGATCTGGCATCTGGTCATAAATCTGGCGCAGCACCGGAGCCATCTTGATCGAGCAGCGTCCGGCCACAATCATCAGGTCGGCCTGGCGCGGCGAGGCGCGGAAGACCTCAGCGCCGAAGCGCGAAATATCAAAACGGTCAGCGCTGGTAGACATCATCTCAATGGCGCAGCACGCCAGTCCAAATAACGCGGGCCACAGCGAGTAACTGCGCCCCCAGCCTATCAACTTGTTGACCTGCGTGGTCAGAATCCCAAAATCCCCGTTCTTGACATGTAACTCACGCCTGCGCGGCGTCTGCGCATTGGAAAATGACTGCACCGGCTCCCAGGGGTTTGTTAATCCCATTTGAACGCCCCCTTTCGCCACACATACACATAGCCAATCATCAGAATCACCAGGAAGATCAGAAGTTCAATCAGTCCAAGCACTTGAAGATGATTCTTGAGCAGAATGGCTAGCGGATAAAACGAGACTATTTCAATATCGAAAACAATAAACAACATACCCGTCAGGAGATACTTTACCGGAAAGCGCCGCTTAGGCGGCTCGATCTCCTGTATGCCGCATTCATATGGTGCCAGCTTCTCCGGCGACGGCTTCTTCGGCCCCAGAATCGTGGTCAACACCATCACCAGGATACCGAACAGGATCGCCAGCGTCACCATGATAAAAATCGGAAGTGGTGTTCCCATACGGGGTCCTTCTTTTCTCAATAGAATAACCAGCCGGACACGCAGCATCGCGCCCCGCTGGTGTATTTTGTACACTTCGTCACATCGTAATGTAGCACAGCTAGCTACCGAGTGTCAAATGAGTGACAAGCGGGGGACATAATGCCTTTGCATATGGTATGGGAACACGGAAGCCACCCGCACAATTAGCCCGAAGACACCCGCAAGGGGATGTCTTCCGTTCCCCTGTCATCCTGAGCGCAGCGAAGGATCTCTGGTGTCGGCACACGGATCGTCAGGGAAACGGAGATCCTTCGCTGCGCTCAGGATGACAGGAGGGGAGCGGCATCCCTATAAAATCACATATACCAATTCCCTACCGGTATGCCTACCAGATACAAATCGGTCGAGGTTAGCCCCTGGGGGAAGTGTACGGTGCGCAACACCAGGCCGCCCGGATTCTCGAACTGGCCAGGGGTATGCCCTTTTTCCGCGAGCAGCAGGCTGTCATGCCAGATGGGGCCAGCGCCATCCACGCCAGTTACGTTCACCATTGGCGAATCGTCGTTGTTTCCGGCCCACACGCCCATTACATAATCAGTGGTATATCCAACTGTCCAGTTATCGCGGAAATCTTGCGAGGTACCTGTCTTGACTGCCGATGGATATACTGTTCCGGGATCGCCCTGGTAGCATTGAGTCTGTGTGGTGGTATACAGGTAGAGCGCGCTGCACTTGCCAAACTCGAATGTACGCGCCTGGTTATCGCTCAGCACATTCGTCATCATGTAGGCTACCTGCTTGCTAATCACGCGCTGCCCTGTTGCCGCGAACTGGTACACGAGCCTTCCCTGGGTGTCCACGACGCTCGCAATCGCATGGGGTGGAATGCGCACGCCGCCATTGGCAAAGACACCGTAGGCCGAGGTCTCATCGAGCAGGTGAACGCTCAGTGTGCCCAGCACCATTGTATAGTTCGGAGTTCCCTCGTATTCGGTGATTCCCATTTGCTGCGCTGTGTGCAGGGCGGCGTCTACTCCGACGCGCTGCAACACCTTCACCGCCGGAATGTTAAACGAGTTTTGCAAGGCGTAACGATAGGTAATCAGGCCGTGATAGCTCAGGTCATAGTTCTTTGGTGAATACGGCGGTAGGCCGCAGCACATCTGAATAGTAAGCGGCCCATCCATCACTGGCATACCCGGACTCATTCCCTCGGCAAAGGCAGTTGCGTAGATAAATGGCTTGAACGACGAACCAGGCTGGCGATACCCCTGCGATGCAACATCAAACGCTCCGTACTGCGGATTATTGGGGTTAATATTGCCCAGCAATACGCGAATCGCGCCATTATGAAAATCTATCAACACCTCTGCCGCGTTCGACATATGGTGCGCCTTTGCCAGCTCCGCAATATGCTGCTGCGCTATCTTCAAAATCGAATTTTGCAGCGGTAGATCAAGCGTCGTCTGCACAATCAGGCCAGAACGAGCAAGGTCTGGCACTTTCACATGCAGCGTCTGCGCCAGTTCTTGCAGGGCGTAATTGACAAAATGCGGAGCCAGGATGTTCTGTTGTATAACGCCATGATGCAAAAAGCCGGGCTGAGCCGCTTCGTACAGCGCGTCACTCTGCTGCTGCTCCGTTATATAACCGAGGACATACATCTGGTGCAGCACTTCACGCATACGAGTGTAGCCAGATACCGGGTGCAGGTAGGGATCGCGGGCAACTGGCGAACTGGGAATGCCTGCCAGCATGGCCGCCTGCGCGATATCCAGTTGCGAGGCCGCGCTATGCTGGGGCGTATCGTGCAGGTTAAAATACATAAATGCCGCCGCGTCCGCGCCATACGCCTGCTCACCATAATAGATGGTGTTCAGGTACATCGTAAGAATCTGCTCTTTAGTGTAACGGCGCGTAATCTGCGGAGCCAGAATGATCTCCTGCAACTTGCGCAGAGCAGTATCCTGGTTGCCCACAATCGCGTTCTTAATTAATTGCTGCGTTATGGTACTGCCGCCAGATACAATATGTCCACGTGAAAGGTCATCAATGGCGGCGCGAATGATACCCGTTATATCATAGCCAGGATTATTCCAGAAATTTTGATCCTCAATGGCGATCTCGGCATGAATCAAATTGGGCGAGATTTGCGAAAGCGGTACAGTTGTCTGCAAACCCTGATCGGTCATCTGGTAGATCATCGTGCCATGCATGTCGTACATCTTCAGGCTATCTTTTGGCAGAATATCCGCCAGCGTTGTCACATCTCCGCCGTAGCGTATCTGCGTTGCCTGAACCACCGCTACCAGCCCAACCAGCACACTTGTCAGGACGATCACTGTAATTAACGCGCCAAAGGCCATGGGAAGCATGGTGTACTGCGTGCCAATGCGATCAACCCAGGCATACTTTTCGTTCGTTTTGCGCAGCTTTTTACGTTTAAGATAACGCCGCGTGCGCCAACCGGGAGGGTGATGTCGGCGGTGTGGCACCGGGTAATAGGCACCTCGCGCCGGACGCTCTGGAATTTCACTTAACCGCTGCGCTGCAACCGCCCGGCTATGCTCAGGTAGTTTCGCTGGCCGCACACTCTTCTTACGAACCGGTACAAGACCATTCGTCTCCTGTACAGGCATATCTATATTCCCCCAAATATCTAGCCATGCATTACAGTAGATTAAACATACTCATTCTTCCATTATATGGAGAATAAAGGAGATATACACAAATAATACAAATCATCTGAAGACGGACAAAACTTCTTACGTCGTTTTTACCCTTTCCCAAGAGGCAATTACGGCAAAAACTGCTCCATCCTACACTTCTGACAACGAATACACTTTGTCATGGGTAACAGGAACCATTACAGAAGTATCATCATTACAGCCCACCCGTTGCAATATATTCTACTTGTATTGTAATCGGGGCAACGAATCTGGGCAAGCTGAACAGTTACCGTAGAAAGAAAAAGGAAGACATCCGCAAGGGATGTCTCTACAGCGAACAAAATAGTAGAGACATCCCTTGCGGATGTCTTCCTTTTCCATCACCACCACCCGGGTCCACCCTGCGGTGATGTTCCATCCGGCGCGGGCGGTGGGAAAGCAAAGCTGTAGTCGGCAGGACAGTAGGGCTTCGGCGTTGGAAGTGGAGTCGGAGGTACCGGCGGTCCTGGGGTTGGTGTGGGAGTCTCACCTGTGCCAGTAGTAGGAGTTGGATTGTCCAGGGTAAAAGTCGGCACTGTTCCTGGTAGATACCAGTCGGTAGTTGTGACGCCATCGGGGTAGGTAACGGTTGCACGCACCAGGCCGCCGGGATTGACGAAATCCCGGATGGGATGGCCTTGCTCAGCCACCAGCATGGCATCGTGCCAGATGGGAGCAGCGCCCGCGATGCCGGAAACATCCTTCATGGGGGAGTTATCATCATTGCCTGCCCAGACGCCCATCACGTAGTCGGTCGTGTAGCCAACCGTCCAGTTATCGCGGAAATCGTTGGTAGTACCGGTCTTGGCGGCTGCCGGACGAACTAAGCCGCGATTGCCATACCAGCAATCCTGCTGCGAATTGGAGTACAGTTGCAGCACGTTACAGTCGTAAAATTCGGGTAAGCGGTCGGTGTTATCGCTCAAAACGCTGGTCATCATGTAGGCCAGTTGCGGGCTGATGACCTGTTTTCCCGGCGTAAACTGGTGCTGGAAGACGGTTTTGCCGGTCGAAGCCTGCACAACCTTGCTGATGGCATAATATGGGACGCGCACCCCACCGTTGGCAAAGACGCCCATCGCGGAGGTGTGGTCAAGCAGGCGAATATCGAGACCACCAAGCACCAGCGAATATCCAGGCGTTCCCCGGTAGCTGGTGATGCCCATGTTATAGGCCGTCTGCATGGCATTATCGATACCAGCATGGTACAGTACCAGCACGCCCGGCACGTTGAGCGAGTTTTGCAGGGCGCAGCGCAGCGTCATATGCCCATGATAATGCAGGTCATAGTTGGTTGGCGAAAACGTGGGCGGAATCGAATCGGGCGTGTCGATGACGATGCGCCGATCATCGATAGCCTGGGCGGGCGAGCCTCCCTGCTCGAAGGCCGTGACATAGACATACGGCTTGAAGGATGAGCCAGGCTGGCGATAGGCCCGGGTTACATCAAACTGTCCATCGATGGCAGTATTATAGTAGTCGATGCTGCCAAGCAGCGAGATAATAGCCCCGGTATGAAAATCGATCAGCACCTCGGCAGCATTGGTCACGTGATGGGTATCGCGCAGTTCCGCGATGTGCTGCTGCATGATCTTCTGTATCTTGTCCTGCAAGGTGATATCCAGGGTAGTTGAAACAATCAGACCCGAACGCGAGAGGTCGCTGCGCTGCTTCAGGTGAAACATCTGCATCAACTGGTCGATGATAAAGTTGGTGAAATGCGGGGCGCGGTTGCGCGGCAACGTCGGCGTTTGGAAGAAGTAGGGTCCCTGTTCCTCGCGAATCGCGTCGTACTTTTCAACGTTCGAAATATACCCCTGATCTTGCATCAGGTTCAAGACGTTGATAAAACGCTGTGTCGCGGTGGCAAAATGCGTAAAGGGATCGTAAAGCGAGGGATTGCTGGGAAGCCCGGCCAGCATCGCCGCCTGCGCGAGGTCTAACTGCGAGGCCGCCGTTCTCCCTGGCTGGTCCTGCAAACCAAAATACATGGTCGCGGCAGCATCGATGCCATAGGCCTGATATCCATAGTAGATGCTGTTCAGGTACATCGTCAGGATATCTTTTTTGGTATAGCGGTTGTTCAATTGGGGAGCCAGCACAATCTCTTCCAGCTTGCGCACAATCGTCGATTGATTGCCCACGATCAGGTTCTTAATCAACTGCTGCGTAATGGTGCTGCCGCCCTCTACCACGCGCCCATTTTCCAGATTGCTCAAAAAGGCGCGAATGATGCCGAGCGGATCAACGCCCTCGTTCGTCCAGAAATTCTTATCCTCGGTCGCCACCGTCGCCTGCCAGGCAATTGGAGCGATCTGCTCAAACGAAACTGTTGTATGGATACCCGCGTCGGTCAACTGTCCAATCAGCAGCCCTTTACTATCAAAAATTTTCAGATTATCCTGCGGCAACAGGTCATGCAGGGTCAGCAGGCCTTGATCGAAATGCTGCTGCGTGGTGGTAATAAATTTATAGGCCACATACGTTCCCGCGCCAATCAGGCCCAGGAAAATCAGGATAAACGACATGCTTGTGCTGATAATGACCGTCCAGAGCCGCCGCCGGGCCTTGCGATCCTGCAAGCGCGCCTTCCGCAGCCGCTTGCGGGAAATATAATAGCGCGCATGACTTCGCCCCAGCCTGAATCGCCTTGTCTCAAGGGGCTGTATAGATATTGGACGAGCGGCAACAGGAGGAACAGGCACAAGCGCGGGCAGATATGTAACATCATCATCAAGAGGCGCATTGGCGGGAAAAGGTGTGACGGGTTCAGATGAGGCGTGCAGCAGCAACTGCTCCTGTTGAGGAGTAACGGGTTGCTCTAACAGGGGAGCATCCCTGCTCTCATTGTCGGTATGAAGTTCGCCAGGCTCGCCCGAATCTATAGCCATGCAGCCAACCTCTCGTTGTTTTCACAAGAAAACATAACATGAATATCGAGGGAGTTCAATAGCCGAAAACTGGTAAAAGTTCACATTCCCGGGCTATTACGCCGAATAGTTGCTCTCTCTATTATAGACGTAAAAAATGAGGTTGTTTGTTCCCCTATCGCTTCATGGTTGCGAAAGAAGCTACATATCTTTGACGAAAAACTGCTGGAGATCAGCTTCCTACCCTCAAGCATGATTCGTTCCCTCCAATGCCGCCTCAATCAGCGCAGGTAAAATCTCATTGGTAATCGCCTGAATCTGGTAGAGGCTTTCGATCCAGGGGATGTCCTGGTGTTCGCGGCCTCCACCCTGAACTTCGGCCAGTTGCAGCAGGCTTTCGTCAATCAGGCTGCGGAAGTAGAGGAAGGCGCGCACAGCATCGGCGACAGGAACGGAAGAGGCGCGGGTGATTGAGCCGTATTCTTTTCCTAACTGGACAGCGCCAGCGCGCAATTCTTCGGCAGAGGTATGGTCGGTGAGGGCATGCAACAGGAGTTCCAGGACGCGCCTGCCCAGGCGGCGGTAGCCTTCGCGCGCCTCTTCATTGAAGTGGGTATACCAGGGGAAAGTGTCGAGCGTGCCATCGGTAAATGCGAAGCGGATGCGCCCGAGAACGCTTTGCACGAGCAATTGCGCAGCCGGACGAGGTTTACGTTCCTCATCCTGTCGCAAGCGCGCTTCGATATCAGCCCGACGGAAGCGCCTATGCCCGCCATTGGTGCGGCGCGAAGGTAGTTCATTGCGGTCAGCCCATAAGCGAACTGTGGCAGGATGCATGCCCAACATCTCGGCAGCTTCCTTTAAGCTCAACCACTCATCTTCGGTATGCTGCGTCATAGTCGGCTCCTCACCCATACAAATAATACTACCTTCAACGCGCTGCTATGTATTTCACTGTTGCTGTGCCTATTCATTGTATGGGATGTGTACACGAGCGTCAAGCCTGTACTTGACCTTGCCATCTCCACACTATCCATCCTATAATAACTATACAAAAGTAAGCATGTGCCGGGTTCCACACCAGACTATAAGATTGGAGAACACCCCCTTATGCGACTTGGCTTACAAGTTAATAACTTCACATGGCCGAATGGACAGGAACAGCTTGGCGACACCTTCGGTCTGATCGCCGAACGAGCCGAGCGGGCTGGTTTCTATAGCCTGTGGGTCATGGATCATTTCTTCCAGATTCCGAATGTTGGCCCCGCCGAGAACGAAATGCTCGAAGGCTACAGCGCGCTTTCGTTTGCTGCCGGACGCACCAACCATATCCGACTTGGTACAATGGTGACAGGCGTGACCTACCGCCATCCCGGTATCCTGGTCAAGACCGTGACCACGCTCGATGTACTCTCGCAGGGCCGGGCCTACTTTGGTATTGGCGCGGCCTGGAATGAGCAGGAGCATCGCGGCCTGGGCGTATCTTTCCCACCGCTTGCTGAGCGTTTTGAACGCCTCGAAGAGACGCTGCAAATCGCGCACCAGATGTGGTCAGGCAATGAGAAACCATTCGAGGGCAAACACTATCAGCTTGAGCGCCCGCTCAACTCGCCGCAGCCCATCCAGAAGCCACATCCGCCTATTCTGATTGGCGGAACAGGCGAGCGCAAGACGCTGCGCATGGTGGCACAATATGGCGATGCCTGCAACCTCTTCGCCCGCCTGCCTAAGGATGAACTGCGCCGCAAGCTTGACGTGCTGCGCCAGCACTGCGAAAACCTGGGCCGCCCCTACGAGCAGATCGAAAAAACCTCGCTCAGCTCTTTCCATCTCACCCGTGATGGACGCAATGGCACCATAACGCCTGCCCAGTTGATCGACGAGGTGGGGCAACTGGCCGAACTTGGCTTTGACCAGGCCATCTTCAGCCTGCGCAACGTCTCCGAAATCGAGCCGTTTGACTTGATCGCCAATGATATCGTTCCCGTCGTGGAGAAAATTCAACCCGCTGGACGCTAATCACTTTTTATCATCATGGGGTTTTCTGTAGGGGCGCGCTGATGAACGTTGACAAAAGAACAGGGAATCCTCGCCCCCTGTCATCCTTCGCTGCGCTCAGGATGACAGGAGGGAAGCGAAGGATGACATCCCTGGAAAGACCCTCTTTCTTTGTCAACGTTCATCAGCGCGTCCCTACACATTTTCGTCCGTCCATTTCAAAACAGGAGTATTTTGATGCGGCTGGGGCTTGAAATTCCCAATTTTACATGGCCCAATGGACAGGCGGAACTTGGCGATACTTTCGGGCTGCTGGCCCAACGAGCCGAACGCGCCGGTTTCTACAGCCTGTGGGTTATGGACCATTTTTTTCAAATTCCAGAGGTCGGGCCGGTCGAAACGGAGATGCTCGAGGCGTGGACATGCCTCGCCTTCGCGGCTGGACGCACCAACTACATCCGGCTCGGCGTCATGGTGACAGGTGTGACCTATCGCCCGCCCGGTGTGCTGGTTAAAATTGCCAATACGCTTGATGTACTTTCGCATGGCCGGGCCTATTTCGGCATTGGTTCCGCGTGGCACGAGGAAGAACACGAGTGGCTGGGTATTCCATTTCCCCCGACGGCAGAGCGCTTTGAACGCCTCGAAGAGACGCTACAACTTGCCATTCAGATGTGGAAAGGCGACGATTCACCCTTTCAAGGCAAGCACTACCAGCTTGCCCGTCCGTTGAACGTTCCGCTCCCGGTACGCAAACCGCACCCGCCTATTCTTGTCGGCGGCGTGGGCGAAAAGAAGACCTTACGGCTGGTGGCGCAATATGCCGATGCCTGCAACCTCTACGCGCAAATCGGTAGGGATGAGATACGGCGCAAGCTGGATGTGCTGCGCCAGCACTGCGAAGCGATTGGCCGCCCCTACGAGGAGATCGAGCGCACCATCGACGATCATCTCTATATCACTCGCGATGGCCGCAACAAATCCATGAGTCCCGCCCAGGTCATCGACTACTTCGCCAGCATGGCAGAAATCGGCATCGACCACATCATCTTCAGCCTGGAAAACATCACCGATATCGAACCGTTCGAGGTGCTGGCAAACGAGATCATTCCAGTGGTCAATAGGATGCCCGTCGCGGGAAGATAACTTCTTTGCCATTCGTAGGGACAGGGGGATGCGGGGTGGTGGTGCGGGGCCTCGTGCCTGTCCTGGTAAAGTGCTGGTATAAAAAATATGTTTGGACAAAATCAATGCCTTTTCCCCACCTCGCCCAGGGACAGGCACGAGGCCCCCACTCCCTACTCCACATCCCCCTGTCCCTACGGATGAGGTGGCGGGCAGCATCAATTGATCCCTGGTGGCAGGCGATGTCTCCTGGGAATGCGTCCTGGAAGGACTGGTTTTGGAGCTACAGGAGAAGGTTGCGCTGTGGGGTCAGCACCTCCCCAACCCCAGCGCACCACCTGGGCTGACATAGTGCGCACCCCCCAATGAATGGCGGCAGCATAATCGCCGGGCATAGCGAGGTCTATGCGCCCGTAGGTGATCGCGCCGCCGGTGTCTTCGGCAGTACACTGGCGATTAAAGGTGCCGTCGGGATTATAGAGGGCAATTATGGTGCCGAAAGGAAATTGCTTCGTAGACACGGCGCAGGCTCCTGGATGCGTCCAGTTGCCATCAGCCATTCTACCTTGCAAAGCATATGCGCTTACCTTCACGGTAAGGAAATCGGGTGTGGCGGCTACGGCATTTACCAGAACCTGTGTACCAACTCCCACCATCGTCACTATCAGACCTAACGCCAGAATACGAATACGCCAGGCATTTCTCCATTGTAAAATAGTCTTCACGATTACTCCTTTGTCCGCGCGTTTAAGCATCTTTTCCCGGCGTTTGCGCCGGAAAGAAATGAAACGCGGGGAACTCCCCACATCCTCACAACCGGGGCTTTGTTCTCCTGGCCTCCCTCATTGCCTGATCTCACCAGCTAATTCATCCACTCACCGGGGGCACTGCTACGGATTCGCACTGCGGCCTCGCGTTCTTTGAGCGTCTTTGCATCTTGTGCCATGCGCTCGCGCATCTGAGAGAATGAGGTGCGATGCCAGTAAGCGGCAGGGAACATGCCAATGCCGATGGCAAGCGCAGCGCCGATCTCTGCCCGGTTAATCGGCAGTCCCGGCGGCAGATGATAGGGAATATGCCGCAGGACGCCTACGCGCAACAAGAGCGCGAAGATGAAGATGGCAATCTCGATCAGACCGGCACCCAGGTACGAAAACACCTCAATGCGCTGTCTTCTCCGGTAGAGTGCTGCAAAAAGGACATTCAAGAGCAACAGGAAACCTGTGATTACAAGGGTCAACGTGATAAATAAACTGGTCAACGCAATTCTCCTCCACAGGTTCCTAGTTGTACGTCAGTCGCAGGTTAGAAAAGGCCACTTCAGTACCTTTCAGGTTCACCAGCATACCAATATCGCCACTGCTGAAAGATCTATCCGAGACCGTCCATACCTGACTGCCATTAACTATCAACGTAAAATTGCTTCCGTTTGCGACAATTTTGAAGGTATTGATACTATTTGGCCCCTGGCCTTGATGATATTCATGGCCGAAGAGGCGATGATTCAGTTCAGTCCAGGGACTGCCTTGCTGGCTGTCGTCATATTTCCAGAACTGGTACTCTCCTCCAGCCCTGTTCAACACCTCGAACGTGTAGAACGTCGTTACCAGCTTCCCGCCTCGCATTTGTGAGGTAAAGCGGACGATCATGCCAAATTCGTTATTGATATTGGTATCATCTCCGCGAATCTCTTCCATAGTCAGCGTATAGGCAAAGGGCTGCTTGAGAATTTCACCTGGTAGCACAGCGGGAGCAACCCTGGCGCTATCATTGTTGGTGATATGATAAGCTCCATCTTTGAAAGCGTAGATCACCGGGCCGGTGTTAGAAACGGGCCAGTTATGAATATTTTGGCTGAGCGGATCAAAAAGAATAGTATTGGCATTGACTGTCGCTAGCGCGTTCGCTGTCACCGTAGCATGCACATTGGGCGTCCCGGCTGCCTTGATAGACATGGTGTGATTGTTGCGCGAATTAGTTGCTTGCTGAGAAGGCTGGTGGGTCAACCAGATGGCAACAGACGCGAACGCCACCAGCAGCACAAGCAGCGCGATGCCAGCCACCTTGAGTTGTCCCAGCAGCCTGTTCTTTGGCGGGGCTGGCAACTCGGCGGTTGGCGCTGAGGCCTGCTGTACGGTCGGCAATATACCGGTCACGTAGCGTCCCGGCTGTCCGGCAACGGGAATAGTCACAATTCTGGCCGGTCCGGTAAGCTTAAAGGTGCCGGTATTGCTAACGGTGCCCAGTTTATCAAGCGCCCCCGTATTCCCTGTTGAGCTGAGGGAATTGAATGTTCCCGTCGTACCTGTACTAGTCGGGGCATTGAACGCCCCAAGCCTGTTGAGCGAACCAGTTGTATCAGGGGATAGCTGAGCGGTCTGTCCTGCCTGCGACTGCTGGGAAGCGGCTATCTGATCTACAGGCTGCTCAGGCGAATTTAACCGGGGCATACTCGCTGAAGGCTGTTGAATAGCCGGCGTAGACATCAGGCGAGGCATAGCGCTTGATGTTTGCTGAGACGGGATTTCAGGAGCTACAGAGGCAACAGCAGGACCCTGCCAGCGTGGTTTTGAAAGCCCGCGAGGATGAGACACTGGATTTTTCCCTTGCGGCACCTGTTGCGTTGCCTGCTCAATTGATGAGACTTCAAGCGGTGCAGAAACAGGTTTTTGTGCTGTAAGTGTTCCGGTGGCGCTCAAGGCTGCACGAAATGCTGCCGAAAGCTCTTTCGCACTGGCGTACCGTTTTTCGGGTTGTTTCGCAAGTGCCGTAAGAATTACCTGCGCTGCCTGCTCAGGAAGTTCCGGGCGCAGGGACGCTGGCGAACGCGGCGTTTCTTTGACGTGTTTGGTAACCACCTCCATCAGCGTCTTCCCCTGGAAAGGGGGCACGCCCGCGACCATGCGATAGAGAATCGCGCCCAACGAGTAGATATCAGAACGTTCGTCCAGCTTCTTGCTCAGCACCTGCTCCGGCGGCATATAATCCAGCATATCAGGGCGAGAGAGGCGCATGGCAGCAGCTTTTCCACCCATAACCAGGCGCGAGATGCCGAAATCAGTAACCAGGAGTTTGCCGTCAGAATGGAGAAGAATATTGGCAGGCTTCAGGTCGCGATGAATCACCTCGCGGGCGTGGGCATAATCCAGCGCCGATGCAATCTGCTCCAGATAGCGGCGGGCTTCCGAAAAGGAGAGCGCTCCTTCCTGTTTCAGCACATCGTCAAGTGTGCGCTCCTGCACATACGGCGTGACGATATAGGCCAGGCCATCGTAGGTACCATAATCGTAGATGGCCAGGATGTTTGGGTGATTCAGGGTCGCTACAGCATATAGCTCATCTTTAAAACCTTGTAAAAACTCCAGTTGACCCAGTGGTTCAAGGTCGGGTAAACGCAGAAAAACCTTGATAGCCCCCTGCCTATCTGAGCGGGACTGCTGCGCAAGATAGACAGCCCCCATCGTGCCCTGACTCAGAACACGTTGCAGAATCCAATTCCCCAGTACCTTCCCTACCAAAGCTTCAGCATGCATTTAAACCTACCTCTCATTGCTTTCCTGCCGATTCAGTGCGCGTAATTGCGCCTATGAAAACGGCACAATGTTCTCCTCATCCGCTTTTCTCACGAAGAGGCAACATGGACTTAATGAACACTGGTAAAATAAAGGCGAATACGCTCCATGTCATCCTGAGCGCAGCGAAGGATCTCCGTCGCACATCCGGATCGTATGCCCAGCCCGCAGATCCTTCGCTGCGCTCAGGATGACATTTTTGGATATCCCCTGTTTGGATGACATGTCTGGATATCCCCTTTTTATTTGTAAAACTTCATTAAGCTCATGCCCAATACCCCCATGTGTTTATCTTAGTCAAAGGATGCTGAGATGACAACGCACTCCCCATGTGGGTATGACCAAAGTACTTGCTCCTGGCTAATCCTTACTGCTGTTGCTTGATGAGCATACTCGAGAAAGCGACTTCGGTTCCATCGAGATTGACCAGCATGCCGACGTTCCCGGTTTTATACGAGCCATCGTTCGCCTTACCGATATAATGCCCGTTCACGGTAAAAGTGAAGGTATTGCCAACTGCGGTGACAAGAAACGTATTGGTTGCGCTGGGGCCATGACCTTCGTGATATTCATGCCCGAAGGCCTGGTGCCAGACGGTGATCCAGGGATTGGCCTGGCTGCCGTCATATTTGTAGAAACGGTACTCGCCGCCGTTGGTGTTGACCACCTCGAAGCTGTAGAAGACACTGTAGGTCTGACCCTTGCTCGTCTGCTGGCTATAGCGCAGGATCATGCCGAACGAGTTCACGGCAGAGGTATCGTCGCCCCGAATCTCGTCCATCGTCAACTGGTAGGAAATCCCGACATTGGGGATAGGATAGGGCACGATCACTGCGACGCCACCTTTGCCCAGGTTGGTAATGTGATAGGCCCCATCTTTAAAGGCGTAGATTTTGTTGGAATAGTTGCCCACCGGCAAACCGCGAATATTCTGGCTCAAAGGATCAGCCAGAATAATGCCCGCGTTAGCCGTCGCCACAGCCTGCGATGTTTGCGTTGCAGACACATTCGGCATTCCCTGGGCCGATGGTGAAGTATGCTGTTGAGTGGTAGGCGCATTGCTATGCGTTCTAAACCAGAGGAAGCCACCGGCAGTAGCCAGAAGCAAGAACAGGACAGCCACCAGGGCCACCGCTTTCTGTAAGAACTTCGACGCGGCCTGTTCCTGCGCAGGTGACGAAGAGGGCGGCACAACAGGCAGCAGACCGGTGACATACTGACCAGGAGCAACGGGCACCTGCACAACCTTCATCGGGCCGGTCAGCTTGATGGTCTGTGATCCGCTCTGCTCAACGCCCGGCAGATTCAGGGTTGAGAGCGTACCGGTCGAAATATTGAGCGATGGCGAAAGCTGGTTGATTACTGGCTGCGCGCCTGTGGGCGTGGCTGGTATACCTGCGTTAAGCGATGGAGAGAATTCTTTGATGCTCTGAAAGGCGGCTGGCTGCGCGCCAGTTGTTGCGGAAAGCCCTGCCGCCGGAGTAGCCAGGCTTTCCTGCTCGACACGAGCCGAGGGCAAATGACCAGTATTCCCTGTGCCAACACGCGGAAACAGGCCAGTGCGAGAGAGCAGGCCCGTCGGACGGGCAGCTTCGTTGGCAACAGGAAAACTCCCTGTGGGAACGCCTGCAGCTGGAATATGCACCGCGCTCGCTTTGCCCGTCCCCTGCCATTGTGGATCAAACAGCCCACCTCGCGAGTACACGCCTGAACCTGCAAAGGCCTGGGTAGATCCCGTACTGGCCTGCATCTCTGAAACTGTCAGGGCAAGGCGGAAGGCGGTGGCAAGTTCGAGGCCATTCGCGTACCGGTCTGATGGCCGCTTTGATAACGCCTTCAAAATAACCTGTTCGGCTGTGGCTGGCAGGTCTGGCCGGAAGCGGCGCGGGTTGGGGGGCTGCATGTGCAACTGCTGTGCCGCGATCTGCATGGGAGTCTCGCCCTGGAAAGGAGTTGTGCCTGTGACCATCTGGAACAGGATAATGCCCAGCGAATACAGGTCGGCGCGCCCATCAACCTCTTCTCCCATGACCTGCTCGGGAGACATATAGTCCGGCGTGCCAACCGGCGCACCCGCGCCCGTCAGGCGCGTATGAGCCTGCCCTTCGTCGCTGACGATCTTCACCAATCCAAAATCGGTGAGCAGGAGACGCCCCTCGGGAGTAATTAAAATATTGGCGGGCTTGATATCGCGGTGTACGATACCACGAGCGTGCGCGAAATCAAGCGCGGCGGACAGTTGCTCCAGGTAGTTAATGATCTTCGGCAGGATCAATTGTCCCTCGCGCTCCATAACATCGCGCAGCGTACCGCCGCTAACATAGGGCATCACCAGGTAAGCCAGGCTATCCTGCTCGCCATATTCATACACGGGCATAATATTCGGATGCTCCAATGAAGCGGCGGCATCGGTTTCGCGCCGGAAGCGCTCAAGGAAAGCGGCGAGATGATGCGGCTTCAGCGTTGTGGCTGGCAACAAGACCTTCACGGCCACCTGTCGGCGCGGGCGCGATTGTTGCGCAAGATATACCGCACCCATGCCACCTTGACCAATCAGTTGTTGCAGAGTACACGTTCCCAGTGTTCTCCCTATCAATGCTTCAGCGTTCATCTATAACTCTACCTCTTCTTCATGCAGTCCTGATTTATCTCAAACATGCCGGAAGCAAGCCCCCAGCGCGCTTACCGTTGAGATATGCTTTCGTGTACACATGTTAGACAATTTCAGTCCTGCTGACAATGTATAAGCCTCAACAGCATGACCAAAGTAATGTTGAGCGGTGAACATTTTTTCATACTTGCTGTTCACCTCTTTTACAGGCATTAAACGAAAAGGGAGAATGCATTTTTACGAAAGGGGGAAAAATGGGTGGGGATAGTACTAAGTACAGGTGCTACAATAGGTGCAGAGCAAGTGAACGGGAGCTTACCCTATCTGAGGAGAAAATTTCACGTGCAAAGAAAAGTGCGTATTCAAGAGCGATCTTTTACGATGGGGAATATTGTCGGGGTTAATGCGTATCGTGTTAACCGGGCATTACTCAAGCAGAGGTTTGTCCAGGAAGGAGGCTATCAGCTTCACGAAACGGAGCATTTTCTCCTCTTCACACGCGATCAGGCTCCTAAGACGGTGCTGGTGCATTGGTTCGCGCCGGAAGAAATCGACGCCAACATCGGTGACACTTTCCTCGCCGAGTTAAAAGCTCCTGGTCTCCTGCAAAACGAACACCACTTTGGTGACGTTTTCGGAGCGGTCGTCTTCTCTTTGTTCCCTTCCGATCCCATGCAAGGCATGAGCATCTACGGCAAAAACACTTTGCGCCGCTATCAGCAACTTTTAGAAAATGGAAGTAGTCACTTCCTTCCGTCTGAATCAACGATCAGCAGGTTCGCAGAAATCTATCGACGGATTTTTCAATTGCACGTCGGCAGAACCTTTCTCGATGTTGGTTGCTCGTTTGGCTTCCTCCCATTGCTTCTCGCAGCGCATGATCGGTCACTTGAAAAAGTAATGGGCGTTGATATTCAAACCGAGCATTTTGATCTGGTTCGGACACTCGCAAAAGAACAAGGACTTCACAACGTGCAATTTGTACGGGCCAATGTCCTGTCAGATGATTTTCCACGGCTTGGACAATTTGATACCGTTGTCGCGCTTCATGTGCTTGAGCATTTCTCGCAAGAAGAGATGTACCGGGCATTGAGCAACCTGTTACAAGTGACAGTCCAGCGGCTTATCATTGCTGTTCCTTATGAACCGGATGAACCTGAACACGTCTATGGACATCAGCAAGTGTTTACGCCTGCGTATCTCGAAGAGATCGGCAGATGGTGTCTAAAACAATGGGATGGGAGAGGTAAAATGTCGGTAGAAACATGTGCAGGTGGGTTATTGCTCCTGGAAAAAACATCCCTTACGCAAGAAGATATGTATTAAGTTTGTACTCCCCTTTTTGCTCAGGCTGGCAACTGTGGTTTCAGTACAAGTTGCCGCTGTACATTGACAACAAATTCCTCCATATGGGTGTCACCTGGAAATGCTTCAGAAAAAACTTTTGTCATGTATCGAATAAATTGATGAGTTAAACCTGGAGCATTCATACTGTGTAAAAGGGGCAGCGTTTTCTGAGCAGTAGTAAGGCTTAAATCCTTTTCCTGTGCATAAGCATATGCCATCACCAGAGGCATAAGGGTAGTGACAAGACGGAGTGTCGCTTGGGTAGGAAGCATATCTACTGCTTGCTGCAATCGGTTTACCGCAACATCATACTGCTGTAAGTGTAAGGCACATACTCCTCCCATTCCTAGCCATGCTATATCATCAAATTCTTCATGATAGCTGGTTAAAGGGGCAAGCAATTCTTGGGAAGCTGCTAACCTTCGGTTGACGCCTTTCTCATCTTTTAAAAGAGATGCTATTTCAGCGCCAGAAGCTAGCAGATGCGATGCAGTGCGAATACTCTCATCATCACGCTGTTCCGAAACAAGTGCTAGTCCTGCCTCAATATACTCCAAGGCTTCTGTATAGCGTCGCTGCTCTTTTAAGGCTAAAGCCTGCCACGAGCGGGTTTGCGCCATATTCCACTGGTCTGCACATTCTAAAGCCGCAACATAAGCTTTATTATGGACATCTAATGCCGCATCATATCGTCCCTGAAAATGGAGAGCAGCACCAATTAAACGATATACAGGAGAACATAACGACGCTTGAATACGGGGCGAGAGTAAAGATTGACATTGTTGTAAAAGATAAAGTTGTGCCTCACCGATTGCTAAAACCTGGGCATTGTTCGCGCTTTGCACAAGCGCCCATGCCATTGCAATACTTTCTCCTAATGCTTTATGGATGTTTGCTCGCTCTTCCTCTGAGACAGAACGCCCAGATGGCAAAGAAATATTACTTACTACTGCGGATGCACCCAAATACAGCAATTTACGACCCAAATCACGCCGAGAGAATCTTGGCATCGCTTGCAGCCCGTGCAACATCACTCGTAACACTTCCAATATTTCATCAATCGACCATCCCTCATGTAAAAGGGTGACAAGGTCACTTGTCTCAAGAGCAAGCCACATGCCTAAATGCTCATCTGATCTACTCTGAGCGAAATTTCTGAGCAAATCAACCATATGATGAGATTGGAAAAGGACAAACGGTGCTGCTGATGAGTCTTGTCTGTGCTGTAAAGGAAAGTATGAACCGATAGAAGGATTTATACTAGCTACTGGCTCATCCTCAGGCATAACCCCTTCAGGTATTTCTTGCCCCAAAAGAGGTGGTACCAGCACATCTGCTGGATACCCTAGCAGTTGAGCAATAGCCTGAAGGCGTTCATGGGGAATGGGTGTTTTTCCTGCACAATAATCTGAGAGAGTACGGGAAGGGATATTGGTCAGTTGAGCTACTTCCTGGAGCGTATACCCGCTCCGTTTGATATACTCTCGCAATCGATTCGCGAACTTCCCCGCGTGTTTCTCCATTCATCCACCTCTATATGCTGCCTGGATTCTGCAACAAATCTGCAGATAATCTGCTCAATTTCTGCTGAAAAAAGCTCTACTCTCAAGAGCCTTTTCAGTATACTCTTCGCAGGACATACCCATTATAACATGAACCATATCGTATTGCTCTCTTCTCCTTAAAAAAAGAAGATGGCATCTGACGTGAGAAAGGAGTCACCTCTTCATGACCACACACGAAAGCGAACTGGCCCGCCTGCTCCGCAAAATCGATCTGGAAGCGCAGGCGGCCTGGAACGGCTTGTATGGCTTTACGCAGGGCAGCAGCAAACATGCCTATATTACGGCGCGGCTGGAACGTCTGGGACAGTACCACCAGCAATTACAAACGCTGGTGGGTGAACAGCAGGCGACCAGAACCCTGATGCAGGCGCTTGAGCAGACCGAAGGGAAGGCTAGCGAATGACGCACGAAGAACACGCGCCCGGTGACAACGAACGGCCCACAATGGTCGAGTTGTGGAAGATGCTTCCCGAAGCGTTGCATACTGCGATGATCGAAGCGCCCGGCATTCCCTATATCCGCGTCCTGTATGTCTTCGCGGGCTTTCCGGTGACACGGAGCGAAGTTGAGGCCGTTTTGAGCGCGTACAATCGCCTGATGCAAACCCATTTTACGGTTCAGGATATCAGAGATTTGCATATTAAAGAGGAATCATACGTAGCGACACAAAAAACTAGAGTTCCTGAACGATATCCTGCGGGTCGCTATCCGCCTCGGCATCGAGCGGAATCTCTTCATCCCCAACTCGAGCAACCATCGAGGGGACGGTGCGGCTCTGGATAATGATGCCACGCAAGAGGCTGGAAGAGGCCTGGGCTAGCAGGGGGCGCAGGTGTTCGAGGCGCTGGCGTTGCGATTGCAGTTGCTCGGCGCGACGACGGGCGCGTTTTCTGGGTAAGGTCAATTCGGCGTCGAGCGACCAGAGATCGCGGGCATCGACGACCTGGCCTACGGCGGATTGTACCTGCTGCAAGAGATCGATGGTCTGGTTGAGCAGCATGAGGATGTCGCCTTCCGCGAGGTCGATGCGGCGCACAATGCCGTTCAGCGACATGCCACGCGCCCAGGAGAGGGCGATGCCGTGAAAATCGGGATAGATGGCGGGTGAGGGATTGACTCCGCCTTCCTCTTCGATGGCCCGCACATATTGCACAATTTGCCACAGTTCGCGGCGCACCTCTACCAGCGTCGTATTGAGGACGTGGCGATTATTCAGGCGGCGGTCGTTATCGAAGACGAACCAGCTACACACTTCAGCCAGTTCCGCCGGAGTGAGATCATCCAGGACGCCCTGGATAATCATTTCCACGATGAAGATGCCTGCCGGGTGGAACATGCTGCGCAGCAAACGGCCCTTGAGCGTCAACTGGTCGAACTCGTCGATGTAGTCCAGAGCGCGCAGGGAAAAGATGGTGCCTTCCAGTTCGGCGGCCCCGGCGCGGCTGAGGGGATACGCGCCAATTTTGTGACGGCGTTTCTCGATGGCTTTGATGGCGGCATCGGCGGATTGGCCTTTTTTCTTGCCCTTGCCTTTTAATGCGCGTTGTTCAAGTTTTTCCAGACGAGCCAGTTCACGCTGTTCCCACAGGACATAACGCTGGTATTCGCGCAGGCTTGAGGCGCAGATACGGCGCAGGTGCTGCACATCGCCCGGTCGCCACAGGTTGAGGACTGAGTTATAGCGAATGACGAACGAACTGGTGACGGGCAGTAGCTGGCCCGTGACGCGCTTGAAGGACTCCTCGAACGGCTCCCAGGGCGAATAGGGGATGATGGCGGCTCCGCGCACGTCCATACCCCGTCGCCCGGCGCGGCCCGTCAACTGGCTGTACTCGTTGGGCGTGAGCAGGCGCATCTCCTGACCATCAAATTTGCTCAAGCTGCCGACCACTACGGCGCGTGCGGGCATGTTGATGCCGAGCGCGAGGGTATCCGTAGCGAACACGGCGCGCAGGTGGCCGCGCTGGAAAAGTGTCTCTACCAGCACTTTGAGGCCGGGAAGCAGTCCAGCATGGTGAAAGGCGATACCTCGCGGCAGCAGGCTGGTCAGCGAATGCACCTGCTGCAAATTGCGGTCTTCCTTCGGCAGGTTTTGCAGCCAGACGTTGATCTCAGCGTGAATCAAAGCTTCCTCTTCCGGCGTGGTAAACATGTGCAGGGCCGCGCTCATGGCCGCTTCCTCGACGACTTTGCGCCCAGGCAGGAAGTAGAGGCAGGGCAGCATATCGGCCTCGCGCAGGGCAGTCAGAATCTCGCCCGGCTCAGGAGCTTTGCGCTCGGCGGATTTCCTGGCTTTCTGCGCGGCGCGTCCATTCGCATCGACCTCGGCTATCTCGTTGTGCGCGTCCTCTTCCTCGTCGCGCCTGCGGTGTTTCTTATGCTTGCGCTTGCGGTCGTGCCAATCATCGTCGTCCTCATCCTCATCCTCGTTTTCGAAGACATAGACGCGGCCTCGCCCGCGCTGCATGGCGATACGCGCTTCGCCCCCGACATTGGGGAAACGCTCGACGCGCTTGCCATCTGCATCCATAACGAGGTGTAGCTTATTATCAAGAAAGTAGTAGTGTTCGAGCGGAACGGCCCGCTTGTCATGCACGACCAGCGAAATGGGGCGATGCACGCGGCTGATCCAATCGGCCAGGTCTTCGGCATTGCTAACGGTAGCTGAGAGGCCGACCAGTTGTATGTGCGGGGGAGAACAGATGATGGCCTCTTCCCAGACGGGACCGCGCCCAATATCGCTGAGGTAATGCAGTTCATCAAAGACGATATAGCCGACATCGGCCAGCGAGGCGGGAGTGCGATTTTCGCCATCCGTGAAACGCTCGCCGCCTTCTTCGAGCAGCATATTGCGGTAGACCTCGGTGGTCATGATAACGATAGAGGCGCTGCTATGTTCGACAATATCGCCCGTGACGAGTCCCACAGCGTCGGAACCATAGATGGCGCGCAGGTCGCGGAACTTCTGGTTGGAAAGCGCCTTGAGCGGAGTAGTATAGATGACGCGCTGGCGGCGTTGTTGCGCAGCCCAGATAGCATACTCGGCCACAAGGGTTTTGCCAGTGCCGGTTGGAGCCGCTACCATCACGGAGCGGCCCTCGGAAAGATGCGCGATAGCCTCTAGCTGAAAAGGGTCGAGCGAAAATGGGTAACGCGCTACAAAGGCCGCGATATCTTCATTGGCTGCGGGAATGTTCCCTGCCACCACCTGCTCATCCATGTTTTGTGTTCTCTACGTTCTGTTTATTTCAATAGAATAGGCCGCCCAACACGCTCCAGGTCGTCCATAAGTTATTCCCATTGTAGCATGAAGCGAGGAGAGCGGGCAAGCGGGGCATTATTCGGCAACATGTCATCCTGAGCGCAGCGAAGGATCTATGTTCCCCGGCGATTCGCTTGTCGAGGCTGGAGATCCTTCGCTGCGCTCAGGATGACATGGGGCAAATATCCCCTCATATTTTGTAGGGACGCGATTCATCGCGTCCTGCTCCGGCCTCTGATGCGCGATGATTGGGCAGGACGCGATGAATCGCGTCCCTACAAAACCCTACCATTATCCAACTGTCAACAAAGCCAGTTTCAAATGTTCCAAAGAAGTATTTCCCCCTGAACAGACCAAACCTACTTTTTTACCTTGTAAAGAATCGCGCATTCTGTACGCGCCTGCCAGGGCAGCAGCGCCCGCGCCTTCAGCAAGAGTATGGGCTCGTTCGATGAGCCAGACCATTGCGCGCATGATCTCCTCTTCGGTGACGAGCAGGAAATCGGCGAGGTGTTCGCGCATGATGGCCTGGGGGAGTTCAAAGGCGACGCCTGTTGCTAATCCTTCGGCAAAGGTGCGGTTGGGGGCGGTGACGAGGCGATGCTGTCGCCAGGTTTCGTAGGCGGCAGGAGCAGCTTCGGCCTGGACGCCAATTACCTGAATATCGGGATTGATGGCGTGTGCAGCAATGGCGACACCTGCCGCGCCACTGCCGCCGCCGATGGGAACGAAGATGATGTCGAGGTCAGGCTGGTCTTCCAACATCTCAAGGCCCTCGGTAGCGACCCCAGCAATCAGCATGGGTTCGTTGCCGGAGTGGACGTAACGGTAGCCGTGAAGGCGGGCCAGGTCTTCACAATGGTGTTTCGCTTCATCGTAGGTCTCGCCAAATTTGATGACTTCGGCTCCCATGCCTTCCATCGCCGCCACTTTGCCAGGATTGGCCTTTTCAGGCACAACGATGATGGCTTTGACGCCAAAGAGACGGGCAGCATAAGCTACGGACTGGCCGTGATTACCTGTAGAGGCGGCAATCACGCCACGCGAACGCTCCTCTGGACTAAGTTGCGAAATAAGGTTGATGCCGCCGCGCACTTTGAACGCGCCGACGGGCTGATAGTTTTCGTGCTTAATATACGTTTCCGTACTGAGCAAGGCATCCAGCGCGGGATAGCGGTGGAGCGGCGTGCGCGGCAGGTAGGAACGAATACGCTTCTGCGCTTCCAGAACATCAATAAAGGTCGGAATCTGCATGTCTTCCATAGGGGAATCTCCTTCCGCAATGTTGTTGTCACACCCACACATATATGATAATGGAAGAAAAAGTCAGAGAAGTAAAGGGGTCAACGCATGACAACATCACCAGCCAATCCAAAAGTTGAGGCGATTCGCAAGGACGCGCAGCAATCCTATAACGCGCTACTCATCCTCATTGATGGGCCGCTCGCGCAGCTTCCACCAGAACAATTGTATGTTTCGCCCGGCAACGACGAGTGGACGATCATGGAAAATCTGGCCCATATCGTAGAATTTCTGTCATATTGGGCCAACGAAGTCGCGGCATTGGTGGCAGAGCCAGGGAAGAATTTTGGCCGTACAATGCAACACGAAGGACGCCTCGCCGCCATTCGCGATCACGCACATGACACGCTTGAGCAGATCAAATCCGCCCTACCCGCCAGCTACGGGCGACTGGAATCCGTCTTATACACGTTGCAGGATAGCGACCTGGATATCACAGGCCATCATGTAAAATATGGCGATAAACCGCTCTCCTGGTTTATCGAGGAATTTATCACAGGACATTTGCGGGCGCACCTGCAACAAATGCAAGAGGCTGCCAAACAGGTAGGGTAATGGAAAACCCCCATCCGTAGGGACAGGGGGATGCGGGGTAGAGCGGCGGGGGCCTCGTGCCTGTCCCTGGGGCGGGGTGGCGGGGCAACTTTCGACCTCCCGCGCGTTTTTCCCCACATCTCCCAGGGACAGGCACGAGGCCCCCGCACCACATCCACACCGCCCCCTGTCCCTACTGATTGCGCAACTCCCGTCGTAAAAATTTACCCGTCGGTGTCTTCGGCAAATCATCCAGGATGACCACCTGACGGGGGTATTTGTAGTTTGCCATGCGGGCTTTGCAGAATTCTATTAACTCTTCTGGCGTGGTTTCGTAGCCGCTTTTCAGGGCGACGAAGGCTTTGACGGTTTCGCCGCGATAGGGGTCGGGTACGCCTACGACGGCGGCTTCGCGGACGGCGGGGTGCTGGTAGAGCGTGTCCTCGACATCACGCGGCCAGACTTTGTAGCCGGAGACGTTTATCAGGTCCTTCTTGCGGTCTACGATATAGAACCAGCCATCCTCATCCATCTTCGCCACGTCGCCTGTGTAGAGATAGCCGTCGCGAATGGCGTTGGCGGTCTCCTCCGGCTTTTGCCAGTAGCCGGCCACAATCTCCGGCCCTTTGGTGATAAGTTCACCTACTGAGCCAACTGGCAGGTCTTCGCCTGTCGCGACATCTATGATACGGCAAATAGTATTGGGAATGGGAACGCCAACCGAGAGCGCGCCCGAATCGGGGTCAACGGGCGCTTGCTTACCCATCGGAACGGCATGGGATGGCGAGGTCGTCTCGGTCAGGCCATAGATGTTATGGATGTAGGCTCCGGTCGCTTCCTGGAAATTTTCTACGATTTTGGGCGAGACGGGCGCGCCGCCGCTGTACATCTTCTTCATTGACGAAAGATCGCGTGTGTGAATGTCGGGGCAATTGAGCAGCGCGATGAAGACGGTGATGGCGGCGACGGTGAAGGTGCCGCGCCACTTTTCGGTGAGACGAAGCATCTCCGCCGGGTCAAAGCGATAGAAGGTGATGATGGGCATACCTGTGAGCGCGGATGCTGCGAGGCTGGCAATCAGGCCTGTGATATGGAAAAAGGGCGCGACACCTATCGCGACATCGTCTTTGCTCAGTTGCATCCAGTCGCGATAGACGGTGGCATTGAAAACAATATTGGCATGCGTGTTCATCGCTCCCTTTGGCGGCCCGGTCGTGCCAGAGGTGTAGGTGAGGAAGCCAGTATCGTCCGGCTTCAGTTGGGCTACCTCAAGCTGCGCGCCGTCAAACTTCGCCAGCAGGTCGAGCATATCCAGCGTGTCCTCAAAACGCTGCTTGCTGGAAGAGGCCAGGAGCGATGGTATGGGGTCGCCGCCTGCATAATCTAATTCGCTGGTGGTGACAACAAACTGCACCTGCGTATTGCCGACCGTAGAACGGGCGACGGTTTCGTACAGAGACTCAAGACAAACAAGGCCTTTCGCGCCGGAGTCGTTAAGATGATATTCAAGCTCCTTCTGCTTGAACATAGGGTTGCATAGCACAACAATCGCCCCCGCCTTCCAGATGCCATACATAGCAACCAGAAATTGAGGGACGTTTTGCAGGAACAGCGCCACGCGGTCGCCATAGACCACGCCGCGCTCCTTCAGGGCCGCCGCGAAGGCGCTGCTCTGCCGGTCAAGTTCGCCAAAGGTGATGGTTTGATCGAAATAGTGGAGCGCGGGCTGTTCCGGCATAGCTTTGACCGTCGCCAGAAACATCTCCAACGCGCTCGAAAACTGCGGCGTGATATCAGGCGCGACATAATTTGGGTAGTGTTTGAGCCAGGGACGCGCTTCGTAGACCGCTCTGGCATTCGCGGCCTGAGTAGTTGCATCTTCTACCATGTGAGAACCCTCCTTCTATTTGATGGGGACGGGAAGCACAGAGAACTGGCAGGAGTGTGCGTAGGGACAGGGGGATGTGGGGTAGAGCGGTGGGGGCCTCGTGCCTGTCCCTGGGGCTGGGCGGTGGGGCAAAAATGATGCTCGACCACCCTGGCGCGTTTTCCCCACCCCACCCAGGGACAGGCACAAGGCCCCCACAACCCATCCCCACATCCCCCTGTCCCTACGCAGGCTCCCCGTTCCCTTCACAGAAAATGGCTTCTCGTCCATTCCCAAAAAACATGACACCTACCCTCTTACGAAGACTCAGTGTTGACCGATTGACTGTGTTCGTGATGATGGTGTTCATGGTGATGATGGTGATGCGCGTGGCTAGGCTCTGTTTCCACGTGTTGCGATGTATCTTGAGACATTGTGCCTTTGCCTGTAAGTAGAGCGGGGTTAGCAAGTTCGGGATATTTTTCTTCCAGGCGGGCCTCGCGCTCGATACGATGCCGCCAATAGCGCAAAGTCTCCGGGTCGCCGCCGTTTGTATCATCCCAACTGGTCGGCCACGCGGCGCGTCCTGGGCCTGGATCAACGCGATTGCCGATGGCAAAGGACGAGATGAGGCGCTGGGTCTGCTGGCTGCCGCAGGACGAGCATAATTCATTACCCGCAGTGTCTTTGTAACTGAAAAATAGCCGCGAGAAGACCTGGCCGCATTCCAGGCAACGATACTCGTAAATGGGCATGAATGTCTCCTTTATGCTTTCGCGTGCAATGGTGATAACCCTCATCAAATAATGCGGCAACGGAATGTAGGGACGTGATTTATCGCGTCCTGCCCGGCCTTGTACGCCGATCCAGGCAAGGTGGACGCGATAAATCACGTCCCTACATTCGCCGGATCATTTTATTCATCACACCTATCTACGCGATATATTCAATCAGACATTGCACCGCCCATCGTCATGTATGGGCGGCGCAAATCTTCCTACCAGTATTCGAAGCTGTTCTGGATGACGTGCTGGATTTCTTCTGCGCCAACATCGCGGGGGCAATTGACAAGCAGACGCTGCTGCTTGAGCGTGCCATCGATGAGCGCGGAAACATCGGCCTCGCCATAGCCTAGCGCGCCGAGGCCGTTGGGAATGCCCGTATCCTGCATCAGCGAGAGCAGGGTGCGCGGCAGAGCCTCGCGCATCTCGGCTGAGCTGAGGCCGTTCACGTCGCCTCCCAGCAATTGGGCAGCGCGCAGGTGGCGTTCCGGGTTGGTGGGATAGGTCCAGCGGAACGTGGATGGCGCGGTGATGACGACCGAGAGGCCGTGTGGGATGATCGGCTCGTTTTTGGGATAATCGGGCGGCGAGAAGTTTTTCACCAGGCCAGCAATGGGATAGGCGATGGCGTGTGGCACGTGAACGCCTGCATTGCCGAAGCCGATGCCCGCGTAGGTGGCCGCGAGCGCCATGTGCGTGCGCGCCTCCACATCCATACCGTTCAGCACAGCGCGGCGGAAGTAGCGGCCCAGGTATTCGAGGGCTTTTTCGCACCACAGGTCACTGATGGGATTGCTGCCGACGTAGACGGGACGCTGGTCCGGCTCGTGGCGCGGGCGAGCATCGTAGGGGCGGCTGGTATAGGATTCGAGCGCGTGTGTGAGAACATCGAAGCCGGGATAGGCCGTTGCCATTGGCGGCAGCGAGACCGTATTGAGCGGATCGATGATCGCCATCGAGGGGCGCAGGTAGCGGTTCGAGATGCCTGTCTTGACCTTCAAGGACAGCACGTCCATGATCGCTACGGCGGTCGTTTCGCTGCCCGTACCCGCTGTGGTGGGAATAGCGACCAGGGGCTTGAGCGGGCCAGGAACAGGCAGACCCTTGCCAACGGGCTTGTTGACGTAGTCCATAACGGGCGCGGGATAGGTCGTAAAGAGGTTGGCGGCCTTTGCCGAGTCGATACTGCTTCCGCCGCCAACCGCTACGAAGCCATCGTAGTCGCGCCCATGCACAAAGCTGGAGATCTCCTCGAAGGATTTATCGGTCGGTTCTACATGCACATCGTCGAAGATATCGGCGCTGATCCCCGCGTCCTGGATGAGGGTGCGGACGCGCTCCGGCAGGCCAATCTTCATGACACCGGGGTCGGTGACGATCAGCGCGTGACGCACGCCCAGCCGCTTGAGGTCATAGGCAACCTCGTTGGTCGCGCCCGGCCCGACCTTGATGGGGGTCATCTCCATCGTATAGACGGTTTCGTTTGGAATGTCAAGGCAACCCATAGTGTATGCTTCTTTCTAGTCGTAATACGCTTCCGGCGCTAGACGAATTTCCTTGATCTGCTTGGGATCGTGGCCGAAGATGATCGTGGCATTGCGCAGGTTGGCGAAGCTGCGGATGCGCTCGACGGAGTTCAGCCAGCCCAGGCTATCCCAGACGATGGCAGCGCCAATGGGCGGTGGGCCGTAACTTTCACGCATATAGGCAGCATCCGAGGTGAAAATCATGGTGCCGGTATTGGGCAGGTCAACCATCAGGCACATTGTACCCCACGTGTGGCCGGGAGCCTCGAACAGCCGCACGCCCTCCATGATTTCAGTGTCTTCGGTAAGCTGCAACCAGCGCAGGCCATCCAGCATATAATCTCGCTTGAGATGGAAGCCCTGCACCTCGCCCGGAATCGAGATCGCGCCCTGGTACTCCTTGCGATGCACAAGAATCTGGGCATCGGTATTCTGGAAGGTGCGAATATTTCCGGCATGATCCAGGTGCAGGTGGCTCATGGCAACATACTTGAAGTCCGATGGTTCAAGCTTGAGCTGCTTGAGCCGTTCTTGAAAATACTGGTCCGGCGAGACATCTTCATAAGGGAACCAGGTTTCGGCTGCCGTATTCACCCAATGCTGCTGCCAATCACGCGGGCAAGAGGTATCGAAAAGCAAACGCCCATCGGGATGCTCAACCACCACCGTATGGGTAGGACACGGCCCCCAATGCGACTGCGGAGCCTGGTTATTCTTGCTCTGCATCCATTCAGGGTTCACCAACAACCAACGATAGTCACACATCATATTGCCGTGATGCTGTACATAAACTTTGATCGGGGGTTTCGCCATTACATATCCTCCTCGGCGAGCATGTCAACTGCGACAAGACAAATACATACCCTGTACGATATACAGCGACGCGCTACGTGACAGTATACGAGCCGGATAGATAGCTAGAGGATGTTCGGTTGTTACAGAAGTGTGCAGAATCCGGTGGACGCACTACGGTGTATGCGCTCTTAAAAAATATGGTTGTACGAGGTTGTGTGTCTTCTAAGATAGCTCAGCATGTAGTGTCGTGGTGACAATGGATAATGTATCACAAGAGAGGGAAGGGATGTCAAGATGATAAATTGATACACTGCCCGCCTCTTGCACATCCCCCCCAACTCCTGTATACTACCCCCATACAGACAAGTGCATATGTTTTCCGGTGTTGATGAAGAGGAGTAGCCTGAGAGCGGGGGCATCAGCGAGCCGACGGGTGGTGCGAGGTCGGCGGCCAACGGCAGGTGAAGGGCGCTTCGGAGCCGGGTCGTTAATGAGTGGCTTCACCTTCACGTGGGTGAAGAAGCAGGGTGGAACCGCGCATCATGCCGTAAGTCGCTGTGGCCCCAGGCCAGCGCGGGCGTGATTTCGTCCCTGGGCGTTGTTGTGTTAAACGCCTGGGGCTTTTTTGTGTGAGGCGGAACTCAACTCTTTCTGGTACTTTTTTCTGCCAGGAAGCGGGTTCAGTTCAGGCTCAAAACATTTTGTGAGGAGGAATCCACTCATGACACAGACGGAAGAACAGCGCGTATCGATGCAGGATACGCCATTTGTCCCCGTTGAGAAGATTGTCGCGCTCTGCAAGCGGCGTGGCTTCGTCTACCCCAACTCCGAGATCTACGGCGGCGTTTCGGGCATCTATGACTTCGGGCCGCTCGGCGTCGAGATGCGCAACAATATCCGCCGCTACTGGTGGTGGTCAATGGTGCAGACCAATGATAACGTGGTCGGCATCGAAGGGGCCATCATCACCCATCCCCGCGTGTGGGAGGCCAGCGGGCATGTCGAGAACTTCGTTGACCGTTTGGTGGACTGCAAGAAATGCAAACGGCGCTTCCGCGTCGATCATTTGCCGGAGGCCAACCGCGAGTCTGGCAGGTGTCCGGTGTGCGGCGGCGAATTGACCGAGCCGCGTGTCTTCAACCTGATGATGGAGACGTATATCGGCGTGGTTGAGGGCGACAAGATGAAGACCTACCTGCGCGGCGAGGCCTGCCAGAACATCTACCTGGATTACGACAACGTGCTGAAATCCTCGCGCGTCTCGATTCCGTTCGGCATTTGCCAGATCGGGAAGGCCTTCCGCAACGAGGTGACGCCGGGCAACTTCCTGTTCCGGCAGCGCGAGTTCGAGCAGTGGGATTTGCAGTACTTTGTGCATCCGAGCGAGATGCAGCAGTGGTTCGATTACTGGAAAGAGCGCCGCTTCGCGTGGTACAAAGACCTGATTAACCACAAGGACCGCCTGCGCCTGCGACCCCATGGGCCGGACGAACTGGCGCACTACGCGAAACAGGCCTTCGACGTCGAGTACCAGAGCATCCTGGGCTGGCAGGAATGGGAGGGCATTCACTGGCGACAGGACTGGGACCTCTCGCGCCACAGCGAGTATAGCGGCCAGGATTTGAGCTACACCGACCCGGAGACGAAGGAACGCTACATTCCCTGGATCGTCGAGACATCAGGCGGCGTAGATCGCACCTTCCTCAACCTGCTGCTGGATGCCTACGAGGAGGAGCCGCCCTCTGGCAAGGACAAAGAGGGCCGCACAGTGCTGCGCCTGCATCCCTGGGTCGCTCCGGTCAAGGTGGCGGTGCTGCCGCTCCAGAAGAACAAGGAAGAGCTGGTGACGGCTGCTAAAGGGCTGCACAACCGCCTGAAACGCCTGATGGTCGCGCAATACGACGACGTGGCGAATATCGGGCGACGCTACCGCCGCCAGGACGAAATCGGCACACCCTACTGTGTCACCATCGACTTCACGACGCTGGAAGACCAGACCGTGACGGTGCGCGAACGTGATGGCATGACCCAGATTCGCCTGCACATGGACGAGGTGCCTGCTTACCTGCTGGAGCGGGTACGGTGGGATTATAAATAATGGCTGACAAGAGGCCCGCATTCCTTGCGTAGGGACAGGGGGATGGGTGGATGGGCGGTGGGGGCCTTGTGCCTGTCCCGGGTGGTGTGGGGCAAACGCGCGTAGTGATCAAACCTTGTTTTTGCCCCACCACCGCCCTCTCTCTCCCTGACGCTTTTTGGCATTGGATACCGTTTTGCCCCACCCCGCCCAACCCCGGGACAGGCACGAGGCCCCCGCACCACATCCACCCATCCCCCTGTCCCTACGCACCGGGAGCCGCTTCGCCGCTCCCCCAAAATGTGTCACCCCCAAAAATCACGAAAGAAGCAGGCCCCACCGGACGTATCCAATGGGGCCTGCTTCTTTCGTGATCGATATCACGGATTATTTATTTTTGAGTGCCAGTCAGTCCCAAGATTAGCAACCAGGGGCGGGGCTGGTGAAGGTACCGAGGTAACTGTATTCACCGTTCTGGTTCAGCGACGGTACCTGGTGGGCGAACCAGGAGTAGCTGGCCTCGTCCTGCAGGGTATAGCCGTTGACGTTGAAGGCCACGCCGACCAGGGGGTCACCAACCTCAAGCAGATTCGAGCAGCCGTACTGTGGCTCAGATGGAACGCTCCAGTTGGGAACAATGTTGTTGGTGTAGGGGTCATTGTACCACTCAGCAACCTCGTGGCTGAGGGCGTTCACATCCTGAATAGGCACCGAAAAGATGCCAGGATCAGTCCATGAAGCCCAGGAGAAGGTCTGCTTCGTGTGGAAGGCGCGGGTCACGCCGTGGAAACCGATGACGCAGCAGTTGCTGGTGCTTCCGATGTACAACACGGTGTTGTAGGTCAGGAAGATGGGCAGGGTGTTCGGCTGAATGCCAAGCTGGTTGATCCAGGAAAGAATCTTCACGCCCCACCAGTTGTAGTCAACCAGTCCAACTTCAACGCCGGTGCTGGTCAGAACGACCTGGCCCTTGTTGGCGGGAACGTTGACGCTGAGGGTCGGGTAGACGGTCGGATGGCCTAGCAGCACATGGTACTGGTGGCTGACGGTCGAAACATACGTCCAGAACTCCTGGCGCTGGATCGCGTCACCATACTGGGTGTTGCCACTGGTGAACTGCGCGTTCCTGAAGATAGGAGATGCGATGGTCGGGCCGACCTTCTTTGTGCCGTCCAGAGCAATGCCGCTGGAGAAGCTCAAATCGATGGGAATGATCTCGGTCGGAACTGTGGTGGTCACAGAGCCATCAGAGGGGTTCGTACCGACCATCGTATACGGATAATTGACGCCATTATAGGTGAATGCAGACGACCAGGTGGGGATAGTGGAGCTGCCGCCGCCGCTATTGGCAATAGCCCCGGTCTGACTGCCGAGATTATCAACTGCATAGCGAGCAGACAATTTGCCAACATGGGGAAGCTGGGGGCCAGCAGCACGAGCAGCACTGCGCGGGCTAAAAACCGCGAACGTGACCGCAGCTAGAACAGCCACGATCAGGCCCAGAGAACCCAGGCTGAAAAGCCACTTTTTCGACACTGCGCTTTTCCTTTCTTTCATTGCCTGATTTACAAAATGTACTTACAACTTCTTAAATTAGAGTGACATGGCATTGTGCGGTTGACCCGTAATAGAACGGGTCGATTTTTCATAACTCACCGGGCAAACGTGTTCTGTTTGATGTGTGTTTCTAACTGGCACTCAGATCACGTCTCGCGTAATGACACACCCCAGATCACTACCTGTGCTAAATGTAGCATACGTTACTTAACCTTCTCTTCTCTCCAGCTTCATTATTCATCCGCCAGCTTGATACATTATGATATATTTTTATACATTTTTAGATCATCAATTACATAAGACAACTTGCATTTAGATTTAAAAGAAATTTGCTTCATGGCAAGCCATGAACAAGACCCGCTCGCCTGTCATCCTGAGCGCCGCGAAGAATCTGCGTCGCCAGTATGATCGCATGCCCACACGAGAGATCCTTCGCGGCGCTCAGGATGACATCTGAAAGGCAGATTTGTAATGGCAAGGTGTAAGAAGGAAAAATGCGAGAAGAGATGCATTTCTATAGAGGCTTCTTATAATTTAGCCTGCTTACTATTACAGAAGACATTTGCATATGGCGAGGGACGCGCCAGGGCGGCGCAAGCGCCCTCCCCACCCATCAGCCCATGCCCCCGCCCCTACAGAGGATCTGCACTTCCATTGGGGCGAGTTGGACGGGAAGCACACGAGCAGGGCCGTAGGTGAGAGAACCATTTACTTCTGTTACTTGAATGGTGTTCGCCTGTTTGTCTTCGAGCGGTGATGGTGGTGCCGGGTGCGGATTATTGCTATAGAGGATGGTATAGGTGGCCTGAACCGGGTTGAGCGAGTAATCAATGATGACCTGACCGGACCAGGAGGATGTAGGGCTGGTGTTGGCGATAATCAGCACTTCCTGGTCGTTCAGAATGCGCGAGAAGGCCAGGACGCCGGGCGCAGTGGTAGAAATGCCAAAGTAGGTACCATCACCGGAGAGCGGGCGGAAATAGTAACGCCCATAGCGCAGGGCGGGCTGATTCTGGCGCAGGACCGCGATCTGGGCAATAGCTATATAGAACTGAGAGTGCGTATCAAAGGCATCTGGCTTGCCCCAGAGCGCTTCACGTACCGCCTCGGGAACATTACCCGCGCCTGATAGGCCCTGTTCCGTACCATAGTAGAGGCAGGGAATGCCGGGGAGCGCAAACAGGCAGGCAACCCCAAGCGAAAGCTGCGCATCAAAGGCGTCAGGATGCGCCGGGTTGCGATAAAAGAAACGCGAGGATTGATCGTGGTTATCTAGAAAAGTTACAAAAAAGTTGCTGGCGTCACCGTGAGTACTCAGAATATCGCTTTCCACCAGCTTGCGATGCGCGTACATCGAAACAACGGCAGAGGGTGGAAGCTGGCCCTTGCAAACGCCGGGAAGCGTGTAGAAAAGCGGGAAATCGAGCGCGGCATCGATTCCAATGATATCCCCCGCTTCGGTTATGCGGGTATTGCGCCCGATAAACTGGGCAATGGTGTCTTCATTATCATATATTTCGCCGAAGATAAAGAAATTCTTCTTACCTATGCTCAGGGCATACTCACGAATACTGTTAGCGAAGAGACGAGCAAAATCGGCGCTGATGTACTTTACGGTGTCTATACGAAAACCGTCGATGTCGAAGCGGGCGATGAGGTACTGGAAGGTGCGAATCAGGATGTTATGCACAGGATAGCCGGTGCTGTCCTGCTCATCGGTGGCGAGGCTTTTCAGGGAAAAAAAGTCGCCCGCGGGATTCGTTACCGAGCCATCGGGGCCGAAGGCGTTGCCCTGGCGCAGAAAGGCGCTGTTGTGCCGCAGTTCGTCCGGCCAGATAGCGGCATCCAGTGATGGATTGGCGGGCGCTTCGGGCCAATCTTGCCGGGGATTGCCATGCTCGTCATGCCAGTAGATGGGGTAAGGCGCATTGCTCCAGGGAGCCAGGTCGCCGTATTGCTGATAGGTAAAGACGTCGCCCGTGTGATGCAGCACGATATCGAAAATAATGTAGATACCACGCGCGTGCGCCTCATCTACCAGGCGGCGTAGCTCAGTCTCTACAAGCGCGGGATTCTGGCGCGCCTGCACAGGATCGGAGGCGAAGCGTGGATCGATGGCGAGAAAATCTTGAATGCCATAGCCATGATAGGAGGGGCTATACTGGCAGTTTTTCAGGACGGGAGAGAGCCAGATCGCGCCAATGCCGAGTTGTTGCAGGTAATCAAGTTGCTGACGCACGCCCTCGATGGTTCCACCCTGGAAATCGCCATAGATACTGTTCCAGGGCAGGTGGCGCGGCGGCGCGTTCGGATTGTTGAAGCGGTCTACCAGCAGAAAATAGATGGGGGTGTCGCGCCAGTCCTCGGGCGAGGGATAAGGCGTGGGAACGCGGACAACCTGATCGCCCAATTGCACTTCGCGAATCGCCGGAACTTTCGCCTGATCCAGCGCGGCCTCGACTTCGGGACTAAAGATGGATGTGGGCATGCTCTCCCCCTGCTCATACATAATAACTCCAGCTAATGTTTTTTGAGAAATAAAGGGGGAGCTTCACGCCTGTCATCCTGAGCGCAGCGAAGAATCTCCGGTCGTGGCACGCGAGAAGGCCAGCCCGCCTCTCCTTCGCTGCGCTCAGGATGACAGGGAGTCAGTATCCCCTCGTATTTTGTCAAAGTTCATCACCCGAAGCCGCTGAAATTGTACCATATTCGTGTTGTCTCATGTTTTTCACCTCTGCGCCACAAGGCCCTCTTCTTGCGCCATATGATAGCTGTCATCTAAAAGTGATGAGAGATGACACTACACGAGCTGCCAGATCCCACATTATACTTGAGACAGCACCGAGGTGAGTTGCAAGCAGATGCCAATCCAGTTGCTCAGTTTATAAGGCCTCTCGTTGCTACCACAATCGGCTCCATAACTGATACCACACGAAAGGAGGGTGCAGCTCCTCTCGCTCCTGGAGGAAGTGGGAGAAGCCGCAGAGTATAGCGATGCAAATGGTCATAGAAGTCCGGGGGCTGCGCAAAATGTACGGGTCAATGGTCGCGGTGGATGACGTGTCCTTTGACGTGGCTGCTGGTGAAATCTTTGGTCTGCTAGGCCCCAACGGAGCGGGTAAGACAACCACCGTCGAGTGCCTGCAAGGACTGCGGCACGCTGATGGTGGCCAGATGCGCGTCCTGGGTCTGGACCCCTGGACGCAGCGGGCAAGCCTGCGTCGCCGTATCGGCAGCCAGTTACAGGAGTCCGCACTGCCGGATCGCCTCAAAGTCTGGGAAGCCCTCGATCTGTTTGCTACCGCACCCCTCAGCCGCGTCAAGCGCGAACAGTTGCTTGAGCAGTGGGGCCTGGCTGATAAGCGTAACACCAGCTTTGCCAACCTCTCCGGCGGCCAGCGGCAGCGCTTGTTTGTGGCTCTGGCGCTGGTCAATCAGCCTGAAATTGTCTTCCTGGATGAAATGACGACGGGCCTTGATCCGGCAGCGCGACGTGCCACCTGGGATCTGATCGAGGCCATCGGCAAGCGAGGCACAACGGTGGTACTCGTCAGCCATTTTATGGATGAGGTCGAACGGCTCTGCCAGCGAGTAGCGGTCGTCAATCACGGGCGCATCGTGGCGATGGATACCCCTGCCAGACTGGTCGAGCAGCGATCACAACAGACACGCGTGTTGTTCACATGGGATGGCGAGGTTCTTCCCCGGTTGGAGGCGGTGCCACATGTGTACTCCGTCCGGCAGCAGGGGAGTCAGATCGAGGTAGAGGGTGATGGCCCGGTGTTACAGCATGTCGCCTCGGCGCTGCTGCAACAGGGCATCGAGCCAGCCGACCTGCGAGTAGAGCGTCCCACCCTGGAGGAGGTCTTTCTTCAAATTGTTGGTAAGCCAGAGGAGGAGCAATAGCCATGCGCGCCTTAATCAAAACCACGTGGGTTGAACTCAAGCTCTTCACCCGCGAACCCCTGACAGTGCTGTTCACCTTTGCTATCCCGTTCGTCGTGCTGTTCGTCCTGGGCAGTGTGTTTGGCAACCGGCCCGCTGATCCACACGTGTACCGGGGCTTTGGAATATTGAATTACTATGTGCCAGCCTACGTCGCACTGGTCGTAGCGGCTATTGGTCTCATCGCGCTGCCTGTACATCTGGCCGCATATCGGGAGCGTGGTGTGCTGCGGCGCTTTCGTGCCTCAACGATTCCAGTATGGAGCGTCCTGGGGGGTCAGGTCGCGGCGACATTCCTTATCGGGGTGCTGGCAAGTCTGATTCTGGTACTGGTTGCGTTTGCCGTCTACCACACCAGAAGTCCTCAGTCCCTGGTTGAGGTGCTGGCGGCCTTCATCCTGGGGGCCATTATGTTTGCCATGATTGGCCTCTTCCTGGGGCTGGCCTTGCCTACGGCACGCACAGCTCAGGGCGCAGGCGTTCTACTCTGGTTCGTAATGATGCAGATTAGCGGTCCGGGCGCGCCATTCGAGGTGCTGCCCACCGCTCTGGTAAGGGTCAGTGATGCCACTCCGCTGAAGCACCTGGTCTTCCTGATGCAGGACCCCTGGTTTGGACTGGGCTGGAACATCTCGGAGATGTTCATTGTGGGTGCCTTCCTTGTGGGGGCCGCTCTACTTGTGGCGTTCTTCGCTCGCCGGGGCTAAAGCAAAGCCCTACCATTGTCAAAAGGCGGCCAATCTATCATGCTGGGCCGCGCAGGGACCGATCCTTGTCAGATAACCTCTTATGGATTTTGATAATATAATGGGAATAATCCTGTAGGGACGCGATGAATCGTGTCCCCTGGCGGTACACACCGATACAGAAAGGGGCGTGTTTCCATGCAGCCTGAGAACATTTTGCAGGATGAGCAGGAAAGCAGAGGCAGCTCGCCCTATCTCTTGTGGGGCATCTGGCTGATGTGGCTGCCCTTTCTCATCCAGCCGGTGGTGGCGTTTGCAGAGTCACCGCCATCGCTGCTCAAAGTGGTTGTGCTGGTCGGCTTTGGTCCCTTCGTCGGCGTCTACCTGTGGGCAACCTGGGAGGAAGCCTATCTCCTGACGCGAGTAGCGCCGGTAGAGAGCAGGTTCCAAAGGGGATGGTGGATACCCCTCGCGCTCCTGCTTGGGCTGAGTCTGCCAGCGCCCTTTCTTCAGGGTTCCTGGGGACTGGGCGCGCTCATTTTCGTCAGCGCCAGCGTGGCGGCGCGGCTGACTGTCAGGCAGGCTGTGCTGGTCTTTGGCGGCCTCATGCTGCTCGACCTTCTTCTGGGGATAGTCACTGCTGCCCCCTGGGTGACAATAGCCTTCATGGTCTTTCTGATTCCTGCCGTCGGAGCCACCACTGCCACCTTCAGCCGCGCCTTTCGCACGAACCGGGAACTGCGGCTGGCCCGCCGCGAAATTGCCCGTCTGGCCGTCTCCGAAGAACGCTTGCGCTTTGCTCGCGATCTGCATGACCTGCTGGGCCACAGCCTCTCGCTGATTGCGCTCAAAAGCGAACTGGCCGATCAGCTTATTCCAGAAGACCCCCAGCAGGCGCGGCGCGAGGTGCGCGACATTGAGGCGGCAGCCCGCACAGCGCTTCAAGAGGTGCGCGAAGCAGTGGCTGGCTACCGGCAAACCACCCTGGCGAACGAACTCCAGCGGGCGCGCGAACTGCTGGCTGCTGCCGGTATCCGTTGCATCGTCCAGAACGACGCCGGAGCGCTGCCGCCGCCCATCGAAACGGTACTGACCTGGGTTGTACGCGAGGGTATCACCAACGTGATACGTCACAGTCGGGCAAAGCAATGTGTTATCTCCCTCACTCGCCAACCGGGCGAAATCTGCCTGACCATTACCGACGATGGGCAGGGAGACAAACTCCAGGTATCTCCCCTCTGGCTGCAATCAGGCCGGTCGGGTAATGGATTGCGTGGTATGTGCGAACGGGTGGAAGCCCTGGGAGGCCGCTGTGAAGCTGGACCAGCCGACAAACAAGGATTCCGGTTAGAGGTCATCTTGCCTCTATCATCAGAAGGCAACAAGAGGGTACTGGAAACTGAGCAAGCGAGAGGAGCCGTGGAATGATTCGCGTGTTGTTGGCTGAAGATCAGGCGATGGTGCGGGGAGCGCTGGCCGCCTTGCTCAATCGCGAGCAGGACATCACCGTCGTGGCTGAGGTGGCGCGCGGCGACGAAGTGTTAGCAGCCGCTCTGAGCGCTACGCCGGATGTGGCGCTGCTCGATATTGAAATGCCTGGTGGTAGCGGCATTGAGGCAGCAGCAGCCTTACATACCCACCTTCCACAATGTAAGGTGCTGATCCTCACCACGTTCGGTCGGCCTGGCTACCTGCGCCGGGCAATGGAGCAAGGGGCGGTAGGATTTCTTGTGAAGGATGCCCCGGCGGCGCAGTTGGCCACGGCCATTCGTCGCGCCGTAGCTGGTGAGCGCGTCGTCGATCCGCTCCTGGCAAGCGCGGCACTCAGCGAGGGAGAGAACCCGCTCACCGAGCGCGAGCAGGTCATCTTACAACTGGTCCGGCAAGGAGCAAGTAATGCCGAGATTGCCTCAGCACTCGTCCTGACTGAGGGAACGGTGCGCAACTATCTTTCAAGTGCCATGCAGAAATTGAACGCCAGCACGCGCGTCGAGGCTGCTGTGCGCGCCGAACAAAAAGGCTGGCTCTAGCATGAGGGAACAAAGACAAACCACGCGGACATCCATATGATCTCATGCAAAAGACAATTACTCCGGCAAAACACAACCTCAAAGGAGAAAAGATAAGCGATAACACCTAAATAGTGAAATTCGTCATAAACAATAGGTGAAGTTACTGATAGACAGATCATCCTGAGAAGGGCTACAATTGCGTTAAACAGAACGCTTACTTTTACTAGCTTCTCAAATAGATGTGATCAGGATACTTTTCCTGAGAAGGGAACCTGTTTATGGCCTCACGTTCCTGCCCGGTATGCGGCACGGTAGTGCCGGTAAACCAGCGCTTTTGCTCAAACTGCGGAACGGATTTACTGGCGCAGCAAAACCCAAGCCAGTATGGCGGCTCGTCGCCGCAGAACTATCCGCAACAACGCCCTCCCTATGGACAGCAACAATTTCCCCAGTACCAGCAACCTCAACAAAATCAAAGTCCGATTGCCGAGGCATTGGGCGCGCTCGGGCTGCTTTTCTTGATGCGCCGTTATCGACCTGGATACCAGGCGCGAAGGCAGAGCAGCGGCTGTTGTGGTTGCCTGATCGTACTTGTGATTCTGACCATTTTTGTAGGCATACCCGGCTACTTCGCGGTCAGAACCTATTATCCCCAGGTTTTGCAAAAGCTGCAAAACACGGAAAGCGGCAATGTCCCGGCCACACAACCACTGATCACTACTGTCAACTTAAACGAGAAGGTAAATTACGCGGGTGTAGATATTACCCTGCTTAATGCCCAGCAATCGACAGCCTTTATCGATGACGACTTTACGAAAACAAACGGCATGGTGCGCCTGAACATCCGGGAAGCTAATACCAGCAATCGGGGCGGTGGCTACTCCTATGTAGACGGATTTCACCTGATCCTGCCGGATAAAAGTGTGGTCGCCGTCAGCAACGAAAAGAATAGTTCAGCGCCCAATGCCGGAGCAACGCAGGACAACTGGTTAGATTTTCCCGTACCAACCGGGACGAAAACGAACCAGCTTGCTTTGCAGCTAGGAACGACCCAGGAGGCGCAGATGGTGATTCCGCTGGTGACAAACGCCAATCTGAAAGCCTACCAGCCCCTGACGGTGCATCCGAATGCTTCTACAGTGTATGACGGAGTAAAATGGACGATCAACTCGGCTACTCTGTCATGGAGCTACAACGGAAAGCAGGCAACGCAGGGAATGCGCTATGTCGTGCTAACTCTCAGCGTCGATAATTCCTCGGCCTCAGATTTCAATGCCTACTACGGCGACTACATTCGCCTCAAAGCTGGCGATACGACCAGTTCACCGGATATTGATTCGCAGATACCACTCAACTTTCCTGCCAACTCGACAGGCACAAAAGCAACAGCCTTTTTCCTGGTTCCGCAGGATGTGACTGCTTATACGCTGATCTTCCTGGGCAAACCACAGAATAGCCCGCCAATCAGCCAGGCAACGGTGAATTTTACGATCAGGTAAAGTCGAGTTAACAGTTACATTACAAACCTGCCTCTACATGTCATCCTGAGCGCAGCGAAGAATCTCGCGCTTGTCATGTCGAGCCTATGGGGAGACGGAGATCCTTCGCTGCGCTCACGATGACAGGCCAGAGGGTTTATTTCATAGCATGGCATCGACATGTTAGAATAGGAACATGAACGAACCGGACAGTCAATTAAAGAGCATCTGGACAACCGTCAACGGCGTGAAAATGCATGGGCGGGTGGCGGTTGAACCAGCGCCCGCGTCGAACGAAGTGATGGTGCTGGTGCATGGGCTTTCGGTGTCGAGCGGGTACATGGTGCCGACGGCGAAAGAACTCGCGCCCTACTATCATGTATATGCTCCAGACCTGCCGGGATATGGCAAGAGCGAGAAACCCCGGCATATTTTGACGGTGCCAGAGATGGCTGATACGCTGGCAGCCTGGATGAAGACGCTCGACCTGCCGCCCGCCACGCTGCTAGGCAATTCGCTGGGCTGCCAGACGATTGTCGATTTTGCGCGGCGCTATCCTCAGTACACGAAACGGCTGATCTTAGTGGGGCCAACAATGGACCCGCAGGCGCGCACCATTCATCAAGAGGCTTTCCGCTTGATGCGCGATATGCTGGTGGAACCGCTTTCATTCTATCCGGTAGTAACGCGAGAATACCTGGCCGCCGGATTGCGCCGTACCATTCATACATTGTTGTATGCCTTTCGCGACCCGATAGAGCAACATCTACCATACATACACGTACCCACACTGGTGCTGCGCGGCGAGAAAGACCCGATTGTGCCGCAGCGTTGGGTGGAAGAGGTTAACCGGCTGCTGCCCAATAGCAGACTGGTGGTCATTCCGGGAGCAGCACATGCTGTGAATTACAACTCGCCAAAGATGTTGGGCCGCGCCATCCGCGAGTTCATGCGCGATTTTTCAGGAAGCCAGGAAGGATAAGATTGCTTCGTTACACTCCTGCGGCTGGTCAAACATGACGACATGCCCGGCTTTCTTCACCATTAGCAGGCGAGCATCGGGCAGGGCATTACAGATTACCCCGGCAAGCGTGGGAGGAACCAGCGTATCGTTTTCGCCCCAGATCAAAAGCGTGGGGGCCTGAAGAGTTGCAAGATCATTACGAATATCCTGAGTAAGCAGGTCTCTGGTAGCTCGCAGCAGGGCAGCGGGACCGGAGCGCAGAGCATCATAGGTGAGTATTGGTAAAAAGCTCGGCCTCATGTAACGCAAGGCACGCATTAAGGGAACAAAATAGCCATAGACCGTCTTGACAGTTGGTATCCCCGCCGGGGCGACCAGGACGAGGCGACGCACCATTTCAGGATAGCGAGCAGCAAAACGAATACTGATGCACCCGCCCATCGAGTGGCCTATAATATGCGTGCGCGTTATGCCAATGGCTTTCATCCAGCTATACAGCCAGGAGGCGGCTTCTGAAAGCATGAGGTGTTGGGACGAGTGGTGCATGGAACCGAAGCCGGGCAGGTCTACCAGATAGACCGTGTAGCACTCAACCAGGGCAGGTACGTTGCGCGTCCACCAGAAAGTCGAACCGGAAAGCCCATGCACCAGCACAACCGGATCGCCAGAGCCGCCTACTTTATAGCGAACGGGATAACCACCCACTTCTACGACTCGATTGGAAAGTTTGACCGCCGCCACGCGCCCTACACTCCTGGCTGGGGATAACATCCGCCTGTCGCCGCGTGAGGCAAAGAGCGGATAACACGCGGAGAAAATGAGGCATCTTCCTGAATAATGCCGTCAAAGTGCAGGGCAGTTACCTGCAAAGTAGAGCAGGCCCCGGGTGTCGGCAGGATGGTCAAATCCAGCTCAGGTAAAATGCCTGCCTGCCGTTGGACCAGCAGCGAATAGGAACCAGACGGTCGCGGCGGCACATACCATGAGAGCGTCACGGTTATCGTGCAGTTTTTGGGAACGACGACCCAGCCGCCGTACATGGCAAGCCCTGGTTCGTCGCTGGTCGTATTGGTTGGGCCACCAATGCTGTCAAGTGGATGCCAGCGCGCGCCATCAGGATCGCTGATTGAGGGCACTGCTGCGCCCGGCTGGTAGAGATACTTCGGGCAGACCAGTTCATCGCCAGGATACACATCTTCCCCAGGGCAGGAGACATAAAGGCCACCACACAAGGGGGTTCCAGTATCAAAGCCCTGTCCATAGAGCAGGCGACTGTCGAGTGGCACGTAGACGCGCACGTAATCGCGGTAGGTATCGTAGCCATAGACCGGGCCAAGCTGGTCGTACATCAGGCGAATCTGTAGCACATGGGTCGCGCCGCCCTGCGCATCCAGCGTCACCATATCGTGCAGGATGGTTTTTACATACTGTGAAGCCTTGCTGGCGCTGAGATTTTCCTGTACCACGTAGAGTTCATCGTGCGCGGGAGAGCGATCAATCTGTGCCGCGTCACCGTACTTCATCAGCAGGTTTTCAACCTGTGGGTTGGTGAAATAGACCTGTAGATCTTTGGTCTTCAGATCGTGCAGCAATTCGCGGCCAATATTGAGAATTTCGTCCGGCGGAGCATGGCGAATGTGATCCATGAGCAGGTGCGCCAGATAGCCCGTAAACCGTTTGCGCGCCGAGGTACTATTATCGCCGGGTTGATACGCGATCTGCTTGGCAATACCCGAGTTGTCCTGTTGATAGTAATGCAGGCGGTCTTCAAGGTTCTGCGCGGTAATGGTTTCATTATAGCCGGGCACGTAAATCGGCCCGATGACCTGCAAAATATGCTCGATCAGAAATGGCGTAAAGATAATCACGCCATCGACATGATGTCCCACTTCATATTGATACTGGTGGATGGCGACCTGGGCCGCAGTGGGGAAATCCGCTGAGACGTTAGAGTCGCGCAGACCCCAGTTCGGGAACGGCCACCACGAGCGATACTGCTGCGGTGCAAGCTTGCCAATGGTGGGGCTGTTATCGGCATATTCCACCAGCGAGATATCGCGCAGCGTAAACGGCGCAATACGTCCACCGTTGATGGTCAGCTCGCCATACTGGCCGGTAAAGCCGCCTGTGGCGCGCAATTCGGCGCGGTCCATCGTCTGTACTAAAAACGTGCGCGGAGAATCGACACCCAGCACCCAGCCAGCCACACCAATCAGGTTCGACGCCTGCGCAAGATCGCTCTGCGCCTGTGGAATAGCCTGCACCAGTTGCTCGAACTGGTTGCGCTGGTCGGCGCTGATGGGCAGGCTGTCAATCGAAAGCAGGCGCGACTGCTGTTGTATATTGTTGAGCAGGGGCAGCATGCGCGTAATGGTCGAGCCGACGAGGTTAAGCATGTCCTGAGTGACAAGCGGTTTGCTCGAATTGGTCAGCAATGGGCCGCGAAAGGTAGGAGCAAGCACCAGCGCTGTAGAGGTCAACAGCTTGCCGAGATCGGTGGCATCGATGCCGATCTGGCTGGCGGCGCGGGCGGTACTCACCATAGGCAAATATTGCGGAAAAGAGTACAGCGCCTCGTAGATGACGGGCGAATGATCGATTTTCGCCTGAAGCTGCGAGAAGTCCACACGGGCGGCGGCAAATTCCTGCTGCGCCTTGTGCAGACGGCCTGTATCAAGAAAACCGGATGGATGCGCTTTTACGCCGGTAAAAATGGTTTTCACATTGAGCAGATGTTGCAGGCCGCTATGCGCCTGGTTGCGCAGGTCTGAATAGGTCGCGTAGGCAGTCACACCAAAACCAACCGTGAAGCCCAGGGGAAGCAGGATGCCCAGCAACATGACGCTAAAAAGCGCGGCATGCATCATACGCGGCTTTTTGGGGCGCGCAGGTGGAGAAGCAGCCGGTAAACCTCCTGTAGCGCCGGAAGTGCCGCTTTCGGCTGATGTGACTGACATCGTTTTCATGCTCCAAATAAATAGTAACCAGTATAGATTTCAGAGATAATAGGAAGAAGATTCCCCCACCCTTAGTAGATAAGACGATTCAAAACGGCTGCTCGTTTCGCACTATTCCATTGTAGCACGAAAGCAGAAATTTGTCTTTTTACGATTACCATACTTGCGCTTTTCCAGCGTCATTAAGGTGTATCTGTGAAAAAGCTGAAAATCATACATACACAGGTACAATAAGGGGATGAGTCACTATACTTATCCTGGGGTGCTTCTTTTTGTTCAATATTGCTCAAAGAAAGGAATCTCATCATGTCCTGGAGGACACGCTTTTTCATGCTTGCGGCGTTGGTCTTTTCCGCGCTGCTCGTGCTGCCGGGTGTCACACATGCCGCTCCCCGGCAAACAGCGCTTCGCAACAACACGACCACCGTCAGCCTGGCCTTTACGGGATTGATTACTTCCGGGGCCAACTCGGGTACGGCGCTCACGGGCGGCCTCACAATTGGTATTCGCAGCGATGGTTTCTTCAATGGCAACTTCCACCTGCCTGATGGCACGCAGATTTCGGTCAGTGGCCGCGTCAGGTCGAATGGCAAGCTCAATATCACTTTTTACACGTCGAGCGGGCAGCCCTTCATCACTGGCCAGGGCCGCCTCAACGCGGCAGGTGAATATGTCGGGCCATTCCAGGTGTATAGCGGCGGGAAGCAGGTAGCATGGGGTATCTGGAGCGCGCTGCCCGTTGCCTCTCCCGATAAGGTGCTGGCGCTGGCCTTTGTGGGCACAACGACAAAAGGCCCGGACGCGGGTGTAAGCTACTCTGGCGCAATCGTGCTGAACAGTAGCACGCTGGTGGGTACGATGAATCTGCCAAATGGCGCGATTGTCGGCGTCACCGGGACATTGCTCTCTAATGGACACATCAAAGTGGTCTTTGATCTCGGTGGCGGCGCAAAGATCACGGGTTATGGCAAACCCACCGAGAACCCGGCGAACGGGCTGGACAAGGGCTTCAAAGGACCTTTCTATGGCCCGGTTTCCGGCGACATGGGCAGGTGGGTGGCCTACTTCTTCAACTTCTAAGGGCAACCAGTTCGCTTCCCAGGAGCTTAGGGGCGACCGAAAGCCTTCCTGGAACCAGTCCGAAAGCCACCCGCAAGGGGATGGCTCTATCATATGAGCCCGCTTGTAGAGCCATCCCCTTGCGGGTGGCTTTCTTGCCAGGATATGTCACCACATTCCTGGAGCTATTCCTATAGGATAACCTCTCCTCTCTATGCTATTATCTTCAAAGAGGAGTAAGCGCAGAAAGGAGCATTGCCGGTATGAGTTATCTCTGGAAAATCGATGATGGAAGTAAGATCAAGCTGAGTGACTACGACCCCGGAGATACATTTGGGCACAACGATAAGACGGCTGCTGAGAGCGAATTGAAAGACCTGAGCCATGAACTGAGCAAGCTCCAGGAATTGATGGCGGCGGCCCAGCATCACAGCATGCTCATCATCTTGCAGGGCATGGATACCAGTGGCAAGGATGGCACCATTCGCCACGTGCTTTCAAACGTCAACCCGCAGGGCTGCTACGTCGTGGCTTTTAAGGAGCCAACCCAGGAGGAGCTGCTGCATGATTTCCTGTGGCGCATTCACAAGGCGACACCGGCGCGGGGATTGATGGCCATTTTCAACCGCTCCCAGTACGAGGATGTGCTGGTCACGCGAGTACATCACCTGGTGCCGCAAGAAGTGTGGACACGGCGCTATAAGGAAATCAACCATTTCGAGCAACTGCTGGCGAACAATAACACGATTATCCTCAAATTCTTCCTGCATATCAGCTATGATGAGCAGGAACGCAGGTTGCTGGCGCGCGAGCAGGACAAGGACAAAGCCTGGAAGCTTTCGCTCTCGGACTGGGAAGATCGCAAATACTGGGACGCCTATCAGAAAGCCTACGAGGACGCCATTTCCGCTTGCAACTCGAAGGACGCCCCCTGGTATATCGTGCCCGCCAATCACAAATGGTATCGCAATCTCGCTATTGCCCACACGCTTGTGCATGTCATGCATCAACACAAGGACGAGTGGAAAGGGGAACTGGAGAAGCGCGGCAAGGAAGAGTTGCAGGAGATAGAGCAGGCGCGGAACAACAAACAAGGGGCAGGCAAGGCCGCAAGCGAGGGCTAACCTGCCTCCACATGTCATCCTGAGCGCAGCGAAGAATCTGCGGACGAGTGGACATCATCCAAAAGCGTATAGCCTTTCCATGTCATCCTGAGCGCAGCGAAGAATCTGCGGTCCCCACATGCGAATCGTCCGGCCAACGCGAGATCCTTCGCGGCGCTCAGGATGACAGACGAGAGGGGGGTTTTTCATCGCTTGCTACTACAGTTTGCGCGTGAGCCTGCGAGTGCGGGCAGGCGGCGGATAGTAGCTGGGCACGACGGAGATGATATCGCCGATACGTACCTGTACCTGTAAGTAGCGCGTGCCGGGGCGATGATACTGGGCAAACAGCATCAAGGCTTGATGAGCAATCACGTCTGCTTCATCGATGTGGCGCGAGAGAATCATCTGGCCGCCAAGCGTCTCCTCGGCGGAGGTGACGGCCATCTCCTCGCCATCATCGCCCAGCACCAGTTTGCGCGTTTCGCGGCGCATCATGCGGTTCGGCCAGAGAATCAGCGCGATTACGCGACCCTTGATGCGCTGCTCTCGCAAGCGCTCTCCCAGGTAGTCGGCCAGTTTGCGTATAGCGGCGCAGGTTTCATCGGCATCGGCGGCGTGATGGAAGCGCACGCGGGCGTTCTGGCTCTGAGGCGGCTTGTCGGGCACAACGAAGCTGCTATCCAGACCATTCGCAACCTGGAAAAGCCAGCCACCAAGCTGACCCAGGCGGCGGCGCAACCCTTCTTCAGTCAGCGCGGCAACCTGGGCAAAAGTCGTGATGCCAAAATCCTTGAGATGCGACACCATCTCCGCGACCGCCATCGCATCGACCTGCTCGCTTCTGCCCTCGACTTCGGGTGGGCGCGAGGCATGGCTATCCTGTTCGCCCAACTCTGGCAGGGCATTGGGCAGGCCCGCGCCAGCCGAACGCACTTGCAGCAGCATAGAGAGCGGCAAGGTCTGCACAAACGAGGCTTCGCGGCCCGGTGGAATATATAACACGCCCTGGCGGCCATCTTTGCGGCTCATCAGCGCGGCCAGTTCGGCAATCGCCTTGCCGTTTGCCACACCGACCAGCGCGGTCAGGCCCATTTCCGCGATTTCAGCGCAAAGACGCTCAGCCAGGACAACAGGCGTATCAAAGGGTATTTCACAGCCGCGCAGGTCAATAAAGGCATCGGCGATGGGCAGCGACTCGATGATGCGCGAGTAGGCCCGGTAGCGCTCCTTCAACTGCTGCAAGACCGGCTGGTAGCGATCATAAGACGCGGGCAGAAAATGCGCCCGGGGAGCAAGGCGATAGGCGCGGCGCAAGGGCATTCCGGCAATCACGCCGAGTCGCGCCGCCGCCGGTGAAACATCGATGACCCGCCCCGGCTCGTTTGGCCGCCCCGTACCCGTGCCCACGACAAAGGGCTGTCCGCGCAACGCTGGCTCGAACATCTCCTCTAACGTGCAATACAGGTGACGAATACGCGCGTGCATAATGCCCTGTCGCACACGAGTTCGTTCAGCAAGGCGCGCAGCTTCCTGCAAATCGGCGGGCAATCCAGAAGGCGGACGTTCGGTAGTCTGACCATTATTGGATGTAGGAATATTCAGATTATAATGCTGCATACTGCTCTTCTAGCGCTTCTTTGTTTTCTTAGATTATATCGCAAAACGTGCAATCTGTGGTATATACGAGCAATCGCTTACTAAATCCAACGTTTTTCACCGGTAACTTTGCACATGCTACTTATGGCATGGCTCACATCACCCCAAGAAAAGACGCGCAATTCCAATATTTTTGGAACAGACATTGGAGCAGAAAGCCACTCGCAAGGGGATGGCTCTACAGGCCGTTGCATATGGTAGAGCCATCCCTTTGCGGGTGGCTTTCATCCGAGTTCCTATTTTTTCGTCTATGGGTTATACTTAACAAGGTAGCCTTGTGTATTATCGTTCTCATCTATTCTTACCTGTTTACCCTTCAAACGGCAAGCAACCCCACCAGTACAAAGGAGACGCGAATATGCAACCCGAGGACAGGATCGATAAGTTCAATGAATCGGCCAAAAGAGCGTTGAGCCTGGCGCAAGACGAGGCGCTTCGCATGCAGCATAACTATATCGGCACAGAACACCTCTTGCTTGGTCTGTTGCGCGAAGAGGAGGGGATAGCGGCGAAGGTTTTGCAGGGTTTGGGTGTGGAAACGAGTAAAGTGAGACAGGCTGTAGAGTTTATCATCGGGCGCGGAGACAAAATAGTTATGAGCGAAATCGGCCTCACTCCGCGCTCGAAGAAAGTAATTGAACTGGGCATCGATGAGGCGCGCCGCCTGGGACATCATTATATTGGAACCGAGCATCTGCTGCTCGGGCTGGCGCGCGAGGGAGAGGGTATTGCCGTTGGTGTGCTGCAAAGCCTGGGCGTATCGCCTGACAATGTGCGACTCGCTACGCTGAAAGCACTTGGTGCCCCTGTTCCTGAAACGCTCATAGAGCATTCGCCAGAGAGCCAGGTAGAGGGAGCATCCCAAAGGGCAGAGCCAGTAGCTCAAACGACAGGTAGTAGCCGCTTTGATAAATTCACCGAACGGGCGCGCAGAGTATTTGCATTCGCGCAGGAAGAAGCCAGGCGCTTCCAGCATAATTTTATCGGTACAGAACATCTCTTGCTCGGGCTTATCCGGGACGGAGATGGAGTCGCTCTACGGGTGATGCGAAATCTAGGGATAGACCCGGCACAGGTACGCGAAAAGGTTGAGTATATTATTGGTCGGGGCGATAGAATTGTGCAAGGACAAATTGGACTGACCCCCCGCGCTAAGAAAGTAGTTGAACTCGCTGTAGACGAGGCGCGCAGGATGAATCATCATTACATTGGGACGGAACACCTGCTCCTCGGATTGGTGCGCGAAGGCGAGGGCATTGCTGCAGGCGTATTGGAAAGCCTGGGGATGAACCTGGAAAAAACGCGCCGAGAGATAAGAAAGGTGCTTGAAGCGGGATAATCCTGCAGGGACGCGATTGATCGCGTCCGCCCCGGCACGCACGCCAGATCAGAGTGGACGCGATCAATCGCGTCCCTACAGGCACAATGCATCATGACAGGTGTTACGAGAGACCCATCTGTTTGCGCGCTTCCTCAAGTTGCGGATAGAGGTGGTAGACCTGGATGTAATTGCCAGAGGGGTCTTTGGCTGTGAACATGCGACCAGCGCCCATATCCATAACCTCACCCAGAATCTCGACCGACTTTGACTGCCAGTCGCGATAGACCGCGTCGGCATCCTCGACCGCGAAGCCAAGAATGATCCCACCACGCGCCACGGGAACGCCGTAGGTTGTCTGGTTGGCATCTTGCAGGGCGATGTCGGTAGCACCGGATTTGGAATGCAGGTAGACGAAGCTGTCATCGGGTGAGGAAAGTTGCTGGATAACTTCAAAACCCAGCAGGTCGGTATAGAATGGCCTGGTGCGGGGCATGTCATTCACGAGAATCATGGCAAGACCTAAATGCGACATGCGAGTGGCCCTCCTTCGTGCTGTCTGTTTCTGATTTCTCAGCGACGTTTTTTACACTGACAGTATACTCTCCTCGCGCCAATAAAACTTCTCGAATCTTGCGCTTTACGAAAGTTCAGGGAAAGTTTCCCTTTCTGTAGGGACGCGATTCATCGCGTCCACCCAGGTGAATCGACGCGAACAGCCAGACGCGATGAATCGCGTCCCTACAGAATTTTCCCTTTTTATTTTGTGAAGGTTCATAAAAGTCCTACGTCCAATTCAGAAAATGCAGCAAATCACCCAAAACAAAGCGCTGGCGAATGAAATGGCCGTTCTGAACGGCAAAGTCGTATTCGCGCTGGCTGATCGGCGGGTCTAATTGCTCGGGGGTGAGAGGCGCGCCTGATTGTTCCAGGATGCGGCGCACGATTTCGGGGCCGCGCACGAGCGAGGCGAGTTTGGGACGATGGATGGCCTGCCAGTTGGCGCAGAATTGCTCGAGGCGGGGGCGATTCTGCCGCCAGAGGGCGAGCTTCTTGCTGTAGTCACTCCAGCATTCCTGGGCCATTGCGCCGCTCGGGTCGATTCGTGAAAAGGTGTTGCGAATATAGATGCGCAACTTTGCCTCGTCGGGATAGCAGGCGTCGAAGTTGACTGACATGGGGTCGAACGTATTCAGGAAGCGCTGGTAGAGGTCGGCGGCGGTGAGCGTGGCGACACCAACCTGCGCCCCATGCAGGGCGATGGGGCGATGGTAGTGATCGGCAATCATATCCAGCACATGTGAGGTCACGTGTTCGGTGCCAGAGATGGGCGCAGACATATTGACAATGGATTGCGCGATGCCAGCCAGCAGCAGGGCGCGAGCAACAACGGACTCTCCCTCGAATGAACGCTGCGCGATGTTGTCAGCCTGGGCCAGCAAAATCTCGTCCAGGTTGCTGAGCAAGGCCAGAGGAATTTCGCTATAGAAATCGACCATGCCGAGCGCGCTGGCAAGATACCAGTCACCATAAGCCACGAAACGGGCGCAGCAATCGCCTACTCCAGCGACGGTCAACTCATCAGGGGCCGAGGCAAGCGCGCGCAGGTCGGAGATAATGGCTGTGGGATAGCGCGAGGGAACGGTACGCTTGACGCCATCTTTGAGCAACACGGCCATGCTGGCGGCATAGGCTGTAACCGAATTGGCAGTCTGGACGCAGACATAGACGCTGCGGGGGCGATCAGGATGGCGCTGGTCGTAGAGGTAGGCTCCATGCTTGGCGATATCGGTGATGGTGCCGGAACCTATGGCAACCAGTGCCGCTCCCGGATGGTCTTCTAGATAGTCCCGCACGCTTTCGACATGATCGAAAGCAGCATGCACCAGCCCATATTCGTCTCCCTCAAGGTGCAGAGCGGTCTCGTTGTATCCGGCCACATAGAGCAAATCACGCGCATAATACTTCAGATCAACGTCATCGCGCAGCATCAACGTGTCGTCAATCAGCACCAGAACGCTGCTGCCTGGAGGGACGCCTGCGCGCTGCAAAACCGACGGTAGTTCGTGCAGGACATCAGGGCCGATAAGAACTTCGTCAATCTCCACCGGACGCAGTTCGCCTCGTGGGTCTTCCTGGCTGGCGAGCCAGCGTTTCAGGCCGGGCAGGTCGGCAGGGTCTACGGGAAACGTGGGGGTGGTCATCGATGGGCCGCCTTTCTAAATGGTTCTTGCAGGGCATCATAGACATCGCGATAGAGTCCGTATGCTTCGTCATACACCTGGTGATGGGCGGGATTCGGTTCAATCGTGGAGACGATTTCTATCACGGCATTGGCAGCTTCACGCAGGTTAGCGAAAAGGCCTGCCGCGACTCCGGCCAGCATGGCAGCCCCAAGCGCCGTCGTCTCTAATTCGCGCGGCACGCTCACAGGCAGACCCGTCACGTCGGCCTTGATTTGCAACCAGAGGCGGCCACGCGCTCCACCAGCAACGGCGCGAATCTCACGCGGGTTCAGGCCAATCGCTGCCATACGATCCACGTTGTCTTTTAAGCCGTAAGCGGTGCCTTCGAGAATGGAACGCACCATGTGACCACGATTATGCGCGAGGCTCAAGCCAAAAAAGACGCCACGCGCATCGGCGTTCCAGGTGGGGGTCATGGCACCACTGAGGCAGGGCAGAAAGATCAGGCCTTCTGCTCCGGCTGGCGCTGCTGCTGCTTCCATGTTGAGCAGTTCGTAGGGGCTGATGCCGCGCCGGGCAGCTTCTGCGCGTTCGTGCAGCGCAAGCGTGTCGAGAAACCAGCGATAGCTGCCGCCGGAGACAAAGCCAGGATTTTCGATCAGCCACGCGGCGGGGTCAGCATGGCAATGTGTCTCTAACAGGCCGCCTTCGTCAAAGACGGGCGTTGATGCGACCGCGCAAACCGGTTCAGCGGTGCCGTTGATGTCACAGACGATGCTGCTATCAGTCACGCCCGCCCCAACACAGGCCGCGTGTTCATCGCCGCTACCTACCGCGACCAGCGTTTTCGTTGACAAACCGAGACGCTGCGCGGCTGAGGCGGTAAGCGTGCCTATTACTTCGGTAGCGCCTGCGACACGGCCTAAACGCTGCTCGTCGAGGCCGGTGTTTTGCAGCATGAATTGCGACCAGGTTTTGGTTTTCACGTCGAGCAGCAGCGTGGAAGAGGCATTGGAGAAATCGACGACGGCTTCGCCCGTGAGGCGATAGGCCATGTAGCTGCCGGGAAGCAAGAGATAGCGTGATTGTTGAAAGATACGCGGCTCATTGTCGCGCACCCAGAGCATTTTGGGCGCGACGTGCGAGGAATCGAGATTGGCTCCCGTCAGGGAAAACAGGGCATCGGGCGCGATGTGCTGCTCAAGGACATCGCATTGAGCGGTGGCGCGGCGGTCAAGCCAGATGATGGCGGGGCGCAGCACGCGATCATCCTGGCTCACGCAGACCAGCCCATCGACCTGACTGCCGAGCGCCAGGGCAAGCACATTTTCAGGGGAAACACCTGAGTCCTGCATCACCTGTTGAACGGTGGTGACAAGCGCCTGCTCCCAATCGGCGGGGTCTTCTTCGGCCCAGTTCGGAGCAGGATAGCGCGGGTCATAGGCGGCGTAGGCGCTTGCGACAACCTTTCCACTGTCATCGAGCAGGACGGTCTTCATGCCCTGTGAGCCGACATCCGCGCCGATTACATAGCGTCTCATGAAGCTGCCACCGTTTCTTTCAGTTCTCTCAAGGCATCACGGGCGCTCCATTTCTCACGAATGACACGGCAGAGGGCGCGGGTCATCGCCATCGGATTCTTGTGCTGGAAGATATTGCGCCCGACAGAGCAGCCTATCGCGCCCACCTCAACGGCCAGTTGCATACGGGTGAGCAGTTCTTCGTCTGAAACGAGTGTGCCGCCAGCAACGACGACCGGCACCTTCGCGGCGCGCACGATTTTTTCAAACGAGGATTGATCGCCGCTCCAGTTGACTTTGACAATATCAGCACCCAGTTCGGCACAGAGGCGGGCATTGCGCAGCAGATATTCAGGACCAAAGGCCGCCCCTGCTTCGTTGAGGGACTGATAAGCGTTGGGAAACTCGGCCTCGGCAATGAAAGGCATGCCCCAGGTATCGCAGGCTTCCCCGACCTGCGAGGCATATTGAATCATTTCAGATTCGTTCTCGCCAGCCAGCGCCACGTATACGACTACGGCATCGGCTCCCAGGCGCATAGCCTCATCCACCGAACCGATTGGCGTAACGACTGCACCCTGGGGCCTGCCTGCCGCCGAGGCCGAGAGCATGAGCGCGAGCGAGGTTGTAGGAGTAAATTCATCGACAACCTGACGGGCTATGCCGCGCCCCAGCATGAACACATTGGCCCCGCCAGCAATAGCTTCTCGCGTGCGCTGGCGCGTATCAAACAGGCCATCCAGGAAACGAGGAGAGGTCATACCGTGATCGAGGGCGCAGATGATGCAGGAGCCATAGCGCGGCTCAATGAGACGTTTCATACGTATGGTTTTTCCGAGGCTCATGGCGGGAGTACTCCTTCCGTTGCTTCTTGCCTGCCCGGCTACAAGAATAGAAATGCGGCTATTTATGACGAGTATAACGGTTGAGATAGCAAGCGTCAATGTACAATCATGCGGAATATGTTGGAGCAACCAGTACAATGTGTATAAAAGATACTATTTTTGAGGTGTGGAAGGGATATGTCTATATGAAACAACAACATCTTGAGAAAAATGATGCGCAAAAATCGAAAAAGGCAACTTCAACCTCGGTGCAGGAACCAGTTCCCGCTGAGAACGTGAGTTTAAAGCAGGGGGAGCCGCATGCGGCGGCAAACAAGGACGAACAGGCCTCCCGCCTTGCCGCAACCAGTGGATTGGCGGTGATTATCGGGCAACTGGTGGCCTATTTTCATGACCGGGCGGATATCGATGATCTGGATGTCTTGAGCTTCAGCCTGCATCACCTGTTCTGTCGCGTCGATTTCCTGTACAGAAACGCCCTGCCAGTGCTTGCGGAACTGACAACAGGCATCCAGGGAAAAGCAAAAGAGAAGCTGCATATTCGCCAGCGCCAGCAGGTCTGGTCGCAGCTACAAAGCATCAACCGCACACTTGATCGCATGGAACCGCTCTGCCACCTGCTCAGCGATGCAACGGAATGCATTTTGGATAGTTTAGATACGACGAGCGAGATTTTCGCGGTGGAACCGAATGGCGTGGATACGCAGGCGGCTCAGCACTCTGCCGAGCAGTCCCTACTCGCCATTGACCAGGAACGCTGGGATCAATCCTTTCATGCTGTGACACAGAGCCTGTTGAACTGGCAGGGGCATCAGCGCGTCCTTCCCGCGTTCGCGGCGCAATTTACCGGTACGCTGCCAACCGTGTCCGGGCTGGTCGAATTAGACGCCGCCTTTGCGACCATCCTGGATTGCGCAGGGGCCATTTTTGGCGATATTCTGCCCAGCTTCCGGGCCATCCTGGTCGGCGATGATACGGCGGTTGCCGCGCACCTGTTCGACTTGATGCAGCAGTCCGATCAGCTGCTGGTGCAGTTTGATACCACGCTCGCGCCCATGAATACGCTCATCAAGCATTATGCCATCAACAACGATTAGAAACTAAAAAAGTCAAAGTATCTTAACGTCGAACAGTAGGTTTTAACAGAAATATAACCGTATTGACATAAATTCCCTATTGGTTCCTGTGTATGATACATATACCCCCCGAAAGGACAAAAAAAACAGAAGGAACTAGAGGATGGGCCACAACACAATTATGCTTCCGCTGAGGGAACAGGCAACGACAGGCTACACCTTTGAAACGGTCGAATCGCTCACATCGATTACAGCCGCCGCCGAGCAGCTAGCGCAGGCAGGTAACGGACAAATGGCTCTGGTCGTCATCAAGCTTGGATTTGACCATCCAGAGGGAAAGACCAACGGGCATGCTCTACACACAGCAGACAAGAGCAGCGCTTACCTGCTCAACAGCCTGCGCCCGCACGCGCGTAAGACTGACGGCGTCTTCCTGCTCGCCCACACGATGTATTTCCTGCTGCGGGGAGCCAACCTGCAAGGGGGAGAGATTGTACAAAATCGCCTGTGGGAGGTACTACTGTGGCAGGTACACAACCTGACCGGCGCGGAAGCGTTACGCCCATCTCTCATGTCTATAGGACATAGCGCCTACGGCGCAGAAAATAACGACATCAATACAGCTTTCGAGGAAGCAGGCATAGCCCGCCTTCGCATCGATAGACGACAGCCTGAGCAATCCGCGCGTAAAGTAGCAGCCCAGCAAGCTCATATAGGGGAAGCGCAAGACGCAGATGAAGCCTTACCAGCCCTGGCGCGCAAACTCGGCATTCCCTATCTGACGCTTCTCCCACGTAAAATGCCCGCACAATTACAGCGATTGGTGAAACCACAACTGGCGCTAGAGTTGCGCTGTTTCCCGCTTGGACGAGAGCGCAACACACTCACCGTCGCCATGCCCGACCCACAAGATGCTTCGGTATTAGAGCGCCTGGAACGAGAGACAGGCATGCAAATTTTTCCAGTGCTGGCTCCGCCGGAGACGATTCAGAGGGCGCTGGAACAGTTGGTGTAACATTATTGATGAGTTTATTCCCATTCACACAGGGTAAGCGGCAGATGTTTGTGGGGAGAGGTTCCGGAAGCCACCCGCATGCGGGTGGCTTCCGTCGCTTGTCCACAGGGTGGCTTTCGGCTCCCACACATCCATTCACCCCCATCATAATGATACTCCCATATCCATTCACATCCATCATAATGACACCTGCACATAGGCCTGCTATAATACGAAAGACGATTCGGGCAAATTTTTTTTGCGCTGAAAGTCTACTCCATATGTTAAAAGGAGAATATGGGTTTTATGAGAATTCTGGTTACCGGTGGGGCTGGTTTCATCGGGTCGCATATTGTAGATCAGTGTGTTGCCGCGGGACACGAGGTCGCGGTTGTAGATAATTTGTGGAGCGAGGGAGGCGGAAAAGAACAAAATCTCAATCCTGGCGCGCATTTCTATCGCGCTGATATCACAGACGAAGCTACCCTGCGCAGCATTTTCGATGAGGTGAAGCCACAGATAGTCAGCCACCAGGCGGCACAGCATAGCGTTGCCATCTCGACAAAATACCCGCAGTTAGATGCGAAGGTCAATGTGCTTGGCCTGCTCAACGTGCTGAGCAACTGTACGCGCGTCGGCACGCGCAAAATCATCTTTGCCTCGTCCGGCGCGACCTATGGCACGCCCGCCAGCCTTCCCATTACCGAGGAGACGCCGCAGCGTCCCGAGTCGCCCTACGGCATTACAAAAATGGTGGCCGAACACTACCTGCGCTACTGGCACGAGGCCAACGGGCTAAACTATACCGCCCTGCGCTACGGCAATGTCTATGGGCCACGCCAGGACCCCAACGGCGAGGCAGGAGTGATAGCCATCTTCGCCAAACGCTTCCTCAATCACGAGTCAGTGCGCATCGATTGGGATGGAGAACAGAAAAAGGACTACGTGTACGTAGAGGACGTTGCACGTGCTAATGTGCTGGCGATGGAGCGAGGAGACAACGATATCTTCTGCATCGGCACCGGACACGGCACCTCAGTCAACGAAATCTACCGTATCCTGGCCGAGATCACCGGCTATAAGCCTGAAATTGTGCGCTCGCCCAAACGCCCTGGCGATATCTACCTGGCCTACTTCGATTGCCGCAAGGCCGAGGAGAAACTGGGCTGGAAGCCGCAAGTATCGATTCGAGAAGGCATCGAGAAGACGGTGGAGTTCTTCAGAGAGCAAATGTAAACGAATTGGCTCTCACTATATGAAGAATGTTGATTAAATAATAGAAGATACCCTTGTAGGGACGTGATTCATCGCGTCCACACCGGCGCATTGGTACGCACGACAAGCGGGGTGGACGCGATGAATCACGTCCCTACAACCATCTACCCCTTTATAGAATCAGTTCGTTCCCGCCAAAGCCAGCGTTTCAGCATATACGCGGATGATTTCGCGCATGTGGCGCGTAATTACATGGGCTAAAATCATGTGCGCGTCCTCTTCCTGCTCGATGTTCTGGCCGGGAGCAAGCACGTAGGCATCGACCATCTGTTTGAGTTTGCCGCCTCTGGCTCCCAGGAGGCCGATGGTTGAAGCGCCGACTTTTTTGGCCAGTTTTACGGCGTTGATGACGTTTTGCGAATTGCCGCTGGCGCTGATGCCGATCACCACATCGCCCGGCTCGATCATATTCGCCAGTTGCTCCTCAAAGATGTGTTCGTAGTGGGTGTCGTTGCTCCAGGCGGTAATCAAGGGCACGTGGTCGGTCAGTGAAATGGCTTTGAGGCGGGGCGCGCCCGGCATAATGGTATTCTTGGCAAGGTCAAGCGCGAAATGCGAGGCGGTGGCCGCGCTCCCGCCATTGCCCATGACGAAGATACGATGTCCCTGATAGTACGCTTCTTCCAGAAGGCGCAAGGCTTTTTCGAGGTCGGACAGCGAGATGGCTCGCATCATTTGTTCAAGCTGTGTGAAGTAGGTAGTGATTGTATCCAAGTGCGTTATCCTTCTTGCTTTAGACTGAACGAGGCGGCAGCAGCGCTTCGGGGGTTGGAAATGTGGAGTAAGGAGCCACCCAGAGGTTGCTGAAATTGGCGACGTTGAGCAGGACCGTCCCGCCCTGGTTATCGAAATGGAAATTCATGCGCTTTAAGCCGTGTTCCTCTAACGCCCGAGTGACAGCCTGCTGGTATTCCTCGGTGCAATACAGCATTAAGAAGCCGCCGCCGCCCGCGCCAGTAATCTTGCCGCCGGACGCGCCTTTTTTCAACGCAAGTGCATAGCATTCGTCGATAAAGCCAGTTGAAAGGCCGGGAGCGAGACGCTGTTTCTCTTGCCAGGAATAATGAAGCAAACGCGCAAATTCGTCCAGGTCGCCTTTTTCCAGGCAAGCCTGCACCTGGACCGCCACCTGCTTGATATTGTGCAGCGCCTGCAATACAGCATCGTCGCGGTCTTCGGTGGACTTGCGCTGGTGCTTCAAAATCGAAGTGGACTCGCGAGAACTGCCCGTAAAAAAGAGCATGAGGCGGCTTTCAAGCTTCTTGCGCACATCTGCCGCGACTTTGAGCGGTTCGACGGAGACGCCCTCGCTCGTGAAGGTGATTTTATTCAGGCCGCCAAAGGCCGCCGCGTATTGATCCTGCTTGCCGATAGGCATGCCCATTTTGGTGATCTCGATATACGAGGCAAGTTCAGCCACCTGCTGTTTGGTCATGGGCTGCTCTACCAGGGTCGAGATAGCGCGCACCAGGGTGACGGCAGCCGCGCTGGAGGAGCCTAATCCAGTGCCAGGGGGAACTTCGCTGGCAACAAAGAGATTGATGCCGCGCCGGATGCCAAAATGGTGCAGGATGGCTTTCGGCAGCGCCAGGTCGCCATCCCAGAACAGGTCATCATAGGGAGAATGTCGGAAAAGAGAACGATAATCGGCAGAGATAACTTGAAGATCATCTGAGTCGTCAGTGGTAATAATCGCATAGAAGTATTTATTAATAGCAGTACTGATGACCAGCCCACCATATTTTGCATAGTAAGCCTCGAGATCTGTGCCACCACCCCCAAAACTAATACGCATCGGCGCTCTGGCAATTAACATAGTGTCTCTCCTACATGATTTTCATACATAAACGTATAGATACCAGGATGGTCGTAGTTTGTCAAGCCTCAAGTAGCTGTCATGCTGAGCGCGGCGAAGCATCCGGGTATGGCCGACAGGGGATGCTTCGCTGCGCTCAGCATGACAGCCGGGATATCAGCATGACAGTCGAGGTCGCTTAACGAAGTTTGACAGACTGGTAGGGGCATCTCGTGGTTGACATACCCCTTACTCCTTTTACGCTACAGGTTGGCGCATGGCTTCAATAAGCACCTGAGCCACCTCGGGCCGGGAGAACTCGCGAGGGGGCATCTGTCCTGCTTGCAGCATCTGGCGCACCTTCGTGCCGCTCAACGTCACGTGATCTCCAGCGCCGTGAGGGCAGGTCTTGGATGAGGCCATTGAATCGCACTTGCGGCAGAAGAAGGTGTGATCGAAGAACATGGGAGTGATTCCCAGTTTGGCCGGGTCAAACTCGGCAAAGATGTGATGGGCGTCATAGGTGCCGTAGTAGTTGCCTACGCCAGCGTGGTCGCGCCCGACAATGAAATGCGAGCAGCCATAGTTCTTGCGCATGAGTGAGTGGAAGATGGCTTCACGCGGGCCAGCGTAGCGCATGGCGGCTGGCAGCACGCCCAGGATCACGCGGTCAGCGGGATAGTAGTTTTCCAGCAGCACTTCATAGCAGCGCATGCGCACATCGGCGGGAATATCGTCGCCTTTGGTGTCGCCGACCAGCGGGTGCAGGAAGAGGCCATCCACCGTTTCCAGGGCGCACTTCTGAATGTATTCGTGGGCGCGATGCACCGGGTTGCGGGTCTGGAAGCCCACCACGCGCTTCCAACCGCGCTCCGCGAACAGTTGGCGCGACTGGCTGGGCGTGTAACGATACCGGGCAAAGGCCTGAGGCTGCAAGTTCAGCACGCGCACCGGGCCACCGAGGAGCGTATCGCCCTGCTGGTACAGCACCTTGACGCCAGGATGAGCCTCTTCGGTGGTGCGATAGACTTTGCTGGCCTCGTGCTGCTTGTCGTAGCCATACTTCTCAGCGATGGTCAGGACCGCCTGCACCTCGCCAGCCGCGTTCACCAGTGCCACCTGCTCGCCTTCTTTCAGGCTCTCGGCCTGCTCGCCTGCAACAGGCAGCGTAATAGGAATCGACCAGGGCAGACCGTTGGACAGGTGCATGTCATTGACCACGCCCAGGTAGTCCCGGCGGGTCATAAAGCCATTCAAGGGGCTATATGCGCCGTTGGCAAGCATCTCAAGATCGGCCAACTGCCGGGAACCAACGGTAATTTGTGGCAGGCCTCGGGCGAGATCGAGCAATTCCGCTCGTTCCCGCTCGCCAGCCAGGTTGATTATCAGCGCTCCGCCATGAGGAGCAATTAATCCGTTCTCCATTGTCTTTTACTTTCTAGTCTCTGCAATCACAGGTAACCAAGAGCAGTCAGGCGGTCGGTGACAACCTGCTGCTCAGAGGCTTCTTCCGGTTCGAGATAACCGAGTTCTTCCAGCTTGGCGAAGATGCGCACCACGCTTTCCTCGACGCTCTCTTTGTCGGTCTCGATTACCAGTTCGGGATGCTCCGGCTCCTCATAGGGGTCATCGACGCCGGTGAAACCCTTGATCTTGCCTTCGTCCACCAGTTTATAGAGGCCCTTGACGTCGCGCTGGCGGCAGACTTCGATGGGGCATTTAACATAGACTTCGACGAAGTTCTTAATCTCGTTGCGCGCCCATTCGCGTGCCTCGCGATAGGGGGAGATGGCAGCCGAAATGCAGACCACGCCGTTGCGCGTGAGCAGACCGCACACGAAGGCGATACGCTTGATGTTGGTGTCGCGGTCCTCGCGGCTGAAGCCCAGGCCCTTGCTGAGATGGGTGCGCACCACGTCGCCATCCAGCACCTCTACCTTGCGACCGCGAGCGCGCAGGCGCTGTTCGACGATTTCGGAAAGCGTACTTTTACCCGCGCCAGAGAGTCCGGTAAACCAGATCGTGAAACCAGTGTCTGTATGAGCCATGCGTAAATGTTTCCTCCAGATGTTCTTTCATTCAACAGGTTATTAAAACGCTTTGCCCTGCATATCGGCAGGAACAGGAACGCCGAGTTGCTGCAAAATGGTGGGGGCCATATCCATCAATTGCAGGCCATGCAGTTCGCGCCCACCCACGCCCTCGTCTACGGTGGGATCGTGCTTGATGACGATGCCAAACTGGGCGTGATTGCAGTCATCGGGGCCGGTATCATTCTCAAAGGTGTAGATCGAACCATGTCCAACGGTCCCGACCGAGCGCCAGAAGAGGTCGCCAAAGTAGACAATCAGGTCTGGCGGCACGCCGTTACACTCTTGATAGACGTCCTGCGGCTTGTAGACGGTGGTGCCGATATTGACACCGTCGGGGTCGACGATAGCTTCCAATCTGGCTTTCACTTCGTCACGCAGTGCCTCATACTCGGACGGCTTGACAATGCCCTGCGGCTCGCGTCCTTCAACATTGAAAAAGATACGCGCATAGTAGCCGCCATCGCCCCATACTCTGGTCTTGCTCCAATCGATTTCGCACTTCTCAATCGCGGTGAGCGAGGTGGGCATCGATTTGAGGGTCAGATAGCCCTCTTGTATGAGCCACTCGTTGACGCAGATACCACCGTCCATCTTCTTGGCTCCGTGATCGGAGACGATAAAGACGGTCGTATCATCCAGGTCCACCAGGTCGAGAATCTGCCCAATCTCGTTGTCGAGATAACGGTAGTAATTGTAAATGCTCTGATTATAGGTGGGATGGACTTCGTATTTATGATGAGTGGGATCGTGATACTTCCACATACCATGATGAATGCGGTCGGTTCCCATCTCGACAAACATGAAGAAGTCCCAATCCTTCTCAACCAGCCACTTTTTGACCAGTTTGAAGCGCTTTTCAGTCATCGTATAAATCTGGCGCAGCAGGTAGTCCTTGTCATTGGTGCGGAAATTGGGCACATCCACCAGGTATTCGCCGACAATGGATTCGATCTCCTGCATGGCGGAGGCCGGATAGGTGTATGGTCGCTGCGGATTCGAGGTTGAGGGGGAGAGGAAGCAGCCCACCTGAATGCCGTTGACCGGCTTCGGAGGATAGGTCTGCGGAACGCCAATGGTGATCACTTTTTTTCCCGCCCGCGAAAGAATATCCCAGACGCGGTCCGTTTTCACAGAATTGGAATTGGCCAGCGTATACTTGTCATATGTAAAATCGCCGCGATTGCGAAAGCCGTAGAAGCCAAGCGTACCGGGGTCCTTACTCGACATCATCGAACTCCAGGCGGGAACGGTGATGGCGGGAATACAGCTTTCCAGCTTGCCCCACGCGCCATGATCCATCACGCGCTGGAAATTGGGCAACTCCGCGCGCCACTGGTCAAATACCAGTTCTGGTGGGGCGCAATCCAGGCCAATCACCAGCACTTTCTTTCGTCGATTCATAAGCATCTGCCTTTCAATGTACTTTTATGAGAGTATTCATTCGTCACAACGAGAGCAAGCATAGCATTGGAAAGAGTGAATTGCGTTATCAAATAGTAAAGATGTGGTTGCAAGTTATCTCTCCCCGGTTATGCTTACTCAACTTTTCGCTGTAACACACGTACTTAAAACAAAAACAATACCTGTTGCTCTCTTGAACCCGATTTATCTCTTACGCTTGCTTCATCGCTCGCGCTGGCACCGATTGATAGCGTTCGCCATCATTGTAACACGTGTTGCAAGAGTGGGAACGAAAAACAGCAAAAAATGGCTATCTTGACCATGATAATTGAAACATATGTCACAATAAAAGTTGTTGACAACAACTTTCGCTTACTCCTGTTCGTCTGGGTAATAATGCTTACTAAAAGTAATCGGCAGACATATGAAAGCCTGTACCTGTTGCACAGTTCACATCGCAAGTGTAACAATTGTAATAGCAAACCAGCAGAAAAGGGGGTATAGTTAGACCAAGCATTGAAAGACTCATGCGTTCGGATATGTGATTGTATTCGGTTCAGAAAGGAAAATCCTGAATGTCAGCCAACAAAAAAGTGCGTGTCGGTATCATCGGCGTAGGTAACTGCGCGAGTTCCCTCGTTCAAGGGGTGCAGTACTACCAGAACGCCCAGCCAGATGATTTTATCCCCGGTTTGATGCATGTCAACCTGGGTGGATATCATATACGCGACATCGAATTCACCTGCGCCTTTGATATTGACCAGAACAAAGTGGGAAAGGATATCAGCGAGGCGATTTTCGCTCCACCCAACAACACCTACCGCTTCTCGGATGTGCCGAAGCTGGGGGCGAAAGTCTATCGCGGTATGACCCACGATGGACTGGGCAAATACCTCTCACGCGTGATTACAAAAGCGCCCGGTTCGACAGACGATGTGGTAAAAATCTTGCAGGATACGGGCACCGACGTGGTGATTAACTACCTGCCGGTCGGCTCGGAGACGGCGACCAAGTGGTATGTCGAGCAGGTGTTGCAGGCAAAAGTCGGCCTGGTCAACTGTATTCCGGTCTTTATTGCTCGCGAAGCGTTCTGGCAGAATCGCTTCAAAGAGGCGGGACTGCCGATTATCGGAGACGATATCAAGAGCCAGGTCGGCGCGACCATCGTGCATCGCAAGCTTGCCCGCCTGTTCCGGGAGCGCGGCGTGAAGCTCGAGCGCACCATGCAGCTCAACGTCGGCGGCAACACCGACTTCTACAACATGCTCGAGCGCGACCGCCTGGAGTCCAAGAAGATCAGCAAGACCAACGCCGTGACCAGCCAGTTGGACTACGAACTTGGTGAGGACAACGTACATATCGGCCCCTCGGATTACGTGGCCTGGCTGTCAGACCGCAAGTGGGCCTATATCCGCCTGGAAGGCCGCACCTTTGGCGATGTGCCGCTCAACGTGGAACTGAAGCTGGAAGTGTGGGACTCGCCAAACTCGGCGGGCGTGGTCATCGACGCGGTACGCATGATTAAGCTCGCCCTTGATCGCGGCATCAGCGGCCCCCTGATGGGACCCAGCGCCTACCTGATGAAATCCCCACCGGTCCAATACTCCGACGACATGGCGCGTGATATGACCGAGCAGTTCATCCTGGACGACAGCATGGCGGATTCTAAGAAGGCCGAGGCTGTGGAAAAGGCCAACGGCCATAAAGCAGAGGTGCCTGCTGAGTAAAGACGGATAACGGAAGAGCCGGAAGACACTCCCCGTTGGGTGTCTTCCGGCTCTATGCGACTAGATGCGCAAATCTGATATACCCCCTTTCATACCTGCGGTGCTGGCGTATTTGGCCTCGGCACCTGCGATGCTGCCTTGAGCAATTCTTCACGCACGATGGTGATCTCAGGGGGGGCGGTAATGCCAATCTTCACGCGATCGCCTTCTACGGCCAGCACCGATACCACAATAACACCATCCAGGATGATGTTCTCACCAACTTTTCGCCGCAATACAAGCATACTTACGCATTCCTTTCGTCAGAAGTACCTGTTTCATCCAGGCCGAGCATCTTTCTTGCAATCGTTTCGCTCTCTGGCTGGAAGATGCCTGCTGCCACCTGCGAACGCAGCCTGCGTACCTTTGCCTCGCGCAATTCATCCGACATACAATCAGGTCTACCGGATAGTAAATACGCTCCACCCTGAGCAGCGACCAGACCAAGCGCAATCAGTACCTGCATTTCTTCCGGCAATTCGGGTTCGCTATTTTGATCTACCGGAGACATCTGCATCGTTTTCAAAGCCCTGGTAATATCCTTTTTCATCCGGTTCCTTCGCATCTCAGATATTTCAGCCAGGAGAGCTGAAATATCACTCTTCAAACAATGTCGTTATACGTTACGAACCTTCTGGCTCGCTTCCAACGTCGCGCGCGGCCTTTTCGCAGCCTTCACCTTCCCTAGATTCAGGGCTGTGCGCAGGCGCAGGACGGCCTGCATATGCAACTGGCAGACGCGCGACTCTGACACCTGCATAATCCTGCTAATCTCCTTCATCGTCATTTCTTCCTGATAATAAAGGGCCAGCAGCATACGTTCGCGAGAAGGTAGCTGATCAAGGGCCTTGCTCAGCAGGTGTAGTAGTTCCTGCTGTTCTACCTGCTCGGCGGGTCCCGGCGAACCGAGATCCTCTAATAAATCGGCCAGCGAGGTGACGCCATCCTCTTGCGGCAGGGAGCCAAGTGGAGCATCCAGAGAAAGTACCAGCGTACCCGCTTCTTGCAGCATCTGACGATAGCGGTCGATTGGGACATTTAACTCGGCTGCAACCTCCTGCTCCTTCGCGGGCCGCCCCAGACGTTGTTCGAGGGCGGCCAACGCGCCCTCAATCTGGCGCACACGAGCCACCGCCGAACGCGGGAGCCAGTTCAGAGACCGCAACTGGTCGATAACCGCTCCGCGAATGCGAGCAGTCGCGAAAGCCTCAAACCGGATACCTCGTGAGGGGTCAAAGCGATCAATGGCATTGATCAGTCCAATCACACCATAACTCATGAGGTCATCCTGGTCGATGATGGTAGTGGTTGGTATGCCAAGCCGACCTACTACAAACTTCACCAGTGGTGCATACTCCACGATCAACTCCTCACGCAAGGCCGGATCGCGTGTCGCAACAAACTCCCTCCAAACACGATCTACACCTGTAGATGTCGTCATAATTCTTCCTTACTAGAGAAGATCCCTTCCTGTTCCAATCCTGTGTTTACGGCCAAACGCCCGTCATTTCCCCGCTATCCACTTTCCCCTCACCTGCAATCAGTGTAGCGAGGCAGGCTGACAGGCGATATTGACATTGGTTGGTTGTTTCTTTACCAGAAGTCCCTAACAAGCAGGCGGCCTATTGGACAGCATGAGAAAACCGATGTAGAGCAGTAGAAACTGTTTGCAAATTCTTTCACTACTTCTGAGGAGCGCCAGGTTATGAAAAACAACCCACTAGAACATAATGAGCGAAGCATTCAGCATGCCGAATTGAAAGCACAGACTGCGAATATATCTTCTGAACAACAGGTTCAAATAGCGCATCTGATTGGCAAAGGTTTCTCCTGGGAAGAGGCTTTGAATATGATTTCCCTGCGCGAACATCTCTATGAAAATGCCGAGATGCGCCAGCGTATAGCAGAGAATATATATATGCAATTCGCGCGCTGGCTCTACGAGCAGGGGGAGTTGAGCGAGTAATTGGGAAAGGAACCAGGGCGACCCTCGCGGTCGTCCTGGAGGGCTGTGTAATTGGGTATTGCCTGAACTTCCCAGATATGCTATACTGCGCAGCGGAGAGATGTCAGAGTGGTCGAATGTGCCGCTCTCGAAAAGCGGTAGGGTGAATAGCCCTCGTGGGTTCGAATCCCACTCTCTCCGCCACAAGAGGGCCGAAGCAAAGCGAAGCATTGGCCCTCTCTTTTGGAGGAGTCTCATAGTGGCCTAGTGAGCACGACTGGAAATCGTGTAGGGTGAATAGCCCTCGTGGGTTCGAATCCCACCTCCTCCGCCTTTGTCGTTTTTGCCAGATTCAAGCTCCATTATGAAAAGCCTATGATGTACAAATCAGGCTCAGCCACAAGCAAAAATGAATAGCGTGGCTGAGCCCGATTTGTACATCGAACAAAAACTCTCGTCCTTTCTATAGGTGCTATTGTTGAGCAAAAAAGTAATCTACCCGGCTAGCTCTTGCGTAATAGAAGGCAGAAGACCGATTGGAGCGTCCTGCATGACCTGCGAAGAATTTGAAGAACTCTCGGGCGCATACGCGCTGGGAGCCATAACTCAGGAAGAGAGAAAAGCGGCCCAGGAACACCTGGCAACCTGCGCGAAGTGCCGCCAGCGCCTCAGTGAATTACAAGCAGTGGTGAACCTTTTGCCTCTTTCTGTCACTCAGATATCGCCCTCGCCAGCCGTGAAGGGAAGCCTGCTTGAAGCCATTCGCCAGGAGCGTAACCTGATAACAGCCGACCAGCTAGAACGGCAACGCGAACAGCGCGAGAGAAACCGGCACAAGCGCGTATCTGCCTGGATGACGCGGCTGGCCACCGCCGCCGCCATTTTTTTCCTGCTGCTGTCCGTCGCAATGACTGCGTGGAATGTCTCGCTTCAACATTCGGTTAGCTCGCTTTCACAGCAAAATACAACGCTCTCTGGACAAATCAGCGACCTGCAACGGCAGAACGTCTCTTTAAAAGGACAGATAGCAATGGCCTACACTGTAGTGGGAAACAGCACAACGCAAAATATCTCCGGCGAGTTCATTTATATTCCCAACCAGCATATCTCTGTACTGGTGCTGCATGGCCTGCCGCAACTCTCGGGAACGCAGGTGTACCAGGGCTGGCTGCTACGAGGCGGAAAACCAACCAGTATTGGCCTGCTCACTGTGCAGAATGGCATTGCCAGCGTGACCTATCCCGGCGATATCGGCGGCTACGAAGTGGCCGCCGTCAGCAGAGAGCCGGGACCGAGCGCTTCCAGGAACGCGCCCGCCGGGCCGGTCATAGCTACCGGAAAGCTTAGCCACGCGGCCACTTTCTACATTTCCTGAGGAAGTTGGTCTACGCGCTTTTCCCCGGGTGGCGGCGCAGACTGAGACGGTAGAGCGCGCCGCAGAAGATGATTGTCGCGGTAAGCGCTCCACCCACTACCAGCCAGGCATACTCTTCCAGCGCTGCCAGTGCGGCGGCATACGCGCTGTCGTTCAAACTATCTCCCAGACAGTTATTAGAGGACGAGCTTCCAGGCCCTGCTCGCCCACCTCCTGGCATAAGTGGTTGACCTCCAACTGTGCTTGTCCCTCTTGTCGCCGATGGATCAACTGTGGGACTGGCGGTGCTTCCGGCAGTAGGAGTCTCCGTTGGCGAGGGAACAGGGGTATTGCTGGTCGTTCCTCCCGGTGTCGTTGTCATGGTCGGCGTTGTTCCCACCGTCGGCGTATCCGTAGGTGTGACGGTCGGTGTATCGCCAGGGGTCGGCGTACTTGTTGGCGTTGAGGTAGGCACGCTAGTTGGACTTGGTGTAGGTGTTGGATTATTACCCTTTGTGGGTGTCGGCGTCTTTGGCGGTGTCGGCCCCGGTGTTGGCTTAGAACGGGTAGGAACAGGTGTAGGATGGTTATAAGGCCCCTGTTTGTGGCCGCGCACTATCGTTGTTGGCGTTGTTGCATGCGAGACGCCCATAGTGGGAGACACACTGCAGACAGGCGGAGTCGGCGTTTGCGTAGGCGTCTGCGGGGGCGTGCTGATGCCCGTGTGTCCTGATTGCGTGCCGGTCGGAGTTTGATAGGATATCCCCGTTCGCTGGGCAGCAGCAGTATGTTGATGTTTCCCATGCAACAAAGCACTCCAGGCGCTCACCGTTGTAACTAAAAGTAGGGATATACAAATGCAAAACAGCACAAAAGCCAGCAAAGCAACCAGCCCTCGCCCTCCCTTTCCACGATTCCATAATGCCATGATGGTATCGATCATACTTCTCTTGCTCTCCTATCCACTAAACATCCTCATTTTTTGCATCCAGATGGAGTGCATCCAGCGGTAGAGAGACCCGAAGGCACCCGCAAGGGGATGCCTCTACAATTTGGCGCGGCTTGTAGAGGTATCCCCTTGCGGGTGCCTTCGGGCTAATTCTGACACCATACCGAATTTTGTGTAAAGGCTCATTACCGAATCCCCTTTATCCCAGGACTAGAGCGGATGGAGTCATTTGGCAAAGGCTCCTTTTACACAAAACACGGTATGGCATCCTAATTCATTCTCCCGCTGCCTTCGGGCTAATTCTCCACGTCTGTTAACGTCTATACTAAATGGCTATCTTCCATAATGCTCTCGAACAGGTCTTCGCCCGACTCAGTTGAGCGCTGCCGGAGAATGGCTGCAATGTATTCGGCGCATTCCTGCGGGTGCAGCACCTCAAAGATGACGCGCCTTTGCCAGTGATCAGCTTCAAAGGCCAGGGCATCGCGCAAGGGCAGCACGCGCAGCAGGTGTGAATAATCCAGCACCACCTGCCGACGACGGCCAATATAGATCATGCGCTTATTGGTCAAGATGAGCATGCCATGATCCTGAGCCGGGTAGGTATAACGCCCTCCATCGCCCGTCTCGCCGATGCGCTCGCCGCACAGGGTCGCGTGCGTGCTGTAGTGCGCCTGTTCGCCTGGAAACAGGCGCACAGGCACAGAGATCGAAGGCAGGCTGCCGTCTTGCAAATAGCGTGAAAGCGCCGAACGTTTTGAACGGGTCAAATTCAGGCCAGTCGTGTGCTGAGCATTACGGCGGCTCGCCGGATATGTGATTTCCTGTCTATGCCAGGGCGTCTCTACCGGGCGCGTGCGCTCCTCGTACAAGGGAATAGAGCGTGGCTCCTCCCTGGTCACAGGGCTGAACTGCTCTATCTCCAGGGGGCCTTCCGTATGCGTGTCCTCTATAGTGCGCTCCCAACGAGGAGACTCGACTCGCTTGAAATGTTGACCGGTTGCCCGGTCCACTATGCTGGTTGATGCAACATCTTCGCACCAGGGCGTGAGGTACTCGACCACCTTGCGCACATCGTCTATGGCCGCGATACCGCGCAGAGTAAGTTTCTTTTTGCCAAATTGCAATTCCAGGCGCGCCGAGGAGACGCCCATAACGGTACGGTAAGTACAACGAACGCGGGTGAGAGCGCTTAACGGGAAGTATTGTCCATGAATGTAGAGATAGGAATGATAGAGACGGAACTCACGCCCCCACCCATATGCACATACCACCAACGTCCGTTCGCTACGCATAGAATCCATATCCTCCCCTCAACACAACCCATAGAAATTTTCTTTCTATAGTGTTGAGACGAGGTAGGTGAGAGGACGTAACGTGCATTGAAACATCCGTATATGCCACATATAAAACGTTATCACCAGAGATCTTTCTCAAAGTATTTTTCTTTACTGCATTACTAATTGATACATTATCATTTTAACATTAAAGCCTTTTTCATACGAATAAAAAATCTCTGCCCAAACGTTAACTACAATAGAGAATTGACTGGATACCACGCTTTTGCATTAGCTACTAAACTGGATGAGTTTTTTTAAATGAAAGGAAATAATATGTACCGTATAAGCAAGCATATGATCAGGCTACTTATCTCCTTGCTTTTGTTGGGATTTTTTATTACAGCCTGCTCAGGTTCCTCTCAACAAACCGCTACTCCCAGCGTAACACAGCTTTCTGGCACCGTCATACGCATTACGTTGAAACCAGTTCCCGGCTCAGCTATACCTTCTTCTGCGCAAATGAATACAGCAAGCAATATACTTCTTGAGCGGCTGACAGCTTCGGGCTTTAAGAACGCACAGATCAAACAAGTTACATTGGACGGACAGCCCGCTTTACAGGTTGAGGTGCCTCAGTTTAATGAAAAGGATAGAGCAACCCTTGACCAACTGCTGGTTACGGGTCTCTTAGAGTTCTGGTCTACTGGCCCGATGCCGCTCCCAGTGGATAGCGCTTTCGACCCAACCCAATTCGCGCAGTACAATCCTGGAGCCTCAGCCCAGTTTAATAGCAATGATCTGGATGCCTCGAAGATATCCGTTGGTCAGGATCAACAAACAGGTCGCCCGGATATCAATCTTGCAATGAACAGCAATGCTAGCGACAGATTCTACAGATTTACGCAGCAGAATATTGGAGAGTACCTCACTATTACGTTGGACAAAAAAGTGCTGATGTCAGCAGTTATCAACAGTGCAATTAACGGGCCTTTTGTGATTTCAGGTAGTTTTACATCACAGAAAGCAAAAGACGTGGCTGATATACTCAAGTACAATGCGCTTCCCGTGACTTTCCAGAAAGTAAGCGAAGAAATTTACACAGCTTGATAATAGATCAAAAAAGCTGGCGGAAATGATCTGCCAGCTTTTTTGATTCGAGGAACATGTATCCGATACGTCTTGTTCTCATTTATGTAGAAGGTAAATTGCAAGTCCTGCTCGCGTGGAATACAATATGGCGCGAAAGGGCTTTGGACAGAAAGGAAATACATCATGAGCGATATGCGCAATCTTCCCGATTCTTACTGGAAAGAACGGCTCACTCCCGAGCAGTATAAAATTATGCGGCAGAAAGGCACTGAGCGAGCGTTTAGCGGGGCATTGTATTACAACCATGACGACGGCGTATACGAGTGTGCTGCGTGCGGACACGCGCTGTTTTCCTCGGATGCCAAGTTCGAGTCAGGCTCTGGCTGGCCCAGCTTTGACAGGCCGATTGACCGCGAAAACGTCGAACTGCACGAAGATAACTCGTTCTTCATGCGGCGCACAGAAGTGGTGTGCAAAAATTGCGGCGCGCACCTCGGCCACGTCTTCGATGATGGCCCCCGTGAGACGACGGGCCAGCGCTATTGCATCAATTCGGTGGCGCTTCACTTCAAGCCAAAGGAGCCATCGGAGTAGTTACCAGATCAACTCCATTTCAAGCGTCTGCCTGGTTTTCAACACAAAGCCAGCTTTCTCATAGATCGGCCTGCCATCTTGCGTGGCATACATCCAGATACGATGGGCCTCGGTTTGTTTAATATAATCCATTAAGGTTTGCAGAAGCCGGGTTGCAAGACCGCGCCCGCGCCATTCTGGTAAGGTATACATGTTGAGGATGTAGGCTTCGAGACCGGAGAGATTGCGCTCGGATGGGGGCTTCTGGAAGAAAATGAGGCCACTGGTCGCCACGATTTGTTCCGAGGCTTCGGCCACCCAGATCAGCATGGCTTCTGTTGGTAGTGCCTTGAGAAAATAGTGGTAGACAGCCTGCCTCAAGTCTGGAAGCATCTGCTCCTGCGTTGCATGTCCGCTTTCACGTTCCAGGGCAAGGCGCAAGGGAACGAGCGCCTCGACATCCTGGAGCGTGGCGCGACGAATGGAAATGGCGTCGGTCATGCGTTCTGCCGTCCTTATGAGCGTTTGCGCCGGAACCACTCGCGAATAAAGGTGTTGCGCAGTTGCGGCCAGACCTGCTCAAGCTGCTGCTGCTCGGCGGGATGCGGAGCTTGATGCGGCGCGGCCCAGCGCTCGCGCACGAAGAGATCGGCGATACGGCGCAAAGGCATCGCGACCTGCGGGTAGCGCCTTGCCAACTGGCGGGCATATTCATAGGGCGTTTGCGAGGGCTGCGGCGGCGCACCGGTCAGACTTGCCAGCCGCGTGACGCGCCAGAAAAGGGCGGACACGGGCGAAACTCCGGCGTACTGCGCCATCTGGCGGTTGCGATAGATGGCAAAGAGCAGCAACAGGATAGAAATGAATAGCACTACCAGGGAGCCGCCCAGGAAGAACATTTCGCGGGTCGTGGCATCTGGTGAAACACCGCCGTTGTTCGCCCCGTTGTGTCCAGTAGCGGCGGTTGGCTGCGCGCCCGGTCGCCTGTTTCCGGCGGTGGGAGACGGCTTCGGATGGGTGGTGGGCTTCGTGGTCGCAGTTGGCGCGGGATGCGTATTCGCCGAACCCGTGAGGGAGAAGCCGGGTGTGGGATCGAAGTTGACCCAGCCCTGACCGGGGAAATAGACCTGCACCCAGCTATGCGCGTTCTCGCCATCGACCGCCCAGACTTTGCGGCCCGGATCGTATTGTCCCTGGTTGAAGCCGTTGACAATGCGGGAGGGAACGCCCATCAACCGGGCCATGATTGTCATGGCGGTTGCGTAGTAGGTGCAGTAGCCCTGGCGCGTTTGCAACAGCCAGCTTACGGCATCAACATTGTTCGGCACTGGTGGATTGGTAACCGAGTAGGTAAACTGCGTGCGGTCGCTCAGATGCTGCTCCAGCATGCGCATGGCATCGTAGGTATTAGTCGCGCCCTGCGTCCACTGCTGCATGGTTTTAAGGACGGTTGGCGAGAGATTGGCCGGTACTTGCAGGTAGTAGGTCTGCATAATCGGGTAGTTTGGATCGTTCGACCAGTAGGATGGCACGTCCTGAGGCAGTGGAACGGTAGACAATTCCTGCGGCGAGGCGGTCAGCACGTTGGAGACTGCATCGTAGCTTTCTTTCGCGGTAAGCGGGCCTTGCTGCGTCCACATGGTCGCCAGCCCATTGCCATAGATCAGAGTTGGCACTGAGAAGCTGCCTGGCTGCGCCGGAGCAAAGATATAGGGTTTGGAACCGCCCGGCGGCAACTCGATGGTGACAGAAGTGATGATTTGCTTGTAATTGCCGCTCGTCTCGTCTGGCAGTGGGGTATCGCGAGGATAAGCCTGGCTGACATTCGAGGCGTTCGAGGTCCAGGTATGGCCGTCGAAGTGGTCAAAGGTAAAGCCCTGGAGATATTGCGGCTGAGAGGTTCCGGTCACGGTATATGTCAGCACTTCGCCGTTCGGCAGGTTCACGTTGCCGGTAATGGAGAGCGAATCGCCGAAAAAGTTACTGGCCGCCTGATACGGCTGGAAAATCGTCGCTGGCCCTGAAAGCGAGAACCTGCCATGTGTAATATTGCTCCACGCATTATCCAGCGCATTCCAGAAGGTTGTGCCCGCTTGAGGCTGCTGGATGATAGGCAACATCAAGCTTAAGGGCAAAATGATTACTACAAAGAGCGAGGCTATCAGATTAAAGCGACGTGTGAGGTTTTGTAGCCAGATGCGGTCTGTATGCAGACCTTCCTGCATCCACTCCTCTAACTGGTTGACCAGTTGCACGCGCGCGATCAGCAGCAGCAGCGAGGAGAGCAGCACAACGACGAGCAGCGTAAAGTCCTGTTTCGTCGCATAATTGAGATTCACCAGCATGATGGAGCAGTAGACCAGCGCCACCAACCAGGGCAAATGCGGGCGGTAGACCAGCCATGCTCCAAAATAGGCCAGGAAATAGCACAGAAAAGTCAGATAAAAGAGGAAAGCCATATCGCTGCCGACGGAATTGGAGGCGCTAAAACCGCCCAAGATCACATTGCGTAGATCACCAAGCAGCAGCAGCCAGGAGACATGATACGCGACAACACTGGTAAGCCAGACCGAGAGCCAGTGACCCAGCAGGCAGGCGGCCACGTGCAAAATCACCTGCGGGAACGAGCGCACCTTTGCTACTAGAAAGCCCACGATCAGGCCAGCCAGCGTACTCCACAACAACACGGTGCTATTGCTAATCCACCCGGCTGCAATCATCGAATATGAAACACTATAGGCAGCTACAGCCAGCACGAGCAGCGCAAACCAGCCCTCTGAGGGGGACAGGCTCCAACCGCGTTTTGCCTTGCGAGGTGCATGATGCTGAAACGGTGGGTGCGCGGGATAAGCAGGCGCGGGTCGAAATTCGACATGGGACGCGGCATACGAACTTCGAACTCCCGTACCCTCCGAAGGACGGGACTCAGTCAGCCCTGACCTCATCTGCAAGCTCCTCTAGTATCAAAATATCTATTTTTAGAGATGAAAAAACCACTTTAATGTACCATAAGTATTCCACGCCTGATTGTGGCATATTTCACATTTTTGGATCCATTCAGGCCAGGAAAAGGCGGCATTCTGCTATTTCATACGTTGTAGTATATCAGTTTGTTGCAATATAGGCCATATCGGGCTAACTTCGTTTTCTCCCAAAGAACAGCAGCAACAATGTCGAACTGGTTGCCAGACAGCACGCGCCAAAGACGAAGGCGGTCGAAAGATTGACGTTGGTTTGCAACCACCCGGCGATGGTGGGGCCAACGCTGAAACCGATGCTCCAGGTGACGGAGTAGAAGCCGCTCAAGGTGGCGCGAAAACGGTCGGAGACCTGCTCCATCTCGAAGGCCGCGTAGACCGGCTCGATGAGCGTGCGCATGAATGAACGAGTGTATTCACCCGCGATAGCAAGCAACAGCGTGGGAGCGAAGCCGATCAGGATCATCAAGGGCGCGCTGAGGTACATCACAGTGGTAATGATGCGCAGTTTGCTCCAACGATGCACAAACAGGGGCGCGGTCAGCGAGAAAATGCCGCCCGCGAGGCCGGAGATGGTGAAGATGATGCCGAGCGTGCCCGGCAATAGCTGGAAGCGCAGCACAAAATATAGCTGAATGAGGGCTACGACAGCGCCTTCTCCCATTGTGAAAAGGAGATCAGGCACGAGCAATTTAATAAAGAGCAGCACCGGCAGACGCTCCTCTGATGGGCGCGGGCTGGTAAGGCGCTCCTGGCTCCTGCTTTGCAACTTGATTTCAGGTTTTGGTTGGCGCAGCCACCAGAGCGGCATGCCAAAGATAAAGGTGCTGCTCGCGGCGGCCAGCACGCCCCAGCGCAAGGCTATCGAACTGGCTGCCGAGACGCCCAATACATGCCCCACCAGTTCGGGAATGGCCCCGCCAAGCAGGTTGCCAAGCGCGCCAACTCCCAACAGCAAGAAGCTGTTCAGGGCAAAGACGCCGACGCGCTGCCGCTCGGTTGTACTTTCTGTCAGAAGCGGCAGGTTTGTCACCCAGTAGGCCGTCGAGACAACGCCCTGGGCAAAGGCGCAGAAGATCAGCCAGAATGCTGAGGTGCCCAGTCCGATACCAGCCAGAAAGAGCGGCGTCAGGATGGCGGTGGCAATCAGCACTTTCTTGCGGCTCAGACGATCGGCCAGCAGGCCAATAGGAACGGCGCTCACCAGCGAACCCAGGGCAGGCATGGCGCTCAACAAACCAATGAAGTCCGGCTTGTAGCCCAGGCTGTGCGCATAGTAGTTGACGGTGAGATTCGAGATGCTGATCTGGAAACCCTTGCCTAATGTAAAAAAGAGCAGCAGGTACACATTGAGCGGTAGATGGAAAAAAGCCAGCGAAAAACGACCTTTGCGCCCGGCAGTCACCTTTTGCTCGATAGCACCCGGCTCCGGTGTATCGGAAACGGAGGGCATGAACTGTATAACTCCTACAAACCTCGAACGTGTTCTCTATAAAAGATAAGGTAGCACATTGCCTATCCTTGACACAATGGACAAAAGGACAGGGGAACGAGCTATTATACTATTTGAAGAAAGATTAGAAAGATTAGCGCTAAATTAGTAGACGCTTAACGTTTTATTGTTGACTTGTATATATAAATACCATAGGCTATAGTATAGACAGCAAATGCGAAAGCACTTACTTTCCGGGAAGAAGCCGGAACATGACTTATCGTTTGGAAAACGGGTGCATTTGCTACAGAACCAAACACTCAGTAGTACCTGTCGATTTAAGAAGGAGGAAATACGTTCTATGTTGACAGCGATCATATGGTGGCTGATTGTAGGCTTGATTGCCGGTTTCCTGGCTAGCGTCGTGATGCGCGGCGGCGGTTATGGTATCGTCGGCGACATCATCGCGGGTCTGATCGGCGCGTTCGTTGGCGGCTGGCTGTTCAGTCTGCTTGGTGTAAGCGCAGGTGGCGGTCTGCTGGGCACCATTATCGTGGCCTTCATTGGCGCGTGTATCGTGATTGCCCTGCTGCGCGCAGTCAGCGGCGGCTATCGGCGCAGGATATAAAGGCAATTGCCTGAAAACGCCGGTATAGCGTGGAGCGGCTCGTTTGAGCCGCTCCCTTTTTTTGTCTTCTATTTTTCCAACTAAATTGCCCCTGGAACGTAGATAGAATGCATAAGCTTATTGAAAAACTCTGCTATATAAAAGGAGTTACAATCTATGTTTCTCGCATCCATTCCTGGCATCACCTTTAATCTTGATCTGTTAAGCTGGATTATCGTGGGAGCCATCGCGGGCTTCTTCGCCTCAAGGTTTGTGCGTGGAAAAGGCTATGGCTGTCTTGGCAATACTGTCGTAGGCATGATTGGAGCCATCATCGGCGGCTACCTGGCAAGCTTCCTGAGCATTCAGGGCAATTTCCATTTCTGGGGCAGCCTCTTCATCTCATTTATTGGCGCGTGTATTCTGGTGGCGGTGTTGCAATTGTTTACGGGGGGATTTGATAGGTCGTAGAAATCATCGCCATTGAGGCGATATCAATCAATTTCTCCTGGGACCTCAGCTACAGATGCAACGGATAGCTGAGCTTCCAGGAGATCATTGTTTCGTTTGTAATACCAACGCTTACGTTATAGCTCCACTTGATACCGCTACCTCCGGCTTCATCTCCACTTGATAGGATTTACGCCATACCAGTTCGATCCACAACGCAGCAATTAAGAAACACGCACTACCTAAAGGCCCGAAGGGAAGAGCATGGGAATAGGTAGAGAGAAGCGTTCCCAATAAGATAATAAGAGGCAAGCGCGGCACTCCAACGCTGTACAACGCCCAGGCGGCTGAGCAAACGGCGACGATTCCCGCTCCAAAGAGAATGTAGTACGAAACAAAAATGGCGGGATTGGCGAAAAGCTGATGCAGGGCCTGCTGTATTACTGATTGCTGTGCTACTGGAAGCGTATTGGCATTACTGACAAGAATGCCGCTATTGAGACCTACGGCGGTATCGTAACCTACCTCGAACGCGACAAAAATAACCGTAGCGCAGCGGCTAATGGTTGCAGCAAGGCTCTGTATACCCTGAAGCAAAAGAAACATGGAGTATCCCATCAGCGCAAAAAGAGGAATAAGCAATACATGAAGGACAATCCACCACCCTACAATTGGGGTCAGCATTCTGATAGTATTCATATGATCGAGCAGGGGATGTCCAAGCTCCAATATGATGAGTACCACTGGTGTGCCAAATAGAACGACGCGACGCAATATATCCCGACGGATGGTTGTTTCCATATTTTCCCCCGCCCTGGTTTGAAAACACAAGGAGGTGAGTAGTATGCAATCCCACTACTCACCTTGCGCAGAATGTACTAATACTAACAACCTACTCCCCTACTTCCAAAAGGATCATCAGCAAGAACATGGAGATAATTTACTCCAGTAACATGCTGCCAATACAGAGCCGCAACTACAATTAACAGCATAACGAGAAGCAATACCGCTAAGCCTATCCAGGTCTGTCTAGTTGTGACCATTTGCGAACTCCCTTTTTCTGTTCAGCTAAACCCTAGCATCCCTGCCCTATACCAGGATAAGGATCTACTCCCAGGAGGTGGGAAAAGCTCGCGCCAGTAATATGCTGCCAATACACTGCGGCTACAACGATGAGAAGCGCTACGAGGAAGAGGATTACAAAGCCAATCCAGATCTGTTTAGCTGTAACCATTGGAAGCTTCTCTTTCTCTCCGCATCCATTACGGAGTTTGAGCAACTTTTACTATAGCTCCACAGTAAGAATAAAACATACATGAGCTTATGTCAATGTAAAAGTTGCATATCTTTGCACAGGATACAGTTCTTTTTTGCAGGTGGAGGATGGAGACCCCTGACAGGGGCCATTCCTCCCTCCTCGATAAGTTGCTTACTTATTCACAACCACATCGATCTCGGTGACTTCGATCTCTACCTGCACCTCGTCTTCGTCGTCATGATCTCCGGCAACGCAGGTCTGGACTACTTTGTAGGCGCGGCCATCAATACTTCCGCTCATTGCACCTGGCTGTGTTACGACACCGGGTAATCCTGGGTCCATATTGCTCCATATTATAGGCGTAGTAGCAGAACCAAGAAGGTACTGATGCACGCTGGTTGTCGGCTTCAATTCAAGAACACGCGCAGCAAGAGCGGTAATGATGGGCGTAGCAAACGAAGTCCCAATCCAGTAGGCCCAGGCAGAATCGTCAGGAGCATCGTAATACTCAGCCGGTGGATCAGACGAGAGTGGCGGATATTCGACGGAGCTGTAGATTCCTCTCACGGCATCCAACGGTGTTGTCGTAATGATAGGATGCGTGCTGGGTGGATTTGGGGGGCTAACTTTGGGAACTTCCCCTCCCCAGGTTGCTATCCCACGTAAACCAGAATAGCAACTATACGAGGTAACATTTCCATCTTTGTCAATCGCACCGACAGGAATAACACCGTCTATCCCGTCATGGCCGGAACCAAAAGCAGCAGGATACAGAGCCGCCGGGCGATATGGTCCCATCGGATCACGCTGATCACCCTCGTTGCCTGCTGAAGCCACAATAATGGCTCCTTGATCAATGAGGCTTTTCACAACATAGTACAGGCCATCATGCACAATATTGAAACCGCCAGCTAACAATGAGTCGATTTTCTTTGTACTCTGGATTTCATCGTCCGTAGGAATAACCAGACTCAGATTAATCACCACTGACTTCTGGTACAAATCACCCACCTGGCCTGTATCCGGGTTCGTCGATAACATACGGTTGTAAATTTTTGAGAGCGCCGCCGACAGTATGTTCAAATCCCCAACACACATTTCATCGAGAACGCGAATACATTCGATGGGTGCATCAGGAGCGAGATCATGTATAATCCCGGCGATGAACAAGCCATGATCTGGTATACGGATAGGGTAATGTCGCCCGTAAACATCTTTTCCAACAGAGGCGAATTGTAAAGCAGGCTCTTCAACATCTTCTTGCACACCGGATAACAGGGTGTAATCGAATTGTGCATGCTTAAAAACTCGCCTCAACAGTAAATTGTCATCACCAGCATCCCTTGCCGCCCGCGCAATGACACCATGCTCAGGAAACGCATCGAGAATAAAGGTGGTAACGCCCTTGCCAGTCTTATCCTCTAGCTGCTTATTGAGATTGGGCAATTCAAGGTGCCAGTTAGAACATGATTCCCTCACAGGTATGGGAGGTGTCAGCGGACAGCCTTGTGGTATACCTCCTGTTGCTCCAGAAAGCCAGATTGGTGCCGAGAATACAAGAGGAACACCTCTAACCTTGTTAAGGTAATCTAGGCCTTCACCCTCTCCACTTTTATTGAATGCATTTACTACCGTAGGAACAAGGGTATGAGATGGATCTTCACCCTCCCCAAACTTGAGGAAACACGTAATACCGGTGTTGATCTCTCCAAAATCCGACCGAATGGGGGCAGTAGTGCTAAAAAGATAGACACCCGCAGGTAACCTGATAGTTTCTTCTTCATGCATTGCATCCTGAGGTGATAGTTTGGAATGTTGATCCCTGTCATCCTGTTCACCATCCTCGGGATGATCGCTATCATCTAGAAAATGCAATGTAACCGGCACTTGAGCCTGTTCTTGCAGAAATGTGTTAAGTTCGCCTAACTGTCGGTACAAACCCAATTTGTCGAGCAGGCGCTTTTTATTAAGGATTGGATCGCCTGATGTAAGCGAGACAACGGAACGAAAGATAATAGTTACACCATCATTACGCCAGAAGGTGTCATGGGGGTTGTGCATACCCTGCCTATCCATAGGCATTCCTTGCATGTTCATACTATACTCCTGCCTTTTCCCCTTGCTTGAGGATGTCAAAATCTGGTCAGTTTCCTGCTCACTCAACGCTGAAAAGGTTACTTTTTAGTGGTCAACATCTAACGCCCAAATCTTCGCCAGTCTAAAGATCCTCCTTCGCCTACAAGGCGAAAAGCTGCCCAGAAATATGGATGGGAGATAGTCCTTCCGGTTTGGCAAAGTAGACTACATTGAGCGGTACGCAATGCTTGTGTCTTATCTTCTCCACGCAACAAATTGCTATAGAAGCATTTCATTAGTTCATTCGTAGCATGATCCTCGACGGGCCAGAGGCTTATTATTAGCGATTTTGCACCAGCCGCCAGAAATGCGCGACCAAGTCCTAACTGCTCATCACCACCACCACTTAGAGCCAAACCAGTTTCACACCCACTTAATGTCACCAGTTCACACTGTCGCAGATCTAAATTAAATGCATCGATGGCATTGAGTTGTCCATCTGCAAGGCGCACATACGAAAAATTAGGGGCATCGAGTCGACTATGACCATGTGTTGCCAGGTGAATAAGGGGGCTTCCAGGGGCTTCCTCTATCAAGCGCGCAATGGTTGCCTCATCTTCAAGATAGCAATGTCCACCTAACATTTCAGCAATTGTACTTGCTTCATCCCGAACACGTGCCAATTGTCCTTTTCCAGAAAAACCAAAAACGAGCGGCGCTTTAGCAGTTTCTGCCAGATTGGAAGTGGTGACACCTGATCTCCTCCAATCGCTCTGCAGGTGCAAAAGCAAGCTGCTTGCAGGAAGGTAACTTACCTGGAAATCTTCGATCAAAAAACGAGAGCCGTCAAATAGAGCATGAAACGGCAATTTGTGCAAAGGACCATAGGGTACAATTGTCAGATACCCCGATGGTGGGGGTAAAAGCTCTCCAACAGGGGCTATCAATAGCTTATAAAGTTTATGTAGCAGGCGACGCACAATCTGTTGGGGTGGTTGAGAAGGATCAGGCCAGCCACCCGGCTGAAGATGTGCGTGAAACAAAGGCAAGAGATACTCAAGTTCGGTCTCCCCAGCCGGATGCTCATATGTTATAACTTGTTCACTTGTAATTGCAAAGATTACAAGTTTACCTTTATGAAGGTAGTACTCTAGTAAAAGATGATCCGAGGTAAGATGCTGGCGAATCTGTCCTAGCTCCATACGCAAAGTCTTTGAAGAGGGCATTTGAGTACTTGATCTTTTTTTGGGAGAATGTATATGACTGCCCAGAGACGATTCATATTTAGAAAGATACAACCGCTCTAGCAATTCATTCAATTTCTCCTCGCACCGCAAAAGTTCGCTTTGAATTATTTCCTTGTCAATTGTAGAAGATACTTCAGTCTCCGCTTCTGAAAGCAAAACACTATAAAAACGATGTTTATCCTGCCAGTCTTTTAGTTGGTATTGTGTTCGTAGTGTGGAAGCTGAGGCAAATTCTTCCTGCATTTCTTTCGAAGTTTGGAGGTGTTGGCGCAATGCCATAGAGCGGGCCTGCTCAAGGTAAGCAAAAGCTTTTTCAACTTCGGACCGCTCGAGGCATAAAGCAATCATATCGGCATAGACAGCCCATGCTCTATGTAAAAATGAGGGAGATAAATCGAACACAAGATCGTGTAAAATACGTTCAATCTGAACAATAGAGGCTCCAAAATGTTTGATAGCTTTTACAAAATTTCCTTGCAGCCTAAATATGCGGCCTAGTAGATGATGATTTTTATATATTTCTTCTTGGAGATTATGACGCCTCGCTAATAAGGCAGTTTGTTTACAAAGCGATAAAGCTTCCTGCAATTCTAGAGCTTGTTGATGTTTGTCCTTATTTATCTCAGCCTTGTGTGCCTTTTCTACAAGCGCTTCAGACATGATGAGATTAGCACGAACAACACGTGCTACCAATCCACGAGTTTCACAATACGTTTTTACAAACTCAGCAATAACATAGGCATCATTAAAAGCGTTCATCTCTACTAAAAGTTCTGCTTGCTGCAGCCTGGTAAGCAAGGCAAAAGGAATAAATCCACCGTTATTAAGCAGCTTCCAAGCTTCTTCTAGAGCATTTGATGCATCTTTTGCTCTACTACACGCGGCGAGTATCATCGCATAATCCCGTAATGCATCGGCTGTACTCAGCGATAGGCCTGATACTCTATATATCTTGACTGCCTCTTCTGAAAGCTGGAAAGCCTCTTGTAAACGACTTAGCTTTACGAGACAATTCGCCATAGAAAGCTTAAGCTCAGCCAAAAGTAACTCATTATTTGTTTCACTTTGAAGTAACATTTCGCGAGCTTGATAGTAACGTCTTAGGGCCGAACCATAATACCCTTGCACAAAATCAAGTCCTGCGAGATTAATTTCAACTTCGATTGCTAAATCAGGCTCTCCGAGACTATTAAAGCTCTCTTGGGCCTCGCTTTGCAGCATATAAGCCTCTTCAAACTTACCAAGCCATGCTAGTAACCTGGCTTGATTTACTTGTGCAATAGCGATAGAACGCTTGATAAAGCTATCATCTTGATCCTGAATTGTAGGATAGATTAACAGCATATCTCTGTATAAGGTTAAAGCTTCCTGGTACCGCCCAATGTTATCTAAAACCATAGCCGTATTATTATCTATGACACATGCCCAGTAATATTCTTCAAGCCTGAGAAAAATAGTCCGTGCCTGTTCTGCTGCTCGTAAAGCTTCTTCGATATGCCCCAGTTCAGCAGATGAGTACACCCAGCTAATCCGCGAACGAGCCCAATTTCCCTCATCTCCTATACTCAAAAATTCCTCGCCAGCTCTGTCTAAGATTTCTATCGCAGCTTGATAATGGCCAATCATCATTAGCACATCCCCCTTCGCCTTCAACCCCAGCGCATACGACAAGCGATGACCCGTCAATTCGCCATAAAATATCAGCAATTCAGCAATCTTAAGGGAAAGAAAAGGCGTATAAAGGACGCGCAAAGCTTCATCGGCGAGGAGGTCGCCGGTAGCTTTGGAGTCTGAGAGGTCAGCAAGGTGTTCCTGGATGTAGGTGCGGCCTTCTTCTAGTGTATGGTCGCGCAGGTAGCGTAAAAATAGGTCTGTGTCCATAGATGCAGGTCAGGTTTCCGAAATAGCAAGACCTTCAACGACGACTTCACGGCCAGGCAAACGGAGAATCATGGTATAGACACCCGTTGGGACGGGCTTGAAGACGAGGTTGCCAAGATCATCCACCTGGGTGCGCAGGAGGGGCAGCATTTTCGAGAACTCTCCATTGGATTCGAGAAGCTGCGGCATGGGATACAGTTCAACGGCAACACCCGCCAACGTTTCGACATCCTCGTCGGGGTTGGTGCTGGTGAGAATGCCGATCAACATATGCTCACCACTGCTGGTGCGCGAAACGTGCAGCGAGATATCAACCGACTCGGCCTTATACTGGCGCGGCCAGGGCGCGTCAATTGCATCGCTGCGCAGCACAAATTGCAACTGGGGCTGTTTGACCAGCGTGGCATAAATGCGCCGCACCAGGGCGCGAGGTGAAAAGGCTGGCACAGGAAACTCAATGGGCGCTTGCAGGTATTGCCGGGTCTCCTCGACTTCCATCCTGCATAAAGGACAATCCAGGATATGGCTGGCAACACGAAGGCGCTCTGCATCAGGTAGCCCACCGGCGCAATAGTAGCTCAATTCAGTTCCTGAAGGACACTGACTGCGATAGAACTGCGAAACCAGGGAAGCGGTTGTCTGCTGGTAACGCGCCAGTCGCTTCTTACAGGTTTCACAGGTTGCCAGGTGATCGGCGGCCTTTTCAGGTAATGCCTCATCATCGAGTGCTAACGCAATCAAGTCCTCGTCGCTGGGGGCTACATCGTGCATACAATCCATCGCTCGTCCTTCCTCATCATCTTCTAGTCTATCGGCAAGCTTGATACAGAGGTATCGCTGTATAAACGCACAAGTAGCATTTTTTCGCACACGATTTCTCGCCGCCCGTCATCGTTCCTGGTCACTCATCCGCCAACGAATCTGGTCGGCGTTCCGCATGAGACGTTCAATGATGTTGCGGTAGAGCCGGTAAACTTCGCGCACCTCGCTAAATTCATCCGGGCAGTAGCGCACGACTTCGCGAGGTTTGAGACCACAGTGAATAATCAGGTAGGCGACACGTTTTTCACGCGCCCCAGGCAGCAGACTTTCGATCGCTTCCCACAGTTCGCGACTATCATGCTCGTCCTCTGTAGAGGGTTCCTCGATGAAATAGCCGGAGCCGGGTTCAGGTAGGGGCAGCACAGGACGGCCATGCGCGCGCAGAGTATCGAGAATTGCGCCATGTAAGCTGGCCTTCAGGTAGCTCAACGCGGCAGCCAGCGTCGTAAACTGGAGTTCCTGGTTGCGAACCGTGGCCTGCCAGAAGCGCGTGAAGGCAAAGTCAATGTAGTTTTCCTCGCTATCGTAGCGAAGCGCGCTCTCCCTGCGTGGATGCGCCCGCATCCATCCGGCCACCATGCGCCGGAAGCTCTGCACTAACAGGTTCCAGGCCTCTTCATTCTGTTGATTAATAGCGCGATAAAAGATTTCCAGACAGTAACGTTCGTTAAATGGTTCGCCTTTGCGAAAGTTGAGGATTTCCTGCTGGCAGCGGCTCTCAAGGGCTGTCAGGCTCATTTGACTAGGTGAGTCTTCCATCTCGATACCCATCGCTCTCAACCTGCTTTCTGTGGAGCCACTTTTCTCCACATTCCTTACCCCCGGCGCGTGCTTTGCCTTGACCTATAAAACGTGATGGGAACCCGTACACACGCCAGCCATAACTCTGCTACGATATGATATTAGACGTACTGCTTAAACGCTTCCCAAACGGATGAATTATCCCCGATGACTTTCCAGACGTTCGATGTGCTGATGAGGACACGCTCGAAAACGGTAATATTTCACACTTTTCCAATCTTTCCCTCATCAAGTATAGCTGATCTTTTCTCAGACAACAACACCAGTATATTGCCACGTAATTATATAACATACTGTTATAATCTTTCAAGGTTAATGCTTGATGATAACCCCTAAAGGAATACGGACATGATTTCGCCATCATATGGGTAATTATCAGGAAGGGAAAACTTGTAGCAGCATCCAAAAACGGGTATAATAAACACAAATGTGTACATTTTTGACGTAATTGTCTCATCTGCCTATGGTTGGATTAACCAGGGTAGACCTGAAGGTACACAGGATGAACGCCGATGATTAAGCGCGTTTTGCTCGGAATCGATGCGCCGTTGTCTCCCGCGACACGATATGCGCTTCGCACAGTAAGCGATTGGTGCGAGCAAGCTTCCATTATTCTACTGCATGTAATTCCCACCCCCAACATTACTTCTCCGGCACTCGGCATGTACGTCGGGCACATTCAGCCCACAGTGTTTACCCTCGAACAGCGTAGCGAGGCAGAGGTTGTCCTGCATGCAGCCCGTGTAGAGTTACAGCACCGGGGCGTCTCTCCAGAGCAGATCGAAACCATCATTCGTTCAGGGACACCTGCTGACGAGCTGGCGCGAGCAGCGAAAGAAATCGCGGCGGATTTCATAGTCATCGGAAGCAGGGGCAACGCCACCTCGCAGAAGCTGCGGCGGCTGTTTATGGGGAGCATCTCACGCCGGGTATTGGCGCTCGCGCCCTGTCCTGTCATGATCATTGTCCCACCTGAAGTACAGGCCATGAAACATACATCTGACCTGGTACGCTGGTACGAGCAGGCCATTACGCGCTACCTGCAAGAACACGAGGGCGACCTGACGGTATTTACACCCGCAGAGGTCGCCCAGCTTTTTGCTCCCCCGAACAAGCGAGAGCCGGGCCGCAAAGAGCGCGCCGCCGCCATTCTCGCCCTCGAACAACTTGCCCGCAACGGCGTTCTCTGCCGCCACGATGTCAAGGGCGAACTGCGCTACGTGAACGATTAAAGCAGCTTTTCCAACGCTTCAGGCGTATTCACCGGAGCCTGGCAGGCGAAATGCTGGCAGACGTAAGCGGTCGCCTTGCCGTCCTTCAATGGCCGCTCCGCCAGCAAGGGAATCGCCTGCTGCGCCTCGGAGTTTTCAGGAGAGGCGCAGGCCAGCACGCTATTGGGCAGGTAGCGATTGTTTATCACCTCTAGAAGACCGCGTGTATCTGCCTGTGCTGGATCGCCAACGATGGCAAATTCCTTGACAGGCGAGACCGCAAAATCAAGCGCGCCGAGCAGATGCCCGAAAGCCGATGGATGCTGCACCATGATATCAGCCAGCGGACCCAGGAAATCATCGGCGCGCTGGCGATAGCGGGCCTCGCCTGTGAAAGCTGCCAGGCGCAAAAGGACATCGGTAGCCACACTATTTCCGGCGGGTGTGGCGTTGTCCATGATATCCTTCGGGCGGCTGACGAGTTGCTCGGCATCGCTGCCCGTATCGAAAAAGCCGCCGTTTTGTTCATCGGCAAACAGGCGAATTGCCTCGTCCATCAGGCGGCGCGCCTCACGGAACCAGCGTGTATCGAAGCTGGCTTCATAGAGCGCGAGCAAGCCATCGGCCAGGAAAACGTAATCTTCCAGGAAACCCTTGAGGTGCGCCCGGCCATCTTTATAGGTGCGCAGCAGACGCCCATCACGATAAAGCTGGCTCAGCAAAAATTCGGCGTTGCGCGTGGCGACCTGCAAGTAGTCGGGCCGCGCAAGGTAGCGAGCGGCCTCAGCGAAGCTGCGCAGCATCAGGCCGTTCCACGAAGTCAGGATTTTCTCGTCGCGGCCCGGCTTCACGCGCTCCTCGCGCCTGTGCAAGAGAAGCTGGCGGCCCTGCTCGATGGCGAACTGCACTCGTTCAAGATCAACTTCGGCATTATCAGCGACGGTCTGCGCATCCTCAGCAACATGCAGGATGTTCTTGCCCTCGAAGTTGCCTTCGGGTGTCACGCCATAGTAGGCCATGACCAGATCAGCATTTTCAAGCGGCAGGGCCTCGCGCACTTCGTCGTATGTCCAGGTAAAGAATTTGCCCTCTTCGCCCTCGCTGTCGGCATCCTGCGTCGAGTAGAAACCGCCCTCGGGGGAGAGCATCTCGCGCACCACGTAGTCCAGCGTCTCTACGGCGATGCGCTGGTAGAGCGGGTTGTTTGTCACCTGGAAGGCGTGCAGGTAGAGACGACTGAGCAGGGCGTTGTCGTACAGCATCTTCTCGAAATGTGGTACCAGCCATTCGGCATCGACCGAATAACGATGGAAGCCACCGCCAAGCTGGTCGTAGATGCCGCCTTTCGCCATGTGTTGCAGCGTGGTTTCAACAATCTCCAGTTCGGAGCGATTGGCCTTCGCGTTGATTTCGCCGCGTTCGCGATGCAGGTGTACGCGCAACAGGAATTCGAGCGACATGGTATTGGGGAACTTGGGCGCGCCGCCAAAGCCGCCATGCACCGCATCGAAATCGGCGGCCAGTTCGCGGCTGGCGCTGGCAAGCATCTCTAACGACAAAGAGTCGAGCGGTTTCAACTCGGGCCGCGAACGGAACGGGCTGCCGCTGCGCTGGCGCAGGTAGTTGGCAAGCTGATCGGCCTGCTCCTCAACCTGCTCGCGCCGGTTTTTATACAGTTCGGCCATCGCGAGCAGGACACGAGGAAAGCCCGGCATCACCTGGCTCCCATACTGTCGATCGCGCGGCGGGAAGTAGGTGCCGCCGTAGAAAGGGCGTCCATCTGGCGTCAGAAAGACGGTCATGGGCCAGCCGCCGGATTGCGTGAGCGCCTGTACAGCCTGCATGTAAATGGCATCGATATCGGGCCGCTCCTCGCGGTCAACTTTGATGCAGATGAAGTTCTGGTTCATGAGATTAGCGATCTCTTCGTTCTCAAACGATTCGCGCTCCATCACATGACACCAGTGGCAGGCGGAATAACCGACGCTCAGCAGGATAGGCCGGTCGAGTTCCTGGGCCTTGCGCAAAGCCTCTTCGCCCCAGGGATACCAGTCCACTGGATTGTGCGCGTGTTGCAGCAGGTAGGGGCTGGTTTCATGAATCAAGCGATTTGTATGTGCGCGCGACGATGAAGCCGCTTGTTCCTTATCAGACATCGTATCTCCCTCATTGACACATGTATATTCCGTTCGTTTCCACGCTGGCATTGTACGATATGCGGTTCAAAATAGGAAATTAGCTGAAAAATTCGCCTGTTTACCCGGTGATTCCCCAGAAAGGAACATGAGGATGGTTTCGCCATCACATGGCCCGAGGGATGCTTCGCTGCGCTCAGCATGACAGCTCACCTCTCTGTCATGCTGAGCGCAGCGAAGCATCCCTCGCCACATAAGGGTAATCATCAATGAATCGGGATTGACAAAGCTCAGATATCAGGATATACTTTTGCTATAAACAAACCGCCGGTCGGTTTATTAATAGGAAGACACGAAACGCATGCCACGCACAGTCAAAGAAAAAGAATACGCGGTGAAGCGCAATGAAATCCTGGATATGGCCGAGCAGCTCATCTACCGCAAGGGCTACGAGCAGATGACGATTCAGGATATTCTCGATGGCCTGGAAATCTCGAAGGGCGCGTTCTACCACTACTTTGACTCGAAGCAGGCGCTTTTGGAGGCGCTGGTCGAGCGCATGCTGGAGCTGGCTGAACAGGCCATTCTGCCGATTGTGCAAGACCCCAATCTACCCGCCCTCGAAAAAATGCAGCGGTATTTCGCTACAGCCAATCGCTGGAAAAGCGAGCGCAAAGCCTTTCTCATTCCATTCATCCAGGTCTGGTACGCCGATGATAACGCCATTGTGCGCGAAAAATTTAACACAATGGGTTCCGAACACGTCGGCCCCTGGCTCGCGCAGATCATCCGGCAAGGTGTTCAAGAGGAGACCATGAACACCCCCTATCCCGAGCAGATGGGCGCATTAGTGCTGTCCATTCTATGGAAACTCGGTGATACTTTCGCCAGATTGCTCATTAACTACGAAGGAGGAAGTGAAAGTCCGCAGCGCGCCCAGGATATGGTCGTCGCTTATTCCGATGCGCTTGAGCGCGTGCTGGGCGCGCCAAAGGGTTCCTTGCAACTCATGGATGATGAATCCGTGAAAGAGTGGTTTGTCGCATGGGATGAACAGGCAAACAGGCAATCGGTTACCGAACCGTTAAAAACGACTCAGAATCCTTGATAAAAATACCTCAATTTCAGAAGAGGAGAAAAACAACATGGCAGCAATTATCGAAGTAGAAGGTCTAACGAAAAGCTACGGCAGTAAACGCGGCATCACCAATGTCTCCTTCCAGGTGGAGGAGGGCGAGGTGTTCGGTTTCCTGGGTCCCAACGGCGCAGGCAAAACGACCACCATTCGCCTGCTGATGGCGCTGCTGTATCCCGACTCCGGCACCGCTCGTATTGCAGGAATGGACTGCTGGCGGCAATCGGTGGAGATCAAGAAGCTGGTTGGCTACGCGCCGGGCGAACCATCGCTTGACCCCAACCTGACCGGCGGGCAGATTCTGGAATACTTCAGCCACCTGCGCGGGGGCGTCGATCAGGCGTACCTCAAACAGTTGATCGAGCGCATGGAACTGGACCCCAGCCGCAAGTTTCGCCACTATTCAAGCGGCAATAAGCGCAAGGTGGTGCTGATTCAAGCGTTTATGCACCGGCCGCGCCTGTTGATTCTGGATGAGCCAACCAGCGGCCTTGACCCACTCAACCAGCAAGAGTTCAGCCGTATGGTCAAGGAAGTGCGCGACGAGGGACGCACTGTCTTCCTCTCCTCGCACATCCTCAGTGAGGTCGAGCAGACCTGCACCCGCGTGGGCATCATTCGAGAAGGGCAACTGGTGCGCGTTGGCGGCGTGACCGAACTGAAGGACATCAAACATCACGAAATCACCATCACATTTGCCAATAGTGTGCCTGCCGAGGCTTTCAAAGGATTGGACGGGGTCACGCAGGTAGAAAGCCTGGCCGATGGACATACCTTGCGCGTGACAGTGCAGGGCGCGGCAGACGCGGTAGTGAAGGCTGCCGCGCAACATCCTGTTCTGACGTTGAGCAGCCACGAGCCGAGCCTGGAAGACATCTTCCTGCGCTACTACGAGGGCAATGGCATGGCCGTGAAGGAGGCCGATCATGTGGTTCAATAACGTTTTTCTCAAAACCCTGCGCGATTACCGTATTGCCATTCTCGGCTGGGGCATAGGCATTGGACTGCTTATGTACGCCGTCCTGACCGCTGTTTCCTCGTTGATAGCAACGCCAGCGGCACGGGCCTCGCTCGTCGCCCTGGCAGCCGAGTTCACCTGGATTGCTGACCCCGTTGCCGTTGATACACCGGGCGGCTACGCAACCTGGAAATATGGCTTTACGATCTTGATTATTGCCCTCTGGCCCCTGCTGGCCTGCAGCCGCATCCTGCGCGGCGAAGAGGAGCGCGGCTCGCTGGATGCCCTGCTCTCTCAGCCAGTTGGACGTACCCGCGTCGTCCTGGAAAAGCTGGCGGCGATCTGGACGGCCCTGCTCCTGATGGGCCTGCTCATCGCGCTGCTGACCTTCGCGGGTGGCCAGCGCGTCAACGCCGACTTTGGTTTCAGCGGCGCGATGCTCTTCGGACTGAATATCGTGCTGATCTCCGGCCTCTTCGGGTCTATCGCGCTGTTGCTCTCGCAGTTTACGCAGGAGCGCAGTACGGCTGCCGGATGGACGGGCGCACTGCTGCTCATTTTTATCGTGCTGGATATGGTTCACCGCGTCTATTCAGGCACCGAGTGGCTATCGCGCCTTTCGCCGGTTTACTACTACAATTTAAGCAAACCCTTGATTCCGGGCTATGGCACGAATGCCGGAGCAATGCTGCTCTTGCTGAGTCTCAATATGGTCTTGAGCGGAGCCGCCATCTGGCTCTTTGCGCGGCGCGATATCGGTGGAACTGTCGCGTTACCAGGTTTTCTTCACCGGACAGAGCGTGTCATACCGCTAGAACGAGCGCTGCCCGTCAATGACTGGTCGCTGCGTTCGGTCTATACGCGCAGCCTGGGTATGATCGGCGTCTCCACCTTCTGGTGGACAGTAGCCATCGCGGGCTTAGCCGCCTGGATGGTCGCAATTGTGAAGCAAGTTGAGTCGAATATGGTCTCACTGCTCCAGGGATCACCCATGCTGAAGGAGTTAATTACCAAAGTCGGTGGAGGCGACCAGACCACCAATGCCACGCTGTTGAGCTTTTTCTTTGTCTTCTTGCCAGTGCTGTTGATGGCCTTTGCTGTCGTGCAAGCCAGCAAATGGGCCTCTGACGAAGAGGAAGGCAGGCTGGAACTGGTGCTGGCAACGCCACAACCCCGCTTGCAAGTAATGCTGGGACGCTTTGCCGCGCTCGCTACCGCCACAATTATCATCAGCGTGATAACATTGGCCGCTTCCGCATTGGCCTCAGCGGCGAGCGGCTTGCATCTCGATGGCGGCAATCTAGCAGCAGCATCGCTCGGTCTCATTCCAATGGGCCTGTTGATGGCCGCGCTTGGCTACCTGTTCTCGGGCTGGCTGCGGGCAGCGGTAGACACGGGCATTCTGAGCTTCTTGCTGGTGATCTGGTTCTTTATCACGTTTGTTGGTCCAGAGTTGAACTGGTCTGAGGCAACGTTGCGGCTCTCAGCCTTCTATTACTACGGCACACCGTTGTTGCATGGCCTGCCAGTTGGGGATATGCTCGCCGTGCTGGCGGTCGCGGTGGTGGCGCTGGTACTGGCATCAGTGCGGTTTATGCGGAAGGATATCGGGCGATAAAGAAAGTTCTAAGTCTCCTTGCCGTTGGAACCAATATACCTGGGTGCGCATCCTGGTTTGCGGAAAGTGTTCACGGAAGCCACCGGCAAGGGGATGGCTCTACAAGGCGTTGCATATTGTAGAGCCATCCCCTTGCCGGTGGCTTCCCTTTCCCAACGCGCAAAAAATTGACAAACATCCCATATAGCTGTCCTTATAGATTTCTGTGTCCAAATACGATACAATTAGAACATATTTCTGTATTCTGCTCTATCGTGAAGGAATTTGCATGACAACCTGGGAAAACATCGTCAATACAGCCACCGCCTACCTGCGCGATCTCGACCCCATCATGGCCGAGGCCATCGAACGTGTCGGCCCCTGCACCTTACAGCCCAACCCCAATCTCTTCGAGACACTGGTAGACGCCATTATTTCACAGCAAATCTCGGTCAAAGCCGCAGACGCGATTATGGCTCGTGTACGCAAGGCGGTGCCTGGCGAGAACGGAGGATTGATTACGCCCGAGGCGATGCTCCCGCTCGATCAAGACGTCCTACGAGGTGCGGGCGTCTCTCCACAGAAAATACGCTACCTGCGCGACCTGACCGAGCGTGTTACAAGCGGCGAACTGAACCTGGAAGCGCTCAGCGAAATGGACGACGAGGCCGTCATTCAGGAACTGGTGAAGGTGAAGGGCATTGGGCGCTGGACGGCGGAGATGATGCTCATTTTCTCGCTTGGGCGGCCTGATGTGCTGCCAGTAGATGATCTCGGTTTTCTAGAGGGTGTGCGCGAAGCCTACAAGCTGGAAACAAGACCTACCCCGAAAGAGTTGCGCGAGCGCGGCGAACTCTGGCGGCCTTATAGGACGTTCGCCACATGGTATATGTGGGGTGTGCGCAGGATTTCCCTGAAGATACAAAAGGAAAAGACGCGCATTGTTTCGTTGTAGACTTCGCATCAGAGCAATAATAGCATGCATGCCATTACACACCTGCCCCCACCTGTCATCCTGAGCGCAGCGAAGAATCTCACGCGTCGAATGAGTCGTGTGTCCAGGCCGCAGATTCTTCGCTGCGCTCAGGATGACAGGCGAGCGGGGCTTTTTCATAGTCTGCCGAAAAAGGGCAGGAGAAAGAAAGAGGCTTTTCAACTATTCTCCTCTTCCTCCAGCCGGAACATACCGCGTTCTTCCTGGAACGAGAAGAGTTCCGCGTAGCGGCCCCAGTTAATCGCTGTCTCTAATTGCTCCTGGGCCTCCTGCTCGTTAAAATGGGTTTCGAGGAATTGCAAAAAATGTTCTTCGGGCAGGACGTGGCGGGGAGCGGCCTGTAGAGCATCTACGATGTAGCGCACCAGCCGAATGTGGGCGAGAACCTGCTCGCGGAACACACGCTTTTCTTCAAGGACATCGGCTTCCGCAAAACGCTTCCCGGCCTCGGTTAGTACCAGGTCGCCTTCGTGAGCATCGGCGAGGTCGAGCAGGTCCGCCGCCTCAACCAGAGGAAGTAGATCATCGAGTTCCAGTTGAAGATGCCGCCCAAGCTGGTAGAGATCTTCTCGCCCTCCACGGGCATGCACCAGTTCGATGAGTCCGGTTACATCCCCGATGGCAACATGCGGCAATACCTGGTATGGACGGGAAGCGGCAAGAGTAAGCGGCCCCGTTTTTGCCTGCGTGAGGGACGCGGGCAGCAGCTTCATGACATCTTCCTGCGGGCTGGTCATGATGCGATAGATGAGATCGACCAGCTTTGTATGCTCCTCGCTTTGAGGAGTGCGTTCGGCAAATGGCAAACCGGGCAACTCTACGCGAATACGCCCGGGGTTGGCTCCCAAAACGACAATGCGATCCGCCATTGTCACCGCCTCATCGATGTTGTGCGTCACCATGAGAATAGCTCTGGTTGGCATGCTCTGTTCGCGCCACAGACCCAGCAGTTCTTTGCGCAGATTGGCCGCCGTCAGCACATCCAATGCGCTAAACGGCTCGTCCATAAACAGTATTTCTGGCTCAACCACCAGCGCCCTCGCGAAACCTACTCGCTGGCGCATCCCACCTGAAAGTTCTTTGGGATAGGCATCCTCAAAGCCATCCAGACCGATCAGGTCAATGGCAGCCAGCGCTCGCTTTAAGCGTTGAGTGGGCGTGAGCGGCTGCGACTGGAGACCTAGCTCTACGTTCTGTAGCACTGTCAGCCAGGGAAAAAGAGCGAACGACTGGAACACAATGGCGATATGCGGATTGGGGCCAACTTGCGGCACACCTTTAAAGAAAACCTGCCCGCTTGACGGGGGAATCAATCCAGCCAGGATGCGTAAGAGTGTCGATTTTCCAGAACCAGATGGGCCGAGCAGGGCTACAAATTCTCCGGCATGAATCGCTAACTGCACGCAGTCTAATACCAGGGGAGCCTGAGAATTATTCGGGCGTTTGCCCTCGGCAACGTAACTCTTACTACACGAGCGAGCCTCTAACAACACTTCTCTGGTTGCCGTTGTGCCATTTGACTCACTATGTTGGTCTAACTGAGTCATCGCTTCTCTCCTTCTCGCGCTTCCATGCGCTTCATCATGCTTACTTTAATAGGGCGGGGTCACATTCTTTAAGCTAACGTGTAACGGCGCTCCGCCAGGGTATACATGCGCTTCCAGACAAGCCGGTTTATAACTACCACGAAAACTGACATCAGGAGCGTCGCTGCCAGCAGACGCGGGAAATCTGCCGATGTCGCGGCTTCCGCAATGCTTGCGCCCAGGCCAAAGGTGCTGGCTGTATGATTATTAAACTGCACGTACTCAGAGACAATACTGGCATTCCAGGCCCCACCACTGGCCGTCAGCAGACCGGTCACCAGGTAGGGAAAAATGGCGGGAAGTATTAACGTAATCCACTTGCGCCAGCCGGAAACATGATAAACGGTCGTGGCCTCGCGCAGGTCGTTTGGAATAGCCATCGCGCCCGCAATCACATTGAAAAGGATATACCACTGGGTGCCTAATAGCATCAAGAGAATGGCCGCCAGCGAGAGGCCGCCCGGTAGATTGACGAGCAAAAGCAATAGCACCGGGAAAAGCGCCGTTGCTGGAATAGAGGCTACCACCTGAACAACAGGCTGCAAACGGCGCGACCAACGAGGGGAAAGCCCAATGGCAACTCCCACGGGCACCGTCCAGGCCACTCCTATAAGCAAGGCGGCCAGCGTGCGTAGCCAGGTCGCAAAGGCCGCCAGCAGCAGCGTTCCCCAGGTAAGTAGCGAAACCTGGATCAGCAGTTGTAGGGCCGAGACCAGTCCAATAAGCGCGATTACCCCCAGAATGCCAACACATATCCAACCTGCGATGCGCCTCAACGATAGAGCGCGAGAAACCTGTTCCGAAGAAAGCGCCAAAGCGCTGCTATCCGGTAAGGGCTGCAAGCGATCCAGCAGACGAGCCAGCGCGTGCCCAATAGGGTGAAAGACGCGCCGGTTGACAAGCGCGACCAGAGTTGAGCGGCGCAGAGCATTGAGAACAGGGGAATGCGGAGCATTTGCCTCAGTGCTTAGCTCCAGTTTGAATTTGTCCGCCCAGGCCACCAGGGGCCGCCAGAATAGCAGGTCGAGCAGCACAATCAGCGCGATCAACGTGAACAGCCCGAGCAGAATCGCTCCCGTATCACCATTGTTCGCTGCCAGTTGCAGGTAAGAGCCTAAACCCGGCAACTGGAAGGATTTGCTGCCTATTGTAAACTGCTCAGAAGCCATCAGAAAGAACCAGCCCCCGGCCCAGGACATCATGCTATTCCAGATCAGCCCGATCATCGAAGCGGGTACTTCCAGGACAAGAAAGCGCCGCCAGGGACGCAGTTGCGACATGGCCGTCACCTCTTTTAAATCAGAGGGCAGCGCGCGCGCAGAGTGATAGAAGCTGAACGTCATGTTCCAGGCCTGGCTGGTAAAAATAAGCAGGATGCTGGCGAGTTCCAGCCCTACATTCGAGTGCGGAAAGGCAGCAACCAGCGCCAGGGTGACGGCAGGCAAAAACGAGAGAATAGGAATGCTCTGCAAAATATCCAGCACCGGAAGCATGATCCGCTCGGCGTGCCGGTTGGTAGCCGCCACATGTCCATAGATCAGAGTGAACACCAGCGAAAGCACGTAGGCCAGCATCATGCGCAGCAGCGAATAGGCAGCATAAAGCGGAAGCACCGCCGGAGCGAGGCTGATCGGGTTATTCGGTGTAAGCGGCGCGGCCCAGCGCGAGGCAGCCATGACAAGCAGTGTAGCAGCGGCCACCACTGCCAGAAACACCAGCAGGTCAATGATGCCAAATCGCCGCCTGCGAACCTGGCGCGGTGGCTGCTCCTTTTCAGGCGTTGTTCCACCGCGCTGTAGTTGCTCCCGCACGCGGGGATCATCAGGAATATATATTTGGGCCATACATTTTCTCCATACCTGCTATTTATGAACTTCCAAAAAGGCTCGGGAACAACGTACTCAGAATGATTAATAACGTAAGAATAGTCATCACTACCGTCGTAATCCAGGCTACAGCATTGAAAATTCGGCCATTCACATAGCGGCCCATCAAACGGCGGTCATTACAGAGCAAAATCATTAAGACCAGGACAAGCGGGAGCAGCATGCCGCCGACTACGTTTGGAAGGTTCAGCACAAAGACCAGGCGGTCCGCAGGCACAAACAGGGTGATGCCTGCGCCCAGCACAATAATAAAGGTATAGAGCGAGAGGAACTGCGGAGCCTCTTGAAAGCGGCGTCCAACGCCGCGCTCCCAGCCGAAGGCCTCAGCTACCGAATAGGCGGTAGAGAGTGGCAGAACGCTGGCCGCCATGAGCGAGGCGTTGAGCAGGCCCACGCCGAAGAGAATCTCGGCAATGCGCCCATTCCCGCCGACCAGTGGCCCAAGCGCCAGAGCAGCATCTTTGGCTTCGTTGATCTGGATATGATGGATGAACAGGGTGGCTCCCGTACACACAACTATAAAGAATGCCACGAAGTCGGTGAGAAAGGCCCCGACGTAGGTATCTATCCGCTCATAGTTCAGGTGCTGGATTGAAATGCCCTTATCGGCAATCGCGGATTGCTGGTAGAACTGCATCCAGGGGGCGATGGTTGTGCCGATGACCGCTACCAACGTCAGCAGATAGCCCTGATTGAGTTGTATAGGGGGAAAGATTGTTTGATGAAAGACCTGCGCCCAGTCTGGATGCACCAGGAAACCACTTATAACATAGCTCAAGTAGATCACACTCAAAACCAATAAGACGCGCTCTACATATTTATAACTGCCGCGCACAACCAGCACCCAGACAATAATGGCCGCAACAGGTACGGCGATGAACGGACTCACGCCGAAGATGTCCATTGCTCCGGCGACACCTGCGAACTCGGCTACCGTTGTAGCAATGTTGGCAATCAGCAGCAGTACCATGCTCCAGAAGGTGATGCGCACACCGAAACGTTCGCGGATTAAATCGGCCAGCCCTTTTCCGGTGACGACTCCCATACGCGCCACCATTTCCTGCACCACTGCCAGGCTGATTGTCACCAGTACGACCGCCCAGAGCAGGCCGTAGCCATACTGCGCTCCTGCCAGCGAGTAGCCGGTAATACCTGTCGCATCGTTATCAACATTGGCAGTAATCAGGCCGGGTCCAACGACCGAGAGCAAAAGCAGCACCTGGCGCAACCACGTCTGCCGCGCGCGGCGAACGCGGCGCGCCACCTCAGGCTGTACTGCGGTCATCTCCTTTTTCATGTGTCTCTCCTTCAAGAATGATCTCAATGTGCTTCTAGCGCATAAAGGGGGTGAATCCCATTCATGACAGCACATGGCTTATGTAGCATACAGTTGCTCCGGGCTGCACAAAGCGCCAATGGCGCTCAACAGACACAGCTATATTGCTGATGACATGATTGAATACACTGCTGCTCAACAGATACAGAGGCCCAAAAACAGGCGCAAAGATTTCTATACTGCTTAGACAACAGGTAGAGAGAGAAGTGAGAGGAGAAAAACCCACATACCAGAACAGCTCTGGCATAAGAAGAGGAAAACCTCACACTTCTCGCTTTTCATTTGAGGTCGATAGGAAAAGCGAGAAGTGCGCGAATAGCGAGGATCAAGAAAAGATCAGGCGGCTATCAGCAACACCTCGTTTTTCCTATCGACCGGCAGTAACGCCTCCCGCGACTGGGAGGTTGACTACCTCCAGCGTCCATACGGACCGTTACTCCTTCTGTGTTCAAAATACTTACTTCACAAACCGATCGAGAGCGGCTCGAAGGTCTTGAATGGCCTCCTCAGCTTCACCATGCTTCACCGCTCTGGTGACACAATGCTCGATATGCTGCTCCAGTATGACCTTGCCGATTTGATCGAGCGCGGCACGCACGGCTGCGATCTGGGTCAGCATATCATCACATTCGCGCCCCTCATCCCACATGCGTTTCAGGCTGTTGACATGGCCAGCCACACGGGCAAGGCGCTTCGCGATATCTTCGTGTGATGGATCGGTTGTCGTTTGGGACATGTAAAACACTACTTTCTCAACGACATCCACCTACCCCCCTGGGGGGATATCTTCTACCCGAAATATATCAGCATTTCTACTGAAAAGTCAAGAGAAATAAGTCATATATTTCCGAAACCTTCCCTAATAGCATAAAATATAATTACATATATATGAGCGCATTGCTCCCACCTGTGGCACCCATGCCGGGTGCCTGTACATTTTCTGGCTTGTAGAGATGTTTTTGTATGGCGCAGATGGACACACCTGATAATTATTACGCCACACTGGGCGTTCCCATAGACGCGGACTTTGATACCATCAAACGAGCATACCGGCAACTGGCCCGGCGCTATCATCCCGATCTGGCGGGGCCCGAGGGCGCGGGGCAGATGAAGCGCATCAATCGCGCATATGATGTACTGCGAGACCCAGAAAAACGCCTGCAATACGATACTATTCTCGGTGGAACCATCGACATCCGGCGCGGGGGTATCGCTCGCCCCCGACCGGTGCAGAGGCGCTTCGATCCCAATGATGATATCGAGTTTGCGGGACTGAGCGTTTTCAGCACGAAAGGCCCGTTCCACACTGCAGAGCGCATTCACGCGCAGTTTGGCATCGTCTCCTCGCTGTCATACCTGCAAACGGAGCAGGGTGGGTGCATCGCCGCCGGGTCACTGGATGGCAAGGGACTGATCTGGTATCCAGAGCGCAAGGAAACACCCGTCAGTTTTGCAGCCGATGCCGCATTGACCGTTGAATCGCTGCGCGAACTGCGCTTCTCAGAGCATGGCAAGCTGCTTGTCGGCTGGGGCAGATTGGGGCTGCACGTCTGGAATACGCAAGATGGCGCGCTGCTCTGGAGTCATTCGCTGCTCTCGCGCGCAGTATCCGCCTACTATTCGCTGGACGTGGTAGTAAAAGATGAGGGAGCAGGAGAAGCCTGGATGGCTCTGCCGTTGCTGCGAGAAGATCCCCTCGCGCCCAGGTCGCTTGGCGTGCGAGGCACCGATATCGTGCGGCATGGACTTGGAGATCCGCCCAGCATGCTAAGCGAGCCAGTTGTTTGCGCTGAGGATGCGGTAGAAAAACGCCGATTCTGGGCTATTCGCCTGCGGACGCTTTCGCAAGATGCGCGCACGCTGCTCACGCTCTCCTGCGCGCACGTTCCAGATGAGCAGGACGAATGTGTCATCATCCGGCGCTGGAATTGGCAGGCAAAACAGAAAACACGTCTGCGCACGAAAACACAGCCCCAAATTCTCGTCTCGCTGCTGGCCGGTCACTGCGAGGATTGCACGCCGCCCTACGCCATTACGCCAGATACAGGCACAATCGCGTTTGTTTATGCAGGAAAGCACATTCGCATCCAGAACACAGCGACTGGCACCTATGGCGAATTGAACAGCGGCACGATGGGAGCGAGTTCACGACTGGTCATCTCGCCAGGGGCGCAGTGGATAGCGGTCGCCCGCGAGGATAGTGAGGTCAACGAAGGCGTGGTCGATGTGTGGTCGGTTCCGCATGGTGAAATCGTACAGCGGCTCTATCATCCCTGGCAGGTCAGCGCGCTGCATTTTACCGATTCGCAGCTCATCGTCGCTTTGACCGATGGTACCATTCAGATATGGAGGTCATAGCGCTGTTGCTTTTTAGATAGACAATCGTTCGTTAAAATAGCGAAGAAGATTTTTCTGTTCCGGGCCTTATCATGCTTATTTGATGAATTGCCCAGAGAGACGAGGTATCAGTACATGCGTATTTCAGTGGTTGTTCCAGTCTATAACGAGGAAGAAACGGTTGCTCAGGTTCTCGAGTCGCTTTCAAAAGTAGACCTCGACCTTGAAGTGATCGTGGTTGACGATGCATCGACGGATCGCACCTGGGAAATTTTGCAGGAGTTACGCAAGAAGCCGCCATTCGACACCTACCGCTTTATCCGGCACGAGCGCAACCAGGGTAAAGGCGTAGGTCTGCGTACAGGCTTCGGACTGGTCAGCGGCGACCTGGTAACAGTACAGGACGCCGATATGGAGTATAACCCGCAGGACCTGCCCGCGCTGGTGCGGAAATGGGAAGAGGCTGGCACGAGAAAGGTCGCGGTATATGGAAGACGCAACCTGGCAGCGCAAAAATTCACGACGCGCTGGGGCAATCGCTTCCTTACCTTCGTGACCAACGTGCTTTATGGGTGCTGGATTCATGACATGGAAACCTGCTACAAGCTGTTTCCTGCCGAGCTGGCCCGCGCGCTGCCAATGGAGGGCCGCCGCTTCGAGATCGAGCCTGAAATCACGGCCTGCATCACCCAGGCGGGATATAAAATCCTTGAGGTACCCATCAGCTACACACCGCGCAAGGCCAAAAAGCTTTCGCCCTGGAAAGACGGCTGGCCCGCGCTGACCATGCTGCTGCGCCGCCGCTTCGTAAAACGCTTTCACTTTGAAGCACCCGCCGAGAGCAAGACTGAGGCTAAGCAGGCAACCGCCGTTCGACAATAAATAATCCGGACTACCGCGAGTCCCAGGGCGACCGCAAGGGCCGCCCCTACCAAAACGGATGGTAGGGGCGGCCCTTGCGGTCGCCCTGGCTTCTTCCGACATGATACAATAGACTATCAACTGTATTTGGGAGGTCAACGATGACAACACGTCCGAAGATTCTGGTGACACAGAAAGTGCCGGAGCCTGCCTACCCCTTACTGGAGGCGGTGGGAGATGTCGAGGCAAACATGGAGGAAGGGGTCATCTGGCCCTATGAAGAACTCCTGCGACGCGGCCCTGGACATGACTATATTTACTGCCTGCTCACCGACAACATCGATGCGCGCTTCCTGGAAGCATGCGTCAATGCTACTCCTCGCCTCAAAATGGTCGCCAATATGGCCGTCGGCTTCAACAATATTGATGTAGAGACCGCGACACGCCTGGGAGTCGCGGTGAGCAATACGCCGGGCGTTCTCTCGGATACCACAGCCGATTTTGCCTTTGCCCTGTTGATGGCAACCGCCCGCCGCATTCCAGAGGCAGAGCGTTTTCTGCGCGAAGGAAAATACAAAGGCTGGGGGCCGTTGCTCTTCTGCGGCGCGGAGGTTCACCATTCCACGCTTGGCCTGATCGGCGCGGGTCGTATCGGCAAACTCATGGCGAAGCGTGCCGGTGGCTTCGAGATGAACGTCATCTACTACGATGTCTACCGCATGTCGCCGGAGGAAGAGGCAGAGTATCGCGTCACCTACATGCCTCTGGATGAAGTCCTCAAGCAGGCTGACTTTGTCAGCGTCCACACGCCCTACATGCCCTCTACGCATCACCTGATAAGCGAGCGTGAATTTGGGCTGATGAAGCCAACAGCGATCCTCATCAATACGGCGCGTGGCCCCATTGTTGACGAGAAAGCCTTAGTGCAGGCCCTGCAAGCTGGCAAAATCGCGGGCGCGGGTCTGGATGTCTTCGAGAACGAGCCAGCCGTAGAGGCCGGACTGCTGCAAATGGATAACGTGGTGCTGACGCCGCATATCGCCAGCGCCTCGCTCAAAACCCGCACGCTGATGGCAACAATGGCAAGCGATAACATCATCGCCCATATCGAGGGCAAAAGGCCGCCCAATATCCTCAATCCTGAAGTGCTGGATAAACAGTAACGGGCTTGATAGGTCACAAAGGGCTATCAAACAAAGGGCAGCCGAAAGCCAGCCGCAAGGGGATGGCTCTACAAGCCGATTGAAAGTGTAGAGCCATCCCCTTGCGGCTGGCTTTCGGCTCTCTGCGCAACAAAACAGCTCTCTGTACAAACCGGCTCTCTGTGCAACAAAACAGCGCTCTGCACAACAAAAAGAAACTTCGCAATTTAGCAAATACACAGTTGACATTTTCCATATCCTTCTTTATAGTTCTTTCCAGATATATGTAGCAGGAGTAATGTATGACACGTTCAGGTACCTTGTTGGAAAAAGAACCCGGGCTGAAAACTATTTTTCAGGGAAGCGAACATGGCTACACGCGTTGTCTTATCGCTGATATCAATGATCCTGAGCGTCATTTTGAATGTCGTGTGCTGGATGAAGAGGATATTCCTGTTTCAGTAGGCGAACAACTTACGCTGGAGGTAATAAAAGTGATTACTGACAGGAAGACCGGAAGTGTGTACTTTTACTCTCGCCTGGTAAAAGCAAACGAGCAGTAGAAAGAAGGGGAGATACTATGCAATGCCCTCGATGTAATACAACCTTGCCCGATTCCGCCACCATCTGTAGTCGCTGTGGCTCGCCGGTCTCAACGGCATCGGGCGCGAGATTTTCCTATCTGCCAGCAGGCGCGCCGCCCTGGCCTACGATGGTGCCACAGCAATTCTCTTTTACGCCAGCGCCTGTTCCCCAGGCAGCTTTCTCTGCTGCTCCGGTCGTTGAAAAGGCCCCTGAGAAAAAGCGAACGTTAGGTATTCCCGCAGTTCTCAGCCTGTTGATTCTCAGCATCCTGATTGGCGGTGGACTGGCATTTGGTCTCGTTACCTTAAATCGACAGCCTGCTACAGCAGGAACGCAAAGGCCCGTCGCCCTGCCAACCCCTGGAACTGGGGCGACTCCAGCCGCTACGCCAACCGGCGGAACCAACCAGTTGCCCAACGTCCCCTCGTTCGCCACGTTTAGCAATACGACGATGGGAGTGTCCATTCAATATCCCTCGGATTGGCAGCAGCCCACACCTCAGACTACCCAGTCGAATGATATCGTTGTCAGCCTGCTTCCGCAGCAGCAACTCGGCATTCAGGTGCAACTGATACGCTTTAGCCCCAGCACAACAGCACAGGAGCAGAACGCGGCTGCCGTGAACCAGTTCATTCTGAATGGTTTCAAACAGAACCAGGGTGTGAATAACTTTCAGGCAACCACGGCCTCAAAACGCACGCTGGGCGGCACGCAGTGGGATGAGCAGGATGCGACATTCGCCAATTCGCAAGGCGACAACTTCGACTTTGTGACGCTTACGGTGCAGCACAACAAAAACTACTTTACGATTTTCTTTTACTGCCCGGATGTGTATTACCAGGAAGCCATCCAGAAATACTTCCAGCCGATGTTGAACTCGTTCAAGTTCCTCTCATAGCATTGAAAAGCCCCTCTCGCCTATCATCCTTCGCTGCCCTCATGTCATCCTGAGCGCAGCGAAGGATCTCGCGCCTGCCGGATCGAACCAGAGATGGACTGAGATCCTTCGCTGCGCTCAGGATGACATCTGGCGGCAGGTTGGTAATGGCATGCTGCTACAAAAAAATACTCCCGGCCAGCTAGCTGGCCGGGGGCATAATCTATCTACACCCGCTCAACTGAGAATTAGTACTCAGGCATGGCCGGAGCTGCGGGCTTCTCCTTCTCCGGCAGGTCCGTAATCAGTGCCTCGGTCGTCAGGATCATGGCAGCGATGCTGGCCGCGTTCTGCAGGGCTGAGCGCGTCACCTTCGCCGGGTCGATGATACCGGCGGCAACCATATCCTCGTAGGTGTCTGTCAGCACGTTGTAGCCGTAGCGGTCGTTGTTATGCTCTTTCTGAGCGCGGCGCACGCCTTCGACAACCACCGAACCGTCCTTGCCGCCGTTGGTGGCAAGCTGGCGCAGCGGCTCCTCAAGGGCGCGGCGCAGGATGCTGACGCCGGTCGCGGCATCGCCGGTCAGGTTGAGGTTGTTCAGGGCCTCGGTCGCGTTCAACAGGGCAACGCCACCGCCAGGAACGATACCCTCTTCAACACCGGCGCGGGTCGCGGAGAGCGCGTCCTCAACGCGGGTCTTGCGATACTTCAGTTCGACTTCAGAGCCAGCGCCGACTTTGATCAGAGCAACGCCACCGGCCAGTTTCGCCAGGCGCTCCTGCAACTTCTCGCGGTCATAGTCACTGGTAGTCTCTTCAATCTGGGCCTTGATCTGGCGAATGCGGGCCTGAATCTGGGCGGGATCGCCGCGACCCTCAACGATAGTTGTTTCATCTTTGGTGGCAACGACGCGGCGGGCCTGACCAAGATCGGCCATTGTCACGCTGTCCAGGCGGCGGCCCATCTCTTCGCTGATAACCTCACCGCCGGTCAGCACAGCGATGTCGCGCAGCATCTCTTTGCGGCGATCACCGAAGCCAGGAGCCTTGACGGCCAGCACGTTCAGAATACCACGCAGCTTGTTGACAACCAGGGTAGCGAGCGCCTCACCGTCCACGTCCTCGGCGATAATCACAACTTCGCGGCGGCCCTGCTGGGTCAGCTTCTCAAGGATGGGCAGAATATCCTGCACAGCGCTGATCTTCTTGTCGGTAATCAGAATGTACGGCTCGTCGATTGAGGCTTCCATCTTATCCGTGTTGGTGACGAAGTAAGCGGAGATGTAGCCCTTGTCGATCTGCATACCTTCGACGTACTCGGTCTCGAAGTTGATGCCGCGAGACTCTTCAACGGTGATGACGCCGTCTTTGCCGACCTTCTCCATTACTTCGGCGATCAATTCGCCGATGCTCTCGTCCGCAGCGGAGATGGAAGCGATCTGAGCGATTTCTTTGCGGCCCTCGACGGGAATAGCCTTAGAGCGGATATACTCAACAACGGCCTCGGTCGCCTTGTCAATGCCCTGCTTGAGCTGCATGGGGTTGGCACCGGCGGCGAGGTTCTTCAGGCCCTCGGTGACAATAGCCTGGGCCAGCACAGTTGCTGTGGTGGTGCCATCACCAGCAACGTCGTTGGTGCGGGTCGCAGCCTCTTTCAGCAACTGCGCGCCCATATTCTCAAAGGGATTTTCGAGGGTGATCTCTTTGGCAACGGTTACGCCATCATGGGTGACGGTCGGCGCGCCAAATTTCTTATCCAGAGCAACGTTGCGGCCCTTTGGCCCGAGCGTCGCTTTCACAGCGCCAGCAAGCGTATCAATGCCTTTTTTAAGGGAACGACGCGCCTCTTCATCGAAGACGAGTTGTTTTGCCATATTACCTTTTCTCCTTATACGTTTGAAAATACCCCTTCATTGTTTGCAGACAGGACGTGATGATGAAGTTTTACCTTGTCTGTCATCCTGAACGAAGCGAAGGATCTGTTTGCCGAGCGATTCATGCGTCGAGACCAGAGATCCTTCGCTTCGCTCAGGATGACATATTGGGATGATCGATCCTGGTTGTTCAAGTTCATAATCGCGTCCTACAGCCGCGAATCATGCTGAGAAGGGATACAGGAATTTGCTTAACCAATTACCGCGAGAATGTCATTCTCTTTGAGAACCAGATATTCTTCGCCGTCGAGCTTGAACTCGGTGCCGCCATACTTGGCGAACAGCACACGGTCGCCCTCGCGCACATCGATAGCAGCGCGATCACCGTTGTCGAGCAGGCGACCACTGCCAACAGCGACAACTACCCCTTCCTGGGGCTTCTCTTTAGCGGTGTCAGGAATGACAATGCCGCTCTTCGTCACTTCTTCTTTCGCGCTTGGTTTGACGACCACACGGTCACCAATAGGACGAATCTTCGACACGACGTATACTCCTTTTCTCAAGCAAAATACAGTTTACCCGGCATTGTTACTCTCAGGCGTATAGTGAATGACGCCCGAAATGTTGACCGAGTGATATTGGGAATAATCACAGCTACATGGGCCACCTGCCGCGCACCCTGTGCAGCAATAAGCGTGGCCCCGCACTATGACGGGAGTCCAGAGGATATCAATGTCACAGTTCGCGCAGCGCAACACCTTAAAGTGGGTGTTGCGTTGACCATTTCGCGTATTGAGTTGTTCCGAATTGTAAGCGCCTTCTGTGTACATAGTCCTCCAGCCCGCATCGTATGCAATGCTTTCCCGTTCAACTTCCGAGCATTAGTATGGCATACCGTGTGTTAGAACTGCGTAGGAGAAATGTTAGAGAAGTATTAGAATTTTGGCTGCTTCCCACGTCCTGCATCTGGTATAATGAGGAAAGACATTGTAGTCGGGAGTAACAAAGCCATGCCCTATATTTCCTCAATCAACGGCCAGTCCTATCGTGTCGAGACAGGCGAAGACGGCCAGCAACAAGTTATTCATCTCAACGACAAAACCTATACCATCGACTGGCGCAAAATCGCGCCTCTGGCCGCTAACGCCAATGGCGGTCGCTTCAGCCTCTTGATCGACGGTCAATCATACGAAATCTTCGCCCGCCAGCTACAAAAGCCGGGCGAGGAAGGCACTTTCTATGAAATTCATCTCGCGGACCAGCGCTTCGAGGTACACGTCGAGGACGAGCGCGAAAAAGCTTTGACGGGCAGCATCGCAGGCGCGCGCGAAAGCGGCGAGGCAATGGTGCGCGCTCCCATGCCCGGCCTCGTGCTTGGCCTGCCCTTTGAGGTCGGCGCAAGCGTTCATCGCGGCCAGACAGTCGCCATCCTCGAAGCCATGAAGATGGAGAACGACCTGACCGCTCCCATCAACGGCAAAGTGAAAGAGATTCGCGTGCAGAAAGGGCAGACCGTGAACCAGGGCGATGTGCTGGTCGTGGTGAGCGGGGAGTAATGTAGGAACACGGAAGCCAGCCGCAAGGGGCTGGCTCTACAAGAGGAACGAGCCTGTAGAGCCAGCCCCTTGCGGCTGGCTTCCGTGTTCCTTTGTTTCGGGTGGCTTCTCTACGCGACCGGGTGGCTTCCGTCTTCCCACGCGAACATCAGCCCTGGCAATATGCTATAATTCGAGAGCAAGCACAGGAGGTTGCCTTATGGACCTGCATCAGAGCAAAGATGTCGAGCAGTGGCGCGAGACAACGGCTCGCGAGGCGAAACAGAAGACGACAGAACGTAAAGAGCATTTTGAGACCAGTTCGCATATAGACATACCCGACCTGCCCACCCAGGAAGACCTCGGCGACTTCGATCCGCACACGCAGCTTGGCTATCCTGGCGAATATCCCTTTACACGCGGCATTCACCCAGGCATGTACCGTTCGCGGCTGTGGACAATGCGCCAGTATGCCGGGTTTGGTACGGCAGAGGAGTCGAACAAACGCTACCATTATTTGCTTTCGCATGGCACAACCGGCCTCTCGGTGGCCTTCGACCTGCCGACGCAGATGGGCTACGACGCGGATAATCCACTGGCGGCTGGCGAGGTCGGCAAGGTCGGCGTCTCTATCTCCAGCCTGGAGGACATGGAGACGCTGCTGAACGGGCTACCGCTTGAGCGCATCAGCACCTCGATGACCATCAACGCGACGGCCAGCATCCTGCTCGCGCTCTATATCGCAGTAGCGAAAAAACAGGGAGCAGATATCCGCAAGCTATCAGGCACCGTACAGAATGATATCCTGAAAGAATATATTGCGCGGGGCACCTATATCTACCCGCCGCGCCCCTCAATGCGCATCATTACCGATATCTTCCGCTTCTGTGCCGAAAACCTGCCGCGCTGGAACACCATCAGCATCAGTGGCTATCATATTCGCGAAGCCGGATCAACGGCAGTGCAAGAGGTAGCATTCACACTCTCGAACGCCATAGCCTACGTGCAGGCAGCTATCAACGCTGGTTTGAATGTTGATACCTTTGCGCGCCAACTGTCATTTTTCTTTAATAGCCATAATAACCTGCTCGAGGAAGTGGCGAAGTTCCGGGCGGCGCGGCGCATGTGGGCCAGGATCATGCGCGAACGCTTCTCGGCACAGGATCCGCGTTCGATGATGCTGCGTTTCCATACCCAAACGGCGGGGTCCACCTTGACAGCTCAGCAGCCAGATAATAATATTGTGCGGACAGCATACCAGGCATTGGCGGCTGTACTTGGGGGTACGCAGTCGCTGCATACCAATTCGAAAGACGAGGCGCTTTCACTGCCTACAGAGGAATCGGTGCGCGTAGCTTTGCGAACGCAACAAATCCTGGCCTATGAAACGGGCGTCGCCGACGTGGTTGATCCGCTGGCAGGCTCTTACTACATAGAGTACCTGACCGATAGCATCGAGCAAAAAGCCTGGGAGTACATCGAGAAGATCGATTCGCTCGGCGGCAGCGTGCGCGCCATCGAGGTTGGCTATATGCAATCCGAGATCGAGCAGGCTGCTTACGAGTACCAGAAGGCGCTTGAAGAGGAACAGGCTATCGTGGTGGGCGTTAATCGTTTCACCATAGAGAACGAAGCGCGCCCGGAGTTGCTGCGCTTAGACCCGGAGATTGGCAAACGGCAGGCGGCGAAGCTGGCAAGCCTGCGCGAGCGACGGGACAATGAGCGTGTGCATTCGAGCTTAAGTGCCCTGGCGCGAGCAGCAGAGGGCAGCGATAATCTGATGCCACTCATTATCGATGCTGTCGAAGCGTATGCGACCCTGGGAGAAATTAGCAACACGCTGCGGAGCGTCTTTGGCGAGCAGCGTGAATTTCGAACGTTAGAGTAGAATAATTGCCTATGGATGCATGGCATATGACAGGCAACGAGCAGGCGCGACAGGCGGAGCCAACAGGTTTGCAGCCGCGCCCGGCTCGTGATGCCGAACGAAGTTTGCAAACGTTAGATCGTGAAAAAACTGATCCTCAAGGAAAAGCTGAAGCGCCGATAGGCGTCTTTGATTCTGGAGCCGGTGGATTGACCATTCTGTCCGCGCTGCGACAAGAACTGCCACATGAACACTATATCTACTTTGGCGATACGGACCGCAATCCCTATGGTTTGCGCACCGACGCCGAGATCACCGAATTCTCGCTTCAGATCAGCCGCTTCCTTATCGAAAAAGGCGTCAAGTTGATTGTAGTGGCCTGCAATACGGCCACACAGGCCGCGCTTGCTACGCTGCGCGCCAATTTTCCGACCACGCCCTTTATCGGCGTCGTTCCGGCTGTCAAGCCCGCGACGCGCATCACGCGCAAAGGGCGTATCGGCATCGCGGCGACCAATCAGGCTGCCAAAGCGCAGTATTTGCGGCAGTTGATCGATGAGTTCGCCGAAGGCATGCATGCTTACGCGGTCGGCTGTCCAGAACTGGTGACGCTGGTTGAGCAGGGCCGACTGGATGGAGCCGAGGTCGAGGAGACGATACGGCAGGCCATGCAGCCACTCACCCGAGAAGGCGTTGATGTGATCGTTTTAGGGTGTACCCATTTTCCCGCGCTGCGCCCGGCCATCGAGCGCGTCGTAGGGAAGCAGGTGCAAGTGATAGACAGTAGTTCGGCTATTGCGCGACGCACTCACGCGGTATTAAACACAGAGGGGCTGCTGCGACCAGAAAATGAAGAGACTCGCGGCTGCGAAGCATTGGAAGTGTGGTGCAGCGGTGACCCAGTTGCATTTAGCGCGGTTGCTACCAAACTGCTTGACTATCCGGTGAAAGCCAGGCAGAAGCACTGGTAAGAAAGGGATTTATGCAGGACCATCTCGCAGTTGACGCGAACGAACCAACGCTTGAACAGGTAATTGTAGAAACAACTGTAAGGAAGCCGCGCCACTTACGTTTTGCGCGCCACGTCTCTAATATCCTCGGCCCCCCGGCAATTTCGCTGCCGTTTGTGCTGCTGGTCGCGCTCTATCGCGCCTCCAACCAGCTTTCTGCGCTGCTCTACGGGCTGATTACACTCTTCTTTCTCAGCATCGGTCCGCTTGCCTATATCGCCATCGGCGTGCGCACAGGTAAACTCTCAGACATGGATGTCAGCAAACGTTCAGAACGCGCCGGGCCGTTCCTCTTTGGCATCTCGTCAGTCGTGCTTGGCTGGCTGGTCCTCGCCATCCTGCAAGGCCCAAGAAACCTGCAAACCATCCTGATTATCACAGCCGTAAGCGGCGTCATCATGATGCTGACAACCCTCTGGTGGAAAATCAGCATTCACGCCTCTTCCCTCGGCGGCGCGGCAACCATGCTGACCGTCCTTTATGGCGCTGTGATGCTGCCCCTGTTCCTCTTGCTCATACTGGTAAGCTGGTCCAGGGTTGTGCTGAGGCGGCATACGATTGCCCAGGTGATAGCGGGGTCGCTGGTGAGTATTGCGCTGGCGTTGTTGATTTTGAAGATTCGTGGGGTGTGATCATCCTTTGTGAATAATGTGGCACGATTTTGTAGGGACGCGATTATGAATTTTGACAAATAAAGAGGGAATACCAAGGAAATGTGCTTATTAGAGTGCTGCGCTCTCCATCCATAGCTTCGCTTCGTGGGGCAGCAGGCAGTCTAAAGCATCCGTTATTACGGGAGCAAATACGCCAAATAGCTTACGAAGATTGCTTCAACTTGAAAGATGAAGAACAGGGATAAACAACCAAAAAAAAACAATAGAGCCGCTCGATCACTCCGACAGCTCTATTGTTTTTTGTATGCTTACTTCTGCGCAACAGTAGTAGCGCGCTCCGCAATTTGTCCGACAGCAGCGAAGGGCTGGCGCTGGGCGCGGATGGCAGGGGCCTGAGCGCGGCGCGTCGTGGCAACGGTGGCCCGAGCGACGATGCGGACGAAGACGAAGAAGCCAATCCAGTTGACGACGCCGAGGACGATCTGGAAGACCAGCGTGGGCAGGCCAAGCCCATTCACGATGAGGTAGATCATGCCTGTCACCAGGATGTTCAACAGGGTGGTCGGAATGAGGATCAGCCAGGCGAACTGCATAAGCTGGTCGGCGCGCAGGCGCGGGAGCGTGCTGCGTACCCAGATGAAAACGAAACAGAGCAGGTAGACCTTGAGGACGAAGTAAATGATCCCCAGGATATTGCCCAGGAAGCCCCAGCCGAGCGAGCCGAGTCCGGTCAGGTAGGCGACGCCAGGACCGGAGAAGCCGCCCAGGAAGAGATACGAGGCAATGGCCGAAACGATGGTCATATTGCCATATTCGCCCAGGAAGAACAAGGCCCAGCGCATGCCGCTATACTCGGTCAGGTAGCCAGCTACCAGTTCTGACTCCGCCTCGGGCAGGTCGAACGGCGCGCGGTTGGTCTCGGCAAGGCCACAGGTATAGTAGATCACCAGCATCAGAGGCTGCACCAGGAAAAACCAGGCCCAGGGAGTGAAGCCCTGGAAGATAAAATCAAAGAAGCCGATGCCCTTGCCGGGATAGAGGCTGGATGATTGAAAAGTCTGGATATCACGAATAGAGATGGTGCCGATGCCCGTATTTGCCAGGACGCTGGTGAGCATAACGATGCCAACCAGCGACAACACCAGAGGCAATTCGTAAGAGATCATCTGGGCAGCCGAGCGCAGGCCGCCAATAAGAGAGTACTTGTTGTTGGAACTCCACCCGGCCATGACGATGCCAACCACGTCGATAGAACTCATGGCGACATAATAGACAATGCCGGTTGCCAGGGCGGTTCCAGGAATGCCAACGTATGGTGAGAACGGCAAGACCGCAAAGGCGGCAATTACCGGGGCCAGAAAGACAGAGGGAGCGAGCCAGAAGAGGGATTTATCCGTCTTGCTGGCGTGAATATCTTCCTTCATCAGCAGCTTGCCAACGTCGGCCACTGTTTGCAAAAGGCCCCAGGGACCTGTATGCACCGGTCCCACGCGGTCCTGCATCCATCCCATGATCTTGCGTTCGGCCAGAATGAGGATGACCGCGCTGGTCAGCACAAAGCCAAAGAAGGAGAGGAACGCGACAATAAACTGCAAGAACTGCCACGAGATAATGCCGTGAATCAGTTGCGTCAGAAAATCATCAGCGATTATGATACGCATAGCAATAACTCCACTATATTGAAGGGCGCGACGTAGCGCGCCCCCTGATTCACCTGTCTACTTCGCCAAGCACGATATCAATACTGCCCAGAATTGCTACGGTATCGCTCATCTTATGACCGCGCAGCAGTTCCGGCAAAATCTGTAAGTTGACAAAGGAAGGTCCGCGTAACTTGGCGCGCCAGGGATACTCGCTGCCATCGCTGATGAAGTAGACGCCCAATTCGCCCTTGCTACTTTCAATAGCGAAGTAGGTTTCACCACGCGGAGGGCGCAGGGCAATTGGCGTGCGCGTGCCAATTGGGCCGCCCGGCATCTGATCGATGGCAACGCGGCAGAGACGGATGCTCTCCCAGATTTCCTGCATGCGAACTTTATAACGAGCGAAGCAATCGCCTTCCTGGCGCACCTGTGGATTGACCTTTACTTCACGATAGGCCATGTAGGGCCGATTAACGCGCAGGTCCCAGTTCACGCCGCTGGCGCGCAGCATCGGGCCGGTAATACCATAGGCGATGGCCTGCTGTGGATCGATGTAACCGACGCCCTGCGTGCGAGCCTCAAAGATTTCGTTACCGGTCAGCAGAATCTCCAACTCGGCCATGTTCTTCTCGAGCTGATCAAGGAAGGTTTCACATTCTTTCAACCAGTTCTTGGGGAAATCGTGCAACACACCGCCGACACGCATATAGTTGACATTAAAGCGGCTGCCACCCAATGCCTCAAAAAGCGAAAGGATGCCTTCGCGGTCGCGGAAGCACCAGAGGACGGGTGTAAATGCGCCCAGGTCGAGGCCATAAGTGCCGATAGCGACCAGATGGCTGGCGATACGCTGCAATTCGTTGGTGAGCAGGCGGATATATTGAGCGCGGCGCGGCGGCTCGATGCCCATTAACTGCTCAACAGCACCAGCGTAGGCCGTTTCATTGAGCATGGGGGACAGGTAGTCAGCGTTATCCATGTAACGGATACCACCCATGATGGGGCGATTCTCAAGGATCTTCTCGATGCCGCGATGCAGGTAGCCAATGACGGGCGTGCAATCAACGACGGTCTCGCCTTCCAATGTCAGCACGAGACGCAAAACGCCGTGTGTACTTGGATGCTGAGGCCCCATGTTCAGCAGCATTTCCTGCGAGCGGATGCCCTCAGGTGCCTCTGACACATCAGGAGCCGGACCTCTATTCGAATTTGCTACCATATGTTTCCTCTATGTTTGTCAAAAAGGCTTGAATACTTACACTTTCTGTCGCTGCGCCAGCAACTTACGCATGCGGATAATCACGCTATACGTCCAGAGCAGCGCCATGAGAACAGCCATGCCTGCGAACAGAAAGCGGTTCGGGTCGGTATAGAACAAAACCAGGGAAATAGCCATGCCCCAGCAGGCAAGTGCCACCAGCATCGGCATCACCAGGCTCTGCGGGCCAGCTACACGCGGCGAAACAAAGCGGCGGTCCGCCACTCCACTATTGGCAGAAGCTGTATGTCGCGTCTCGTTTTGCCGGATAGTATTGCTACTCGAGTGCGATACGCTGCTTTTATTTGCCTTTCTCTTCCTGGCTTTCGGCATAACGACCTCAACTTCCTGGCGACGATTCACCGGGAACGGATTCGCCCGTCCGGGTCACGTTTTCCTGGTTGGCCTGTTCCTGGTGGCCGTGGAACGAGTGGCCGAAGGTTGGCGTTCCTGGATGCAGCCGCTCCTCAAGGCCCTGGCCGACTTTTTTCTGCACGACATGTTCCACGCCTTTTTGCTGGAATGGCCCGGCGACGGCCATATTCGGGTCTACCTGCGTGGTGGCCTGCGGTTTGACCGTGAAAGGCACCTGGTGAAAGCTTTTCAGCAGGGGATAGCCCTCGAAGTCGTCATCCAGCAGCATGCGGCGCAGATCAGGATGGCCTATAAAGCGAATGCCGTACATGTCATAGGTTTCGCGCTCCAGCCAGTTGGCAGTAGGCCAGACGGAAACGACGCTGTCAACCTCCGGCTTCTCGTGGTCGAGCCGCACCTTTATTTGCAAAAGCTGGCCGCGCGCCAGCGAACGAAGATGATAGACCGTTTCAAGGTGATCGAGCATATCAACGCCGGAGATACAGGCCAGCAGATCAAAGCCAAGCTGGTCGCGCAAAAAGCGGCACACGGCTACCAGGTGCGTGCGATCAACCTCAATGCCAAGAAAATCGCCCTTTAACGTGCTAGGGGCGACTTCTTTGCCGGTGATCTGCGCTATTGGTGCCAGGTCGCGAGCCAATGCGGCATTCTGATCTCGATAGCCTCCGGTTGAAGTAGAGAGGCTTTTTGAACGTGGTACTAAATCCATCGAATAACTCCCTTGCGCCAGGCATAAGCAAGACCTAGCGCGAGTACAACGATGAAGAAGAGAATTTCAAAGAATCCAAAGACGCTTAATTGTTTGAAAATGACGGCCCAGGCGATAATGAAGACAATATCCACATCAAAGGCAACAAAGAGCAGGGCAAAGATGTAGAAACCGAGCGGGTATTGAACCCAGGCCGAGCCAATAGGCGTCTCGCCGGATTCGTAGGTCTGGAGCTTCTCTTTGGTGCGTTTATGTGGAGCCAGTATATTCGCCAGGGTCATCGTGATGATGACGAAGACAAAACCGGCGGCGAATAGAATGGCCGCGTATAAATAGCTAACACTTGCAGGTGATGACACGCGCCTTCCTCCAAATACATACCCATGTTATGCCAACAAAGGTAAAATGCTGTTTTGATTATAGCACAGGGAAGAAGGACGCGCCAATGTAGGGGCGGGGGCCGGGTGGATGTGGGGTGGGGGCGCTTGCGCCGCCCTCGTGCCCAATTGTCGAACAGGCCACGAGGGGAACAGGAGGCCAACACGAGGGCGGCGCAAGCGCCCCCACCCCACATCCACCCGGCCCCCGCCCCTACTTTATCGGCATATCCGGCATGGTGACGCTATCGGGTTTGGCAAGTAATTGAATGCCGGGTACGCCCGTCTGGGCGGTGGCTTCAGTGATGGAAACGACGATGACACTTACGTTGTCTTCACCGCCGCCCTTGAGGGCTGCCTGGATCAAATCCTGACCTGTTTGTGCCGGATTGGGTGCAGGCGAGCTGAGGACGCGCTGTATCTCGGGGTCGCGCACCATATCCCACAAACCATCAGAACAGAGGAGCAGTTTATCGCCTGCCTGGAGCGGGACGACAAAAGCGTCAACCTCGACGAAGGGCTTTTCACCCAGACTGCGGTAGATCTGGTTACGCTTGGGATGAGTATAGATATCATCCGGCTTGATAATACCAGCATCTACGAGACTGGCGACAACCGAGTGATCGCGCGTCACCTTCACCAGGCCCTCCGGCTCGCGATAGAGATAGGTGCGGCTGTCACCGACATTGGCGACATAGGCGGTATTGCCCACGACCAGCGCAGCGGTCATGGTTGTACCCATGTCGGCGCGTTCTTCCATATTGCGGTGGTGTACCGCCTGATTGGCGTGCTGCACTCCCTCTTTGAGAAGGTTAAGGTAGCCATCATCATCGTATCGCGTGTTATTGGAGATCATCGGCACCATATAATCGACGATGGTCTGAATGGCAAGGCGACTTGCATCCTGTCCATTGGCATGCCCGCCCATGCCGTCCGCAACCACAAACAGACCAAAGGGCAAGGGATGTGAATTCTCTGTCTTCGCGCCCTGCATCGCAAAGAGGCTATCTTCGTTCGGCTTGTGCTTGCGTTTAATGCCAGGGTCGGTTGCGTGACCAACCACAAAGCTCAGGTTGCGCCCTCTCACCTGTTGCACATTATATGGAACGGTCTTCTCATCGCTGATGGAATTGTTCCCATTCGCAGGCGACATCTCTACGGTTGGCAGATCCGCAATTGCTTGCTGATCCGCTGGCTGAGCATAGACTCCCATCGGCTGAGCCTGCGGTTGCGGTTGCGGTACAGGCGAGAGTGGTGACTGCGGCTTTATGGCGCGCAGATGCAATCCCGAATCGGAAGGCGAGAGCAGGTACCTGCAATTCGGACAGTAGGTATCGGTAGAAAGAACGGTTTTATGACAGTGCGGGCACTGCATCTCTGATACAGGCATTTGTAGATTCGAGGTTACTCTTCCTGCCTGCTGGGCTTCGTGTTGACGCATGTATTCCTCGGCCTGTCGCTGAGCCGCTTCCTGGTCACGCTTGAATTGTTGCATCTCCACGCGCCTGCGTCCAGCCCGCATCGACACAAGCAACAGGAGTAAAACAATGAGCAGCACACCTGCGCCTATGGCAATAAGCAAGAGCAGCGAACTGGGAAGGCCCAGGAAGGATTCATTTCCACCACCATGATTGGCAGTGGTGGGAGAATTGGTCGGTTTCTTACCGGCTTGAGCCAGTTGGTTGGCTCTGGTGGCAAAGTCCTGCGCCGCTTTAAAATTCGGATTGGCATGGGAGGAGACAATCGACTGGAAAGATTGGGCCGCCTGCGTATACTGCTTCTGGTCGAGCTGAGTGACGCCTCGATCCCAGGCAGTATTCAAACTATTGTGACCCAGGCGAACGTTGAGTTCAGGCTGCTGAAGCAACGGGATGGTTCCTTCAACAGTGAGGATCTCCTGACCGGTCAGTTGTTTGTTGGAGGAAAGCTGCATCCCAACCAGCGCACCATTGGTATCGAGGAGCGGCGTTCCTGGTTCCAGGGATGGCGTGAGACCTCCTGTTCCAACTGTGCCACCGGTGCTATTTCCTGCCACCAGCTCGATGCGGGGGGTAAGAAACGAGGTCACCTGTGCCTCACCCGGCACCTGTGGCGTGGGAGGAGAAGCTCCTTTGGCGGAAGCCGCTAATTCCAGACTATACTGGACAGCAGAGCTGGCCGTAGCGGTCAAAAACGGTTGCATCTGTTGCGAATGGAAGGAAAAGATGGTAGCCCCGGTGTCGGAGGTGGCAAAGTTTTCAGCAGAACCAGTTCCTGTGGTACCATCGCTACAGGTCGTAGCGCTACAACTGAGCTGGCCGAGTAACAGCCCTCCGGGTATCGTATTATAAGTGGTATTGGCAAAAATTTTAATGGCGGTGAGCTTACTACCGACAGGGGCACAAGTACTCCCTTTCAAATTCACCACGGATTTATCCGTGAGTACCCAGGTATTCTGATCATCGGGGGTGGTCTGCGGCCAGTTCGCGATAATGGTGCCCAGGGCCGTACAAACGGTCGTGGTGAGCGGCTTCGCAACGACATACGTCGTTTCCAGGCGCACCACTGAAACGCTCGCCAGATTAAGTACCCCATCCTGTGTCAGTGATGGAATGGTCTTGTCAACCGGCGAGGCAAAGACAGCGGAAGGCATGAGCAACTGTAAGGCCAGAAGTAGCCCGCCGAGAATAGAAAGCACAGGCAAACTTACACGTCTCATGCCCCTCTTTGCTACGAAACTATGCATATCCATAATTTGCTCTTACTCCCTTGCGTCGGGTCTACTGCTACGATCTATTGCTCAACGCCCACCAGCTTGACTGCGCAATCGCTGCAACATTGCCTGCGCGGCCTGGTTTTGCGGCGTAGCCTGAACTACATAGGAACACTCTCGCACGGCATCAGCAATTTTCCCCTCACGTTCGTATACCTGGCTGAGTAGAAAACGAGTCTGATGATCCGCGGCATTAATTGTCAATACCTGCACAAAAGCGCGTTCTGCAATTGGCAACTGATTCAAACGGAACGCGAGCTGACCAAGCGCAAAATGCAGGTCTGGTCGCTGGCGCGCCACAGCAGGTGGCGCAAGCCGTACAGCTTCCTGATACTCGCGCAGCGCAGCATCAAACTGTTGCGTCTCTTCATAACAACGAGCCAGGCGCTGGTGCGTCTCAAAGTCATTCGGATTGAGCCGTAGCGATTGGGTATAGGGTTGAATGGCCTGGGCCGGCTGTTTGCGCAGATAGAGAAAGACATCGCCAACCAGCTTATGCGTCTCGGCATCGTTCGGATTCGCGAGCAGCGAACGATTATAGGCCTGCATCGCAGTATCAGCATTCAAGCGGCGGGCGAAGATCTGACCGAAAATTTTATGTACAAGCGCGTTATTCGGCTCAACAGCATATGCCTGCTGGATGGAAGCAAAAGCAGGATCGAGCCGCCCGGCGTTCAGGTGATCCTGAGCAGCGCGAATAGAAGTGCCGCCAGGACCGTTCAAACCATTTCCTGTGGTCTGCGGCGGAGTATGCCGTTCGACAACCGTTCCACCTGCAACAGGAGGAACCCGTTGTCCATCAGGTGGAGGCGGCGGCAGGTTCATGATGGCTCGTTCCATCTCGGTCGCGCTGCCCCAGCGCTTATCCAGGTCGGGAGCCAGGGCCTTCATGATGATCTGGTCAAATCCAGGCGTAATATCCGGGCGCAGCGTGCGCGGCGGCGGGAAGGAAAAGATCGATGGTTTGTTATTGGCCGCGTCATGCTGCGTCAACAGGCGATGAATGGTAGCGCCAAGCGCATATATATCACTGCGCGGCTCCGGCATGCCATGCAACTGCTCGGGCGGCGCGTAGCCAATGGTCATAATGATAGTAGACTGGCGCTGCGACTGGAAGGTACGGGCAATGCCAAAGTCAATCAACTTGATCTCATCTTTATCTGTCACCATGATATTGGATGGTTTGAGATCGCGGAAGATAATCGGCGGATTCTGGCGGTGTAAGTATGCAAGCACATTGCAGAGTTGAATGGCCCAGCTTCGCGCCCGCGCCTCTGAAACGCCTCGCGCTCCATTCACGCCGGAAATCGTGCCCTCTTTCGCCAGCACTTCTGCCAGCGTGCGTCCCTCGATAAAATCCATCACCAGATAATGTTTGCCGCCTTCGACAAAGAAGTCACGCACGCGAGGAATGCAGGGATGGTTCAGATCAAGCAGAAGAGTAGCTTCTCGTGTAAACCACTCAACCGCCTGGCTACGCTCGGTATCATTCTGGAAGTCATCCAGCATCTCTTTTACCGCACAGGGGCGATTAAAACGCAGGTCGATAGCCCGGTAGACAGCGCCCATGCCGCCTGAGGCAACGGGACGCTCGATCCGGTAGCGGGTCTGTAGCTCAGTGCCTGCTGTCAGGCGGCGTCCACTTCCCACGCTTCCACCACTTCCCGAGTCACGGGTACCACCTCCATTAGAGGGAGTGGAAGGATTGGATGCGGCAGATGAAGGCAGAGAAATAGATTGGGGCGCAACCGGCGGCAGCGGATACTCTGGTACAGTTCCGCCGGGGCCACCTTGCGGCGTACCTGGATTAGCAGAAGAAGCCGCTTTTTTAGGATCAAACGGATAATTATTTGCCATACACTCTTACACCGCTTTTATACTAGTAGACACGTGTTGCTACGCCTCTTTAACGCCAATATGATAACATACCACACAACATCTGTGGTGGACACGATGAATCGCGTCCCTACATTTAGCCAGTCACCTTCTCCTTATATTGGCCGCATTATAACACATTCCTTGAGATTAACACAGTAATAAGGAACACAGTTATAATGCGGTACAACTCACATTTTGTCGAGCTAATGGTACCTTCGGTATCAGCCGACATTTACCAGCCCATCCACTCGTTGCGCCGCCTCCACGTCCGCTTTCATCCAGCGCGCTCCAAAGATACCCACCAATCCCGCGATGAGCAGCGCCGGAGTGCAGGTAATCAACAACGCCTGGCTCAGATACTGCCCCGTCAAAAACTCCCTGAAATGCAGGACAGGGGCCGGATCAAAGCCGGTTGCAAGCGCGCCAACCAGGGAAGGAGCAAAAGCGTCGCCCAGCAGGTGCGCGATCAGCAAAGATACAGCCACCGCAGAGGCACGCAGGGACGAGGGAACCACATCCTGAGTCGCGGCAGTGCTGGGACCGGTATAGATAGTGAGTAGCAAAGCGGTCAGGACAAAGAAAATAGCGAACACGGTGAGATTGCGCGTCGTCACTGCTAGCACAAACGTTGGCACGCCCAGCAGGAAACCTATGCCGCAGACCAGCACACGCGAACCTGGATGGCGACGATTGAGCATATCGGCCATGTAACCGCCCAGAACTGTGCCTACCAGGCCTGCCAGGACAATCACCACACCTGAGAACAGCCCTGCCATTTTTGAACTCAGGTGAAACGTATCACGCTGCTGAAGGTAGGTCGGTAAATAGACGAGATTGACCGTCAGCACAAAAAACGCGAAGATCTGCATCACGATCAGGACAACCAGCGTCTTGATGCGCAGCAGCGCGCCGAACTGGGAGAAGACGTTGGAGGTGACATGGACTTCGTGTGTCGCCTCTTCCACTGCCTGCTCTTCAGGCGAGCCATAGGGGTATTGCCGGTGTTCTTCTTCATCGGCCTGGTTGCGGCGCGGCTCGCGCAGTCTCCAGGCAAGTAAGGCCAGCAGCAGGCCCGGAATACCGGTAAACACAAAGCCTAAGCGCCAGTTGCTCGCCGTTAAGAAACCGCCAATGGCGAACCCAATGAGAATGCCTACCAGTTGACCAACACTCCACCAGCTCATGACGCGCGAGCGTCTGGCGCGGCTAAAATAATCGCTCATCAAGGCGGTGCCAGCCGGAAAATAGCCTGCTTCGCCAATGCCTAGCAGCATACGCGACAGGAATAGGGTGGCAAAGTTGGTTGCCAGGGCAGTAAAGGCGGTCGCGACACTCCATACCCCGACGCAGAGCGCAACAATATTTCTGCGCTTTGCGCGATCAGCCCAGATCCCTAAAGGCACCGTAGCAAGCGTATAGACGATCAGGAAGGCGGAAGCGAGATACCCGATGCCATCATTCCCGAAGCCGAGGTCATTAGCAACTACAGGCGCTGCTCCGTTAAGGATATAGCGGTCCATATAATTCAGAAAATTAATGAGAAACATGACCCAGAAGACATAGAGGGCATAATTTTTCGTGGCTTGTTTTGGCGTATCCAGGTCAGGGCTAGAAGGTGACGAAATATCGCTCATGTTGCCTCCATCGGCGTAATGTCGCTTGCCTCGAAGCCAGCATTAATAAGGATAACTGTACCATAGTTTGGGGGAAGAGGGAAGAGGGAATTAGAAAGGTTCCTTTGCCGTTTTCAGCATCTCCAAAAAGCTCCACGATTTGAGGTCTCGCTCGAGGTGGAAGCGGAGCAGGCTATGCATTATGACCTCCAGTTCGTCCTGCAAATGGGCATCTGGACGCAGTCGGACAGCCTCGATCCATTTGCTGCGTTGGAGATAGCGCAGCACTTTGAGCGCGTTCAACGACAGGCGGCGCTCCCAGAAACGAGAACATTGCGGGCAAAGAATGCCGCCCAGCGAGGCCTTGAAGCCGTTTTCTTCGGGGCGGATTTCGGCCCCGCAGTGAGCGCAGTTCACCAGGGCGGGTTCATAGCCGATGGCCGAGAGCAGGCGCAGTTCAAAGTAGCGCAGGAGCAGGCGCGTGCGGCCCTCCTCGCGCTTCATATCGAGCGCAACGCCTCTTGCCTGCTCCTTTTGCAGGGTATCTGCATCGGCATCCAGGTAGCGCAGGGCGTCCAGGAGCAGCACGTAGACATCGCGATGGGGGGTCTGGTCTTCCAGGAAGCGATTCACCAGTTCGGCGAGGTAGTATCCACAGGTCATGTGCCAGAGGCTATGGCGCAGGTGCAGGAAATTTTCGCGCCCCTCGGCCTGCGTTACAATATCCAGGTTGCGGCCCAGCGCCACCTGCAACTGGCTGCGGCTCAGCAGTTCAAGATGACCGGCCATCTTACTGACAGGGCGGCGCGTGCCTTTAGCAATGACGGAATATTTGCCGCGCGCCGGAGTAAAGAGCGTGAGGATGCGGTCCGCCTCTCCAAAATCGGTGCGTTTGAGGACAATGGCTTCGGTGGAATAACTTCGCTGCTGTCGCACTGGGGAAACACCTTCGCAAGAAAAAAGACGTGACCCGAAATGTATCACGTCTTCTACAGTGGAGGCGACGAGCGGATTCGAACCGCTGGTGGGGCTTTTGCAGAGCCCTGCCTTACCACTTGGCGACGTCGCCACTGGACAAAAAAAGAGAGCGGGAGACGGGGATCGAACCCGCGACTTTCTCCTTGGCAAGGAGATGCTCTACCACTGAGCCACTCCCGCATATCTCTTGCGTTTGCACCATTAAAATATCATACTTCTTGCGTTTTGTCAACAGTTTTTTCGCGAATTTTCGCAAGATTGCTACTCAACGCTGAACCCGCGCTCCTTCAGCAGTTCGATGACGCGCTCGAGCATATCGGGCGAAACGCGGACAAGGCGGCTCTCGGCAGGAATCTCGGCCCCAAGCAGCATGCCCAGTTCCTCGTCGGCCTGAATATCGCGCAGCGCCTGAGCGGAGAGACGCAGCAGGGGGGCGCGCTCGACCAGAATAGCATCCTGCTGTTCATAGCCACCTCCCCAGAGCTTCAGGCGAATCAGGAAGGATGCGGGTATACCACCCTCGCAGTAGTGCTGTAAGAAACGGACAATAGAATCGAGCGGAATGTGCTGCTCGCTGGCCCGCACAATGGAATGAGGCGTGATCTTGCGCCAGCCGCTTTCCTCGTCAAATTCGGTAAAGCGCTCCAGTTCCGAGGCCAGATACAGGTTCAGCACGGGATGGCAGGGACGAAGCTTTCCATCGTCCAGCAATTGCCACTGCGCCTCGCGTGTTGGAAAGCGCCCACTTTCGAGGAGATTGGCGTGCTGTGAGGCCGAAGTCAGGGCCGGTAAAATATCGCGCTCCCAAAGAATCTCCTGCACCTGTTCAAGTCCGCCCGGCGCTACCTCCGCCATATATGGCGAAATGCGACGGCGCAGCAAAGGACGTAGTTCTTCGCTGTTAAACAACTCGTCGAGCAATTGCTCATCATGAACTTCGAGTACTGTTGCATGCGTCCAGATTTCAACGCGCCGCGCCTGTCGCTCCCACTCGGCCAGCGAATAGGAGACGTTTTGCGGAATGCTTCCCCCTGCCGCCCGTTCCAGCAGATGACGGATATCGTCGGTACGCATACCCGTCTGAATAGCGCGGGTGACGCTGTTCTTGGTAAGCTTGTATTGCGCAATCTGTTCCAGTCGCACGCGCTCGGCAAAGCGATCAAGCTGCACCAGTAATCCCTCGGAGACTGGCGCAAGCGCGATCAATTCAAAGTTCGGCTGCACGATCAGCTTGCCTGGCTCGTCCCGCTCAAGCTGCGCATCCTCCAGCAGGAATGGAAGCTGTCGTATGACGCGAAATGTATTGTTATCCTTTTGCAGTTCAACCACACCCAACCAGTTGAGGCAATTAGTGATAAGCGAGCGAATGAAGCCTCCCTCTACGAGGTACCAGCCCTCGCGATGCGTCAGCCAGCCCAGGCGCAGGCGAAAATCGCGATTGTACGGATTGCTGCCAATCGAGTAGCGTTCGGCCCGCGCTCCATATTCGCGTGGAAACAACAGTTGTGGCGCGTACAGCTTGGTGCGGGCGATAAACGCGGGTAAAAATTGCCAATCGGCAGACGACAGGCCAAGCAGCCGGTTCAGCACTATGCGCCGCGCCTTTACCACTTCCTCATGAGCGGACTCGATGGGAGAGAAAGCCGGGCGCACAATCACGCCAGGGATATAATTCAACTCGTTCCAGAACGGCGTCTCCAACCAGAGACGAAAGCAGCGCCGCGCCCGCTCAAGCAGTGGTAACGAAAAAAAAGACTCCGCAGGAGCCGCCACAACATTATTTCCTCGCTCCTGAAGTAGGCCGAGTTTCATCAACAGCAGGCGTAGAAAGAGCAGGTATGGGGCATCGGCCTCCGAAGTGACAGGAACGCTGGCTAATCCTGGCTGCTCAAGCACCAGCCGCAGAGAAGCACGAGCAAGCAGGCGCGAACTGACCAGCGAGAGACCATCGCGCTGTGAGGCCACGAGCGACCAGTAGAGATAGAGCGAACGCTGCAAAGCGCGCAGGCCTTCCAGGTGTTCCGTCAGGATTTCGTCTTCCGAAACAGTTTTTTGCTCGGGGCGAGTCGGAGTCAGCGCTTCACGGGCAACTTCCATCACCGCCTGCGGCACAATTAAGACGCCATCGTAGACACCACTGGCGTAATCGCGCCCGGAAAAGTTGGTTTGCCTGCCCCAGAACAGCAGCCCATGTACCAACAGCCCATGCAGAGCCTGCTCAAATGTGCCATGCGGATGAGGCTGCGGATATTGCAGGGCTGAAGCGCTGGCATTTTCAGCCGGTGCGCGCGCAGGAACTTTTTCGGCGAGAGGCTTCGTATCGCGTTTGCTCTTTGCCCCCTGTAGCAAACCACTGCTGGTAAGATACAGGGCCAGGTCGCGACTGTTGGCGCGCCCGCCACAGGCCACCAGTTCCCCCAAAATCAGCTTTTCAACCTCGTTCAGCCCCTCAATGACTTCACGGCAGGCCAGGGGATCAAAAAGATATTCTGCCAGTTCGGCAACGCGGGCGGGGGAGAGTTCGGTGGAAATCTGGCCTTTGAGGTGATCAGTTACATGTCTTGCTCGTAAAATTGCCTGTACATGATAAGGTGGAACGTGTTGCAACAGGTAGACATCGCTTGAATCCATTACTCTTCCTCATGCACAAGCGGGGCCTGGCCGCGCCGCTTCAATTCGTCAAGCACCTGCTCCCCCCCTTGCTTTTCAAGGATCAGCAGCGTGGGCCGAATCGGCTGTACGATGTGCTGCTCTACTGAGGTAGTGGCGTTGAGTTCGCGCATCGTCAAATTATCGGCTACCTCCAGCAGCGTCATGTCGGTATACAGGCGCACCTGACCATAATTATTCACTCGTTGTTCGAGTCTATGTAATAAACGAGTCAGAGCATCTTTCTGGGTACTGGTATATGTCGCAGCGCGGCGCAAGAGGTCAAGCAAAGGAGTAATGGATTCGCCGCGATTCAGGGCTTCGCTGAGCGAGCGATACGTCAGGCGATAGCGCAGGCGATCCTGCTGGACACCGCGCACTTCAGCATAGCGTTCGATCAGCTCAATCGTCTGCCAGGAAGCGGGAGACGAGCGAATAAGCAGATCATCTTCGTCAGAAACCAGGATATCGGGCCGGGTATAGTTTTCAAGCGCCGCTCCAGGCGAGAGATCAACAAGGTCATCAGCAGGTTTACCACTCAACAAAAGTCCTGCCATCGCTGTCAGGCGAAACGCGAGCAAGCGTTTATCCGGCCCGAGAGCGATATCGGTGACGCCCCACCAGTGCAATGGCCCTTGCAACAGGCGCGCCAGGTAGCGGCCTTCAGCGCGCAACCAGTCTTGTTGCTGCGTCGGGTGCAGAGGCCGCCCCTCTTCTATTTCAAGCCACCAGTGCGGCGCGGGATAGCTGCGCTGCTTGCGCTGTAGAAAGGTGGGATTCAGCCGATAGACCAGGCGCGCAAAGGACAGAAAATGAATCCACTGCTGCTGCGGCGTCTGGGCAAGCAGGGCAATCAAGGTCTGGCGTGCCTCGTTGTTTTCGGTCTCCAGCTCGCCATAGCGCAGGGCAGGCTGACCGAGGGGTGTAGCACGACAGCGCAGGCGCAGCTTTTCCTCGGTCAACTCGTATAATTCTTCATAGCTTGATTGCCGCACCCAGTGTGTAAAGAGTTCGGCGGCGACCTCGGTCCGTGTCGGCCCCAGCAACAACTCGGCGGCATTTGGCAGCATGCGCAGGCGGGTGGTCTCTCCCTCATCCTTATAAAGGATGTCCGCCAGCCGTAAAATGCGATAGGCAAAGCGCAGGAAGCCAGCCGAACGATGCACTTCACCCTTCAACCACTTCAGCAGCGCCTCGGAAGGAAGACTGGTCGGCGGCGGAATAGCAATCGAGCCATCGGCAGGCGAAATCGCGCTCCGGTTCAGGTTGCCGGTATTGCCACGCGGGCCTCTTTTCTCCTCGGGTTCCAGGAGATAGCCATCCAGAGCGCGGGCCACCAGCAAGAGGTCTGCCAGCAGGCTGTAGGGAGCAACTTCACGTATCTCCGGCTTTGTCTCCTGCGCCTCTGTCGAAAAGGTGGTGACGGGCAGAGTAATATGCAAGGCATGCTGTACCTCTACCGGCACGTACCAGTTCATATCAAGCAGCGAGCCACCAAAGCCGCCGCGTACCGACATGGGATTATTAGCGCTGGCGCGCAGCAATAACGCCCTGCCCTGCAAAGCCAGCAAGGTCTGTTGCAGTTGCTCCACTTTGCCCAGGCCAAAACGCTCGAAGAGGCCGCGCAGTTCCTCATCGCTCATATAGCCGCCCGCCAGGATCAACGTTGCTAAAAATTGACGCTGCGTCTTCTCAAGGTTGCCAACCACGCGCCGCACCAGTTCTGGCTGCCGCATGGCACCGGCTATCGTTTCGGCCAGTTCCTGTTTCGCCATACCATTGCTGGCTATCTCATACTCCTTTGCAATGCTGCGCGTATCGCTCAATGGCAGCGCGGCCAGCAGATCAGCGAGCTGGAAGGTTGGCGTAGAAAGATATTTTCCTGAGAGATAGGGAATGCGCAGGAGAGGACGGGCGCGCTTTGGCTCAGGCGTTGCCGGAACAGTTGGCAAAGCAGGAGCGGCCTGTGTGATCTTTTCAACACTTTCCTGCTCGGCTTTCTCAATGGGTACGGGGGCTTCGATGGTAAGAAAGGAGAGAGGTTGAGCGATCCACTGGTAGAGCAGCGCGGCGGCATGAGAACAAGAACTCACAGTGGCGCTGGAGATTTTGTTACAACTACAGGTAATAGCCCAATCGCTGCTACTGCGCACCTCGACAACGGTAATATAACGCCCGGAGTCCTGTTGCTGGCCATTATGCGAGGCATCGAGCAAAGGAGGGAGGGAAGAAAGATCAACGATGCCGGAGAGCCGCGCTCCCTGGCGATTCGTCGAGTGGACTGCACCTCTCCGGCAATACTCCTGCCCCAGTGACGCTACTTCGAGTCCCGCTGTGCTGATAATATCAGCCTCGCGCAGGCGTTGTAGTGCGCCAGGTACAACATCATACATGTCCGTCGCCTACTGATCGTTCGCTTGCTGAATGATTCATGTTGCATTATGATAGCATGTATAAACAAAAAAAGCCAGAGCAAGGAGAACACTCATGCCAGCGATCACCCAGACTATTTCCTACCCATCCGGCAACCGGCAGGTGGAAGGCTACCTGGCGCGCCCCGAGGGCGAAGGGCCATTTCCCGCTGTCGTGGTTATTCACGAAATATTTGGCCTGAACGAGAATATTCGCGAGGTAGCAGAGCGCTTTGCAGGAGTGGGTTACGCCGCGCTGGCCGTTGATCTCTTCGGCAACCGCAACCGGGCCGTCTGCATGTTCCGCTTCATGGGCCAGTTGATGTTCAATTCGCTCAACAACAGCAGCGTCGATGATTTAAAGGCCGGACTATCCTATCTCGCCGGTCAGCCCTGGGTTATCTCTGATCGGCTGGGCGCGATTGGCTTCTGCATGGGCGGTAGCTTCGCCATCGCCTGGGCCTGCACCGATAACCGCCTGCGCGCCATCGCTCCATTCTACGCTCAGAATCCGCGTCCTTTAGAGGCAGTAGCGCGGCTCTGCCCCGTCGTTGGCTCCTATCCCGACAAAGATTTCACGACAAAGGCCGGTCAAAAGCTGGATATCGAACTCGACCGCTACAATATCCCCCACGACATCAAGATTTACACCGACACCAAACACTCGTTTTTTAACGACAAGGGCAAGGTGTATAACGCGGCTGCTTCAGAGGATGCATGGCGGAGAATTCTGGCGTTTTTTGGGGAGCATATCCGCTAGCCATGACCAACCTGCCCCAAATGTCATCCTGAGCGCAGCGAAGGATCTGCGACCCCACTGACTCGACACGGCAAGCCTGAGATCCTTCGCTGCGCTCAGGATGACATGCGAGAAGGGGTCTTTTTCATGACATGCGAGAGAGGTCTTTCTTATGGCATTCATGCCATTACCAGCGTTCCAACTCATACATAACATTCGCCACTGCCGTCAATGCTGCCGTTTCAGCGCGTAAAATGCGCGGGCCAAGACTGACAGGCTGGACGCCGAAACGTTGAGCCAGTTTGACCTCTTCAGCCATCAGCCCACCCTCGGGGCCGATGAAGAGAACGACGGTGATAGGTGATGGGCTGGCATCCGTTTGAGGCAAGGACGACGACGCAAGAAGGGCCGATTTGAGTGACATCTGGTGTTCTTCTTCCCAGGGCATAAGCGCGATAGCTCCCGAGGGGATGTCATTGAGGGCGTGCATAAGCGGGCGAATGGGCAGCAGGTCGGGGATGCGCGAGCGACCGCACTGCTCCGCCGCTTCCTGCACAATGCGCTTCCAACGAGCGATTTTGGCAACTCCGGCATCCTCTAATCCAGCCATTGAGCGGCGACAGAGAATAGGCGAGAAGGTAGAGACACCCAACTCGGTGCCCTTTTCCAGAATCCACTCGAAGCGTGCCGATTTGAGCAGACCCTGGCACAGGATAATACGCACAAGAGACTCGCTTTTGCCGGGGCGTCGCTCCTGCAAATAGACCTCTACACTGCTTTTGTTCATCGTGGCAACGCTCGCCAGCACCTCGTCGCCGCTATTATCGAGCAAGATCAATTGCTCACTTACCTGTAAACGCAAGACATCGCGTACCTGGTGCGCAGTCTCTTTAGGCAAGGCAATGCTGGTATGTATTTTGCTGACCAGTTCGGGTGGAATAAAAAAACGATGCATATTACTTCTTCATCACCAGCGTCACCCAGTCGTCAATCATCACCTGGTCTACCAGTTGCAAACCGGCGGACAACAAGGGTTGCTCGGCTTCATATCGCCGTTCCTCAATGATGCCACTGGTAATCAGCAGGCCATCCGGCTTTAGCACGTGCGCCAGTTGGGGAGCAATCGAGCCGATGACGCGAGCAATGATATTTGCCAGCACGAGGTCGAATTGTCCGGCCAGGCGCTGCGCCTCGTTTTCGTCAAGAACACCCAGCACAACGGTGATGCGGTCGCCCAGATTATTAGCGGCAGCATTGGCAATGGCGCTTTCAACAGCTACGCTGCTGTTATCGATGCAATAGACCTCGGACGCTCCCAGTTTTGCGGCGGCAAGCGCGAGAATGCCGGAGCCGGTGCCGACATCCAGCACGCGCATACCCCGACATGTCAGACGTTCAACCTGCTCCAGGCACATGCGGGTGGTAGGATGCAGCCCTGTGCCAAAGGCCATGCCCGGATCGAGTTCAAGCACGACCTCGTCATCTCGCGGCGTATATTCGCGCCAGGAAGGACGAATGACCAGCCGCCTGCCAATATGCGTGACGTGATAATAGTCCTTCCAGGCGTTAGCCCAATCTTCTTCATTCACAACGCGGGAATGCAGTTCTCCAACAAAATGCGAGCCGAGACTGGACAGGTGCCACAGACCTTCAGCGATCCGTTGGCGCGTCTGCTCCTCGCTGCCATCAATGGGCAAATAGGCATGCACCTGGACGGGCCTGTCATGCAGCACGCGATACTCCTGGCCCTCGTCAATCAATTCGATAGGTTCTTCAATGGCAACGCCGCCCGGCGCATAACTGCTCAATAGCTCGCTTACGGACTCCACAGCTTCCGGGTGCGTTTGTACAGTAAGTTCTAACCAGCGCATATCTATTTCCTTCTATCCCATAGTCCTTCCACTGTCATGCTGAGCGCAGCGAAGCATCCGCGTGTGGCCGACCACAGATGCTTCGCTGCGCTCAGCATGACAAGTACAGTTCGCTCAGCATGGCAAGTACAGTTCGCTCAGTATGACAAGCACAGACTGTATCAGCATAGACTACAGAGGGAGTTCGTAATAATCATAGGTAGTACGAATCTCGAAGCCGACAGAGTGATAGAGGCCGATGGCGTTCGTATTATCAGTCAGGACTTCGAGCATGATCGGCCTGTCGCTTTCGGCGCGGGCAATGGAAATAAGCTGTTCGAGCATCTGGCGTCCGTAGCCCAGGCCACGATAGCCCATGCGCACCTCAAAGCCATAAATGCCGGTCGCTTTCTCCATGAAATGGAGGCGAACACAGCCGAGCGGCCTGCCATGCAGCGCAGCGAAATAGGTATGCTGGCGCGGGTCTTTCATCGCGTCCGTCACCCAGGCTTTGACCTCTTCAACGTTGCCAGTATCAGTCGCCAGGATGGTAGTGATGGCTGGGATATCGCTCTCCGTCGCCAGGCGCATCTCCAGGCCTTCTTTGACCTGCCCCCGCTCTTTAAACGTGCCAAGCACCATATAATGCTCTGAATAGGCATGTTCCGCGCCCGTCGTCGCCAGGAAAGCGCGCCCCGACTGTGAGGAATGTTCACAGATAAAGATGAGCATCTGCACACCCTGCTGGCGATATTCTTCCTTCGCCGCCTCAAACAATGCCCGGCCAATACCCCGCCTTCGATAAGCGGGATGAACCATCCCCGTAATCTCTTTATCCTTTTTGCCCCAACTATCAGCCGCAAGATAGCCGACCAGTTGCCCGTCCTCATAATACAGGAAATCATTCACCATATTCCCCGGTCGCTCGCGCAACATGGTTGGCTCAATGCGCATAAGCAGCTTATCATGCGTGTTGCAGATGTCAATAAGCTGCTCGATGGCGGCGATTTCGGCTGGGGTCAAGGTTGTTTTTTTTACCAAACCCTGCTTCATATCAGGCATTAATATGTCCTTTTCTTCATATTACCCTGGGTTAATCAAGAGTTCCTGGTAGTACTGGACGTCCAGCTAGCATCATATGATGGTCAAAGGCAAAAACTGCATCTATAGTAGGTAAGGATTGGATCAGTGCTATTGAAAAAGCATCCACATAAGATAAGTCCTGGTCATGAAAACGCTCAATAACTTTTCGCACCACCACTTCCAAATGTGGCTCAGGAAAAACTATTTGAAGAACCCCTTGACGTTCTAATGACTCTTTTAAAGTTAGCCACCGTATAGCTTCTCTATCTCCAATATGGTACCGAATCCAGGTAAACGTCTCCGACACAATACCCCATGTAGTGATACGAAGAGTTTTAGGAGCAAGACTATTGTGAAAAGAAACAGCAGCCTGATGATGCCGCTCTTTCTTATTCATAAGATCAATCCAGGCAGACGTATCAACAAAAATACAACGAATATTAGCGGTAGATGTCATTATGGTCTACCTCGGATGGCCCCTCGAACATACCGATTAATTCGGCAAAAGGGTCTTCTGTTGTGATGAAACCTTCTTGCCTGAGAAACTGATCCAGGGCACGACGCAGGATTTCGGCTTCAGTTGTTCCCTGCAGCTGAGCCAGGCGTTTTACGGCCTTATCTTGTTCAGGTGTGATATAAGTTTGTTTGCGAACAAGTTCCATATTTCTATTACCTCCATGATGTTATTATACGACATCATGATGTGCTTTCAGCATCGGGTGTTTCCTCAATCAAATCACACACACGAACGCCCAATGCCTTTGCAATGCGAATCAGAATATACAAAGAGACGTCGTGCTGTGGATCATGAAATAGCGCCTGCGTCGTATTGTAGCTGACATCGGCAAGCCGCGAGAGTTTTGCCATATTGATGCCCTTTGACTCAGCAACCTCTCGGACTTTCAAGCGTACCATACTTACCCCTCTTATTGTACTCAGTTTACTCTAGCAGGCTCATCTACTTGACACAAGAACTTTCTAATGGTTATACTTGAGTAGTTACTTTCAAATAATTACCTTAAAATGGTGATCGACAAAATATCGAACATATATGGAGGGAGATATGTCACCAATCACCTGCTCCCAGTTGCAAATTGGCATGGTCATTGCATATAAATTACGCTCCGACCAGCTTCCGAAAAATCCTGAAAGGGAGTGGCTGGGAAAGGTGAAATCGATACATCCCGCATTGGAATGGATAAAAGTAGAGGTTCTGGATAAGGGGTATGAGGGTGAAGAGGAGATGGTGTATGTGAAGCAAGCAATTCGGCTGCTATCTGGACCAGGCTAGAGCGAGGATACCCATAGCATGGCCTTTATATATCAGCTTATTGTTTCCCGTCAGCGGGTTCCATACATGAACTGCATTATCGACGCTGTTGACACCTATAGTAAGACTGCCGCTAGCCGAGGCGACCCACCAGCCATCTGGCGACCATGCTACATCATGCACTACATCTTTGTGATCTCGATACACATAAAAGGTGCTGCCTGGAGATTGGTATTGAATAGTAGGAGTTGGCGTAGGGGTCGATGAGGAAGGCGTGGGAGTTTGCGAAGTAGATGTACAGGCGCTCAGGTCTGCGCCTGCTACAGTCAGACTCATCAGCCCGGCCAGGCCTTTCACCACAGTACGGCGAGAGAAAGAATCCAGGAATAAGGGGTTCGAGGAGGAAGCAGCCATTGCACATTTACTTTAGGTTCCAGAGGTCTATCGCCTGACTATAAAGAGGAGATGAACAAACCAAGCGTACCGAAAATATAACAGAACCACTGTGAGGTATTTCACACTTTTCATGTAAAACAGTTCACTTTTGGGAATGGCATTATGAACTGTTACCAGCAAAATCGGCAAAGGGTTGCTGTCATCCTGAGCGGAGCGAAGGATCTCTGGGTGCGGCGCGCGATCCTGCCGGGCGACGGAGATCCCTTCGCTGCGCTCAGGATGGCAGGTCAGGCGGATGCTTATCGATTGTGATTGTCAAAATTCATAATGCCATTGAAACTCCTGTTCTAATATACTCGTGTTATAAGAAGAGATGTGTCGTAGAAAAAGGAGGAACATAATGAGTAAATCACAATCTACCAAGTCGAGAAAGAACGAGAAAGATACAAAACAAAATAGCGATGGCCTGCAAGAACTGCGCCAGTCGCCGATGATGGCGCACCTGCTAGACGCTTTAGAGCAGGGTACAGATATCGGGCATTACGGGCGACTTACCTTTGTCATGGTTGCAAGACATTTCCTGGATGAGAACCAGATGGTCGAGCTACTGAGCAAGCAGCCCGATCATAATGTCGATGATGCGCGCAAGCTGATACTACAGGTTGAGGCACACGACTACAACCCGCCGAAGCGCGAGCGTATTCTAGAGTGGCAGTCTCAGCAGGACTTCCCCATCTGTCCCACGCCCGATGACCCTGGGGCGTGCAATGTCTACCAGGAACTACGCTTCCCAGATGACATTTACGAGAACATCAACGAGTTCTGGGAAGAGAAGGCCGAGGCGGAGCAGCAGCAAGAATAAAAGGAATTACGGACAAACAAATCGGCCTTGATGCAGCGCTGCATCAAGGCCGATTTGTTTGTCCGTAATTCCTTTTAAAACACCGCAGGCTCCATATACTCTCCAAACACATCCCTGAAAACCTGCATGATCTCGCCGAGAGTGGCATAAGCCTGCACAGCCTCAATGATAGCGGGCATAGTGTTTTCAGTGCCCTCGGAGACGCGGCGCAGGTTGTCGAGGGCGCGCTGTACGGCGGTGTTGTCGCGTTCGCGACGGATACGGTGAAGGCGTTCGATCTGGGCCTTCTCGCCCTCGTAGTCGATGTAGAGGGTGGGAACCTTGATGTCCTCGTCCATTACGTAGTCGTTGACGCCGACGATGACGCGCTTGTGCAGATCAACCTCCTGCTGGAAGCGATAGGCAGATTCGGCGATTTCGCGCTGGAAGAAGCCGTTCTGGATACAGGCCAACACGCCGCCGAGCGAGTCGATGCGATTGATATAGTCCAGGGCCTCCTGCTCCATCTTGTCGGTCAAGGCTTCAACGAAGTAGGAGCCGCCGAGGGGATCAACGGTGTTGACGACGCCACTTTCGCTGGCGATGATCTGCTGCGTGCGCAGAGCGATTAGGGCTGCCCTTTCGGTCGGCAGGGCCAGCGCCTCGTCGAGTGAGTTGGTGTGCAGCGAATTGGTGCCGCCAAGCACAGCAGCCAGGGCCTGGATGGTGGTGCGCACAATGTTGTTATCGGGCTGCTGCGCGGTCAGTGAGACACCGGCAGTCTGCGCGTGCGTGCGCAGCATCCAGGAGCGCGGGTCTTTCGCGCCGTAGCGCTCGCGCATCAATTTGGCCCACAGGCGACGGGCAGCGCGGAACTTGGCAATTTCTTCAAAGAAGTCGTTATGGACATCGAAGAAAAATGAGAGGCGCGGGGCGAACTCGTCAATCTTCAGGCCGCGTTGGAGACAGGCATCGACATAGGCCAGGCCATCGGCAAGCGTGAAGGCCAGTTCCTGTACGGCGGTCGCGCCAGCCTCGCGGATATGATAGCCGCTGATGCTGATGGTGTTCCACTTCGGCATGTAGCGCGTGCCGAATTCGACGGTATCCACCACCAGGCGCATAGATGGCTCGGGCGGGAAGAGGAACTCTTTTTGCGCAATGTACTCTTTCAGGATGTCGTTTTGCAGCGTACCGCCCAACTTCGCCCTCGGGAAGCCATTTTTCTCGGCATTCACGATGTACATGGCCCAGATCACGGCTGCCGGACTGTTTATGGTCATTGAGGTGGTGACTTTATCGAGTGGCAGGTCCTTAAAAAGAATCTCCATGTCGGCCAGCGAGGAGACTGCCACGCCGCACTTGCCAAATTCGCCTGCCGCCAGGGGATGGTCGGTATCGTAGCCATAGAGCGTCGCCATGTCAAAGGCTGTAGACAAACCAGTCTGACCTTGCGACAACAGGTATTTGAAGCGGCGGTTGGTGTCCTCGGCGGTGCCAAATCCGGCGAACATGCGCATGGTCCAGGGTTTGGCGCGATACATGGTCGGCTGCACGCCCCGCGTATAAGGATACTCGCCCGGGAAGCCGATGTCGCGCTCATAATCAATGTGCGCGTTGTCCAGCGGTGTATAGAGGCGATTCAGGGGAACGCCCGATGTGGTGATGAGGTTTTCACGCTCGGGTACGCGCTCCAGCGATTTGCGCACAGTGGTATCCTCCCAGCGCTCCTTTTCGACCGTCAGGCGTTCCAGTTCAGCTTTATCAAACAACGTTCCCTGTTCCAGGGCGGATTGTGTAGATGTATCTGTCGCTTTCTGCTCAAGCATGTTCGGTGATTCCTCCTCGTTGAGGGTCGCATCGCTTTCATGCAAGGGATGCGGTTAGTGGCCTGCATATTATACGGATATATGAAGTATTGTACCATATTCAGATATCTGAACTGGAATTGGCATGCTATGAAAATGCCCCGCTCGCCTGTCATCCTGAGCGCAGCGAAGGATCTCTCGCGTGCCGTGTTGAACCAGAGGTGGTCCGAGATCCTTCGCTGCGCTCAGGATGACATGGGCGAGGGTCGTTTTCATAGCATGATATATGAGCTAAGCAGCACATTTCACCGGGGAAGCAAAAGCGACTATTACACCGCCTGCCAGACACGGACCGTTTTGTCATAGCTGCCAGCAGAGGCGACACGAGTGCTGTCCGGCGACCAGACGGCACTGAAGACGTAGCTGCGATGTTTGTTGTAAATGTACTCGGTATTGTCGTTGGAAGGATTCCAGATACGCACGATATTATCGAAATCACCGGAGGCGATGTGGTAGCCATCAGGCGAGCAGGCCAGGGCAATGATGTAGTTGTTGTGTGTGTATGGAGGAAGGATAAGATTTCCGGTAGCAGCATCCCACACCTGCACCGTTTTATCCGCGCCTGTCGAAGCGATCCAGGAACCATCGGGCGACCAGATGACGTTGTAGACCAGGTCGGTGTGGCCGGTATAGGTAATAAGTGGTTTTCCGCCCGTTGAAGCATTCCAGACCTGCACCGTTTTGTCATTACTGCATGAAACAATACGTGTGCCGTCCGGCGACCAGGCAACAGCATGGACAATATCGGTATGCCCTGTATACGTCAGGACGTTGCCGCCGGTGAGCGCATCCCACACTTGCACAGTTTTGTCCTCACTGGCGGAGGCGATACGCGAACCATCCGGCGACCAGGCCACACCCACTACATTGCCAATATGTCCGCGAAAAGTATACCTGGTATTCAGGTTGCCTGAGTCCCAGACCCGTACCGTATTATCGGCAGCCGCCGAGGCAATCAACGAGCCATCCGGCGACCAGGCAACGTAATTGACCATATTGGAATGTCCATAATAGGTGACCCCGTTGCCACCATCAGCAGCGTTCCAGACCTGCACAGTGGTATCTCTTCCACCTGATGCGATACGCCTGCCGTTGGGAGACCAGTCAACAGCCACAACTTCAGCCGAATGACCCGTATACACCACAAAATCAGTCCCCGTTGATGGCGGTGACGTATTTGGTGTTGGGTCAGGTGTCGGGTCCGGCGTTGGATCAGGTGTCGGGTCTGGCGCTGGATTCTGGGTTGGGTCAGGAGTAGGCGATGGCTTACCGGACGAAGGAGTTGTCTTTTTCGTTGGCGACGGTTTCGGCCTGGTAGTTGGAGTAGAGCCAGTATTTGACTTCGCCGGAGTAGTCGCCGAGGTTGCAGTCGGGACGCGAGAAGTCACTGTTGGGACGTTGTTAGCGGAAGCCTGTGGATGGCTAGAAGCCAGCAGCAAAGCCGCGCTTCCTCCTACCAGACCAAGCGCGGTGAGGCTGGTAAGCCCTACGAGCAATTGGCGACGAGACACGCCGCGTTTTACCGGGTCTGATGGCGGAAGGATAAATGTCGATTCGGTTGTTGCCACTGGTGGCGGATACGAAGCGGGCGGCTGCGAATTTGTGGCGCGTAGCAGCGTTGACTGATCGGAGGGCGTGAATACTGGCGTCGGCTCCGCGCCTTTTTGCGGCGTGATGAGATAGGTAGATTGGTTTGAATCCGATTGCGGCGGCTCCCAGGTAGAACTGCTCGGCGATTTCGGTAACACAAATGTGCGTGAGGGAGTTTGTTGAAAGTCGAGTGTCTGCACATCATAGGCACTGCCTGTATTCGGGACGCCGCTTACCTCGACGAGAGCGGAGGCAAATTCACCGACATTGGCGAAACGCTGCATAGGGTCTTTTGCCAGAGCTTTCATTACCACCTGCTCAAGCTCGTGTGAGATGCCAGGAATGCGCCCGTATAATGGCGGCGGCGGCTGCAATAAGTGCTGGCTGGCGATTTCGACAAATGTGCCTTCAAAGGGCCGCCTGCCGCTCAACCACTCGTAGACAACGACACCTAACGAATACTGGTCGCTGGCCGGGCGGGGTCTGCCACGCAGTTGTTCGGGAGCCATATACGGAACCGTCCCGCTCATCTCTCTGGTGGTGCTTGAATCGGTGCTTTGCGACAACACAGCCAGGCCGAAATCGCTCAGCAGCACGCGATTATTCTGGTCCAGCAGCATATTTTCGGGCTTGATATCGCGATGGACAACCCTGCGGCTATGGGCGTATTGCAGAGCAGACGCGATTTGTTTGACATAGGGCGCGACCACAGATGGCGGCAAGATGCTACCTTTCGGATAGCGCTGGCGCAGCGTGCCTCCAGATGCATAATCCAGCACAAGATAAGGCACATTGTCATCTACACCGAAATCCAGGACGCGCACTATATGGGGATGCGTGAGAGAAGCAATCAACCGCGCCTCGCTCAGAAATTGCTGCATGTTCTGCTCATCGAGCCGCACCTGGAGCATTTTCACAGCGGCCTGCGTATCGAGGTGAATATGCACCGCGAGATAGACGCTGGCGAAGCCGCCGCGTCCAATCTGCCGCACAATTCGATAATGACCAAGAATTTGTCCAGCGCGATCAACCATAGATGCCAGAGCCTTCGCAGGGAGTGCATCACAATTTCTTATGCAGGTTCAACGCGCAGGCAAGAGGTTTTTGGGAGACAAGAAAAAGGAACAGGCAGGCAATTTCCTACCTGTTCCTTCGCGAAAGTGTTATGCTTAGCCTCTAGGGCCAACGAGATCAGCCATCGGTGGCACATTAGCGGTATCGCAGGTGAAAGCCAGGCAGCCTAGCTTCCAGCCATCTTCGATAGTGGCAAGCATTGAGTAATGGTTGTAAGGAGTACTCGACGTGCGCGGCGCGTGGTCTGAATGGGAGATGACGATGGTGACAACGTGTCCGCCGCCCGGTACGGCATCGCAGCACCCGCTCGTATCGTTAAAGGGGAAATCGCTCTCGTCCCAGGTGATAAAGATCACGGAATTGCCGTTCCAGGCGCGCGAGTCCATGATCGCATCAACGGTATGTTTCAAGAAGGCATCACCTGTTGCGATGAGCTGCTGCACCTGGCTGAAATCACATGGATCAGATGGAGTACTGGCTCGTCCATGCATATCATGGCATTGGTCGGGGCTTATCCAGGAATAATCCGGCACATTATTGCTGGCAAGGTCGGTGTAGAACTGGCTGAAGTCTACGATATGTTCCAGGCGCTCAGGATTATCCTGCACATCCTGGTAGGAGACAAACGGGTCATGCTTGCGCTCGTAAAGCTGGTTGCCACACGAGGAAGCCAGGATGTTACCGTTACAGAGCGAGAGCGACTGCATGTATGCGCGCCAGCTCTTGCCCCTTGCCTCAAGCTGGTCAACGATGTTGGGAACGTTGATAGTGACATCGCTATCACTGGTCACCCCGTTGGTCGAGCCAGAGGTAGCAGCGATATAGTTTGGCTGGCTGGGATGTGTCACCCCAAAATATTGCGTTGCCAGCCCATAGGTTTGCGCGGCGTAGTTGATCCAGGGGGCATTGGGATTGCCGATCAGGCTGGTATACGAGGTGTTTTCCATCATGATGATAAACACATGCTGGAAGTTCTTGATGTGCGAACCGCCATTGTCGGTTTGCGCCGCCAATGAGGCAGGAACTGCGAACGAGAACAATGCCAGAATTGCCAACCCGGAAATAGCAGTACGAAGTGCCAGGATAAAACTTGACCTGCTGTGCATAAAATAGTTCCTCCATAAACTGTACAACGTTGTCCAATACGAGAAGCTTACCCCTGTCATGCTGAGCGCAGCGAAGCATCTGCGGCCTCGGCACACGCACCGTCACGGGACACAGATGCTTCGCTGCGCTCAGCATGACACGTTGAGATGGCCGGTCTTGCTGGTGAACATTCATCATCGTGTCCCTACAGGAATATTACCTATGTATTTGTGAATGTTCATGAAACGACCCGCAGGTAGCCCTTTATACCTCGACAGCCATCGCAACGGCTCCGCCGCCACCGAGACAGAGCGTTGCCAGACCGCGACCGCCACCGCGACGGCGCAGTTCATAAATGAGCGTTGTCAGCACGCGGGAGCCACTGGAGCCGATGGGATGTCCAAGCGCGATAGCTCCGCCGTTGACATTGACACGCGACCAGTCCCAATCGAGTTCTTTGCCGTTCGCCAGCGTCTGAGAGGCAAACGCTTCGTTGACCTCAATCAGGTCGAAGTCGCTGATCTTCATGCCGGTGCGCTGCAAAAGGCGATTGACGGCACGGGTGGGAGCGGCAAAGACGTAGCGCGGCTCGATGGCGGCTGAAGCGTAGTCGATGATGCGCGCCAGCACAGGCATACCATGTGCCCGCGCGAATTCCTGATCGACAACCACCGTCGCGGATGCCCCATCGCTCAGGCCAGGCGCATTACCAGCCGTAACCGTTCCCTCTTTCTGGAAGGCGGGAGACAGCTTCGAGAGCGCTTCTAGCGAGGTATCGGGGCGAATCGGCTCGTCCGCATCAATCGTGATCGAGCCTTTCTTCTGCTTCACTTCGATAGGCAGAATTTCATCTTTGAAGCGACCTGCGGCAGTGGCGGCGGCGGCGCGCTGATGGCTCTGCAAAGCGAATTGATCCTGTTCGGCGCGGCTGACGCAAAACTTGTCGGCGATGATCTCCGCCTCGTTGCCCATGTGAATATCTTCAAAGGCGCACCAGAGGCCATCATGCACCACAGCGTCAATCAGTTTGCCATCGCCCATGCGGTAGCCTGTGCGCGCCTTCGCCAGCAGGTAGGGCGCGTTGCTCATGCTCTCCATGCCACCCGCGACGAATGCCTGAGCATCTCCGGCGCGAATTGCCTGCGCCGCGAGCATCACCGCTTTGAGGCCGGAGCCACAGACTTTGTTAACGGTAAAGGCGGGAATATCGACCGGCAGTCCGGCTTTTACTGCTGCCTGGCGAGCGGGTGCCTGCCCGATACCAGCCGAGACGACATTGCCCATAATCACTTCATCTATCGCCGTCGGGTCGATACCTGCCCGGCGTACAGCTTCCTGAATAACCAGCGCGCCAAGCTCGGGCGCGGTAAAACTGGAAAGGCCGCCAAGAAATTTACCGGTTGGCGTGCGCACCGCCCCGGCTATCACACCAACATGTTCTGACATGCATTTCTCTCCTTTGAGGCATCTGAGGGAGTCGAAAGGGGTATTTTTATAACCTTGCCCACCTCATTGTGAACAGCGACTATCAACAAACCTGTTTCTTGTATTGTATCTTCTTACGATAAAGAGGGTCAAATAAGCCCATCAGGGTTTTTGCGGCAACGTCCCCATGTGAAAATCGGGGGGAATGCTCATATCCCACATGGAAGCAGGCACCTCAGAGGAGGGCATGAGCTTAAACGAGTCATACATCGGTGGCCCCATGTTAGAGTCATTCGTCATCTTGAGGACATTGACCGGGTGATACTGCATGTCGAGAAGCAGGACAAGATTGCCCGGACAGCGAATAAGGTAGACCTGTTGACCCTGATAGGTGTCAGTGCCGAGATAGACGGCCTCATTGGTTTGTAGATCATGGCGTAATGTGTTGAGATCGAATATCGAGTCATCAACGGCCCACTCGTCGGCTCCCCACTGCGCCACGTGATGAATCATGTCCATGCCCAGCATCTGCTGGTGCGTGCCGACGACGACCACGTCCATCTGCCCATCCATGACCGTCTCCACGTGCATGTATCCTTTGCCCAGGTCATGATAGCTCTCGACGCGGTAGCGTTCGCCGCTGGCATCGGTAAGCGTCTCGCTATGATAGAGAACGTACTGGCTCCAGGAGAGGTTGGCCGGTAAGGCAAACGCCTGCTGCGGCGCGAAGACGTGCGTTACGCCAATAAGGGCAAGAATAATCATAGCGGCGGCAACCAGTTGACCAACAATCGTCACAATGCGGCGCTGGCGTTGTGTACGCCTGCGCACAGGCCGCACCAGAGGGCGACTTGCCTTCCGCGTCCCGTTTTGTCCGGTGGCGATCAGTTCCATAATGGCCCTATCCACGCGGGGAGAAGGCGAAGATTCGGCGAGGCTGGCAACCAGGCTGGTCACCTGGCCCAGCTTTTGAAATTCACGGTCGCAGGCATCGCAAAAAGCAAGATGTTCGGCCAGTATTTCAACCTCGGCGGGCGACAGGTCATCGATCACTGCCAGGTAGAGGCGCACCACCTCGCAAACCTGCGGCCCCTGCTCCCCCCGTCGGGGTAAAGGCGGTAAACCAGTACTGCTCATTCTACCCTCTCCTGTTTCCCAACATCCTCTTCACTGAGGCGTGCATACAGTTCCGCGAACATACGTTTTGCGCGTGAAATACGGGTGGCAGCAGCATTGGGAGAAATACCTATAATACTGGCTATTTCCTGATATGGCACTCCCTGGGCGGCGCTCAGCACCAGCACGACAGCATAGTCGTGCGGCATATCGGCAAGTGTGCGGCGAATAAGCTCTCGTTCCGCGACCTGGGGAATACCGCCGCTATCCTGCAACAGCGAATCGTCTTCCATACCGCTCTCAAAGCGTTCCTCGGAAGAGCGTTTCTGGCGCGTGAGCGGCCACCAGGAAATACGCTTGCGGCGGCGCAGCAGGTCTACGCATAAATTTGTGGCGATGCGATAGAGCCAGGGAGAAAGATGCTCGTGGTCATACAGCTCGTTCCAGGAAGAATACGCGCGGATAAACACCTCTTGCGTGACATCATTGGCATCTTCCTGGCTGCCAAGCAAACGGTAAATATACGAGTGTATAGGGCGGCGATACTTCTCATAGAGCGCGGCAAAATCATCCCCGGTAGATGATACCGCAGGAATATGTCCCGACGTATCTTTCCCTTTCATGCTGGCACGAACTCTTTTCTGCACCTCAGCAGTCATCTCTCCAGTCACGGGCGACACCTCAAGCTCGCTACCCGTTCTGGGCCATGCTGGTAGTATACCAGGAATGGCGATTGAAAAAAACATGCCAGCCTCCAATTACAAAGATGTTGTACTCTCTTCCTATTCACGCTGCTGAGTCTAAGTTTTTACATGGATTAAGCCCCGATGAAAGAAATAGCACTCGTACCCCTCATAATAAAAAATGAGGGCTGCGACGAAACATCGCAGCCCTCTTCAATAGAGGCTTAAGCAGCGGCAAGGTCAAGGAGCATTCGCGCAGTCGTTTCATCAGGAACGCTCGTAATTTGATCGAGCAGCAAATTCAACTTTTCCGGCTTATTGACCCGCGCAATTCTCTCCTCCGCAAGCTCAGTAAGCGGCGGAAAACGCAATTTAACTGCTGTGATGACCGCCTTTTGCAAGCCTTCAGTTAAGCCTGCGGCCCTACCTTGTGCCAACCCCTGCTCTTTTCCTTCCATCAGACCTTGCATTTTTCCTTTAGCCAGTCCTTCAGCAAGTCCCTTAGCTTCGCTTTCCTTGCGGATTTTTCTCATCTTTGGGTCGCGTTCCATCAAATCGTCCCACATGTTCAATCGCTCCTCTATTTGTTGTTTGACTGCACGTGGTAACTTCGCTCTTCGCAAGACAACTCCCATCCAGCGAAGCTCCTGGGCGAGCTTCGCATCATCTCCTTTATAATATTCTAACATTTCATCAATGGCTTTGTTAAGCAGGGACACATCAACTCCTGCCATCGTTGGCAACAGAGCATACAATACAACGGCGTGTTCGCTCATATATTTCTTTGCCTCTAGCTGCCAAACCGGAAACACGCGAAAGTAGCGTCTTCTTTCACTGGCATGGCAAACCGGTCATCTTCTTCTGGCACCCGCTCACCAGCAGCCGCACGCTTTCCATGTGGGCGCAGGTGCGCAAGCAGGTTGACCCACATAACAGCACTTTCTGGTCGGCGGAAGGCACCGATGTGAGTTCGCTGGCCGTCTTCGATGGCATTCACCTCTTCAGCGCGGCCTACTGGGGCATCCTGCATAACAACATCGCGGCTGTCGATCAGGGATTTCGCGCACGGGTCGATGCCTACAACCGGGCGCATCACACACAGAAAGTCTGGGCGGCTGGCGTCCTGCCGGGCTATGATGATACAAGGGTGCCGGGACGCAAAGGGACGTTTATCGTGCCGCGCAACAATGGCGCAACCTATCGCGCAAGCTGGAATGGCGCGCTGTCGAGCAATCCCGACTTCATCACCATTACCAGCTTTAACGAGTGGTTCGAGGGGGCGATGATCGAGCCGAGCGTTACCTATGGCAACCTCTATCTCGACATCACTCGCCAATTTTCTAGCAAGTGGCGTGGTTAGTAGCGCTACACAACGTAGCGATAGAGTACAAGCTGTTTGCCAGAAACGCTCATAAACCAGAGGGACGCGCCACTGTTAGTATCCGTGGGTGTCACCTGCACCATTGTGCCGGGCGCAGGTGGTGTCGTGACCTGGCTCCAACTATTGCTGCTCGGGTCGTAGCGCATGATCGCGGCGCTCCCACTTGAAGTTACGACGCGCATGCTGGAGACGAAAACAACATGGACAGAAGCCGACGAACCGGTTGATGGCGTTACAACATGTGGTGTTGCAGGAACCGCCGTACCTGGAATAGCTGTCGGTCCGCTCCCCGGCGAACTGGAACTCACCGGAGATATGTAGACGCTGCCATCCAGGCCCACAAACCAGTTCTGCACGCTTGAAATGCCGGTCGGGGCTGGCACTGTCTTCCAGCTTGCGCCGCCATCCTGGCTCATTTGCAAGTGGAATGATCCCATCGAGCCATTAGAGCGAGGCTGTCCTGGCGTTGAACTCGGTTGGTTCACACCTAGAGGCACCGGCATGTAGATACCACCAACATAGACCAACTGCGTATTTTTCGCGGAAAGTTCCACCTGCGACCCATAGGGCACGTTGTTGAGAACCCCGTTCCAGGTAGCGCCGCCATCGGTCGTCTTGTAGAGCATGCCGAAAAAGGCGCTGCCGGATGATGGTGTAGTTGGAACGGTCTTTACTACCGGCAACAGGGGTGAGCCAACGATTTCATAGATCGTCTGCGCATTGGTTGGATCGACGACAAAGCTGCGCACCCCCAGGTTCATCGACAAAAAGTGGCTATCGACGACCTTCCAGGTGTGGCCACCATCACTGCTACTGATTAAACGGGGCAGAACTGAATACTGGTTGGGAACCGGTCTTGGCGTCTTCACAGGAGCGAGCCAGTCAAGAGCATAGAGTGTATTTCCGATGTACTGGAGTTGCAATGCGTGCCACGTAGCTGGAACCGTCAGATCGACATTGCCGAGTTGTAAGCTGGGCGAAATCGTTTCCCAGGTCTGGCCGCCATCGCTGCTATGCTTTAGCGTATCATTACCCTGGCCCTGCACACTGCTGGCAAGATTGACGGCGTAGATATCGTTGCTATTGGTGGGATTAACGGCTATCTGGCAGCCATAGTTAAGATTGGCCTTCTGCCCAACATCCTGCCAGTGCGTGCCGGAATCGGTACTGCGCAAAATGGTGATCGCGCCCGGCACTCCCCGGTTGGTCATGGTGGTAGTCTTTGTGACACAGCCGTACAGGACATTCGGATTGCTGGGAGCCGCTACCAACGAAATGAAATCGTATCCCTGCTCTACCTGCACCCATTTTCCAGAGTTTGGTGATTGGGGCGCGTGGCGCTGTCCTGCCAGCGAGAAGACCACCGCGCTCGCGCCAACCAGCAGGACGACCACGATAAAAGCTCCCAAGCCGACAAACCATCTATGCCATTTGCGCCTGGAAGTCGAATGCGATGTCACCAGAGTATCCGGCCTGTTTTCGCTCCCTACGTCCTTATCTGTATCTCGCGTCTGCATTTCACGTTACCGCCTTTCGTCGCAAGAAAAGCTTTGTTTCCCCCACAGGGCCACATTGCCCCTATAACACAAACAAATTCCACCCGGCTTCGCTCTTCCTGCCATCTATACAGATAACGAAGCAAACGTGATAGAAGTTCCCAGCGCCATCCTTGCGGCAGAAACGCCAGATTGATTGTTCAGTAGCATTGACAGAGTACCCCTGGAGGAATAATATTAAGCACGAACAGGAAATAATCCTGTGGCGTTTCCCTAAGGCATTTTTTCTTGACCTCTTCGGGTTTGAGCAGTATACTTTCCTCACTGGAAGCGCCGGAAGTGTCCTCTCTTACTCGACCCGCTTGAGGGTACTGCAACAAAACGATACGGTCATGTAAGGATCACTAGCATGATGCACGCAGACAATTCCGCGAACGGCGAATCACAGGAAGAACTAGAGCGGCTACTCCTTGAAGGTTTTGATAGTACGGATGATACCAGCACAAGGTCAACGCAGACTCCTGTAAAAACGGACGACGAAGACGAGGAGGAACCAGATTTCGGACAGAGTGATGTTCAGGGAGCGCTTGGCTTATTCGCTGAAGCCGCGCAAGACATGGCGACGGCGGGCGTAGAACTGGCGCTGGGAAGGCATTTCGCGTGCGCGGACTACTGCAACCAGGCGGTCGAGAAGGCAGCACAGGCCGTAAGTTTGCTGCGCTTCGGACGTAGAATGAGCTACAATCATGACCTGCGCGCCCTGGGAGCGGCAGTAGGCGCGCCCCCGAATATTCAGGACGAAATGGACATTCTGACACCTTTTCATCCCGAGATGTTCTATGCCGAGACGCCACCGGAGACGGCAGATGAAGTGATTTCCGCCGAGCAGGCCCAGGAATATATGCAGCATGCGCGGAATGTTATGCGTTGGGCGCGATCAATCGTATTAGCGGTCTAGCCAGTACACAATTTGGAGGATATTTCGTGACACAACAAATTACGCGGTCGGGATTGGATGAGGCCGTAAAAAACTCTCCCCGGAAGTGGGTGTACCTATTTAGCGAAGGCAATGCCAGGATGCGCGACCTGCTGGGAGGCAAGGGCGCGGGCGTGGCGGAGATGACGAACGCGGGTCTGCCCGTTCCCCCCGGTTTTACCATCACCACCGAAGCCTGCAACGCCTACTACGAGGCCGGAAAGCATTTCCCGCCCGGCATGTGGGAGCAGGCGCTTGAAGCGCTGAAAATCGTTGAGCAGCAAACAGGCAAGGGCTTTGGCAAAAAGGAGAATCCACTGCTCGTCTCCGTTCGCTCGGGCGCGAAGTTCTCGATGCCTGGTATGATGGATACCGTCCTCAACCTCGGGCTGAACGATGAAACTGTGCAGGGACTGGTGCAGTTGACGGGCGACGAGCGTTTCGCCTATGACGCCTATCGCCGCTTCATCCAGATGTTCAGCAAGATTGTTCTCGATACCGATCCAAAGGATTTCGAGCGCGTCATCGACGAGTACAAAGAGCGCGCAGGCGTCTCCACCGATGCCGAAATTCCCGCCGCCGACCTCAAAAAGATGGTGAGCGAGTTCAAGCAGATCGCCGAGCGGCAGTCGGGCCAACCTTTCCCCACCGATGTCTACCAGCAATTGAGCAAAGCCATCGAGGCCGTTTTCTCCTCGTGGAACAACAAACGTGCCATCGACTATCGCAACTTCAACAAGATTCCGCACGACCTGGGAACCGCCGTGAACGTGCAAAGTATGGTCTTTGGCAACATGGGCAACGACAGCGGCACCGGTGTAGCCTTCACCCGCAACCCTAGCACAGGCGAGAAAAAGCTCTATGGTGAATACCTGCTCAATGCGCAGGGTGAGGACGTGGTGGCGGGTATCCGCACGCCATCCCCCATCAGCCGTTTGCAGGACGAACTGCCCCAGGTCTACCAGCAATTCCAGGAGATCGCAAAGCGCCTCGAGGAACACTATCACGACATGCAGGACCTGGAGTTCACCGTCGAAAAAGGGCGGCTCTACATGCTCCAGACCCGCTCGGCCAAACGCACAGCGCAGGCATCCGTGAAGGTCGCGGTAGACATGGTTGAAGAGGGCCTTATTACAGAGCAAGAGGCCGTCAAACGCGTCGATCCACAGCACGTCTATCAACTGCTGCTGCCGCGCTTCGACGAAGAGGAGAAGAAAAAAGCGGCGAGCGAGGGCCGACTGCTGGCAAAAGGCCTGAATGCCTCTCCTGGCGCTGCGAGCGGCAAGGCGGTCTTTGATGCTGACCGCGCCGAGGAAATGGGCAAGCATGGCATCGCGGTCGTGCTGGTGCGTCCCGAGACCAGCCCTGATGATGTGCATGGCATGCTGGTTGCCAAAGGCGTGCTGACAGCGCGTGGCGGCGCGACCAGCCACGCGGCTGTGGTCGCTCGCGGTCTTGGCCTGCCCTGCGTGGCCGGAACCGAGGGCATTCGCGTCAACGAGGAAGAGAGGTTGTTCCGCGTAGCAGGCACCGATAAGGTGATACACGAGGGCGACGATATCTCCATCGATGGCGCAACTGGTGAGGTCTTCCAGGGCATTATTCGGACCGTCGATCCCGATTTCGAGAAGGAAGTTGATCTTCAGAAGCTGCTCTCCTGGGCCGACAAGTATCGCCGTCTGGGTGTCTGGGCCAACGCCGACTATCCACGCGATGCCAGACGAGCCGTCACTTTTGGCGCGCAGGGCATCGGCCTCTGCCGCACCGAGCATATGTTCATGGAGCAGGAGCGCCTGCCCATCGTGCAGAAGATGATTCTTGCCAAAAGCAAAGAGGAGCGCCAGGCTGCGCTCGATCAATTGCTGCCTTTCCAGCGCAGTGATTTCAAGGGCATCTTCGAGGCGATGGTCGACCCGCAGACGGGCGAGGGCTATCCGGTGGTCATTCGCCTGATCGACCCGCCGCTGCACGAGTTCCTGCCTTCGTATGAAGATCTGCTGGTCGAAGTGACGCGCCTGGAAGACAAAGGCGGCAACGAAGAGGAACTGAAGCAAAAGCGCGAACTGCTTGATGCGGTGCGGGATATGCGCGAGATGAACCCCATGCTCGGTCTGCGCGGCTGCCGCCTGGGCCTGCTCTTCCCTGAGATCAACGTCATGCAGACACGCGCCATCCTGGAAGCAGCGATTGAACTGGAAAAGCAGGGCAAGAAGCTGCATCCCAAGATCATGATTCCACTGGTTGGACACGTCAATGAACTCAAAGAGGTGCGCCGCCAGCTTGAGGCTGTGGCCGAGCAGGTGACGAAAGAGGCAGGAACCAACGTCGAGTACAAGTTCGGCACCATGATCGAACTGCCGCGCGCCGCCCTGACCGCTGGACAGATCGCTACCGTTGCTGACTTCTTCAGCTTCGGCACCAACGACCTGACGCAAACCACCTTCGGCATCAGCCGCGACGACGCCGAGGGCAAATTCCTGCTCAAGTACGTTGATGGGCTGGAAGAGCCTGGCCTGAAGGAACGGGTGAAAATCCTGCCCGTCAACCCCTTCCAGACGCTCGACCGCGACGGTGTCGGTCAGTTGGTCCGCATGGCCGTTGAGAATGGCCGCAAAGCCAACCCCAACCTTGAGGTCGGCATCTGCGGCGAACATGGCGGCGACCCCGACAGCATCGAGTTCTGCAACGAAGTGGGCCTCGATTATGTAAGCTGCTCGCCGTTCCGCGTGCCAGTCGCCCGCCTCGCCGCCGCGCAGGCAGCGCTGACAACGAGCGAAAAAGACAAATAAGAGTTCCAGACATGACGAAGGCGTGAACTTGCAAAAATTGCAAGTTCACGCCTTCGTCATGTCTGGAACTCTTATTACCCCCATTGCCACATCCAGCCAACTCCCCTATAATGGGAACGCAAAAATCGAAATCTTGCGAGGATTTGCTTTATGGATATCGAGGGAACGTACACTTTGCAGGCCGCGCCAGAGGAAGTCTGGAACAGCCTGATGGATTTCCAGACTTTACGACAAACCATCTCGGGCCTGGAACGCCTGGAAGCTCTGGGCAACAACACCTTCGCCTTCACTCTGCACATCAAACACGCGCCGCTGCGCGGCACTTATACCGGGCAGGTTCAGGTAGACGACCTGCACTATCCCTCTTCCTTTCGTATGACGGTCGATGGGGAAAGCCAGCAAAGTAACATTCAAGGCGTCTGGGATATTCACCTGACGCCTCATGACCAGAACACCGTTATTTCTTACCAGGGCGTCTTGAACCTGGGAAAACTAAGTGGACTCATTCCCGCGCCACTACTCAAAGGCACGCTCAAAGTCCTTATTCAACAATTCTTCACTTCGCTGGCGGAACAGTTACGCACGACGAGCCGCGTCTATCTTTCTTCCACAGAAGAGAACAATGGACTGGTGGTTGAAAATATCGCGCATAATGGACAGAGTGTAGACGTTGGCGGCAAGCCAACACCCTTGCATACGCTGGTTCATACGCTAAAATTGGGAGATTCTGATCCGCTTTTAGAGGAACAATGGGTGAGTCGGCTGCGGCGATTTGGAACTATTTCGATACTCCTGTTGCTGGTCTGGGTTGGCACGCGCATTCCGCGCCGCTTATTCTCCCAGGATTGAGCGCAGGCGAGCCTTCCAATCGCTCTCGCCATTCTCATCCGCGTCATCCGTATTGCCTACGCTCCATGAGCGCGCGCCATCGGCGGTTTTCGTCGGGGCCGCCCAGGGAGCTTTTTCTTTGGGAGCGGACGAACGTAGTACGGCATAAGCGGCCTTGCGCACGTCATGTACCGGATCATGCAGCAATGAGCGAATAAGGTCTTTACTTTCAACCGGCGCGAGCCGACCCAGGGCGCGTATCGCTGCCGAACGTTCATCTGAGGTGGGAGCCTGCAATAAAGGAATGATGTCTGGAACCAATTGTGTGAGCGAGAGGTCGGCAATTAAGCGCAACAGGCGGCTGCGGCGCATTGGGTAGGTCAGCGAGGCCAGCGCGGCTTTACAATCCTGGTAGATCTGCTCAAGATGGGCGATGCTACTCTGTTGTAGCGCCTCGGCAACCACAACTTCGGGCGGCACAGGCGAGGAACCGCGCAAAAACGGCTCAATCCATGCCGCGACAGGCTCCTGCAAATTCGCGCTATCGTACAGCTTCAAAGCCCAGGAATAGTGCTGGTTCAGCCAGTAGTAAAGCGCGAGCGTCATTTCGGCATCGCGGGCCGCGTAAGCGATCATCGCGGGCGGCAGAGGACGGCGCGTCCAATCGGTGCGCTGCAAGCTCTTATCCAGACGGATGCCCAGGGCGCGCTGTAACATCGCGGCCAATGATGACTCGTGCTGACCAAACAGGGCGCGGCTCGTGGCTTCCAGGTCGTAGTAATGGGCGACATGCAGGCCGCGTTCCGCCATCACACGCAAATCCGCCCCCGCGCCATGCAGGAGAATGATCGTCTCGGGATTACCAACAATCGGAGCAAGCAGCGAGAGGTCATGCAGGCGCAGGGCATCAACAACATAGCAATACCCGTCAATCGCCAGTTGCAGCAAAGCGAGGCGATGGGTATGGCTGGAAACTTCCCCCTGCGTGTAGGTACGCACCTGCGCAAATTCGGCATCGATAGCAATGATATGGGAATGCTTCAGGACGCTGGCCGCTTGCAGCAGTTGCTCTGTACGATCCACCCAGATACGCTGGCCCTTCTCGGGGAGTTGTCCAGGGGGTGGACTATTCCCCAGGTAACCAGGCGTTACTTTCTCAATATCTTCAGGTTCTGGTGCCGCTGCTCGTCTGTTCAAACACACTACCTTTTTCAGACTGAACTATTCGTTAGTGTACACTATAGCAGATTTTGGGATGGATGTACAGCATTGCCCTTGTAGGAAATATCGCCACTATGCTAAGATGAAGCAGCAAAAAAACAACATCCTATCATATTTTCAGATAGAGACAGGAAGAGGATTCTATGGCAGAAAAAGTACCAATTACAGTGGCGTATGGTGATGGCATCGGGCCGGAGATCATGGACGCCACGCTCAAAATTATCCAGGCGGCAGGCGCGCGCATCGAGATCGAAGAGATCGAAGTCGGCGAAAAGGTGTATTTACGCGGTATCAGCGCCGGTATCGAGCCGAGCGCCTGGGAATCGTTGCAGCGCACCAGAGTCTTTCTCAAAGCGCCGATTACCACTCCACAGGGCGGCGGATATAAGAGCCTGAATGTGACGACGCGCACCACCTTTGGCCTCTATGCCAATGTGCGTCCCTGCGTTGCCTACTATCCTTACATCGATACCAAGTATCCCAACATGGATGTGGTTATCATCCGTGAAAACGAAGAAGACCTCTACACAGGCATCGAGTACCGGCAGACGCACGAAATGGTAGAGAGCCTGAAGCTCATCAGCCGCCCGGGCACCGAAAAAATCGTGCGCTACGCCTTCGAGTACGCCCGCAGCCACAATCGCAAGAAAGTAACCTGCTTCATGAAGGACAACATCATGAAGCAGACAGATGGTCTGTTCCACAAGGTCTTCAACGAGGTCGCGCAGGAGTACCCCGACATCGAGAACGAGTCCTGGATCGTGGACATCGGTGCGGCCAAGATGGCTGACACTCCCCAGGCCTTCGACGTGATCGTGCTTCCCAACCTCTATGGCGATATTCTCTCCGACGTTGCGGCCCAGATCGCGGGTTCCGTGGGACTGGCAGGCTCAGCCAATATCGGCGACCACTATGCCATGTTCGAGGCCATTCATGGTTCCGCGCCCCGTCGCGCCGGTCAGAACGTCGCGAATCCCTCGGGGCTGCTGCTCGCGGCAGTGTTGATGCTCGTCCATATCAATCAGCCGGACGTAGCAACGAAAGTGCATAATGCCTGGCTGCGCACTATCGAAGATGGCGTTCACACCTACGATATCTATGTTGAAGGAGTGAGCAAGCAGAAAGTTGGCACAAAAGAGTTTGCCGATGCTGTCATTGCCCGCTTAGGACAGGTGCCTGAAAAACTCAAGGCGGTCAACTATACGACCGCGCCGCAGCAATCGGCCTATACATCCGCGCCTATCTCGGAGACGCACGAGCAGAAAGAATTGGTCGGAGTAGATGTCTACCTCGACTGGCACTCAGGCAGCGATTGGCACACAATTACCGCCGCCAACGCATTAGGGAGCGCCATTCAACAACTGAACGGCGATGGCCTTGACCTTGTCGCCATCACCAATCGCGGCGCGAAAGTCTGGCCCAACGGCATGCCCGAAACATTCTGCACCGACCACTGGCGCTGTCGCTTCCTCTCCCCCAACAAGGGCGGTTCCGTCAGCCACAAGCAGATTATCGCGCTGCTAGGCCGCTTCGCCGACGCCGGATACGACGTAATTAAGACCGAGAATCTCTACAACTTCGATGGTAAATCTGGCTATTCGACCGTCCCGGGAGAATAATCTACACACTGTAGGGACGTGATTTATCGCGTCCACCCGCCCCCATTCGGCATGGGAGGCCGGACGCGATAAATCACGTCCCTACAGTGTGTTCCCATGTTGTTCATGACATTCACGAAAACAATTCGAGAGGATTATTTTTATGGTTATTGACGAGATTCTTGCGCATAACCAGCGCTTCGTCCAGCAGACGCAACTTCCGACCATTGGGCACGCGCCGCGCAGGCACATGGCGGTTGTCACCTGCATGGACTGCCGGTTGGTGCAGATGTTTGAGCTGGCGCTGGGTCTGGAGCGCGGCGACGTGCTAGAACTGCGCACTGCTGGTGCCACCATCTCCGAGCCGGAACGCCCTGGCGCGAATAATGACCTGATTCGCTCGCTGGCCGGGGGCATCTACCTGCTCGGCGTGCGCGAAGTCGCGGTTATTGGTCATACCAACTGCGGCCTTGCGCGTTCCAATCCAACCGCGCTAATCGCGTCCATGCAGGCGCTCGGCATCGATCCGCAGCGTCTGATACACGAGCAAGGATTGGAGAACGAGCAGGGGCTGGTACGCTGGCTCGGCGCGTTCAACGATGTCCATGTCAACGTCAAAGAGGTTGTTTCAGTGATCCGCAACAGCCCCTATCTGCCCAGGATTCCAGTACACGGACTGGTAATTGACATCAATACGGGCAAGCTCGAAATGGTTGATCGGGGATAAGTTCTACGACAAAATGTAGTCGGCACTCGCTTCTGTCTCCTGGCTATAGAAATGTGATACAATGTGAAACAGAAAAACACAACTCACACGGCCTATTCCCCAGGAGAGAAGCCTTGTTCCATAGATTGTTATCCCGCAAACTACGTTCACTTGTAGGGGCTGCCGGCTCGATTATGCTGCTTTTGCTGGCTGGCTGCGCGAGCAACGGCCCCATCATACAAGGAAATTCATCACCCAATCCACAGAAAACCGCGGGCAGTTCGCCGATGCCAGTACATACCCAGCCAGCCGCTGGCAATTTGTTGAAGCGCCCAATTACGTATGTCGCGTTGGGTGCGTCGGACGCGGTTGGAGTGGGCAGCAATTATCCGGGCGCGCAGGGATATGTCCCTCTGGTCGGCGCTCGACTGCCAAAGGGTTCACATATCATCAATCTGGGCGTCAGCGGCATCGATCTCCATGATGCTCTAACGGCAGAGTTGCCGCTAGCGCTGACAACTTCGCCAGACCTTATTACCATCTGGCTGGTGGCAAATGACTTCATCGGCGGCGTACAATATTCAGACTATATGAAAGACCTGGATACGCTGCTCTCCCAGTTACGCGCCAGGACGCACGCCGTTATCGTGATGGCGAATCTGCCTGATTTGACCAGACTGCCAGCCTTCGCGGGACAGACGGGCGCGCAGAGATCGCATATACGTGCCCTCGTTGAGCAGTGGAATGCTGGCATTGCCAGTGCGGCGGCACGTTACGGCGTAAAGCTCGTAGACCTCTACGGGCATGGCAGCGAACTCACTTCGCATCCCGAGTATATCAGCGGCGATGGCTTCCATCCCAGCCCGGCGGGATATGTGCGACTGGCGGATTTGTTCTGGCAAACTATAACTCAAGGATGAAAAAATTTATGCGGTGTGACACCAATGAGGTTTGACAAAATATCAGAAGATTCTTGCTCCATGTCATCCTGAGCGCAGCGAAGGATCTCCGTCATCACGCGAGTACACGCAGATCCTTCGCTGCGCTCAGGATGACATAGTTGCATATTCCCTCTGTCTTTATCAAACTTCATATATGTCACATCGCATAAATTTTTTCAAATTACGCTTCCTGTGCCTTTTTAATGCTCGTCTCGCCTTCAACAATAAAGACGATACGTTCGCAGACGTTGGTGCAGTGGTCGGCGACACGCTCCAGTTTGTGGGCGATCCAGAGCAGGTAGGTGGCACGCTGCAGAACACGCGAGTCGCTTTGCAGGGCGGGAATGGCACGCGCGCCTTCGAGCATCGCCATCAGGTCGTGGCGGACGAGATGATAGCGCACATCAACCACGTCGTCCTCTTCCCAGATGTAGCGAGCCGCCTCTACATCGCGCTTAGCGAAGGCTTCCATTGTTCCTTTTAAGACGCGACGCGCCTCGTTGCCCAGCTCAAGCATTTCGCGCAAAATCGAAGCCTCGGAAATTTCGTCTTTCTGACCATCGGGCCGATTGCCATCACTGACTTTGACTTCCTGCTGCGCCGGGGTACTACGCAAGGGGTCCATGCGCAAGATGATTTGCGCGATCCCTGCCGCGCCATCGCCTGCCCGCTCAAGGTCGCCAGCAATGGAAAGCACCGAAGACAGCAGGCGCAAATCACGCCCACCAAGCGGTTGCTGTAGGGTCAGCAATCGGATGGTATGCTCTTCCACGGCGGCCCGCAGGCTATCTATCAAGGTATCGGCTTCAATCACCATACCCGCTTTCGCGATATCGCCTGACCCAAGCGCCTCAAGGGCTTTGCCAAGCGCATCATCCACCAGTACTCCCAGGCGGCAGATCTGATCGTTCAGTTCCTGTAGCTCTTTATCTAAAACTGTTCGTGACATCGCAAATTGCTCCTTTCTTGTCTCTCATTATACAATGTAACACATTTTGCGTAGAAAAGATAGAGTTTTATTGTAAATACTCGTACTATCCCTAAAGGATATGTGTAATTTCCTTGCCTGATTGACAGCTACCGGCACAGGTGCTACAGTAGAGCCACATCTATGTAGATGATAGAACTATAAGGAACAGGATACTTCATGTCAACGAAACGACTGCTGGGCGTGTTTGCCCATCCCGATGATGAAGGCACAATGAGCGGCGCGATGCTCCATTATGGCAGCCAGGGAGTGGAGACCGGACTGGTGGTCGCCACACGGGGCGAAGTTGGTGAAATCGCCGATCCTTCGCTGGCAACGCCCGAAAACCTGGGCGAGGTGCGCGAGGGCGAGATGCGCTCCGCTGCAGAAGTGCTTGGCGTGCGCAACCTCTGGTTTCTGGGATACCGCGACTCAGGCATGGCGGGCACTCCCGAAAATAACGACCCACGCGCCTTTGCGCAGGCGAACGCCGCAGAGGTAGTGGGAAAACTGGTCGCCATCATTCGCCAGTTCCGCCCGCAGGTCATGGTGACATTCGATGAGACGGGCGGCTATGGACATCCTGACCATATCGCCATCTATCGCCACACCACCAGCGCATTTTACGCCGCCGCCGATGGCATTCAATACCCCGAACACGGCCCGGCCCACATGGTCTCGAAGCTCTATTACACCGCCTTCCCGCGCAGCTTTGTGCGCCAGATGGGCGAATGGCTCAAAGCCCAGAACTACCAGGGTTCTTTCAGCAATCTTGACCCTGAAAAATTGGGCATTCCAGACGAACTCATCAGCGTGCGCTTAAATGTCGAGCCATATCTCGAAACCAAGAATCGCTCCTGGTCCATGCACCGCACCCAGCTAGACCCCAACAACGCGATGGCGCAAATTCCAGCCGAGATTCAACGCCAGTGGCGCAGTCACGAATACTACCAGCTTGCGGCAACCCGCGTTGGAGAGGATGTCGAGGGAGAGAACGATTTGTTTGCCAGAATATAAGTAAGCCAACGACAGTGACATAGCAAGGAGCGCGAGATGCAAAAAAATACATCCTAAGGCAGTGTACAACCAGCTTAGCGTTGAGTATAATAAAGAAGAAAGTAGCTTTGTGGAAGAGGCATGAATAAACGTAAGCTTTTGGCGAAAATCTTATCAGGTTCAAAGAACATTTCGTTCAATGACTTTGTTTCGCTTGTAGAAGCTTACGGTTTTCACTTATCGAGAGTTAGAGGTAGTCATCATATTTTTGTACATCCAGATTTACCTGAAATACTCAATCTGCAAAATGTTAAAGGACAGGCCAAGTCCTACCAGATCAGGCAGTTTCTTGAGATAGTTGAAAGCTATGACCTGGAATTAGAGGATTAATATGAAAGACTACCATATCAACATCTTCTATAGCGAAAATGACGAGGGATATATCGCGGATATCCCTGATTTGAAATATTGCTCAGCCTTCGGTGCAACCCCCGAAGAGGCTCTTAAAGAGGTTTTGATCGCTAAAGAAGCCTGGCTTGAGACAGCTCGAGCCGAAGGTAGACCGATTCCTCTACCTCGCTACAAACCCGTAATTTATCAGACAGCTTAACCGAACTTATCTCTATCTCTTCCCCAATTTCGCCATAACCGCGCCTTTCACCAGCCCGACCTCTTCGATGCGCAGGAATAGCACGCCGCCGATATAGACAGCAGCAGCGATACCGCCCGCCACAACGACAGTCAAAAACGAGCCGAGCAGGGTTGGAAGCGAGAACAGGTGAATGGGGGCGAGCAACACCTGTAAGCCCCAGGCCACTACGGCCATGACAGCGGCGGCCAGCACCAGTTTCAGCACAGTCGGAATTGTCTCACGTATGCGAATGGTGCCAATCGCCATTCTCAGCAGCACCAGCAGGATAACCGCGTGCAGGGAGTTCTGTACGGTGTTGGCAAAAGCCAGCGCGGGCATGCCGATGGTCTGGTAAAAGGGCAGCGCGACCACCAGGTAGCCGCTGATGCTCACCACACCCACCATTACCGGAATGAGCGTGTTCTTACGGGCGTAAAAGGCGGCGATCAGCAACTGATCTAGCGCCACAAAGGGAAGCTGGTAGGCGTAGTTTTGCAGCGCCAGAGCTGTGCGGTCAACGTCCTGCGGGGTGAAGTTATGGTGATGGAACAGCAGGTAGATAATGGGATAGCGCAGGACGATCAGCCCGACGGCGGCGGGAATCATGAGCAGCAGACCCACGCGGAAGCCGAGCAGCAGCGTCTGCTTGAAGCGCTCCATATCACCGTTGCGGGCATGTTCGGAGAGCGTCGGCAGCACCGCAAACGAGAGCGCCGCCGCGACCAGCCCTACGGGAAACTGAATCAGCACCGTCGCAAGGTTCATAGCCAGCGTATTGGCCTCGCCGGTAGAATGGTTATCGTGTGTCAGCGAGGCAAGGTGCTGATCGAGGAAGACCAGCCCCATCGTCACAAAGAAGCTGAAGGCCACCGGCCCGTATAATTTAACAATGCGGCGCAGCGCCGGGTGCTTCAGATCAAGCACAAACATGTAGTATAGATGCTGATTGCGAATGCCCGGCAAAAGCAGCGCAATCTCGCCCACCGCGCCAACCAGCACGCCTATGGCAAGGCCGAGATGCCCATTATAACGCGCACCCAGCAGGAAGCCAACAAACGCCCCCGCTATGATACCCATATGATATGAAGCGGTAGCGAAAGCAGGCCAGCCAAATTCTTTGAGCGAAAACAGAGCAGCCAGCAACACGGCAAAAGGAGCCAGAGCCAGCAGCGAGAAAAAGACAATCTGCGAATATTGCAGCGTGAGCAGCTTATTGGGGCCAGTATAGCCAGAAACCAGCAGGTCAATGAAGTATGGCGAAATAATCAGGTAGAGAACCGCGACAACAGTAGTAATAATCAGCAGCAGGTTCACCAACGTGAAGACAATGCGCCGCAACTCGTCCCGCTTCTCAGGCGCGGAATAATCATTGAAAGTCGGAATCAGCGCGCCGCTTACCGAGCCGTTAACAAGCAGGTCGTTAAAGGTGCGGGCGGGCAAAAGCGCGGCATTGAACGGACCGGCCACGCTGGAGCCGATAGCGGCAACCACCGCCTGCCGTACCATACCCATCACGCTGCTGCCCAGGTTGCCCAGCATGACCAGTGTGGCCGATTTCGCGATCTGCCGCCGCTCGCTCGGCTCAGCCTTCTTTTCCTCTATCTCCTCGATAGGTACAGCAATCTCGTTCTGCTCGATCATGCCACCAGGGACGCGCGGGATGGAATCTATATGGGTTGATGATGTTTGCGATTGTTCTTCCACAGGTCTTTTTATAAACTCTTTCGCCATAACAGGTTCATTCTCCAAAGTTACGCAGGAAAATATATTTCCCTACTTTAAACGAATGAACCTGGGAAAGGACTCAAATATGAGGACATTATGCTTATTCGCTAGGACTTTTGCAAGCGGGTTTTTTTAAGGAAAAACGTCTCGCCTTCCGTAAAGACGGTGCCGGAATACGATTGGTGGCCACCAATCGTATTCCGGCACCGTCTTTACGAATTTCGCCTCTGTTTTCGGTAAGTAATAAACGTAAAAATGATAGCCAGTACAATGCCCGTGATAAGCCCTTCTAATGCAGACATGGGTTGGAAATGAGCCGGATTAACCGTTTGAATGAGCGCGCTACCCACGTATACCAGCACAGCTACCACGAAGGCGAAAATCAGGAACTGCACAATATTTCGCAGCATAGTTCTCACCTTTTCTCGTCAAAAGAGATTTGATGACGCATACGAAGGTTTTACCTCTATCAAAAACTATTGTAATCTGCTTTCCTCAGTCAGGCAAGCGTTTGATTTTGGCGATCAACTCGGTTGTTGAATGTCCAGGCAAATAAGGAATGAGCCTCACGCTGCCACCATAGGCCTGTACCACTTTGGCTTCTGGCAACCTGTCAGGGTCAAATTGCTGGCTACCTGCGCTGGCGTAGTCGCCGCCTTTGACGTAGATGGCAGGTTGCAATTGCTCGACGAGGGGGCAGGCGGTTGGCTCATCGAAGATGGTGACATAATCAACGCAGGAGAGGGCGGCGAGGATTTCGGCGCGCTCCTGCTGCGGCACCAGGGGGCGACCTGGGCCTTTCAGGCGGCGCGTGCTTTCGTCGCTGTTCAGGCCAAGAATCAGGAAATCGCCCAGCGAGCGGGCATCTTGCAGGTAGCGAATATGGCCGAGGTGCAACAGGTCGAAGCAGCCATTGGTGAAAACGGCTTGTTCGCCTGCCTGCTGCCTGCGTCGGACGATTTGCGCCAGTTCATCATGCGAGAGAATCTTGGGAAGTACTTGTATTGTGTTCATAAAATTGCGCTCAACAGTTCTTCAGGTGTGTTGCTGGCGCAGCCCAGGCGGCGCACGACCAGCGCGGCGGCGGCATTCGCCAGATAAGCGGCTTCGGCAAAGGTCGCGCCAGCCGTGAGGGCCAGCGTAAAGGTGGCGGCGACGGTATCGCCTGCGCCATTAGTATCAACGATTTCGCTGCCATGATTCAGTTTATGAATCGGCAGGTGCAGGGGCGGCTCGTTGGCAACAAAGAGGCTCATACCTTCGGAGCCGCGTGTAATCAGAATGCTTTGCGCGTTACTGCCTTCGAGCAAACGCTGCCCGGCCTCGTTCAGCTCTGCCTGCGTTTTAATCGTTGTCTTGAGGGTTGCTTCGGCCTCTGGCTGGTTGGGAGTAATCGCGGTGACGCCCTGGAAACGGAAAAGCTGGCCGTGTGAGTCGGCGACAATGATCTTGTTCAAGCGCTGCGCCTCGGGCAGGCAGGTTTCGAGAATCTGCGGGCTGATGACGCCATTTTCATAGTCCGAGAGCATTACGGCGTCCACATCTGGCAGCGCGCGTAAGATGTAATCGATAAGCTGGCTGAGATAGGGGCCATCCACATCTGAGGTATCCACGCGGTCAATGCGCACGATATGCTGGCGTACAAGCTGGCTGCTTCCTGCCATGATGCGCGTCTTGGTCGAGGTCGGGCGCTGCGGGTCGGTCAGCACGCCTTCCTGAGCCATCGAAAGCTGCTCGATAGCCTTGCGCAAGCGGCTGCCGGGTAGATCATCTCCCACCACACCTGCCAGGAAGACCTCTGCGCCAAGCGAACGCGCATTGACGGCGACATTGGCCGCCCCACCCGGCACTGTGCGCTCCTCAAACAGTTCCAGAATCAATACAGGAGCCTCGCGAGAGATGCGCGTGGGGTTGCCGATCAGGTATTCGTCGGCCACCATATCACCGATGACCAGCACGCGCTTCCCCGAAAAACGATCAACCAGCGAGCGCAGGCGATTCTTGTCTACAGAAAATTGCTTACTCATCTCGCTTGCGCCCTTTCAATAGCACCAGCAGCATAAAGCGCGGAATAGCCAGCATACGCCGCCAGCGCCAGGGTTCGCGGTAGAGCCGGTAGAGCCATTCCAGGCCCATACGCTGCATGAAGCGCGGGGCGCGTTTCTGGCGACCAGAGAGGAAATCATACGCGCCGCCAACGCCCATCGCTAGCGCGGCTGGCAGGCGGTGCAGGTTGCGATAAATCCACAGTTCTTGCGCGGGCGCGCCATAGGCCACGCATAGCACATCAGCATTCGTGGCGCGAATGCGCTCGATAATGGCGTCCTCTTCCTCGCGGGCGGGCGAACCGGCATAGGTTCCCGCGACCCGCAAACCGGGGGCCAGTGCCTGCAAACGGGCCGCCGCCTGTTCCGCAACGCCAGGAGCCGCGCCGAGCAGGTAGAGACGATAGCCTTCCTGGGCGCAGCGTTTCGCCAGGGCAACCAGCGTATCGACGCCTGTAATGCGTTCAGGAACAGGGGCATCGACCAGCCGGGATGCCCAGACGATGCCGATACCGTCAGCAACGACCAGCGCGGCCGAATTAATGGCTTTGCGAAACTCAGCATTTTGCTGTGCCGCTATGACAAATTCGGTGTTGACGGTGACGACCTGCTGGCAGGGTAGGGTATTGCCGCTCTCCCTGCGCCGGGCAATCAACTGCGCCATACACTCGAGCGCCTCGGCCTGGGTCAGTGCATCTACGCGCACACCGAGAATGCGCGCAGACGCGGGGGAAGGTTGTGCAGGCATACATTCAACTATCGACGACATACAAAACTACCAGTTCATTATCTCTATTTCGCTTGCAGTCACAAGCACATCCGGGCGCGTCTCCTCAATAAAACGCCGCACGCGGCCCAGCACCTCATCAACGTGCTGGCTACTATTACTCACGCAACTGACGCCCAAAACGGCTACTTGCCAGCGATCTTGCTCATCCACTTCGGCAATCGCCACCTCGAACTGATTGCGAATGCGCGCCATCAGCGATTTGATAACCTGGCGTTTCTCCTTGAGCGAGTGACAGCCGGGCAGGTGCAAGGTGATTGAACTCACTCCTACTATCATGCTCCCTATCATAACAGATTCGACGCTATCTAGCCATCTCTGATACAATTGGGAAGAAGATTCTATGATTTTTGAAAAATATAGGGAAGCCACCCAGTCCTGTCATCCTGAGCGCAGCGAAGGATCTGTGTGCCGACCGATACGTGTGCCATGACCGGAGATTCTTCGCTGCGCTCAGGATGACAGGGAGGTGAGGATTACCCGCGATTTTAGTAAAGTTCATATCGCTGAAAAAGCAGGAGGACAAGTCGTCATGGCAGAGACAAGTACGCAAAGCGGCGGTCGTCCGAGCCTTCCAATGCAGGGAGTGCCACAGCCCCGGCGCGAAGACGTTCTTCATTTACCGCGTGTGCATATTTCAACGCATCCGGTCATGCGCCACAAGATGACCGCCTTGCGCGATAAGAATACACCACCGCCCGAATTTTACCGCCTGGTCAAGGAGATCGGCGCGCTGCTGGCCTACGAAGCCACCGCCAATCTCGCGCTCGAACCCTATCCCATCGAGACACCAATGGAGCCGATGATAGGCGAGCGGCTGGCGGGCGGCATCGGCGTAACGCCCATTCTGCGCGCAGGATTGGGCCTCGCGGAGGGCTTCCGGCAGGTCATTCCCGAGGTACAGGTATGGCACCTGGGCCTGCGCCGCGACGAGCAGACGCTGGAGGCAATGGAGTACTACAACCAGCTTCCACACAAGGTCGATCTACAGGTCTGCTACGCCGTTGATCCCATGCTGGCAACCGGCGGCTCCGCAATTGACGCCATCAACGTGCTGAAGCGCCGGGGCATTCCGCGCCTGTCTTACGTGGGCATCATCGCCGCGCCCTACGGCCTGCTCAAACTCTCGCAGACCCATCCCGATATCGACATTTACATCGCCGCCCTGGATGAAAGCCTGAACGACGTCGGCTACATTCTCCCCGGCCTCGGCGATGCTGGAGACCGCCAATTTGGAACCTTTTGAGCCTTCCCAACCGCAACCAGAGACACCCAGGCAGTCTGAGCCGCAGTTGCCGCCCGAAGCGCAAGGCGAGGTCAACGGCGGCCCGCTTGGCTGCTGCCTGGGCGTCACCGTCGGCCTGCTGCTCAGCCTGAGCATCGCCATCGTCAGCCGCTTCTACGCCGACCCGCTCGCACAGTTGCTACACGGCGGCCTTTCTATCGCGGTGCGTATCGTCATGATCCTGGTCGCGCTCGTGGCCGCCATCCTGTTCGGCGTCCTCGGCTGGAAACTCGGCAAACGCTTCTACCGCGAATACGAGCTATCCCCACGCCAGCAGCGCAAACTAGCAGCACTGCAACAGAAACAACAATTGAAACGGGCGCATAAAAGGGGATAATCCCAACATGTCATCCTGAGCGCAGCGAAGGATCTCCGGCCTCGACGCGCGAATCGCTGGGGAACGGAGATCCTTCGCTGCGCTCAGGATGACAGGGGGTGGGCGTCCCCACAAACATATCAATCCATTTGGCGCTGCGGCGGTAGAACGGGGATATATTTCTGCTGCGTCCGATCAAATACATAATTGATACCATGCGCCATCAGCCAGTGATCGGCTTCCAGGTAGACGTCTTCTAAGTCTTTGCGACAAAACCAGGCATCGATATAATGCACCTTCAAAGCGGCATTACACACATCGATCAGGCGCGCCGCCCAGGTCATCAGGTGCAGGCGTGCTTCGATTTCCTCTTCTGATGGCTCCTGGGATGTTTGCTCGGTCTGCCGCTCCGCGTCTGCCTGTGCTTCCATCACCCAACCACCTTTGTATAGGTCTCCACTACGGTTTGCATGGCTTCCTGCTCACCGACCAGCGCGGCCAGTTGCTCCTGATACTTACCAAGCTGTTGGTACTTATGCTGAATAATCGCGTGCGAGGCAACCACCGCATAGGCCTGTGAGAGCAGGCGCATGGCTTCGCATTCCCGCTCGATTTGTTCGCGGACGGATGACTTCACTCATGGGTTTTCCTCCTGTTCATTTCTTCCATCCTTGTGAGAACTACCTAAACTATACATACCCAATTCCCTGGTACCAATATGGTTTGAACATTGCGATGGTTCAACCATCGGTTTTGCTTGCACAGGCTATTCACTTTGCTTATACTATCGTCAATGGTCACTATGAATGTGCGGGGAAAGGATGAATAAGCAGTATGGATTCGGCCCAATCAGCATGGCCTGAACAAGCGTTTGATGTTGGCGCAGATGGCTTTCCCCGTCCAGGGCAGGTAATTCGGTATTTTCGACGGATGAGGCTAAAGGCCAATGGAAAACCCTGGACACAACGTGATCTGGCACAGGTCTTGGACAAACAAGAATTAGCCGTGAGGGAAATGGAGCTTCGGGATAGCGGCTTACATGATATCGCTGCCCGACGCTTCCTTGCGACGTTGTTTGATATTCCGCCAGTCCTTTTAGGATTAGCAGAGCTACCAGCAAAACCAAACAAGGCAAACAGTGCAACGTGGTGGGTGCAGCAAGGTTATGCAGCATTTGATATCGGCGTAGATGGCTTTCCACGCCCAGGACAGGTTATCCGATATTTTCGGCGCAGGAAGTTAAAGGCCAATGGAAAACCCTGGACGCAGCGTGATCTCGCTGAGGTGTTAGGCAAACAAGAACTCTCTATCAGAGACATGGAACTTAGGGATACAGGTTTGAACAATATTTCACGGAGAAGATTTCTCGCACAGCTTTTTGATATTCCTCCTCTCCTTTTGGGATTAGCAGCAACACCACCATCTTATCATGGACAGCCAACCAGGGGAACTAGCAGTACACCGAAGATGAAAAGTCCTTCAGCCCCTGTTGATCTCGAATCAGTCAGGGAACAACTTACCTGGTTTTGGACAAACATAGTTGAACACCCTCAAGACGTCCTGCAGCTGATCGAATCGCTCTTGAAGCAGTTATATACCTGTTACCCTACGGCTGCACCAGCAGAACAGGGAGAAATTCTGGCTTCTCTCTGCGAACTACATATTCACGCTGCGAATCTATTGCGTGATAGGGGCAAATCCCTGAAATCGCTGGAACACTTGAAGCAAACAGAAGACCTCAACGTTCTCCTGAAAGCTGATGAGTTACAGGCTGATGTTCTTTACAGGCGAGGCGGCCTTTACCTGGAAAAAGGGAACCTCACCCTGGCGTTACAAAATTACTACACGGCGGGAAAGCTCCTTTCTACTATCTCGCCTCCCTTGCAAGCTGCCCTTCTGTTAGAAACAGCTCTCTGCGAAGCAAAAATAGCTAGCTTGCCGCAGCAGCTTGCTCTCTTGAAGAAATTGGACCGGGCAGGGCATATTATTCGCGTAGAACATACTGAAACGGGGCGAGAGCGGTATCCGTATCTCAATGTGGATCTCGAACGCTATCACCTGGACCGCTCTGCTACTTTGCTTACGCTAGGAATGCCCAAAGAGGCGTGGCAAGAGCTTGCCCTTCTTTCCTCTACTCATCTCAAAGGCAGGCGCAAGGCCTATTATGTGATTCTGCAAGCGCAAGCCTGTGTTGCTTTAAAAGAATACCAACAAGCAGCCTGGCTTGCTGAGGAAGCCCTTTCACTGGTGCGTATGATGCATTCACGGGTCAATTTCGAGCGCATTCAGGTTCTCTATAATCAGTTACAACAATCCTCTTTTCAGCACAACCCGGAAGTAGAGCGACTAGAATACCTCCTTTTCTATAACGAAGCCTGACTGTGCTACAATGCGTAGAACAGCTATCAGCTTTAACAAGTTCAGTGAGATCGATAAAGGAGCTTTCTTTGTCACAACATCTTCCAAAGAATGCAAGTATTGATCTGCATTTGCATACGACCTATAGCGATGGGCGCTGGTCAGCGGAAGCCTTGCTCGATCATCTGGCTCAAGAAGGCTTTGGACTGGCGGCAATTACCGATCATGACCGGGTGGATACGGTTGCGAACGTCCAACAAGCAGGGGAACAAAGGCAGATACCAGTTCTGGCAGGGGTAGAGATTAGCGCGGAATGGTATGGCAAGATGGGCGATGTGTTGTGCTACGGCTTCGATCCACAGGATGCCGCCTTGCATGCGCTGACGGAGAATATTCGCCAACGAGCCGCCGCCAACGCGCAGGAGGTCTATGAGGAATTACTGCGGCGCGGCTATCGTTTTCCACATCAGCAGAAATTCTTACAGACAAACGGTGGCGAATTGCGTGTGGCAGGCGATTGCGCCAATTTACTCATCAAGCATGGCTATGTCAAGAACTGGCCAGAGGCATTGACACTCATCCGTGAGGCAGGCTACCGCGAAATGAAGGCCGACATGGCCGAGACGGTAGACAAGGTACATCGCAGTGGCGGGGTTGCCCTGATTGCCCATCCAGGGCGAGGGCAACGCGAGCCATTAGATTTTACGTGGTATACTCCTGAGCTACTAGATGAAGTTCGCTCTGAGATTCCTCTTGATGGCATTGAGGTCTACTACCCGACACACTCCCCTGAACAGGTCGAAACCTACCTGGCCTATGCCAGACAACATCATTTGCTCGTCAGCGCAGGCTCGGATTCGCATGGCCCTCCTGGTCGTTTGCCCATCAAGTACCCGGCTGAACTGTGTCGTGATCTTTTTGAACGGTTGGGGATAGAAGTTCAACCAGAATAGCCTGCACGATAACACTCTATGCTTCGAGGGTAAAAGGCTATAGTGTTGAAGAGAACATGCTATAATGTACAATATCGGTAATTTTTGTAAATAGATGAGCAGGGTAGATAGCTCAGGAGATAAGCGTGTAACATAGAAGTTTGTTGAACTTGCGATACTAGAGATTAAGAAAGTCAGGGAAAATGAGGAACAATTCCAAACAATGGCTGGAAAGTGATCGCAACAAAAACATGCCCAGGTCGAATCCACGCAGAGCAGCTTTAGCTAAGATGCTCAAAATTCCGCCCGTCCTGCTCGGAGTATCGCTTGTCGCGCAAGACGACGGGATAGCAAGTCATACTTCCGCTCCCGACGGTACAGTGATGGCTTTCGATACCCAGACCATGACCTTTTACGAGGATATGCTTGCCTCATCATGGGAACTCTATTACACTAGCAGCGTACAGCGAGCCACCCGCAATATTGATCTCTGGCTCAATTTCCTCAATCATCAAGCCAAAAAGGCGCGAGGCATTAAGCAAGATCAACTGCTTTCCGTACTGTGTCGCTTTTATCAACTTTCATCATTGGCAGCGCGAGATCGTTACGACCTGAATCGCGCTTTACATGACGAGCAGCAAGCTATCGATATCGCCTTTGGTCTCGGCAATGCAGAATTAATCGCCTCATCTTTGCTACGTCGTACCCGCATTTATCTGCAAAAAGGGGATTTTCAGCTTGCTATTCAGGACGCGGAAGCTGCTTTGCCCTATGCTGACCATTCACGAGACCCGCTCAAGGGCAAAGTCTATCAGATTCTTGGCGAAAGCTATGCGCGGGTGGCAGGCAGCGACCAATCCCTTCAGAAAAAGAGCCTGACCTTTTTCGACCAGGTAGGCCGGATTGTCCGTAAAGGCAATCTCGAACCAGACGGCAGCTTCGTTAAACTCGACCTCACCAGCCTGTATATTGAGCGCGCCGAAGCGTTACGCCAGTTTGGACAATTTACCGACGCCCATAACGCGCTCGCCATCGCCTCTGATAACCTCAGTCCAGAATTGACACGCTGGCAAATTAACATCCTGCTTGAAGAAGCCGAAACCTACTTCGCACAGAAAGAATACGGCGATAGCGCCACCCTCGCTCTAGACGCGCTCAAACTGGTTGGAGCCTTGCAACTCGGCGGCAAAATGGAACGCATCCGCCGCCTCTATACCCGCCTGTATGCCTGGGACCCCAACTATCCAGAGGTGCGGCTGTTAGGGAAAGAGTTGCAGCTTTTGTAAAAGCGGCGCGCTCTACCGTGTCGAACCTTCCCGCATGGGATATCATATTACTCGTGAGGCTGCCACACTCGAAGACTGGTTACTCAAATGGATGCGAAACGAACTCTATAACAGGCAGCCGCAAAAAGTATAGGGAGTAAACATTCTATGCGTGTCGTCATCTTCTGTGACATGGAAGGTATTTCTTGTATCGAGACCTGGGAACAGGTGACTGCGGGCAAGCCATTTTATGAAGAGAGCCGCAAGCTGTACACGGACGAGATGAACGCGGCGGTGCGTGGCGCAAGAGCGGCCGGGGCGAGAGATATCGTGGTGGTGGATTGTCACGGCGCGGGAGGCGCGTACAGCTTCAAAAGCTTCCAGCCAGACCGCCTCGAATCGGGTGCGCAATACGTCTTCGGCTATCCCTGGGCGCGCTACATCCAGGCATTTGAGGAGGGCTGCGACGCCATTCTCTTCGTGGGCGCGCACGCGATGGCCGGAACGCCCGACGGTGTGCTGTGCCATACCGTCTCATCGGAAGCCTGGTACAACGCCTGGATTAACGATACGCTGGTAGGCGAAAGCGGCATCCTGGCAGCCGTAGCAGGATGTTGGGATGTACCCGCCATCTTCGTTTCGGGTGACGAGGCCACCTGCCGCGAAGTCACAACCCTGCTCGGCGACGAGGTGGTGACAGCGCCTGTCAAGACCGGACTGGGCCGTTTCTCCTCGGTCAACATGGCCCCTCGCGATGCCTGCGCCCTGATCGAGATGCGCGTAGCCCAGGCCGTCAGCCTCAAACGCTGGCCCAAACCCCTCAAATTCTCCAGCCCCGTCACCTTCCGCGTCGAACTCGCCACCCCCGACCGCGTCAGCGACTTCGCCGGTAGAACAGGTGTAAAGGTCGAGGGACCGCGCACCGTCTCCTCAACGGCAGATAACTTCTGGCAGGCGTGGGATCAGTTCTGGTACAGGAATTAGGCTGAGACAGGTCAACCACTCATAAATAGCAATAAAGAGCGTTGGCGGCTATCAAATATGAATGTTGAGAAATAAACAGGGTCTATTGTTGTAGGGACGCGCTTCATCGCGTCCTGCCTCTCATACCGGTGCAGACAGGTAGACGCGATGCTGCATGTTGAGAAATAAAAAGGGTAGATATTGTAGGGACGCGCTTCATCGCGTCCCTACATCTTTTGTTTAGCGCAGTTGTTGTTTCAGGAAGGCTACGGCTTTGGGCCAGGCGTCGGTGGCGGCGGCTTCGTTGTAGTCGCCGTGATTGGGGTTGATGAAGGCGTGACCGGCGTGGTAGCTGTTGCTGGTGTAGTTCTTGCCCGCCTGCTTGAAGGTTTGCTCGATCTTCTGGGCCTGCTCCGGTGGGCACCAGGGGTCCTCATCTCCATAGAAGGCCATAACAGGGGCGTTGACTTTTGCCACCTCTTGAGGCGAGGGTTCATAACCGGCGGGGTAGAAAGGAACGACCGCGCCGAGGTCGGGGTAACGTTCGGCTACGAGAAAGGTCAGGAAGCCGCCCATGCAGAAGCCCATGATGCCCGGCTTCTTTGGCTCCACATTGGGCATCGTTTTAACGGTATCCAGCGCGCCGATAATCTCCTTGACAGCACGTTCTACGTTATCCGTCACCATCATCATCATGCGCTGCGCGTCGTCGGGTTCGGTCGCCACTTTGCCATGATAGAGATCGGGTACGGCGACGACGAAGCCTTCCGCCGCCAGCTTCTGCGCCAGTTCCATCACGTGCGACTCGATGCCCCACCATTCCTGAATCAGCACCACACCGGGATGACGCGCATCATCATCGGGTTGCGCAACGTAGGCATAGGCTCCGCTGCCGTTGACCGGTAAATCCACTTTCGAGGTTCTTACGACTGCCATAGACGTGTACTCCTCTTTTCTCAAAATACTGTGCTATTTTAGCAGCACCTGCATTATATCCTATCACGGAATCGACCGGAGAAATATGGGGTATGTCACCTATGTACAGAAATCATCCTCGAAGACAAAGAAGGGACCCGAAGCCACCCGCAAGGGGATGGCTCTACAGTATGACACGGCTTGTAGAGCCATCCCCTTGCGGGTGGCTTCGGGTCCCTTACCTCCGATTATAAACAATCGATACTCACCAGAAAAAGCAGAACTTCACATTTTATGACAGGACTTCACATGAGATAAGATGGTAACAATTACCCTCTTGTACTAACGGATGACCTGTGATATGCTTGAGTAGGATTTATTTTATTTCTTATCAGTTTCGAGTAAATATACTGTATACCTCACGCTCCTTTTCCGACATAGTCTCGGAACTGAAATCAAGCGAAAGAAGGTGAGGATGGCGCATATGCAATCCGATATGGACCCCCCACGCCCTAAAGGCGCGAGCAGCGCCGCGGAGACCAGGCAGCAGGGAGCGCCTGAAGGTGAACGGTCGTTCTCAAAGACGATCATGATCGTCGAGGATGATCCTGATACGGGCGAATTTTTCCGTATGGCCTTTCTACAGGAAACCCCTTATCATATTTATTGGGCCACCAGCGGCAATCAGGCCATACATTTCTGCGGACAAATTCGCCCCAATCTCTTTATTTTAGACTATCGCCTGCCAGATATGACTGGCCTTGAACTACACGACAAGCTGCACGCGCTGACAGGCTTCGAGGCAATTCCAACCCTGCTGCTGAGCGCGTCCCGCGTTCCCGAAGAACAGGCCGTACAACGGCACATCACCTACATGGAAAAGCCGCTCGACCTGGAAGAATTCATGAACACCGTAGACCGCCTGCTGCTATCTTCGTAGGGACAGGGGGCTATGGGGTGGTGGGGAAAACGCGCCTGGGTGAAACATGCTTTTGCCCCACCACACCGCCTGCTCTCTGACCCTTTTTGGGGCTGGATGGGTGGTCGAACACGCTTTGTTCTATCGTCTGACACCAGGGACAGGCACGAGGCCCCCACTCCACCGCCCCACATCCCCCTGTCCCTACGCACAGGAAGCCGCTTCGCCGCTCCCCCAAAAAAAGGGGCAAGCCACCATTACCTATCCGCAATCCGTATAATAGACAGCCGTTTGCGTAAGGAATTGGTCAACTCGCCCAGGTGAGCCAGGGATTGCTTCATATGGCCGCACTGCTGGGTGATTTCGCTGGCCATACGCGAAATTTCCTCGATGGAGTGGGAGACCAGTTGCGCCCCCTGGCGCTGGTTATCTGCGGCGGCATCCAGCCCCTGCACCAGGTCGAACATCTGCTGAATCACTTCGCTGATCGCCTCAAGCGCCACGCCCGTTTGGGACATCAATTCGGACTGTAAGACCACCTGCGAAATGTTGTCGTTTACGCTTTGCGAAAGGGTAGACATCTCGCTTTGAATGGCGTGAATGCGTGTCGCGACCTTGCGCGCCGCCTCGGCGCTGGTGACGGCCAGCGAGCGAATCTCCTGCGCAATCACCACGAAGCCCTGGCCCTGCTCTCCGGCGCGGGCGGCTTCAATGGCAGCGTTGAGCGCGAGCAAGTTCATACGAGTGGTAATATCGGTGATGGTGACGATGGTATCGTTGATCTCCTGGCCGCTTTCGCCGAGCCGCTTCATCACATGCGATGATTGCATTGTGCTGTCGCGCACCTTCCGCATGCCCTCATTGGCGCGATCAACCTTCTGCTCGCCCTCAAGTGTCACCTCACGCGCATCCCCCGCCACACGAGACATTTTTTCGGCGCGGTCGGCCAGACTTTTCATGGTCTCCGCCATATTATCAATGACATGTGAAATATGTTCTACCTGCCGCTCCTGCTGGTTCGCATCATGCGCCAGCATATCCGAACTCATACGCACGCCTTGAATATGCTCATCCACCGCCTGCGTGAGCGTCTGCACGCTGCCCATAATATCGTTGAACTCGTCGATCATCCGGTTTACCGCGTCCACCACCGGCTGTAGCTTTTCGTGCGCACATGAAATATGAGAGCGTAAATCGCCGCGCTGCAAGCGTTCCATATCGCGCCGCAGCCGGTTGATGCCCTGCTCCAATGCCAGCCGTTCCGCCTCGCGCTCCTGGAAAATACGCGCATTATCAAGCGCTACGGCGGCCTGGTTGGCGAAGAGTTCGATCATCTCGATAGCTTCCTGGGTCGGCCTCTTGCCATCTAGCGGGTCATCAAGGGAAAGCACGCCCAGCAATTCTTTCTTGCGCGAACTGTACAAAGGCACCAGCAATGCATCAAGAGGATGCCAGCCGCCCGGCTCGTAATCCTCCTCTGTTTTTTCCACCGCCCACACAATAGCGTTATCTACCTCAGCATCAGAACGTTCGTGCGGAATAAAGTAGCTCTGGCTGATGCGGAACTCCGGGCGCATTACGCGATGAAAATCTTCTAATGACGTGGGATGCTCTTGTAAAAGACGCATGCTCTCCTCGGATGAGCCAGCGAAAGCTACCGCCGAGCAATGCTTAGACGCCGGGTCAACCAGGTTAATAACGGCTATACGAAACCCCGTACAGGCGCTGATAGAAGCGACGATCTGTTGCAGCACTTCCTGCAAACCTAGTTCGGCACGCAGCACATTGCCCAGGCGAATCACCTCTTTGATCTGCCGCGTCCGGTCGGGAATTTCACTATCGCGGGAAACAGCTGGCTTCGCCCCCCCGTTTTCGGCAAGTGAACTGGCAGCAGCCAGCTCGCGCTCCCACAATAGACGCTCGGTTGGCGAACGGAAACGCACTCGCAAAGGAATCGCTCGACCCGGCTGCTTGTTCTCTGACATACCTTTCCCCTTTTTCCTGTCTTCTCTATCTATGCCTTAATCGAAAGAAGGATAACATATTCACCAGGGGGCACACAAGAATGATAGGAGAATCTGTAGGGGCGTGGGCTTGCCCCGCCCTCGTTCCTACAACACAATCATATGTACGTCTTTGTAGGGGGGATAAGGGCGCGGGGCAAGCCCACGCCCCTACAACTAACTCTTTCGCAATGTCGTACAATAACTAGGCACAGAGACTAGAAATAGGGAGAAAATAATGTATAGATTACCTGCATACCATATTTTGAAAACGCGCAGAAGAAGCTGGCTCGCGGCGTACTTATGCTGCCTGCTGTTCTTGCTGGCGGCCTGTGGCGGCGGCGGCAACTCCTCAACGCCCGATGCGCACACGATTTTGAAGAATGCGCAGGCCGCCATTCAGAAGGTCAAATCTTATCACTTCACGCTCAAGGGACAGAACATCAGCCCCAACTCGAAGTTGCCCATTACAAGCGCCGATGGCGACCTGCTGGTACCAGATAAGCTGCGGGCAACAGGTACAGTCATTTTCAGCGGGAACAATCTTCAGGTGCAACTTGTCGTCATCGGCAACCAGCAGTACATCAACCTCCTGGGCGCGTGGCAAACGACCAGTGGATTGTTGGACCCGCGCGCACTGACAGACTCCAAAACGGGTATCGCCGGTATTCTTGGACATATTCAGAACCCGAGTACGCCTACCGATTCGAGCGTGAACGGTCAGGCCTGCTGGAATATCACGGGCAAGCTTGATCCCAACTATCTCTCGGGCCTCACAGGCGGCGGCGCTCCCCCGGGAACGCTCGACGATATCAGCACCTGCATCGGCAAATCGGATAACCTGCCCTACCAGATCATCGTTACCGGCATAGCAACCCAGGGCGACACCAGCAAGACCGTTCGCACCCTGACCCTGTCGCATTTCAACGAACAGATCACCATTACCGCACCGACCGCCTCAGCATTGACACATAGCGTATAAATGTTCATAAAGAACGTGAACATGAATCGTAGGGACGCGCTGATGAACATGCAAAAATTGATACGGGATTTTGTAGGGACGCGATTCATCGCGTCCACCCGGTCGGATCGTGTATCACAGACAGGACGCGATTCATCGCGTCCCTACAACCAATCGGATCGTGCATCACAGGCAGGACGCGATGAATCGCGTCCCTACAACAACGAGGGTACATATAAAAGGCGAGCCTTGCTGGCGCTGGTCGCGGCCTGCGCGGCGGTATTCCTGACGGCTATCGATCAGACGGTGGTGGTGACGGCGCTGCCGCAGATGATTACCGACCTTTCCATCGGACCGACGCAGCTTGACCGGGCGGCCTGGATTGTCAGTGGCTACCTGCTGGGCTTTGTGATCGCTATGCCTTTGATGGGCCGCGTGTCAGATATGTACGGGCGGCGGCGCGTCTTTTTGATCTGCCTGGGCATTTTCGCGCTCGGCTCGCTGTTCTGCGGCCTCGCGCCTGTGCTGGGCAACCAGGTCGATATCACCTTTCTCCAGCATTTTGGCATCAATGTCGCGGCTCCCGGCGATACCAGCGACCCGACCATGCTGCCTGCTCCGCTTGTGTGGCTGGTGGCAGCGCGTTTCGTGCAGGCGGCGGGCGGCGGCGCGACCATCCCCGTTGCTATGGCAGTGGCAGGCGACTTTTACGGCGAGAAGCAGCGCGCCCTGGCGCTTGGCCTGATCGGCATGGTGACTGAGACAGGCGGCGTGCTTGGCCCGCTCTACGGCTCGGTCATCGTGAAAACGCTCGGCTGGCAGGCCATCTTTTATCTGAATTTGCCGATTGTGGCGATACTGGCGTTCTTCATCTGGTGGCTGGTGCCAGCCGCCTCGCCGGAGAAAATGTCGCTGCGTCGCATCGATTTTGTTGGCACGTTGCTGCTGGCTGCCTCGCTGATCTGTATGAGCCTGGGCCTTTCCCAGGAAGCCATTTCGACCACCACCGGCATCGGCACTGGCAACCAGGAACCTGTTCAGGAAAATCCCTGGCTCATTGGCGCGGCAATTGTGCTGCTGCTCGCCTTTATTGTCCTCGAACTCGCCCTTGAACGCAGGCGCGTTTCGATAGATAATAAGGATGCAACAGGAAAATGGCGACTGCCGCTCATCGAACTCTCTATTTTCGGGCGGGCGGCATTCTCAGCAACATCGCTGGTCAGCTTTCTGGTGGGAGCCGCGCTGATTATCGCAATGGTCGATATTCCGCTGTTTATCGCCACTGTGCTTGGCGGCGATGCTATTGAAAGCGGGCTGGCGCTGCTGCGGCTGACGGCCATGATTCCGGTGGGCGCGTTTATCGGAGGCTGGCTTTGTTCGCGCATCACCTGCCGCCTGACAGCCATTCTAGGGCTGATTCCAACGGCGCTCGGCTTTGCGCTGATGCATGTCTGGCCGTTGAATGCCGACTGGCTGCAAATCACGGCCAGCACCATCATCGCGGGTCTCGGCTTCGGACTGGTGATCGCGCCCATTGGCACGACAGCGATTAACGCGGTGCGCAATTCTCAGATGGGCATGGCCTCTTCGGTTGTCACAGTGCTGCGAATGGTCGGCATGATCCTGGGCCTGGCCGCGCTGACCGCCTGGGGGCTTGGCCGCTTTCACGACATCATGCTGGCCTTCAAACCGCCAGCAGGGAAAACGCCGCTTGATCCCGAATACCAGCAGGCGCTGGCGCTTTACGCCACGCAGGCCGGACATGACGTTTATACGGCGATCTTCCTGGCGGCAGGCATTCTCTGTCTGGTAGCCATATTGCCCGCCTTTTTCCTGGAAGGAAGAAGGGCATCACCCTACACGCTGCGCGGTCAATCACCTATCGAGCAAGGCTGAAAGACGAGGACGAATATGAGCAGAGATTCGGATAACTTTCCCGGCTCCTGGGAAGATGAAGAGGATTATTACCAGGAGAATCCACGTGGGCCGCGTCCTCGTTCGCCCCGCGATACGGAATATCCAACCCGGCAACCGCGCCAGCAGCCTTCGCCGCGCTCCGAGGGGAATATGGCAGGCGGAACACAGCATCGCCCCCGGCGTCGTTCGCGTGAGGAAGTACTTGCCGAACTGCGCCGCCGACAACGCCCGCAGACACGCGCGCCTCGCGATTCCCAGGCACGCGATACCAGAGCCAGAGAAGCCCCCGCTCGCAATAATCGCGACGAACGAGCGAGCCGTGTACCGCAGCGCAATCGCGACTATCCCGAGGAAAGAATCGAACGCCCAATGCCCCGCGAGCGCGGCTATCCCGATGAACAAAGTCGGCGCTACCCACCTCACACCCGCGAGTATGCTGAAGAAGATACGGGACGCTACGCGTATGGCGAATACCCGGATGAACGCGGCAGCCGCTATCCAGCCCGCGAGTATTATGAAGCAGAGCTTCCTTACGAAGAACCTCGCTCTCGCGTCGAACGAGACCCCCGGCGCACTACACATCGCCTGCCCGAGCGCGAATACGAAGAAGACTACCGGACAGCCCGCCAGGGAGACAGATACCCAACAGCGAGAAGGCAGCCGCGACGAGGAAGCGAGCCACAATTCAGGCGTCGCCCCTGGTCGGGTCTCCTCTTCGGCTGCCTGGGAGCCTTGCTGACCATCGCACTCATCGCGGGCGGCGTGTTTTTTCTGATCTATCACGTGCTGCCATCGGCTATTCCTGGCATCGGTACGCTGCCCTACAACGATAAGCCGCACACGCTGACACTGCCGTTTAACAGCAACACCACGCAACTCCAGGTACATAACACCGCCGGAGATATCAGCATTACGACTGACATCAACGCCAGCCAGGCCACACTCACCTATACGCGCAACGTGCAGGCAAAGAGCAGCAGCGAGGCCAGCGCGGAGTTTGCGCGCATTAACGTCGTCGCCCAAAAAGGGAATAGCGCGTCCTGTCCTGCCGCCAGTTGCGTCAGTGTCAACGTCACCACGCCCAGCGCCAGCACCGATACGGTGACGTTAAAGCTCGTCTTGCCCCAGAGCCAGAATCCCTCTACTCCGTTCGCGCTTTCAGCAACCACCCAGTCGGGCACCATCGCTGTCACCAACTTTATTGGCCTGCTCAACCTCACCAATAACATCGGCAATATCAATGTGAGTGGCAAGGCGGGAATACTGGATGCAGGTTCGTGCCTGCAAACCTACAAGGGCAATATCGTCTTCAATGGGCTGTTGAATACGCAAACCGGCCCCACCGTCAATCCCTGCACCTCCAACCCGCCATCCAGTCAGGGTCCCTGGTATACCATGACCACCGGCACCGGCAACATCGATGCCACCATCCCGGCGAATCAGGCGAGCCACCTGGCGCTTAAAGCTGATGTGGTTATCAAAGGCAAGTTTGATGGCAGTGCCTTTGGCATTCAATATACGCAGGCACCGGATGGTTCGGCAAGCTTTTCTGGCCCTTTGCAGGGTGCAGCATCTTCACCGGCCCTGTTAAAGCTCTACGTAGGCGATACAGGAAACATTACCCTGCATAAAAGCTAGTGAGAAAAGACGTTTGCCAAAATTTCACACGCGAAAAGATATCCCTGGTAACGTCTTGTCATTCAGGAAACACTACAGTATAATTGCCTCATTATCCATGACCATACAGCATTTTTTCAGTGTAGGTCGATAATGGAATTTTGTTTTTCTAGTAAAACACGTAGAATGGGGCAAAGTTGAGCGAAAATGCTCGACTGCTGCTGGTCGTCAAGTAAAGTCCTCTAGAGGAGACCTCAATGGATGTACTCAATAAATCCCAGGGATTGGCTTCGATCCGTTTCCTCACAGGTCCGCTCGCCGGGAACACGCGGGCGCTCAACAAGCCAATGGTGACAATCGGGCGAGAGCCAACGAACGACATTGTCGTTTCCGACCCTTCCGTCTCGCGGCAACATGCCCGGCTGGTCAACAACAATGGAAGATGGTTCATTGAAAAGCTCGCCCCGCAAAATGTACTCACGCTCAACTCACGTGATGTGCAACAGGCCCCAATCTCAGACCGCGATACAATCGGCCTGGGAACTGGCACGACCTTTCTCTTCTCCCTGGAAGGACAGGCAGCACAGCCGCAGCAGGCCTCGTATGCTCCTGCAGCACAGTCGCCCCTACCACCTCAACCAGCACAGCAATACGCTTATCAGACTGTGGCCGTTCCTCCACCTTCTCAGGTCGGCGCGCAGCAAGCCGGGTTTATTTCTGGAACTTCGCCCGTAGGCCCCCCATCAGGGGCAGGCATTCCCACACTGGAAGTCAGTTCCAACATCCATGCCGACAAGCAGACCATTCCTATCAACAAGCCTGTTATCAACATCGGGCGCGACCCCTCGAACGACCTGGTTATCAACGAGCTGGTGGTTTCTGGCTTTCACGCGCAGGTGGTGCGCGAGGGCAACCAGCTCGTGTTTATCCACCCGCACCCGCAGCGTGGTCAGACGCTGAACGGCATCATCTATCAGGGCCGCCACATTCCAGGCAACCAGCAATTCCGTAAGGTACTCACGCGTGGCGACTTCTTCCGTATCGGCGACGAACATGGAACACTCGTTACCATTGCTTATAACGACGGCAGCGGCGCGGCGCAGGAAGCCCTACCCGAGATGCGACCGATTCCGCTTGGCGCACCCGTCCTCACGTTGGGCCGCTTGCCCGACAACACCGTCGTCCTCAATCACCCCCAGGTCTCCGGCCATCATGCCCGCCTGGAGCAGATACAGGGGGGCTATCGTGTCGTCGATCTAAATAGCACCAACCATGTCTATGTCAATGGACAGCGCATCAGCAACCAGGCACTCAGGCCAGGCGATGAAATTCGTATCGGCCCCTTTAAACTCCTCTACACCGGGACGCAGCTCACGCAGCACGACGAAAGTGGCGGCGTGCGCATCGACGCCCTGCACCTGGTCAAAGAGGGCAACAACAGTGTTATTCTTCTCGATGACATTTCTATCGCCATTCCGCCGCGCAAATTTGTCGCCCTGGTCGGCGGCTCCGGCGCGGGCAAATCGACGCTGATGGACGCGCTCAACGGCCTGCGTCCGGCGCACAAAGGCCTGGTACTATACAACGGCAGGGACTACTACAAAAACCTCGCCGCTTTCAGCACGCAACTGGGCTACGTACCGCAGGATGACATTATTCACCGCGACCTGACCGTCGAGCGCGCCCTCTACTACACCGCCAAAATGCGCCTGCCCGATGACTTCACTGAGGAGCAGATTCAGCAGCGCATCGATGAAGTGCTGGATGACGTCGAAATGAAGTTCCGCCGCAAACTGCTGGTCAGCAAGCTCTCGGGCGGCCAGCGCAAGCGCGTCTCAATTGCTCTCGAACTACTCGCCAATCCAAGCGTCTTCTTCCTGGACGAGCCAACCTCGGGCCTCGATCCCGGCCTGGACCGCAAGATGATGTTCCTGCTGCGCAAACTGGCAGACAAGGGCCATACAATTGTCCTGGTGACACACGCCACCAACAACATCAACGCCTGCGACTATGTCTGCTTCCTGGCGCAGGGTGGTCGCCTGGCCTACTTCGGCCCGCCCAACGAGGCCAAAACCTACTTCGGCAAGACCGATTTCGCCGAAATCTATAGCGCGCTGGAGCCGACCGAGGAAGACCCGGATATTCCAAAGAAGGCCGAAGAGAAATTTAAGCGCTCCAAAGAGTACCAGCAGTTTGTCGTTGCGCCCCTACAGCAGGGGCCAGCTGGGCAGGCCAACCGCGTCCAGGAAACCACCGAGGTGGCGCGTCCCAAACGCGGCAATCCCTGGAAGCAGTTCTCCCTGCTCTCCATGCGCTACCTCGAGCTGCTCAGAAACGATACAGGCAACCTGTTGATCCTGCTCTTGCAGGCTCCCGTCATCGCGCTGATCCTGTTCCTGATGCTGCTCCCTGGTGGACATGGCACCTTCGATGCCACCAGCATTTCAGGCTGTATCTCACAGTTTCCGTATAATGGACAGACCGTCACCATACCACAGACAGCCCCTAACAGGTTCAACTGCCAGAACGTCGTCAACTTCCTGCTTACGCCCGCAGGGCAGCCGATTGTAGCCCAGAAGGGCAGCGTCAACGCGGCATTACAAGACTTCATCGTGCCAGGCGCGGGCGATGGCGCGCAGAAATACCTGTTTATCATGGCCTTCGCCGCTGTGATGTTTGGCTGCGTCAACGGCGCGCGCGAAATCGTCAAAGAGGCACCCATTTATCGCCGCGAGCGAGCGGTAAATCTGGGTATTGCTCCGTACATGTTCTCTAAGATTATTGTGCTTGGCGTCCTCTGTCTCATTCAGAGCGCTATACTGGTGCTGCTGGTCAACTTTGCCGCGCCAATCCAGCAGGGCATTATCCTACCTGCCCCGCTTGAGGTGTACATCTCGATGGCCCTCGCTTCATTAGCCGGGCTGATGGTCGGTCTGACGGTCTCGGCACTCGCGCCCAACAACGACCGCGCTGTCAGCTTCATTCCGATTATCCTGATCCCGCAGGTCATCTTCTCGGGCATCCTCTTCCAACTGAACGGGCCGTTTATGCAGGTAATCGGTTCGTTATTCGCGGTGCGCTGGGCAATGGCAGGCGCGGGTTCAACCGTCGGTATTCACGGCAAAGCTATCGGCGCGGACGACTGGACCTACCAGGGAACGCTTTTCTCAACATACTCAAAAGGAACGGCAGCCGGACACCTGCTTTTATGCTGGTTCGCCCTGATTATCATGATCGTAGTGCTTGGTGCCCTGACAGCCTACTTCTTGAAGCGCAAGGATGTACGTGCGTAGGTCTTATTGCAACGGAATGATGGAACGACCGGAAGACACCCGCAAGGGGTGTCTCTACAGTCCGTGTTACCTGTAGAGACACCCCTTGCGGGTGTCTTCCGGTCCATCATCGCACCCGGCCTTCCTCGTGCTTCATCAAAACTAATGGTACTTCTTGGCAATATTCTTGTTAAACTGTATCATTCTATGCTATTGTAGCAATGACCCTGGAAGCAAGGTCATATCAGGAAGCGAGCAAACAGGCAGTGTTACTTCACAGGCGCGTCCTCGTCGGTATATGTGGTGGTATCGCCTCGTATAAAGCAGTCGAACTCGTGAGTCGCCTGCAGCAGGCGGGAGCCGAGGTTGACGTGATTATGTCGGAACGGGCGGAAGAATTTATTCGACCGCTGACGTTTTCGACGGTCAGTCACCGGCCCGTCTACAGCGATTTGTGGGAACCATCGGGGCACGCGGCGGAAAGGCACATTGCTTTAGCTGAGGAAGCGGAGTTACTGGTCATTGTTCCGGCTACGGCCAACACCATTGCCAAACTGGCGCATGGTATGGCAGATAACCTGCTTACGGCGGTAGCGCTGGCGACAAAAGCGCCTCTCCTATTGGCTCCAGCGATGCACCATTCCATGTGGAATCACCCGGCAACACAGGCCAACCTGCAAGTGTTACGGGAACGCGGTGCATTCGTTGTAGAACCAGAGGTGGGTAGATTGGCTTCGGGTGAAGTCGGGGTGGGAAGACTGCCCGAAACGCCCGTCCTGCTGGGAGCTATTTCCCAGGTACTGGGACGAAATGGCGATCTCGCTCATCGCCGCGTCGTCGTCACGGCAGGAGGCACCCAGGAGCCAATTGACCCGGTACGCTTCGTGGGAAATCGTTCGTCCGGCAAAATGGGTTATGCCCTGGCAATCGAGGCGCGAGATCGCGGAGCCGAGGTGATCTTGATCTCAGGGCCGGTTGCCTTAGATGCCCCCTATGGGGTGGAGGTGGTGCGGGTCGAAACCGCGTTGCAGATGCGGAAAGCGGTACGCAAGGCGGTACTCGACGCGGATGTGCTGATAATGAGCGCGGCGGTAGCGGATTATCGCCCGGCCAATGTATCAGCGCAGAAGTTGAAGAAGGAGGGGGAGGGAGCGCAAGAACAGGATAGCGAGGGCGGCTTTACCCTACGCCTGGCGCGTAATCCAGATATTCTGGGGGAGCTGGCTCGCGCTTCCGAGGAATCAATCGATGGCTATAAGCTTTCCCGGCGACTGGTGCGTGTAGGATTCGCCGCCGAGACCCGCGACGTCGTGGCTTATGCGCAGGCCAAACTGGCAGCAAAACGCCTGGATTTGCTGGTAGCAAACGATGTTAGCCGCGCAGACAGTGGCTTCGGCGCAGATACCAATAAGGTGTACATTTTCCATGCGAATGGCGACATGGAAGACCTGCCTGTAATGCCCAAAACAGGCGTTGCGGCGGCCATTTGGGATCGCATCGTTCAGATTTTGCGTGCAACTTAGTCGGGAGGTGTGGTGCTGTGTTGGGAAATTTTGTTTTAGAATTATTGGGAACACCAAATTCGCAGGAGGAATCCATGATGGATCGTGCTGCAAGCGCTGGTTTTGAAGGCATCGCTCAGATGCTGCTTGAGCAGAAAAAATTGATGGACGCTTTAGAGGCCGAAAACCGTGAATTGCGACGCCAGCTCGCCGATTTACGCCGTGGTGTTGGCATCGCCGTTGTGATCGATGGCAAGACCATTCAGCTTGCTACCGAACCCGCCTCTCAGCCGAGCGTGCAGTCTCAGGCAACGCTGCAAAGCCTGCAAAGCCTGCAAAGCTCGTCGAGTAGCACCTTTAACGGTCGCCAGACCGGCGGCCAGCAATCGGTGAGCGCCAGTAGCGAGAAACGCGAAAATGGCAACAGCCGTAGCCCTCTGGCAGATAGCTTCGTCCTATAAATCAAGCATTCTTCCAGTTTTTTCTCTATACTATTGATGATTTAATACATATTGTTTCTGTAGGGACGCGATTCATCGCGTTCTGCTGCCCCAACGATACGCTGAATCGAGATGGCAGGCAGGACGCGATCAATCGCGTCCCTACAAATCCTCGATTTTTCGCAAAAATTCATATGGTCGCTCTGGTTTTCTCTCATTGCTCAAATGTTCCTCATTTCCCCAAATTTGTGACCTCTGCCACTTGAGATTTTTCAACTTTATGTTATCATCAAGCAAGGTAGCTATTGTTGGGTCTTAAGCCTACAAGGCGAGTCATATCCAGATACAATAATAGTCCTGTAAAATAGTGCCAGTCTATCAGGAGGTAATACATGATTTGTCCGCGCTGTCAGAGCCAGATTGCCGACGGAGTGAAGTTTTGCGGCGTCTGTGGCTCGCCTGTCGGAGGGGCAACTCCCCCACCACCTACCGGCGGTCAGCCGAATCCTTACGGTCAACCAAGTCAGTATGGCGGGCCGCAGGGAGCCTATACGCCGCCCAACCAGTATGAAGAATATACCAATAGCATCTTTGGCAACGCCGTTCCAAAGGCCGAATTGCACAATCCCAAGAGTCCATTGAAACTTGCCGATATGACCATCTCGATTGATGGCGAACTGGTGCCGGTGGTTGATATCATGCTCGGCAACCAGCTTTCCGTCTACTTCGAGCATCATATCCTGCTCTGGAAGCATCCGGGCGTGCAGATCGGCTTCAAATCGCTCAAGGGCGCGGCCAGGCGGTTCTTCGCCGGTCTCCAGATCTTCATTACCGAGGCCCAGGGACCGGGCAACATCTCGTTCTCACGCGATTCCGTCGGACAAATCGTAGCGCTGCGCCTACAGCCGGGACAGATGGTCGAGGTACGCGAGCATCAATTCCTGGTCGCGACCAGCAACGTTGATTACGGCTTCACCTTTGTGCAGGGCGCGGCTAACATCCTCTTCAGCCGCACCGGCCTCTTCATCGACCAGTTCACCTGTCGCGGCGGCGAGGGCATGGTACTGCTACACGGCTATGGCAACGTCTTCGAGAAGAACCTGGCCCCCGGCGAAACGCTGGACGTCGAGCCGGGCGCGTGGCTCTGGAAAGACCCCTCGGTGCAGATGACGGTCACCACCGTTGCCGGTTCGCAGCGCGGCGGCGGCATCCTGGGTGCCATCGGCGGCCTGATGGCGGGCGCATCCATCGTCCTCAACCGCTTCACCGGCCCCGGTCGCCTCGGTATCCAATCCATGACCTACCATCCACCTCAGACAGAAGGCGCGCAACAGGCTGGCGGCACCAGCAATATTGGCGGCACACTTGGGCAGTTGTTTGGGTCGTAGTATATTCACTCGAAACGGCACGCCCTCATGTCGGGGCGTGCCATCTTTTTATAAAGACCTCAAACGCTTACCTTTTCCAATCCCCATTTATGGAATAAGCAAATAAGAATTAAAGCTATTTTATTGACAGCTACACATGTTTCAGCTAATATGCTGCTACCCATACTCGGATATCGCGTAAAGGCAGGAAAGACCTGAGCATGTCACCTAAACCTTTCAAAGATTACAAGGCAGATGGACGAAACTGGATAACCCTTTCGACAGGGGATTACTATCCAGATATTCTGGTCAGTGCTTGCGAACTTTATAAACCAGTACTGGTTACATTTGGGCAACTCCTCAAGTCGTCTGAGTCATCGGAACGCCTCTTATTACGAATCGCCGAAATCCCAAATCCCTGGATGCGAATTCAGGTTGCTCGCGTCTTTAGAAAATACGTAAGTCCTGATACACCTGTCGAATTATTAAAGAGAAAAACACAGGTACAAAGTATTAATGCCCAATTTAGTAAAAGCTTTAGACCGATCTATGAAGTGCAAGCTGCTTTTATGACACGTCCAGAAAATGATGAGGCGTTATGTGCATTGCTATGGGAATACAAGGACCGCGGAAAAAAGGGATATAATCTGACTGTTCGTTTTTTTGAACTTTTCCGTTCTGAATATCCCGCCTGTCGAATTATCGGCCCAGAACGCGCAGGAAAAGATGTGCTTATGGGAACAGTTTTTAAAGACTACCCTAATCCGAATCGTCCAGTAGACTTTGTTATTTATGATGAAGATGTTAACACAGTACTCGCTATTGGTCTGGCAAGATATGATTCAGACCGAGGTGGATCACAAGAGGATGACAGAATAGGTGGTTACAATCATTGTGCTGATGAGATCATAAACTATGCAAATAGTCATAATCTACGCACAAAAGTCATTTTTCTCAATGATGGGCCTGGGCTTCTGCTTGGCTCAATGTGGAATGACTATGCGCAGCTTGAGCAAAGATACCCAGGACGAATCCTTGTAACAACTTTGCGTATGGTGCCTGAGCGTCTTACTCTTGAATGGCTGCGTTCCTGAATTTAAGGAGAAAGTAATTGGCAACAGGTCTTTCTAAAACCAAATGGAATGGGAAAAATCTTCATCCAATCTCGGAAAATATATTTGATATCCATCTTACTTATCCCGGTAAGCGCTCTGAAGAGGATATCCTGGCAACCCAACCGACCTCGACTTCCCTGTTGTGGCGCGGAAACGAAGGGAACAAAAAAACCATCACCAATCGCCTTTATTATGGAGACAACTTACCTATTCTGGCTTCGCTGCTTGAAGATTCATCGATTTGCGGGAAGGTGCGCTTGATCTATATCGACCCTCCTTTTGCAACCAATAGCGTCTTTCAATCGCGTTCACAAGACGATGCCTATGCAGATACCTTAGTTGGAGCTTCTTATATTGAATTTTTGCGGGAACGGCTTGTGTTGCTCCGAGAACTGCTCGCGCATGATGGCTCAATTTATGTTCATCTCGATCAGAAAATGGCTTTCCATATCAAGATCATTATGGATGAAATCTTTGGGAGAAATAATTTTCAGAGCTGGATTACGCGCAAAAAATGTAACCCGAAGAATTATACCCGTAAAAGTTATGGCAATATCTCCGACTATATTCTCTTCTACACAAAGTCCAGTTCGTATGTATGGAACCGCCCACATGAACAATGGTCAATTGAACGGGCTGAAAAAGAGTATCCTTATGTCGAGCAAGAAACGGGACGACGCTACAAAAAAGTACCCATTCATGCTCCAGGAACGCGCAATGGAGAAACAGGGAAGCCCTGGCGAGGGAAACTTCCGCCGCCAGGAAAACATTGGCAGTTCCCACCGCAAACATTGGATGAGATGGATGCGCGAGGAGAAATATACTGGTCGCCAAATGGAAATCCGCGCAGAAAAATCTATCTTGATGAGAGCGAGGGAGTGGCCGTACAGGATATCTGGGTAGATTTTCGGGACGCGCACAATCAGAATATCGAAATTACTGGCTATCCAACAGAAAAAAATCCAGGATTGCTTGCGCGTATTATTGCAGCCTCTTCCAACCCGGGAGACTTCGTACTTGACTGTTTCTCAGGTTCCGGCACCACGCTGGCCGTCGCCTCACAATTGAACAGGCAGTGGATTGGCATCGATAATAGTGTGGAAGCAATAACCACTACGCTGCGCCGCTTTGCTAAAGGTACAGAACCGATGGGAGATTTCGTCAGCAAGCCCTCTTTTCTTGCTGAGAATGGCACAACAAGAGGACCGGCAGAACTTTCACTGTGGGAGCAATTAGAACAAGAGCAAACAGAACAAAACAATGCTATAATGCAAAAAGAGCGAAAAGTCATTCGCGACTTTTCACTCTATGCGGTAGATGCCGTTCGGGAAGACCTTTGTGACGTTCTCAAACAATGGTTGGAATGGATTTGAGGTCGATTTGCTGGCCATAACGCACTATCAACTCCCTTTGTCCTTGTCCTTCTCTTTATTAATGCGCAGTATCTTCAACATATACTGCTCTGAGTTCAGGTAGTAGGGATTGCGCTTAATATATTTACCCACCACAGCAATCGGATGCAATTTGAGCATTTCGACGACCAGGCTGGGGAGCAGCTTGCTGTGGTCATAATGCATCAGGGCGATGATGGGCGCGTTCTGGAAAGTGAAGACGGCATCCGAGGCCGCTTCGTATTTGAGAATCTGCTCCGGGGTCGCGATGTCTTTGGTGAGCCAGGTCATATCGATAGAAATACGGACCGCCGTCCAGCCCTCGCGCAGGGCTTGAGCGATAAAGGTCTGGTGGGACGAGAGCAGAAAATAGGGATCGAAGCGCTTGCCATTTGCCAGAAAGGGTTCGCGCTCCTCGTGTAACACAAGCTGTCCCGCCGCCATCGCGCCCTCGACATCAACGCCCAATTTTTGCAGTTCCTCGCGAAGCTCTTTGATCTGAGCCGGAGCAGCAGCGAACATACATTTCTCGGAGAGAGAAAGGCCAACGCGTAATAAACGGGCCGTCACCCCTGGTATCTCTGTCACTTTACTATACAATTGGCAGATATGCGATCCAGGGGGAATACGCTCAGTTTTGCCTTCTACGCTCAGATCCATAAGAACCTCCGCTGGTCATAGCTGCTCATCTCGGGCCTTCCATGCCTGTCGAATGCGAGCAGATTTATTATTCACCAGTATGACTAAAACACCAAGTATGCCAAAGATGCCGACGCCCGAGAGAAAGGTAAAGAGAAGCATCGAGAGCATAGTATGCAGCGGATACCCGCTCAAGACCGTGATGATAACGGTCAGTATCGACATGCACACCGGAAAGAACAACACCCAGGCCAGCAAGACACGCGCGCTTTGCTTCGGTGTAAGCTGCTCCTCGCCATTATACGGGAAGAGTATGCGGCGCAAAAACGCGAAACGCGGGATATGCTGCATAGGGCTACTTCTGTCCTTCCTTCCGCCGGTTCTGTAGCCAGCGCTGCAAAATGCTCTCCGCCTGGCTCAATATATTGGCCTCGTTTTGATAAGTGAGCAGGCGATACGCCTCGTGTATCGGAAACCAGGCGACCCGGTCGTATTCTGTATCATGCAGGGAGATATCGCCGCCAACCGCCTCGAATAAGAAATGGCGCACCTGTTTGTAGAAACGCACCTGGTCGCGCACAAAAGTATAGGAGATATTACCAATGTAGGTCAGCAGGCGCACTTGCAAACCGGTCTCCTCCTGCACCTCGCGCACAGCTACCTGCTCGATCGTTTCTCCCTCGCGAGGCGTCCCCTTTGGTAAGGCCCACATTCCCGGATGGCTGCGGCCAACCAGGGCCACTTCCACAGACTCTATAGATGAACTCTCATCCTGATTCGCAGAGCCAGGATGCTTGCTAGCATCGGATGAAACAAGCCGGAACACCACACCACCGGCAGAATAAGCGCGTATAGTTCGATATCGCTCCATCACTCACGATGTGCCTTCCCAATACCATTTTTATCCCGCTCGACGCACAGCATAAACGCGCGTAACGTCGTTTCTTGACAAAATTCAGTAGTACATGCAGGGTGATGCATTCTATCTCTATACACTATACAACATCTTGTTGCCCTGCTACCTGTTAAGAAAAGGGTCAAGAAAAGAATGTGGCGCGACTTCGTCGCGCCGCGAACATACAAGCTGTTACTGTGCTACGCAGTATAGCTAATGCATTCAATCGTGTCAAGATAGAGCGCTGCGAATGGCTTCCAGGTTGCGCGCAGGCGTCTCTGGCGGAATCGAGCAGCCGGGAGCGAGCAGGAAATGCCGACCTCCTGTGAGATCGAGCGCCTTCTGTACCTCGTCGCGCACCTGTTCGGGCGTGCCGTTCTTCAGCGTCGTCTTCTCGCTGATGCCACCCATGACCGCTTTGCCGGAGCGTTTCTTGCCCTCGCCCAGATCAGGATTGCCTTCAAGCGTGGCGGCCCAGCTTAGAGCCTGCACAGGATAGCCCGCCAGCAGGTCAAAGTAGATGCGATTGCCGCAGTTATGCAGGATGTTGAACTTGCTCCTGCTCTTGATGGCATCCAGGAATTCCAGGTCGTACTGCTCGCCAAATTCGCGATACTGGTCAGCCGTCAACATACCGTCGGATGCCCAGCCGTTGGTGGCGTAAAAGATACCACTCGCGCCCTCATCAAGACAGGCAATGGCGAAATTGATGAAGGTCTCCATGATAACGCGCAAGCCTCTATGCAGGGCACTGCGGTCCTCGCGAATGGAATGCAGCACAGGCTCGGCATTGTTACCGGCCAGGTACTTCGCCACGCCCAACGGGCAGAAGATGGTCTGCACGAAATAGGCGTCGTAGCCTATGGAATGGTTAATCAACTGCAGGGCCTTCAACTGCTCGCGCAACGCACCCTGGCCGGGATCAAGCACGCGCAGCCGTTTCCAGTCCGAGCTACTTTTGATGGGTGTATCCTCGAAAACAGGCGCTTTATACTTTTCGCCCGAGGGCCGCACCTTGACGTTCCAGCCCTCGACATGGTAGCAGGCGCGCGGATTCACCTTCATGTAATCCCAGTCGTAGCGCGTGAAATTCTCTACCATTGCCTCTGCAAGCGTCTGCGCACTCCATTCCCGCTCAAAATCGTGCCCCCACATGCTGGCCGGAACACGATCAACCGGGTCGCCACGCAAAGCTGCATCTACACGTTCCTTCTTATTCATAACTACTTCTTCCTTCTCCTCTTCCGTAGGGACAGGGGGATGGGGGAGGTGGTGTGGGGGCCTCGTGCCTGTCCCTGGCCCGGATGTGTACCCAAACCGGGGATAAGCTCCACCCCCACCAGGACAGGCACAAGGCCCCCGCCCTTCCTCTCCTTTTCCTCCTGTCCCTACGACAATTCGATATTTATCCATCTTCGGGACAGTACCACCCGGTACCAGGACAGGCACAAGGCCCCCGCCCTTCCTCTCCTTTTCCTCCTGTCCCTACGACAATCCGATATTTAGTTGATAGTGTGCTGGAAGCGTGGTTTCGGCGGCGTAGGCCGAGACAACCAGTACTACATCCGTGACGGACGAGCCGAAACCTGGGATGTTCAGGATGCCGCTGCCGCTGGCAAGGTCTACGGGCAGCGATTGCACGCTGACATTCGTGCCCTGGTAGACGATGGCCTGGACATCGAAGTGTTCAGGCAGGACATTATTCGAGCGAATAAAGCCGTTCGCCACCCAACCGTTATCGGTGGTCACGTCATCTTGAAAGTTCAGCTCTGGAATGCGTATCGAGTCAATCGCGAAGCCCTGCAAATTGACCGCGTCATCCGTCACTTCCTCGAAACGAAGCTGTATTTTTTTGCCCGCGTAGGGTGTCAAATCGATGCTTTCCTGCACCCACTGCGGTCCGTTGTCGCCTCCGCTCGTACCGGTGTAGCCATTGCCCCAGTTTGCGCCGTTGGGATTGGTGTTCGTGGTGTAATTGCCTTTCAGCGTTGTCCAGTTTTTGCCATCGGTCGAAACCTCGACGAAGGCGTAGTCATAATCACGCTCCAGGTCATACCATGTGGCAAATTGCAGCGTGGCGTGCTGCCCGCGCAGGTTGGTGAGGTCAAAGCTGCGCGTCAGCGTGCTATCCATGTTATCATAGCGATTGCTCCACCATTCGTAGCCTGAACCCTGGGGGTCGTTGCCAATAATGCGCACTGTTGGCGCGCCCAGCAGGTGGATGTTAAGCCGCCCATGCCGCCCCTGCGGCTGCAGGTCATAGTACTCGGCGGCGTACTGGTGAACGGTATCGGCTTCGCTAAATGGATAGGCCGTGACCTTATGCTGCGCCGTAATACCCGGCAAATGAATGCTCTGATAACCATACTGGCCATTACTGACCGTCGGGTCTTCAATGTAGTTTGCGATAAACCACTTGCTCAGCACATCGGTAAAACGGTCTGAGTAACCATGCTTTGCCAGCACGTGATCGAAGTTGACCGGGGGCGAGGACGGGTCTTGCAATAGTTCTTTCAGCACGCCATAGCCGCCATAATGCTCGGCAAAATAGTCCATGAAGAGATAGCCAGCGCCGTAGTGGGGCAGGTTCGCGCTCATATCATCCGACCAGTCATTAAGCTGCGTGTCGGGCGATTGCACAAAGGCCAGATCAACGCCGCCCGAGGAAAAGCCGTTGATATGCTGAGCCAGCACAGACATGCCCTCGTTCGTCCAACTCAAATCCACGGGGTGCTGATACCAGTGAATCATATGCTGAAATTCATGCGCCAGCGTGCTGTTGTAGTCGGAACTGCCAGGTGTCTCACCATCGAGGCTGATATAGAACATCTCGCGTTCGTTGCTATACGGATTGACGCTGGTTGGATATTCGTCCTCAGCCGAGAAATACCCGCCCACGTCGCTTCCCAGGCCAACCGCGTTCAGTATCGTCAGGTGGACATCATCGTCGATGCCCGGCGTCCACTCGCTGCCAAAAGTAGCGCGGTCGGTCGCATAAATCGAGCGCTCAAAGAGGTCAGCGGAAGCCTGCAAAGCCGCCATATTCACCGATTGGCCATCCTCGACATACACGTACAGGTGAGGCGTGATGTAGACCAGCTTCGCGTGAATGCGCGAATACGCGCGCGTATCCGAGTTGTTCAACCAGAACGCATCCTCCTGTCCAACCGTTTCATTGAGGGGAGTAGTCCGCCCAACATGCGGAATGGGCGTTGATGTATGCAGCTTGAGCCGCTGCGCAAGACTATAGAGGTCGCGCACGGGATGGGGCGTCATCAACAAAAGTTGTTCCGTTTGCAAGAGGCCAGACAAATCTTTCGCCACAGGCGAGGGCAAATTACTCCCTGGCTGCCCGGTGGGAGTGGGTGTTAAGCTGGTCGTCTGCCCGCCGCCAAAAGAGCAGGACGAAAGCAGGACGAGACATGCCAGGAGATATATGAGCATAAAACGACGCACACCACTACCCATGCTGCCCATCCTCTAGTTCTTTAAAGCGATAGCCAACGCCGCGCTCGGTCAGAATATACTTGGGATGCGCCGGGTCTTTCTCAATCTTCTGGCGCAGGTAGGTGATGTAGAGACGCAGGTAGTGCGCTTCATCGCGGTACTCGCGCCCCCAGACCTTTGAAAGCAGCGTTTCATGAGTGAGCAGGCGTCCCGCATTGCTGACGAGATGATAGAGCAGACGGTACTCGGTTGGGCGCAACACTACCTTCTCGCCGCGCACAAAAACCTCGCGTTTGGAGAAATCGATTTTCAAATCATCATCGACAACGATTTCAGTCTTGCGCGCTGGCGCGGCCATAAAGGTGCGGCGCAGCAAGGCGCGTATCCTTGAAAGTAATTCACGCGGGCTGAACGGCTTCGCCAGATAATCATCCGCGCCGAGATCAAGGCCGCGAATCTTGTCCTGCTCCGTCTGGCGCACAGTGAGCATAATCACCGGCACCGTTGATACCTCGCGAATATGCTTCAATGTTTCAAAACCATCCATCTCAGGCATGGAGACATCCAGTACCACTAAATCAGGCAGATTTTCGCGCAGTTGTTCCAGGGCCTCAATGCCATTGCTGGCCTCGACCACGCAATAATGTTCCATCTCCAGATTCATGCGCACAAAATCGCGAATGCGCGGCTCGTCATCGACGATCAAAATCGTCATATCACGCGAATCAAAAACGTCCTTCTCCATCAAAACACCACCATTGGTAATTGCGCTTTCTCCACACGAGGCAGGCTAAACGAGAAAGTCGATCCCTGGTGCAGTTCGCTTTGCACCCAGATGCGCCCGCCATGCGCCTCCACAATCGCCCGGCAGATATACAGGCCCAACCCTGCGCCGGGAACAGAGTGGAATGTGCCTGCGCGCGAAAAACGATCAAAAATAGCTTCCTGGTCGCGCAACGAAATCCCCATTCCCATATCGCTCACACTGACTATGACCTCGTCTCCTGTAGCGTGGCACGAAACAGTAATCACACGCCTTTTCGGTGAATACTTTATAGCATTATCCAGCAAGTTTTGCAGCACCTCTTCGATACGGTCGCGGTCCGCCATCACTGTCGGCAGGTTGGGCGGCACGTCAAGCCGGAAGGTGACGCCGGGACTTCGAACCCGGAAGCGATGCACCACCTTCTCAACCAGGTTCGCCAGGTCAAGCGGCATCACCTCCATCTGCAAGCCACCCGCCTGGATGCGCGAGGCATAGAGCAAATTTCCCACCAGCTTGTTGAGGCGGTCGGCCTCTTCCTCGATGGCCTGTAATCTCGTGCGCAGCATGTCGGGCGATAGTTCCGCGTCCGTTCTTGCCAGCGTTGAAGCATAGCCCTTGATAATCGCGATAGGCGTCTGCAACTCGTGCGAAATGACCGAAATAAAGGTTGAACGCTGCTCCTCCTGCTCGCGCTCCCGCGTAATATCACGCACTGTCAGAATGCCGCTTACAGGCTCGCCCCGGCTGGACAATACACAGGAAGCCGTGACGGCAACATCAAACAATTGCCCATCACGCGCCGCGATCACCATATCACGCCCTACATTTCCTTTTCTGATAAACGCCTGCAAAATCGGTGATTCGTCCGGCTCCAAAAGGTGACCCTGCCGGTCTTGCGGCTGCAACACATCGAGATAGGAGCATCCAAGTACCTCGCTCTCGTGCCAGCCCGTCAAATGCTCCATCGCCGGATTGAAATCCACAATGCGCTGCTCGGTGTCCACCGTGAGAATGCCCGACGCGCTCTCGTGAAAAATGGCCGCCAGCCTTCCCTGTTCGCGCAACAAGACCTGCGAACGCAGCGCGGAACGCAAACCCGCCGCGAACTGCGCGATAAACAATGGCAGCACCGTCATCGAGCCATGCGCACCCTCTTCGTAGTCGGGTACCTGTTCAAAACAGGAACGTCTTCCTATTGGGCGCAAAAAGTGTAAAACACCTATTACTCCTGCATGATCGTACACCATCAACGAGCAGTATTCAAGTGGGCAGGTATGCTGTTCCTCAGGTATCTCGTTCGCGATACTGAGCCGGGCCGCCATATCCAGTGGCAAAGGCCGTATCACCAGGGGAGAAGCAATATCCGGCTGCCCATTCCCCACTGTTTGTATCAAACGGTAGTCAGCATCGCTCAGCCGGTAAAAGGTCTCCTCAGCATGGCTCAAAGGATCAAAGGCTTCCTTTGCCACCACAAATATCCCTGCCTCGCCGCAGAGCAAACGGATTGCGCTGCCAACCAGGAGGGTAATTTGGTCATACAAATCCTTAGACTGTTGTACCTGGGACCAGGACATTGAAGGCTCCGTGTGGCACTTGCCAGCATTATGCACCAGTCTATTGTAGCATACCTGGTCTAGCGGGTACACTAGCAGATTGCTTGCAAATACCGGGTATTAGTCCAGGGCGACCGCGAGGGTCGCCCTGGATTGAAAACTTAGCCTGACTTGCAAATATCTCCACCATACGCTACACTGAGACTCGCAAAACAAGGCGAGGTCAGGCATGCATTTTGACATCTTTACGCTCTTTCCCGATATGTTCGCGGGGCCATTCAACGAGAGCATTTTGAAGCGGGCGCAGGAGCGCGGGCTGCTCAGCATTGCGCTGCACAATATTCGCGATGCTACAACCGACAGGCATCATGTGGTGGATGATTATCCCTATGGCGGCGGCGCGGGCATGGTCATGAAACCTGATCCCATCTTCAAAGCAGTTGAGGCGGTGTATCAGGGCGGGCCAATTATCCTGCTCACGCCACAGGGGCGAGTTTTCAACCAATCGATTGCTCGCGAACTCGCGCGGGAGTCGCGCCTAACGCTCATATGCGGTCACTATGAAGGCGTGGATGAGCGTGTACGGGAGCATCTTGTCACAGATGAAATCTCGATCGGCGATTTCGTGCTGACGGGCGGCGAACTTGGAGCGATGATTATTGTTGATGCAGTAAGTCGCCTGCTCCCTGGCGTGCTGGGCGGCGAAGAGTCTACATTGGAAGAGTCGCATAGCGCGGGCCTGCTTGAATATCCACAATATACGCGCCCACCCGAATTTCGCGGCTGGCGTGTACCGGACGTCTTGCTCTCTGGCAATCATGGCGAGATCGCGAAATGGCGCAGGAAAGAAGCCCTGCGCAGAACAAAAGAACGCCGCCCCGACCTCTTCGCCAAATTGGATTTGAGCAGCAAACAGGACCAAAAGCTGCTCAAAGAACTGGAACAAGAGTCCTAGTTCTGGTACACTATATGCATGAGTAATGCAAAAGATATTCCAACGTTGCCATTCGCAAGCCAGCAGGATTAGGAGCAGTGGCTTTCCGAACATCATGCCAATGCAGAGGGCATCTGGCTGAAAATAGCCAAAAAAGAAACTGGCATTCCCTCTGTCTCTTACGCGGAAGCCTTAGATAGCGCCATCTGCTACGGCTGGATCGACGGACAAAAAGCTCCTTTTGATGAGCAATACTGGCTGCAAAAATTCACGCCGCGCCGTCCCAAAAGCAAGTGGTCAAAGGTCAACTGTGACAAGGCAACGGCCCTCATCGAAGCGGGGAGAATGCAGCCCGCAGGACTGCGGCAGGTTGAACAGGCAAAAGCAGATGGTCGCTGGGATGAGGCTTACGACTCACAGAGCAAAATAAGCGTCCCCGACGATTTGCAGCGGGAACTGGACAATCACCCAGAGGCACAGGCATTCTTCAATACGTTGAACAGCGTCAATCGCTACGCCATCCTCTATCGCATTCAAACGGCCAAGAAGGCGGAGACTCGCGCTGCCCGCATTCAGAAGTTCGTTGAGATGTTATCAAAGGGCGAGAAAATATATCCGTAGGGGCGTGGGCTTGCCCCGCCCTCGGGCCAATCAAACACAAATTCATCGGCGTGACCCAACCAGGGCGGGGCAAGCCCACGCCCCTACGGTTGGTCCTGTGAATTGTTGCGGTTGGCCTGTTTTTTCAGGAATTCTTCTTTAGCACGTTCCTCGGCGATAATATCGGCTGCCTCATCAGCCATTGTGCGGCCTTCACCACCTGAGCCATTGCGGTCGCGTTTCTCAAGCACTTCGCGGGCGCGTCCGCCAGGTTCCATGCGACTGATGACGCCGCGCTCTTCCAGCAGGTCTATCAGGCGGGCGGCACGTGAGTAGCCGATGCGCAGGCGGCGCTGCAAGAGCGAGATCGAGGCGCGCTCGTATTCCTGAACCACCTGTTCGGCCTGTTCCAGCAGTTCGTCGTCGAGTTCGTATTCGTCGGAGACATGCTCGCTAACTTCCCAACCGGGTTCAACGGCAGGGGTCGCTCCGCCATTCGCGCCTGCCTGTGCCGCCGCGTGTTCCTCGGCCTGCTGTTTCCAGAAAGCAACCAGCCGCTCGGCCTCGTCATCGGCGACGAACGCGCCCTGAATGCGTTCGGGCTTGCCAGCATCGGCGGGCAGGTAGAGCATATCACCGCGCCCAAGCAGGCGTTCCGCGCCACCCATATCAATAATGGTGCGCGAGTCTACCGCCGAACTGACCATGAACGAGATACGAGTCGGAATGTTGGCCTTAATCAGGCCCGTAATCACATCGACCGATGGGCGCTGCGTGGCGATAATCAGGTGAATGCCCGTAGCGCGTGCCAGTTGAGCAAGACGGCAGATGAGACCTTCCACCTCTTCCGGAGCAGCCATCATCAGGTCTGCCAGTTCGTCGATGATGATAACAATGGCAGGCAGATTTTTCAGCGTTTCGTCGCCACGCGCGATTCGTTCGGCGCGCAGGCGGCGATAACCATCGAGGTTACGCACACCAAGCTGCGAGAAGAGACGATAGCGGCGCTCCATTTCGCCAATAGCAATCTTGAGCAGGCCCACCACCTTGTCTACCTCGGTGACCACCGGAGCAAGCAGGTGCGGAATGCCGTTATACATGTTGAGTTCGACCATCTTGGGGTCAACCATCAACATGCGTACATCATCGGGTGTGGCCTGAGTCAGGAAGCTGGCGATGATGGCGTTGAGGCAGACGCTCTTGCCAGCACCCGTTGCGCCCGCGATGAGTAAGTGCGGCATGCGGGCAAGATCACCAACACGCACAGCGCCCGCGACGTCCTTGCCAAGCGCCATCGCGAGTTTCGACTTGGCCTTCGCCGCCGCGTATTCCTTGCTCTCCAGGATTTCGCGCAATGTCACCAGGCGGCTATTCTTATTGGGAATTTCTACGCCGACGTAGGGGCGACCAGGAACGGGCGCTTCCATACGAATAGCCTTCGCCTCAAGCACCAGCGCGAGATCGTTCTGCAGGGCCATGATGCGGCTGACGCGAGTGCGCTGCTCATAGACGATATTGCCGGATGCATCGCGCACAGGAACGAGACGGCCCTTCTCATCCTGCGTCATCAGGGGCTTGCCGGTTGGACGAATACCAAAGCGGATGACAGTCGGCCCGATGCTGATATCTTCCGGGCGCACCTCGGCATCGACGCGGAAGCTGCGCAGCGTATCTTGAATGATCTTCGCCAATGTGCCGGTATCGTCGCCCATCACCTGCATCTTTACCTCTTCTGGACGATTCAACAGCGAGGTATCGCCAATTTTCCAGGGCGAATCGACTGCCGGGGCGGTGCCGTCTGCATTAGCGGCCTTTGTGACAATTTTGGGCTGCTTCCTCAGCAGAGGATTCGGCACAAGCGGCTCCATCTGGTCATGCGGCCCGGGCACAGGCCCGGGACTTCCATTAGAGGCGCGTTCATCAAAAGGCAGGGGCTGCTGTCTCGCGCCTTTGACCGCCTCTTGATGCTCAGCCCGGTTCATGGGCAGGGGCGGGCGGGAACCACGCGGGACGTTGCCGACCTGCTGCCTGTGCAGGTTGATATCGTTGAGCGGGTCGTCATCTTCAAAATCCTCGTCGAAGTCGAAGTCGATTATGTCTTCTTCATCGTCTTCTTTGACATCAGCAACCTTCCGACGTGGAGCGCCCTGCATCTCGTCTGCCTCAGCAATGGCCGTTCCCATATAACGGCTATATTTGGGACGCTGGCCGAGATAAGGCGAAGGGCCGGTTATATTGCTCGTGGTCTTGCGCTGTGGATCCGCCAGCACCTTTCTGCCAAAACGAAACACAGCACGCAAATGAGAATAGCGCAGGCGAAAAGCATAAATCGCTACCAGGACCAACAGACCAAGCACCAGCACGTGTTGCACCACTGCTGGCCAGCCCAGAAGCGGGTTTGATAGCCAGGCACCCAGAACTCCGGCAGGCTGATTTCCCAGCAACAAACGGCTCTCTGCTAAAAGCAGCAAGAGCATCAACAACACACCGAAGACCAGCGACCAGCGAATAAAACGAATATTGCGTATGCCCTCGATCAGGTGAGCAAGGGCAAAAGCGATCAGGCCAATTGAAAGCGGGTAGACCGCCCAGCCGAAAAAGGTCTGGAAGAATTCGCCAAGCGGGTGAAAGATGGGAACCTTTTGCCAGACGGTGAGGGCAGCAAACAGCAGTAGCGATAAGAGCAGCAAAATAATGCTGTAGACGCGCTGCTGGTGGTGCGGCTCAAGCGATTGCCATTTATCGCGCATCTTGCCGATTACTCGTGAATCGGCAGGTGGTGGTGTCTCCTGGACAGGAGCAGGGCGCTTCGACCCACTCCCCTTTTTGCTCGAGGCAGGAGATTGCTTGCTCGAACGCGATGAACGGGCAGGCACAGGATTATTCTGGCGCTGGCGCGAAGCCGAAGCGCCGGAACGCTGTTCGACACGCATTGATTGCGAACCAATGCTTCCCGCTGCCTTGCTCACCCGAGAAGTCTTTCCCGTGTCGATGCTTGGCCCGGCGCGTCCCTGCTGCTCTTCTTTTCTCTGTCCTTTTGCCGCCATCTCCTGGTTCCTCCTTTGAAAGAGACACGAACACTGCTAATGATAGCGCATATGTTCCAGGGAAGCAAGGGGGAAAAAAGTCCAAAAATGAGATGCCAGCTTGGCGGAACAAGCTGGCATCTCATTTTTGGACCATACTGTTATACTTCCATAACGACCGGCAAGATCATCGGCCTGCGATGCGTCTTATCGTAAAGGTACTCGCTCAGTGTGTGGCGAATCTTATCCTTGACGAAGGCCCAATCAGAGGAATGGCCGTTGAGACTGACAAACGATTCCAGCACGCGTTCGCGGGCGCTATCGAGCAGTTCTTCCGAGTCGCGCATGTAGACGAAGCCGCGTGTGACGATATCCGGCCCGGCAAGCGGCTGTCCGGTCTCTTTATCAACCGTCAGCACCACCATGAGGATGCCATCCTGCGCCAGCACCTGGCGGTCGCGCAGCACAATCTGTCCCACATCGCCTACACCCAGGCCGTCAACAAAGACGTTACCGCAAGCAGTATGATCGACCACCTTCGCCGAATCCTGCGTCACCTGCACGATGTCGCCATCTTCGGCAATCACGATATGATCTTCAGGAATGCCGAGCGAATAGGCCAGTTTAGCATGTAAAACAAGCTGGCGGTATTCGCCATGTATGGGCATGAAGAACTTCGGGCGCAGCAGGTTGAGCATCAATTTCTGCTCTTCCTGGGCGGCGTGACCCGACACATGCACATTGGCGATGCCCTGGTACAGCACCTCGGCTCCCTGGCGGAACAGGTTGTTGATGGTGCGGTTCACCATCTTCTCGTTGCCGGGAACGGGCGTGGCCGAAAGAATGACCGTATCACCCGGCTGAATGCGCACAAGGCGATGATCCTGGTTCGCGATGCGCGTCAAAGCCGAAGTTGGCTCACCCTGGCTGCCTGTACAGATGATGACCACACGATCCGGCGGGAACTTGTTGATATCCTCGGCGCGGATGAGCATGCTCTTCGGAATGCGCAGGTAGCCCAGATCGAGCGCCATCTGCACGTTGTTAACCATGCTGCGGCCAACCAGCGCCACCACACGCTCGTAACGCTCGGCGGTATCCACCACTTGCTGCACCCGTGAAAGCAGCGAGGCGAAGGTTGCAATGATAATACGACCGGGCGCGTTGGCGAAAATCTTGTCGAACGAATCGTTGATGACGCGCTCCGAAGGCGTGTAGCCCGGCGACTCAACGCGCGTGCTATCGCCCATCATGAGCAGCACTCCCTCGTTCCCAAGACGGGCCAATGTGCCAAAATCAGCGGGACGTCCATCGATGGGTGTGTAATCAAACTTGTAATCACCGGTGTGGAAAACGGTGCCAATGGGCGTATGAATGGCAATCGCGGTGGCATCGGGAACGCTGTGATTGACGCGCACGATCTCCACCACACACTGCCCGGCCTGCACCCTATCGCCCGGCTCTACCACGTTGATTGAGGCGATTTCCTGCAACTTATGCTCGCGCAGCTTGACGTTGATTAAACCCTGGGTAAGACGGGTAGCATAAACGGGAGGGAAACCTAGCATGGGTAGAATATAAGGCAGGCTACCTATATGATCTTCATGTCCATGCGTAATAAAGATGCCGCGAATATTTTGCTTTTTATCGTTCAGGTAGGTCGTATCGGGAATAACCAGGTCTACGCCGAACATTTCTTCATCAGGGAACATTAATCCCAAATCAATAATGATGATGTCATCGCCATATTCCACGACCATCATGTTCTTTCCGACCTCTCCCAGTCCTCCCAGAGGGATCAGTCGAATACTTTCAGTTGTCAAAGTACAAAAAACCTCCTCACTACACTTACGTATGTAGCGTTACTAAACACTGCTATCTCATTGATCTATCTTCACTCCTGCCTTCGCTACAGGAGTAAAAGCCAAAAGAAATATGTTCTCTATAGTAATAAAACACGCAATGATGCCATATTATGCCATTTAAAAGTGTAGCATATTGGCTAAGAAAATACAAGCGACTTTTTTGCAGACCTTATGAAGGCGGCCTTCCTCGTTGTTGCTTCCCCTGCTCGACCTCAGACTTATACTGCTCAATTGCTTCTGGTGTGCTATACCAGCGTCCGTTGCGCTTCACAGCATCAATCCGGCCATTGCGTGCTAACCAGCTTATATATTCGAGGGAATAACCGGAAGCGTCAACCAGTTCGCGTAGGGGCTGATAGCCGGGAACGGCGGCGCATGCTTCAAGGTAGAGGTCAAGGCCGGATTCAACAGAGCGACCTATTAAATTGAGCAAAGGGCCATAATTTCCAGTGTTAGCAGTATTCAACCCATGAATGTAACGCGCTCGCCAGTCATTGAGCAACAGAGCCGGAGGGTAGCCTTCCTGCATGAGCATGAGATTGAGTAGCAAGCGACCCACTCTACCATTGCCATCTTCAAAGGGATGTACAGCTTCAAAACCATGATGGGCAATGGCTGAGCGCACAACGGGATCATATTGCAGCCCCTCACCATAAATCCATCTTACCCATTCTTTCATCAGCCCTTCCACTTGATAGGCTGGGGGAGGAGTCATATTAGAACCACGAATATACACAGGAACAGTGCGAAAACGGCCTTTTCCCTCTAGAATTTTGTCCATGACCAGACTATGCAACTTTAAGATGGTTTCGATAGAGATGCGCTCTCTTTTCTCTACTAACATCGTGACATATGAATAGGCTTCGGCATGGTTCGTTGCCTCTAAATACTCTCGTAGTGGATGTCCATGCACAGTAATGCCGTAATCAATGACCATCTGCGTCTCATGTAAGGTCAGGCTATTACCTTCGATGGCGTTGGAATGGTAGGTGAGAAAAACGCGCAGATCTTCATTTAAGCGCCGAACGGTATCAACGGGCAAAGGACGATGACGATCCAATTCTGCTTTTTTGCGTTTGATGCGTTCCGCGAGGCGCGGGTCCAGGTGCGGACGATCTTGCTTGCGTGGCATGTCAACTTCCAGATAGAAAAATAAATGTCACGGGTAGCAGTATATTACCACTACCCGTGACATTTATCAATTCTCCGGTTTTTCCGCTTCATCCAGTCAGACACCATCAAGTTGATGCCTGCTCTGCCCCCTGGCCAGCGCTACACCTTCTTCAGAGGCAGCAAGCATTTGCTCTATAAGAGCGAGCAGTTCGTCTAGCTCAAAGGGTTTATAGAGCAGGGGAATGCCCTTTTGTTGCAATGTCTCTTGCTGTTCGCGCATCTCGCGAGTGGCGGCGGTACAGACCATGACCGGTATGTGCCGCGTTCCAGGATACAGCTTGAGTTTTTGTAAGAAAAGCAGACCTTCATAATGGTATCCGAGCTTCGCGTCCAGGATAATAAGATCAGGACGCATCTGCTCGACCTCGGTTATCTCCTCAAAAGCGATCAGGGAGTCTTTTACTACATAGCCTTCGGATTCTAATACCATGCGATACAGGTCCAGCAAACTTTGGTCGTCGTTGACAACCAGAATGTGAGAACCTTTTTGCATGCATACCTCCACAAGATACAATTTTTAAGTCTCTTTCCCGCAAATTGTCCAGCCCCCACAACTCACAGGATTTTACATTCGATCACACATTATTACTATTGTTCACGTTATAAAAAGGAAAAACGTTTCAAAATATATAACATGTCACGGGGAGTCGAAATATTCGACTCCCCGTGACATATATCAATACCTTCTGCGAGCGGTATCAGCGCATCGCTACCAGATCAGCAGCAAGCTTCGTCGCGTCAAAGCTGCCCCAGCCAGTTGCCATATCATAACCAGAGGTGACGGGATACGCGCCGCCGTTGAAGCCCAGGTCGTTGTTTGAGGGCGCGCTGGGATTGCTGGGCGGCGTGACATCATGGAAATCGCTGCCGTAGCGCGAGCCACTACCGATCCTGTAAAGGGACGGGTTGAGGAAGCCAAGTGTTCCCTTACCTGCCTTTGTCGCCTGCTGGTTGGCAAGTACCACCATCGCGGCCCACATAGGAGCAGCAGCCGAGGTGCCACCGACCGTCACCCAGCCACTTGCGCCACCGAGACCACCGCTACACGAGGAACCAGCCGTACAATAAATTGGGTAGCCAGTCGCGGGATCGGCATCGAGCGAGACATCAGGCACTTCACGCATACCGTTGGAGTACGAATTCTTTACGCCTGGCCCGCTCTGCCACGATGGCTGCTTCCAGAACTGGCTGATGCCACCACCGCCCGCGCCGCCAAGAAAGCCGCCGTTCCACACCGTCTCAGTCGAATAGCTGTTATTGCTATTCAGCGTCAAATTGGTGCCGCCAACGCCAGTGATGTAGGGCTGCGCGGCTGGATCATCGGCGTTGAGCGAAAAATCGTAGCTGCCGCCCTGCAACTGGAAGCAGCTTTCGCTGCCGCTATCGCCAGCCGCAACCAGAATCGTCTGTCCCTGCGCGGCGGCTTGCTGGAAGAACTGGTTCTCCTGATTGGCTTCCTGCTGCCCCATGTTCTTCTCGCAATCGCCCCAACTTACGCTGATGACCGATGTGCGGTCTTTGACGATGCGGGCGAACTCGTCGTTGTAGCCCTGCGTGGTATTGGGGGCTTCGTAGACGAGAATTTTGGAGAGATTGGGGGCCATGCCCAGCAGCACCTCGATATCCAGTTCGACTTCGATTGCGCCCGCGCCCGGCTGACCATTGAAGCCATCCAGGACAACGTTCTGCAACGGCACATTTGCGCCGCCAAAGCACTGCGCATAGGCCTGAATATCGCTCTGCGAGTAGCCATCCAGCTCAAAGACGCCGACGGTCTGGCCTTCGCCATGCAGTCCCTGGTTGTGCAGGCCATCGTAGTTGTAGGCCTTCGAAAACTGACTGGGAATGTAGGCCACCTGCGTGCCGCCGCTCGTCCCTGGTCCCGGGCAGTTACTCGCGCGCGGATTGCTCGCCGCGATATGCTTCGGACGAATGGGCGGATGATAGTACTGCGTGGCATTGTCCAGGCCCGTGAGCGAGACGACATACGAGGCCAGATAGGCCGGAAGCGTGGGGGGCGAGGCGTTGGCGTAGAAGACACGCCCATCGGGGTCGCGGTAGTCGTTGATGGTCACGTGGAAAACGCGCTCTGCCAGGGGCTGCGGCCCACTGAAGTCGATGAGGCCGGTGTAGGTCTGGGTGACGGAAAAGCCTTGCTGTTTCAAATAATGTATGACCGCCTCTTGCTGGTCATAGGTGGGACCAAATTCGCTGGCGAACTGGTTGGGTGTCAGATACCGGTGATAATCGGGGGAAGATGGATCGTAGAGCCGCTGTAACAGGCTGCTCAAACGCTCCTGGTTGCGCAATGCCAGTCCGATACCCATGCGCAGGGTACGCCCAGATGTGTCACGACCCTGCAACTTGCTCACCTGAACGAGAGACGGCACGCCGCCTACGTTCATCGGTTGAAGCTGAGCATCTGCGCGCGCCGAGGAAAAAAGCCGACTGGGGAGAAGATAACCGCCGAGAATGAGTACTGCTAGAAGTACGATCGATACTCCTATTTTTTTGCGCACAATAACCTCCTTCTTCAGCAAGGATATTCCGTCTGCTTGAAAAAACGCGGTTGCGCACCGGAATGGGAGATAATCAGGGGGGATTTTCGGGCTATTACCAGATTTTTCCAGCATCCAGCTTGACTAGAAGCCCAGTAAGGAGTATAATGCACCATGTAATGACTGTTTGCATGGCAGGGAACATGCCGCTCGACAATTCTGTTCCCTTGTAAAGACGCTAAAGAGTTCCGAGCAATCCTCTTAGAAGATTCTCCTTCTGCATGCATGTTCATTCTGATATCAGTTAGCGGCATTGCTCCCGTATCCTTATACGGCCTGCTCCTGGTATTCCCCTGTCAGCACAGTGCTTTCAGGATGATAACGCGCCTGTCAGGGGCGCATTGGCCGAAAGGATTTTTTTGTCATGTCTTCTTTTAGTGAATTTGAGTTGCAGCCCGCGACCTACGCGATGCTGGCAAAGATGGAGATTTCAGAGCCGACGCCAATTCAGGAACAGGCAATTCCGGTCCTGCTCGCTGGAAAAGATGTCGTGGGCCGTTCAGCTACCGGTTCGGGTAAAACGCTCGCCTATGGCATTCCCCTGGTGGAACGAGTCTCGCGCAAGATGCGCGTCCCGCAGTTGCTCGTGTTGTTGCCCACCCGCGAACTGGCTATTCAAGTGCATAGCGTACTGGACAAACTGGCAAGCGGGCGCAGGATTTTCACAGCCCTGCTCGTCGGTGGCAGAACTTATGGCAGGCAAATTTCAGCCCTGCAATCGGGAGCGCAAATCGTCATCGGCACACCCGGGCGCGTAAAAGACCATATTGATCGTGGCACGCTGGTACTGAGCCAGCTACGCATGTGCGTGCTGGACGAGGCCGATCAGATGCTCGATAGCGGCTTCGGGCCAGACATCGAGGAAATACTGACCAACACACCGGAGACCCGCCAGATGGCCCTCTTCTCAGCGACCATTCCAGCCTGGGTTGAGAAAATCCAGCAAAAATTTTTGCACGACCCGGTTAAGCTTGATGTTGCGCCGCCTACCGGCACGCTAAGCACTATCGAGCAGATTGCCTATCAAATTCCATCATCTAAAAAGATGGAAGCGCTTTGCACACTCCTGCATGCCGTGAACGGAGAAAGCACACTCATCTTTGGCAAGACCAAACACGGGGTTGAGAAGCTAGGTGAAGAACTCAATAAGCTCGGCTATACAGTGGGAACGCTGCATGGCGACAAGAGCCAGCGTGCCCGTGAACAGGTGCTGACCGCCTTCCGCAAGGGACAGGTACAAACGCTGCTTGCCACGAACGTAGCAGCGCGTGGTCTGGATATTCAGGGCATCGCCCAGGTCATCAACTACGAACTGCCGGAGTCGAGCGACCTGTTTACGCACCGCATTGGCCGTACAGGCAGGATGGGCCGCCAGGGCAAAGCCATTACCCTGCTCATTCCATCCGATGTGCCAAAGTGGAAACGCATGGCCCGCAACCTGGGACAGACCGTCACCTTGCAAAAACTCGTGATTAACGAGGACGCGCTTACCACGCCCCCACCTGTTCGTGAAGTAGTCATTGTTGAACAACAATCCGAGAGCGAAAACACGCAAGTTGCGGCAAAGCAGGAACGTGATTCCACACAAAAAGGCACATTCGGCAGGCAAAATCGCCGCAAAGAGCGCGTCGTCACTGGAACAGAGGCCCGGGCCTGGGAAGAAGAAGATCTCTACCTGCCAGAACGGCCTACTACTGAGAGACCCCGTCGCGAAAGAGATGCAGGCAGGCCTTATAACGGTGGAAAATTCGCCGACAGGCGCAAATCCCGTGCTTTCGGTGGAGATATGCCGGAGCGCCGGAACGACCGGAGAAAATTTCAGACCGTAGGTTCAACACAGCGCGCTTCCGTGTCGAATCGCAGCGACAAACGGGCGCGGTATTCACGGTATGCGTGATTTCCCTATTAAAAGCAACGATTAAGGAATTTGTAGGGACGCGATGATGAATTTTTACAAAGAAAGAGCGTCTCTCCAAGCCTGTCATCCTGAGCGAAGGATCTCCTGCCTCACCACCCGAATCGCCTGGCCAGGAGATCCTTCGCTGCGCTCAGGATGACAGAGAGCGAGTATTCCCCACTCTTTTCTCAATATCCACCATCGCGTCCCAACAATTTCTTTATTCCGGGTCGCGTCCAAACAGTGGCTCAACCATTGGGCGCATGCGAATCTCTGCGATGCGCGTGCGTTCGGGCTGCGTTGCCATCAAGAGCGCGGCTGCGGCGACGTCCTCGGCCTCCATCATACCCGATTCGGCTACGCCCTCTGGTGTGCGGCCCGTGCCAAGCGCAAGCTCCGTTTTCACGCCGCCAGGACAGATCACGCCAACCTTAATACCTCGCGGACGCAATTCGCGGTCAAGCGCCTGGGTAAAACCGACCTGCGCAAATTTGGTGGCACAGTAAACAGACTCGCCCGCGAAACCCATCACGCCTGCCATCGATGAGATATTGATGATAGCGCCGGAGCCGCGTTCAAGCAGCACAGGTACGGCATGCCTTGTAAAAAGGAAGGTGCTGCGCATATTGGTATCCATCATGGCATCATAATCATCGGCGCTCGTCTGGATCAAATTGCCATAGCGAGCGATACCCGCGTTATTGACCAGGATATCGAGCCTGCCCATTTGCTGCACGGCAGTCGAAACAGCGCGAGCAGCCGTCTCCTCCTCACGCACATCTCCCACGACGATAGCGCAACGCCGCCCGCTCTTTTGCGCCTCATTGGCAAGTTCCGTAAGCCGTTCCTCACGCCGCGCCACCACTACGAGATCAGCGCCCTCACCTAAAAACGCGCGAGCAATGGCCGCGCCAATCCCTGAACTGGCACCTGTGATAAGGGCTACCTGCCCGCTTAATTTTCCGTTTGTTGGCATGTGAATTGTTCTCCTCTTTCCACAGACTGATTGGTATAGATGTATCAAATTATAAGCAAAGCTTGCTCAGAGAACCAATCACATGTATACTTGCTGCATAGTAACTGATTATATCAGGGAGGGTTGTAGCTGTATTATGATTTCTCCATTATTTCAACCTGATTACGATGCTCACACTTTTCGCATAGAAGAGAACTACAACAATAGCAATACTATTACACTCCATCGTGGAGATACACATGCTTTCCTGAAAACTATACCAGACGGAGCAGTCTCGCTTGTTGTGACTTCACCGCCCTACAACATTGGAAAGGCATACGAACGTAAAAAAGAAATCGATACTTATCTTGCCGAGCAAGAAAAAGTAATTGCAGAGCTTGTGCGCGTCCTTAATGAACGTGGTAGTATTTGCTGGCAAACAGGGAATTACGTTGAGGATGGCGAAGTGTATCCCCTGGATATTTATTACTATCCCATTTTCAAGAAACTCGGTTTAAAGCTACGAAATCGGATTGTCTGGCATTTTGAACATGGTTTGCATGCCTCCAAACGATTTTCTGGTCGTTATGAGACTATTTTATGGTTTACAAAAAGTGATGAGTACACGTTTAACCTCGATTCCGTTCGTGTTCCAGCAAAATATCCTGGTAAGCGGCATTTTAAAGGTCCTAATAAAGGTCAGCCGTCGGGAAATCCTCTTGGAAAAAATCCCTCAGATATATGGGAATTTCTTTATGAGGAATGGGAGCGTTGCATATGGGATATACCGAATGTGAAAGCAAACCATATCGAAAAAACGATACATCCCTGCCAGTTTCCAGTGGAACTTGTGGAACGCTGTGTTCTTGCCTTAACAAATGAAGGTGAGCGAGTACTAGACCCTTACTGTGGTGTTGGCTCAACCTTAATAGCCGCTCTTATGCATGAAAGGCGGGCAATTGGGGTCGAGAAAGAGCAAGACTACATTGATATCAGCAAGGAACGCATCTCTCAGCTTTTCAATGGCACATTAAAGACCCGCCCTCTTGGTCGCCCTGTACATAAGCCAACAGGTCGAGAAAAGGTCTCACAGGTTCCCCTCGAGTGGAGACGTTTACATGAGGGAGAAGAGTAATCGTGCTAATTGCTGGTATGTACTCCTTTAAACAGGGGAAAGAGGTAATCTCGCAGCTACATCGTCCAGAACTGGAAGAAGTGCTGCAAACTATTGAGGCTATAGACGCGGAACAATGTAAAACAAAAATTAGTAAAGAGAAAACAATGCGAGATCGTGTTCTCTATAGCCCTCCCGCCCTCAATCAGGCTTTCAAACAGGAGTTCACTAATAAAGGCTGGCTCAATCACAAAGTTATTGCTGAATACTCACATGAGTTCTATGTCCCTGGATATAAACCACGTACCAAAACAGGAAGAGAACCACAACCATTCCGAGATATGGATTTCGTGAAGAACAAATTAGGCGTTGAGGTACAATTTGGCAAGTATTCGTTTATGGTGTATAACGTCTGCGCCAAAATGACTATCTTCGCCAAACTCGGTGTAATCGATTGCGGCGTAGAAATCGTTCCTGTTAAGGCTCTGGCAGATGAAATGTCAACAGGAGTGTCCTACTTTGAACAGTTTGTGTGGGAATTAGAACATCGTGGAATATCGGATATTGACATTCCAGTACTTATTCTTGGGATAGATACCGACGGTGTTAAACCGAAAGACTTAAAACTGGCAGAGTCAAAACAGCAATATCTGCTTTTCGAGTAAACGAGTTACTCGAAAAGCAGTCCCAAACCAAATTTCTATAATGCCTCACACCCGCACCCGCAAAATAAAAGCCGCCCCCGTCAGCAAAAACACTGTCGCAGCAGCAAAGACCAGCCGGTAGCCTAGCGCGGTGGTTGCTTCACGGCTGATGAAGAAGACAATCGCACTGCCCAGAATGGGCGCAATAACTGAAGGGATAGTATCCGAGGCTCCCCAGATGGCTAAGTCTTTGCCGACCGTTCGCATAGAGGGCATGGCGTCGATTGCCAGCGCCCAATCAACACTGGTATATGCGCCGTAGCCGACGCCGAAAAATATGCCCAGGACCCAGAGGGGGAAGCTGCCGGGCGCGACGACGAAGGCGAACGAGGCGACCGCCATGCAGCAGGTCGAGACGCAGACAATCGGGGCGCGCCGGATGCGGTCAGAGAGAACGCCGAGGACGAAGGCGCTGGCGATAGCTCCGACTAATGCCAGCAGAGCCACTACCGCCGTTGATTGCACAAAATTGGTTTCGTGCGCGACATCGGCGAGATAGTATTCAATGAAGGTCATGAACAGGGTCAGGCCCATCATCACGGCAAAGCGGGTGAAAAAGACGACCAGGAAATTATAGCTGAGCCAGGGTTGAATCCAGTTTTCTACGAACCAACGACGAAAACGGCGCATTCCGCTTTCCTCGGACGACATAACTACTTTAGCATCCGGCATAAACGGAATTTCATGTATGCCGAAAACGGTAATTAACCCGCCAACGACCAGGGCAATGCCCGTAAGGAGATAGAAAAGACCTGCCCCCTGCCGAATAACACCGGCTCCCGTCGAATTCAGGCTCACCGCCCCCAGGAGAAAAGCCGCCAGTCCCAGGCTGCCGATGTTGCCGATGATAGTCATCAGTCCCATGTAAGCCGAAGCCTCGCCGCGCTGCTCCTTTGGCACCCGATCCGGCAAAAGGGCCTGATACGCGGTGTTGGCGGCGTTACTGCCAATTTGATTGATAATCAGGGCGATGACGAAAACGGCCACGTTGCCTGCAACCGCCAGCATAAGCGCGCTCACTACAAGCAATAATGTGCCAATGGCGATATAGGGCCGCCTGCGCCCCCACGTGCCAGGGGTATTGTCAGAGAGCATACCGAGAATGGGCGGCAGGAGAACCGAGACAATCGCGCTCACCGTCGAAATCCAGCCAAGCAGGACGGCCTGTTGCGCATTGCCGACCTGTCCCTGCGGCAGGAAGAGCAAGATTTGCAGAGGGATAACGATTGGAATGAGGGCCGCGCTCTGCATATTGAGCGAGAACCAGTAGAAGCTCAACACCAACTGATCGCGAACGGTAAGGCGTTTTTCCAACGTGGGCGCATCCATAGCGCGCTCCCTCACAGCAATTTCTGCAATTTCATCAAATCTTCCATGCGACCGGAGACTTTCAGCTTGCGCGTAATAAATGCAAGCTCTGGATTGACCTTGCGATCAAGTATTCCCGCCAGCGTATCGCTGTTGGTGGTAACGCTGATATTGGGCTGCGGAAGCGTTTCTTCTGACAGGCTCGCGTTGCCGTCCTGCGCGATATGCAGCACGAAATTGCGTTTGAGGTCAGGGAAGATAAATTGGATAGTCCGGTCAAAGCCTTGAAATGAGACGCGCACATCGGGCTGGTCAAAGCGAGCGCGAATACGTTCGAGATAAGGAAGAATATCGGCCATAAGCTCTCCCTCTCTGTCGGACTATATGAATGATGGTAGATAGGCATGCTCTGCCTGTGCCATCTCATCGAACATCTGCCGGATTTCGGATAGGGTACAAACCGAGGCGGTCAAAGGGTCAAGCATCAGCGCATGTACCGCCGCTTCACGATCTTCCTCAAGCATGGCCTGCACCAGCAATTCATGAATCATCATGTGCGGAGTGTCGAGGGCAGCAAGCTGTGTCGGCAGGCTGCCAAATTGCAGGGGATGAATGCCGTTGCCATCCACAAGGCAGGCCACCTCTACGCAGCCATTGTGCGGCAGGTTATCGATCAGGCCGCGATTGGCTACGTTGCCGTAAATCACCTGTGGGCGGTGAAGCGCGTGTCCCTCTATAATATAAGAGCCAGCATCCAGACCCCTTTCAAGGAAAAAGGCTCGCTCGCCGCGCCGTTCGCGTTCCAGATAATCACGCAGTCGTTCGTCATGTTCCTGGCGATCTTGCGGCCAATGGCTCGCCCGTTCGCCGCCCCGGCAATCGGACTGCATCTGTATATACCGCTCCATCAAGTCTTTATGCTTACGAAAATAAGGCATGTATTCCGAAATGTGCCCACTTTCCTCAGTGGTAAAATAGCCAAAGGCGCGCATGAGATCGAAGCGCACCGGGTCTTGTTCGTAAATATCCGGGTCTTCCGCTGCTTTACGCAGGCGCGGATACAGGTCTTCCCCATCCATTTCGAGCGTGACAAACCAGGAGAGGTGATTGATGCCCGCGCAACGATAGCGCATAAGTTCATACGGCACACCCGCAAAATCCGCCAGTTGGTAGGCCGTCAACACAATCGAATGGCACAAGCCTATGACCTGCAGCGAGGTGGCGCGCAGGGCCGTCAGTGTCACCGCCGAGAGTGGATTGCTGTAGTTGATAACCAGCGCGCGCGGACATAATTCTTCGATATCGCGGCAGATGGCAAGCCAGGAAGGGGCAACGCGCAGGTACTTGAAGATGCCGCCGGGGCCGGTGGTGTCAGCAACGCATTGATCCACGCCGTATTTGAGGGGAATGGCATAATCCGCCTGCACGCTCTCCACTCCGCCAACATCGATCATATTAAAGACGTAATCGCAGCCTGGCAGCACATTTCGTCTCTCTGTGCTTGCCTGCACATCCCAGGCCTTTCCGGTTAAGTGAATAAGTTGTTCCGCGACAGCGTGCGCCAGTTCCAGCCGCTCGCTATCCAGGTCCACCAGGGCAAATGTTCCCCTATCCAATCCCTCAATTGCCAGGATATCCGTCATCACGCTCTGGGCAAAGACCCCACTTCCAGCACCAATTAGCGCAACTTTGACCATGTATTCCCCCTTTGTTGCAGCAGAGAACGCGGATGAATTGCTTAGTCGCATTATAGCACGAAAGCGTGGTGGTTTTTCCCGAAACAAAGGGGGTTGCGTAACATACATTGCATCCGGAGCGGGAAACGGAAGACACCCACTTATAAAAAACGGCCCGGTATCCACAAGAACACCGGGCCGCAAACATCAACTATCCAAGCAATTCAGCCTCGCTCAAAGGCCCCAGCGCGGTCAGCACCTGCTTCTCGCGCATTGGAAAGCGGCGCAAAGCCCGAATAACATCTTCGGTGGTGACTTTTTCGACGCGCTCGACTTCCTCATCAACGCTTACGAGGCGGCCTTCTGTCACCCAGTCGTTGGAGAGGGAGCGCATACGGGCGAAGGTGGACTCGCTGCTGAGGACGATGTTGCTGATCCATTTGTCTTTGGCGCGGCGCAGTTCGTCTTCATAGACCCCGTCATTCAGCAGGCTATCCAGTTCGGCGCGCAGCAGTTTCAATACGGCGGGAGCCTGCTCAGGCGTGGAATTGGCTTCCATCATCAGCATGCCTGTGCCTTCCATTGCCCAGATGCCTGCGCTGGCCGATTCGGCAAGCCCTTTCTGGTAAATGTTCCAGTACAGGCGCGAGCCATCGCTATCACCAAGAATGCTTCCACCCAGCATGGCAGCATAGTAATCGGGGTCGCGCACATCAACGGCTGGCATGGCCAGAATCATGATCTGCTGCTTGAGTTTTTTGTCAACGATCACCTCATTAACCGACCGCTCAGGTTCGTATGGCTCAACTGTGCGTCCGGCATCTCCGGTACGCCAGTCCCCACAACGCTCCTCGGCAAGCTGCACGAGATGATCCCAGTCGAAGTTTCCGGCGACCGAAAGAATCAGGTTGTTCGCGGCATAGCGGCGCTGCCAGTAGTTGCGCATCTGCTCGATATGCATATTGCGAATGCTCTCGCGTGTGCCAAGCACATCATGCGCAAGGGGATGTCCATCGAAATAGACCTGCACCATGCGCCGGAAGGCCAGGTTGTAGGGCTGGTCCTCGGAACGCGCTATCTCGTTGACGATGACTTCTTTCTCGGTCTCGAAATCGCTCTCGGCGAGACGCGGGTACATCATATCGCTCAGCAGTTCGTGCGCCCGGTCAAGGTACTCTCCAAGCACACGAGCATAATAGACGGTCGCTTCATGTGAGGTAAAGGCGTTGATCTCTGCTCCGATTTTATTGAATTCGAGCGTGATCTGCTGCCAGTCGAGCGTTTTGGTGCCTTTAAAGACCATATGCTCCAAAAAATGCGAGATACCCGCGTTCGAGGGATCATGCTCGTCACGCGACCCGGTTCTCACATAATACGAAACGGCCACCGACTCAAAATCCGGCATGGGCTGGCCGACAATTTGCAGGCCATTTGATAGACGATGTGTATGAAAGACGGTTCCATTGGAAGTGGATTCCGGCATGAGGTTCTCCTTCAGCCAAGTCTAGAAAGCGCGTAGTTTTCCTAATGCATGATAGCCCCGCTAAGGATAGATTGTCAAATGCCGGATGTTAATCAGGAAGGCGTATGTTAATCGGGAAGGCATCCGCGAGGGATGCCTCTACAAAGGTCGGTTGTTTGTAGAGGCATCCCTCGCGGATGCCTTCCCTTACCCATCGTTCACCCATCATTCGCCCTGTTATTCCGTTATTCCTACCTGAATTGACTTTTGACACGGCATCCTGTACCCTGATTCGGGATTGTAGGGATGCGATGAGGAACTGGAGCATTCAAAATAAGAGGTTGCTCTCATAAGAGGTTTGCTGTCATCCTGAGGGCAGCGAAGAATCTCCGGCATCGGCGTGCGAATCGTTAGCGGACTGAGATCCTTCGCTGCCCTCAGGATGACATGGGCAAGCTTCCCGGTGGTGGTCGTTCCAGTTCCTCATGGCATCCCTACAAGACATACATATGTAACATGGAGAACACGAAGTGGAACGCTGTAGTAATTGCGGGGCGGTACTGGAACATTCAGCCGGTTTCTGTCCGAATTGCAGAAAGATTATTACCGCTTTGCCTTCCGCTTCATCACCACGCGAGGCGGCTTCCCTGCCGCCTGATACATCTGCGCCATTCAATGGCCAGCCGCCTCAGAGAAGACCGCAGTTTGTCAATATTCCAAAAAGAAACAGCAACCTGCCACCCATACCCAATCCTGCCTCTGGGGCGGGAATGATGCGGACTGTCCCTCCGGCTAACTTCCAGCCGCCTCCGTTCGCGCCGCCACAATCCTGGCAATCTGGCCCGCCTTCCACGAACAGAATTGCTCCTCAACAAGGAACACCCTGGCAGCCGGTCATGCCTGCTAATCAGCCATCTCAAACATCGTGGGATGCGCCTTCCTTTCCACAACAGCCCTTACCAGGAATAGGGCAACCTGCACCAGAACGCTTTATACAGCAAAAAACGAAGACAAAAAAACTCTTTGGCCTCAAGACGCAAACGCTGCTACTTGCTATCGTCTGTTTCGTCATCCTGGCCGGTGCCGCAGGCGCGCTGGTGTTAACCTTGCATTCGCATCCTTCTGGAGCAGGCAACACGGCCTCCACTAGCTCACCGCAAAGCGGCACAACTGTGACCAGTGGAACCACTGCAACCACCGTGGCAACCAGAACAACCGTAACAACCTCAAGCACTCCGCCCAAATGTACTTCATCAACGCCCGGCTGCACCTCTTCGCCAATTGTCTCACAGGCGTCCTCAATCCCATTTACTATTACAGGCCAGATGGCAGGCAGCTTCACGCCCCAATTCTACGAACAATGCAACCAGGTATCCCAGGGGAACAATGGCAAGGTGATGATTACCACCATGGATGGCATCCTCAATGGTGGCTCCTACCGACTGGGCTTCATCATCCCCTATACTGGCCCTGGCGTCTATCACCAGAGCGGGAACAACACAACTGAGGTCTTTCTCGTAGCGCGTCAAGGTTCCGGCGGCCTGATAAACCAGGGCAGGCTCCCCATGACCATCAGCATTACTAATAGTGGCAAAGCTGGTAGTATAGATGCTGATTTGGGCAGCCTGAGTAGTGGACAGCCTGCGGTTGGGCATGTTACCGGGAAATATAGTTGTGGCGCGTGATAAACTTTGTCCCAAAGGGGGCAACAACGAAGGACTATACCTACACCATTTTCCTGCATCCTGACCCCAAAGAAGGCGGATACACTGTAACAGTACCTGCGCTTCCCTGATGTGTAACGCAGGGGGAAATATTAGAAGAAGCTATCGCGATGGCGAGAGATGCCATTAGTAGAATATAACTATTGCCTATGTCATTGTTAGATTTGGGGCGAAAGCCACCCATAAGCGAATCCCGCTCTTCGCCCGATTGTCGCGCAGGTGAGCGTAAGACAATGTTAGATTTGGGACGAAAGCCACCCGCAAGGGGATGGCTCTACCATATCCATCGGCCTGTAGAGCTATCCCCTTGCGGGTGGCTTTCTGCCTCTCCTGTTCTTCCGGAATCTCCCTCTCACATAAGGGAAGCCCATTTTGCACTACGCCGTCTCTACGGTTGGTCCACTGCCACTTGCAGGGGTCTGCTGCTGGCTGGAAGCTGAGGGGGTCTCCTCCGCGAAATCGCCTTCCTGGGCGGGGCGTTTGAAGATATAGTAGGCCGAATTGCCGGTCAGGGGCTGGATGCCGACCAGTTCCCAACCCTCTTTGCCCAGGGTGTTAAGATAGCGACGGGCAAAGGTGCTGCGGCGCTCGTTGCCGATGAGGGTTTCCAGGCCCTCGCTTGAGGCACGCCCGCGATTATCAATATATGCGACTTTATACGCCCACTGCTGCGCCATATGTTTCTCCTTGTATCGTCCATCTGGTTCTACTGTAATCCGGTTCCTACCGGCACAACCCTAACGGCATCATATCCGATGACACCCAGAGCAAGACATTTTTCCGCCTCGCACGCAGACTTTCTATGCCTTGCGCCTCCTCTGGCAGCGCGCCGGGTTCCACAATCAACACGCCGCCAGAGAAGAGTTGTGCCGGTAGATTCCTCTGCACAGTGGTAAGTATAAACGCACTTAGCCCCTTTCACACCGCTATTTTCAACGGTTTTTTCGCTCCATACAATTGACAGGAGCTAGCCTGTACAAATCTACAGGGAAATGCCGCCCTCCTCCCCCATGTCATCCTGAGCGCAGCGAAGGATCTGCGTACCGCGCCGAATCACGGTGCCAGGACCGGAGATCCTTCGCTGCGCTCAGGATGACATAAACACCTTGCCAAACTTGGGTATGAAAGTTCATCATTGCCTCCCTACAAATATATTCTCACCTCTTGAAAAATCAGTCAAAGTAATTTATAGTAGTCTTAAGTAATATATAGTTCTTTCAAATTAATAGGAGAAAACTATGGACCATTTACTTACGTCTGAGGAAGTTGCTGATTATCTACGTGTTGATGTAGTCACGGTACGGCGGCTCATCAATCGTGGGGATCTGACGGCCTATCGCATAGGCAACGAGTTTCGTTTCATGAAAGAGGATGTGGACGATTTTGTGAAACGCCAGCGCGTGCCGACCGGGCGCAACAACCAGAATCAGGAACCCTTTAAGAACTTCAGCGAGCGGGCGCGCAAGGTAATGAAACTGGCAGCTGATGAGGCGCAAAGCATGGGACATACCTATATTGGCACCGAACACGTGCTGCTTGGGCTGATCGAAGAAGGCGAAGGGATCGCCGCGCAGGTTTTGAGAAGCTTCGATGTGCAATTGAACCAGGCCCACGATGCCATTCTGTCCTTCCTTGAGCAGGGTCAAAAACAAAACCCTATCACGAACAAAGTAAAGGCGGCGATGTTCCAGGGCGAGCAATTACTCTTTGGTCGGCAAGGGGCGTTGACTGAGCGAGTAAAAAAGGTTGTGAGGCTGGCTGTTGACGAAGCTCGCAAAATGGAAGATCATTTTGTTGGCACCGAACACCTGTTGCTCGGCCTGTTAGACGAAGGCGAGGGACTGGCGATCATGGTTCTGAAAAATATCGGCATCGATCTGCAAAAAATGCGCGAGAAGACTTTGGAACTGCTTCAGCAACGGAAAAAGGCGGCGCATACCGCTTCAAGCGAAGAAAAGCAGCCTGAGAAGACGCCGCTCACAGAGGATATGCGCGTCTGTAGCAAGTGTGGCAGCTATCACCCTGCGGCGCATAATTATTGCTTCCGGTGCGGGAATGCTTTGTAAAAAAGCATACAATTGAACAAAAAGCTGGACAATTCGCGAATTGTCCAGCTTTTTGTTCAATTGTATGCTCAATAGCTTATAAAGGCAAATTAAACACAAAGGTCGTTCCCTGGTTTTCGCCCTCGGTACGTTCCAAGCGGAGTTCGCCGCCATGCGCTTCAATAATGCATTTGGCGATGTAGAGGCCGAGGCCGGTGCCTTTGCGCGAGCGGTTGCCGGGGAGACGACTGTAAGGGCGGAATAGTTGATCTATGCTGGTGGCGGGAATGCCTGCGCCCTCGTTATGCACGCTAATAAGAGCTTTTCCGGGCTTCTGCCAGAGGCGTACTGTGATGGTTGTGCCTTCTTCCGAGTATTTGATGGCGTTATCTACCAGGTTGCCGAGGGCCTGTTGCAGGCGACCATAATCCCAGTTGCCGGTAATAGGCGCATCCGGCACATTCACGCGGAAATTATGATAGGGCGCTATGGGACGCAACTGCTCCACCACTTCCTTGACCAGTGGTACGGCATCGCAGGGCTGGCAACTGAGGGTGAACTGGCCGCTTGAAAGGCGCGAGGAATCGAGCAGATCGCCAACCAGGCGCGTCAGACGCCAGGCCTGGCTGATAATAATGTTGGTGCCGCGCTCGATCATCTCACGGCGCGCGTTGGGGCGGGCAATCATCTGGGCATAGTTGATAATTGGAGTGAGAGGGCTGCGCAGTTCATGGGCTACTATCGCGGTAAACTGCTCTTTACGCGCTAACTGTTCTTTAAGCTGCTCGTTAGCCGCCGTCAGTTCCGCGACCTGACGCTGGAGGTCTCGAATCACATCGTCCTGTGATGGCTCGTGCTGCAATTGCATACCCTGTTTCTTCCCAATGCCTTAACGAGGGATTGTATAACAAGTATACCTTCCAGGAATCAGAACGTACAAAAATACCACTTATGGATAGGAATATTGGGTAGCTCCATCTATTCTTCGCCGGGCAACAGGTCCAGTTCCTGCAATTCTTCTCGTGCCACCTCGCTCAATTGAGAAAGGTCTAGAGTGGGGTCGGCGTGGGCAATGAGATGGCGCAGGCGCTCAGTGATCTCCTGGCGCATGTAAAAATCGCTGGTGAGCAATAGCTCACCAACCGCTATCTCAATCTGCCGCCGCTGAATTACGGCAAGGGGGGATTCTGCCATAGTAGTCTATTTCGTCGCGGCAGGCTCTTTGCTCTCGCTGGGCTTCGCGCTCGCAGAACTCTCGCTGCTTGTCGAAGTCGTGGCAGAGCTTTCACCCTCGGGCTTGTGACCATTTTTATGGCCGTTCTCACTTACCGGGGAGCCATTCGCGTGATCTGTTTTATAAAAACCGCTGCCCTTGAAGACGATACCAGCCGGGTAGAGTACCCGCCGGATGTTTCCACCGCACTCTGGACAAATAGTCAGCGGCTCATCGGTCATTTTCTGCCAGGTTTCAAAACGATGATTGCAGGTCTTACACAGGTATTCATACGTTGGCATACGACTGTCACCTCTATTCGGAAGTCAACCTCTATAATATACATATAGCCGCTTCTCGCGCTTTTGTCAATCTCACACCGAGAGTGCTAGCAATGAACAGCTACTTCTATTCATTAGAACGCTTTAAGCAGGGAATTGTATTCCCGTACAGAACGAGACGGAAGACACCCGCAAGGGGTGTCTTCCGTTCCCCAACACGGCTATCTTCGGTCATTCCATCTTCCCAATATATTCCTTGACCTTCTCCGCAGCATCGCGGGTCATACCTTGCAGAGAGGCCAGTTCATCGATGCTGGCAGCGCTGATAGCCCTTACAGAACCAAAGTGCTTCATCAGAGCTTGCTTGCGTTTGGGGCCAATGCCTGGAATTTCGTCCAGCACCGATTTGAAGGTGCGCTCGGAACGGAGTTTGCGGTGATAGGTGATGCCGAAACGGTGCGCTTCATCGCGAATACGCTGCACCATGTAAAGTCCCTGCGATGAACGGGGCAGGATAATCGGTTCGGACGAGCCTGGAATGAAGATCTCCTCGTTTTCTTTTGCCAATCCGACCGTTGGCACGTCGATATGCAGTTCCTGCAAGACCTCCATTGCCGCGCTGAGCTGTCCCTTGCCGCCATCGATGATAATCAGGTCGGGCATGCGCCATTCGTGTTCGAGCGGCATTTCCTGCTCGGCGGCCCCGTTCTGCTCCTGTTCGGCTTCGGCATACTCGTCGGCAATTTCTTGCGTGTGGTGGGCCTGTCTGCGGAAGCGGCGGCGCAGCATCTCCTGGTGGCTGGCAAAGTCGTTTGGCCCCTCGACGGTCTTAATCTTGAAGCGGCGGTACTCGCTCGGCTTGGGACGACCGCCCTCGAAGACGACCATCGCGCCGACGGAGTTTGTTCCCTGCGTGTTCGAGATGTCGTAACATTCCATACGATAGGGCGGCGCGGCCAGATTCAATGCCTCCTGAATCTCCTCTAAGGCAAGCTGCGTCTTCTGGCTATCGCTCAACCACTTGATACGCTGCTGTTCCAGCACCTCCCGGGCGTTCTGCTTGACCATTTCGACCAGGCGCAATTTCTCGCCGCGTTTGGGCGTTGTGATCGTCACCGCGCCCTTGCGTTTCTCCTTGAGCCACGCCTGAATCGCCGAACGATCATCCGGTTCGGCCTCGACAATGATCTCCGCTGGAACGTGCGGCGAGCTATCATAGAACTGCATCATGAAGGTGGTGATAATCTCGCCCGGGCTGCTGTCACGTGTGCCTTGCAGGATAAAGTACTCGCGCCCGACCAGCTTACCATTGCGGAAAAAGAACACCTGCGCGCAGGTCTCATCTTCGCCACTGGCAAGCGCGATCACGTCCTGGTCATCCTGCCCCTCGGTCGAGATGATACGCTGTTTTTCCAGAATGCGCTCAACGGCCTGAATGCGGTCCCGGATACGGGCTGCCTCCTCGAAATTCAGGTTCTCCGCCGCCTCGGCCATCTGCGCCTCCAACTGCTTCAGCACCTCGTCATGCTTGCCTTCCAGGAACAAAATCACCTGCCGGATCACGGCATCATACTCTTCGCGTGAAGCATAAGCCACGCAGGGCGCAATGCAGCGATGGATGTAATACTGCGTGCAGGGACGCGGCAGCAGCTTTTGTTTCCAACCAGCAGGCGGCTCGCCATTGCGCGGCGGTGCCCAGTTGCTCGCATCATAGCGGCACGTGCGATAGGCAAAGAGCTTGTTCAAGACATCCAGCGTGGCGTCAACCGCGCCAGAATTGGTATACGGCCCAAAGTAGCGGTTGCCGTCGCGATGATAACTGCGCACGCGATACACACGCGGGAAATCCTCCGTCAGCGCCACCTTGATGTAGGGATAGTTCTTGTCGTCGCGCAGCAGCACATTATATTTGGGGCGGTACTGCTTGATGTAGTTGCTCTCCAGAACGAGCGCTTCCACCTCGTTCTGCACCACCAGAAACTCGATATCCTCCACCTTCGCCACCATGCTGCGATTTTTCGGGCTGAGGTCGGTCGATTCCTGAAAGTAGGAGCGCACGCGGTTATACAGCGAAATGGCCTTGCCTACATATAAAATGGTGCCCTCGGCATCCTTCATCAAATAAATGCCGGGCTTATGTGGCAGCGAATTTAAGACAGATTGAATCTTTTCGTTCATTTTTGGGACCGCTTGCAAAAAGTTGGAGTATGGCCTGCAATGGCGCTTTACGTCGTTGTTACAGTATAGCACATGGGGGAAGAAAAGCGCACGCTGAAGAAATTCGCCAATTCGCGGGTGCAGTTCATTTTTTGCAACCTCATCAATTTACAACAGCAAGGCAATCACAAAAACGTTGGGAGCCAACAGCTGTTGCTCTTTGGCACAGCGAGTTCGCAAAAAATGAACTTACCCATAGCTCTATCCCTTATTGATAATGAACGGGTGATATGTTATTATTAATGCATAGTCGCCATTTTAGTGTAGGGATAGAAATCTCGTGAGCTTTCAACGATGAAAGAGATAAGAATCCCGCTTGATGCCCTTCTCCGCTTTCGGACGCTCTTTTCATGGTCAAAGCATAGTAAGACGGAGTGTCTGCTCACTCAAAGTAAGTTCATGACAACATGTTAGGAGAAACAACTGATAGAGCAAAGAGGTTTATCATGACAGGTTACGAGGTTGTAAAAACTTCCGCTAGAGATGGATCATTGCCCATTGAAGAAACTGTCCTCCAAAAACTGTTCCCGGCGGGTTATAAACTAGAGTGGAACCAGAGAATCCGGCTATTAAGTCTCCTTCAAATTGATCCTCCTCATATCCTTGCACAGGAACACTTCACGAAGAACGAATGGAACATTCTCATAGCCCTGCTTGTATCTTACCCTCAGTACGCGCCTCATGAAATACTCCTTGCGAGCGTTACTTCTCTCTCTGTTGATGATTGTCGTACAAGGCTGCAAAAAGCCCGACAGCGAGGAACGCAAGCACTAAAACGAGAACTCAAACCTGTCCAGAGGGCTCTATGTGGCATTCGTGTTAAGATCATCAACCTATCTCCTCATCTGAGAGTCGCTCTAATTCGTGACGCGGGCTATATGCTCACACGATGTTCGGCATAACAATTTTTTGTCAATGCAGACATGCTGAAGTTTTTTCTTTCGTACCCTAGACTTAGTCTAAGATTGAGCGCCTTGAGAGATCGCTCACCGATCTAATGCGTGGGATATAGGCTCCACATCATTCCCCAGTTCCTTATAAAACCAGGCCTTAGTACCTCTTCAACCCGGGTCTCGGCCCCGCTACACTCTAGGTTCTAATTCCTCAACAAGTCGAGTCTTGGTTCCTCAGCAAGTCGGGTTCAAGTCGTCTCAAGGAGAGGTTCAGCTCAGGTATACTTTTCCTATTGAGAAAAGCTGTTTCGATCTCAATTGTTGACAGATGACATTCGCCCTATTCTAACAGGTACGAGGCATTGGTTTCCTGATTGAGGAGCGCTGATTCACTCATCTAGTAGTGACAATTCACTGGCAGTACTGCTCTTTTAGACGTGCCTCTCATATGAGAGACAGGAAGATGGAATCAATCATTGTGAAGAGAATAGGAATGATGGCTGAGGAGGAACCATCTCTTGCTGCTTCACAAAAAAACGACACCTGTGCAAAAATTTGCCCCTTCAGCAGAACATCGAAAGTGGAAATCAATCAATGTATGTCACTATACATGCGCCTGATTTCCTGTAAAGGAAGGAAAGAATCCAGCATGCGTAAGATCACTCTCTCTTGTTGTCGTTTTTCTCTTTGCGTTTACTTTCGCATTTACCTTCGTGTCAGGGGCATCTGCTCAGACAGTACAAGACTCACGAACAAGTCAGTATGTTCAACTTCCCTCAGGTCATGCTCCTCCTAATATTGGTGGAGGAGGTTGTGGGCCGCAGAAGACAAATGGTACAGGTGATATCACAGCTAAAGCATGCATCAGTTATGCTTACCCCTATCTTCTACCAGATGGCTATGCCTGGTTCAACAAGCTTTCTGGCCATGGCAATGTAGATAGCTGTAGATTCCGCCTTCAGCTTTGGCATGAAGGTACTCTCATCGACCAGATCGACTATAACTGTTCCCCTGATGCTGCCGTAAACAGGCAAAATGTCCATTATGGACCACTTCCTGTTTTTGCTACCGCAGGAGTCGATTATTACACCGTAGTCCAAGTGAGATTACAGTACAGTGATGGTTACACTACATACTGTTATCCAGACCCCAGCCCTCCTCAAGAGATCTCATAGCTCTTCACGGTTGCAGGGTGAAATAGGAGTCCTTCCTTGCTCGAATGAGAAGAACTTAAGCATCTCATTCAAGCAAGGAAGGACTCTCTATGTAATAGAGCTTGTTTGCATCCGGGTTCATCTCAAACATGGCAGAGGGGCCTGTAGTGGTACAAATCACGTTCATGTAACCAGATTCACGATTTTTCAGTTGGCAATAGCACTGTAAATATAAGATACGTAAAGCATGCTTGGTTGCGCTGGCTGCGCTTGTCCGCCTAAGTAGCTACAACTTTTCCATAGAACAAACGTAGATAAGTGTGATTTGACGTGGGTTCTGTCCTGATGGGACATCTTCTAGTCCCAAGAGAGCCAGAACACTTTCATGGTAAAAAATCAATCATTGCCAAAGGAGCTAATCTATGGCAGAGGAAGACTTCAAATTTCTTGAGCAAACACGACAAACGTTTCGTCAAATAGAGGAGACTTTTCAGCAAAATGAGATACTTTCTGATACACTTTGGCAAGATATAGAACGAAAACTTATAGATGCTGATCTTGGCCCTGCAGCAAGTCGATGGATAATTCAGCGATTACAACAGCGAGCGAAGGAAGGTCGGATATCCTCAGGCTCTCAGGCATATATAGCTCTCCGCCAGGAGCTTACACATCTCCTTGGGAAGCCGCCAACACTCCATTACTCTGAGCAATCTTCTGTGACGGTGATGATATTGATGGGCGACAAAGGATCAGGCAAGACAACAAGCTGTGCGAAACTGGCTTACCGTCTGAGCCATGAAGGGCACAACGTCCTCTTAGTTGCATCCGGGCGGTTTGACTCAAGTAGTATCGATGTACTCAAAGCATGGGGTGAACAGATCAATATTCCTGTCATTTGTCAGAACGATGGTTCTGATGCTGGCACATTTATATATGATATTTTACAATCCGCTCTTGTGGATGGATATGATATTGTGCTTGTAGATACGATTGGTCAGCAGACAACAGAACAAGTGGAAGAACTGCGAAACATCATGAATGCTGCACAAAAAGTAATACCTGATGCTCCTCATGAACTCCTGGTGGTCGTCGATGCCACAAACGGGCTAAGTGCAGCATCTCTTGTACACGCTTTCGCAGAGCAGACAGGGTTGACCGGTGTTATTCTCTCGAAAGTAGATAGTACTACAAAAGGTGGATTCGTATTTGCCCTTGCAGATGATCTCAAAGTGCCAGTTAAATTCGTTGGAACTGGCGAAAAGACCGGGCAGTTGGTTTTGTTCGACTCTGCGCATTTCATGGCAGCCCTTTTTGAAAAGGAGTAAAAGAGCTGCCGTCCTGACTAGAACATTGGCCCCATAAGAAAGCTCTGATAGGCAGAGGAAAGCCTATGATAGCCATTGAGCGAACCGCTTATCCTCGTTTTACTCGCGCTCCCTCAGTGAAGGAATTACGCAAGGCCTACACGCTACCTCCTGGCAATATTGCCTTTGTTGCCACACACGGATGTGGGCCTTTCCAGACGTTTGCCCTGATGATCTTGCTCAAAGTATATCAGCACCTGCATTACTTCCCTTATCCACGATGTGCGCTAAATTTTTGTATTGCAGAACTTATATGACAGCCAAGCGATGTAGTCTATGCGCAATTTGAGCGCCGCCAGATAAAAATCGATTTGTACGAGCTCATTGCATGCAAAAATTTAGCACGCACCCGAATTCGCACACTTATGAAGGAGCCGGAAGATACCCACAGTAAAAGGGGGCGGGAGACACCCGCGAGGAATATCTCCCAGCTCCCCATCTCACCGAATGGAAAATGACCTGAAAATTACGCCTGATCGACGCTCTCGAAGCGGGTCGCGGTGTCTTGCAGGTGGCGGCCAATGTCCTCGCCTTGAGCAATCAGGCGGTCGGCAGCGGAGCGCCATTCCTGAAACATCTGCTCGAAGCGCTGGCGGCTCACGCCCTGCCAGTCGCTCTCAAGGGAGCCGATATGATTGTGAATCTGCGGCTCAATCTGGTTCTGAACCTGGTCATTAAGCTGGACAAAAACCTGACCGAGCTGGCGCATGAGATCGGTATTTACATGAATTGTACCCATTGAGATATGCTCCTTCTTATTATCAAAACAATATTTTTAATGAGCGGCAAAGACACGAAACCTTTGAAATATCGCTTTCTTTCAGTCATTGAACGTGCCTGTTTGCCGACTCATTTACAGTATAGCGGGGCGCAAATTCAGGGATGTTGATGTATGGATAAGAAAGCGATAGCCAGAAAAAATATTAAGGAGTATAATAAAATCCATTCATTTTGCGCTTATCTAGATACATGAACATATGAGTTGTATAGGCACCGCAGGGCATATCGATCACGGCAAATCGACGCTGGTAAAGGCCCTGACAGGAATTGATCCTGATCGACTGGCGGAAGAAAAAGAACGCGGCATGACCATTGACCTGGGCTTTGCGTGGCTGCAATTGCCGGACGGGCGCGAGGTCAGCATCGTTGATGTGCCCGGACACGAGGGCTTCATCAAGAATATGCTGGCGGGCGTGGGTGGCATCGATGCCGCGCTGCTGGTTATTGCTGCCGACGAAGGCATCATGCCTCAGACTCGCGAACACCTCGCCATCCTTGACCTGCTAAATGTGCAACGCGGCGTGGTCGCGCTCACGAAGGCTGATCTTGTCGATGAAGAATGGCTTGAACTGGTGCGCGAAGAGGTGCGTGAATACCTGAAACCAACTACCCTGGCAAATGCGGCCATCCTACCTGTTTCGGCGTATACCGGCCAGGGCCTGCCTGAACTTGTGCGCGAACTTGAGCGTATTCTGAACGAGGCCGAGGAGCGACAGAATATCGCTCGCCCGCGTCTGCCCATCGACCGCGTCTTCACCATGACAGGCTTTGGCACAGTTGTCACGGGCACGCTGCTGGATGGCGTCTTTAAGGTTGGGCAAGAGGTGGAAATCCTGCCGCAGGTCTTGAGGACGCGCATTCGCAACCTGCAAACGCATCGTCATACCGTCGAAAGCGCCTATCCTGGCAGCCGTGTGGCCCTGAACCTCGCGAACGTGGCGCGCAACGAACTCGAGCGCGGCAACGTGGTGACGCTTCCTGGACAATTTCAGCCCACTACCTTGATTGACGCGCGTATTTCGGTGTTAGCCGAGGCAACAAAACCGCTTGCGCATAACATGCAGGTTGATTTTTATACGGGTTCGCAAGAAGTTCCGGCAACTGTGCGCCTGCTTGCGACGGATGAATTGCAGCCAGGCGAGAGCGGATGGGCGCAGATTCGTTTGAGCAGGCCAGCAGTAATGGCGCGCCGCGACCGCTTCATCCTGCGCATTCCCTCACCCAGCGCCACGCTCGGCGGCGGAGAGGTGGTTGATGTCCACCCGCGCTATCACAAACGCTCTCAAGCGGCGATTATTACCACGCTGGAGACATTAGCGCGTGGCGCGCCGGATGAACTGCTGCTTGCCGCGCTTGATAGGCGGCGCGAAACAACGCAAAAACAGAAAAATGCTCCCGGCAAAGGGAAACTTCCGAAGGCGGCGCAGGGACTGACTGGCTATGAGCTACTCGATATCGCGAAACAGAGCAATTTACCTATTGATGTGACACAAAACACGTTGGAGACGTTGTTAAAAGAAGGAAGGGTACAACATATCGGCTCGTTCTGGTTTGCCCAGGCAGTCTGGGAGCAACTGCGAGTTGAAACAATACAGATGATACGCGAACATCACCAGCAATATCCGCTGCGCAGCGGCCTCTCGAAGGAGGAATGGCGCGCAAGAATGGGGCTATCTTCTAAGATGGCAGGCGAGGTTTTGACTGCGTTGCAAGAGGAAGGAGTGCTGGTTGAAGTATCAGGGGGAACAGGCACAACGGGTAGTTTCATCCGGCTGCCAGACTTTACTCCGACCTTTACACCGGCCCAACAGCGACAGGTCGAGCAACTACTGCAACGCTTCCGCGAACAACCGTTTACACCACCTGCTCGAGCGGAAACCGAAGCGCTGGTCGGAAACGAGGTATTGGGAGCGCTGATCGAGCAGGGCACGCTGGTCAAAGTAGGCGGTTCCACCGATGCAGTGCTGTTTTCGCGTGAGGGCTACGAGGAAGCGATTCAACGACTGGTTGTTTATCTGCGCGAGCATGGCAGTATGACCGCCGCCGAGGCCCGCGATGTGCTGGGAACCACGCGCAAATATATCGTACCCCTGCTTGAACACCTGGACGAGCGACGCATCACACGTCGCGTAGGAGACGAACGGGTACCTGGTTCAGCTATCATCACAGGATCAAACACAAACATCGAGTAGTATATTCGTGGCACAAAGTGTTCCATTAAGTAGCAGAATGCGTTACAATAGTGTGCGCAGGCTAAACAGCTTTCCATTTCGGCTACAAGCGAAATGGGGAAAAACCAGTGCATTTTTTTTGTGAATGGGTGGCTCCCTTCACACTTGGGGAGAGCTATGCAGACAGAAGTTCTGGGAGATCGTTACCAGTTACAGGACCCGATAGGCCGGGGCGGAATGGCGACCATTTATCGTGGCCGCGACTTGCGCATGGATCGCGTGGTTGCCATCAAAGTCCTGCGAGAAGTATATAGTACTGATCCGAAATTTGTAACGCGCTTTCAACGCGAGGCGAAAGCGGCTTCCGCCTTACAACATCCAAATATCGTGCAGGTCTTTGACTACGGGCAGACAGACGGGAACTACTTCATCGTCATGGAACTGGTCGAGGGAACAGACCTGCGCCGCTACCTGCGCTCGCGAGGCATTCTCGATGTTGACAGGGCGGTAATTATCGCGCACGATGTCGCGCTGGGTCTTGGCGCGGCCCATCGACGCAGCATTGTACATCGCGACGTTAAACCACAAAACATCCTGGTAGGTCGAGGCGGCACGATCAAGCTGACCGACTTCGGCATCGCCAGTGTCTATAAAGATATTAACGCTGAGCGCCTGACGACTACCGGCATGACGCTTGGCACCGTTCAATACTACGCGCCCGAGCAGGCGCAGGGCGAGATTGTGAGTCCCGCCGCCGATGTCTACGCGCTTGGCATCGTCATGTACGAGATGCTGACCGGGCGCACGCCGTTCGATGGCGATACGCCGGTAGCCGTAGCCATGCAGCATATCCAGGACCCGCCCATTCCACCGAGCCAGCTCAATCCCGGCATTCCGCCCGCGCTGGAAGACATTATCCTGCGCTGCCTGGAAAAAATGCCTGAAATGCGCTTTCGCGATGGCTCAGAACTGGCACGCGCCCTCGAGATGCTGGGAGACGGGGATGTTGCCGACCAGATGACGATTGCTCCTGGAATACAGCCAGGACAAACGCCGCTGCCGCCCACGCCGCAGATTCCGTCGCGCCCCAGCAATAGCGGGCGCGGCACCGCGCGTCCACTGGCCGCGCCTATCTCGTCGCCGGATAACATGCTGCCGGTCGGCATGACTTCCACCAGAAACGGCGCAACGCCGCTGCCGCCAACCGCGGCAAATGGGCAGGTTTATCTCGAGCAGCAAACATATACTCCGGTGGCCCCACCGCCTGCATCAAACGGCGTCCGGCCTTACCAGCAGGGAGTGCTTCCGGCAGATAAACGACGCGAATCCCGCCTTGCCACTGTTATTACCGCACTTATCATTCTCGCGACTCTATTATTACTGGGATTCAGCATCTATCTTGCCGCCATGCTGGGTTTCATCAATCTACCGTTCATCAACGGCGGTGGTGGGACATCTACGCCCGGCGTCACAATGGGCATTGTACCCCCACTGGAGGGAGATACCTGGCAAAAAGCGCAGACTGTTGCCCAGGAAGCTGGATTTACGCTACAACTCGCACCAGGCTCAACACAAGACGGTGTTGTCATATCTCAATCGCCAGACGCGGGTAAACCCTATGCAAAAGGCCATCCCATCGAGGTGACGATGGGCGCGAAGACCACCATGAAGACCGTTCCACAAGGTCTGGTAGGAAGTTCCCTTGCCTCTGCTGAAGCTGTGCTGAACAGCGCTGGTATCCCTTTCCATGTTCAAGATGTGGGTATGGATTCAACCAAACCGCTCAATTACGTGACGCAGGTAGACCCACCATCCGGCAGCCAGATTCAAGTGGGCAAATTTGTCACGCTCTACGTCATCAATGATACGCATGGCTCGCCCGCTGTGACTCCCACAGTCGGTACGACTCCCAGCCCAGCACCAAGTCCTAGCCCGAGTCCGACTCCCAGCCCATCACCAAAACCTAGCCCGAGTCCGACTCCGTCGCCGACTCCAAGTCCAACGCCAAGTCCGACTCCGTCGCCGACTTCAACTCCGACACCGAAACCATCGCCCGATCCTATTCCGTAAGGGGTTGAGGGAAAACTCCCTCGACCCTTTTCTCATAGAACTGAAAATGGCTTCTCAATTCGTAGGGACAGGGGGATGCGGGGATGAGTGGCGGGGGCCTCGTGCCTGTCCCCGGTCAAGGTACGCAAACAAGCCTATCCAATACGCATTTCGTAGGGACAGGGGGATGCGGGGATGAGTGGCGGGGGCCTCGTGCCTGTCCTGTGTGGCGAAGAAAAATGCTGAATACAGGGAACAACGCCTTTGTACGTCAACTTTGTTTTGTCTTCCGTTTATTTAAGCAGGGTTTTCTACATACCAACGCTATAGATACATGATGCAAGCGATAGAATCGAAGTGGATCGAGGGGTAGTCCGGTAATTTTGCGAGAAAAAAGTGGGTATATTTGCGATCCCTGGGGTCCGTATATAGCCCGAAAGTATCGCCCTCTGACGGAGTATTTAGTATGCAACGAAATGTAGCGCGGAATTTTGTATTTTTGAGCGCCTCCATTCTACTTATCGCGGCCAGCCTGCTCGCCATGCATCTTACGGTTCGCGCCTCCTCCGATCAGCATGTGCTATTTCAGCAGCAGACCGCCCCCCTCTTGAAACACGCCCAACAGCTAGGGGCCGCAGACGCAAACCAGCAGCTTCAACTCTCGATTGGGCTGCAATTACGCAATGCTGACCAGCTCGATACGCTGCTCAGCGATATCTACAACCCGCAATCTCCACAGTATCACCAGTATTTGACACCAGACCAGTTTGAGCAACTTTTCGCGCCAACTCCCGGCGACGTGCAGCAGGTCGTCTCGTTCCTGCAAAATTCCGGGTTGACGGTGACAGGTATAGCGCCCAATAATTTGCTCATCGACGCGACAGGTACCGTTGCCCGGGCTTCAGCGGCCTTTCATATACAGATCAACAACTACAGGGTTGGCAGCCGCGTTTTCTATGCCAACGCAACCCCACCCACTTTGCCCGCGTCGGTAAGTTCGCTCATCAGCTCTATCGGCGGGCTTGATAATAGCATCAAGTTTCACCCGTTTTATCAGCGCCAGCCCGCGCAAAAAACACAGTCTGGCCCAACCGGCCTGGGGCCAAAGGATCTCGCGGCGGCCTACGATGCCACGCCGCTGCAAAATGCGGGCATACTTGGCGATAACTCGACCATCGCCCTGTTCGAGCTTGATGGCTACCAGCCCTCGGACGTAGCGCAATATTTCGCGAACTATGGCATGCCCACGCCTAACATTTCGCGCGTGCTGGTAGACAACTATAGCGGCACAGCAGGCATGGGAGCGATCGAGGTAGAACTGGATATTGAAATAGTGGGCGCGATAGCGCCACACGCCAACCAGATTGTCTACGAAGGGCCAAACAACGTGCAGGGCCTGAACGACACCTATAACCAGATCGTCCACGACAACAAGGCACAGATCGTCGACACCAGCTGGGGCCTGTGTGAATCCAGTACCGGAAACGCCGAACTGAAAACGCTTGACAACATCTTTAAACAGGGGGCCGTGCAGGGTATGACATTTTTCGCGGCGGCTGGCGATACGGGAGCTTACGACTGCGGGGATAACAATCTGGGCGTCGATTCACCCGCCAGCGATCCGTATGTAACTAGCGTAGGCGGCACCACACTGCAGTTGAACGCAGGAGCTTACAGCAGCGAATCTGTGTGGTCCAATCCGAGCGACACCATGCGCGGGCCGAAAGGCGCAGGCAGTGGTGGCGGTCTGAGCAATACCTTTGCCATGTCTTCCTGGCAAAGCGGCGCAGGTGTCTTGAGTTCGTACAGCAGTAACACCCCTTGCGGCCTTCCAGGAGGCCAGTACTGCCGCGAGGTGCCGGATGTGACAGCCGTTGCCGATCCCGCCACCGGCTACTCGATCTATTGCACCATAACCAACGCCGGATGTCCCAATACTGGCTGGATGACGCTTGGTGGCACCAGCGCCTCTGCTCCTTTCTGGGCAGGCAGCGCGGCATTGATAAATCAGTACCTGCGTTCGCAGAACAAACCAACGCTCGGCTACGCCAATCCAACACTGTATAAGCTCTTCAATGCCCAGCAGCAGTTCTCAGCTTCGCCCTTTCATGACGTGACTACAGGAAATAACCTGTTCTATCCGGCAACAACAGGGTACGACCTGGCAAGCGGCATCGGTTCGCCCGATATCGCCAATATGGCCTATGACCTGGTCGCTCTATTCGGCGGCAACGGCACACCTACGCCAACACCCACCAATCCGCCCAGCCCTACACCCAACCCTTCGCCGACTCCGCCACCAGCTCTCATCCAGAATAGCGGCTTCGAGAACGGGCAAGCTCCCTGGCAGGAATCTTCATCGGCTGGCTTCCAGCTTATCCAGTCAATGAATCCACATACGGGACAGAACAGCGCCTACCTCTGCGGCTATCCCAACTGTGATGACCGCATCTGGCAGACCTTCACTGTGCCCTCTAACTATACAAAACTGACCGTCAGCTACTGGTGGTATTCCGATACCGCCAAAAATACGAAGCAATGCCAGGACACCTTCAACGCTCGCCTGCTAACGACAAGCGGCAGCACCATTGTCAATCTACAACAAAGCTGCAACACCAACGCAAATAATGCCTGGGTACTCGTCACTGTTGATATCTCGGCAGCCCTCGCGCCCTACAAAGGCAAACAGGTAACACTTTACTTCCGAGGCACCAACTCGTCCAACCCTGTCCAGACCAGCGATTTCTACGTCGATGACGTGGCGGTGAATGTGCAATAACTTCTTGCTGGCGATTAAACCTGTCTAACCTACCGCACCATATGATATACTGAATACAGGCAGGTTATGAATATTTCGAACAGAAATGTCGCCATATTGTGTGAACGTTCATCACCTGTTCTAAAAGCCAGATATTGGAAAAGAAGAGCGGTGGAAGTGAAAGAGGGGGTAGGGTGTTTACCGCTCATTTACTCGTGAGAAACTACCTCTTTTCGCATCGCAGCAGGAAAAGGATGGGCATTTCCTGTGCGCGCCACAAAATTTAAACAATTAAGGATTATTTGCGTATGATGGATCATAATGGAGCTATTTCGCCTGAGAACACGCTATTTGTTATGCTGTGTTTTGAGGGGCCGGATGTGTATTCGACGGCTGGCGGTTTAGGAACCCGTGTCACTGAATTGAGCGAAGCCCTTGCCACACAGGGCTACACCACGCACCTTATTTTCATCGGCGACCCCAGCAAGCCCTCGGTAGAAACGCGCGTTGATGGACGCCTGATACTTAAACGCTGGTCGCAATGGATCAGCAAGTACTATCTTAATGGCGTCTATGACGGTGAGGAGCAGAAGCTTTACGACTACAACGAGAGCGTGCCATACCATATTTACAACGAGATCGTGCGCCCGGCAACCGAGCAGGGAAAAACTGTGGTGATTATGGGCGAGGACTGGCACACGGCTGAAGTAATGTGCCGCACCTCTGACCTGCTGCACTGGTTCGGCGTGCGCCAGAAAGTTTTGATGCTCTGGAACCTCAACAGCCTGATGTCGCTGCACCGCATCAACTGGGGTCGTCTCAACTTCGTGACCACCATCTGCACCGTCAGCAAATACATGAAGCACCGCATGTGGGCTTATGGCGTCAATCCACTGGTCATTCCGAATGGCATTCCTGCCCGTCACCTGAATCCCGTCGATTCAGGTGTGGTGGAGCGCCTGCGCGAAATTGCGCGCCAGGGAGACCCGCGCCGCATGTTCCTCTTCAAAATTGGCCGTTTCGACCCCGACAAGCGCTGGATCATGGCCATAGAAGCGGCGGCTCGCCTGAAGCATAGCGGCCACCCGGTGACGCTTTTCGTGCGCGGCGGCATCGAGCCGCATGGGGCGGAAGTGCTGCGCCATGCCTATAACATTGGCCTGCAAATTCGAGACGTGGTAGCGCAGCGCCCCAACCTTGAACAGTGCCTGACCGCCGTAGCCAACGCTGGCCCGGCTGATATCTACAACCTGCGTTTCTTCCTGCCGGAAGAGTTTGTGCGTACTACCTACAACGCCGCCGATGCAGTGCTGGCGAACAGCGGACACGAGCCATTCGGCCTGGTGGCCCTGGAAGTGATGGCCGCCGAGGGCGTGGCCGTGACGGGTTCAACTGGCGAGGACTATGCTATCTCGTTCGAGAACGCCATTGTCACCGAAACCGATGATCCTGACGAAATCGTGGGCTATATGCTCTACCTGCGCCGCCATCCAGAGGAGCAAAAGCGCATTCGCAAGGCCGGTTGTGAGACCGCGAAACAATTCCTCTGGGATCAGGTGATTAACAACCTGGTCAGCAAACTGGAGTTCTTAGCGCGCAAACAGGCTATCATCCTGGATTAATTGCATATCATTACCAACCTGCCTCCCGATGTCATCCTGAGCGCAGCGAAGGATCTCACGCTGGCCGTGTCGAGTCAGTGGGGGCCGGAGATCCTTCGCTGCGCTCAGGATGACATGTGAGAGAGTCTTTTTCATAGTATCCTGTTGTTATAAACAAGCCTCACCACACAATGGCGTTTGGGAACATGGCACAATGAAGGCCTGGAATGCCTGTTGCCTTATCTTTATGCTTTTTTCAGAACAGGTACCCTCCAGGCCTGGCTTTTGAAAGGAACCTGGAATGGTCGCAGACCTGGCTATATATACCGTTGTGCATCAGCCGCGCCGCCTCAAGCTTCCGGCGCAGCCGATTCCACGCCGGGCCTCCGTCGAAGATATAACGCGCTGCCTCTTTGATGAGCGGCTGAACGAGTACTATTTTCGCAAGGTGGCCCAGTACAGTTACTACCCTGCCGCTCGTATGTTTCTCGACTTAGCGCAGCAGGGCATGCGTTTCTCGATTGGCTTCTCGCTTTCGTTTATCCAGCAGGCGGAAAAATGGGAACCTGCCCTGCTCGACCTCTTTCGCGAACTGGTGGCGGAAGCCAACGTTGAGTTGATCGGCGTCGAACCCTATCATAGCTTTCTCTTCCTGTTCGACCTGCCCGCCTTTGTGCTGCGCATGCGCTGGATGGCTGACGAAATGGAGCGCATCTTCGGCAAGCGCCCCACCGTGACTGATACTACCGAGATGTGCATGTCGGCCACGCTCTACGATGCCCTCGATACCGCCGGTTTTCGCGGCGCGCTGATGGATGGGCGCAAATGGGTTTTCGATTGGCGCTCCAGCACGCATCTCTATCGCTACAGCGACGAGGAACCCTATCCTCCCCCCGGTTACCGAAAACCGCCAACGACAACCAGCAGGCGCTCTCCAAAACGCTTGCTGCTTGATAATGAGCGTGACAGCGCGCCCTATCTACTGGCGCGCCATCATGAATTGAGCGATGATGTTGGCTATCGCTTTTCAAATCGAAGCTGGTCGAACTACCCGCTCTACGCCGACACCTACGCCAACTGGATTGCGCAAACCGCAGGCGATTTCGTTCTGCTCGGTTGGGACTTCGAGACCTTCGGCGAGCATCACTCACGCGATACCGGCATCTTCGATTTCATGCGCAGCCTGCCGCAAGAACTGGCAAAGCGCAAGGTTGCCTTACGCACGCCGGGCGAACTGATCGAGCAATACAGCGCGCCCGGCTCGGTGCATCACCTGCCCTTGCCAATCTATGCCAGCACCTGGGCAGGCAGCGGCGGCATGGAGTTCTTCCTGGGCAACAGCGCGCAGCAGACCATCTATACCCTGATGAACCAGGTCTACAACATGGCTCGCCTGACAGAGAATCCTGACCTGCTCGAACTCGCCATCTGGCTCACGCAATCAGATAATCTGCACCTGATCCAGTGGTTCGGGCGCGGCGGCTCCGAAGCCGAAGTCTCCGCTTACTTCACCCCGAGGGAATGGTGGGATCTCGGGCCGCATGGCATCATTCATGAGCAACAGCAGGTCTACATCAACGCCCTGCACGCGATGGAACCCTATCTGCCTGCCCGCCTGTTCCGGCAAGCGAGGAGACGCAGCGCCAACCGCGCGCCGCGCCGCAAAACGGAACCAGTCGAGCCAGAAGTCGGTTTCCTGGCGAGAAGGGGATAAACATGGACGCACAGCGTATCGACGTACACCAGCACCTGCTTCCAGACTTCTACCTCTCGGCTCTGGAAAACCGCGGCCTCTCAAACAGGGGCGGACGGCCATTCCCCGAGTGGGACACACAAAGCACGCTTGAACTGATGGAGAGGCATGGCATCGCCACCGCCATGCTCTCCCTCTCCGAACCGGGCGTTTATTTTGGCGATGCGCAATTCGCCCGCGATCTTGCGCGCCGTTGTAATGAATATGCCGCGCAACTCATCCAGAAGCATCCAGGCCGTTTCGGAGCCTTCGCTTTTCTGCCATTACCCGACGTGGAAGGCGCGCTAAACGAACTGGCATACGCCCTTGACGTTCTGAAGCTGGACGGGGTGATATTGCTCTCCAATTACAATGGGCATTATCCAGGCGACCCGCTGTTTGACGAACTGTTTGACGAACTACAGCGACGACAGACAGTTGTTTTCCTGCATCCGACCGTTCCAACCTACTATGATTCGCTGAAGCTCTCCCTGCCCGCCTTTATGCTCGAATTCGTCTTTGATACGACACGAGCCGCCACAAATCTGCTCTTTAGCGGCACGCTGGATCGCTGTCCCGGTGTCCGCTTCATCCTGGCCCATGCTGGCGGCACCATTCCCTATCTGACTACCCGCATCGCCGCCGGGTCGGCCTTTATTCCAGGCGCTCCACAGGGGGTCATCGGCTATCTACAGCAATTTTATTATGATACAGCGCTTTCATCCTCACCTTACACACTACGCACCTTAAGCGAACTGGTAGACGCCTCGCATATCCTCTTCGGCAGCGACTATCCCTTTGCGCCCGAGTTTACCACGATGTTCACAGTAAGAGGCATCCAGACGTTCGATGGTTTTGATGAGCAGAAGCGCGCATTGATCGAAAGGGAAAATATGCTGAGCCTGTTTCCGCGACTACAAGAGAAAAGGTTATAGGGTGTAACATTTGGCGCGGCACAACGTAGAACTTTCATGAAAACTATCGATGAAGGTTGATATATGCCAAAAATCTTGAGCCTGTTCTTTTTAGGGTTGCTTGCTTTATTCTCAACGGCGTGTATGACGGTTACACCCCCTACTAATTCCACCAATACCCCGCCCTCATCCACACCAACCTCACTTGAGACACAATTAGAGCAACAGTTATTCAACCTCATCAATTCCGACCGCGCTAAAAACGGACTTCCCGCTTATACGAGAAACACTACACTGGATAGCGGCGCTCGCCAGCACTCCATCAAAATGAGCCAGTGCGGCTTAAGCCATCAATGCCCCGGTGAGCCTGCCCCCTGCGACCGCGTCACCCAGGAAGGCGTGACCTGGAACTACTGCGGAGAGAATGTCGGCGAATACGGCCCGGTTAATGCCAGTACCGCATGGAACGGTGTACAAGCTCTAGAAACTGCTATGCTTAACGAGAAGCCACCTGACGACGGTCATCGCCGCAACCTGCTCAGCACAAATTTTCACCATATTGGGATTGGCATTTATATTGATGCGAAAGGAACGTTGTGGCTGACCGAGGATTTTACGAATTGATAGTCGGGAAAGGTTCAGTTTATTTTTCAACTCGTTTCAATACATATCAGGTTAAGTTTTTTGCAAAACCTGGGATTTTCATCCTATTTTTCCTCGACTCTCCCCCAAAAAATTGACGGATGCCAGTCTATTTAGGTAGACTCCGACCGTAGAGGTAAGAATTATTTGAAAGGTACTTCCGAGTGAAGTGCTGAAAAACCGGATGCGCCATGATGGCCTATCCCTATGGACGAGGTAGATATGCAGCAATTCCAACCGCTTCCGTCATTTGATGAAGGTGGCATTGCAGGAACCAGGGACACACAGGCACAATCTTCCACGCAGGAGTTGAAGCTTACCGGCCCACTATTGCTTTTAAACGGCAAGCAGCCGTTATTACATACAGATCAACTTTCATCGATTACCCGCACTACAGAGGATCTGAAACCAGGAACCATTTCACTGACCTCGGCCTTGCAGGCTACAATGGGTACCAAAACGATAGGTCGCATCGTAGTCATACCTGGGGCCAGGACGCGCAAACGGCTCGCTCAATCGGCTCAGGCAACACATCGCCGTATGAGTACGCGCGTGAAACACGGCATCGTGCTGGCGGTGGTGGCGCTGATGTTCATTACCACCCTCTTCACGCTTACTCCGCTTGCCACAGGACAAAGCCCGGCCCAGATTTTCTCAACTCTGGGCAACCTGATAAGTACGGGGCAACTCACCTCGCTTATTCCAGCGCATGAAATGCCAACCAACGCAGGCGCTCAATCCACCACGCCCAATAATCCGACTCCGCCGCCGATGACACTGCCTAAGAGTCAGTACATCGCCATCGCACAGCAGGATGCCATCGATGCAGGTATTCCCGCTGACTATTTCGTGCGCCAGATCAACAAAGAGAGCGGCTTCAATCCGAATGCTGTTTCTCCGGCAGGCGCGGAAGGAATCGCGCAGTTTGAACCGGGCACCGCCGCAGGACTCGGCATCAACCCCTGGGACCCGATACAGGCTCTACGCGCCGCCGCCCACCTGATGGCCAATTATTATCACCAGTACGGGAATGATTACGCAAAAGCCCTCGCCGCTTATAATGGCGGGCCTGGCACCGTACAATACGCCGTAAACACCTGTGGCGCTGCTAACTGGCTGAACTGCCTGCCGGGAGAAACACGGGCCTATATTTACGCGATTATGGGGATTTAAAGAGCTACTTTGCCTGTCATGCTGAACAAACTTGTCATGCTGAGCGCAGCGAAGCATCTGTGGTCGGCCACACGTGGATGCTTCGCTGCGCTCAGCATGACATAGGTTCGAGATGACTACAAAGACGGGGGCAGGGAACCTGGAAGCATAACTCCCTGCTCCACCATCTTTACAAACATAGCGGCGATATCCTGCGGAGTATACTGCCCCCCCGGTTTATACCACTGCGAAAGCCAGTTGCACATCCCCAGCAGGCCAAAGGCGACAATTTTGGGATCGATATCAGGCGAAAATACGCTCGCCGCCTGTCCCTCTTCGATAATTCGCTCGAAATAGCGTTCGTATGCTTTCTTGCGCAGGATAATTTCCCGGGAAAACGGGCCGGTTAGATGGGGCTGCTCGCGGTAGAAAACGATCATGGCTGGCGAGCGGTCTGCCGCCACGCTGGTCTGATGCTCTATCGCCCGGCGCAGTTTCTCGGCGGGCGGCACATCCATTTCCACAATCCGGCGTAGTGGCCCCTCGCTGACCGTCAGCACCGTCAAATAGATCAGGCGCAGTATCTCCTCTTTGTTTTTAATGTGGTAGTAAAACGCGCCTTTCGTTACGCCAAGCCTGTCCGCGATATCCTCAAGGCTGGTTGCGCCAAAGCCGTTACGGGCGAAGAGTTCGGCTGCCGCCTCAACAATGGCTTGCTGTGTCAGGCGCACTCGCTTCTCCGGTTTCTTCTGCGCGGCTGGTAGCTGAACCGCTTTTCGTTCCTGCACCATGTTCCATTGCTCTTTTCTACTGATCGTTTAAATATATCGTAGAAGGATTTTGGGATTTTGTCAACCCATGAAACGACCAGGGCGACCAAACAAATATAGGGTTGCGCTGAAAACGTTCACCTTGACTTCCCACATATCGCATGTTATCATTATACCAGTTGTTCAAATAGTGTGGCTTACCAGTGAAGGAGCGACGTGTATGGCTTCGCCTGCGTTACAAAGCGAAGAGGCTCTGTTAAGCCGTATCCGCAAGCAGCAACTCATCGAGTCGATTGACCATATGAGTCCCGTTTATCTTGAGGGCATGAAGCGTATCCTCACCGTTTCCGCAGATACCGAGTTGATTAGCGCACCGGCCTATTATCATGCCGCCGTTCACGCGCCCAATCTGAATAATTTTGGCTCGGCTATCTCCATCATTCAGGATGAATTGGGACACGCGCATATTGCCTATCGCCTGCTGCGCGACCTCGGCGTCGATACGGAACAGTTGATTTTTGAGCGCGACCCGCGTAATTTCAAGTATCCCTATGCCTTTGATGTACCCCTCGATAGCTGGGTCGAGCTGGTCGTCGCCAATGCCTTCTATGACCGGGCTGGCTATACCCTGCTCGGCGATGTCTACCAGAGTACGACCTTCGGCCCCTGGAAACGCGCCCTGGTGAAAGTGGACAAGGAAGAGACCTTCCACCTGCGACATGGCGAGCAGAACATGCGCAAGATCAACCAGGACCCCAGCGGACACGAGGAACTACAACAGGCTGTTGACTGGATGTTCCTGCTGACCGTCGAGTGGTTCGGCCTGCCTGATGATCTCAAAAAGCATGGCGAGCAACTTGAATATGGCTTCAAGGGACATAGCAACGACGAACTGCGCCAGATATGGATGTCTACAGCGGTGCCGCTCTGTAACGAACTGCACCTGAAGGTTCCGGCGCACTACGACGAGGAGCAGCAGAAATACGTTATCGACTGTCCCTTCCCGGCTTACTTCGACGCTAAAAACAAGCGGTGGGAAGGCCAATGCACCTGGGATGAGGTCATGAAACGCTGGAAGGCGCGCGGCCCCATGAATGATGAGTTCGTCGGCATGATTCAGCGCGGCAAGCGAGAGATGCTGCGCCTGTTGGAGCAGGATGCATGATTTCGACCTTTGCCAGCTATCCTTCGTTGCGCACGCACGCGCCAGATGATCCAGCCTGCCCGGCGCTCTGGGACGCCCTGCGCGACGTGACCGATCCCGAAATACCGATCAGCGTGGTGGATATGGGCCTGATCGTCGATATCTCGCGACACGAAGGCACCGTTCATCTCAAGCTGACGTTCACGGCGATGGGCTGTCCGGCGATGGAGTTCATCATGGATGACATTCGCGAGCGCCTGCTGAAGGAAGCCGACGTGCATGAGGTACAGTTCGAAATCGTCTGGGATCCGGTCTGGACAAAGGCCCGGCTCACCGAGGAAGGCATCGAGATTATGCGTACCTGGGGAGTTTCCGCATGAATAACACAACAACTACTACATCCCAATCCGGCGCGCAGCGTTCACGGCGCGAGGCGCTGAATGAAACGCGGGTCTGGCATGTCTATGCCCGGCGCAAGTATGACGAGCCACTACACGAAATCGGCAACGTGATGGCCGATGACGTCGAACTGGCAAAGGTCTACGCCCGCAGCATCTATGACGAGTTTAGCTGGATCGAGATGGTCATTATACCGCGCGATTGCATCGTGACGGTCATTGCGTCGTAGGGGGAGAGCATATGGCAACAGAAACACGAGTCAACAACGCCGCGCTGTTCGCGGTCCTGTCGTCGCTGGCCGACAACAAACAGGCCATCGGACGACGCTACGCCTACTGGTGCAACGGCGCGCCCGCTTTAGAAGCTGCCGTTGCCGCCGCCGCCATGACCCAGGACGAACTGGGCCATGCTCGCACCCTCTATCCCCTGCTCGAAGACTTCACGCAGGCAGAGGCCGACCCGTCGCAGGTCGAACCCATGACGCGCACCCTGCACTATCACCTCGCGTTCCTCGATAGCGATTTTCAAGGCTGGTCAGATTTCGTCGCCACCAATTTCCTGCTCGATACCGCGCTGACCACCTTCTTCGAGGCCGCGCAGAACTCAACCTACGAACCATTACGCGCCCGTTCGCGCAAGATCATACAAGAGGAACGGCTGCACTTCATTCATGCCGAGGGCTGGGTGCGGCGTCTGGCATACGCTGGCGGCGCGGTGCGGCAGGCCCTGCTGAACTCGCTGCAAGCCCTGTGGAACGAAACGCTGTGCTGGTTCGGGCCACAGAACGACCCGGCTATGCAACAACTCTATCGCGAGGGTATCATCGACGCCACGCCGGACGAATTGCGCCAACGCTACCTGCAAAAAATTCTGCCCACGCTCAACAGCCTGGGTATCGAGATGCCCGTGAAATTCAATGCTGATACAAAGCAGTGGGAGCCGGGCGCGGCGTTGCCCTGGAATAGCTGGAACGCCACCGGGCGAAGGCTCGAAGGGACACGGAGATAAGCTATGGAAGCAGCAGGCCCACAAGTGCAATGTCCATATTGCGGCTCAACTCAAACCGAATTTTTCTCACTGTTCGGGCAGCAATTGCTGACGGTACAATATTACTGTACCGCCTGTCATACGCCCTTTGAATGCGTCAAAGACGACGACATTCTTGATGCTTACGTTCAACAACATTCAGCGGGTTCTGCCGCTGAAGTAGAACCTTTGCAACGAATGCGAAAGGAAGGTTAACCATGACAACCACATCTGAACGCACGCTGGTCAACTACACGGCGACCGATGGCGTAGCGGTGATCGAACTGACCAATCTACCCGCCAATACGTATAGCTACGAGATGATGCGCCAGCTTGACGAGGCTATTTTGCAGGCGCGCTTCGACGAGAACGTGCATGTGCTGCTCATTCGCGGCGCGGGTGAGCGTTTCTTCTGCTCCGGCGCGGATATCGAGATGCTGAACTCGGTAACGCCCACCTTCAAGTACTATTTCTGCCTGCACGCCAACGAGACGCTGACGCGCCTGGAACAGACCCCCAAACTGGTTATCGCCGCCCTGAACGGCCATACCGTCGGCGGCGGCCTCGAAATCGCTCTGGCCTGCGATATTCGTATCGCCAAACGCAACGCCGGGAAGGTCGGCCTGCCCGAAGTCAATCTCGGCGTACTCCCCGGCACAGGCGGCACGCAGCGCCTCGCTCGAGCCCTGCCGAAGAACAAGGCCATCGAATTGATGACCGAAGGCAAGCTGATTAGCTTCGAGCAGGCCCTCGAACTGGGCCTCATCAACTACATCTTCGAAGCCGAAAACTACTGGGACGAGGTTCTGAACTACGCCAAACAGTTCTGCCCGCCTAACAAGGCCTCGAAGGCCGTCGGTCGCATCAAACGCGCCGTCCAATCTGGCTCCGAAGTCTCCTTCTCCGAAAGTCTTGCCATCGAACGCGAACTGCAACAACTCCTCTTCCAGAGCGAAGACGCCAAAGAAGGTATCGCGGCGTATACCGAGAAACGCAAAGCGAATTTTAGCGGACGCTAAATCTGGTTTTGTAGGGACGTGCTGAGGAATGTTCACCAGCAAAACCAACAAGGTAATCATGTCATGCTGAGCGCAGCGAAGCATCTCTTGTCCCGAACGATTCGCGCGTCGGGATCGGAGATGCTTCGCTGCGCTCAGCATGACATGATACACATTACCTACTTTATCCGTAAAACATTGTAATCGCATCCCTACAGATAATGCGCTTTGTCCATGTAAAAGGTAGAGGTAGACCTATGGAATTTCAGGTTATCCTGGAACCAGGCGACGAGGGCGGTTATACCGTCTATGTTCCCTCACTCCCCGGCTGCATCAGCGAAGGTGATACAAAAGAAGAGGCCCTACAAAATATCCGTGAAGCGATCAAACTCTACCTGGAACCTGTGGAAGATGAAAAACAATAACAGGCAGAAATTGCATTGGACAAATTTCTTGTTCTGTTATAAGCTAAACGCATGAGCAATATTCGCATTCGCCGCCACAATGATATCGTGTGGCTTTTTCTGGATAAGCCCCCGCTGAATATTCTTACGATAGAGATGCTGGATCAATTGACGGGGGCGATGCGCGAGGCGTTGCGGGAGCCGCCTGCTTTAGTGGTGATTATGGGCGCGGGTGATAAAGCTTTTTCGGCAGGGGTTGATATTCGCGATCACCTGGACGGGCGCGAAAAAGAGATGCTGCGCGCTGTCTATGATAATTGCGCCGCCTTCGAGGAGTTGCGTTCGCATGGTATTCCGACGGTCGCGCTGGTGAAGGGACACGCGCTGGGTGGCGGGTGCGAACTGGCCGCGCTCTGCGATACGGTGATCGCGCACGAAGATGCCTCATTTGGCCTGCCTGAGATCAATCTCGGCGTCTTTCCCCCCGTTGCTGCTGCCTATTTCCCCTCGCTCATTGGCATGAACGCCACCATGCGCCTGATACTCACAGGCGAAATCATCAACGCCAAAGAAGCTCTTCGACTTGGACTTGCCCATCAAGTCTTACCGGATCGACGCTTTCTTGCTGACGCGGAGCAATTGCTGACGATGTTGAAGCGGCCCTCGTAACTTTCTTCTCCTTTACGTTTATTCTACAGAGAGGGCGGGGCAGAGCCTTACGCCCCTACCGGCTTTCCTGCCTATATGAATTTTAACAAAAGAACAAGGAATTCTCATCCCCTGTCATGCTGAGCGCAGCGAAGGATCTGCGGCGTCAGCACATGCATCGTCGGAGAACGCAGATCCTTCGCTGCGCTCAGCATGATAGGGCTGGATATGCCCCCTTTATTTATCAAACATCATAAGGCAAGGGAACTTTTTTCCTCGTTGGGACGTTCTGATACCAGGTAGAACTTATTGATACATATTCGTAGACTGTCAATTGTAAAGGAGTAGAAGAATGCGTAGGATTTCGACAAAGCGGTACAATGCAGTACTGCTTGTGGGTTCGCTGCTTGCCCTGCTGGCGTTGATGCTGGCAGCATGTGGAGCCAATCCAGGCTCGGGCGGTGGGTCAACGGGGTCTGCTCCGGCAACACCGACACATATTGTAGTGAGTCCCAATGGCTGTCCCAGCACCACAGTCATCAACACCTCTCCGACGCCTGCAAACGTTGTGCTGAAGCCGTCCAATAGCGCTGCACCAGCTACCGCCCATGTCGGCGATGTGATAGAAGTTGATTTGCCCTTTGGCCACGCCTGGTCAGGCCCGACCAGCTCGCAGGGAGAACTACATCTACAGCCACCCGCCGGTTACGAACTAACTCCCGCGAAGTCCTGTGTCTGGCGCTTCACAGCCCAGGCTGCCGGTACCACACAGCTAAACTTCTATGGCAAGGCCATCTGCAAACCCGGCCAGATGTGCCCGCAGTATGTATTGAGCGTGCAGTTTACGGTCAATATTAAGTAACGTTTCGTGAATTACTTTGGAGATGAAGAGAATGCCGCCCGACAGGCGGCATTCTCTTCATCTCCGGGGTTGCAGTTATCATGCTATTCTTTCGGCTGATAGGTAAGCAGAACCACGCCAGAAGGATGCGTTTTGGCGCTGGCGAGCTTCAGCCTTACCCGTTCCTTGATATCTTGGAAGAGGGGTTTGCCGCCCCCTAAAATCACTGGATGGACGAGCAGTTGATATTCGTCGATCAAGCCCAGGTTGGTCAGGATGCGTACCACGCTGGCGCTGCCGTAGATCACGATATCGCGTCCCGGCTCCTGTTTCAGTTGCTCGATGTCTGCTGGGGTAACTTCTCTCAGCAGCGTGGAATTGTTCCACTCCGCGCTTTCAAGTGTCCGGGAAACGACCACCTTACGCATAGCATTCAACTTGCGGGCGTACATTTTCTCGCCCTCTGAGGCAGCAGGATTGTCAGGGACATGAGGCCAGGAGCCAGCAAAACTTTGATACGTCACTCGTCCGAGCAAAAGCGTATCGGCCTGGCTGACCAGTTCGTACTCGTAGTTGCCCATCGCTTCATCGTAGAGTTCCCCGATCCAGTCCATTTCTCCATTGGGGCCTGCAACGTAGCCGTCAAGGGTAATCCACATGGTGACAATAATTTTTCTCATCAGGAATTGCTTTCCTTTCTCACGTGTTCAGGCTCATACTTACATTCACCTTCCTCATTGTTCTCTGATGACCTCGCGCTCTTTATTCTCCTTCCTCATAAGTATACCTGCCTTTTCCTCTACGACGAATGGTAACAGAGATGATAATCCAAAAGGTACTCGCACCGTTTCTGCTCTATAGCTGGCAGGAAGTATTGTATCTGAGCAACTTGCTATGGCAGCTTCATTAACAGATCATCTTTTTTAACTTTTGATTTGCAAGTGATCTTACTGTCTTATTCTTTTGACAGCCCACAAAAGCGGAAAACAATTCTCCGCTTTATACGGAACGTTGATAGGCGCGGAAAGCGCGGATGGAGAGCCAGGCGCAGACGAGCATCAATACCAATAACCAGGCAAGATGCACGCCGACCAGCGACCAATCGATATTGCTTCTAAGAGTCTGGCTGCCTATCTCAACGGCCCAGTTTACTGGATTGAACCTGGCGACAACCTGCATCCATTCCGGCATAAGATTTACTGGCAGAAAGGTAGCAGACAGAAACGTAAGAGGCAGCACCAGCGTCACATTCAAAGCAATCAGCGACTCCTGTTTGCGCAGTAGCAGGGCCAGGGCGTTGGAGAACGCGGCGAACGCTGTACCCAGCAGGATTGTGCCGACAAGCAGGATTAGAATGCTCACTATGCCGCCGGAGAAGCGCGCTCCAACAAGCAGGCCCAACCCCAGGATAGTGAGCGATTGCAACAGCACCATGCCAGCCTGATAGATGAGTTGGCCGCCGATGAGCACACTGCGTCGCACAGGTGAGACCAGGAAGCGGTTCATCACGCCGCGCTCCATGTCAATGACATAGCTTGTGCCGCTCCATCCTGCTGAAAGCATCGCTGACATGACGATGATGCCCGGCGTGATAAAGGAAATGTACGAGCCAGAGCTGAAGCCGGGAAGCTCGGCGGCGCGCTGGAATAGCTGGCCGAATAGGAGCAGCCAGATGACAGGCTGTACCAACGTGCCAATAATATAGTACGGCTGGCGCAGAAACGCGCGCACATAGCGAGCGGTGATCTGGGCAGTGTTGGCAAGCGCAATGCTCATCGAATAACCTCCTTGTTTTCGGCTTGAGAGTAGGCCCGCCCTGTATAACGCAGGTATACATCGTCCAGCGAGGGGCGGGCAACAGTCGCGGTCAAGACGCGAATATTGGCCGAGTCCAGGGTCGTGAGTACGGTAGGAATTGCACTGGCACCGCTATCGACACGCGCCCGCAATACACGGCCATCAATCGCGATCTCGCGCAGCATGCCGTCGAGGCTGTTAAGCGCAGCGCGAATGTCAGATTCAGGGAAAGCACTGGCTAGCTCTACCTGAATAGCATCGCCCCGTAGTTCCGCCTTCAGCCTCTCTGGCGTTCCCTCGACTACAATCTCCCCATGATCGATAATGGCGACATGCTGTGCCAGGTGGTCAGCCTCTTCCAGGTAGTGCGTAGTAAGAACAACAGTTAGCCCATCTTCGCCCGAAAGTCTGGCAATCTCGCGCCACATATCCGCTCGCGCCTCTGGATCGAGACCCGTAGTCGGTTCATCCAGGAACAGCACCTGCGGCTGGTGAATGAGGCCCATCGCTACATCGAGCTTGCGCTGCATACCACCGGAGAGAGTGCGCGCAATGCGATTACGCGCATCCATGAGGTTGAATCGTTCGAGCAGGCTATTAACGCACCGTCGCAACCCGGCACCAGAGAGGCCATAGAGCTGCCCTTGCAACGTCAGGTTCTCAGCCGCTGTAGCCTCCAGATCAACTGCTGACTTCTGCGCGACGACACCGATCACCCGCCGCACACGCCCTGGTTCCTTTACGACATCGTATCGCATAATGCTGGCGCGCCCACCATTAGGGCGGGAGAGCGTCGTAAGAATCTTCACCATCGTAGATTTGCCAGCCCCATTTGGCCCCAGAAATGCGAAAACGCTGCCCTGTCTGACATTGATGCTAACGCCTTTGAGCGCCTGAACACCTCCGGGATAGGTTTTCACCAATCCCTCGGTTTGGACGGCGAGCCGGGAAATGGCATCAATAGTGGTTTTTGGCGATAGTTGAGACAATGATGAAATGGTATCCATTTGTTTTATCCTTATTATCAGCTTGCTTGATGAACCACCAAAAATGGGCGGAATTTTGTAGGGACGCAAAAATGAACATTGCTGAAAGAACGGGATGAACCCACGATGTCACCCTGGGCGCAGCGAAGGGTCTGCGTGCCGATTCTGCTGCCAGCATGTCGAGCCGAGATCCTTCGCTGCGCTCAGGATGACATGCCAGGGCCGCTTCTATTACCGATCCCAATTGTAAATGTTCAAAATCGCGTCCCTACAAGGTTATCCCTCATTCTTTCTCGCATATCCATTAAGCATTGACTTGAGGCGAGTGGCATTCTGTGGCAGCGCTTTCTTCATCTCCTGGCGCATGAAGAACTCGGCTACCTTTGGCACGTTTCCGACGTCGATGGTAAACTGCACGCGGCAAGTTTCTTCTGAAAGCGGTTCGATGCGATAGCTCTCGCGGAACGGGTTAGGCGCACCGTCAGCGGTAGCCAGGGTTAGCAGGCGGTCCTGCTCAAACTCGGTGACGCTCATCGTCTTCTCGCTCTTGAAGCCGGAGAACTTGCCAGCTTCAAAGTAGTTGGTTCCCAGGCGAGCGGGTCCCGTAGGGGTGACGCGCACCTGCTGGATGCCTGTTATCCAGGTGGGGCGCGCTTCCAGGTCGGTCAGAGCAGCAAAGACGGTTGCTGCTGGAGCTTCAAATGTTTCTGTATATTCAAAAGTTGCCATGATATTTTTTCCCTTCTATTTAATACTCAGCGATAGAGAAGCGTAGAGAGGGTCTGAGTCAAGGCCTGTGCAGCCGCTTGTTCGTTCTCCTCTCCAACCCGGCACCGCCAGCCGATAAATCCATCAGGACGGACGAGTACCGCTCCGCCGCTTGTGATGCCATACATTTCACAAAACATGTTGCTGGTATCGAGAAGCTCGGCTGTCTCGCCTCCAACCTGGTAACAATCCAGCGGGATATGAAGGGCCTCTTTTACTTGCCGGGCTGCCGCTTTCCAGAACTGTCCATCCGGGCCGACGAGCAGGACGAAGCGGGGGCCGAATAGATCTCGCGTTGAGATTGGCTCCCCCTCTCGTTCGAGTACGAGATGTGGCGCATGAGTTCCTGGTTGTCCTTTCCACTGGCTCAAAGGTTTCACCAGAGGGAGATTTTCATCACCGGCTTCCGGCATAATGGCTCCCGCGCTGTAGCGATAGCCCATAACGAGCGTGAAGGGGTCTACAGTGATTCCGGCTGAGCCTTCGCTCTGGCGCTGTTGGGAAAGCAACGTCACCTGTTCGGCTGTGTAGTCCGCCTGGGGGCGGCGCTCCGCATCATAGGTAGCAAGCAATGCTTCTCCTGCCTCACCTCGTAGAACAGCCGCCAGCTTCCAGGTCAGGTTGTAGGCTTCGGCGATACCGGTAGCGCCTCCCAGGCCGCCAGTCGGTGGCTGGGTGCGGGCCGCATCTCCCACCAGGAAGACTCGTCCTTGCTGAAAACGATCAGCCACGAGTTCACGCGCTTCGTAGGTCGCGACGGTTTTGATTTGCACCGGCAGATCAGCAATTCCGACGGCGGCGCGAATAAGTTGGAGGCAGCGCGTCTCTGGATAGTCGGCAAGCGACTCTTCCTCCGGGTCATATGGCACGTCAAGCCGGAAAAGATCAGACCGCGCCGCCGAACCTGGATACGGCACCAGCGCGGCATTTGAGATGCTGTCATTCGCGACAAAAAACATGACCGCATGTCGTTTGCGAAACAGTTCCAGCAGTTCGTCAGCCGCGAAGATCATGCTGACGCACTGGAACAATGTGCCTTTGCCATGCCGACCAATACCCAGCGTTTCCCGGATGCGGCTGTGCGTGCCGTCCGCCGCTACCATGTATTGAGCGCGAACGGTACGCCTGTTGCCACTTTCCCGGTCGCGTATGGTGGCTGTGATACCTTGACTATCTTGCTCGAAGGAGACCAGTTCAGTATTGAAACGTAGGTCGCCCCCAAGCTGCTCTACCTTAGCTCGCAGGATTGGTTCCAGCAGGTCTTGCGCCGCCTGGCTACCTCGCGCCGGGCTTGTGTCACCTATGAAGAAAGGCTCAACGTCTCCCTGCAACACATCAAACACCTCGCCGACCAGGCTCTCCATCAACAGGAGATTGCCGCTCATATTGAGAGGCGCTTCGACCTCGTGAATGGCCTCCTCGATTCCCACACTGCGGTACATCTCCATTGTCGCCTGCGCCAGAGCAGGAATACGCGGATGGATAGCAGTGCCAGGATGCCGCTCAACCAGCAGCGAGGAAATGCCGCGCCAGGATAGAAAGAGTGAGGTGGAGAGGCCAACAACGCCTCCTCCAACAATCAGCACCTCAGTGGTTTCATCATAGTTGAGGTCATGTAATGGCTTATTCATTTTTACTCCTCATTTGATCTTCAACATTACAAATGAATAGGGAATAATTCTGTAGGGACGCGCTTCATCGCGTCCTGTTCAATCGCGGCGCACTACAGGCCGAGGCAGGACGCGATGAAGCGCGTCCCTACACGGTTATTCCCTGATATTTCGAGAATATTCATCATCGCGTCCCTACAGAATACCGGGTCGTTTTCTGAATGTTCATGAGAACAAGGATACGCTGTCAGAGGGAAAAGCACAGGAGCCAAAAGTGTACTTCGAGGTACCATTTCTTACGGGAAGAGGGGAAGAAGGCAGGGGGCCAAAAAGACACTGAATTAGATTAGAGCAAAGACAGTTCTCGCGCTCGTGCTACCGCGTGGGTTCTGTTTTCCGCTGCCAGCTTTAGAAAGAGGCTGCCAATGTGTTTTTTGACCGTTGTGAGAGAAACGACCAGTTGATCGGCGATCTCGCGATTGGTGGCTCCCTGGGCGAGCAGGTGCAAGACCTCTAGCTCGCGTGGAGTAAGGGGATCAAGTAGCTGTTGGGCAGCTTGAGAGGAAGCGGATGGAATAGCTTTAAAGGCAGGAGGGATAGTTTCCCGCTGAACAACCTGCTGTTGCTCGTCTTCAAAAGCGGCAAGTATTGTCCTGGCGTAGGAAGTGAGAACAGGCGAAGCAGTTTGTTGTGACGTCTTAAGCCATATCTCAAGGGCAGAATGCATAGGCTCACCGATATCGAGAAAGGCGCGCATATACCCCTCAGGTTGCGCTAATACGAGCAGGCGCTCAAGTACATGGCATGCCTCTTGCATCTTCCCAGACCCTTGCAAAGCAGCGACTTGCAGCGCCAGGATAGGGATAATACTTCCCACTCGTGAAACCTGCTCGGCGCTGCTCAAGAGGTCAGAGAGCAACTCCAACGCCTCTGTATATTGTCGATTAGCCAGGTAGATGCGCGCCAGCGGGAGATAGGCGACTTCGCGGCTGTAAGCCAGGTTTTCTTCCCGGTAGGGGGTATGCTCCGCCCAGTCTACCGCCTGGGTCAGCTTGCCTTGAGCCAGCCAGAGCTGAACCCGTAGCCCTTCGAGCCAGGGGCGCAAGATCGGAATGCTGGTCTTCCTGTGTAGCTGTTCCATCTCATATACGACTTGCTCTGCGCCGCCCAGGTCGCCCTGAGCAATGTGGACTTGCATCAGCACATGATAAGCCATAATGAGAATGTCCAGGAACTGCAAAAGGGTGGCCTTTTCAATGGCGATCAGCGCCTCACGTTTCGCCACCTCTAATTGATTCCATTCGTATGCTAACTGAGCCTGAAAGACATCGGGATATGCAGCTATCGGAAGCGGCTCTCCCAAATTGGAGACCAACTGTTGGAGAACCTCACAGTGATTGCGAGCCTGCGAGAGCTTTCCCAGGGCAATCAGTGCGACTATCAATCCCCATAGAATCTGGGCCTCCAGGTAGCGATTCTGCGTTATCCAGGTCATCCTCCTGCCTTCCTGCAAAGCTGCTACCATCGGAGGAAAATTCCCGGCCATGCGCCAGGCCATACCGAATATCCCCAGCCGCTGTAGCTCCCACATCGGATCATCATCGGGCGGTAAATCCTGCGCCTGCTCGGCAAGCCTGCTCAGTTGCTCTACATTACCATTCGAGAGCGCATCGGCTACCAGGTCCCAGCCATCAAGCATGATGAGACGGTGGCGTATTCGGTCTCGCTCGACCTGCGGTATATGGTTCTCGCATTGTAATGCCTGCTCCACGCCCGCTCGCAGTTGACGAAGGTACGCCTTCTCGTCTTGTTGTTGAGAAGAGAAAGGGAATAGCACATGGAACGTCATCATGTAGTTAGTGGCAAGGCGCGGATGCGCTCGCAGCACCTCTAAGGGTAACAGTTTTATCCACGTCAGCATCGTTTGTAGCTCCCCCTGGCGCGACAACCGCTCGACACAGTCCTCGAGTAAATCAGCTACAAACTGGAAATCTTGCGTTGCCAGCGCATGGGAGACGGCCTCGTGCGGCCACTCTTGTTGTTGAAACCAGAGTGCTGCTTCCCGGTGCAGGTGGGCCACCTGTTGCGGCTGCGTAGCCTGTAAACGCGCCAGCAGCACCTCGCGGAAAAGCGTGTGAAAGCGATACCAGCGGCGCTCCTCGTCAAGCGGGATCAAGAAAAGATTGGCGCGCTCCAGAGCTTCCAGCATCTGCTGGCTGGCCCGCTCTCCGGTAAGCGCCTGGCAGAGATCGGCATTCATGCGCTCAAGTACCGATGTGTACAGCAAAAAACGTTGTTGCGCCTGGGGGAGTTGTTCTAAAATTTCCTGCTGCACATAATCCAGAATAAAACGCTGGCTGCCACTAAATGTCTTGATGAAGGTGGAGACATCATCACGCCTGCGCATAGAGAGGGCCGCCAATTGGAGTCCAGCAATCCAGCCCTCGGTATGTCTTTCCAGAAGCTGCATGTCGTTTTCCGAAAGAGAAAGCCTCATAACTTCGGTCAGAAAACTGGCGGCCTCGGTACTCTCCAGGCGCAGATCAGTATCACGAATCTCGACGAGTTGGCCTCGCACGCGCAGACGGGTAAGCGCCAATAGTGGATCGACCCGACTAGCCAGGAGCAAATGCAGGCACGCAGGTAGATGATCCAGCAGGAACTGCATAGAATCATGTATCGCTTGCTCGTCAATCACATGATAATCATCGAGAATCAGGGCGATATCCTGCCCAAGCGCAGCCAGTTCATTGATGAGCGAAGTCAGGACGCTTGTTAAAAGAGACGGTTGCGGCGCATGCAACATGGCTAACGCCGCCTCACCCACCATTGAAAGATGCGGGCCGCTATGCCGCAACGCAGCAATGACATAGCTCCAGAAGCGCACAGGATCATTATCCTGCTCATCTAATGAGAACCAGGCAACTCGGCCCATATTCTGACTGGCCCAGGCCGAGAGTAACGTCGTTTTACCGAAACCTGCCGAAGCCGATAGCAGCGTCAAAGGCACAGAGCGGCTTTGCTCCAGCAGCCCAAGCAGGTGCGATCGCTGAAGCAACACGGAACGAACAGGGGGTATCGTGAATTTGGTCACCAGCAGGTCCGGCAAGGCATGCATCTCCTTTTGTTTTAAGTCAGTTTTCTAACATCCAGGAGTATAGCATACATTAAAGTCAACAAGAAAGCATCACTAAAAGGAGAGAGGAAACACGTTTTGCAAAGAGACCCCGCAAGGGGATGGCTCTACAAGCGGCACAATATTGTAGAGCCATCCCCTTGCGGGTGGCTTCCGGTTTCCCATAGCGCCCAAAATAAACTATTTGCCATGACGTTACGTCACCCCTTATACTATTTTCGGAAAGGAGAGGAAAATGCCTACTTCAAACCTCTATCAGACCAGCCAGTTCGCGAAAAAGGCGATGGTGACGGTGAGAACGCTGCGCTACTACGACCGCGTGGGCCTGCTCTCGCCTTCGCTGCATACCGAGGCTGGCTACCGGCTCTATACTGATGCAGACTTCTTGCGCCTGCAACAAATCCTGGCCCTGAAGTTTCTGGGCTTTTCACTGGAAGAGATTAAGGCCTGTTTACGCATTTGTCCAGAGGAATTGCAGGATACGCTGGCCTTTCAGAAGGCGATGATGCAGGAGAAGCGGCGACAACTGGACGTTATTATCCAGGCGCTCGACGAGACAGAAAAACTTGTACAGAGCGATTCACATGACTGGAATGCGATAGTGCGCATGATTCAGGTCTTGCAGGCGCAACAGAGTGACGATTGGCGCAAAAAGTACTTCACTCATGAGCAGCTACAACAGATGGAAGAGTTGAGCAAGCGCCATTATAGCGAGGAACAACGGCAAAAGCTGGCCGAATGGGGCAAAAACTACAGCGAGGAAGATCAGCGCCGCGCAACCTTACTCTGGGATGCCTTGATTTCCGAACTGAAGCAGCACGTAGCGGCAGGCACCGACCCTGCCAGCCTGGAAGCACAGGACTTCGCCGGGCGCTGGCTCAGCCTGCTGAATGAGTTTACTCATGGAGACCCCGGCATTGAACAAAGTCTGAAAAGCCTGTATAAAGAACTGAGCGAGACGCCTGCTGAACAGCGAGCGTATCCCCTTTCAACAAATCCAGAAGAGATGGCTTTTGTGGCAAAGGCGATAAAGATATATCGGGGCTAACATCAGGCTTTCACCTTCTCGTTCTTGGGATCATACAACGGCTCTTTCATCACCGTCGCCCCATAGCGGATACCAAACATCTGGGTCTCAACGCGGGTTCCGGGTGTTGCGTATTCAATGGGCAGGTAGCCATAAAGAATACTCTGGCGGACGGTGTAACCATATCCGGCGCTTGTCACATGACCCAGCACACGCTCGCCATCCAGCAATGGCTCGCCTCCCAGGCCGACGGCGGCGGGATCATCAACCACCAGGCAACAAAGTTTGCGCCTGATGCCCTCGGCCTTGATACGCTCAAGTGCAGCTTTGCCGTTAAAATCGCCTTTCTGGAGTTTCACGGCGAAGCCCAGCCCGGCCTCGTAGGGGTTGTATTCGGAGGAAATATCCGCGCTCCAATAGCGATAGCCCTTCTCAAGACGCAGCGACTCGATAGCGCGATAACCTGCCGCAACCACACCCAGGTCTTGCCCGGCTTCCCAGAGCGTATCCCACAGCTTCAGGCCATATTCCATTGGCGCGTAAATCTCCCAGCCGAGTTCTCCGACATAGGTGACACGCAGGGCGAGGGCGGGAATCTGCCCAATTGTGACATTTTGCGCGGTCAGGTAGGGGAAGGCTTCGTTTAAGAAATCTTGCTCGCTCACGCGCTGCATCAGTTCTCTTGCTTTTGGCCCCCACACGCCAATGCAACAGCGACTTGAGGTGATGTCATTGACGTAGACGCTGCCATCATCCGGCATCTGGCTGCGAATCCAGGAGAGATCATGATTGCCGAAGGCAGTTCCCGTAATGATCTGAAAACGGTCTGCTGCCAATCGCGTCACCGTCAGGTCGCATTCAATACCGCCATGCTGGTTTAGCATCTGTGTATATGTCACGGCTCCAACAGGTTGATCCATCTGGTTGTCGGTAATGCGCTGCAAGAAGACCAGCGAGCCAGGACCAAAGACCTCGATTTTGCTGAAAGAGGTTTCATCGAAAAGGGCCACACGCTCGCGGGTCGCTTGATGTTCGGCTCCGATGGCAGGCGACCAGTAGCGGCTTGCCCAGCCGTAGGGTACGGGCCAGTCCTGCCCTTCCGCCAGTGGTTCATTGCGCGCGAACCAGTTGGGGCGCTCCCAACCAGCTTTCTCGCCAAAGACTGCGCCCAGTTCTTCCAGGCGATTATACACCGGGCTGAGGCGCAATTTACGGGCGCTGCTGCGTTCGAGGGCGGGATAGCTGATATCGTAGTAGGTGCTATAGACCTCGTGTACGCGAGTGGAGATATAGCGGCGGCTGGCGGTATAGGCTCCAAAACGCCGGATATCCATGTGCCACAAATCCAGACTCGGCTCGCCATCCACGATCCATTCGGCAATCATCTTGCCTACCGCGCCAGAGCCAGAGACGCCATGCGCGCAAAAACCGCAGGCCGCCCAGAAGCCTTTCACATCCGGGGACTCGCCCAGAATAAACTCGCCATCGGGTGTAAAGGACTCCAACCCATTGACGCGCTTCGCCAGTTCAATATGTTCCAGAGCGGGAATGCGCTCAATGCTGCCCTGCATCAGGCTTTCAAAACGTGCCGGGTCGAACGGGTGAACGGTCGGATTATCGCTATCGGGAATGGCGTCCACATCGAAAGCCACCGGATTGCGCTCGTAGCCGCCAATCACCAATCGTTCGCCATCCTGCCTAAAATAGACCAGCTTATCGGGGTCGCGCAGGTTGGGAATAACCGTATCCCCAGTAAGTTCTGGTAATGGCTCCGTCACGGCATACTGGTGCTGCATGGGAATCAAGGGAATGGAGACGCCGACCATGCGACCAATGCGCGGCGACCAGATGCCAGCCGCTACCACGACAATTTCGGTGCGAATACGCCCTTGATTGGTCTGTACTGCCTCTACGCGCCCATTTTTCACGTCGATACCTGTCACGCGGGTGTACTCGTAAAATTGCGCGCCGCGTTCTCGTGCCTTATTTGCCAGGGCTTGCGCGAGAATGGGAGCCTTTGCCGAACCATCGGTTGGCAGCCATAACGCGCCCTCGACCCCTTCCAGCCTCATCAAAGGGAACATGCGCTTCGCCTCGCTGGCGCTAATAAGTTCCGCCTCAAGCCCTACGCTCTTCGAGAAGCCCACCTGCCGCTTCAATTCTTCCATGCGCTCCTTTGAAGAGGCCAGGCGCAGGCTCCCCACGCCAAAATAACCGGGCTGACCATCGACCGCGAGTTGCTTATAAAGTGAAATACTATAGACCAGCATCTTCGTCAGGCTCACCGATGAGCGCAACTGCCCCACCAGTCCCGGCGCGTGCGAAGTGGTGCCGCTAATAAACGGCCCCTGCTCAAGTACCACTACATCTCGCCAGCCTTTCTCCGTGAGATGATAGGCAATACTGGAGCCTGCAATGCCGCTCCCGATAATCACAACTCTGGCCTGATCTTGCATGTATGTGTCTCCTGAGAAAAAGATAGATAGGGCTAACCTCTCTGCACCTCGCGCAGCCACTGCTCAAATGGTGAGGTTTCGACGTTATGTAAAAAACGCTCCAGGTGATGATGAGCGTACTGCCGGTAATCAAAGTCCAGTTCCGAGATGCCGATTTGCAGAAAGCCCCAGAATGACTCGCGCAAATCCGAGGCCAGCCGCATCAGGTGCAAATGCGCAAGGTCTGCCCTTCGCACCTCGCCAAAATAATAGCTCAGCAGCAACTCGCAGCGTTCGACATCCAGCGACTGGTTCACGGCGAAGTTTCCAAGATCAAAAAAGGGATCGCCCATGCCAGCATATTCCCAGTCGAGGATGCGAATGGTTGTTTCGTCATCTAGAAAATTGCTGGCAAGCAGGTCGTTATGGCATGGGCGTATCTCATGCCGAACAGCAAGTGCCTGCTCAATCCGCTCCATCAAAGCAAACACGCGAGGCAGCGTCTGCGGAAAAGCAACCTGGTATTCGAGAGCCAGCTTATGATAGTTGCGCACCGTCTCAAACGGCGAAAAGGTGCCAGGGAAAGCAGGCCCGTTGTGATAGCGTTGCATGGATTGCACAATGCGGCGCAACGTCTCCGGCTTCGCCGCGCTTTCAGGCGAAATGGCCGCGCCCTCAATAAAGCGCGTCACCAATACATTCTCTTCCGGCAAGAAGTGCAATACTTCTGCCCCCACGCCGACTGAATAGGCAATGGCGGTACAGATACTCTCGCGTTCGCGGTCAATGCCAAGCAGGTGCGTTCCTTTCCCACCAATACGCAACACAAAACTTTCCCCGCCAATATCCACGCGATAATTCTGGTTAGTAATGCCGCCAACTAATGGAGATACCTGCACCTCGGACGCGCTCCAACCCGGAATCCAGTCCAAAATACGCCTCAGCCGCTCATCCTGGGCTTCCATCGCTCACCTGTCCTTTCGGAACCCCTAAATAGGAATGCCAGCCTTTTGATGAGCATACCTGCTGTCTTGAAGGGAGTCAAGCGGCAATGTATCTATATTTATGGGGGTTGGACTTGCTAAATTGTTGGTTACTGGTATTTGTTGAGCGTGGCAAGTTCTCTATCATCATACTCCCCCAGATGTCATCCTGAGCGCAGCGAAGGATCTCCGGTCTCGGGGCGCGCTCCTGCCCGGCAACGGAGATCCTTCGCTGCGCTCAGGATGACAGGCCAGAGGGGCTTTTTTCTGGCATATCGGGAACTAAAAAACTCCTGGAAAACCAGGAGCTTCTTGTTCTAACGTACCTACTCTTTGTCCAATGGCCTTTTGCCTGATTGTAAGTGAGAATAATCAGGCTATAACAGTTACTTCTGGTTGATAAAGTTCAGAATGGACGCACTAAAAACCCTTTGCTGTCCTGGAGCATCGTTCACAAGAGCATCCTGCGTTCTGGAATCAACACGCATGCGCGCCATACTATAGACAAATGCCACCAGCAAACCGAGGACAAGCAATACAAACAGGCCGGTGAGAAGCAACTCGATAATCATAGTCATTCTCTTCTTTCCCTCTTTTCGAGGACCTGCTTTTCCTATTGGGAAGACTACATACACAGAACTACCTATAGGCATTCTTATCTCAACAACTTGCGCAAGCACGGTGCTGAATCATGATCTAAGCACAAAGCTATACATATTATAGGGCCATCTATTTCAGAAAACAAGGTTATTTTTGTGTTTTTAGTCAGAAAAATCCTCAGGCGCAACAAACAACTGCACGTAGCCGCATTTGGTACATACCAGGGCCTTCACAATAGAACCAACCGTTTTATGCCTCTTTGAAAGAACTTTCAAGGTGCTGGTCGCGCCAAAGCCGAAAGAACCTTCACCAGCATTGGTACCCCTCCAGACACGCTCATTGCCTTTTGCAGCGCAAACAGGACATGGGGGACGAACTGTGGGAATCGGCATAAGTTGTTTACCTCCTATATATATAAAATATTTATCTCTAGCGTATTCGCCATTGTTTCTGATTGCTACTTTTGTTGTCTTACTTCCCTCATCATAATAAACGCAAGCAGGCATAGGGCGATAAAAAAGATAATGGCTGAGACGATAAAAAAGGTCTGTCCACCTATGAATGCTTTCAGGGCTGCGACTATAAAGGCACCGAAAAACCGGAAAGCCCCGGCCTCCTTTGCGGCCCTTCATATGAAGAAGTTACTGAAGTTGAAGTATTTAACGTCAAAGGCTGTTGTTTATACATCGAAGATGTGCAAACAACAGCCTTTGACGTTAAACTTATGACAATGTATCTTCAGAAACCCATCTTACAAATTTGTTCGCCTTGAAGCTGAAAGTCCATCTATAATCTAATTAACCACTCATGCACAATACGTAGAGTTAGATATCTAACTTGTCGGTTTTGGCACGGTTCGAAAAGGCTGTTGCGACTCGCTGTGCCAGTTCACTTGCTGTCAATCCAGCCGCCGGATCAACTGTATATTGCAGGACGTCTGTATCAGCGATCCGGTAGAGTTCAGTTACGATTCGCCCAAGGTAGTGGTCGTTAGGACCATCTTCACCAATTAGCGGCTGTTTATATTCGGCAAGCAATCCCCTGCTTGCATTCGGATGGGTGGAACTAGAAACATCAGAAAGAAGGGCTGTTGCAATTCGCTGCATTAGCTCATTTGCTGCTAATCCATCAACCGGATCAACCATATACCGCAGGTTATGACTATCGGTACGATTTTCCTCCGGGTGTTGGGGCTTATGAATGTCATACAATTCAAGTATAACACGCCCCAAATAGGTACCACTAGATGCATCACTTACGAGAAGAGGTTGTCCGTAATGTCCAGCTAATGGATCTGAACGTTTTGGACCCACACTGATTTTCGTTTTTTCTGCCATGTCTGTACCCTTTCGTTTCTACCTCATAATCCATCATATACATTTAATATATGAGCATTATGACAAACGGCACTTCTTGTGAAGTGAAATTGCCCAAGCTATCAAACTGTGACACTTGAGTCCAATTGAAAAAGGTTCATAAGCAGATACCGGCGGTACAGCTAAATCCAGGTTCAGGTGGATTAGTTGAGATCCAGTACCAGGAACCGAATGCAGCATGCGGCTTGAGCCAACAACAATCCACGCATTGCACAAAGCAGCGCTCTCCGCCACTATAACAATACGAGGAGTAAAGGCTGCATTCACCTACACAAGGAGCAGGAAGTTGGGGTAGTGCAAATACGGTTTGCAATCCTCGTCCAAATCCTCCTATGCCTGCTCCAATACCAGCAATCACTGCACCGCCCTTTGCTAAGAGGCGAAAAAAGCTTCGGCGCGATAAATGCATCGCAAATCGAGCTGCTTCCTTTGTTGGGTCTGTACGCCTTTTCATCGTTTACTCCTTATAATTGTAAGAGAAATGAGTAGCTATCTCCTGGAAATTAAATTCCAGCCGTAAACTGAGTTGATATCGTATTCTGGCTCTTCTCCTTCTCTTCATCTTCTGCCAATGAAGTGGCGTGAATTCCCAGTACAAGTTCTAACCAATTAAGCGTGGGACCAAGCATTTGTCGCATAACGCGACCATGACTGTTCAGTACTATCCCAAACGGAGTTCCACTAATGCCGTAGTTCTGAATAACTATGCCTGCTTGATCAACCAAAATATGTATGCATTCCAGTTGCCGTAAATATTTCTGCGCCATATTTGCAACAGAGTCTAATTCACCGGCAACAACTAAAGCTATGGAATGCTTGATAGTCACATTCTGATAAGTGCTAACAAGATGAGCAAGTGTACCAAGCAATGCTTGACATGAGTCACATTTGGTGGAAAGAAACAGTAGAAGTAATTCTTGTTCTTTTTTTAAAAGGCTCTTGCTCGCAATGACATGTCCACTAAGGTCTGGCAATGAGAATTCTGTTGCGTACTCTCCGCGCACAAAACGAGAAGAACGAGGTATAACCTCCTCTATCTTATCCTGAATCGAGCCAAGATAGCGAAGTACACCCGCCATAATACAGATTAAAAATACTAATACTATCCACTGCAAAATAAAAACAATAATCCAAATTGTTGGCACTTTAACGCCTCCATTTCTCTGTCTAAGATATACTGCGCGCTTCTACGTGGCCTTTGAAAAGACCGTAGAAATAATTACCTTCTGTGTTTTGAAGGCATGCGATTTATCTGTAACAAAAGACCAAAATCGTCTAAGAGGAACAAAATACCAAACGTCAAAGTTATCGCTGCGACAGTAGGACAAAGAATCGCAAAATTAGTCAATGTTCTCAAATCCTGTTGCCAAAGAACAGATAAAGAAATATCCTTTGGCGATACAAATGCATAAAATATGAGGAAAAGAGCCAGAATTATCAGCACACTGTTTCGTACAAGACTTATAGAGCTAATTTTTACCCTGCCTTACCAAAACAGTGACATTGAATGCGTCTTCCACGAGCAAGATTAATTGCGATTGCAATTGTAAAAACGAACAGAAGTATAGTGGCTAGACCTGCCGCGAAAAGGAGATTCATACCTGTAAAAAGCCATATACCTGAAAATAACTCAACAAAAGGAAGAATATAAGCTACAGGCTTTACAAGTGATTTCGGTAAAAGTTGATATTCTGCAATAGTATCTGGAAGAGAATCCCAAAAAAACATTTTTCCTATACCAGAGCGAAGGAAAATAATGCCAAGTAGGGAATAACAGGCAATTACTGTAGAAAACATTATTATCTCCTCTTAATAATGAGAAGAGCAAAGTGAATACAAGATTTATTACTCGATAGTTTCGTAGTAACGGCACTAAAAGAAGTATACCCAGCAAATAGATAAAATTGTCAAGTCTTTTTCACAAAATTTCATCATAATCAAAAAAAGAGATATCAGATAGAAAACGATTTAGCTTATTGCAATCTCCCCCCCTCAACCATCCAGATTGTATAATAACACCACATCAATACCAAAATTCATGCATGGAAGGACGAACGCAACATATGAGCAGAGCATACAGCAATCGCATCGGGTTGACGGCTGACTCGCCAAATTTTCCGGCGGCCTGGGATGAGGTCGTAGAAAAGGTCAAGATCGCCGACGAACTGGGGTACGATTCTATCTGGCTGGGCGAGTCCTGGGGCTATGAGCTTTTTACGTCGATGGCCGATCTAGTGAGGGCGACGAAGCGTATCAAAATCGGGGCGGGTATTGCCAATATTTATTCGCGCACTCCGGCGCTGCTTGCCAGCACGGTAGCGACGTTGGATGAGCGTTCGGGCGGGCGCATTCTGCTGGGGCTTGGGCCGTCCGGGGCGAATGTGATTGAACACTGGCATGGCGTTCCCTTTCAGAAGCCGGTGCAGCGCACGCGTGAATATGTAGAGATCATTCGCATGATCCTGCGCGGCGAAAAGCTGATCTATCACGGCGAATTTTTCAATCTCGAACGCGGCTTCAAATTGCGCTTCACGCCTATTCGCAAAGACGTTCCTATTTATATCGCGGCGATGGGGCCTAAAAACGTGGTGCAGTCAGGCGAAATTGCTGATGGTGTCTTGCCCGTCTACTGGCCCGCTACCAGATGGCACGTGTTGCGCGAACAGCTTGACGAAGGCGCGAAGCTGGCAGGACGACCGCCGCATAGCGCCATGATTGCTCCCTACATCACCTGCGTCATCCTGGATGAGAACGCAACAGAGGAAGAGCGGGCCGATGCGCGTTTCAAGGCTGCCATGCCTCTTTCCTACTATATTGGCAAGATGGGTGTCTACTACGCGCAAATGCTGACGCGCAACGGCTTCGGCAAAGAAGTTGAGGCGGTACAGGAAGGCTGGAAAAAGGGTCTGCAAACGGCGGTCGAGTCGGTCGCGCCAGAGATGCTTGACGCGACTTCGATTATCGGAACGCCCCAGGAGATTGTCGCCAAACTCGATCAATGGGTCGCGGCTGGCGTCGATGAACCCATTTTAAGTATGCCTGCTGGCTCGCCTGATATTGCCGGTCCGAAGCTAGAGGCGCTTATGAAGGCTGTACAAGCCTGATCCGCTTCGCAAATTCATCCGCGTGTCGCAAGCGCTTGCGTATCGAGGGATGACTGTAGAAGAGGAATTCGATGAGAGGCGATGGCTCGACCTCTGCCAGGTTCTGGTTGGCAAGGCGAGTCATTGCGCTTTTGAACTGCTCGATCATGCCAGTTGATTGCAGGGCGTATTCATCGGCTTGATACTCAATGCGGCGGCTGTACCCGTTGGTGATGGGCAGGACAATCAGGCCAAGCACGCCAGTAACAGCCAGCAAGAACGGAAGCGTAGCCGCGTCAGACATGCTCATGTAATAATGCTGCGTCTCTACGGCCCAGTGCAGCGCGAGGTTCAACAGATACAGGCCAACGACCATCAACGCGGACTGGCTGATAATCAATTTCCAGATATCGCGGTGAACGTGATGTCCCAGTTCGTGTGCCAGCACCACCTCGATCTCGTCCGGCGTGTAGCGGTCAAGCATCGTATCGCCGACCACAATACGGCGCGTATTGCCGAGGCCCATCAAAGCCGCATTCGCCATCGTCGTTTTGCGGCTCATCTCAAAGGTGAACACACCGCGCACGCGAGTATGTGCCCGTTCCGCAAGGGCCAGTAAGCGCCGTGTTAGTTCGCTATCCTCAAGCGGGCGAAATTTGTAGAACAGGGGAAAGATCAACACGGGCGCGAGATTTGCCGCCAGCACCGAGAAGAGCAGCAGCACAATCGCCACCCATATCCACCACGTCTGCGGCTGCCACGCCAGCAAAGCGTAGATCAGTTCAACCACCAGCGCATCGAAGATCAGGGTCAGAGCCAGCCCTTTCAGGCGATCACCTATCCACGCTCCCAGAGTCATCGTTGACAGGCCATAGCGATGCGGCAGCACAAATCTGCCGTAGTAGGAGAGCGGAAGCGTGAGAATATCGTTCGCCAGAATCAGGATATAAAGATAGAACAACACCTGCAAGGGATACCAGCCAGCAATGGGCTGCCAGCTAAAGGGATGCAAGAGATCGCGCAACCACGTACCCAGCCCCGTAAAAAGCAAGACACAAATACCAATCAGCCCAATGCACAGCCCCACAAAAGATAGGCGGCGATGAATACGCGCGTATTCTCTGGCTTTGCGCTGTCGTTCGGGGTCGATTTGTACGTTTTCCTGCGGTGGAATCTGGGTCTCCATGCCTTTGCAACTCCCTGGTGTATGGTACTACTGGTAAGACTTATTATAACATCAGGGAGTACGTTCATTTGAACACCGACCACCCGCGCAAACGTTTGCGCGGGTGGTCGGTGTTCAAATGAACAAATTCTTAGCCCATCGCCGGAACGAGGCCAAGCTGTTGCATCATGCTCATAGCGTCATAATAGGTGCGCGTGGCGCTGATCTTGCCGCCGCGAAGCTGATGCACTTCTACCAGGCGCAGTTCAATCGGGCGGCCAGTTGCGGGAATCATGCCTGCTGGCGTAGCGAGGGGGCCAGTCTGCTTACCCCGACCGGTAAACTCAACGGCTACCATGTCATCGGTCGCTATCACGTTGTGTACTTCCAGCTTGCTGTCTGGAAAGGCGGCGGCCCAGCCCTGCAAAGATTGCAGCACGCCTTCGTGACCCCGCAAGGTCATGCCTGCCGGAACGTTGGTATACTCGCAGTCATCAGTGTAAATTGATGCTACCTGCTCAAAACTCCGGTCATTGAACCCCTGGTAAAGAATTGCGACAAGATTCGCGCTGTCCTGTGCTGACATAGACTTCTCCTCTCAGCATTCGTACTCCTCGATAGGCTTTCTTGCCCATCCAACCACAACATACGGAGCGAATGCTGAGATAGATCAGTTCTATGCCACTTTTTATTCAGCCGCGACCTCTGTCCCACACTTAGTGCAGAAGGCGGCTCCCGGACGAACCTCAGCGCCGCAGTTGGTGCAATGTACCTTTTCCTGTGTCAGAGGCTTGCCGCAATTCGCGCAGTAGCTGTCTCCTGCCTCGTTCTCCGCTTTACAATTGGGGCAGGTGACAGTATTGGATGGCTGTTTGCCCAGCCATTGGGATGGGAAGGACATATGGTCGGGAGCGGGCGCAGGACGCGCATCGGGGTTTTGCTGGTAAACCAGCATATCGAGCGCGTTCATGACCTGCCCGGCCAGTGTGGCCTGCATGACGGCTCCTGCTCCGGCGGTCAGCATCAGAGGCCAGAGAAAAGGAACGAAGAGGCCAACTGCTCCTACCGCCGCTTTATCAGCCCATTTCTGCTGCCCGATCATTGCCCGCATTCCGTCAGGAGCGCGCTGCATGACAAGGGTAAGCGCGGATTGCATACCAAGAATGGCGATCACATCGCCGCCCTTTTTCATCTGTACAGTCATTTGATCTCTATTGCCGAAATGTTGTACCTGGTAGCCCTGAGCAGTAAATGTGCGCTCAAGCTCAGCCGCCAGTTTTTCAAGGTCAAGATTTGTTGCCGCGTAAAAACGTGTATCCATAGAAGTTTCTCCTGTTCTTTACATAGGCATATTTTTCGATAAAAAGGGTATGGGTAGATTGCTCCCTAATGGGATTTTTGTAGGACGCGATGATGACTTTTGACAACATAACAGAGGAGACTGGCCCCTGTCATCCTGAGCGAAGCGAAGGATCTCCGGTAGTGGCACGCGAATCGCCCGGCAAAGAGATCCTTCGCTTCGCTCAGGATGACATGCTGGTGGGACTCCTTTCGCTTCAGGATGGCATGCCTAATGGGACTCCTTTTTAGTTGTCAAAACGCATCAGCGCGCCCCTACAAATTGATTGCCGGATGCCTGTTATCAACGCCCAGCAATCAACAAGGGTATCTACAACTTCTTAAAGGTGCAGGTCACTTTACCGAAATGGAGCGTATCGCCATCCTGAATGGGCATAGGCTTGTCGGGGTCGACGCGTCTGCCATTGACGCGGGTCGAGTTGGTGCTGTTGAGGTCGGTGACTGTATAGCCGCTGCCAACATGTTCGATGGTGGCATGAATGCGCGAGGTGGTATCGCCGCCAGGGATCTTGCTCAGGTCTACCTGCGGATTAATGCCCGGCACGTCGTGATCGACGCGGCCAACCAGGGCCTGTTCGCCGCTCAACTGCACTTCCTGGCCGTTGCTGAAGATCAGCTTGCCCCAGGGCTTGTTGGGATCGACCGCAGGCTGCTGTGCGGGTTTCGGCTTGATCGGCTGGCGCGGAGCCGGAATGGTCTGCGAGTTCGGTGACACCTCTGTCTGCACCGTTGGCTGCGCGCTCTGCGGCGGTGGTGTATAGACCGGCACTTTCGGCGCGGGCGGCGGCGGAGGCGGCGTGGCTGGCTTAGACGCGCCAGGAATAATCGTCACCGAAGGCTGCGGCATGACCGGCGGCGTCTGCGGTGTTGGCGGCACGTATGGCTGCGGCTTTGGCGCAGGTGGAGGCGTGGCAGGTTTAGGCGCGGGCTTCGGCGGTGTATACGTTGGAACAGCCTGAGTAGGTGGTTGTGGGGCAGGGCTTGCCTGTGGAATCGCGGCCTGCGACGCCGAAAGCGTCTGGAAGGTGGACGCTCCACAATTTGGACAGAATGATACTCCCGGCTTGATCTCCGTTTTGCAATTGGGGCAAAGCGTCTTCAATGAACGCCCGCAGCCAGTACAGAACGTATCCCCCTCTTCATAAGGTGTATTGCAATTTGGGCAGCGTAACTGTGTCGGCGCGGGAGCAGGCGCGGCCTGCTGCGCTGGCGGCGTATACACGGGAGTCGGCGGAGTATAGACCGGCGGGGGCGGCGAATAAGCGGGCGGCGTATAGACTGGAACCGAGGACGGCTGCGCCCACTGCTGTGAAATTTGCGGCACCAGGTGCGCCGGAATAGGGCCAAGCCGCACTTCTGGCTTCTGCTGCCGCACCAACCAGTCTACTTCGTTCAAGACCTGGTTGCCCAGGCTCGCCTGTCGAATCGCTCCGGCTCCGGCAGTCAGCATCAAGGGCCAGAGGACGGGCGCGGCCACCAGGCCAACTGCGCCAACCGCCGCTTTATCAATCCACTTCTGCTGGCCAATCATCGCCACCGTGCCGCCCGCCAATCGCTGAATAATGACGCTGAGAGCAGCCTGCATACCCACCAGAGCAGCAAGATCGCCGCCCTTCTTTAACTGCACCATCATCTGGTCTTTGTTGCCAATCGACTGCACCTCGTATCCCTGCATTCGATACTTCTGCTCTAGATCGCTGGCAAGCCGCTCGATATCAATCTCTTCAGAGTTATAAAATCTGGCGTCCATAAGTTCTCCTTATTAATATAGGCTTCGTGACACCCTACGTTTTTTGTCATGCTGCTATTGTATATCGTTTTAGCTATATCTGGTAACATATACGGCTGGCTTTTAAGAAAGTTAGATGACTTCTGAAGGAGATCATGATATGATAGCGAACACAGTTTGCTGGATGGAGTTGTTCTTACGATGGGTGACGTTGCGAATTTTGCTGAGTTTTTGACAGGCTTCTTCGCTATTTTTACGCAAAAAACGTTCCGGCGCGTTGACTACCTTACCTATTTAAATCTACCAGAGAAAAGTCGAGGCAACGACGAGGCTCCCATCGTTGATACCGCCATTGTCAGTCCACTTTTAGGCTTGTTAGGCTTTGCTCCCGGCGAACGATTCTATAATCAACAACGCAAAAATGGGCGACCGGATTTTGCGCCCGCCGAACCCGTCTATGGCACCTGCTTCATTGTTGAAGATAAAAATACCAGCCTGGACCTGACGCTGAATCTAAACGAACCCGATAGCCATCTTTCACAGCTTGAAGGGTATATACGGGCTGCTGCTTTACGCCTGGGCTGGCTCACGAATGGTCGCCGCCTGATGGTCTGGGACTTTACCAATACTCCACGATGCATTATCGAACTCGATATTCCCGCTATGGTGCGCAAATGGCTCAATGGACAATCGCTTTCCCCTGCTTATGAAAAGGCCCTACATGACCTGTTTGATCTCTGCCATAAATCCTCGTTTGCCGATACACAGCGCATTGAGCGGGAAATTGGTACAGACCTTGACGAATGGCTGGCTCAGGCGCTTCCGCTTGGTACGGGCAAGGGCAACGAGTCGGTACTGGTTGAAGAATTGCAGATGCTGGTGATGGAACTGCAACGAGACGCCCGGCGCATCCTCGACCATCATTTAACCCGCTATGCCGAATATGCTGAGAGAATTTATCGCCTGACAGATAATGACCCGGAACCCGCCGCACAGAAGCTGCGCGAGGGACGCAAAAAATTCTTAACGATTCTCCTGGAAGACTACCAGAAGATATGGGGTCTGGATAGCGATGAGATGAACGCCATCGAAAATGTACTGGTGCGACTTGAACAGGATGCTAACGCTTTCTTCGGGCCGAAAGATGTTCTCGCGGCTGTCCTGCAACCTATCAATGAGGCGCGACGGCGTAAGTACGTAGATAAACCTAACGCGGCACGTCCTATGTCCACCATTGATGACTTCACCCCATTGCGTAATGCCTTGCACCTCTATACAGAGATGGCCTTTGACTACCATAAACGGCAGGCAACGCTCAATCATGATTACCAGACCGACCGGAACATTAACGATGACTACCACATCTGGGCCACGCTGGTCAAAGAAACCATGCTGGGCGACTTGAGCGAGGAACAACGCCGCGAGGAATTTGCCTTGCAGGCGGCCTATGTGGTCTTCATTCGCCTGCTCCTGATTCGCGTCTGTGAGGATAAGGGCATTTTCCCCGGTCGTTTCATCTCAGATGGCGGCCTCAAGCACTGGCAGGAAGACATTAAACGCTACTGGATTTTCGCGCAGGGCAACCCCTATGATCCCCTATTGGATATGGCCTATGCCAACGCGCAAAACATCTATGCCCACTTTTTTACGGGCCGCGAACTCTTCAACTGGTATCGCCTTGACCGCCAGCACTTCATCATGGCCCTGCATCGCCTCAGTCGCTTCAATTTCGCGGGCGTAGACTCCGACATCATCGGCACCATCTATAATACCTATGTCAACCGCAAGGAAAAGCGCGAAAAAGGGCAATACTACACGCCGCCCGAAATTGTCAATTACATTCTGGACGAGGTTGGATACAGGGACAAAGCCATGATCGGCTCGCAAAAACGCCTGATCGACCCGGCCTGCGGCAGCGGTTCCTTCCTGGTGACAGCCGTTCGACGTTTTGTTGAGGCCTACAAGGGAAAGAACGGGCAGGTAGATGATCCCGTCGCGGTGCTGGAACGAGTGCAGCAAAATATCTTTGGCTTTGATCTGAACCCGTTCGCCTGCTATCTCGCGGAAGTGAACCTGCTTATCCAGACGCTTGACCTGATAAAAATGGCTCATGACGCGGGAAAGCGACCCAATATCAAACGTTTCCATATCTACAACGTGGATGCTCTGGCCCGCCCAACTGGACGCTACTACTACACGCACTTTAATATCCTGCTCGCCGAAGAAAGCGATATCGTCGAACAGATCAAAAGCCGCCGCCCTGATACGCCTTACGTCCAGGGCTTTGCCTACGTGGTCGCCAACCCGCCCTATGGAGCCAGCCTGAGCGATGAATATAAGAACACCCTGCGCAACGAATGGGCCGACGTCTTCTACGGCCAGCCCGACACCTACACCTTCTTCCTGAAACTCGGCCTCGAACTGCTCGCCCCCAACGGTCGGCTCGGCTTTATCACACCCAATACGTATTTGATGGGCAAAAACACTGCCGCATTACGAGGCCAGCTATTGGCGAAAGGGCGTATAGAGCAAATTGTCGATCTTCCGCAAGGCATCTGGCCTGATGCGAATGTCGATTGCGCTCTTCTTTTCCTGGTTGCCGAAAACGACGAGGAAAAACGCCGACAACAGCAAGTTCAGATTCACCTGTTAGGCTTGCGTGATACCCTCGATAAACTTGTGGCAAGAACCTGGGTCGAATCACTCGCACAACAACAATCCCGTTGGATAGACGACCCACAACACAAATTCGATATCCGCTATGACGACCTGCTGCAACGTATTGAGGATGCTTGTAAAGTTCCTGTTAATGGGAATGGAAACAGTGTACTACGGCTCAATGATGTAACGGAAAGCACTCAAGGCATCATTCCTTATGAAACGCAAGAAGAGGCAAATATTAATCTTTACATTAAACCATACAGAAACATACCCCCAGGGGAAGTTGAATGGAAACCTTTACTTGATGGTAGCGCATTTATAGGACGTTATGAACTACGTTGGGGAAAATCACATCCATACTTAAAATATGGTAGCTGGCTCTGTAGACCTCGTGAAAATAAATTCTTTGACTCTTCCAAACTGCTTGTGCAAGACATGCGGAATCGCGCCCTTAAGCGCCGGTTAGTAGCTACCTATGACGATCAAAAATTTTACAACCGCCACAATTTTAGTAACATCATTATCAAAAATCCGGCGTATGATCTCAAATACATTCTCGCGCTTTTCAACTCATCTCTGCTCAATTACTGGTTTGCGCGTCAATTTGATAATGTTCACATCAACCCTTCTTACTTCCGTCAATTGCCTATCTATCCTGCTGATGCCACCACCCAGGCAACCTTTGTCAGCTTAGTAGATGCCATCCTGGACAAACATGCGCAACTCAACAAATTGAGAGAGCAGGGATACGTCATCAAGCAGCAGCGAGACGGGCAGGCAATTATCGAAGTTCCATACACCAATCTGCTACAGGAATTACAGGCGGCTAATCGCAACTATCCGGTTATCACGTTGTACGATGCCTTATCGCTGGACATGTTTACCATTCCTGAACGCTGCGATCTGCAGGCCAGCATCAGCAGCAACATCTTCATACCAGAGAAGTATCCAACCACGCTTGTCCTGCGCCACAACAAACTCTGGCTAGAGGTGCCGGATGAGCAGGCGCGCCGCTATCTCCTGCATTATCTCGCTGACCCACGCTGGCAAGGCAGAACCTGGGATGAGATTAAAAATAACGCGCTCATCCCCGAAGACCACGAAGCCCTACAGGCCCTTTTCACCCTGGAAGCGCAAAAGAGGCAGCGCATCCTGACCCTACTTGAAGAGATCAAACGCATCGACCAGGAAATAGACGAGCGTGTGCTTGACCTCTACGGCATCACTCATCCAGCCGACCGCCAACGTGTTTTAGGAAGCGCGCCATTGGAAGAGGAGCAGAATGGGGGAGAGGAATGAGATGATACTTATTGAAAAAAACGCAATGGACTTTCTACCCATGTTTGTAGCCATTGATCGAGTGAGTCGGCTACATAAGCCAGACCTGATTCATGCGCATCCCAGATTTCAACAGTGAGTATTTGGCCTGTTACAGCATGCAGACAGAAGTAATTGCCACAGCCTTCTTCGCAAATTGGCAACACAAAACGAGGCCAAACGGAAACGGCAAAAGGAACGTTTTTTCCAGGCTGTACCAGGTCTTCGAGATCAAAGAAAGTACACCTTTCAGTGAAATCCTGGTGCCACTCGAGGACTGTTCTGTCGGTCTCAGAAGGCTCGCCTGCTAATCGTAAAATGCCATAGTGAGGGCCAAAGCCCCCATTTGCTAACCGGGTATAGAGAGTACGTAAGGTGATAGGAAGCGGGAAACCCAGGGTGGCTTCTGCCTCGTTTACTTGCTCTTCCGTAAGTGGAGGCAACTCAAAACCGTATCTGCGCGGGTCGTCTTTCGCAACTGATGCCGACCACCAGGCATCGGGGCCATACCAGTGTCGAGCGGCACATTTTCGTCGAATTGCCTCACACAAATCTTCTGGCTGCATAAGTCACCCTCTCCAGGAGGATAGAAACGATGGTGGTTAAGTTGTTCTTCATTATACACCTGGTCTGGCTCGCAAGCAACTCTCTCCCTGAAGGGAAGCCGGGCAGGGTACGGGGACCACCATCTCTCAGACGATGATCCCCACACTTTCCCTCTTCCTGACAAGAATACAGAACCAGAGAGTTATGGCGACAATCTGGGTGTGATGTTCTTCGGTGACTGTGGAGCCACCCAGCTATTTGAATTGTAGGGATTGATGAACTTGGTCAACTCCCACAGTTCGGGAACAACTGGAATGCCTACCTTTGCAGCAATCCTGGCGCTCGTCGCACATACATGACGTACACAAGCATCACACGAATTGTACTGTGTGACAATGATGAGCCATAATTTCGTCATGCGACTCCGAATCGACCCTGCCAGTGGCCACAAATTTGAGAATATCCAGATCTGCTAAGACCTCCGAATGCCCCTGGGTGTTGTTCCCCCAAAAGATCGGGGTCGTATACAATACCACTGCCCGCGCTGGTTCGGGCGTTCCCTCGTACACCCCACGAGTGAGTTGGGCAACGAGTTCGCCCATGCCCAGGTTCCTACCATCCGTGTTTGGCAGCAATGCTGTTCTGCATGCGTTGGCATCCTGGAGCCGATAGACGGCCTCCCATGAGGGACTGAACCGGGCAACCGGCCCATTAGCGGTCGTATTGAGGGTATTCACCGTACAGGCGACAGTACCCTGGTTGACCACCGTGACGTTTCCCCCACCTCCCCCACTACTGGTACTGCCTCCACACGCGGTAAGCAGGAAAACGAGGATCAGGAGAGCATAGGCTTTCAAGGCGCTGAGCTTTTGCACCACTCGCCTTCCCTGTAAGGGGGCTTTGCTACATGCCAGTCTGATGTGATAGACCGGGGCGTTAATCGTGTTCATAGGTGTCACCTCCTGCATAATTTGGATGTTTTTCCCTGAAATTCCTGCCAATCAGTGCTATACTTGCCTTTAGGAACTATTCTTCTTGAGCTTAAGTTTAGTGGGGAAGAAGGCAAGAAACAGTCGCGTTTCGTATCGGAAAAGATATCGCTTTCAGGCGCTTAAAAAGTATCGTTTAAGTATCGTTTGGTGTCGTCAGAGCTTGCGCAAGTATCGTTTTGCTTGCTTTTAGACGTGGGTAGCATGTACTCTTTGAGAAGAGCGGGTTGTTATGAGAAATGAGCGACTACGCAAGGCCCGGAAGGAGAGGCGGTGGACGATAGAGGAGGCTTGTGAAAGGATTGGGGTCAGCCGCACCACCTATATTCGTTGGGAACAGGGTACACAAAAACCTCAAGACCTTCCCCTTACCTGGGCATGCAAGGCTTTTAGCATGACCGCTGAACAACTCGGTTTTACAGAGTGGCCCGATCAAACAGAAAAGGCTGAATCGCAGGAAACCAACGCAGTTTTCCTATCAGATCAGGACATGCAATCTGAGAAGAGTTCAACTGTTATCAGGCTCACTCGCGAGCAGGCCGAGTGGATTGCCGATTTACTGGGGCTGGGGAATAACGCAATGACACCATTCCATCTGTCAAGGCGAGCTGCCTTGATCACAATACTAAAACAGGCTGGAATCGCTGTAGCTACTACACAACTTTTGGAAGCAGAGCTATGGGAACGCCTGGAAAGGGTTCTAGGGAAACCTTCAAGCATTGATGCAGCAACGCTAGAACACCTGGGATCACTTGCTGAACAGGGCTGGCAGTTTATTCCTGAGATTGCCGGTGTGGTTTCCCGTAATACCCTGAACTATGTGTTAGAACACCTGAAAACGGTGACTGAACTGCTAGAAGTGCCTCATCCGATGCCAGTATACAGACAACTGTGCGATACCGCTGCGCAGCTTGCTCTGATCTCCGGTGTCATTCTAGCGGCCATGAAAAAGTATTCCTCTGCTCGCCACTATTACGATGTATCAATTCATGCAGCGCGTGAAGCTGGTTTACCCGCTTTAGAGGCCATTGGATTAGCGCGCAAGAGTTTTACCTTTACTTACAATGATCAAGTCGATCAGACACTTCCACTGGTTCAAGAAGCTTTCCGCCTGTCTACTCAGGACAGTACTGAACATTACTGGATAGCTGCCATACTAGCTGAAGTGTACGCGAACATGGGACAAGCCGACGCCAGTTTCAGGACATTAGAGCAGGCAAAACCGATTACCAATTATACACAGCCAGAAGACACATATAGGACGGTGTTCAACCACTTCCTTCTTGCTGGCTACGAGAGCGTTTGCTTCATGAAGCTTCATCGCCTGGATGATGCTCAGGCCATTCTCCGCGACACCCTTGAGTACCCTACATTCCCATCCATTTATATCAAATCGAATATGCTGACCGACCTTGCCAGTATTCACTTACGGCAGGGAGATATTGCAGGTGGCTTCACCTATGCTACGGAAGCCTTACAGATCATCGCGCTCACAAAATCACCCAGTATGTTCCACTATCTGGTGGACTTCCGTAGCCAGTTGAAGTCAGGCCAGGGGACAGCGGAGGTGAGGCAGTTCGACGAGCAAATACGCACGGTGTCGCATCTGATAGACGGCGTAATATAGTAAGTAAGAGCTACTATTTTTAGCACCCGATTTGCCTGTTGAGAAAGAAATGATTGCTAGCCCATCTCATTCCGGCTGCCACTGACACTTCCTATATATCTCCAACGTCTGCTGATCCCCAGGCACATAACTGACCATTGAATACGTATTGATACCCGTAAAAACAGTCGTGGCTGTGCGCAAAGCGAGGAGACCGAGGATGCTGTGATGGACGTGAAAGACGAACGAGGGAGCAGGTCTACCCTCTGGATAGCTGGCTGAGGCGATGCGGCGGAACTCGGGTAGCTCGCGCAGGCGTTTCCACAAGTCTTTATATTCGGGCAGATGCGTAAGCGTGCGCGTGTTGTACTGGAAATCGCTGACGAGGCGGCGGGCAAGGCTCTCCCAGCCGGTGAAAAGGCGGCGACGCGATGGGTCAAATACCAGTTCCAGCAGGTGGCGTCTTTGCTCGGGATCGGGGTCAGGTACCTCGAACAGGTTGGTCGCGGCCTCGTTCCAGGAGTGCAGGAACCAGAGGCGGTCGAGCGAGTGCGCGGGATATGAGGTATTGCGCACCAGCAGCTGCGCCAGTTCGCCAAAATCAAGCAGCACGCTGTCGGCTAGCGGATCATCGATCTGCTGTCCGGTCAGGCGTGTATAGGCCTCGTAGAAGCGCCGCCGCTCCTCGTTGGAGAGTTCAAGCACGCGGGCGATACTCTGGGCCACATGCGGCGAGGGATTACTGCGCATACCTGCCTCTAAATGATAGATGTAGGTGCGCGAAAGCCGGGTCGCCTGCGCCAGTTGCCCCTGCGACATGCCGCGTTTTTGCCGGAACTCTGTCACCAGTTGCGCGAAATCCGATGTGTTTATTACCATGCTCTTTGCTTGCCTTAGTGTTAGCTACTTCTCTCATTATGCACGAAATTTTGTTAGCTGGCAACATGTTATTCCTTTTAGATGCATCATATAATTGAAACAGGTGCATGGGTAGTTTCTGCTGTTTTGTAGCTCAGAGAGGAGCTATTGTTAGATGTCCGATCCATCTGTTATGCCTGACACTACGCCAGATTCTCCACGAGACGCAGTGCGTCCCTGGGTGTCACATTATGAAGAGGGCGTGCCAGCCACCCTCGACATTCCAGAGCAGCCCCTCACGTGGCTGCTCGATCAAACCGTTCAGCGCTATCCTGGACAAACGGCTTTTATCTACTATGGCACAAAGATCAGCTATGCCCAGTTCTCTTCGCTGGCAAACCGCTTTGCTGCTGCGCTGCACCGGCTCGGCATTAACAGGGGAGACCGCGTCGCGATTGCCCTGCCGAATATTCCGCAGTATCCCATTGCCTACTATGGCGCGCTGCGGGCAGGCGCGGTCGTCGTTCCCACCAATCCACTGTATACCGAGCGCGAGATGCAACACCAGCTAGCCGACTCGGGGGCGCGGGTGCTTGTAATGCTCGATATGTTCTACCCGGTTGTGCGCGCTGTGCGTGAGAAGACGGCTTTAGAGCATATCCTTATCACCAGCCCCGCCGATTTTCTGCCGCCGTTGTTACGCAGACTCTATCCCCTCAGCCAGCGCAACGCCAAACATCCACAGCCGCCCCTGACGGAGAAGGAACTGCGCGAGGACAAAACGCTGCATGTGCTAAACACCCTGCTTCACACGCATACAAAAGGCGGCGTTGAAGTCTTCAATCTTCCGGTGCAGGCCCACCCTGATGATCTGGCAGTGCTGCAATATACCGGCGGCACCACTGGTCTTTCCAAAGGCGCAATGCTCACACACCGCAACCTGCTCTCCAATGCCTACCAGACGCGCTACTGGGACGCCAAAGCGCGTGACGCGGAGGAGATTACGCTCTGCGTGGCCCCGTTCTTCCATTCCTACGGTATGACCGTTGGCATGAACCTCTCGATCCTGGGTGCGGCCACGATGGTTCTGCTGCCGCAGTTCAAAGTCAAAGAGGTGGTCAAGACCATTCGCCGCTACCATCCAACGCAGTTGCCCGGCATCCCCACCATGTATATCGCCATTATGAAGGAGATGGGCAAGCATACCGCCGACCTGCGCTCCATCAAGGTCTGTATCAGCGGCGCGTCAGCATTGCCCGCGAAGGTTCGCCAGGATTGGGAAGCCCTGACACACGGCAGGCTGGTCGAGGGCTACGGCCTGAGCGAGGCTTCACCGGTCACGCACTGCAATCCGCTCAATGGCGATATCCGCGAGGGCAGCGTGGGTTTGCCCTTACCAAATGTTGATGCCGCCATTCTTGACGAGAAAACCGGCGAACCGCTTCCGCCCAACCAGGCTGGAGAAATCGTCGTCAAAGGCCCCAACATTATGAAAGGCTACTGGAACCAGCCCGAAGAGACGAAGAACATCTTCATTAACGGCTGGATGCGTACCGGCGATATCGGCAAGATGGATGAAGAGGGCTACTTCTACATCCTTGACCGCGCCAAAGAGCTGATTCTCGCCAGTGGCTTCAACATCTATCCCCGCGAGGTTGAAGAGGTGCTTTACCAGCATCCCGCCGTTCAAGAGGCTGCCGTAATCGGCGTGCCGCATGAATATCGTGGCGAGACCGTCGCCGCCTTTGTCATCCTCAAACCTGGCTATGAGCCAACAGAGCAGACGCGCGAAGATATTCTCGCCTACTGCAAAAAGGAGCTGACGCCCTACAAAGTACCCAAGATTCTCGAATTTCGTGAGAGCTTACCGAAGTCTCTCATTGGCAAAATCTTAAAGCGTGAATTGAAACAAGCATATCTATCCAAACAGGAGTAACTATGTCAACGACCATGAAACCAACGGAAGCGGGCACCGCTTTCCTTACCACACCCGTTAGCGAAACCGCCGACAAAATCTTTACCGTCGAACAGGCCGACGAGGAGCAGCGCTGGATTGCCGAATCAGCCAAAACCTTTATCTCGCGTGAAGTGCTGCCCAAAGTCGAGGCCATCGATCACCAGGAGCCGGGACTGGTTCCCAGCCTGCTGAAAAAGGCTGGCGAACAGGGCCTGCTCTCCATCGACGTGCCGGAAGCATATGGCGGCGCGGAACTCGGCCTGCTAACGAGCGCGCTGGTGGCTTCACAATTCAACGAGGGTTCCTTCAGCACCGCCTTTGGCGCGCATACCACCATCGGCACGCTGCCCATCGTCTTCTACGGCACCGAGGATCAGAAACAGAAGTATTTGCCGAAGCTGGCAACCGGCGAATGGATCGGCGCATATGCCCTGACCGAGCCAGGCGTTGGCTCCGACGCGATGGGCCTTTCGACCCGCGCTGAACTCTCCGAGGACGGCCAGTACTACATCCTCAACGGCACCAAACAGTGGATATCCAACGCCGGTTTTGCCGATGTCTTCATCGTCTTCGCCCGTATCGGCAACGAGCGCCCCTCGGCTTTCATTGTTGAAGCCAACTTGCCGGGCGTCTCCACGGGCGCGGAAGAACGCAAGATGGGCATTAAGGGTTCCTCGACGCGCCAGTTGATCCTGCAAGACGTGAAAGTGCCAGTTGAAAACCTGCTCGGCCAGATTCACAAGGGCTACAAGATCGCCTTCAACATTCTCAACATCGGTCGTCTGAAGCTGGGCGCGGGCGCGGTTGGTGGAGCGCGCACAGCTATCGGTCTCGCCGCCGCTTATACCACCGAGCGCAAAGCTTTCGGCAAATTCATCTCCGAATTCGGCATGATTAAAAAGAAACTCGGTCGCATGGCCGCCGAGACGTATGCCGCCGAAAGCGAAGTCTTCCGCACCGCCAATAATATCGAGCAGGCCCGCCGCAGCGCTACCGATACCGAGGGCGCATTCAAGGCCATCGAAGGCTACGAGGTAGAGGCCTCTATCGCTAAAGTGCATGGCAGCGAAGTGCTGGCCTACGTGGTTGACGAGGGTGTGCAGATCTTCGGCGGCTACGGCTTCATGCAGGAGTACGCTATTGAGAAGGCCTATCGCGATGCCCGCATCCAGCGCATCTACGAAGGCACCAACGAGATCAACCGCCTCGTGGCAGTGCGCCGCCTGCTCAACCGCGTCATGTCTGGCACCGTTCCTCTGATGGCAAAGGCGCAGGAGATCGACGCCCGCGTGCGCGCCGGTCAGCCGCTCAACAACGCAGGCGAGGAGATTCCTGAAGAACTCCGTTCAGCAGTCAACGCCCTGGAGCGCGTCAAAGACGTCACCTCGTATGTGGCGATGAAGATCGCCATGAAGTACATGCAGAACCTGGTAGACGAGGAAGAATTCATCGAATACCTGGCGAACCTGCTCATCGACATCTACGGCATTGACAGCGCCCTCGCCCGCGCCATTCAGGCTGTACGGCGCGGCGATGTCAACAGCGCGACCCATATTCAACTGGCACAACTCGCCACCTGGCTGGCCTTCTCGCGCTTCCGCACCAACCTCGACCAGATCGTCATGGCCTACATCGAACCCGAAAAGGTCGAGAAGGAACTGGCTCGCGTGCGCACCTACGTCGGAGATTATGTCGTAAACGGCGTCGCCCTGCAGCGCGAAATCGCCGCCCAGGTCATCGAAAAACAGGGGTATCCGTTGTAAAGGAGAATATATCTATGCCAGAAGCAGTAATTGTCAGCGCAGTACGCACCCCTATCGGGCGCGCAAATAAAGGGGCGTTAAAAGATGTGCGTCCCGATGACCTGGCGGCTCTGGCGGTTCGCGCCGCCGTAGACCGCGTTCCGCAGCTTGATCGTTCGCTCATTGAAGATGTGATTATTGGCTGCGCCTTTCCAGAGGGCGAACAGGGCATGAACCTTGCGCGCCTGGTTGGGGCGCTGGCCGGACTACCTGAAACGGCAGCAGGTGTCACCGTCAACCGTTTCTGCGCTTCGAGTCTGCAAGCCTTCAATATGGCGGCGCAGAACATTATGCTTGGTCTGGGCGATGTTTTTGTGGCGGGCGGCGTCGAGAGCATGTCCCGCGTGCCGATGGGCGGCTTCAATCCCAGCTTTAACCCGCGCCTCGTCAAGCCACGTGAGGGCGAGAAATCTACCACTCCTTATCCGCCTTGCGAACTGGAATACGGCTATTCCAGCTACATTCCAATGGGTATGACCGCCGAGAATCTTGCCCGTGAATATCATATCAGCCGCGAGGCGCAGGATGCCTTCGCGCTGCGCAGCCACCAGCGCGCCATTGCCGCCACCGACAACGGCATCTTCAAACGCGAAATCGTGCCCGTTCCCCTGCCCAACGGCAAGACGCTGGAAGTAGATGAAGGCCCGCGCCGCGATACCTCACTCGAAAAGCTGGCAACTCTCGAACCCGCCTTCATCAAGGGCGGCACCGTCACCGCTGGTAACTCCAGCCCGCTCAATGATGGGGCGGCAGCGGTTGTTCTGATGTCGGCTGAGAAGGCCCGCGAACTGGGTATTACGCCGCTCGCCCGCGTGATTACAATGGCGGTCGCGGGTGTGCGTCCTGATATCATGGGCATCGGCCCCGTTCCCGCTGTGCGCAAGGCGTTGCAGCGCGCCGGTATGCAGATTAGCGACATCGACATTATTGAACTCAACGAGGCATTTGCTGCTCAGTCGCTGGCAGTTGTCCAGGAGTTAGGTATTGACCAGGAGAAGCTGAATCCGCATGGCGGTGCGATCGCTCTCGGCCATCCGCTCGGTTGCAGTGGCGCGCGCCTGATCGCTACGCTCGTCAACGACCTGCAGACGCTTGATAAGAAGGTTGGGCTTGCCACGCTCTGCGTCGGCGGCGGTCAGGGTGTGGCTACGATTATTGAAAGGATATCGTAGTCATGACATATCAAGTACGCAAGGCAGCCGTGTTGGGCGCTGGCGTGATGGGGGCAGCCATCGCTGCCCACCTCGCCAACGTCGGCATTCCCAGCCTGCTGCTCGACATTGTTCCACCCGGTGCCGGAAAAGACAGGAATGTGGTGGCGCGTACCGGCCTGGAAAAAACGCTGAAGGCCAGACCCGCCGCGTTTTACACGCCCAAAGCTGCCCAGCTTATCACCATTGGTAACATTGAGGACGACCTGGATAAGCTGACAGAGGTGGACTGGATTATCGAGGCCGTCATCGAGCGCCTGGATATCAAACAGCAGCTTTACGCGAAGCTGGAGCAGTACCTGCGGCCCAATACCATCATCTCCTCGAATACGTCCGGCCTGCCCGCGCATATGCTGACCAGGGGACGCAGCGAGACCTTCCGCCGCAACTTCCTCATCACGCACTTTTTCAATCCAGTGCGCTACATGCGCCTGCTTGAAATCGTGCCGGATATCGATACTGACCCGGCACTTGTGCAGTTCATGGAGAACTTCGGCACGCAGGTGCTGGGCAAAGGCATCGTGCTGTGTAAAGACACGCCCAATTTCATCGCCAACCGCATCGGCGTCTATGGCTTCCTTTCCACAATTAAGCGCGCACTGGATGAGGGCTACACGGTCAGCGAGGTAGATGCCATCCTGGGGCCAAATATGGGCCGTCCCAAATCGGCTGTCTTCCGCACTGCCGACCTCTCCGGCCTGGATACGCTGGCGCACGTGGCCGATAACCTGTATGAGAATGCGCCCGGCGACCCGCAGCGCGAAACTTTCAGGCTGCCGGAAGTGATGCGCGAGATGATCCGGCGCGGCTGGCTGGGCGAGAAAAGCGGCCAGGGCTTCTACAAACGCATCAAAAATCCAGGCGGCGAATCGACCATCCTGGAATTGAACTTGAAAACGCTTGAATACGAGCCGCAGCAGAAGGTGCGCTATCCCTCGCTCGGCGCGGCGCGCAATATCGATGATCCTGTTCAGCGCATGCTCACCGTACTGGATGGTGATGATCGCGCCGCCCAGTTTGCTCGCGAAACCACCGCAGACTCGCTGATCTACGCGGCGGAACTCGCGCCAGAAATCGCGGACAGCATCGTGGCAGTCGATGAGGCCATGCGCTGGGGCTTCAACTTCGATCTCGGCAGCTTCGAGGCCTGGGACGCGCTCTTGCAGCACCCCCAGATTCTCGAAAAGGTCTTGCAGGGCCGCGAACTGCCGGAACTGGTGAAGCGCGTGCGGAGCAATGGAACGGGAACATTCTATCGCGGCCCGGCAGGCAAACGCGAGTATTACGACTTCACAACTGGCGAGTACACCCCCGTGTCGCAGCCGGAAGGCGCGATCTCGCTCTCTGCCGCGAAGGCCGAGAACAAGGTTATTCGCGATAACGGCTCGGCCTCGCTCATCGATATCGGTGATGGCATCGCCTGCCTGGAGTTTCATACCAAGATGAACTCCATCGACGAGGGCATCATTGAGATGCTGCGCTATGTCGCCGAAGAAGGTGAAAAGCATTTCCGCGCCGTCGTCATTAACAACGATGCTCCCGACTTCTCCGCTGGCGCAAATCTCATGCTTGTGCTGATGGCCGCCAAATCGGGCGAGTGGCAGCAGCTTGAACAGGCCATCAAGGCCCTGCAACAGGCGCACCAGTTGCTCAAATATAGTCGTATTCCCATCGTGGCGGCTCCGGCAGGGCGCGCTCTGGGCGGCGGCTGCGAGATCATTATGCATACTAACCATGTCCGCGCTTATGCCGAATCCTATATTGGGCTGGTCGAAGTGGGCGTTGGGCTGGTTCCGGCGGGTGGGGGCTGTAAGGAACTGCTCGTGCGGCTGGGCGCGACGGTTGATATGCAGTTGGCGAAAAAGACGGGTGGGCCGTTCACGCCTTCGCGCCGCGCCTTCGAGACCATCGCTTTTGCCACCGTCTCCACCAGCGCAGCCGAGGCCAAAGACCTGCGCTTCCTGCGCAAGAGCGATGCCATTACGGTTAACCGCGACTTGCTGCTGCGGGATGCAAAAGCTGACGCTCTGCGCCTTGCAGAGGAGAAAGAGGCGGGTACGTGGCAGCCACCACAGGCCCCGCTCCTGCTCCTTCCCGGCCCCGGGGCGCGGCTTGTACTTGAGCAACAGGTAGAAAACCTGCTCATTACAGGAAAAGTCAGCGAGCATGACGCGGTGATCGCTCAGCATCTGGCTCGTGTGCTAACAGGTGGAGATTGTTCGCCTATTACCCCGGTCACAGAACAGCACGTTCTTGACCTGGAGCGCGAGGCCTTCCTCAGCCTTGCAGGCACCGCCAAATCACAGGACCGCATGCAATCGCTCCTGATGACTGGCAAACCTTTGCGTAACTAACCGCATTATTCATAGCTGGCGAAATTCATAGCTGGCGAACATTTCGTTGAACATGTTCAACGAAATGTTCGCCAGATGTTCATTTTATGACTCAAAAATCATGTCCTCAGCTCAACATGCGCATCAAAATCAGCTATTTTCGTGTTTCCCTACAAAAAGTACTATTGATTTCCAGGTTTTTTTCATAAATAGACCCTAAAAACGACTGCGAACAACATGCATAGCATGAATAATAGGCATTCTTAACATTTTGGAAGCCAAAACGTCATTAAAAATAGGTAAATATTCTATAAAATTCGAAAAACGTATCAAAACATGTATCGAAACACTAGACAAAGGGGTACATTTTCGTGCATACTATGCATGTACATATTTCAAGCGGTTTGTCACAACAAGTAATGTACATTGTTATTACATCATCCTTTTGATTACATTATGTGTTGTGGCAAGAACACGTTGCATCAGAGGTTTGGACACCGGTAAAAAGGAGACGAGGGAACCATGCAAGGATTGGAACAGCATAAAAGTGAGGTTGCGCGTTTGCTGGCGCAGATCAGCGCGGAATACGAAGCTGCGCAGCGAGGTCTTTCAGGACTGGCCTACGGAGTCTCACAACATCAATTTATTACTGCTCGCATGGAGAATATGGGCCAGCTACACCACAAGTTGCAATCCATCGTCGGAGACGAGGCCACTGCAATGGTAGTCGAAGTCATGAATAACGTGAAATAGCCTTCGTCCGCTATTTGAACTTTACAATGGCCTGGCTGTTTGCCAGGCTTTTTTGTTTCTGAATAGAAAGAGGCGGTCGCGCCTGTACCCCCCCGCGCGACCGCCTCTTCGCCCCCCACGTCCCCTTCCCTTTCAGAGTGGGTTTATACTAATGCCGCTTCCCGCCTCTCAACGTGCGCATCCAGGTAAAAAATCGAGGCCGAATGGGATTTCGTCCAGACACCTGAAACCATATACTCAGTCTCTTCGCTAATAAATGTTTCCGAATCCAGCACGCAGTCCGGTCCATCCATGAACAGGTCTAACCACGCCTGCTCATCCCTGCTGCTCAGCAAAGGCGCGCCCTCACAGACAAACCAGCGAGTAATGCCCTGTAAATAGAAGCGAAAATCTTCCGGCAGCGGATAGCGGCGCACAATACGATACTGGCGCTCCTGAACTTTTTCAAACCCGGCCTCCTCCAAATATCCGGCCAGCTTTCCTCCTACCCAGCTATCCTCAAAGGCATACCCTTCATTCACGCGAATATGCTCCCAACGCTTTCGTGCTGAAAATACCCGTTCCTGCAATCCGCGATCAACCGAATAAAAGCGCATGGAACCAAAATCAATGTCTTTGATCGCAATGCGTCCGCCTGGCTTCAGGTAGCGACCCATAGCGCGAAACGTCTCTACCGGATCAGGCAGATACTGGCTTACATTCGCGCTAAAAATGAAATCCACAACCCCCGGTTGTACAGGCAACTGCTCAATAGACCCCAGTTTATACTGTACCTGCTCGCTATACTCCTGGTTACGCTGCTGTGCTGTCACCAGCGCTTCGGGTGAAATATCTACACCGGTAATTCGTCCTCTACGACCAATAGCCTGAGCCAGTAGTGGTATCCACAACCCCGGCCCACATCCCGCGTCTACTACCCTACTCCCCTTCTTGATCTTTAAATCGCGAATCATTTGTTCGCGTTCGGGCGCTTTACTCCGGTGATGCGTTTCCAACCACTCAATTGCATTAAGCGGCAATCCACTTTCGTTGACATACACGGGATTGTTTACGGCCATCTAACTACCTCAACCTTCATGATGTTAAACGCATCAATGGAATTTCCTAAGATAGAAAAAGTATAACATGTCAAAAAAATAAATGCTATATATTTCCATACAAATGTAGGACTTTATTGCTAACAATGTAGCAAACAAGTTTAGACGCAATCTGCTTCAAGGTTGTGTAATTTCGTTATGAAACGTAAAACAAGGGCATGGGCTTGCATTCGTGTGGGGGAGCGGAAGACAAAAAATTGACTGACACCCGCAAAATAATATCTGCTTGCGTTGTTTCTTCTTACTCGCTATACTCTATGCTAGAAAAAGCAAGCGTTAAGGAGCAGCTAGTGTATGGAGTCCTTCAACGAGCAACCGACAGAAGAGCGCCAGGAATCACAGGCAGAACAAAAAGAGTCTGGCTCGTTTGAACTCTATGAGTTTCCACCTGCTTCAGGCGAAATGGAACAGGTACAAGAACCATCAATGGAAGACTACCTGGAGGGGCGTGTATATCCGCCACCGCCCTCTTTCTATCAACAGATGCAGTTACCTGTTGCGCGTCCACTCGTGGCTAAAGAAGAGGCTCCGAGGACTCCACAGCTCACTCCACCACCAGTTCGCTATGCGCCAGCGCCAGGGAAAATGTATCCACCACCCGGAACGTATCCCCCTGGACCATATCTCCGGCAAATCCCTCCTCCCTCACGCAGGCAGAACCGGGCCATTGCCCTGGTCATCATCCTGAGTGTGCTGGTACTTTGTAGCATTGGCGGCTGGGCATTCTATAGTTTGTACAACGCGCTGTTCCAGCAAATAAACGATGCGACGGGCGCGGCGCAAAATTTTTATACGCACATGCGCAGCCAGGATTACGCGGGAGCTTACCAGTACCTGCAAATTCCTGGCGTCAGCCAGAACGAATTTCTACAAAAGGCCCACGCTAACGACACAAACTACGGCACTATCACCAATTTCACCGTTGAAACTCCCTCACCTATGCCGGGTAACAGCACCAGCAATGGTTGGAACATCACGGTGAACCTCACACGGGAAAAAGCTTCATATCCGGTGGCATTACAAATTGCGCTGGTCAATGGAACGTGGAAAATCACCAGTATCGATCTGGATAAGATGTGAGGAAAGCAATAAAAAAACAGGCGAGACTTTCTAAATAATAATTTGGTCTCGCCTGCTGCAAACTCTTCAAGAGAGATCGATCAATTTATGAAAAACAGGTCATAGAATATAGATATTAGAACTGGCTTGTACTTCGCCTAGGCAATACCTGCCTGCGTGCTGTTCATGACTGGCGCTTCGCGGCCAACGCAGGCCCTCAAATCCTCACGATAAAAACGCCAGGTGCTTCCTACTTTATGTCCCGTCAACTGCCCCGACCACATGAGGCGGTAGAGAGTTGAACGGCTAACGCGGAGGTAACTCATAGCTTCTTTAAATGTTAAAAGGACATCATCTTGAATCATTTGCACAACCATGTGTTCTCTACCTTCCTGTCAAAGCTGTATCTCGCCTTTTCTTGGTGATGAGCGGTTTTGTATCAATTGATACAAATATTTGTCTCATCGCATGTTATAGTAACCAATGGTGATACGCATTCGTATTGAGAAGAAGTTATGATCTGGTTAATATTTCCGTTTTCCTGGTTGGGTATTCATCACCACCGCGCTTCTGTCTACCAGCCATGCTCCAACAATATTTCCAGCGTACCAATTTCGCATGATACCGGAAAAATAGTTAATTTCGTCGCCTCTCGCAAACGTTCTATAGCCCCGGTATCGGTTGGATCGGCCATTGCCACCGTCAGGCGATTGTGATCGCGGCCCACCGGAGCGCAGCGCAGTTCGCGGGCCAGTTCATAGGGAAGAAGGTGCTTCAAACGCGAGGGAACCCGCGAAGGTAGATGCATAAATGGAATGCCCTTTAGTTGAGGCTGGTGCTTCAGCTCCTTATTTACTTCATCTACGAATGTTGCTGGGTCTACACCGATCTGCTCGATAGGAATAGGCAACTGAACGCGCACAGCCGGACGCAGGATGATACGCCGGGCAACGATACTGGCCTGCGCCAGCAGCGCTTCCAGAGAATGGGATGGATGTGGATAAGAACCAATGCCAATGACGATCTCAGTTTCCCGTTTCAACGGTGGTATCACCGTCTCTGGCTGGAGCAAATTGATGCTATGGTAGACGCGCTCCAGAATGCGCTCGGCCCCCACACGGTCTACATCGGGTAAAAGGAGCGCTGCTCCTGTGCTACCATGTACAAGCAACTGATCGTCGGCGCGAATAGAGCGGCGCATATTGACAAGCACCTGCTCTAAAAAGCTTTCAGGCGCGTGATAACGCTCTCGCTTCTGAAATACAGCAGCCCGAGGTAAAATATGCGCCTGTTCAAGCTGCGTAATATGCAGGAGCAGCAAGCTTACAGTAGCCTCGGACATAAAACGCTCTTGCAGTGAGCGGCGCAGCAAAGCGCGTAGTTCGGAGGTTGCAGGAACAAAATTCTCGTACTCGGCCTCATCATCCAGTTCGCGCTGTTTGCCCTGCGTAGCGAAAGAAAGACAATCACAATGCGCGCTTGCGGGCGCATCTACCAGGGTCAAGGAGAGCATGCCTGCTCCTCTGTCTGTGTATTTCATACTGCCTGATCCAAAAACTGTGGGGACGTGATTTATCGCGTCCACCTCGTCTGTGGGCCATCCCGATAGCCTGGCAGGACGCGATAAATCACGTCCCTACAAAATCCGAATTATTTCGTAAAAATTTATAAAGATTTACCTGTCTGATTATAAAGCGCAAAGGATAACAGAGAGATAACAGGCATGTTGTAGTCTGGTTAAGATCAGAAAGAAGCGGTTAAGAAGCGTTGGCAGGCGTTTTTTCGGGAGACGCCTGCCAACTCAAATTATTCAATCGCGACGGGAGCGGTAAAGGTATAGCCGACACCGGGAACGGTCATAATGTACTGGGGACTATTGGGGTCTGGCTCGACTTTCTGACGCAGGTGGCGGATATGCGTCTTCACCAGGCCGGAATCACCCGCCTCGTCATATCCCCAGACACGTTCAATAATCATGTCGGTCGTCAGCACCTGTCCGGTATGTGTAATTAATAAGTGCAGCAAGCGGCTTTCCGTAGGTGTCAGACGCACTTTCACGCCATCGCGTATCACCTCGTGACGCATGGCATCCAGCGTCACCGGCCCTACCGTAATCGCGGAAGAATTAGAGGCCCCTTTCACATTGTTTGAACGACGCATGACTGCTTTGATACGGGCAAGCAACTGACGCGGGCTAAATGGTTTGCGCAAATAATCGTCGGCCCCCATCTCTAATCCACGTATCTCATCATCTTCACGATCATGTGCGGTCAGAATTAGCACCATTGAATTGGTTTCGCTCCGCATCTGGCGACACACTTCAAAGCCATCCAGCTTCGGCATCTGCACATCCAGGATCACCAGGTCTGGTAGTGTTTCTCGCCAGCGTTTGATGGCCTGTTCGCCATCAAAGGCGCGTACTACATCGTACCCGTGTCCCTTGAGCCAGTAGCTCAGCATATCAACCATGTCGCGGTCATCGTCCGCTACCATGATTTTCACTCGTGTTTCCTCCTACAGACAGACCTGCATAAAGACTTTCAGGACTTCCCCTATTTCGACAGGCCCTATATTGATAGAGTTCGTCTCACTGCTTGTAACGGGACGCATTCTCGGCAGTAACATCATGGTACAATTTGGGCTATATGGGGCCTTGTTTCATCGCATCAATGCACGATGATACACAATCCCTGTATCTGGTAATATCGACCATCACCATCACTTCATTAAGGAGTATATTGTTGTGATTGAACGAGAAGAACTCCTGGCCCGAGCGCGCGAGGCCGCCTTACATGCCCATGCCCCCTATTCACATTTTCGCGTGGGGGCTGCCCTCGTCGCCGGAGATAGTCTCTATATCGGCGCAAATGTCGAAATTTCGAGCTACGGCCTGACCCTCTGCGCCGAACGAAACGCGATTTCTACCGCCATCGCCGCAGGTGCCGGGCCAATCACCCGGGTCGCGGTCGCCTGCATCGACGCGCCCCCGGACGCCCCTATTAGCGGCCGCGCGCCCTGCGGTGCCTGTCGCCAATGGCTGGCCGATCTCGCCCCTCATGCCACCATCTACATCGATGGTGTAGACCGCGACTTCACCGTCCCTGACCTGCTGCCTTACGCCTTTGAACTTTGATAAAGAAGAAAGTGAGAGTATCGGCACCTGTCGCGGCGCGACAGGTGCCGATACTCTCACTTTCTTCTTTAAATCCCCTTGACAAAACGCATACTTCTTGTGTACGCTAGTTCATGCAAGAAGTGTGTGTTTCGTAGATTTTTCCTCCTCTCGGGTAAGAGATGCAACGGTGCCTCTCGCCACTCGCAGTGACGCAGCCGGATGTAGTCAGCTAAGGAGCCTGAATGCTACAGAGGCCTATGCCGGACGACGCCTGTCTTCAAACCTCCGGTGGGTGTCGGAATAACGCATGGGGAATTTTGGGCGGGGCAAGCCCGCGCCCCTACAATGATGGGATGCGGGGAATTTTGGGCGAAGCAAGCTCACACCCCAACGCTGCTGTTTTGTATGCTGTCTCTATTTTCCACTTAAACCTCTCTTCCTCTCTTTGTTACATTCACCACCCATACCATCTAATGGAGAAGGAGTAAGCATGTCCGCTCGCTTTACGCTTGGTATCGAAGAAGAATTTCAGCTTGTTGATCGCTATACGGGCCAGCTTTGTTCGCACATTCAGACTATTTTGGAGAAAGGCGCAAGCATCTTTGGCGACAAAATCAAGCCGGAGATGCTGCAATCAACCGTTGAGGTCGTAACAGATGTCTGCCCCAACATCACGGCTGCCCGTATGGAACTGCAACAACTGCGCGCCATGCTGCTGAACGTGGTCGAAGAAGAGGGTCTGACGCTCATCAGCGCGGGAACGCATCCCAGCGGCTCCTGGCATGACCAGGTTTCGATGCCCAACGAACGCTATGCCGAACTGGAAGAAGAGTTACAGGATATTGCGCGCTCCATTTTGATCTTTGGCCTGCACGTACATGTAGGCGTCGAGAGCAATGAAATTGCGGCGGCTCTCATCAACCAGCTTCGCACCTGGATTCCGCACCTGCTCGCGCTCTCGGCCAACTCTCCATTCTGGAGCGGACGTTTTACCGGCATCAAGTCGTACCGCTCCGTCGTCTGGCGGCCCTTCCCGCGCAGTGGCGTACCGGAAATCTTCTCCTCTTATGCCGAATACGAAGGCTATGTACAGGCCCTCATTTCGGCGGGCATCATCGATAACGCCAAGAAAATCTGGTGGGACATTCGCCCGCACCCGTTCTTCAGGACGGTTGAGTTCCGCGTCTTCGATATGCCAGGCACTATCGAGGATTCGGTGGCGTTGGCCGCGCTCTGCCAGGCCCTGGTTGCCAAACTTACGTGGCTTTACAAACGCGGCCTCTCGGTTCACGTCCTGCCGCGCTACTTTGTCGATGAGAACAAATGGCGCGCCATGCGTTACGGCCTGGACGCGGAGATCGTCGATTTCGTACAGGGACACCGCGTTCCCATGCGTGATGCACTGCACAACCTGCTCGACTTCGTCGATGACGTGCTGGACGACCTGGGCAGCCGCCGCGAAATCTCCTACCTGCGCCGCCTGATCGACGATCCACGCGGCACCGGAGCCGACCGCCAGATCGCCATCTATCGCCAGACTGGCAGCATCCACGCCGTCACCCGCTACCTGATGGCGCAAACCGTACAGGGCTTACAAGTGGATTCGGCAGAGCAAACCCTGGCATCGTAGGGACAGGGGGCTGTGGGGCGGTGGAGTGGGGGCCTCGTGCCTGTCCCTGGGGCGGGGTCGTGGAGAAAAATCGGCATTCGACCACCGGGCCGCATTTGCCCCACCACCCCAGGGACAGGCACGAGGCCCCCGCACCGCAACCCCACAGCCCCCTGTCCCTACGACGCCAGAGGCAGATGTAACGAATATATGAGGAAGGAGAGACAGGCCATGCAGGCCAGTTTTACCATCGGCATTGAGGAGGAGTTTCAGCTTGTAGAGCGGCAAAGTGGCAGACTGGCCCCGCGAGTTCAAGAGGTGCTGGCAAGAGGGCGTCCCGTTTTCGGCGACAAACTTAAGCCGGAGATACAGCAGATTCTGGTAGAACTGGTCTCCGATGTCTTCCCGGACATGCAGGCGGCGCGCACGGAAATGCCGCGCCTGCGTGCCCAACTGGCGCAACTGGTCGAAGAACAGGGGCTTGCTCTGCTCAGCTCCGGAACGCATCCCCTTGATTCCTGGCAGGAGGAGATGGGCAACGGCTACGAACGCTATGCCGAACTGGCGCGAGAATTTCGGGACCTGCGCCGCTCCACGCTCATCTTCGGCCTGCATGTGCATATCGGCGTGGAAGACCGCCGCATGGCTATCGCAATTATGAATCAGGCTCGCACCTGGATTCCGCACCTGCTGGCCCTCTCCGCGAACTCCCCTTTCTGGGCAGGCCGCTACACCGGTTTGAAATCCTATCGCGCTGTAACCTGGAAGTCCTTCCCCCGGACCGGAGTACCCGACGTCTTTACATCGCTGGAGGACTACGACCGCTACATTTCCTCGTTTATTCGCATGGAGCGCATTTCCAACGCCCGCAGCATCTGGTGGGACATTCGCCATCACCCGCTCTATCCCACTATCGAATTCCGTGTCTTCGATATGCCCGCGACGGTCTGCGATATGCTGGCCCTCACCGCGCTCTGTCAGGCGTTGGTCCGCAAACTGGCCTGGCTCTATCAACGCAACATGACCACACCCAGCCTGCCGCGCTCCTTTATAGAAGAGAATAAATGGCACGCCGCCCGCGACGGCCTGGACGCCGAAATCGTCGATTTTATACACGAACGCCGCCTGACCATGCGCGAAGCTATCTCCGAACTGCTCGACTTCATCGATGATGTCCTCGACGACCTCGGCAGCCGCCCAGAAATTGACCATTTGCGCCGCCTGCTCGACAACCCCTGCGGAACAGGAGCCGACAGGCAGGCAGCGATCTATCAGAAGACTGGAAGCGTAGAGGCGGTGATTGATTTTCTGGCGCGACAGACGTTGATGGGCGTGCCATTGGAAAAGGCCCACATCAGGTGAGCTTTTTGCTTACGAACCATACACCTGGAACGAGAAAGGCTATTGCCAGCAGGAGAAAGATTGAGGATTCGATGACCTGGAACAACCAGAAACGATCTGCTGGCTGGTAGAAACTTCTAGAGTGGAAACCATGCTGCTGCTCGCATGCTTGAAACGCGGCAAAAGCCTGAGCGTCCCCCTTTCCAATGATCTGTGGACATATGTGACTGATGGTATTGTTTGAAAGCTCCTGACCGGTGCGATCAATAGTGCCAATTTCGATCAACCAATCAGTGTGGGATGGCGCGCCCGGTCGATCAATGGAACTGATGGAGACGAGCGGCGGGAGAAAGTACGGGCGGAGCCAGAAGGCTATAGCTAATCTCAGCAGTATAAAGAGGACAATCGTGATACCGATCCCGGCAACCGGGCGGCGTGACAGGATACCGGCTGCGATGCCAAGCACAAGCGCGAACAGGGCATAAGCAGGCAGCACTATCCCTCGCACTTCATAGGTTGACCAGGGCGAGGTGACGGCATCCCAGGGAGCGCTCCACCAGGCAATCAGTGGAATAAGCGCGATGAAAGCCAGGAGCGTGACGCCGATGAGCAGCAACAATTTTGTTCCCAGCCAGCGCATGCGGGTAATACTCTGTGTCCAGACCAGCCGATGCGTTCTTTGTTCCAGTTCACGCGCTACGAGTGGCGCTCCTATAAACATGCCTACCAATAAAGGCAAAGTGGTGAGCATAATGGTAATAAGATTGACGCTCAGGCTGAAGTGGTTGATGAAGTTTCCTTCGAGTTCGCCGCACGCGGGCAATTGTTCCGAGCAGTTCGCCAATCCGGTGCTTTGATAGGTAGAGGTCATTTCTATACCGAGAACAAGTAAGATTATTATCAAACCTGCCAGGACTACTCCTGCAATCAACGCTTCAATGCGATGTTGTCGCCATGTCACCCAGATCATCGTACAGCCTCCTGGACACCTTTATGTTGAATAGTAAATGGAAATGGTGCTGGAAGAGCAAGGTAAGCGAGAATAATGTCTTCAAGCGACGCCTCTTGCACTTCCCATGCCGGATCAAGCAGCGCTCCATGCAGGCGTACCAATAAGGTACTCTGCCGCTCGCTTGAGCGAACCTGAAGAATGGTATGCGTTCTGGCAAGGGACGCTTCCCGGTCGCTCGGACCAATCAGGCGTTTGTGCGTGGCAAGCAGCGGTTCAATATCACTGGCAATCTGCACCTGAGAAGCAGAGAGAATAATCAGGTAATCGCAGATGCGATCAAGGTCCGCTATCAGATGAGAGGAGAAGAGAACGGTCAATCCATCCTCAGCTACAGCATCCATTAGAGTCTGCTGAAACTCGTAACGGGCAAGAGGATCAAGATTCGCAATCGGTTCATCCAGAATAAGCATCTCTGGACGTTTTGCCAGGGCCATGACCAGCGCAACCTGCGCCTGCTGCCCGCCTGAAAGCTTACCGGTAGGTCGGTTGAGCGGGATAGCAAGACGATCAAGGCGTTCCTTTGCCAGATTCATATCCCAGGACGGATTCAACTTTTGTCCGAGCATCAACATATCTTTCACGCGAAAGTTGCGATAGAGAGGGCGATCCTGCGCCACAAAGCCCACACGCGTCAGGACGCGGTCCGGCGCTTCGCCAAACACCTGGACACTGCCAGCGCTCGGTTTCAGCAAGCCTACAGCGAGATGAAGCAGCGTCGTCTTGCCCGCGCCATTTGGGCCAACCAGACCGGCAACACGCCCAATTGGAAGTTTAAAGGTACAGCCACGTAATGCCCAATCTTTTCCATAACGTTTTCCAAGATTAATGGTTTCCAATGCCTGGATCATGCAATATGCTCCTTTTTCTGAAACTGCTGAAAGGTAGAAGTGAAAAGGGCAAGAATACTTTCTTCATCCAGACCAGCAGCTTCGGCTTCTTGCAGCCAGTGAATAAGGTTCTGGCGTAAGACGGCGTGGCTTGCCAACGATGCGTCTGCCAGCGTCTTGACCACAAATGTTCCCTGACCCGGACGGCTTTCGATCAATCCCTCGTGTTCCAACTCTCGATACGCCTTAAACACGGTGTTGGGATTGATGGCCAATCTCGACACTACCATACGCATGGTTGGAAGCTGATCGCCTTCCTTAAGAAAGCCCAGCCGTAAAGCTTGCTTGACCTGCTGGACAAGTTGCAAATAAGGCGAAACTCCTGAACGCTGGTCTAGATAAAACTCAATTGACTGTTTCTCGGTATCCATAAGTTTTCCTATCTCTATTTTCCTAAATATCTATTTTCATAGTACAATAGTAAAATAGAACAGGCTCTTTGTCAAGAGATGAAAGGGATGATTTTACAATTTGCTTCTGTTTCTGGAAAAGACTGATAGCCTGAAATGATGGAGCTGAAAAAGTAAATACAAGCAATCTTGTCCTACTTCTTCTGGTTTGCTATATTATGCTATACTACCGGGCATAAACACATGATTATGAGACGGGAAGGGAAGACGTGAGGCATGCCTGCTAACCATACTGAAATTGAAAAGAAATTATGGGCCTCGGCTGACGAACTGCGCGCTAACTCGAATCTGAAATCCTCGGAATATTCGGTGCCTGTGTTGGGCTTGATCTTCCTGCGTTTCGCTGATGCGCGTTTCACACGGGTTGAGCGCGAACTGGCGGCTTCGCTGCCTGCTGGCAGTCGCCGCACTATTGGCAAGGACGATTACCAGGCGCGGGGCGTGATGTACCTGCCGCCGCAGGCTCGTTTCTCTTATCTTTTGAAGCTGCCGGAAAGCGAAAACATCGGGAAGGCCGTGAACGAGGCGATGAAGGCCATCGAAGCAGAGAATGAAGAGTTGCGCGATGTGCTGCCGAAAACCTATATGCGCCTCAACAACGATACACTTATCGCCCTGCTGAAGACGTTTTCTGAGATTCCAATGGACGTCGAGGGCGATATTTTCGGCAAAATTTACGAATATTTTCTCGGCAAATTCGCCATGTCCGAGGGGCAAAAGGGCGGCGAATTCTTCACTCCTACCGCTATCGTCAAATTGATCGTCGAGATCATCGAACCCTTTCATGGGCGCATTTTTGACCCGGCCTGCGGCTCCGGCGGTATGTTTGTGCAAAGCGCGCGTTTCGTGCAAAATCACCGCCAGAATCCGACCGCCGAAATCTCGATTTATGGACAGGAGAAAACCGCCGAGACGGTGCGCCTGTGCCGGATGAACCTGGCAGTGCATGGGCTGTCCGGCGATATCCGGCAGGCCAACAGCTACTACGAAAACGTACATAACTGCCGGGGCCGTTTCGACTTCGTGATGGCGAATCCGCCCTTCAACGTGGACGGCGTGGACAAGGAGAAGATCAAGGACGACCCGCGCTATCCCTTCGGCCTGCCCCGCGTGGACAATGCCAACTACCTGTGGATTCAGGAGTTCTACAGCGCGCTCAATACACACGGACGGGCTGGATTCGTGATGGCAAACTCCGCCAGCGACGCCCGCGCCTCGGAACTCGACATCCGGCGCAAGCTGATTGAAGACCGCGTGGTAGACGTGATGATCGCCATTGGCTCCAACTTCTTCTACACCGTCACCCTGCCCTGCACGCTCTGGTTTTTCGACAAGGGCAAGCGCAACAGCGAGCGGCGCGACAAGGTTCTCTTTATCGACGCCCGCTCCATCTACAAACAGATCGACCGCGCCCATCGGGAATTCACGCCCGACCAGATCGAATTTCTCGCTAACATCGTGCGCCTCTATCGCGGCGAGGAGATCGAAACAACTCAGGGCAGCCTGCCGCGCATTCAGGAAACCTTCCCAGAAGGCGTCTATGCGGACGTGCCAGGTCTCTGCAAAGTTGCCACCATCGACGAGATCGAAGCCCAGGGCTGGAGCCTCAACCCAGGCCGCTACGTCGGCGTAGCCGAACGCGCTCTAGAAGACTTCGACTTCAAAGAACGCCTGGAAGCCCTTAACGAAGAACTCGAACGCCTCAACGCCGAAGCCAGAGAGCTAGAGGAACGCATTGGGGAAAATCTTATAAGGCTTTTAGAGGACATATGATGGTAAAAATGCTAACCAAATCTAGATGGAATACAGTCAAAGTCGAACAACTAGCAGCGAATACAAAACATGCCCTCGCTATGGGGCCTTTCGGCTCACGAATTACAAAAGATAATTTCGTTGATAGTGGCGTTCCGGTAATTCGGGGTGTTAACATTTCCAATGATCTCTTCGATCATAAAAATCTTGTCTTCATTACAGAAACAAAAGCCGATGAACTGGCAGCAAGTAACGCTTTTCCTGACGATTTAGTCTTTACTCATCGAGGTACTTTAGGACAGGTAGGCATTATTCCCTGGGGTTATTATCCTCGTTATGTCGTTTCGCAAAGCCAAATGAAACTGACATGCGACCAAACTAAGGTATTGCCTATGTTTCTCTATTATTACTTTCGGTCTGAGTGGGGACAACATGAACTACTAAGTCATACAGGTGGTTCAGGAGTGCCAGCAATATCAAGTCCGCTCACTACGTTAAGAAATGCTACCATACATCTTCCCCCACTCCCCACCCAGCGCAAAATCGCCGCCATCCTCTCAGCCTATGATGAGCTGATCGAGAACAACACGCGGCGCATTGCCATACTTGAGGAGATGGCACAGTCGTTGTACCGCGAGTGGTTTGTGCATTTCCGTTTTCCTGGGCATGAAAAGAAAAAGATGGTAGAGTCTCCTCTGGGGTTGATACCCGAAGGGTGGGAGATGGTGAAGCTGGGAGAAGTATGCAATATCACAATGGGGCAATCACCAAGCTCTGAATACTATAACAGTAGAGGAGAAGGCCTACCTTTTCATCAAGGAGTTTCAGATTTCGGTGAGCGTTTTCCAACAGATCGTATGTACTGCTCTATCGAAAACCGTATTGCAGAGGATGGAGATATTCTATTTAGTGTGCGGGCACCAGTGGGAAGAATCAATCTGGCTAATAAAAAAATTGTTATAGGACGTGGTCTTTGCGCAATTCGCAGTAAAACTGGTAATCAACGTTTTGTCTATCAACAACTTAAGGAACAATTCCAAGAAGAGGACACTATAGGAAACGGAGCCATCTTTAAATCTGTAACAAAGGAAGATATGCATAATATTAAAATGCTCTGGCCATCAACGGAGATCATTTCTTCTTTTGAAAAATTCCTTGAGTCGATTTTTTCTGTTCTTGATGTTCTAACAAAGAAAAACGCCAATCTTCGTAAAACACGGGATTTGTTGTTGCCGAAGTTGATTTCGGGCGAGTTGGATGTAGAGCAGTTGGAGATTGCGGGAGTGGAAGAGAGCGAGGAGAGAGAGACGAAAGCGGTCGAGGCATGATTGAGGTATACCCAGGGCTGTTTCTTGGCAGCAAGCTTGATTATGAAAAGCTGGTGGCGGGACAGGAAGGCTGGGCGGTTGTTCACGCGGCAAGGTCGTATCACCGGCAGGCGGTGGGTTATCGCATACGCAGCGTGGCGAAGGGGCATCCTGATTACCTGGTGGCGCATCGCGAAAACCGGCTGGCGCTGTGTTTGATCGATTACCCCTTCACCTTTCCGCTCCAGAAAGAGATGATCGAGCGAACGCTCGATTTCATTGACCGCATGCGCGCCGGGGGACAGAAAGTGATGATTCACTGCATACATGGTCGCTCGCGCAGCCCCTCGATTACCATGCTCTACATGGCAACGCGCCTGCATGCATTGCCAGACGAGTCATTAGAGGCGGCGGAAAAAGAGTTTCGGGAGATATACCCGCTCTATAGGCCGAATCGGGCTATTCGGATGCATTTGAAGAAGTATTGGCGGGAGTATTGTAAAAGGGGAAGCGAAAAGGAATAAAGTCCATTGCACCAGACCCATTATAAACCCTACAAAAAAGTACCATAAGATTTTAATTGCCCTCTTACGATCATCCAGTTCATTCGTTATATCCTTTAAGCAGATGCATAGATGACGATTCATTTAATATGTATCTTCTCAGGATTGTTTTTCATACCACTGTACCCCCTTACTCCTCCAGTTTGGGTATACGAGGACACTTACGTTTATATTGGCAGCAATACTGCAACAAGAGCAGCGGGAACTGATCAGTGTAAAGATCGACTGAATGCTCAAACAGCGAAAAGATGAAAAGCTGATTACTCTTTTTGATGGGAAAATAAAGAATAGAAATATTGAGAAGAGAAGAGTATTGGATTAACGTTGGGGTTCCCGTCTGAAAGGATAGATCAATGGCTACCGCTTTTATTCGCTGGATGTTGTTTATCAGTTCATTCTTTCCGTTGACAGTAATATTTGGCATACTTTTTGCTACGCAAGAGCCAATATTAGCAGGTGTGGTTGTTCTTGTAGGATTGTTTGGTCTTATCACTACACTGATATACGTTTTCGGGTTTTCGCGTAGAGTTGCGCCAATTCAGGGAAAAATTGTTGAAAGGCAAGAAAAAGGCAGTGACGTAATGGGTTATATCGCTGGCTACATTGTTCCTTTCGCGACTTTTCCCTTGAGCGGGTGGCAACAAATAGCTGCATTCCTGGTGTTCGTGTTTGTGCTGGGTATTGTTTATGTAAACTCAGAAATGATTCGAGTGAACCCAATCCTCAATCTACTTGGCTACCGTCTTTACGAGGTAAAAGTAGAGAATGGCGAGGATTCGGTTTCTTTGATAACTCGTCGTCGTGTTAAACGAGGCGATTTGATTCGCGTCGTGGATGTTGGTCCGGGAATATTTTTGGAGAAAGCCGCATGAGTTTAACAACAACTGAAGTAAATACTCAAGAACTTTTCGATGAAATTCTCGCGCTTGATCTCAACAAGTGCAATATAGCGATATGCATGGCTTCCGTTGCCAAAGACGAGGCTCCCAGATTCGCGCGTGTGCCAATTACTGATGAATTGGCACACGCTTTTCGAGGCTTAATCACAGACTTAATTGGACAATACAGGCGAGAGGATTCCCGCCAGTTAGTCATGTTTCCAGAGTTCGTTGAAGAAAGTTTGCCTGCGCAATATGAAGTAGAGCATCTCGATCTATCCAGGTATCAAAACATCCTTGAACAGCTTAGCCCTTTAAAAGCTTTAACCGATCTTGATGTATTTGACAGGGATAGGCGGTTTATCTCAGAGTTGCGTTTCTACGTCATTGCTGTTCAAACGCCCACCGGTGAGCCAGTCTACTTCTTTCATACTTATACCCGTAAAATGACCCTGGGACGCTCTTTCATTTGCTCTGTATTCAAAGATGACTGTTATGACCGAATAACAGACCCGGTTCTTATATTTGATTCAGAAATAGATTGCATGTGCCGGGGAAATACCATGTATATTTTCAAAAAGTCAGGATTTCAAAAAATCTTCCAGGTATTTGATGAAATACGCCAGGTGGCAAACGAAGCCCTGGAAAGCATCAAAGTTAATGTTCCCATTAAAAACTTTGATGATTTTAGTAATGATTGTGGAAAACATATTTGGAAGCAACACAAGCTCAAAAAGATTGCATCCAAATCTTATCTCGGCAAACTAACAATGGCTCATCTGAAGCGAGTAATTGAGCATAATAAGCTGAATGTCGAGATTGTGGTTGAAGATGGCAAAGAAATGCTTGTCTACGATCCTAAAGATAAGTGGGTTATCCTCAAGTTGCTGGATGACAATTATCTCTGGTCTATGCTTACAGAGAAAAATTATGAGGTGACTGGTAAGCGCGAACTCTCTTGAATCCTTTAGAAAGAACCTGAGCAATGCAAAACTACTCCGAAAATACCCTCGTCGAGCAGCCTGCGATTGCGTTGTTTAAGCAGTTAGGCTATGAGACTCTTAACGCCTTTTATGAGCAGCCAGGAGCGGGAAGTGTGTTGGGGCGCGAAACGTCGCAGGAAGTGATACTGATTCCGCGCTTGCGGGCGGCTCTCCAGAAGCTCAATCCAGGATTGGGTGAGGAGGCCATTCGCCAGGCCATTGAGGAACTGGTGCGTGATCGCAGCGCGCTCAATCCTGTACAGGCCAACCGCGAGGTTTACCTGATGCTCAAGGATGGTGTAAAGGTGCGTTTTCGGAACGAGGCGAATGAAGAGATTGAAGAAAAAGTAAAGGTCATCGACTGGAATAAGCCCTGTAATAACGATTTCCTGCTCGTTTCGCAGATGTGGATTTCCGGGGATATCTACCAGCGCCGCCCTGATCTGATCGGCTTTGTGAACGGCCTGCCGCTGGTCTTGATCGAGTTGAAAGCCGCGCATAAGCGACTGGAGCATGCCTTTCACGATAACCTGCGCGACTACAAAGACACCATCCCGCAACTCTTCTGGTACAACGCCTTTATCCTGCTCTCCAATGGACACCAGAGCAGGATCGGCAGTATGACGGCTGGCTGGGAACATTTCTTTGAATGGAAAAAGATCAGCGACGAGGAAGAGCCGGGAGTCGTCTCGCTGGAAACGCTTATTCGCGGCACCTGTGAAAAAAATCGCCTGCTCGACATCGTGGAAAACTTCACGCTCTTTAGTGACGAAAAGGGCAGCTTGATAAAGCTGATCGCTCGCAATCACCAGTACCTGGGCGTCAACAACGCCTTGAAGGCGGTCGAGGCTATTCGCGAAAACCAGGGCAAGCTTGGCGTCTTCTGGCATACGCAGGGGAGCGGCAAAAGCTACTCGATGGTCTTCTTCTCGCAAAAGGTATTGCGCAAAATTCAGGGCAACTGGACGTTTCTGGTCGTTACCGACCGCCAGGAACTGGACGATCAAATTTACAAAACCTTTGCCAGCGTTGGGGCCGTGACCGAAGTGCAGGTGCAGGCACAGAGCGGCGAACACCTGCAACAACTGCTTCGAGAAGATCACCGCAACATCTTTACGCTTATTCACAAATTCCATACCGAGCGCGGCAAAACCTATCCGAAGCTCTCCGACCGCTCCGACATCATCGTCATGACCGACGAGGCGCACCGCACCCAGTACGATATTCTCGCCCTCAACATGCGCAACGCCCTGCCAAAGGCCGCCTTCATCGGCTTTACGGGAACGCCCTTAATGGCCGGAGAGGAAAAAACGCGCGCGGTTTTTGGCGACTACGTGAGTATCTACAACTTCGCGCAGTCGGTAGAGGACGGCACCACAGTTCCGCTCTACTACGAGAATCGCATTCCAGAACTGGAACTGCGCAACACTGATTTCAATGAAGACATGGAGCGGTTGGTCGAGGAGGCCGAACTCAACGATGCACAGCAGAAACGGCTGGAACGCGAGTTTGCGCGCCAGTATCACCTGATTACCCGTGAAGAACGCCTGGAAGAGGTGGCCCGCGATATCGTCGCCCATTTTATGGGGCGCGGCCAGATGGGCAAGGCAATGGTCGTCTCCATCGACAAGGCAACGGCGGTGCGCATGTACGACAAAGTGCAACGGCACTGGCGTATCTATCTCGAAAATTTGCGCGATCAGTGGCGCAAGTGTAAAGCGGATGAGCCACGCTGGCAGACCCTGCGTGATAAAATCGCCTACATGGAAACAACCGATATGGCAGTCGTCGTCTCGCAATCGCAAAACGAGGTGGACGACCTGCGCAAGAAAGGCGTCAACATTTTGCCGCATCGCCAGCGCATGCTCCGTGAAGACCTGGAAACGCGCTTCAAGAACGAAAACGACCCGTTACGCATCGTCTTTGTCTGCGCCATGTGGATTACTGGCTTCGACGTACCCAGCCTCTCAACGCTCTACCTCGACAAACCCATGCGCAATCACACGTTGATGCAGACCATCGCCCGCGCCAATCGCGTCTTTGGCGACAAGGTCGCCGGGCTGATCGTCGATTATATCGGCATCTTCCGCGATCTGCAAAAGGCGCTGGCAATCTACGGCTCGGCTTCAGGCGGCGGAGTGAAAGAGGGCGAGATGCCCCTCAAGGCTAAAAGCGAGCTGGTGGCGGCATTGGAGCAGGCAATAAAAGAAACAACCTCGTTCTGCAAAGAGCAAGGCATTGATCTTCAGGCTATCCAGGCCGCCCCGTCTGAAAACTTCCGGCGTATGCAGATGACACAGGACGCCGTAGATACGCTTGTGCGCAATGACGAGATAAAAAAGCGGTTTCTCGCCCAGGCTGCCACGATTGCGCGGCTGTTCAAAGCTATTCTGCCGGACACGCAGGCCAATACCTTTAGCGCGGATGTCGCCTTAATCAGCGTGTTAGCGCAGGAGATTCGCGAATTGAGCATGCCTGATTCCCGCATTGATCCGATTATGAAGGAGCTTGAAGCATTGCTTGATCTCTCAGTGGGCGCGAAAAAATATGTCATTCGTGAATCGCATGGTTCTTACGATTCTGGCCTGCAAATCGACTTGAGCGAAATTGACTTCGATGAGCTACGGAAACGCTTTGAACAGGCGCATAAACATACCGAAGTAGAGAAGCTGCGGGGCGCAATTCACAGCAAGCTAAAACGCATGGTCAGGTTGAACAAGACACGCGCCAGCTACCAGGAACGCTTCCAACGCCTGATAGACGAATACAACGCGGGCAATGTGCAGGTAGAGATTATGTTTGAAGAGCTTATCAAGCTGACACGTGAACTGAACGCGGAAGAGCAGCGTCACGTCGCAGAGCAACTTTCAGAAGAAGAACTCGCATTGTTCGATCTCTTAACCAATGGTGGGGTCAAGCTTTCAGAACAGGAGCGCAACCAGGTAAAAACCGTTGTGCGCGGTTTGCTGGAAACGCTCAAGCGTGAAAAACTGGTGCTGGATTGGCGGAAAAAGCAGCAGGCCCGCGCCCAGGTACGCCTCGCGGTACAGGACATGCTTGACAAAGGCCTGCCAACCAGCTACACGCCGGAACTCTATCGCCGTAAATGTGAGGAGGTCTTCCAGCACATCTACGATGCCTACACTGGCCCGGAGCGCAGCATCTATACAGCGGCATAGCATACAAGTCCCATTAAATTGTCCGCTTCTGACACAAGATGATATAATCGCTACGGTGCGAAGCCTCATTGAAAGAGCGAATCGGGTCGTTGCATCGCGTCGGCTCCTGGACGAGGGACTGAAAACATGGGTAAAAAAGTTGCGCTGCTGCTTGTCATCCTGGTGGTGCTTGCAGGCATCTCAGGCGTCTATATCGCCGGGGGCTTACAGGCGTATGCTCGTGACCAGCAGAAAAACCTTGCCAGCCAGCAGCACTGCGGAGGACAACTGCCAGTGCATATCTGCGTGCAATCGCCTCGCGAATTGTTCAGTGCCTTTTATCCATCCTATCTCGCCACGCACACGCCTCAGTTCATGGTTGCCTATCGCAGTGATACGCCCATTACTTTGATCATCAGTATTTCCATCGCGGGATTCACGCAGCCTGAAATTCAGACGATAAACGCTACCGATCAGACGCAGGAGTTCAATGCGCTGCCCCTGGTGCAGGCGCAGTCGTTACGCAAGTGGACTGCTGACCAGACCACGCAGCTTCAGGTGCGCGTCACCGATACGCACAACGACCTGTACTATTATAACGACATTCCGCTGCTGGTGCATTCACGCTGGCTGATGCAGTGGGTTGCCGCCAATCGCCTTAAAATCGCGGCCTGGGTAACGCCGCAGGACCCATCGGTCGCGCAACTGGTGTTGAAGGCAGAGAACTACCTGCCAAACCAGCCCATGCCCGCGCCCAACGCACTGATCGGCTACGCAAATAACGCCAGCCCCCGCCAGGTGCGCGACCAGGTAGATGCCATTTTCGATGCCATGCGTATCGACTATCATATTCGCTATGTGCAGGGTGCAGTACCTTACAGCGGCCCTGGCGATACCAGCATCTCACTCGAGTACATCAAGCTGCCGGGCGAGGTCTTGCAACAGCACAGCGGCATGTGCATCGAGTTGACGGCGCTGCTGGCCTCGGCGGTAGAGCGTATCGGGCTGCATTCCGAAATCGTGATTATTCCCGGCCATGCCTTTCTCGGCGTAGCGGTCGATCCCAACAATATCCATTTCGAATATTGGGATGCGGTGGATGTCAATAGCGGCGTTGCAGGCGACTCAGCCAATATTTCGGCGGATAAAGAATACTTGCAGTACCAGAAGCAACTGGTAGACACGATTGTCATTAGCGATGCACGCCAACAAGGAATCGAACCGATGCTTTAATTGCATCACGCGGTTGAATGTTTAAAAATGTAGGGACGCGATGAATCGCGTCCACCTCGTCTGGATGCGCAACCCAGGCAGGACGCGATGAATCGCGTCCCTACAACATCCTGAACGCGGCAGTCAATATAGCACAAAAGAAAGGGGACAGCACGACGAACGACGTAACCTTTGCGACATGGTTCACCTCGGGCTGTTATAGCGGTTTAGCCTGCTGCATGCTGGCTATCGCTATCAACGCGCTGTACACTGCGCTGCGCAAGCGCGGCACGACGCGCCAACTGGCCACCGTCATCCTCGCCTGTGTTTGTTCGGCGCTGCTGCTGCTGCCCGCCATCATCTGGTTCAACGTGCGCTTCAGCGATGTACTGGCGCAGGTGAGCAGCTTAGAGGTGACTGTTGCGCTGGTCTACGTTGCGCTCTGGGGCCTGGTTGTGCCGTTGGGGGCTACCAGTGCCTATTGCCTCTTCACCTCGCCACGCGAATCGCACACATCCACGCGCCTTCCTCGCGCAAACAGCCAGCGCACAACGGTGGGCAATGCGCAAATTCCAATCTCGTCAAGGCTGCCACACCGCCAGCCAGGGCTGGTCCCGCCATTTGTCTATGGTGAAGATACGCCCTGGGGCTGGCTGGAACATTGCAGCGGGCGCTTAAAGGGGCAAAAGCTGGCTTTGAAGCGTTCCGTCATTACCTTTGGCCGCGAGGAGGACAACGACATCTGGCTGGACGATGATGAGACCTCTTCACGCTATCATGCCGAACTGGTCTGGCACGAAGGGCAGGTCTACCTCACAGATTGCGAGAGCCTGAACGGCGTGATTCTCAATGGGCGGCGCATGCGCGGTTCGCTGCCCGTTTCCAGTGGCGATTTGATCGAAATCGGCACCTATAGTTTCCGCTTCGAGCTGGCCGAGCGACCTGTCGCTCTCTCCGATCAAGATGATCCCCTGCTCTTGCATATGCGCCGCTCTTCTCTCGCACCCGAAAACTGGGAAGAAGACTTCTCCTCGCGCAAAGTGGCGGGAATCGGCTCAGGGCCAACACGCCCCATCGGCGAAAGCGACCCGTTAAACACGCCCAACTTCTTCTTACAGGAGGAGCCATTTGTGCCTTCCTCTATCCAGACACCGCCACCCGGCACGCAGGACGCACTCCCACAACCAATGCGCGACCCCGTGACGCCATCACCCGTCTCAAGCCAGACAGGCGGTCTCTGCACCATCTCTAACGGCATGCTCGCCGGGCGCAGCTTCCTGCTTGATCGCCCGACGCTCACCGTCGGCTGCACCAGTGACTGCGATATCCAGCTTACCGACCTCACCTCTTTCGGTCAATACGCCCGCTTCCTGCACCAGAACGGCGGCGACTTCGTTTCCGGCATCGGTGTCTTCGTCAATAATGAAGCTGTGCTGGCTCCCCGCCAGCTACACAAAGGCGACCGTATCACCCTGGGCAACGCCATCTTCGAGTATTCCCTGGTTCCCGAAGCCAATACGTCCTCTATGCCACCACTTGCTGTATCACCGATTTCTCGTCCAATTAGCGGGCCGGTGCCTTTGCGGCTGCCGAGTAGGCAGAAGTAATCCATAGCCAGCCGTTTCCCGTACTGTCCGCAAGATAGCAACACAACCATGCTTCTGACAGGAAAGGAAACAGAGCGCTATGACTCGCATTTACACCCCCATCTATATCCCTTTGCCTATGGAAACTATATTTAACTACGTCTCCGACCCGGCGAACTGGCCCCAATGGCATCCCTCCTCAATCGGCGTAAACGGCGCAACCGGCCATTCCCTGGAAGTAGGCGAGCAGGTAATCGAAGAATTCCTCGTGGCAGGCAGGCGCGGCAAAGTTACCTGGACAGTGCGCGAACGCGACTTCCCCCGGCTGTGGAGTATCGAAGGCGATGTCCGCAAAGGCGTGGTGACATATGCCCTTCGCCCGCAGGGTGAAGGCACGCTTTTCGAACGAGTGTTTATTTACTCGCCGGGCAGTCTACTGAACTCCCTACTCAACATCCTCATTATTCGCCGACGTGTTCAGACCGAATCCTGGCAGGCCGTGCGCCAACTCAAGCAGGTTTTGCTGGAGCGGCAAGCTAGCCCAGTGGAGAAGTGAGCGCAAGCGTATTATCCCAGGAATCGCTTATGATCTTTCAGCATGGCGATAAGATAGAGTAGCGGAACGATGGTATTAAGGTAGCCTATCAACGAAACGATCAAAAAAAGGAGGTCGTTGAGCGGTACGTCTTTCAGGAACGCGCCGGATAGGTTATGGAAGATGTAAAATACGACTTCGGTTAGCAGGAAAAGCAAAAGAATCCAGCCACCACCAGGCCACTGCGCAATCGTCAGCCAATATCCGGCCAGGAAGAAGACCAGGGTGAGCGTAAGCAACACTACACCCAAAGGTGCCGGAGCGACATGGTAGACGCCATAGAAGTGAATATAATAAGGAATTTGCGCAACATAGTTGATGAGCGTCATGATGAACAGGATGAGAAGTGCCTTGCGCCAGCGCTGGGTCAACTGTGGACGGGCCATCAGGTGCATGAAAAGAACTCCTTTATGATGCATGAGGTTATTATAGGCAAGCGAGCAAAGACTGTCAATTGTTTATAACCAGCGTAGCGAGGACGAAAGCCACCAGCAAGGGGATGGCTCTACAAGCCCTTTCGTATTGTAGAGCCATCCCCTTGCTGGTGGCTTTCGTCCCCCATTCGTAAAAATGTGATATCCATCCGGCATACTCACCCCGAAGCCCTTTCACGAACACCGTCTTTCGCTTGCCATGAAAAAGACCCTTTCGCCTGTCATCCTTCGCTGCGCTCAGGATGACAGGTGGAGGCAGGTTGGTATGCTATAATGCAGTATGAGCATAGAAAACAAAATCGCCATCATCACCGGAGCAGGGCGCGGCATTGGCCGCGCTACCGCATTGCGTTTTGCGCGTGAGGGCGCGAAGGTTGTGCTTTTCAGCAGGAGTGCCGATAATTTAGATGAGGTCGCTAGCGAGATTCGTGGCCAGGGAGGCAAAGCGTTAGCGGTAGCGGGCGATGTCTCGCGTGAGGAAGATGTGCGGCGGCTGTTTGAGCAGGCAATGGCGGCGTATGGGCGGGTGGATATCCTGGTCAACTGCGCGGGAATAGTGGAGGTGCGGCGCTTTGTTGAAATGGATGTGGCGACGTGGGATCGCGTGTTGAACGTGAACCTGCGCGGAACCTTTCTCTGCTGCCTGGAGGCCTTTCGCGTGATGGCGCAGCAGCAATCGGGCGTGATTATCAACCTTTCATCACTCTCAGGCGTAAAGAATGTGGAGAAATTTCCTGGGCTGAGCGCGTACAACGTTTCAAAATCGGGCGTGGCGGGGTTGACCGAAATCCTGGCGGTCGAGGGCAAGCCGTATAACATTCGCGTCTGCGCGGTCAGTCCGGGGGCTGTTGATACCGAGATGTTGCGCAAGGCGGCACCACACCTGAAGGCTGGCATGACGCCAGAAGACATGGCCGATATCCTGCTCTTCCTGGCGGACGATTCGGGGCGCATGCTGAGCGGGACAAATCTCGAAATCTTTAGCAATGCCTGATGTATCGAAGGACAAACGAATGGTTTACCTGACACGACGCGCAACGTTTAGCGCGGCCCATCGACTCTGGAGCAAGCACCTTTCTGACGAAGAAAACTATCGCCTCTACGATAAATGCGCCAACCCCAACGGACACGGGCATAACTACGTGCTGGAAGTCACCCTGCGCGGCACTCCTGACCCGCAGACAGGCATGGTAATGAACCTGGTCGATTTGAAAGAGGCCATCCAGGAGCAGATTCTGCGCTGGGTCGATCACAAACACCTGAACTACGATGTACCCTGGCTAGAGGGCTATGTACCGACAACTGAAGTGCTGGTAATACAGTTCTGGAAGCGCCTGGAAGAGGCCTTGCCTGCTGGTCTGCTCTACGAAGTGAAGTTATACGAGACGGAGAACAATACCGCGAGTTACCGAGGTGAGCAATGAGAGTCGCACTGGTTGCGCCGCTTGTCACGGCCATCGCTCAACCCTATCTCGGCGGCGCGCAGGCCTTGCTGGCCGACTTAGCCCAGGGCCTGAAACGTCGCGGACATTCGGTGACGCTTTTTGCGCGCAACAAATCGATTGTACCAGGAGTGGAGATCGAACAGGTCAGCGTGCCAGAGCATGTCACTCCCGCCAGTTTCGTCGAGGGACAGGAGCGGCCTCTTGACGCCGGTTTCTTCAGTCAGGCCAATCTCTTCCTCAACCTCTTTCTCTCGCTGCGCCGCCGCAGTTCAGAATTTGATGTTGTTCACGTCCATGCCTTCGATTGGCCTGCCTATGCCTGCAGCCCAATCGTGCAGGATATTCCGGTGCTGCATACGCTTCACCTGCCCGCCGTTTCACCCGAAATCAACGAGGCATTGCGCGTGCTGGATGAGCAAGGCCACCCGGTGAAACTGGTCACGGTCTCTCACTCCTGCGCTCATACCTACAGGGACTATACGCGCATAGATGCCGTGATCTACAATGGGCTTGACCTGGATGCCATTCCCTTTTCGCCAAAGCCCTCCTCTGATGCACCCCTGCTTTTCGCGGGACGTATCGCGCCCGAAAAAGGTGTGGAGGCAGCCATTCAAATCGCTGAGCAGGCGGGCTACCGGCTCTTGATCGCCGGTGGCATCTACGACCAGCATTACTTTGAGGAGCGCGTGCAGCCTATGCTACGAGAGGCCGGAGATCGCGTCACCTACCTCGGGCAGTTAGAGCGGCTGGCGCTCTGGAAAGTCATGGGCCAATCACTCGGTCTGCTCTTCCCCATCGAATGGGACGAACCATTTGGCCTGACCGCCGTTGAGGCAATGGCAACCGGCACCCCCGTCATCGCGTACCGGCGCGGCGCGATGGAAGAGATCATTCGCCACTGCGAGACCGGCTTCCTGGTAGAAGAAGGCGACCAGGCGAACGCCGCCGCCCTCGTCGATGACCTCTACGATATCCCTCGCGCTCGCTGCCGCGCCCATGTCGAAGCCAATTTCGGGCTTGACCAGATGATTGATGCTTATGAGTGGGTGTATGCAATGAAATAGGCATACTTCCATCAGAAAAGATACACGGAAGCGTGGAGAGAGCCGGAAGCCACCCGCAAGGGGCTGGCTCTACAAGCCGCGTTGTATGGTAGAGCCAGCCCCTTGCGAGTGGCTTCCGACCCCCAGCCCGATGAGTAGCTTCCGACCCTCTTTACATACCCCTTGACAATCCCAATTTTTCCGGTTATTCTCTATTTAGACAGTTGCGTAATTGTAAAATTAGCTAATAGGATAAAGGCATGGAAACATCAGAAAAAGACACCTCGCTTTCATCGGATGAAATGAAAGTGTTGGTGACAATGGGACGCGCCTTATCGGATCTGACACGCATTCGCATCCTGGGTCTCTTAGGAGAGCGGCCTATGTATGGATTGGAACTGGCGCAGGCGTTGGATGTGAAGCCGCCGACGATTACGCATCACATGGTGCCGCTAGTTTCGTCGGGATTGGTCAAGGTGAGGCGCGAGGATAACTATAACTATTACGAACTGGATAGCGAGGGTATCCAGCGCCTTTCGGAGAGCGCGCAGTATATCGCGAAGCTGCACCTGTCCAGCCATCCCTTACCATCGAAGACTGACGAACGGGCGCGTACTGTGGCGACATTCATTCAGAACGGAAAGCTGGTGAGCATTCCGGCGCAATACAAAAAACGCCGTTACGTGATGGAAGAGATTGCGCGCTCCTTTGAATGGGGCCGCCTCTACGATGAAAAAGAGGTGAACGCCATTCTCAAGACCTTCCACGACGATGTAGCCAGCCTGCGCCGCGAGATGATCGACCAGCGCATCATGATGCGCGAAAACGGTAAATACTGGTTGGTAAGGCCACACCATGTCGATTAAATGGCGTGGCGCGATTTTGATGTCATCCTGAGTGCAGCGAAGGATCTCCGTTGCCCGACGATTCGTGTACCGACGCCGGAGATCCTTCGCTGCGCTCAGGATGACAGGCCTGGATATCCCCTCTTTTTCTCCCTTGCGACCTTCTAATCGTGCGGATTATACTACTCTCATAGAAGAGAGGAATGTATCGCGTTCTTTATCAGGCTGACAACGTTGTAGCTGTTTTCACGCGCGAGAGGCTGAAGGAGCAAAAGCTATGGTCTCCCAGCAATCCTTTTTTCCTGGAGAACTTCTTCTCCAGACGCTCTTCAGGGATCGTTACTTCATTCTGAGCAAGGTTGGCGAGGGTGGCTTTGGTTCGGTCTACAAGGCCAGAGACATCCAGAACAGAGATCGCTTTGTTGCCATCAAGGAAGTATGTCTAGTATGCTTGAGATGGATGTACACAAAAGGCCCCCTGACATCGCTTATGTGCAACAGGAGCTACAGGAACTGGACACCATCTGGTCTGGCATCTGCAAGAGCTTCTGGCGGCCAAAACTGGGCTATATCCCACAGCCGAGCAGTTCAGGACGTTCTTCCTGAACTAGAAAACGGGCAAATAGCGCTCCAATTCCCATTCATGCACGTGCTTGCGGTAATCCGTCCACTCGATGCTTTTGGCCTCGATGAAACCCTCGTAGATGAGATCGCCAAGCGTGTCGCGAATGAGCGCATCTTCGCGCAGGGCTTCTAATGCTTCGCCAAGCGTGGCGGGGAGCAGTTTGGAGCGGTGGCGATGCCGATCTCCCTCGTCGCGCAGGAAAAGGCGTTCTTCCATTGCAGGTGGCAGGGGCAATTTGCGTTGAATACCATCCAGTCCGGCGCGCAGCATGACGGCCAGGGCGAGATAGGGGTTGCAACTAGGATCGCAACTTCGCAGTTCGATACGGGCTGTAAGCTGGCGGTCGGCTGCTGGCCGGGGCACACGAATGAGCGCTTCGCGGTTGACACGCGCCCAGTTGATAAAGACGGGAGCCTCATAACCCGGCACCAGGCGTTTATAAGAATTGACCAGGGGTGAGAGGATAGCGCACATGGCAGAAGCATGCGCGAGTTGCCCGGCGATAAAATAGCGCGCAGTCTCGGAAAGCCCATATTCATCCTGCTCGTCCACAAAGGCATTCTGGCCGCTCGCGCGATAGAGCAACTGCTGGTGCGTATGCATCCCGGAGCCGTTGACGCCATAAAATGGTTTGGGCATAAACGTGGCATAGAGATCATGGTGCGCGGCGATGGCTTTCAGCACGTATTTGGCGGTCATCAGCCCATCGGCAATGCGCAGCGCATCGCCCGCCTCAAAGTCCAGTTCGTGCTGTCCGGCGGCAACCTCGTGATGGCTGGCCTCGATGCGAATGCCCATCTGCTCAAGGGCTTCAACCATCTGACGGCGTACAACGGCAGCAAGGTCGGTCGAAAGGTCGAAATAGCCTCCGAGATCATGAGGTAGGGGCGCAGGCTTTTGCCCATCAAGGTGCAGCAGGAAAAATTCAAGTTCAGGCGCAACCAGGAACGTGTAACCTAGCGACCGGGCAAGTTCAAGGGTGCGCAGCAGGGTTGCGCGAGGGTCGCCATCAAACGGTTCGCCATCGGGCGCGCGCACGTGACAGATCACGCGAGCCACCACGTCTTCCGCAGGGGAAAACAGCTCGCGGCTCGTCGAACGCACAGCAGCCTGAGGGCGCACGCTTCCCGGAAGGACGGCGAAAGTGGAAAGATCGGGAAACAGGTACATATCGCTTTCCGCTACCCGCGCAAAGCCTTCGACCGCCGAGCCATCAAACCACTTGCCATGCACCAGGCAGTCGGGAAACTGCTCGGCTGGTATCGTAACACACTTTGCCATACCCACTACATCGGTAAATTCCAGGTTAATGAAGCGCACACCTTCTGCTTCGATGGTTGCCAGGACATCTTCGGCTCTGGGCTGTTCCTGCGCCATGTTCTTTTCGCTCCTCTTTCTCTTGCCGCGTGTTAATCCGCCCTCGCTTCCGAGGGGCAAAGGCTATTATAACATGTCCGGCATACCATGCGTAATGTTTTTCTTAGGACGGAAGACACCCTCCTAGAAGATGGAGCGTTCCTTTACATTGCCTTAACGCCCATGCGTTACAATAATCGAAAAAAGCATGAAAGAGCGGATACAAAGACAATGCAAGAACTACCTTTGAAGCCAGATCAATACCTCGGCAACGAATTACTCTATTTCTGGGCCATTGGCGACCTGCACTACCGGGCGCGGAAAGAGTGGCACAAGCTACATACAACGCGGCTCGCGCCCATGTTTCAAGACCTACACTCGCTCTGGCTGGACGAGGGTGCGCCCGCCTTCTGCATCTCGCCTGGCGATATCGTGGACACGGGTGCGCCGCAAAACTATGCACTGGCGAAAAATGACTTGAGGGCGCAACTCGGCAATATTCCGTTCTATCCCGGCATCGGCAATCACGAATATCATCCCGAAAGCAAGGGAGAGACGCCGCACACGGCAGAGGAATACTGCGCCGCGTGGCAAAAACCGTTGCGCTATACATGGGTCGAGGGCGAAGTTGCCTGTATCATGCTTGAACAGCCAGACCCCTATCAACAAGACCCGACACGCGAGAGCATTCATGTGGTCTTTCCACCAGATGCGCTAAACTTCCTTGATACCAGCCTGAAAGAATATGCTGACAAGATCGCCGTGATCTTCGCGCATTGTCCCTTGAGAAATACAGTGCTGGACCGCGACCCGGAACATAATCTTGACGATGACTCGCTTGACCCATTTTTCTTTGTGGAGAATTCGGAAGAGGTACGGGCCATTCTGGCAAGATACAGCAACGCCGCGCTTTACATCAGCGGGCATACGCATTCTGGCTGGGGTTCGCCGCGCCTGGTCTACACGGAAACGCTGGGGAATCATCCGGTCACACACGTGAATTTGATGTCTCCCTGGTACACGGGCAGGCATCGCGGGCCACGTCTGAGTGCAGACCAGTTGAGCCTTGAATACAAACCCGATGATCCAGATGTGCTGGCCTCATTCGCGTTTCGCATCTATCGCGAGGCCGCCGTTATCGCGGTGAGAGACCACCGCGCCAGGAGATGGCTGGCGCGATGGATTGTGCCGCTAAGCAGGTAACGTATCGCCAACCAGTTCTTCCTGGGAGAGCGGGCCGATGGCGGCAACCGTCAGGGGATGGAGCGGCGAGAAGCGCTGCAGGACGCGCATTACCTGTTCTCGTGTCACAGCTTCAATGGCGTCTTTGACCTCGGCGATGGTGCGCAGCTTGCGCTCGTACCACCAGGAGCGAGCGAGCGCGCCCATACGCGCACCCGAACCTTCGCTGCGCATCACATTCTCGCTCTTCAACTGGACTTTGGCGCGTTCCAGTTCGTCGTCGGTAATGCCCTCTTGCTCAAGCTTGCGCAGCTCATTCACGATGACCTGCAGGCATTCACGCCCCTGCTCCGGCGTCGTTCCGGCATAGATACGCAGCGCGCCAATATGTTTATTGCTGCTCAGACCAGCCGAGACGCCGTACACCAGGCCGCGCTTCTCGCGTACTTCGACAAACAGGCGCGAAGCCATACCGCCGCCAAGCGTCTCCGCGATCACCTGCGCGGCATAGTAGTCGGGGTCGGTATAATTGGGGAACGGGAACATCAGTGCCAGGTGTTCCTGCTTGCCTTCCTGCGGCTCAAGCACGATGTCGTTCGTTGGAGCGGGGTTCTGCTCAGGTGAAGGTCCGGCCTTGCCCTCCCAGCCGCCAAACAGGCTCTCCATGCGCTCAATGACATGCTCCCAATCGAACTTACCCGCGATGGCGAAAATGGCGTCGTTGGGCTTATAGCGCGCCTGCCAGAAATCGCGCAGGTCCTGCTGCTCCAGGCTGCTCACACTCTCGCTGGTGCCGAGCAGAGGACGGGCGAGCGCGGTTCCCTTGTAAAAATTCGAGCGCACCAGTTCAAAGATGCGGCTCATCGGTTCGTCATCGCGGCGGCGAATCTCTTGCAGCACCAGGTTGCGCATCTGCTCCAATTCTTCGCGTGGGAAGGTCGAGGTCAGCAGCAGCTCGCCAATCAGTTCGAGGGTGGCATCAAATTTGGTATTGACGATCTGCGCCCATACCTGCGCAGTTTCAAGCCCCGTACTTGCTCCCTTGCGCGCACCCAGCGTCTCAAAGGCTTCATTGAGGGAGCGGGCATCCTTCTTTTTCGTGCCCTGGAACAGCATATATTCGAAGAGATGCGCCAGGCCCTTTTTCTCGTCCGGCTCGTGTATCACAGCAGCATCGAACTGGAAGCCAAAGGTGATAGAACTGAGGCTGGGCATATATTGACCAATCATCGTTATGCCATTGGGCAATTGATGATGAAAATAGTTGGGCGGTAATGAATTTTCCATGTAGGACAGCGTTCCTTTCTGAAGGGCGTGAAGTGTTAGTCGCCTGGAAACATGGTTAGTATATCACAGAGCATCGCCCGCTTGCGCAAACGCCAAAAGGCGGCATATAATGAGGGTGAAGGAGATAGATAGGGTCGCTGCAAGGCGCTTTTTTATTTTTGGGGAGTTTTTCATGTTACGCAACCGGGTATTGCTGGCTGTTTCGTTCGCTGTCTGCGCTTCCTACACGGGTATCGGTATGGTCGTGCCTGTGCGGGTGCTGTATGCCGAGTCGCGAGGGGCATCGCTGGCAATCATCGGAGCAATGGCCTCTTCTTACTTGATCTCGAATTTCCTCTGCCAGTATCCTAGCGGCTGGCTGGCAGATCGCTGGGGCCGCAAACCCATGATGATGCTCAGTCTGCTGTTGCAGGGAGTCTTATCGGCTGTCTATCTCTTCGTGTATGACCCTGTGCAATTTGTGGCGTTGCGCTTCGTTGAGGGCGCAGTAGCAGCAGCTTTTTTGCCATCAGCCCGAGCGTTGATTACTGATGCCATTCCGCCTGAGAAGCGCGGCGAGGCGTTCGGCATCTTCAGCGCCTTTTTCAACGTTGGCTTCCTGCTCGGCCCGGCGCTTGGCGGCTTCCTTGCGGCAACAGGATATGCCAGCGCTTTCATAGGAGCAGTGATCTTCCGGCTGGTCGCGCTGGTCATTGTCGGGCTAACCATTTCAGATATCAAGAAAAGCAGGACGATAGAAGAGCCTGAAAGCGAGCGTGTTTCGCTGCGCGTCCTCTTTACGCCCCCATTGATCGCGGCCTACATCCTCGGCTTCGCCGATTTCCTCTATGTCGGCTTCGACATCACCCTGACACCTTTGTGGCTGCACGACCACCTGGGCGCGTCCATCACCCTGATCGGCATAGCCTATATCGCGTGGAGCATTCCCAGTATTCTCGTCTCACCATTCAGTGGGCGTTTCGCCGACCGCCATCGCCGCTCCCTGCTCATTCTCATCTTCGGTCTGATGCAGGTGCCCTTTTACGTGGCCTACGGTCTGGCGAACGCCGCGCTACTAGTAGTGGGGCTGTTCGCCATTCACTCGATAGTCTATTCTTTCATGCAACCGGCGGTTGACGCCCATCTCGCCGCCGTATCAACTTCGGGAGCCAGGGCGCGCATTCAAGGCATTTATTCAGCCTGTGGAACTATCGGCGGCTTCGTCGGCTCGACGCTCTCAAGCTACCTCTACGGCATCAATTTCCGCTTGCCGCTATTCGCCATCGGCGCAATGTTCGGCCTCTGCGCGCTGATAGGTGGGTTGCTGGTAAAAGCGGCGGAGAACAGGAGACCAACCCTCAAGCGGGGTGAAATAGCCGAACCGGTGGAGATTGTGGTAGCGCAGGAATAAGCAATCCGTTTAGCAGCGCAGAGGAACAGTAATTGTTCCACCCTCAATACTAAAAATGAACGAGCCGCTAAAGGGACAGGGTGTAGATTGGGCAGGTTTTGGTTGCCCGGAAGATAGAGAGGGATGTTGCGGTTGGGGGTGGGGTGGTGGGTTGGGATTGAGGATTGTTTGTAATAGTTGCTCACAAAAATCTGCTAATATCTAACCAATAGCTATTGTAACCATAGCATCTATCATCGACCTATCTTCCTCAAAATGCTCAGCCAATCTTTCAATAGCACACGCTTAGCACTCTTCAAGAGCGGTTGAAGCCATGATACTCCAATGGCAGAAATATAGGCAACAGAAAAATCAAGGTGTGCATGTGGATAATCTTTCGCTGCTTTCAGAAGCACCCGAAGCGGTTCATCAACAAAATTAATGGTCAGGTCGGCCATAGTTTCTCCTGATATTGCTGCTGACTCCCCCAAAGTCTTGCGCTCTCAGGCATTATACTATGCCAATCATCATAATTAAAGGCAATACAGGTAAAAAAGAATAAGTATCAACATTACCCCTTCACCTCCATTCGTGATAAGATTCAATCAGTCAATCCAAAAACATCAGAGAGGCAGGAACTCACTATGGATATAGCAACCATCACGCTCGAATTCTTTTCCGACACTAAAGAGCATCTTAAGTCGCTTGAACATGCTTTGAAACGTGTACATGATGTAGGGGTATCGCTGATTGAGCCGAGGGAAGCCAGCGCGCCAACACTCGTAGCTATCAGCATTGAAAAGAGCGGCGAGCGAGGAGAGCAGGCTGCTCAAGGTGTGGCACAGACCCTCTACACCTTCATTCATGACCCCACATCGCAGGGCCAGAAACAAATCTTCCTGTTCACTATTGAGGGCGACCGTGTGGACGCGGAGACGCTTTCGCAGGAGCAATTACAGGAAATTATCGTGGCGGCAAAGGCGGGCGAACAAGCTTGAAGCTTTTGTTCGCCTCAATAGAAAGGATGCGTGAACTATGACTATTCGTGTGGATGTCTGGTCGGATTTTGTTTGACCCTATTGCTTTTTAGCAGCCTCCGGTCTGGAGAAACTTGAGCAAGAGTTTGATGTGGATGTTCACTGGCGCGCCTTTGAACTGCGACCATCGGACGCGCCTCCCATGCCGCCCGAGCTACGAGCGCGCATCGAAGCCTCGCGGCCACAGTTGATAAAGAGGGCGCGTGATGAATATGGCGTGGACTTGCATATAGGGCCGTTCGGCATTAATAGTCGTCTCGCCCTGGTCGCGCATAAATACGCTGAAGCGCAGGGCAAAGGCGAGGCATTCCATAAAGCTGTCATGCAGGCTTACTGGCAGCAGGCTAAATCAATCGATGATAAGGCCGTGTTGCTGGATATTGCAGCACAGGTGGGGCTTCCCATCGACCAGTTTGAGGAAGCGCTGAGCAATCCCGTCTTCGAGGACGAGGTCACTGCTGACATCGACCAGGCATATGAATACGGAATAAATGCCGTTCCCTCTATGGTCTTCAACAACAAATACCTGCTTTCTGGGGCCTTGCCCTACTCACAACTGAAGCAGGTTGTTGAGCAAATTCAACAGAAAGAAGGGGCGGCATAAGCTAACACATAACAGGATGGGCCACCTGCGCAGGTGGCCCATCCTGTTATTCATCAACCGATGTCACGCGAAACGGCGAGGTCTTATCGGTTCGCAGCAAACGTAACATGCCCTCGCTGACATGGGTGGGATTGCTGGCCGCACCCGCGAAAATGGCCTGTAATTCATCCTGTGAAAGGTCGCGGGATGGGTCCCAGCCATAGCGCTTGAGATCGACGCGCCCGTTGTCGTCGAAGGTAATGCCTTCGTTTTCAAGCAATTGGCGCATCAGGTCTGGTGAGCCAAAGGCCCAGCTTCCGCTTAATTCGCCCTTGCTATTGATGACGCGCTGGGCAGGAACATCGCGTGGGCATTTGTTCATAAACCAGCCGATGACGCGGGCGGCGCGGGGATAACCTATTGCTTTCGCCAGCCAGCCATATGTCGTGACACGCCCAGGCGGGCAGGCGCGTACCAGTGCGTAGGTACGACTGGCGAGATTGTCGGCTTCTTCGTGAGTGAGCATGATTGCAGTTCCTCCCCTTTTTCGATATGGGTATCGTACCATACCTGCCAACCATGCTCACATCGCTTACGCTGAAATTAAACAGCCTCTTCCTCTAAAGCGACTTCGCTATCGGTGAGGTGATACAGTTCCTCCAACGTCTGATAGCGGGCCTTTTCGATACGCGCCATGCGTTTTTGAAACTGCGTCGTGGCATAGACCACATAGTCCTCGGTATCCATTCCAAATGGACGTTCAGCATCGGGGTCTTCCATGATATCCGTTTCCTGCACGACACCGAGGGCAAGCGGCAGCAGTTCGCCCATACGCTGCTCGACTACCGGCCAGAGGCTTTTGTCCTGCGCTACGAGACGCGAGATCAAAAAGACGCCGTAGGCAATGTGGCGCGATTCATCCCGCTTCAGCAGGCTAATGCCCTTGCGCAATCCAGGCAGGATGTTGTTTTGTTCGAGCATATTGAAGTAGCCATGATAGCCCGTCTCGGCCAGCACGCCTTCGATGATCATGTTATAGGTGATGGAAGCGCGTAATTGCGCCGCCGGAGAGGGATCGGTCAGCAGGGCATGCATGGTCTGAGGCAATTCTTCATAGAATAGTTTGCGATAGCTTGGCGAGTGAAAGCGCGTGAGATCACTACGGTTCTGCGCAACCTCGTCGAGAAAGCGGCGGAAGAATTCGGTATGCTTGGCCTCCTCCCAGAGGAAGGTGGTTAAAAACATCTCCTCTTCAAGATGGCCCTCCTGCGCGATGGTCATAATCAGCGGCAGCAGGTCGAGCGTGACGCTCTCTTCACCCGCCTGGAAAAGCGCGGTCTGGAGCAGCAGCGCCTCCTGCTCTTCTGGTGTGCAGCGCTGCCAGTCTATAATGTCCTGTGAAAAATCGATGCTACGGGGGTCCCAGGTACCGAGTCGTTTCGCCTTGTGGTAGAGACGCATAGGGAGGATGTCATGGCGCAAACCACGCTCACTGGTGGTCACAAACGATTCATGAATGACCATTGCCGTTCTCTGTCCTTTCTGCAAACTGGTGACTGACAGTCAGTCATATTTCATTCTCAAGAGTACCTGATGAATGAATACCTGTCAATGGTTTTTGCCGGGAAAACAGCTCATAACCTGCCTGTTAAAAAATCAAGCTTTCAACCCCAGAGCGCGGCTAATAAAGCGAATGACCTCCTCGATATAGATCTCCGGCTGCGCTGTCGTATGATACACAAAGCACTCGTCACCCGCGTGGTTAATCAGACCGATGATGAGGCGAGCGGAGATATCAGGGTTGATGCTCCGAGGAATTTCACCTGTGGCCTGCCGTTGTTGAATGAGGGCAATAATCAATTCGCGATAGGGGCCGAACTGCGCTTCCCAATCGGTCAAGGAGGGCCACATTGTCATGGGAGAATGGATGACATATAGCACATCACGATAGCTTTCTAATATCTGAAAGACGGTCGAGACGCCCAGGCGCACAACCTCAAGGGCGCTACTGGCCCTGGCTGTTGCTTCGCGCACAGCAGTGAGAATCTGCTCGTTGAGTTCCTGGTTGAGGGCGGGAATGAGCGCATATTTTGAGGGAAAATAGAGGTAAAAGGTTCCTTGCGCAACTCCTGCGCGCGCTACAATCTCGGAAACGGTGGTGGCCTCCAATCCTTTTTCAGCCAGAATTGCGCGGGCGGCGGCAAGCAAATTGGCGCGGCGGTCGGGCCTGGGTCTAACATCAGACACTCGCTACTTCCTCCATCATCTATGTGTTTGCGAAAGCGGTCTATGCCTCTATTCTAGCGCCTCCTGTCTATAGGCAAATCGCCCCCCAAAAAAAGAGGAGGATCCACCTGTCATGATAACCCACATGTCATCCTGAGCGCAGCGAAGGATCTCCAGTCGCTGACACATGGAGATCCTTCGCTGCGCTCAGGATGACATGGTTGAATCTTTCCTTTTTATTGATCGAACTTTATCATATTACCCCTCCAGTTACAACATCCTTAGCGTTCGTTGCGTACATCATACGGACGCAGGAACACCGTCGGCTCATAGGGAATGAAGGCCGGAGGAGCCGGATTAAGGGTTGAGCCAAGTGAAGCAGCTTCCATGTTCATCAGATTGGGATCGGTAGAATTATCCCACTTACCTGTATTCAGGCGCTGCACAAGGGTCTCAAAGGCCGTCACCGTTTCGGCAGGGGTAAAGGTGCAATGCCCGGCGCGATGCACGAAGACCTGGCGGAGCAGATTGGCATCGCCGCGCCAGCGCACCACACTCGCGTAAGCCTGCTCGTCCTGGTTCACGACCAGCCCATCACCTGTTGTATGCATGGTCAGGACTGGCATGTTCAGGTCGCCATTGAAGGTGATGTACTTTTGCAGGTACTGTACCGCCGCTGGATCAGCGGCAATACGCGGCGCGCCATTGAGGGCGGTCAGGTCTTTTTGCAAGTTGAGTCCAGCTTGCCTGTAGAGCGCCCGCACCTCCTGGCTATCGATAGATTTTCCAAGCTGGTCGCGATAATCCACGCCGGTATTCCAGGAGGGATTACCCCCAGCGCGCACCTCAAGTTCGGCTCTACCAAAGAAGGCAAAGAAGAAATCGACCTTGCTTTCCCAGAAGTACTGATTCTGTTCCTGCGTGGTATAATCATTTTTCGCCGGTTCCGGAGTGGAAGGATCATACCAGCCTGGAATGTCTGTTAAGGCTGCAGCAAGGGCAATGCGCGCCCGGCCCTGCGGAGTACTCTGAGCGGATTGCAAAATAGCCTCGGCCTGATTAAAAGCGCTGGTAGGATCGCTCAGGTGAACGATGGGCAGCGAGTCTCCCGCCAGCAGCACATCGAAAGCGAACGCGCTATCTAGCGCCTGGTTCCAGGTGCCAACACCTCCGGCGACCACGCCGCACATAGGCAGCGCGCCCGCGAAACGACCCGGGTACAACTGCACCAGTCCGGCAGTGATGATACCACCCAGCGAATGCCCCCAGGCGATGGTGCGCATAGGTTTGCCGCAGGTAGCATCGAAGAAATTCAGCAGGGCGATCTGGTCATGGAAAGCCTGTTGAAGCGCCCAACCGTTCTGGCTGTAGGAAGAACCGGCCAGCGCATAACCCTGTTGCAGCAGGAATGCGCCTGTTTGCGAGTCGCCAACGTCAGGTGCCGGATTGAGGAGCGGCTGGGTGGCAAACACGTAGCCATGACTGTAGAGTACCAGCGTTCCGTTCCAGTTAGAAGGAACCTGGATGGTGTAATTGGCCCCGCCGAGCGTTCCTTGCAACGTGTTGGTACCATTGGGATTGATACAACTACTAGAAATACGGGTAGCGGTGGTCTGCGCATGGGCGGCTGGCGTAAAGGTAATCGTCAGGCCGCAAAGCAGCGTTAAGAGGACAAACAGGAAGAGCAGGTAGCGTTTCATGGACTTACCCCTTTGTACAGAACTAGCAATCCATTCAAAGATGGCACGCCGAAGTGGATGAAACTAGTCGAGTCGAGTGTCTATACCGGCAAGGCCCCCAGCGGCCTTTCACAAAAGGCAGTATAATATGGCGACACTCAACATTTCTGGCTTCCCCTGCTTGTAGAGTACCAGCAGCAAAGGGGAAAAGTCAACAGGAATTTAAAAAGGGTTTCGATGTGTTCTATAAAATTAAAGGGCTGAAGGCACCATTGAAGGACGGAAGATAACAATGAGAGGCCGGAAGCCACCCGCCAGGGGATGGCTCTACAATAGGGCGCGGTGTGTAGAGCCATCCCCTGGCGGGTGGCTTCCGGCTCCCCACACGACCGGGTGCCTTCCAGGGTATCTATTTTTTAAAGGTAAACCTATGAATCGCGTACTTGCTACCGTTATTTTCGGCCTTGCCGCTTCCCTGTGCTGGGGGAGCGGCGATTTCAACGGCGGCCTCGCGTCACGCCGGGCCACTGCTTCGAGTGTGGTCATTGCAGCGTATGGAGTCGGATTTGTGCTGCTGATCGTACTCGCTCTGATCTGGCGCGAACCGTTTCCCGCGCCCATCGATATTCTCTGGGGCGGACTGGCAGGATTGGCGGGCGCGCTGGGCCTGATCTCGTTCTATTCGGCGCTCTCGGTCGGACAGATGGGTATTGCCGCACCCGTTTCAGCCGTGTTGACAGCTTCTCTACCCGTTATTTTTAGTATCTTCCTACAAGGATTGCCAGGGGCGCTTCAAGTTGCCGGCTTCGTTCTGGCGCTGGTGGCCATCGCGCTCATTTCGCGCCCGGAACGCGCAAAGGGAAGGCCGGAGGGGCTTGGCCTGGCGCTGCTCGCCGGGTGCGGCTTCGGCTGTTTCTTTATCCTCATTAGCCGGGTGAGCGCGGGATCAACCTTCTGGCCGCTGGCAGTAGCGCGTCTGTCCTCTGTACTTCTGCTGGTGATAATGACAGGTGTGCGGCAGCAGCCGCTATTACCAAAGCTAGACGTTGCGCCGCTGGTGTTGCTGGCGGGAATACTGGACGCGATTGGCAATGCCTTTTTCGTGCTGGCCGCGCATACCGGTCGCCTCGACGTCGCGGCCATTCTCTCCTCATTTTATCCGGCGGCTACAGTATTGCTGGCGCTGCTGATCTTACGCGAACGAGTAACACGAGTGCAGGCCATCGGCATTGCCCTGGCACTGGTGGCGGTGCCGTTGATCTCGGTCTAGCTGCCTGGTAAGCGTCCTGGTTGAGAGAGAGGCCGGAAGCCAGCCACAAGCGGATGGCTCTACAGGCCGTTGCATATGGTAGAGCCATCCGCTTGCGGCTGGCTTCCGGCCTCACACAATGTCTGCAAAAAATTGACATCCCCCCATAGTTGCTCAGGGATAAATAGCAAGCTGGGAGAATTGCGCCTGCGCTCCCGGCTTCGACTCGGGCAGATTCGAGGCAAAAAAGGCGATACTCCCGCTCAGGTAACTGCCATCAATAATCGTCGTGAGCAGTTGCTGGTTGACCACGAAGGACATCGATGGGCCTTTCGCAATAATCATTATCTGATTGAGATTGCCCTGTTTCTGGATCGCCCGGTTTAAGGTGTAATTCACCACCTTCACGGCGCTTGATTTTCCGCTTGCATCTACCACGCCCTTAAAGACGGCGTAAGAGCCATCGCCATACAGTTCAAAGCGATAATAGGTTGCAAGGTCGCTTTGCGGGTTCGATGCGCCACGAATATAGATGCCATAGCCGTTATTCGCATCTCCCGAAGAGAGCTCAGCATTGACGACCAGCGTAAAATTCCCAAATACTCTCTGCCCGGGCAGCATCTCCCACAATAACTGGTGCTTATCGATTTCCAGCGTCAATGCCCCGTTGCCCACACTCACCGAGTAATTGCCGGGAGAACTCGCCAGATTCCAGCCATACGTATCATTGACAAAGTTATCCGCGAAAAGGGGGGCCTCGCGTGGCACAGGATAGGCGGCGGTAGGTTTGGCCGTCGGGCGCGCAAACAAGGCCGAAAGCGGGAGGCCAGTTGTATGAATGAACAGGAGCGTAAATAGTCCTATCACAATCAACACGCTCACGAAATAGAGCAGCGCGGCCCGTTTTCGCATGCGTGGCTGCTCCCTTCCTCTGCGAGGCGGAGAGGCAGGACGAGCGCTCGGTACCGGCCCGCTTCTAGAAAATGAAGCGCCCGATCCCATACCAGGAACTGGCGGGCGAGCAGGAGGCATCGGACTGTCAGGCATGGCGGGAGGCATTTGCATCCCAGGTCTGGACATGGGCGCAGAGACCAACGGCGCGATGGGCTGCGCGGGCGGCGTTTGCGCGCTCCCCCTCATCGATGCGAAAGGCGGCGGCGATTGAGGCCCAGGCTGAACAGGCATCCCTGGATAGCCGCCATGTAGCGATGCAGCAGGTGGAACAGGCTGCCCTGGCCCTGCTGGTGGCACCGGCATATTCGGCAGACCGCTCAGCGAACGAGGAGCGGGTTGTGCTGCATTGGCAGGTGGAATCGGTTGCCCTGAATAGCCACTCCGCAAAGAAGCGGGAGGTGGCGCAGCTTTAGACGGCTGCACAGGCTTGCTCTGATTAGCTGCGCTGGCTGGAGAAGGCTGAACCGGTGGCATAGTACTATCTGGTTGCTCCGGTGCGCCAGAAAAACCGCAGACGGTGCAACTCGTCTTACCTAACGGAAGCACCGCCTGGCAACGAGGACACACCCGCGAATGTGGACTCTTATTAGGCGCTAACATAAAGCCTTCCTCACTTACAGAACTTAGTACCGTATATTTGCATGAGCCAATGCCATTTACATAGTATATCAAGTACTACGGTTGAGTCCACGAACTATTACCATCTGGCGGGTCTAATAGGAGCAGAGTCCTGATTAGAGGTTAAGAAAGAGCAAACTGTATGGGTATGAATAAGAAAGTTTTGATCGGAGTTCCGCTGGTATTGTTTCTTATTGCTGCCTCGTTCATCGTCTTTTTGACGTACAGCAGCGGAAAAAACGCGACACTGGCTCCAACTCCTACATCGCCGCCCTATAACGTGCAAAGGTCAGATGAAGTACCCTATTCCACCCACCGCGCGGTATCCCTGGCTCCGAGCCGGGTCTCAACGACGCTCACGCCCTGGGGTATTGCGATGGATAAGACACGCGGGTTTATCTGGGTCGCGGAACCGGGCTGCGAGCCGAAACCGACCTGTCCCTCACGTTTTCAGGGTGTGCTTGGCGAATATGCCCTCTCCGACGGCAGCTTCATCACCAACTTCTACGAGCCGAGCGGCTACACCAGCCCGATGTTTGTGGCGGTCGATGGCTCTGGCAACGTCTGGTTTACGCAGCCGAACAGCGATGCCATCGGCGAATTCGATCCACAACACCAGACCTGGCACCAGTGGTCAACAAAAAAAGGTAGCGCGCCTTTCGATCTGGTCTTCGATAAGCAAGGAAACCTCTGGTTCACCGAATACACAGGAAATAGCATCGGCTTCCTGAATGCACGCACGCATACGCTTGTTGAAACGCCCACCCCTGGCGCGGGAAGCAGTCCTTACGGCATTGCCCTCGATACGCAGGGCAATATCTGGTTCGCCGAAAACGCGCTGGGCATAGACAAGATCGGCAGCTTCGCGCCCTCTGCCGACGGGCATATTCGGATCAGCGAACACGACGTGACGCCTGAACGTCCCCACCTCATCACAGCCGACGGAGCAGGCAACATCTGGTATACAGGCGGTTTCGATGGCAGAATTGGCGTCTTCAATTCGCATACAGGCCAATCCACCGTTTTTCAGGTCTTTCGCGGGGCCTGCCTCACACCACCGAACTGCACAGGAACACACATCTCGGGCATCTCTGTCGATAGCCGGGGCTACGTCTGGTACACCGACTCGCTTACGCAACAGGTCGGCTACCTTATTCCATCTACAGGCCAGGTCGTGGCACGCACACTTCCCGTAAGCAACGCGCACCCCTACGATGGTCTGCTCGTCGATGACGAGGGCCGCGTCTGGTTCACTGAGGAATTTAAGCTGACGCTGACCATGTGGCCAACCAGCAGTGTAAGATAATGGTGTTTTTGTAGGGACGCGATGATGAAGTTCATAAAATAGTGGGGGATGCTCGCCCTCTGTCATCCTGAGCGCAGCGAAGGATCTCCAGGATGGGCACACGATCCTGCTGGGTGACAGAGGTCCTTCGCTGCGCTCAGGATGACATGCCTGGAGAGACTCTCTTTCCGTGTCAATGGCCATCATCGCATCCCTAAAGACACCATATTATTTCATTCATGTTCATATGGTTCCCTGGAACTTTCTCCAATAACGTGCCATAATACCAGAACAAGCTTCCTTCAAAATAACCCAACCAGAAAGATGCACAAACCATGCGCACAAACCACGTGAAAGAAAAACTGCAGCGAGGCGAGCCTGCTCTCGGAGCATGGCTGAGTTTGCCCAATGTTCCCGCGGCGAGAATTATGGCTCGTCTCGGCTTCGACTGGCTGTGTGTGGATATGGAACACAGCGCGCACAACGCCGTTCTGATGGCCGATATGGTCGCCACTATCGCCGATGCTGGAACCGAATGCGCGCCCATCGTCCGCATTCCTGGACATGGCGTCGAGTGGTTCAAGTGGGCGCTCGACGCGGGTGCCTGGGGCGTGGTTGTTCCTATGGTCAATACACGCGAGGAGGCGCTGCGCGCTGTAGACAACGCCAAATATCCACCACGTGGCACGCGCAGCATCGGCGGCGCTTTCGGTCCCTATGGCTTCGGCATCACCAACTGGCCAGAGTATGCGCGAGCGGCAAACGATGAGACGCTGCTGATTGTGCAGGTCGAAAGCAAAGCCGGACTCGATAACGTCGAAGAGATTCTTTCCGTACCCGGCATCGATGTCGCCTTTGTCGGGCCGAACGATCTGCACGCTCATCTCGGCCTCACTCCGAGCAGCGATGGAGCTGAACCCGAATTTATGGAGGCGCTGGAACGCATTAAGCAGACAGCGCAACAGCACCATGTCCCCCTCGGCATCTTCAGCAGCGATGGCAACGCCGCCGTCAAACGCATTCGCCAGGGCTTCCAGTTCATCAGTGTCACAACCGATATCAGCAGCATGATCGCCGACGCTACCCGCAATCTGCGCCTGGTACGCGACATGTAGTTGGGGGTAAAAGGTATGTATCATGTCTGGACGGGCCGTCCGCTAGACCCCGCCGCAGTAGCAATACTTGAGGGAATCGCAACTGTTACCGTCAGCCCGGCAGGCGAGCGCGGGAATTGGTACGCTGAAGCGTCAACGGCTGATGCCATTGTGGTATCGGGAACTGTCTTCGTCACAGGCGAGGACATGGATCGCATCGGCCCGCGCCTGCGCATTATCGCCCGTCCAGGCATCGGTGTTGACCGCATCGATCTCGACGCGGCAACCCAACGCGGCATCCTGGTCATCAATACGCCCGATGGGCCAACCGAGTCAACGGCGGAACACGCCATCGCGTTGATGCTTGGTCTCTGCAAGCGCGTAATGGTCGGCGACCGTATTTTGCGTTCCGGCCAACCCTTTCCCGCCCTTACCGAACTGCAACCCGGCTTCGAGGTCTTTGGGGCCACGTTGGGATTGATCGGCCTGGGCCGCATTGGAAGCCGTGTCGCAACCATCGCACAGGCGCTGGGTATGAAGGTACTGGCCTTTGACCCATTTACTATGCCTGAACGCGCCAACGAACTACAAGTAGAACTTGTTCCCTCGCTTGCTGAACTACTGGCCCGTTCGCAGGTCGTCTCCTTGCACTGCCCAGCCACGCCTGAGACCCGCCACATCATCAACGCGGAAACGCTACAACTGATGCCCACAGGAAGCTACCTCATCAATGCAGCACGCGGTGCATTAGTGGACGAAGCAGCCCTGGTTCAGGCGCTTCGTTCTGGTCATCTCGCTGGCGCAGGCTTAGATGTCTATGACCCGGAACCAGCCAGATCAGATAATCCTCTCTTCTCCCTGCCAAACACCATCTGCACCCCCCATATCGCCTCTTACACCGCCGCCGGTTTTAAACGGATGGAGATGATGGTTTGCGAACAGATTGCAAAGGCACTGCAAGGCGGGCGGCCTAAGAATCTGGTGAATGGGGCGGTATGGGGACATCAAAGAAAGTAAGATTCTTTTCTATTACCGCGCTTGCTCTTTCACCGGTTTCTGGGGCGTTGCGCTATTTGCCGCTTTCCTGTCCTCTTGCTCAGCAACCGACGTCTTATCATCCACCCGTAAAGGATTCAGCCAGCCAAAGATACCATAACGCCGCGCCCCCAGCAGTTCCCAGGCGCGTACCAGACCGACGCCGTCAATGCCGAGCAGCAGGGTCGCCAGGATGAAAATGGAGTCTGCTTGCGCTGGCGATTGTAAAAGCTGAATGGCATAGTAAAGTTCGAAGCCGTAGAGAAGGCTCACCGAGATCAACCACGCGCCACCAACCGAGGAAGGTAACAAAAACGACTGCCACAAAAGACGTGACACAGAGGACAAGGAAGTCCGCCAGACCCGGGCCGCCCTCGGTATTCAACATAGAAGACGCAAATGTATTGACAGCCAGACTGGCCAGCACCGCTATTACAGCATCGATAATAAAGATCGCAATTGCCGAGATCACCGGATGACGCTAGAAGAGGCTAAAAAGACCAGCCGCCTGCATTCTTCCCTCAGTGGCCAGCAGAACTGTAGCATTGTTGGAATGATTTATTTCTTTCGGAAACACTTTCCACTTCTCTTTCTTTCAACACAAACATACTCTTTCTCCACCCTCTTCGTGATAGATAGAGGCGGTCCACATACTTCTGACGTGCTAGCCTCTCCATATCTCCTCATGGTACACTAATAATCGTGAACTGGAGCTGATAGAGTGGAGAAAATCGGATGAAGCTTATATCCCGCGAGCATAAGTATAGGTGCAACTCTCTTCGCAAGCATCGGCGTACCTGATGCGAGAAGTGCGAACTACTGATATGCCGGAGCCATTGGCCGGGCGCGAAAAGGACATGTTGAAGCTCCTTGCTCAGGGTAAATCGAACAAAGAAATCGCGCGCCACCTGCATATTGTCGAAGATACCGTCAAGACTCATGTCCGGCATATCCTGGCAAAACTCGGCGCGCAGAGCCGTACCCAGGCAGTCCTGGCTGCGCAACGTCTGGGCCTGGTTTCATCCGATCAAGGAAAGAAGTAAAGTGTGAGAAAAATGTCACCAGAACACTCTTCCCCTGTTGACTATCCACAGCAGGTAACAAAGGGAAAATCAATGAAGCAGCTAGAACGTTTCCATCAACCCCGGGCGAATGTGAAATTCGATTGGAAACGCTATATCATTGATAGCCTGCTTTCCCTTGCAGGAGTAGCGTTGGTGACCGGAATTCTCGTAGCGACACATCTCTATCCCAAAATACCAGCCGTCTTGTTGCTCTACCTGCTCATTATCGTGGGTGTAGCCAGCACCCGAAGCCACTACGCAGCTATTCTGGCTTCTCTGCTATCCGTATTCGCCTATGACTACTTTCTTCTTCCCCCAACCTATTCGCTGGCGGTTGTCACTGGCGAAGATTTGCTGGCCCTGGTCGTCTTCCTGACGATAGCGATTATCATAGGCCAATTCACTTCAGCGCTCCGGCACAGCGCCCAGGAAGCACGCAGCCGCGAACGCGAAATGCGCCTGCTCTACGAAAAAGCGCAACAACTCGCCGCCCTTCAGGAGCGACAGCGTCTGGCCCGCGAGTTACACGACTCGGTCTCGCAGGCCATCTATGCTATCGGCCTGAGCGCATCTACCGCGTATGAAGCACTGGCAAGCAATGATCCAAAGCAAGCCGAGACCTCGATAGAATACGTGCTGACGCTGGCCGAAGCAGGACTGGCCGAGATGCGCGCCCTCATCTTTGAACTGCGCCCCGAATCACTGGAAAGCGAAGGATTGGTAGCCGCGCTCAACCGACAGGTGGCAGTCCTACGCACCCGCTACAGGCTAACCGTTGAGGCCAACCTGGATAACGAGCCTGACCTCTCACTCGAGAAAAAAGAGGCCCTCTACCGCATCGCGCAAGAGGCCCTGCATAACATCGTCAAGCATGCTCACGCCACCACCGTCGTACTCGAACTGACCGGGCAAGACCATATCGTCACTTTAGAAGTAGAGGATAACGGCAAAGGCTTCGACCCCGCACAATCTTTCCCAGGTCACCTGGGACTCCGCTCTATGCGGGAACGGGCCGCGAAAGTGGGGGCAACTCTGGACATCAAAAGTACGCCAGGCCAGGGCACACAGGTTCAGGTACAGGTACCCGAAACGCTACTGGCAAGATAAGAGTAGCGTAGAGATATATCAGAGCAAAACAAGATGTATACCCTCTATTTTTGGATCATCTCAACGTTTTTCTCATGAAACCATAACAGATACACAAATGAGCAAGCCTTCAGCTTCCCAGATAGGAGAAGAGCTATGATTGACTGTAGCCAATTGCAAAGCATATTAGACGAGTGGCAGCAGGAACGCCAGGCCCTGAACGCCCCGGAAACCTACTGCCAGGATCAATGCGACCCAGGTGATGTAGAATGTATCAAGGAGTGCCTTAGAAGCATTCCTGAAAGGAGACAGGCTGCGGATCAGGCAATCGCAGACACCAAGAATGAGATGATGCTTTGCGGCACATGGAATCTGGTTGTACAGGGCGTCGTTGAAACTAATGACCACTATGAGGGAAGCCTGATCCTCATGGGTATATTAGGGGGAACAATCAACCTCCCAGACGGACTGGGAAATACACCCATCAGTGGCAGCTATGCCCCTGGCCAGGGCACTATTCAGCTTTTACGACCCTTTTCTGATGGCAGTGGGTCGGTTCAAAACTATCAAGGAAGCGTCAATTTCAGCACATCCCCAGCCAGTATGCAAGGGCAGATGAGAATAGATTATGGGCCTGGAACGGTGGGAATTGACCCTGTCTATGACTGGTCGGCACAGAAACAATCCTGACAAAGGATATCGCTCTGCTGCATATAGCGCCCTACTTCATCTGCTTACTCTTTGTCCGCACGCGCTCATACAGTTCTTCCATCACGCTGATGAACGAGCGGTCTTTGTGCCAGAAGGCCGGATAGTCACCCTGTTTCTTAATCAGCAGTGCCGGAACGCTGGCTTGAGAGGTGACGGGAAGTGGCGCGGGCAAGCGTTTCGCGCCAGTCCAGAACTCTTTGTGGCTGGCTACCTTTGTCTCTGGCGCTCGAAGCGGGCGCGTGTAATACGACTCGACAGGTTCGACAGGTGGAAGCTCTTCTGATTGCAGTGATGAAGCCAGGATTTGCCCAAGCGGCGTTTGAACCAGTTCGGCATGCAGGGACTCGCGTGATAACCCACGCAGCTCGAACATCAGGAAAGGGTCGCGGTCGAGCGCGGACGCCAGCAGGTAGTAGACTCCTGCTATGTGCTTGCAAGGATTAGACCAGTCCGGGCAGGAGCAATCGGTCTCGAAATCGCGCTCGCTGTGCGGCAGCAGGTACAGGCCCAATTGTTCGAAGGCGTCTTCAATCGTATCCGGCATCTCGTTCATGAGCAGCTTTGTCACGAGGTCTGCCCGCGAGGCGATGGAGCGAATCAGCTTCTTCCAATCGGCTGAGGAGATGGGGCGAATCTTGATGGTGGTGCGATAGATGGGTTCTTTGTAGACGCCAAAGTACGGGTTGATGGAGCCGCGCACTTTCGCGGTCACGATTCCCTTCTCCAGTTTGTATTCGAGAATGCGCCCGCCAGCAGCGTAGGAACGCCCGCGCCCAAGCCGGGCCGGGTCGGTAAATGCTTCCAGGGCGGCGATAAAACGCTCGCCCCACCATGTACGGCTAAACTGTCCCATCGCCTTCCCTCAATCCAGGACCGCGCTATGACGCAGCGCGATCAATTCTTTGAACGTATCGTTATCCAGTTCCGTCAGCCATGACTCGTCGGTGCCCACTACCAGTGAGGAGAGTCGTTTCTTGTCCTCGATCATGGCATCAATGCGCTCCTCAAGCGTTCCCATCGCCACGAATTTATGCACAAAGACGTTTTTGCGCTGACCAATGCGGAAGGCGCGGTCGGTGGCCTGGTCTTCCACCGCCGGATTCCACCACCGATCAAAGTGGAAAACGTGATTGGCTTTGGTCAGGTTGAGGCCCACGCCGCCAGCCCGCAGCGAGAGAATGAACACCGATGGCTCGGTCTCAGGGTCTTGAAACTCGCTAATCATGCGCTCTCGCCGCGCCACGCTGGTGCCGCCATGCAGGTAGTAGGTGTTGTAGTGCAGCGTGCGCGAGAGATAGCGTTCCAGTTGGTCGCCGATCTCCGTAAACTGCGTAAAGATCAGCGCGCTCTCGCCGCTATCGATCACCTCTTCGATCATCTCGCCGAGTCGCTGTAACTTGTGCGAGCGTTCGGGCGTAAAGGCGCTGCCATCCAGCAAGAACTGCGCCGGATGGTTGCAAATCTGCTTGAGCTTGAGCAGCGTAGACAGGATCAGGCCCTTGCGCTGGATGCCCTCAGCCTCATTCAATTGCTCCTCGACATCTTTCACCACAGCTTCGTAGAGCGAGGCCTGTTCTTTTGAGAGCGTGCAGTACATCTTCTGCTCGATCTTCTCGGGCAGGTCGTCGATAATGCGTTTGTCGGTCTTGACGCGCCGCAGGATGAATGGCTCGACCAGCTTCTTCAGCGTTACCGAGCGCTCCATATCATTATTCTTCTGAATGGGCAACTCGAAGCTCTTGCGAAACTGCGCCTCTTTGCCCAGATAGCCAGGATTGAGAAAGTTGAAGATTGACCACAGGTCGCGCATGCGGTTCTCAACGGGCGTTCCGGTCAGAGCAATCCGCCGTGTGGCTGGCAGTTTGACAATGGCGCGGGTCTGCGCGGCCTGTGGATTCTTGATGTTCTGCGCCTCGTCCACCACCACGCGGTGCCAGTTCACGCTCTGCAATAGCTTTTCGTCCAGGCGGGCCAGCGCGAAAGAGGTCAGGACAACATCTTGCTCCTGGCACATATCTATAAATGCCTGTTTGTCTTTCAGACGCCCGCCGCCCTGATGCACTATCACGCGCAATTCCGGCGCGAAGCGTTCGATCTCTTTGCGCCAGTTACCCAGCACCGAGGTTGGCGCGATGACCAGCGTGGGTGGCATGCGCCCCACTTCCTCGCGCTCTTTAAGCAGGTGCGCGATTACCTCAAGCGTTTTGCCAAGCCCCATGTCGTCGGCAAGGCAGGGATTGAGGCCCAATCGCTCCAGGTATTGCAGCCAGGCAACGCCACGCCGCTGGTAGTCGCGCAGGCTGCCCTGCAAATTTTGTGGGTCTTCGATGGGCGCGAAGGCGTTCTTGTCTTGCAGCCGCGAGAGCATGTCACGCAGGTTCCCGTCGTAATCCCATTCCAGGTCATCCCCGGACTCGGCGCTGATCCTGAGCATATCTTGCAGCGAAATCTCCTGCTGCTCGTGCTGGTGCGTCTGCCAGAACTCGAGCAACTGCTGCATCTTCTCGCGGTCAAGTTCCATCCACTGCCCGCGAAACTGCACCAGGGGCGTCTTTGCGTTAACAAGCCGCTCCCATTCCTCTGGCGTAACGGCCTGTCCGTCAATCGACAACTGGTATTCGTAGGCAATGACGGCATCGAGAGTGAAGTAGCCCTGGCCGATAGTCGCCGAGCCTTTGGGCAACTTCAGCGACGTTTTGAGCCTCACCTTCGCCTTGCGCCTGCCCGCCGGAGTCCACCACGCTGGAACGATCACCTTGTAACCTGCATCTTCTAATACCCAGGCGCTCTCCTTCAAAAACGTGAAAGCCTCTTCGAGCGTGAGATGGCAGCCCGTTGGACGGTCGGTCGCCAGCCCATCCCACACTTTGGGATAGATGCGAGCAGCATAGCCCAGCGACAATAGCAGGTGTTTCTCAAAATCCTGTCCAAAGAGGCGCAGCATCTCGGCCCGCGCCTGCTTATCCAGATACCAGTAATCATCCAGGTTCAGCTTGAGCGAGGGGTCGCGGCGCGAAGCAACCAGAAAATGCAATCCCCAGTTATCGATATCATCGGGCGCTGCCTCTTGCAAGCGGAAACAGAGGGTAAAGCCAGATTCAGCATGCGACCGCGTAAGGTTCTTGCGCCACGCTAACCAGTTACGGTAATCCTCAAGTTCCTCTTCCTCTGGCCGGGGATAGACCAGAGCCGGACGATGCGGAAACATACACTTGTAAAGAAAGGTATCTGTAAGTTCCTGCTCGAATTTCGCTGTAGAGGGCGTGCTGGTCACAATATTATGCAGCAAGCATTCCGAAAAGTGACGGAGCAAGGCTTCCCTGTCAAATAGCATCGTCACATCGGAAGTATTGGCCCCTGCAATGCACATCCCCGGCATAGACTCCACATAGCGAGCAATGCTCCCCTCATAGCTCTCCGAAAGTAGTTCCCAGCCGTAGTGAATTTTGAAATTCGTCTGCTGCTTTGCGCGCTTTCCCTTGCCCGAAGTCGTCACCCACTCCTGATATTGCATAGCCGGAATGTACTGCTCTTTAGCAATCATGCCTTTGATAAGCTGCGAGAACTGGTGCCAGAAAACAAGGTCTGCCCCCAACTGAAAATCCTCGGCGGCGTGCAGGGCAATGAAGTGAATATCATTCAGGGTGGTGATAATGTCCTGCGCTTGATAGCAGTAAATTTCCCAGGACCGCAATTCAAACTCGAGCGGCTCCTCTACCTCCATATAGCGCAGCAGTTCAAAGCTGGGCGCAGGTCTGTCTTCGATAGTTGGCAGTAAGAAGTATTTACTGACGTAGTTGCCAATCTGCATATCATATGTCGAAGCCCCAATACCCAGTTTTTCTTTGAGGAAAGTTGCCAGCGCGGTATGTCTTAGATGGCGGGGATGAACATAACTGGCGCGTTTTGCGTCAGTTAGGGAATCCGTCTCTACCCATAGGTAGAACGCCCCTTGCTGGATAAATTCGGTTGTCTCCTCGGGTATCCAGGTCCCATGAACAATGTGCATTCAGTACTCCTGATATGAGCGGAAAATGTGGGGAATAGCTCTCCTGTGAAATCGGGGCATACAATTGCTCACTCATCCTCTATTATCTCATATCAATCAAGACATATAGTCTTCTCGCCGTACCATCCCTATCACCTTCTCCCCCTTAAGAAAGTGTTTAACATTTTCTGCCGCCTGTCGCGCCGCTTCCGCTACAGCGCCAGAAACGAGGGCGGAATTATGCGGGGAACCAATCACATTGGGCAGGTCGAGAAAGGGATATTCCATGCGAAATTTCCCTTGCCGGAATGGTTCGGTCCACCATGCATCAATACCGACCCGAAAGTTGGAATGGCTTTTCACATGGTTGTACAGTGCCCCCTCATCAATTATCGCACCGCGAGCGACATTCACCAGAATGGCATCAGGCTTCATCCATTCCAATTCCCTTTGCCCGATGAGACCTTGCGTGGCCTTCGTAAGGGGTAACGAGATCACCAGCACGTCGCTTTCCCGTAATACATGCTCCAGATCATGCAGCGTACCCAGGAAGTCCGTTGGCTCAGGACTGCTGCCACTGGTATTGATGGCGTAGATTTTCATGCCAAACGCCCGCATAAGACGCGCCGTAGCTCGCCCTATTCCACCAAAGCCTAGAATGCCTGCCGTCGAGCCAGCGAGCAGGCGGTTGGGAGTAAACTGGTCAAACTCGCCCTGCTTCAGTTTCTCGTTTTCCACGAGCAGGCGTTTCGCCAGGGCCAGCGTCAGCGCCAGCACGTGTTCGGCCATAGGAACAGCATACGCCCCGGCATTGCTGGCTATAAGAATATGTGAGGGCAATTCGGCAAACGGCATATGGTCGGCCCCGGCAGAGATAAGCTGGATGAATCTAACCTGCTGCAAGCGTGAATAATCCTGGGGCCGGATTTCTCTTGGAAAGTTCCAGGAGAGGAGGACATGAGCCTGTTCCAGGTATTGCCCCCGTTGCTCGGCTGGAACATCGTTGAGAAATGTGATTGAGGCTTCGCTTTCGAGCAAATCACGTATTAGTTTCCTGTCTTCAGATGAGGGATTGAATGTAACAACGATATGCTGCTTATCCATCTCTTTTCGTCTCTCCTTTGAATTCTAGATGCTGCTCTTCTGATTATCTGCGGAGCATCTTCGCTTTGCAAGCTGAAGCAAAGTGATATAGTAAAAGAGTATGGCGCGACCAGCATAAACTGGACCGCCTTTATTCGTTACCTCTATCACTCACAAAAAAGGAGGATACGCTTATGGCATTTCGCTTTAGCGCGCGCAACCAGTTACAGGGAAAGGTGAAGTCGGTCAAACTCGGTGAAGTGATGGCCGAGGTGGTTGTCGAACTTCCCGACGGTCAGGAGATTGTTTCAGCGATTACTCGCGCCTCCGCTGAAAGCCTGAACCTCAAGCAGGGAGACTCAGTGGTCGCGGTCATCAAATCGACCGAAGTGATGATCGGCATCAACGAATAATCGTTGATGCTGGCTCTGTTGGGCAATCAGTTTGCCCGGCAGAACCTGTCTGGTAGACAAAAAAAGAAGAGTACTTATCACCAGACGCTCTTGCAATAGTGTATCCTCGTACTGTCTCCGCCGGGACGATGAAGCGCAAACGTTGACTGGCGGAGACAATATTCAAGCGATAAGTACTCATATATTGAGTATAGACAGAGTGGAGGTTAAAGTCAAGGGTTCTAGTCGGTGATGAACTGGCGTAACTCCATATGCATCCCCATCTATAAGCCTGACCTATCAATTCAATCATGAACATATATTGGACTTATTGATCTACATATATCATACTTGATAGTAAGAAACCAGCGGGTATATCTTTGAGTTTTATTCTTACCAGGGAGGCGCAATATGGCTCATCTTGGTTTCATTGGCCTGGGCAAAATGGGGGGGCGCGCTGCGAAGCGGCTCATAGACGCCGGACACAGGGTAACAGGCTACAATCGCACAAAGTCGAAAGCGCAGTGGCTGCTGGACGCAGGAATGCAGTGGGGCGAAACGCCGCGCCAGGTAGTGGAAAGGTCCGACGTGGTCTTTAGCATGGTGACGAATACCGCCGCGCTGCATGAAATTCTTCACGGCGATAACGGCATCCTGACCGCTTTGACACCCGGCAAAGTCTATATCGATATGAGTACCATCAGCGCGCACGCCTCGCGTGAAATCGCCGCGCAGATTGCCGCCAGGGGAGCGCACATGCTCGACGCGCCCCTATCCGGCAACGTCATTCATGTTGAACAGGGAACGGTATCTATGATGGTTGGTGGCGAACAGGCTATCTTCGAGCAAGTGCTGCCTCTATTGCGCGACATCACGCCCAAAGTAACCTACGTGGGCGGCAACGGGCAGGCCATTTTAATGAAAATCGCTATCAACCTCAGCCTGTCCACGCAATTCCTCGGCTTCTGTGAAGGCATCCTGCTGGCCGAGAAAAACGGCATTCCACGCGCCACCGCTGTTGAGGCATGGCGCAACAGCGCGCTGGCCTCGCCTGCCACCTGGCACCGCGCCCCCTTCATCCTCGAAAAGCCTGAAGAAATCTGGTTCGACGTGAACATGATGCAGAAGGATTTGCTGCTGGCTCTCGAGCTAGGTCGCGCATCGGACGTGCCGCTACCTTCCGTGGCGATCTCCAACGAACTGCTTACAGCCGCCCGCGCAATGGGCATGGAAAAGGAAGATTTCGCTGTGATGTTCAATGTGCTGGCACGTCTGGCTGGCGTAGACAACTAAGTGAAAGGAGATCATTATGCACCACGTCGCAAACTACGATAAAGCAGCCTTCGAGATACCCTCCGCCTATGCGAAACACAGCCAGGGCTACTCGCGTGTGACGCTGGTTGACCACACCATCCCCGGCGCGGTGCATACTGGCCTGGGCCTATGTAAGCTCGATCCCGGAGGCACGCTGAACCGACATGTCCATTTCTATGAGGAAGCTTTCTACATCCTGGAAGGGCAGGCGCTGGTAAGCATCGATGGACATGACTACCTACTTGCGCAAGATGATTACGGCATTTTTCAGGCCGCCGTTCCCCATGCCTGGCGTAATGCTGGAGACCAGCCTGTACGCTGGCTAGAAATGCTCTCGCCCCAGCCAAAACCAGAGGGTCAGGAACGCGATACCTTTTTCTTCAAGGAAGGCGACGCGCCCACTACCGGCCAGCGTCCCGATTTCCGCGACCCGACCACGCGCTACCTCGGCCACTTTGACAACTCCCAGATGCCGCCACACAGCCAGTTGCAAATGGAAGGCTACCGGGGCAGCAACATTTTCGGCATCTCCCTCAAAATGCTGATCGATAAAATGCTCGGCTCGCAGCACCTGACCCTCTTCATGGTAGAGTTTCAACCGGGAGGCGAGGGCAACATCCACGACCACCCTTTCGAGGAAACGTATTTCTTCCTGAGCGGCGAGGCCGAAGCCATCCTCGACGGCCAGACCTACCACGTGAAAGCTGGCGATTACGTCTGGACCAGCGTGGGCGGCACACACGGCTTTTTCAACAAAGGCACCGTTCCCATGCGCTGGATCGAAACACAGACCCCACAGCCTCCCAACCAGCAAGCGTTTCGCTTCCCGGCAGACTGGGCCTACCTGGCAAACAAGTTGGAAACGTGATGGCCCTAGAAATCTGGTTCACGCGCACTTACAGTAAGACTATCTCTTGAGAGTACACATGCTTACACATCCAGATTCGCATTCTTCGCATGGCTTTCAATGAACCGTTTGCGCGGCGCAACCTCGTCGCCCATCAGCATGTTGAACATCTTATCAGCCTCTACGGCTTCTTCGATGCTCACTTTGAGGATGGTGCGGCGAGCCGGGTCCATCGTAGTATCCCAGAGGGTTTCCGGGTTCATTTCGCCCAGACCTTTATAGCGGCCAACTTCGGGTTCTTTGCCGTTATGGGTGGCTTTGTATTCGGCGATCAGGCGGTCGCGCTCCTCTTCTGTGTAGACGTAGTGGACGTTTTTGCCCATCTTGACGTGATAGAGCGGCGGTTGCGCGATGTAGAGATGGCCTCCCGTGATAAGCGGCTCCATGTAGCGGAAGAAGAAGGTCAGCAGGAGCGTGCGAATGTGCGCGCCATCAACGTCAGCATCGCACATGATAACGATACGCCCGTAGCGCAACTTCGCCATGTTGAAGTGTTCGCCCACGCCCACGCCAATCGCAGTGACAATATTTTTGATCTCCTCGTTAGAGAGCATCTTATCCAACCGCGATTTCTCGACGTTCAAAATCTTACCGCGCAGTGGCAGGATGGCCTGGAAGTGACGGTCGCGACCCTGTTTCGCACTATTATGAACGAAAACGCCACTTGCCAGCGCGAAATTATGCGTCCCAGGAACCTCCACGTCATATACATCCACCAGTTCCTCTACAGGCTCGATAGAAACGATGCGGTGGTTGTACGTTGCGACAGCCTCATATGCCTTCTCAACATCTCCATCGAAGTAGCGTTGACAAAACTTATCAAACCGCAACAAAGAGTTATCTTGTGTCAGGCGACGATGCTGATGATAGGCATCAATATCAAGCTTGTGGTCAGCTTCGAATTGTTTCAAAGCGGCCAGAGTCTTGCGATAATACGTTTGCGCTAAAGCAGCACGCCGTTTGGCTCGGAACTCCGGCGTCCATTGCTCTCGCGTTTTTCCACGACGCCACTCAACAAGCTCCTCATCCTGCCACTGCTCTTGTGAACGCTGAGAATAGGCTTCACGTGCTTCAGGATGGTTCTCGAAGTAGCTACGTGTCCGTTCTGCTTGCAAACGGCGATTGGCTTCATCACTCCAATACTTACGCTGCGCCCGATCAAGTTGCTCAAGGTTCTTCTGGCGATACTCTTCGTTGCCATAATAAAACTCAAGCCACTTTTCAGCCATGTATGCTTTGTAGGCCTCGTCTTGCCACTGCGTCCTGGCCCTCTCTGAAAGCATTTGCCTCATCTCAGGGTCTCGCATTTGCTCGCTTATCATGGTACGAAACGCCTGGCTCTGGCGTACAGCGCGAGACTTTGCGACCACTTCTGGACGATGAAGCGTTTGTTCAACCTGTCGCCGATGAAGTGCCAGATGCTCTTCTTTTGGTAAACGCCTGATATTTGTCGGATTATTATTGCGCTTGTTAAAGTCAAGATGATGGCAGTGATCTCCATCTTCTTTAGCGTAAACGCCCTGCCAGCGATTATACCAATCAGCTAGCATGTGAGTAAAAAGCCACCAGCCTGAACGCGGGTCTTTCACCATCTCATAGCCATCAATAGTAATCCCTGGCTCGTTAATATCCGACAACTTCCTATACAACGGCATCAGCGAGTCATCCGACGTAAGCTCAGCAGCAGGCTTGTAGCTGCCATCGCGCAACATGAAGCGGTGGTCAGGAGTGCAGATGATGACTTCTCCATTATCCAACGTTACACGGATAACTCTGGCGTTTGCTTTTGTCATGCGCGCATGAATCAAACGCTCCAGGCCGATAGTGCCATCTTTACGGATGGTATAGCCGAAATGTTCTCTTCCCTCGGCCTGTTCTGCAACCAGGTCTTTGAAGCTGATCGAACGACCATCAGCGAGCGCAACAAGCGTATCACCGGAGAAACAGCCCCCTGCACTATCGCCTTCGACGAGGTACAGCTCACACCTATCCGCGTGCTTCTCCGAACAATCCGCCAATTTACCAGGAAGCGTCGTATCCAATGCATTCTTGCGCTGGATCAGGTCGCGGGCGGCTCGTGCGGCTTCGCGTGCCTGGGCGGAGACGACGCACTTGGAGATGATGGCTTTGGCTTCGCTCGGCGTCTCCTCCAGGTATTGCGTAAGCATTTCGGATGTGACGGCCTCTACGACCGGGCGAATCTCGGCGTTGTTGAGTTTGGCTTTGGTCTGAGCCTCAAATTGTGGGTTGGGGATTTTGACGCTTACAACGGCGGTCAGGCCCTGGCGCACGTCGTCGCCGGTCAGGTTGCTGTCCTTCTCTTTGAGCAGGTTCATTTTGCGGGCGTAGTCGTTGAGCGTGCGGGTGAGGGCGCTGCGGAAGCCCGTGATGTGCATGCCGCCATCGACGGTGTTGATGCCGTTGGCGAAAGAAAATTCGGTTGTGTTCCAGCCATCGTTATATTGCAGCGCGATCTCGACCTTCATGCCTTCCAGTTCGCGGGTGATGCTGATGGGGCGTGACATGATGCGAGCGCGGTCTTTGTTGAGGTAGCGCACAAACGAAACGAGGCCGCCTTCAAAGTAGAAGGTGACTTCGCGGTCGGTTCGCTCATCACGCAGGCAGATGGTCATGCCGCGATTGAGATAGGCCATTTCGCGGAAACGCTGCGCCAGAATCTCGAAGCTGTAATCGCGCGTCTCCATGACTGTCAGGTCGGGCAGGAAGGATGTGATGGTGCCGGTATCATCTTCCTCAACCAGGTCTACTTCCTCAAGAGGGGTGACGGGAACGCCGCGTTCGTAGCGCTGCCGATAGCGAATGCCGCCGCGTTTGACATCCACCTGGCACCACTCGGAAAGAGCGTTGACGACAGACACGCCCACACCATGCAGGCCGCTACTGATTTTGTAGCCGCCGCCTCCAAATTTACCGCCCGCGTGCAGAATCGTCATCACGACTTCCAGCGTGGAGAGGCCAGGACGCTGGTGGTGTTCTTCAACAGGAATACCACGCCCGTTATCCTCGACGGTGACGGAGCCATCGGCATGAATGGTGATTGTTACGGTGTCGGCAAAGCCCGCCATGACCTCGTCGATGCTGTTATCGACGACTTCGTAGATGAGGTGATGCAGGCCGCGCTGGTCGGTCGCGCCAATATACATGCCGGGACGGACACGTACTGCTTCAAGGCCCTCGAGAATCTGAATATTCTGCTCGCCATAATCGCCATTGCCGTTCGTCTTAGAACCATTGCCGTTATTGCCACCGTTCCCATCCTGCCCGCCAGTTGCTGTTTCAGGTGATTGTAAAAGAGCGTCGGGTTGTTCGGTTATTTGCTCTGCCATAATCGATTCTCTCGCCATAGAATTTGTCTGTCCCTTGTATTCAAAAATCTTTTCTGCTCTTGATTGAGTAGAGCCGCGAAAAGAAGAAGTATAAATTGTCTCTATTGAGGTCGTCGGCGATACCAGGAGAGGGCGGCGCAAGCGCCCCATCCCCGCATCCCAGCCACTCCCGCACCTACATAATTCACCTGTTCCGACAAAAGGAATAGCAAGATGAATGCAGGCGGGTGAGAAGCGTTGCGGGTGCAATTGCCAAATTGGTAGTGCCGCTGACCTCGCGTTTGCCCTGTTACAGGTATTCTTTTCGAGCGTCAGAAATGTGGTAAAATCCACTTTTCATACACTGTTATTATATCATAAATCCGCTTGACAGGCAAATTCATGGCCTATAACGGCCATTGCTCCTGGTTGAGATCCATGAAGATATTCCATTCCCGTTGCGTAGGGACAGGGGCTGAGGTGTGGAGCGGCGGGGGCCTCGTGCCTGTCCCTGGGGCGGGGTGGGATGGGGTGGGGGAAATGCGCAGGTCTCGACACCAACCCCTTTTCTCTCTTATGCCTGTCCGCAAGGTGTAGGAAAAATGCATGGTTTGGGCTTGAACGGCGTTTTTACCCCACTTCGCCACCCCAGGAACAGGCACGAGGTCCCCACCCGGCAGCCCCACATCCCCCTGTCCCTACGCAGGAAATGAGGGGGTGAAAACGGATATGCCCAGGGTTAATAACGCGGGCCGCCCAGTTGGCCGCTCAGGGGTGCGCCGGGACCGCCTTGCATCACTGGCATACCGGGCATGCTTGGGCGTGGGGCCGCAACCAGGTTCGTTGCGCAGTAGGGGCAGAACGACCAGCGCAGTTCCAGCAGGCGCTCGCACTTGGGACAGGGCTGCTTTAGCTTCTGACCGCAGGAAGGACAGATCTGGAAATCGGACTCTATGCGCGCATGACAGTTGGTGCAGGTCTGCCGCTCGGTCATTTCAGCCAGCAGGGATTCTTCCTCAAGCTGGCGCTCGTAGATTTCGGCAAGAGTCTGGCGGGGGCGGAGAATCATGTAGATGAAGAGGCCGCCGACAAAGAAGACCGCCACAAGCAGGGTTGCCAGGATTTGCGAGAGGGAATCCTGCGTGCGCGAACGGATATCACGGAATGTCCAGATGATTAAGCTGATCCAAAAAATAACGACAAACGCAACAAGAAAGGCTATGACAAAGCCCAACACTTTACTCAAGGTGTCTAGCAGGTTACTTCCACCAGAAGTAGCGCCCAGCACAGTAATCGTTTCGACTATCACAGATCTGCGCCCCTTTCAGGATACTTTTAGCTTGATACAGTAATACATAACGTAAACACAGTATAAAAAGGTTACATGATAGGACATTGCGGTTATAAATTCTTCCTCCCCACCTCCTCAGCTATATAAGTAATACGGTGACAATTTCGCCAGAGCGTACACCAATATGCAGTGGTTCCTCGTCCTCTCCGTTCCAGAAGAGTTGTTCGCCCGGCTCCTCCAATAAGTTTGTCACATAGGCCTGACTACAGGCAAACCCTGGCCACAAGCTGGCCTCAACCGCCCGCGAGAGCGGGTTATAGAAGCGCACGATGATGCCTTTACCATCGTTACTGCGCTTGATGGCGCTCACCACCAGTTCGCGTGGCTCAAGCTCAACGAAGCTGGTATGTGAGGATAACTGTCCCTCGTGCTGCGTTGTCACGCTCACCCGCACCGGGGTATTGAATGCCTGGGCCTCGTGTAACACCAGCGCCTTTTCCGCTTCCCAGTCGCCGCTATGCAAGACCAGAGCATAATCGAACTCGTGATGGCCCAGGCACTGGCCCTCGGGCGTATGCTCCATCGGCCCGGCATGTCCGCGCCGACCGGCAAGATCACCACGCGAAAGCCATTCTACACAACGCAGCAGGGTAATGGCAACTGCCATCTGCTCATTTTCGTCCTTTGTCACCTCGTACTCGGGCAGACCGCGATTGAGAACTGCCAGACCAATAGTACCATCGCTCACATCTACAAAACGCTTCTGCGGGAAGCTATTGACCGGTTCCTCTGCCCACTCAGAGATATCTTCTGGTCGGGCAGCCGCAACGGGACGAGTGCGCACCTCGAATGTGCCCTCAGCAGAGGCCTCCTCCACTGTGTATGGCACCGGAAATGCCACGCGCAGGCGATGATCCTTAACCAGGTTCTCTACTTTCGTGTGAATATCCACGCGCCGCGCGCCGGGAATCAGCGTCACCTCGCTGGTTATCGGGCACAGGTGTACTCTCCCACTGCGCGAGGTGCGGTCAGCGCTGCACGAAACCGGCAATTCCCACTGGCCGCTGATGCGCAAGGTCGAACTCACGGAACCACTATGCAGCACTTCAATCTGTGGCGGCGCGGACGGAGCAGTAATAAAGCGGTCATTGGCCGGAGCCTGGTAGTTATAGAGATCACCTACGTCTCCGCCATCCACGAAATGATTCAGGCCGGTAAAGATTGCGCCCGTCTGCTTGTCCGTGACGGTCAGCGTGCCATCTTCGGGACTGGCTGTAACCGTATAAAACTCGTTCTCAATCAGTAGTTCTTCTGCCTGTGCTGCTGCGGGTGAAGGCGGTGTCTGCTCCTCGCTCGTCTCCGAGAGACCATGCGGGTAGACCCAGTAGGTTTTGAGGCCATAGGCAGGGAGATCAGCAGCCAGCAGGTCGATGGTTTCGCGGGCAAGGTCGATGACAGTAACGCTTAACATGGCAATGTCTTCACGCTGCAACACATCGAGTACCTGCCGCTCAGCCGCATGGAGTTTTTTGGTATTGGCTATGGTATGCCCCTGGGGCGTCACCATCAGTTCAATATGGGCCTCACCAGGACTCTCTTCGACATGGATACTGGTTATCTCGTAGGGCGACTCCGAGCCTCGCCCATTGAGGTAGTTTGCCATCGTGCTTTCCGCGATGCGAATAAAATCCCCCGGCGCTTGCTGTCCCATCAGCGCGACGGCGGCGGAGACCATTTCACGCGGGAATGACATGCTGCCTAATTCCTGTCGCCAGCGTTTGACGACGTGATACGGCATAGCCTGACCCCGCTCGTCAACAATCACGGCATTGCGCTGCATGCGCGGAATATGCACCTCGGCGCGCACAGCTTCGGTACGCGGACCTGGCGCGGGATTAAAGATCACAAGGGGTACGGCTTCCGAGCGGCTATGAGAGCCATCAAGCGAGGGAGTGCAGGTATTCACTGACGACACAAGTTGATGCATGGCTTCGGCAATCACAGCCTCGCCGATTTGCTGGCTCTGCGCGAAACGCACAGCATTTTCGCGATGCACCTGGTCGATACTACAGCCGCAGATGCTATCGTGCGGGTGATTCTGGAGCAGGTATTTCCAGGCCAGGCACACCAGCCCGGTCGGATAGGCCGCGCCCTGTTTCCAGGTCCAGGCCGTCAATGGCTCAACCCAGCGCTCCAGCAGGTGTTCGGTTAAGGCATTTTGCTGCTTGATCCACATACGCGTGGAAAGAACCGAGGGCAGCAGGTGCGAATACTGACTGCTGCGCATCTCGCCGCTCAGCGTTTGCAGGTGCGCGTCTCCATGCTGCTCAATATACTGCTGAATGGCGGAGATATACTCTGGCAGCGTGCCGATATGGAGCGAAAGACCGTCATACTGAATAGTCTGACCGTTCTGATCGGCATGTGTCAGGCGCGTCAAAATGCGGGCGTGTTCGGGGTCAATATGCTCAAGACGTTTATTGGCTTTCGCGATCACTTCGGGCAGGCCATCCTGGGGTTCAAGATGGTCGGAGCCATTCATAAAAAGCAGGTTATTGGTGGTGGCCTTCGGCAGGAGCGCGGCTGCCAGCAGCTCGACCTGCGCCACGAACTCGTCGAGGTTCAGCGGCAAATCGCGGGCGTTGGAATAGCCGCGAGCGTCGGCAAGGTGTATCACCAGCACCTTCGTGCCATCGGGAGCCGCCCAGTAAAATTCGCTTTTGTGGGCTTCGGAGCCGACGCCGCGCCAGTAGACTGCGTTATCGATGCGGCAGCCCCGCAAGATTTGCGGCATCTGCGCAATATGCCCAAAACAGTCCGGTACATAGCCAACGCGCATGGGATTGCCAAATTCGGCGGCGCGTTGCAGGCCAACTTGCAGGTTGCGAATGAGCGATTCGCCGCTCACCAGAAATTCATCGGGCTGTATATACCACGGGCCAACCTGCACTCGACCGCTGCGCGTATACTGCTTCAGGTGTTCCTCCTGCTCTGGCCGGACTTCAAGATAATCATCAAGCACTATCGTCTGACCATCAAGCATAAAATGCGTAAAATTGGGGTCGCGATCAAGAATATCGAGCAATTTATCAACAGTGTGGACGAGGCGTATGCGAAACTGCTGGAAGGTTTGATACCATTCACGATCCCAATGCGTGTGAGGAACAATGATGATGTTAAGTTGCGCGGCCATATTACCCTTTCTGGAAGGTGAACGAGCGACGAAACGCTACCCTATCTGATTGACTTACCTGTTGCTCTACCTGCATGTCTGCATAAAACCATGCGACAATTACGTGCGGTGTGAGTAATTATAGACCGCGCGTTACACAATCGCAAGGGAAAGCATGACATCACAAAAATATGATATGTCTCTCATCTACAGCCAACCGGTATTCGTGCTATAATTACCTGTAATAGCACAATAGGCCGTTCGTGCTAGCGGATTTGACGATTCGGACGTTTACTGCTATCATGATGTAACGTATCAATATATATCAAAGCATTTCATCCCGCCGGTTCAGCGAGCGACCTGTTTCCTTCTGTTGCAGCAAGTGGGCGGATGTGATAGACTAAAGCACAAGGATGTAGAACACATGTTCAAGGAGGTAGCTCATGGCACGAGGCAGTAGCTATGGAGAGAAGTCTGATCTTCCGCCCAGTGTAGTTACTCCTCAGATGAATATTCCAAGACGCGCCACGCGCGTTCTGCCGGAGGTAAGGGTCGAGGAGGAGGAAGAGAAAGAGACCCGCATTGACCCCATCAAGACTCGTTTAACCACGCCAATTCCAAATACCAGGCTGGCTCGCAGGCCGAGTGTACCGCTCAGGCATGAAATCTCTTCACCGTTGGAGCGTCATCGTTCCTGGCTCAATCCTTTTATTATCTGCCTGGTCTGTGTAATCATAGGCATCATTGTGGCAGCTTCGGCAGGAATATTCCAGAGAAACGATAACGCGCAGATTGTTCCATATAATGGACAGTCCTTTCCTATCCAGTTAGGAGGTTCGGTGAGCGCGTTCAATACCTGGGAGAATAGTACCGGGCCTATTCCGGCGAAAACAGCCATTCCCACACCTGTCAAAGGGTCGGGGTCATACCGCGTATTAGGGGCCCCTACCATCACGGCGGATTTCATCAATAAGGTACTGGCAAGCTACAATTCTCCAGCGGCAGGCAAAGGACAGGCGCTCTACGATTATGGGGTCAAGTATGGTATCGATCCAGTCTTCGCGCTCGCCTTCTTCATGCATGAGAGCCTCTTTGGCACGACGGGAGTAGCGCGTACTACCCTTTCGTTGGGCAACTTACGCTGCATTCCCACCCGTCCCTGCATCTTCAAGAACATCGGTGGTTTCGCGCAAATGTATAGCTGGGAAGATGGCTTTGAGCAGTGGTACAAGCTGATTCGCAACCTCTACGTTGCCCAATGGGGGCTGGTAACGGTTGACCAGATCATTCCGGTCTACGCACCAAGCAGCGACCATAACGATGTCGCCGCTTACATCCGCTCCCTGAAGCACGAAATCGATACCTGGCACGCGGGTATTCTTCGACCATAAGACCAACAAAAAAGGCCAAATCCGATATAAGCCAAAATCCGGTATAAAAGGAGAAAGCCCCCGTAAGGGGATGGCTCTACAAGCGGATTGCTATTGCAGAGTCATCCCCTTGTGGGGGGCTTCCGGTTATTCAGGTTGACGGGGTGTTCAGGTTGGAAGGCCGTTTTTGTTGCTCTTACGCCGGAATCAACCCCTGTTCGTGCGCTTTGCTCAAGGCCTCGGTACGACCGGAGACGTTGAGTTTCTGGTAGATATTCGCAAGATGAAAGTTGACGGTGCGTTCGCTTACTACGAGACGGGCCGCGATTTCTTTGTTGCGCAGGCCACGCGCCAGCAGACGCAGCACTTCTTGTTCGCGAGCCGTCAGCATTTCCTGTGGATAGCCACTACGGGCCTGTTTGCCGAAGCGCGAGATGAGCCGTCCGGCAAGCTGCGGCTGCACCAGCACCTCACCACGCGCAACGGAGCGAATGGCCTGGGCCAATTCATCCGGCGCGATATCCTTCAAGACATAACCGCTTGCGCCCGCCCGCAATGCCTCATACAGATATTCCTCGCGGTCAAGCGTCGAGAGGAAGAGGATGTGGATATCCGGGTTGAATTGCTTGATCTGGCGCAGGGCTTCCAGGCTCTGGCCATTCGGTAACTGCGCGTCCAGAATAACCACCTGGGGAGCAAGTTCCGCCGTCTCGCTGACCGCCTGCACGCCATCGGCAGCCTCGCCAACTACGACAAGATCAGGATAGCTTTCCAGCAAGCGGCGCAGTCCAGCTCGGGTGACAGTCTGGGAATCGACCAGCAGGATGCGAATGCGGGCGGCAGCATTTCCCAGAGACTCTTCAGGAACGGCAGTGAATGGCTGTAGTGACAACTGCTCTTTACTGTCAGAAACGGTCGCAGCCTCTTTATGTGTATGATGTACATAAGGCAGGCGGGTCTGCACCTGCGTTCCCTGCTCAATATTGGAGACCACTTGCAGCGAACCGCCCAGATGCTCGATGCGTCTCCGCAGCGAAGCCCATACCATCTCATCGTTGGAAAAGCCTGCCTCTGTGGCAGTGGTGAATGGTGGCGCAAGGGTGGCTGCTTCATTAAAGATGCTCAAGGGCGGCTGCTCAGCGGGAAAGCCATCATCCTCTATGCTCATCGTCACTTCGTCGCGCCCATAGTTGAAGGTAAAGCGCAGGCGACGCGCTCCGCTATGCTGGCGGATATGTTCAAGAGCTTCACGGGCGAGGCGATAGAGCAAACGCTCATCTTCTACCGCAAGCGGACGTTCCTCTCCTGAAAAGACAACCCGGCTTGACAGGCCAAGCGTCTCCGCAGTCTCGTCAACGGCCTGCGCAAGCGACTCGGCGAGTGTGGCGGCAGGCAACACATCCAGGGGTAAATCGTCGCTGGCGGCGCGCACCTCTTCAAGCATCTCCGTCGTGAGCTGTTCCAGGCTAGCGAGGCCGTTACGAATGGCGGTCATATCTGGTGGCCCGGCCAGCACCACCTCGCCACCTGCCGGATCTTCACGCACAAGGCTTTGCAGCGCGTGTAGCTGCGCCTGCATCGCGCTCAACGTCTGCAATAAATATATGTGATCGGGTTGTAATGCAGAAGTATCCTTCGACACGTTTCGCCTTCTTCCTGGGTATCACCTCATCATTCATTATATTATGTCATAACTGCTTTTGTGGGTGTCTTATTCCCGAGTTTAGCAAAAGGAGTTCTCACAGCCCCAATTCTTGCCTCAGCAAGTCCATCTCCGTTTTGAATCGAGCTTCCAATGCCTGTTTCTCCTCCGTTGGCAGGCAGCTATAGCGAACCCCATTCAACAAAATGGTGTTGATGGTGTCCAGGTTGAAGTTGAACGGGTCGGCCAGCAGCTTTACCTCGTTGTTGAGGAAGGTATTGAAAAGCGGGGGATCGTCGGAATTGATGGTGACGGGAACGCCAGCTTCGTAGAGTTGGGGCATGGGATGCTCGTGGAGAGAGGGGTAGACGCCCAGGCAGATGTTGCTGGTCGGGCAGACTTCCAGCGGTATCTGCTCTTCGGCAAGATAGGCCACCAGTTGCGGGTCTTCGATGGAGCGCACGCCATGCCCTATGCGTTCGGCTCCAAGCGCTCGAATGGCTCCCCAGATGCTGGCGGGGCCGGATGTTTCACCTGCATGGGGAATGGAATGCAGACCGGCGGCACGCGCTCGCTCAAAATAACGTTCAAAGCTTTCGGGGGGATAGCCGACTTCCGCGCCACCGAGGCCCAGAGCTACCACGCCTTCGTCTCTGGCCTCTATCGCCACTGAGGTGGTATAGTCGGAAAGTTCGCGGTTCCTGGCCTCATCCTCAATGTTGCGCACGATGTCGAAAATCCAACGCATCTCGACGCCAAATTCCTGTTTTGCCCGCTCGCGCCCGCGTGATAAGCCGGTAAAATATGTTTCAAATGGCACGCCGAGCGCGTATTGATGTGTGCTGGGTGAAAAAGTGATTTCGGCGTAGCGGATGTTTTGACGGGCCATATTCACGCCAAATTCGTAGGCGATCAGTTCGTAATCCTCGGCGCTCTTTAAACAACGGCTGATCTGGAGATAAATATCGACAAAGTGGTTAAAATCGCGGAAGACAAACCATTGCTGCATCTCCTCTACCGTATTGACAGGCAGCGTAACGCTGTTGCGCTGCGCCAGGATCAGCAGCGTGGTAGGGTCTATCGCGCCTTCGAGATGTACGTGCAGTTCGGCCTTTGGCGCGGTAGCAAGGTAGCGCTCCAATTGTTCGTTCAACATACACTATCCTTTTATTAAATGTTGTGTATGGTGAAAGGCGATGTGCCGTCGGCACATCGCCTTTCACCATACACAACATCATTGTTGTTCTTCGTCTTCCTCTTCGGTGATCGAATAGGGCGGCTTCTCTACGGGCACACGATAGCCGCGCACCTGGTCGCCGATACCACTGGCCGAGGCGCTTTCGGGCGCGGGCGTGAACAGATCATTGGTAATCGAGCGGAAGAGGCGCTCGATGCGGTCCCAACGCGCCGGATAGCGGTCGGAATAGAACTTTTCCTGACCCTCGACGTCGTAGATGTAGAAGGTGTAGTCCTGGTTCGCGTAGCGATAATCGACTTTGGTGTATGGAATGCGCACCAGTTCGATAACCTGCAAGGTCACCCGCGACTGCTCGCGTGGATTGTTCACCGAGTCGCTTTTAACGCCCGAGTTCTCGGCTAGCTGCACAGCAACGCGCCAGACATCCAACGGCACATTTTCAGGCGGGGCATCGGGATAGAGCGCTTCGCGAACTTCAGCGCTGTAGACGATTTCGCCTTCTGCCTGGGCAAGCTTTGCTTCAGGGATGGGTGTTGGGCCGACAAATTGTCCCTGCGAAATCAGGTCAAAGCGGCGCACGATTTCGCGATGGCGCACCACCTTGCCGGTGCCACCACAGTAGGAGCAGAGTTCGGTTTTGGAACCCTGGCAGGCGCTACAGACACGCTTACCGGTGCCGCAGGTGCATTCTACCTCGCCGTTCACGCAATCGGGACAGGGGATGGTGCGTCCTTTGCTGGCCGGGTCGCTATCGAGCGGATTGGAGATCGGCACGCCCGTTTCGCGTATGCCCTCAAAGATATCGGACACCTTATCGCCAACGCTGTTGAAGACTCCTTCGGCGCGCTTCTGAAAAAAGGTCTTCTTTTTGGTATCCTGCCAATCAGCGACATAGCCGCGCCCGCGACAGGTCGAGCAGCGAATGCGCGTGCGTCCCTTACAATCGGGACAGATGACCCAGCCCTTGCCGCTACAATTTGTACAAAGCAACCGACCCGTACTATTGCAGGCAGTACAGGCAAACACTTCGTCCAGCCCTTCGATGCGCGTGCGTGTTTCAGGCGCTTTCAAGCCCGTAACTGGCGGCAAATCGTAGTCCCAGACGGGCAGCAAAGGCTTCGCCGTTCCAACGGGCCAACCGGTATACGGCTCGGAGACGACTTCCATTGCCCGTGTTTCGCGGCGCGTCTGCACCGTGACTTCCCACACCTCGTCGTTGCTCCAGGAAACGAGGTCCATGTAGGTGCCGAGTTCGCGGGCAATTTGCCAGTTGCCCAGGCTCCACTGGTTCGCGAGGCGGCGAATCCGCTCCTCTTCCGCGCTGGTCGATTGGCGCGGCTGCAAGGGCGTGTTAGTCTGCTGCCAGTATTCGCCCGCTCGATCTACTACCCGTTTGATGCGCTGCTGCGCTTCCGAAGTGCCTTCTATAACTTTACGCCGGATATCCTCCAGCCGTTTATCGAGATCATCCTGACCGGGCCAGCCTGATGCGCCGGGTCCCTGCTGCCATTCGTCTCCCATATGAGTTTCTCCCAACTAGTGGCGTTTGTGTGACGCCTGCTTAACAGTTTCTTCTCACACACATATACGTTGCAAGATCAGGATGGTTGTAGAGCAACTTTTAGAGCAAAGCTACAATCTCTTCCTGCGCGGGAACGCCCGTCACCTCGACGCCATCTTCATGCACCAGGATATTCACTTCGCTGCGAATGCCGAATTCGGGCAGGTAGATACCCGGCTCAATCGAACAGCAGGTGAATGGGAGCAAGAGCCGTTCATCGTGCGTTTCATAGTTATCCATATTGGCCCCATCGCCGTGAGTGACATGCGTGATACTATGCCCGGTGCGATGAATGAAGTACTCACCATACCCCGCGCTATTGATGACGTTGCGGGCCGCATCGTCAACCTGGCAGCCCATTACATGCTCGCCCTGCGCCATGCTTCTGTCAGCAAAGGCAATGGCCGCATCTCGCGCCCGTCTCGCGACCTCGAAGACCTCGCGTTGCCGCGCCGGTATCTCGTCGCGGGTTCCGGCAAAGGCCATCCAGGTATAATCGGCGATCACGGCGTCCGGATTGGGCAGATGCGCCCAGAAGTCGAAAAGGATCAGGTCGCCACGCCGGATGGGACTATGTTGCGCGGCGGTCGGTTCGTAATGGGGATTGCTGGCGTTGGCATTGACCGCGACATGCGGCGAACCCTCCGCCGGAATCAGCCCGGCCTCGCGTATAAGTTCAGAGAAGCGCTGTAAAACCCCAAACTCATTCAGCATCACGCCCGAGAGCAACGCCTCGCCCAGTTCAACAAAGAGCCGGTCTTTCACAGCAATCAAACGTCTTCCGGCCTCGCGATGGCTCTCCATCTGTGCTTCGGTAAGTTGGGCCGAGAAACGCTGCGCGATATTAGCCGAACTGACCACCTCTACATACGAGCGGACCAGTTCGAGCGTGCCAGCATCCACTCGCGAGACGTAGGGAATGGCGTTCATGGGCGAATACTCCATTGCGATGCGCATACCGGAGAACAAGAAAGATTGCAGGTGCTTGCGCAACTCCTGCCATGTGCGAAAAATCATGCGGTCGCCCGGTAACTCGTTCAGCACGTGTGACTCGACGGCGCTGATAAGTGCGACGGGCGTGCCCTGAGCCGGAATAAAATAAAACCAGCGCCGCGAATAAAAGGCATCCTGCGGCAGCGAAAGCACCTGGTACGCGATGGGATTGGACTTGCGAAAATCGTAAAATAGCCAGCCATCCAATCCCTCTTCCTGCAAGGCGGCCTGAATGCGTTCGAGATTCATATGTTGCCTCCAAGCGGGAACGGAAGACACCCGCAAGGGGATGCCTCTACAGGCGCGGAATGGGTATTGCATAGACACCCCTTGCAGGTGTCTTCCGTTCCCCCAACACGACGGGAATGATCGGTATTTTCCGTTCCCTCTACACACGCCTCAAAAAAATTAACGATTGCCCTTTGATGAGAGTATTTTATCACCCTCTTCCCATGCATGATATACTGCACATCAGTAAAGCGCATATATATTAATATTCCAGGTTCTGTTGAGATGTTAGAGGACGAACCGACTGGCAAAATCGCGCCTCAGTCACCGGACTCCAATGGGGGACCGCAGGATGACGAGCCTACCCTGAAACTGACACCGCAGGCGATTAGCGCGCAAAAGCAACAGGCAAATAGTGCCCCCGTTGCTTCGTCTGCTGATGCCATTGCCGAGCAACCCACCTCCACATTAGAAAAACCCGGGCCGCGTCAATCTTCACGCCCGATACTTACCACTCCCCCGCAAAAGCGCAAACGCATGCCCAGGGGCTGGCGGATTGTTTTACTGGTCTCCATGTTCCTGCTCTTGATTGTGGCTGGCGGAGTTGGCTATGGCTTCTATTACTTCAAGACGCAGATTGAGCCGGGATTGCAGCATTTCTTTCACCCGGTCAGTCGCGACCCCAATGAGCCTGCTAGCTTGCCAACGCCGGACGATGGCACAATAACCGGCAGAAGCTGGAATATCCTGCTGTTGGGCAGCGACAACGATGGAAAATATAACTTCCCCGCGCTATTGACGCAGGTGATGATGGTTATCCACATCGATACCGTCAACAACACGGCTTACATGGTCTCGATTCCACGCGATTCCTGGGTCTACGTGCCAGAAAATGGCGCGAAACATAAGATAGACCAGGCCTTTTTCCTGGGCGCAGTGAAGCATAACAGCTTCGATGATGGCGTGCGTCTGGCGCGTTTGACGGTTGAAAAGGACTATGGCATCACCATTGACCGCTATGCCTGGGTCGGTTTGAGCGGATTTGCCAGTGTCATCGATACGCTGGGCGGAGTGGATATCGACGTGACCCATCCAATTGTCGATGATACCTATCCCGACGATACAGGGACAAACGCCAATAATCCCTATGCCTACCGGCGCATCTATCTCGCGCCCGGCCCGCAGCACCTGACGGGAGAAGAGGCCCTGGAGTTCGTCCGTTCGCGCCACGCTGACCTGATCGGTGATATCGGGCGCACCAATCGCCAGCAGGCTGTCCTGACTGCCCTTAAGAAGAAACTTACTATCGCCAACGTGGTGACACACCTCAAAGAAATTATCAACGACCTGCAAGGAAAGGTTTATACCGACCTCAGCGAGCAAGAGATGTTCGCCTTCGCCAACTATGGGCGCACGCTCTCAGATGCTTCCATTCAGCGCATCACCCTGGGTCCAGGTAAGGGCAGCCAGGACTACGGCGACCTCTCCACCGTTTACGATCCAACCATAGGGGCCAACCAGGATGTCGTTCTTCCCAATTGCAACAATATCCAGCCCGTCATCAATCGCATTTTCGGGCTGGGAGATGTCCAGAGCTGCAATGTCGATGGAACGTGACGGGATAATCTTTCTGTAGGGACGCGATTCATCGCGTCCACCTCGTCTGTCGCACGTGTCGAGGGGCCGAGGTGGACGCGATGAATCGCGTCCCTACAGCATTCTACCCCTTTATTTGTAAAAATCCATCATCGCGTCCCTACAGAATATGCTACAATGAAGCAAATATACCTGGCATTACCAATGAGGAGACACCTTGATCGAACGACAACAGGGGAATGTTCGCTACCTGCAATTCGGCCACTTCCAGCAATTTCCTGAACTGATACATGGCAGCTTTACGCGCCTGGGCGGCGTCAGCGAGACACCCATCGAGGGATTGAACGTTTCGGTCAGCAGCGGCGATGCGCTTGAAAATGTAATACGCAACCGCCTGCTGGTATTGAAAAGCTTACAGATAGAGCAGTATCCATGCGCGACCATCTGGATGGTACACGGTTCAAATGTGGCCGTCCTCGACGGGGATGGCTGGGACGATTGGCGCAACGACTGGCCTTATCGCTCCTATGATGTCGATGGCGAGGAATTAATCTGGACGAGTAGGCCCAGGCGCAAAGCGGATGCCATCATCACGCGCAAGCGGGGCGTCACACTGGCGATGTCGTCCGCCGATTGCGTTCCCATCCTGCTGTACGACCCGATGCAGCGAGCAATAGGGCTGGCGCATGCTGGCTGGCGCGGGACGGCGCGAGGTATCGCCGCCATCACGATCAACGCTATGCGCGAGCAATTCGATAGCCGCCCTGAAGATATTTATGCTGGTATCGGCCCATCTATCGGCCCCTGTTGCTACGAGGTCTCAGAGGATGTGCGCCGCCTGTTTTATGGCGAACAGGATTTTGACGATATGCCCATAGACGAGCGATATCGCAACCTGGTACGCGAGTCAGCCGTATTCTTTACAAAGGAATATCCTGCGTACAGCACGCTGCAACTCGACCTGTGGGAAACCAACCGCAAGCAGCTTTTGCTGGCTGGTCTTTTGCCAGAGCATATCGAACTGCCGGACGTCTGCACGTGCTGCGAGAAAGAGCGATTCTATTCGCACCGGGGCGAGCAGGGCAAGGCCGGTCGCTTCCCCTCGGTGCTGGCGCTGCGCAGGGAAGAATAGCATTAACAGGTGAGATGCCTATGCAGGTCAAAACAGAGGAACAGCTAGCCGCTAATATCGAGCGCGTGCGCGCCTCTATCACTGAGGCGGCCAGTCGAGCCGGGCGAACGCCCGAGGAGATCACCCTGGTCGCGGTCTCGAAAACGGTTCCGCTTGCCCTTGTGCAAATGGCGTATAATTTGGGAGTAACCGATTTCGGAGAGAATCGCGTGCAGGATGCGCTGCCCAAAATCGAGGCCTTTCATCCTGAGAATCTGCGCTGGCACATGATCGGACACCTGCAAAGCAACAAGGCAAAAAAGGTGGTCGGCGCGTTCTCTTCTGTGCAAAGCGTGGACAACCTGCATCTCGCCCAGGTTCTCAACCGCTATGCAGAGGAAAGCGGCGTCACGCTGCCCATCCTGCTCCAGGTCAATGTCTCAGGCGAAGCAAGCAAGGAAGGCATGACGCCAGAGGAGACGCCGGAAGTGGCGCGACAGATTCTCGCGTTGCCCTCGCTGCGGATAGATGGGCTGATGACCATCGCGCCAATAGTAGAGAATATGGCAGAGGCGCGGCCTGTCTTTCGCGGGCTGCGCGAACTGCGAGATCAACTGCGCGAGCTGTTTCCTTCGTGTTCATGGCAGCACCTGTCGATGGGCATGACCGATGACTACCCGGTAGCCATCGAAGAGGGAGCGACAATTGTACGCATTGGGCGCGCCATTTTTGGAGAGCGCGTCTATACATAAAAGGACAACAACATGATGAACCCGGAAGATATCCTGTTTGGTCGTCGTATTCGCCAGAATCACGCGCTGGAACACGCCACCATCACCATTCTCAGCGGCTATATTCCCGATCTGCGTATCAGCGCGCGCTCAAATTCTAAAGGCTTTACCATTTTTGGCGATGTTGACCTGGGCCTGCTGCGCCGGGCGCTCGATGAGGCGTTGCAACGCCTGCAGGCGGGTGAAGCGGAACTGGCTATTCATCCCAACTGTGGCACCAACCTGGTCGTTGGCGTCTCGCTCTTGACGTTTGGCACGCTGCTCGGCATGACATCCAGTCGCACGCGCACGCGGGTGGCCTCGGCGGCGGTCTCCTCGGCGGCAGGCATGATGGCGGCGCGCCCGCTTGGCGAGTGGGTGCAGAGGCACTTCACCACGTTGCCAGACCTGCAAGGAGTGCGCGTCACCGAGATTTTCCGCCGCAAACTGCTTGGCTTCACCTTTATTGAAGTACGAACTGTGCAGGAGTAAGTAGTCTATGCTCAGTGCTACCCCTGGTCATGGCATTATCTATGCCGTAATTAACTATGGTATTGATGTACTTATTCTGGCGCTCTTTATTCGCGTCATTTGTTCCTGGTTTCAGATAGACGAGCGCTACGCCTTTGTTCGCTTTCTGGCGCGCATCACCGACCCGTTTATTGTGCCCATCCGGCGCATCGTGCGGCCCGTCGGCGTAATGGATCTCTCATTCCTGATTACGTGGTTTTTCCTGCTGACCATTCAAGCGCTGCTGCTCCAGTCCCTGCCCCTGGGCTGGTAAGCAGCGATGCGCCTGACAGTGCGCGTGCTTCCACGCAGCAGCAGGAACGCCATCACCTGGGACAAGGCAACGGGCAGTTATAAAGCCTATCTGACCGCGCCCCCTGTCAATGGAGCCGCCAACGAGGCGCTGGTTGCTCTGCTGGCAGAAAGCTTGAAGATACCCAAACGGCAGATTCGCATTGTGCATGGAGCGACGGGACGGCAGAAGACGGTTGAGATAATGGGATTGGCAGAGCAGGAGATTGAAAAGCGGCTTGGGAAATAGGTATTTCGAATGAAAAGACGCCCGGCATGACCTGCACGCAGGTCATGCCGGGCGTCTTTTCATTCGGAAGTTCATTACTGCTTCAAAAACGTCCCAATGATGGTGCTTTCCATTTGAATGAAGCCCTGGGGCGAGACGTGCAGGATCACGAAGGCTTTGTCGATGGGGTTGCCATCGCTGCCGAAGGAGATCTGACCACTGGCTCCCTGGAAGGAATTCGCGCCATTTATTGCAAGCAGCGCGGTATTCATGAGAGCGGGCGTGGGCTTCTTACCGCTTGAGAGCAGGTTGCCAGCCGCCTTCAAGAGGGCTACCGTCGCGTCATACGAGAGGATGACATCACCATCGGGACGATCATAGCCGTAAGGGTTCTGGGTATGGTTATGGTCGGGATCAAAGTCGTTTGGATATTCCGTAAAGAACGGCGGCTGCTGATTGTGATAGCCCAGCACCGTCCATTCGTCGGGATAGGCAAAAGTGGTAAAGTGCAGGCGGAAACCGGCGGCGCGGGCGCTGCTCTGGTAGCCGCCCAACTCGTAGAGCGCATCACCACCCATCACCGGCAAGGTCGCGAACTGCCCGGTGGTTGGTAGGTCGGTCAGCAGCACGCTGGCATCGCTGGCATACCCAGAGAAGTAGATGACATCCGGGGCCGGATTGGTATGGGTCAGGGCGTCGTTCAGGGCAGGCACCAGCGTTGCGGGCTTGCCTACCGTGTAATTCTCCGTCGCCAGAACGGTATTGCCATCAGCCTTGAAGGCCTGGATGAAATCCTGACCGAGGCTGCTGCTGTACGAATCATGCGGGTCGAGGAAGACGATGGCACTCTTCGCGTGTAGTTTCTGCTCAACATAGGTTGCGCCAGCTTTGCCCTGCGCGGTATTTGGCGGCGCGACGCGGAAGAAGTAGGGTTTGCCAGTCAGCAGGTCGGTTGAGGCCGTTTGCGAGACCATTGGAATATGCGCGGCGGCGAGAATTGCCTGCGCCGGAAGGGCGCGCGAACTGAACGGCCAGCCCATTACGCCGATAATCGTGGAATCGGCCTGCGCAGCCTTGACTATTTGCTGCGCGACCAGGGTGGCGTAATCCGCCTGGTTACCGGAATTGGCGATCAGCAGACGAACGAGCGTGCCGCCAAGCTTGACGCCATCGTTATATTCTTTTTGCGCTACATACGCTCCCTGCAGGTCATCACGTCCGACAGTGACATTGCTTCCTGAACTCATCGTAGCAACTACAATGGTGATATAGGGAGTGCCAGATGTCACCACCGTCTGATCTTCCAGGTAAATCAATGTCTCGGCATCGTTCGGGTCAGTTGCTATTGCCTGCTGCCATAGGGCAATAGCTCCTTGCGTATCATGTTGCTGCATCTTCTGCGCCGCCTGGGCCTTCAAAGTACCGTCAGGTCGGCTGGTATCGAAAGCGACCGAACCATCGCTGATGCCCACATGTTCGCCATCCGGCACATTAATCAGACCGATGCCGTTAGACGGAAGGGTAGGAGTGGGCGTACTTGCCGTTCCGCCTTTGTGCTGGAAGTAGTACACCGCGCCAAAGGCCAGCGCACCGAGCAAGGCGATGACCAGAATAAAAAGGAAGAAGTTGAGACCAACATTGCTCCTGCGCCTGGGCGGCGGCTGATACGCGCCATATGATCCCTGCGAACCGATAACCGGCGGAATGGGTGTAAGCGGGGCGGGTTTCACCTGGGTCGGCTGGTTGGCCGCCGGTGAAACATTGCCCCGCCCACCAACAGGATTGACAACAGTGGGAGCGCTGGCTGCTCCTGCCGCTCCTGCCGCTCCCGCCGCCGCGATTGGCCCGGATGTTTTGAGCGTGAAACTGCTCAGGTCGCCCGAGACGCCATAGCGCTTCATCAGAATGTCGTCGATATCGCGGCGCATGGCTGTGGCACTCTGGTAGCGCTGCGTAATATCGTTATTGACCGCTTTGGCAATCACACGCTCGGTCTCAGCAGAGACCTGTGGATTGAGCGTGCGCACCGGCGGGTAGTTAAACGGCGGGTAGTTGCGCGGGTCGCGATTGGTCAGCAGGTGATGCAGCGTCGCGCCAAGCGCGTAGAGGTCTGAGCGCGGGTCGGCGTTGCCCTGATATTGCTCCGGCGGGGCATATCCAGGCGTGCCGAGCGCAGAGGTCTGTTTGCGCCGGGCATTGCGGTTCACGTCCGCGCGGGCAATACCAAAATCCACTAAATGCGCCCGCTTATCCTTGCTGCTAATGATGATATTGGCAGGCTTGATATCGCGATGCACGATGGGCGGCGTCTGCTCCGCAAGGTACTCGAGTACATCAAGGATCTGCGAAGCATAAATCAGGACGTCGCGCTCCTTCATCGGCTGGTTGAGCCGGTCCATGCGCTCTTCCAGGTTCTCGCCATCCACGTACTCCTGCACCATAAAGTAGCGCCCGCCCTCTTCAAAGTTGTCGGTAACGTTTGGAATGAGTGGATGGTCAAGGTGGGCAAGGGTAATCACTTCCTGTTTGAAGTTGCGTTCGTCTTCCTTGAACCTGGCCGGGTCGTTGTTATCGGATAGCAGTTCCTTAATAACAACCTGCTTGTTATCCAGGCGATTATCGCTGGCGAGCAAAGCCGCGCCCATACCACCTTCACCCAGCACTTTTTTGATGACGTAGCGCCCGCCCTGCAAGGGAGTACCCACCGTCAGAGCGCGAGAATTCACTGTGCGCACAGTAGTGCTGCCACCGGTATTACCGGGAGAGGACGGCGGATTGCCGGGCGAGGAGGCCGGATTGCCGATGTATCTGCCGCAGTTGCTGCAATAACGGACGCCATCACGATTTTCAGCTTTACAATATGGACATTCCATAGCTTGCCCACCTTCTTTGATCTTGGAACCGGGTTGAGAAGTTTGCGCTATCTATCATCCTGTGCCTATAGCTCTGATTATACTGTGTTTCTCGTCTCGCGTCGAGAGCGAATTTTCTAGAATATTCCTACTCGTTATATACGTAAGGAGCTGGCGAAAGTTCAGCGACATTGCTTACTTAAAGGAGTACACACAAAAAGACCGGCAGTAAAAGCCGGTCCTTGTTTGCGTATCAGCAAGACATACACTTTCCGCTCCTGAAAAGAGAGGGAGTCAAAAACGTGTACTCTGTAGGAACGCGCTTGATCGCGTCCACCCTCGTACATCGGATTGTCTCGCGCCGGTCATCAGAGATGCTGGCAGCGCAGCGAAATGATGCCGGGAGCGAAGTGATTTGCTTTCTGCAAATATTCCTGCTCGTTTGCCTCAATCATCAGCTTGTGCATGACGACCACATCCCCATCCGGTAAAGGCTCGGCAGGCTGCAAGCACAGTTCCATGACCGCGCAGCCCTTCTCGTAGACCTTGACCAGTCCTCCCGCCCCGGGAATGCGATAGACGCGATTATCGATTGTCGGGCTTGGCACCTCCAGGTAACCGAACTTAATGAGTTGTTGGTACTGATTCTCGGAAAGCATCTCGCGCAGCAAGGCCTTCGCCCTGCTCTCGGCGGAGAGATGCTCGCTCACCGATTCACGGAAACGTCCCATCCGACCATCAGGTGCCTGGGAGAGGTAGTAAATCGCCAGGAGCAAAAACAACAGCCAGATTCCAAGAAAGAGGCTGAGCGTTTCCCACATTGCCACGTTGTCTCCTTAGCCACCCACTACACGCGGCACCATCACAATCTGCTCGGCGGTGCGGTCAAACGTTTCCAGACGCTCTACAGGTTTACCAGCTTCGACTCTAAAGGCGGTTGCGCCTCGGGCGCGCTCTTCATTGAAGATGCGCTCAGCTTCTCGGATTGCCGCCACAGCTTCGGGATCGTTGGCCTCCGCCTTATTGGCATCCCACACGATCCGATCATCACCGCGCCGGGACATAACCCGCAGCATACCCATGATCTGTCTCCTTCGTTGTACAATACACCCTGTACTTACACGATGCTGTTTGACCATTTCCCCCTCTTCAGGGATAGAATCAGCATAGCATGGTTTGGTGAAACAAGTCAAGGTTGACAAGGCAGGAAAACCATGAGACCGGAAAGTTAAGAGGGTTGTCTCTTTAGAAGAAAAAGCCTCCACATATTCATAACGCAATACGCAAAACATTGCATATAATTTGCAAAAGTAATGTTTAGGTTTCAAATACTTGACAAAGGAAATATTTTCCAATATACTTTGCTTGTTAACTTTTTTCTTGCCTTTTATACCTCTTCTATCACCAGGTTTACATAATGGTCTACCACGACCAATAACATTATTCACATGGGGGAATAATGCGCCTAAATATGCTAGATGAGCAGAATCAATACGACCTGGCCAAAGAGCAAGCGGTTCTCCAAGAGTGGAATTATCTCCAGCAATCACTCTTTCGGCTATTTTCTACCAAGAAGGTAACAGCGTCTTCCAAGCGCTGCTTCCTGGCAGATACAATCTCACACCTTACCAGGAAGCAAGCTAGTATCTGCTGGGATGAAACACCTGACGATCATTTAATACCGCAAGGATATTGCTATGAAATAAAATACGGGCAAATTCACTATGATTGGCTAGAATTGGCTCCAAACTATCTCGTTTCAAATTTGTTGCCGGATATTCCGCAACAGTTTGCTAATGTTTGCGCATTATTGCTCTATCTGGCGGAGCATGAAAAATTCGTTAATTATCACCTGTCACAAATTCCACCACTTCATCCTCGTCGTTCTGGTTTCCAATTGACTAAACGTGAACAAGAGGTATTACAAGGATTAATGCGAGGTGAAAGCAGGGAAGAAATGGCCCAACGTTTAGGGGTCGAAAAAACAACCATCCATTCACATATCCAACGGCTTTATAACCGGCTGGATGTCCACAGCGCGCAAGAGGCCATAGTGCGCGCTTTCGTATGGAGATTAGTGGATTGGCTGGATATGCCTTAGTCTATTTGCTTTTCCAATGATTAGCTCCAGGTTCTATAGGTCCTTTTGAGAAAGGCGCTATAGAACCTTTGTTTTCATCTTCACAGATGAAAAATTCGGGTTAAAAATTCATCTGTGAAGATGAAGACAGAAAAGCTACCAACATTTACTATTAAGGGTAGAAATAGACTTAACTTGAATTATTAGAAAGGAGGCACATATTTCTCCAACTGTTGCTCAAAACTATTAGAAGTACAACACCCATCTGGAATGGTTATCCAGAGAAGAATCTAACGATGAGGCAAAATGCTCTGGGAAAGTTCGGAGCCTCCGACAGAGTGCCGAGGACGGAAGTCACCGCTAAAAGATCAGTGTTTGAGAAGTTACCTGTAAAGCGTTTGCAGGATGAAAGAAACACAAGGATGGCCTTTGGAAAGTAATTTAGTTTTTGTCTGCAAGATGCAGATAGCGAAAGGATAAGCGCAATGTTAGAAGTTCTCTTTTTCCTTACAATAGGTTTGCGATGGGTTGTAGCAACAATTTTAGTTTACTACGGCATAACCAAGCTTTTTACTTCTAAGATTCCTTTCGAGCTTGCTATCTCAAGCTACAGGTTATTACCACAATGGTCTGTGCGTCCAATAGCCAATATTCTTCCCCTAGTGGAGATCATTCTCGGTAGTACTCTCCTCCTTAATAGAGCTAGTACTGCAGCAACTTTGGGAACGCTGTTGCTCCTACTTCTTTTCTTAGGTGCAATGGGAAGTGCGCTCTTGAGAGGGCTTCAGATTGATTGTGGTTGTGCTGGTAAAAAAAGTATGAGCCTCAAGTCAGGTTTCCTAAGAAACTTGGGTCTTTTTTGGGGACTCCTCATCTCTGCGGGATTACGATTACAGTTCATGAATACACAAATTCCGCCTATACATTTACCAGCCATTGAGTTGGTTCTTCTCAGCCTTACTATGCTGCTCGGCATACTCTCGGCTTTCAACTCCAATGCAACAAGAGTTGTCATTGCTCATAGTACGAGACGGTCAGTTCAAAATAGGAGACGCCAATTCTTACATACAACAGGTATGGTAGCAGCAAGTCTCTTAGCACTCTGGTTTCTTGATCGACAAGATGTTGCCCTTGCAGACCCCCCTCCTTGTGATTGTAATTGCCTGGGTGATATAGTAGAAACATATGATTGTAATACATACTGTCCCCCTGGCTGTGGCTGCCCTTGCTCCGCTCCCATATTCGCCATTTACTATGAAGTATGTTGTACGAGAACAAATACTCTCTGCGACAAAAGTGTAGCCATCGTCGGCTATCACCCGTGTTGTTAAAAATACCCCGGCATGTCGGGTTGAGGTTCATTGTTGATTAGTAGCTCTCACTTCAGATGAAAGTGAAGGAGGAACAAAGATGACACAGCATAGTATTGATATTCTTCCAGGCTCGGCACAAGTTGGAGTTCCTGCCCATCAACTGCTTAACGACCCGCGTTTGAAACAGGCTCAGATAAAATGTCCTCTTTGTCAGACAATGGTTGATATACCCAAAACCCTTGAACAAGACATCAGGGCATTAGCCGCTCAACTTGGAGGCGAAGAATCGCCCATCTTATTCCGTATTATCCATCCAGCCAATATTCCAGAAGTTACCTCCCCTCATGAAGTACGTAACAAGGTCACAGACCCGGCGAGATACGCACAATTAAAAGATGTGTGGGAAAAGAACAAAGGAAAGAAGTAACCAAAGACGAAGTGATTGGCCGGAAGCCACCCGCAAGGGGATGCCTCTACAGGCGGTTCCGTATTGTAGAGCCATTCCCTTGCGGGTGGCTTCCTTCCCTTTTATCTGCGGATGGCTTACAATTCTCTACAAATGTCTCACAACAACAACCCCGGCAGCATAAACACAAACCTACTCCCCTCACCTGGCACACTTTCAACGCCCACCTTACCCTCATGCAAATCCACAATCATCTTCACAATGGCAAGACCCAGACCCTGGCCGCTGGAGCGACCGCTGCCACCGAGCGGTATCTGGTAGAAGCGCTCGAAGATCCGTTCCTGCTGTTCAGGAGGAATACCCATTCCTGTATCGCGCACCCACACCTCTACCTGCTTTTGTGGCTCCTCGCCTTCTTGCTCACCATTATTCGTCGATTCGATGACGCGCGCGCCAATCGTTACCTTGCCGCCTGCGGGCGTGAAACGCAGGGCGTTGCTGAGGAGATTGCGTAGCACCTGTTGCAGGCGCACGGGGTCGGCATAGATCGAGGGGAAGTCTGAGGGAATCTCTACTGAGATGGTGAGGCCGTTATCAGTGGCCGTCAGTTCGAGTTCTTCTACGGCGCGGGCGACCAGTTCGATCAGGTTGACGATCTCGCGGTTGAGGCGCAACTGGCCGGAGTCGGCGCGGGAGACGAGCAAGAGGTCTTCGACCAGGGCGTAGAGATGCTCGCTGCCACTGCGCGCCCGGCGAATAAATTCTTTTTGCTGCTCCTCAAGCTCTCCGGCGATACCGGTCAGAGCAAGGTCGAGGTAGCCGTTGATGGCGTTGATGGGCGAGCGGAGTTCGTGTGTAATCATAGAGAGAAAGTTGGCCTTCATGCGCGTCATGTCGCGAATGGCCGTCATGTCTCGCGCAATCAGTACGCAAAACGGGTTATTGGAGACGGAAACGGGCGTGATGCTCAGGCCAATCGAGCGAGAGACGCCCTTTACAGGCACTTCGATTTCGACATAGGGAAGCGGCTGCTGCTCCTGGATGGCGCTTTGAATCTGGTAAAGTTCCCGGCATTCCTCGCTGGCAAAGTCGTTATCGCAGCCAAAGAGTTCCAGGTACTCCATGCCAACAATCTGCTGCGGCTCAAGGCCGAAGATGCGCCCGAAGGAGGGATTGACCTCAAGGAAGCAGGCATTGGTTCCGAGCAGGGCAATACCGTCCGAACTGGCCTCGACTATGGCGCGCAACTGTTCCTGGTCGCTGCGCACGCGATGGAAGAGTTCCACGTTCTCGAGCGCCGCCGCTGCCATATTGCTCAGGTTGCGCAGCAGGCGCAGTTCCTCGCTGGCATACGGCGTGGTGCGGCGCAGGACAAGCGCGCCATATAAGACATCCTTTGAAACGAGGGGAGCGGCCATCTGCGCTTCGTTCGAGCCTTCCTCGGGAACGCAGCCCTCGTCCTGCGGGTATTTCACGGGAGTACGCAGCATGGGATGGCGATGCACCGCTGCCCAGGCGACCAGCGATTCTGAATTTGCAAGGCTGATAGATTGATCGGGCAGGCGACCAATTGTCAATACTTCATCATTAGAACTTCCATCGCTTGAAAGCGTGGCAGATAGTTCGGCGACCGGATAGAGTTCCTGCGCCCGTTCTTCATAAGCATAAATACGCGCAGTCTGAGATGGAATGAGGCGCTGCATGTTGAGCAAGATGGTGCGATAGAGCGATTCGGCATCGCGGAGCGTGGTGATGCCATGCGAGAGGTTCATCAGCATCTCGAGCTGGCTGGCCTGTCGCTGCGCCAGTTCGGCCTGCCGCGCATTGCTAATGGCAAGCACAGCCTGGTCGGCAAAGATGGTCAGCATATGCAGCTTGCGCGCATCAAATACACCCGTTTCGGGACTGCTGACGGTGAGCGTGCCGATAAAGGTCTCTTTATCGATCAGGGGCACGCAGGCCATCGAACCGACCGGATAGCGGCCCAGACGCTTGAAACGGGGATCGAGACTAACATCGGAAATGACCAGCGGCTCGCGATGCTCGGCCACCCAGCCCGCCACACCCTCGCTTTTCTGGAAGCGCGTGCGGCGCGGCGTGCGACCATCCTTTTGCAGCGCGGCCAACGTCACCAACGCCGTCCCGGCGATATCGAGCAACGCCACCGAGCAATGCTCCACTTCAAGCAGCGCCCCGGCGTTCTGCACAATCTTTTGCAATACATCAACCAGTTCTTGCGATTCGCCCTCAACAGGAGCCATACCATGTAAAGATTGACGATATAAGGTAAAAGTGATATCGGTCGTCATAGGCAGTCCTTTAACATATCGATGAGCATGCAGTTTTTTTCGTCCTCGTCGCAAGCAAATACCCCGTTTCCACGACGCTATCTATTTTATCGGCAATATATGAGCCACGCTTAATACAACCCCACCACACAGCTAGTATAACATTGCGGTCGTTTGCTGGCCGCAATGTAAGTAAGATGGGCTATATTGAGGGAAGCTGAACGCGATATTACAAGAGAGGCACCCCTTTGCCCTCTTCCTGATACATTTTTACGCGGCCTTCGGACGGAAGGAAGAGCGAGATGGCCGTAGCAAATGCCAGAATCTTTGAGATCACATTCAGAGCAAATGGAAGGGGAGTTGCCGGATACGCAAAGCCAAACAAGGCCCAGACCGCGAAGATCAAAAACATGGACCCCAGAAGGAACAGCGTATATCTCGACAGCTTCATGAAAGGCGATAGCATGAGCATCGCAAAACTGGAGATCTCTATCAGAAAAAGAGGTAAAAAGTAGAGCAGCGTAAACGCTACATGAGGAGTGGGTGGATACGTTCGCCCCATCACAATCAGATCGAATGGAAGCTCGAAGATCATCGGCGCAGCGATTGTACCTACAATGGCGCTGCCAACAGCCATCCAGAACCCACGACTCTGTGCCAGGTACACTATGACGAAAAAGGCAATCGCCGCCGAGGTCATTGTTACGGGAAGGATCGGATTCATCGGCCCCGTGAAACGAATTCCCTGCACCTTATCCGCAAGCCCGTAGATGCCCGCTGCCATCAGGAACGTCATTGCCGACAACAACCAGATTACGACAAGTAAAACGCCAAAGGCCTTTCCAGGCCTTTTGATAGCTATTGGAGAATGTAGTCTACTCGCTAAGAAGATCAAGACACCGGTGACAATAAACAGGACAACGGCCAGTATGATGGAGCTACTTCCTGTATAAGGACTCCACGTTCCATAGTGAGTCATGGCGGTCTCCCTTCTCTGTTTGAGAAAAAATCATTGCTACAGGAACATTCATGGGGAACCATTCCCAGTGTGTCTCTTCATTCACCTTGACAAGAGTATTGCGATATGTTATATTAAATATAACATATCGCAATACTCTTGTCAAGGTGAAAAGAAGAGAAATCCATACCGGAAAGGTTCATATGCTTAACGTCTTAATTATCAGGCGGATTTGATATAAAAGCCGAGGATTATGCTCGGGCAGGCAACACTGCATAGAGTATAAACAGAGGAGGATCAGCTATGAACTGCAATAATTGCGGATCTCAACTTCCTACGGGAGCGACAAACTGCCCAGTATGCGGTGCCGCTACAACCTATTATTACTCCAACACTGGCGCAACACCCGAGGCTCCTACCGTCAGGGCAGTACCTTATGGCCCCACTCCCCAAGTGCCACCAACCAGCTATGAGTCACAACCTTATGGAGGAACACCGCCTCCTCTCTCCCCACCCTATAATGCGCCTCCCCCATACCCGTATACTCCCTACCCGATGGGGCCGACAACGCCTGTTCCTCCACCACCTCGGCGGCAGCGTTCCCGCACTCGTTTGATTGTCGGGGTAATACTCCTGGTGCTGATACTGATTGGCGCGAGTGTTTTTGTGTTACTTCAGAATGCAGCATCCCAAAAGGCAGCAGCTCTAGCCTCACAAGCTACGGCAACGGCCCGGGCCAAAGCCAATGCTACTGCCTCCGCCAATGCCACCGCTACGGTTGCCGCAGAGAACCCTTATACCCACAGTGGAAAACTGGTCTTTACTGATTCCTTGAGCGACAATAGCCGGGGACACGGTTGGTCCGAAGACCCGACCAACTGTAGTTTCGCCGGTGGAGCTTATCATGTGAAAGCGCCCACTTCCAACTATAGCGACTACTGTCTGGCCAATGCCACCAACTATACTAACTTCGTCTTTGAGGTGCAACTGCAAATTATCAAGGGCGACACCGGCGGCATCGTCTTCCGCGTTGAGAGGTCGAATCCACCCGCTGACACTCAAGATGCACTCTATGCCTTCTTCATCGGTCAGGATTCGTCTTACTACTTTGGTACGTTCCAGGGAACCAGCACAGGAGCGCAGTATCACTCTCTGACGAACGGCACCAGTGCTGCCATCAACCCAGGGTTAAATCAGATCAATGTCATTGCTGTGGTAGCCCAGGGGAGCAGCATCATGATCTATGTGAACCATCAGCAACTTGTTAACATGACAGACAATACCTTTAGCTATGGAAAGATCGGCGTCGCCGCCTCAAATCTGGGCCACTCAACAGAGGTTGTCTTCAGCAACGCGAAAGTCTGGACGCTGTGAGCGCCGCAATGGTCCACAGGCTCAGTGCATCGTCTACTCATTCAGGATGCGAATAGGGGATGGGCATGGTATTCATGCTGGCGAGCTGATCTCTCTGCAAGTTGGGAACGGGGAGCGTGAAGAGGATGCGCGCTCCACCTTCGGGTGCGTTTTCCGCCCAGACTGCTCCACCATGTGCTTCGATGATGGCGCGCACGATTGCCAGACCGAGTCCGCTGCCGCCCGTCTTTTCCTGCCGTGAATTATCGGCGCGGTAAAAGCGATCGAAGACGCGGGGCAGCGCACCTGTGGGGATGCCGCTTCCGGTATCGGTCACGGAAACCTCGACAAATTGGCCCTGCTGGTGGGCATCGATGATTACCGAGCCGCCGGATGGTGTATGACGCAGGGCGTTGTCGCACAGGTTGGAGAAAACGCGCTGGAGCATGTCGGGGTCAGCCAGCAGCACCGGCAAATTGAAAGCAATCTCGTTGCGCGGCTCCACATTGGCCCGTTCAAACTCCGGCGCAAGAACGGCCAGCGTCTCGTCAACCAGCGCGGCCAGACGCACCGGCTTGAACTGGGGATGCATGGCACCCGCTTCGACCTTCGCCATCACGTGCAGGTCTTTCACCAACCGGCGCAGGCGCAGCGTTTCGCGCATAATCACGCGCCCGGTCTTTTCAAAGTCTTCGTGGCTCTGATAGACGCCATCGACCAGCGATTCGCCGAGGCCCGCGATGGCCGTGAGGGGCGTGGCGAGATCATGGGTGATATTCATAATCAATTCGCGGCGCAGGTTCTCCTGGCGGCGCAGCTCCTCTACGTCCTGTTCCAGGCGGTTCGCCATCTCGTTGATGGTGCTTGCCAGTTCGCCCAGTTCGTCGCGGGCTTTGGTTTGCACGCGGGCGCTGTAGTCTCCCGAAGCCAGCACGCGGGCGGTGCCGGTCAATAGAGCCAGGGGGCGCGTGATGGTGCGCGAGAAGAGCAGGGCGGCCAGCGTGGCTATGACCGCGATAATGACCGCCGCGATCACGATGAACCAGGTCACGGTCGCAATAAAGGCGGGTGTGGTATCCTGGGCAGTATAGCGCGGCAGCACCAGCAATACCCCTACCACCCTGGCATGACTATCCCCGTTCTCAAAAATGGGCTGCACCACATAGAGGCGCGGAGAGGAGCCAGGGCCGGTCTTGTCGAGTGTATCAACTGTTGTTTCGCCCCTGCGCGCTTTGACAACAGCCTGGAAAAGCTTTGTATAATCCGATGCGCGCAGCGATGGATCGATGGCCGCTATCAACAGTGTGGCAAGGCGCGTGCCGGTCTGGCCTTTAGGAATCTGTCCACTTTTCAAACGCGGATACAACAGTTCAATAGGCCGCCCCACATTGAAGACAATGAGCAACACGTCCTGATTCTGGGAGTTCTGCTGTGGTGTATTCGGCAGCACGTTATTGACGGCACCGAGTAGCGAGCCATTCAGGGCATAGCTCACACCAAGCCGCTCCGAAGTATCGGTGGCAACGGCAGTCAAGCGCTGGCGCAAATCGTCACCATAATAGTAGCCGATGGCGACGATAACCGTAATCGCCAGCAAAGTAGTTGCCACCAGCGAAATTAAAATTGAACCTATTGCCATGCGCCAGCGAATGCTTTGCCACCAGCGTACCCGCATGTCTTCTGCTCCATCAGGTCGCCTTCGGCGCGACCTCGAATTTGTAGCCAACACGCCAAACGGTCTTGATATAACGATAATCCGAGTTCGACTCTATCTTCTTACGCAACGCGCTAATGTGTACGTCAATAATATGTCCATCACCATAATAATCATAGCCCCAGACCTTATTCATTAACATTTCACGAGTGTACACGCGGTCTGGTGACTGGGCCAGCAGGGCTAGCAGATCAAACTCGGTCGGCGTCAGCATCACCTCGCTCGAGTTGACCTCCACGCGGCGCGCTGGCAGATCGATAGTGAGGCCAGGGAAGCGCAAGACCGATTTCTTCGCGGAAGAATCTCCCTGCGTTCCTGTATCAACGCTCTGCTGACCTTCAACCCGCCGTAGGATGGCGCGCACGCGGCTCACCAGTTCACGGGGGCTGAAGGGCTTGACAATATAATCGTCCGCGCCAAGCTCCAGACCCGCGATGCGATCATCTTCATCCCCACGCGCCGTCAGCATCAAAATCGGCGTCCTGGACCAGGCACGAATGCGGCGGCAGACCTCAAAGCCATCCAGCGCGGGCAGCATAATATCCAATATTACCAGGTCTGGCCGCTCGCGCGCATGTAAAGCCAGGCCATCCGCGCCATCTTTCGCTACGATAACATCATATCCTGCATCCTTTAAATAGAGGGAGAGCAGGTGAATAATGCCCTCTTCATCTTCAATAATCAATATTTTCTGGGCCATACTACGCACAACTCCTGGAAAGAAGCCCTCTTTGTTGCTATAGTACCACAACTCCCAGCCGAAAAAACCTGCTCGGAGATCATAATGAGCAATCTTGAGGGAATCTTGAAGTTTAGCAGAGAGTTTGTTTAAATTTCGGCTTTATGATAGGAGTGTCACACGAAAGGGTGTGACGCGAAGCTGAAAACAATATAACAAGTGTGTGTAGAAAGCATCTCTAACTCGAAGGAGAGTAAATAACGTATGAAAAAACTACTGTTGATTGCCGGAGGTTCGCTCCTGCTCGTGCTGGCGATTCTCTTTGGTGGATTGGTTGCCGCGCCGCTGCTGGCCTCGGCTCATACCAGTTCGTCGAATACAACAACCTCGACCAGCGCTACAACGGCGACGAATCCTTATTGCCAGCAATACCTGCAAGACCTCGCCCAGCGCCTGGGCGTTTCGGTAAATACGCTACAATCTGACAGGCTGGCCGCCACCCAGGACGTGCTGAACCAGATGGTGAAGGACGGCAAACTGACGCAAAAAGAGGCGAACGCGATCATCCAGCGTCTCCAGTCGCACCAGGCCTGCACTGGCAAGCACGACCTCTACTCTGGAACAAAGGTAGTTCTCGCGCAACTGAAGCAGTACCTGCCAACCATCGAGAACCAGGTCGCATCTGGCCTGCATCTCACTAGCAGCCAGTTACAGGCTGACCTGCAAAAGGGCATGACCCTGGAGCAGATCGCCAAAGCGCAGAACATCACGACCGCGCAACTGCACACTATTGTGCTGAACGCCATCCAGAGCGCCGTGAACCAGGCTGTCAGCGATGGCAACATCACCCAGCAGCAGGGCAGCGCCTTTATGAGCTACCTGCAAAGCCATCCGGGCCTGATTAACCACCTGCTGAACAGGCACTTCGCCAAAGCGACGAAGTAGCGGTTCTATCAATGAGGACTGAATTTCAAGGGGAACTGAGCAGATACAACCACTTTCTCCTTTTCTTCCTCCTCCCCGATGCAAAAGAGGGACACTCTGGCCGGTGTCCCTCTTTTGCGTTGTAGGGACGCGATGAATCGCGTCCCTACACAAACCATTCCTTGTTATGTTGTCAACATTCATTCGATGTGACGAATTGGAATGAGCGATTACAACCTCATCCCGCTGCCGCCGAGCAGTTGTTTCGCCGCTAGGGCCGCGATACCCGCTACAGCCAACTTCGCGCCTGTGCTGCCAAGCGGCCCGCCGGGGCCTAAGACCTGGTGCAGCAGGTCCGGGCTTTGCTGCGCGGTATAGCTTGTCAGGCGGGCAGCCTCCTGCGGGGACATATTGTAGGGATTGGTATTCTGAATTCCCGCCTGCTGCGGATTGATTCCGCGCTGCATCAGGCCGTTCATCAGGCCCTGCATCAGTCCACCTCGCTGCTCTGGAGGCATCTGCTGGTAATACTGCTGGTGTACCTGCTCTACCACCTGGGGCGGAGCATTCTGTATGAATTGCCCATAGTTCTGGCGAACCTCCTGCTCGGGTAGCTGAGCATAGTTCCCCTGATCCCAGGCATTGGCATACTGCTGGTACATCTGCTGGTTATTCTGATCAAATGGCCACATATTTCGACTCCTTTCGTTGTCGTTTAAACTCTTCATTTTGCACTACTACCCTCGCAATCATCCATACCACGAAAGTATGTATCAGGGAGTTTCAACATGAGTTATTATTTGAAGCAGCCATTAAATTATAACTTTATTGTTAGAAAAATTAAAAATAGTTTAAAGAAAAATTAGTGTTTTATTGTTCACTTGTATTTATAGAACGATTATGGTTAATTATGTATAGCAAATGCACAAGGACATCGTTTAGAAACAAATTTGACGGCACTCATAGAAACAAAAGCATTTGCAACTTTGGAAAACTGAATTTCTAGGATTGTATGAAGAGGAGGAATTACATATGGCATTAGCAACAGTGGTTCTTGCAGCGTCACTTAATCCCGGCGGCATTATCGCCTGGCTGGTGGTTGGTTTAATCGCGGGCTTCCTGGCCAGCGTGGTCATGCGTGGTGGCGGCTATGGCATCCTGGGCGACATTATCGTTGGACTGATTGGAGCATTCCTCGGTGGGCTGCTCGCCAACCTGTTGTTCCCGGGTTCCAGTTTCGGGTTCATCGGAAGCATTATCGTTGCCTTCATTGGCGCGTGCATCCTGATTGCGATCCTGCGCGCCTTTAGTGGTCGGCGCGTCTAAAACCCTTTAACACAAAAATGTGACCTCATCCTTCTGTCGGATGAGGTCACATTTTTGTGTTTCATAAGCTTGACCGCTTAGGGCAACTGGCTCTCGATCCAGCGGTCGAGGGCAGGACCGCTCTCGAACGAGACGATCAGGGCGTAGCGCGGTTCGGGGCCGGGATGCCAGGTGGCATGCCAGAGGCGCTGGGAGTCAATGACCATCTGGCGATTGCGCGGCAGGGCGATGCGCGTCTCGGTCGATGGATCGTTCTTGTCCTCGCGCAGGATCATATAGGAATCGGGGTTATCAGTCAACTGCAACCAGGCGCGCACAACCCAGCCCTCACCATCAGGATTAAGGCGGTTGTTGTCGTCGAGATGCAGATTGTGAACAGCCTCTTCGTAGGTGTTGGGGTTGAGCTTGATAATACGCACACGGCCAAACCGCGCGCCAACGTTCTCTGTCCAGCGCACCAGCGTCGGGCAGACCTGGGCGTTTTTCGTCCAGATGCCGTCCTTGTCGGGCTTGCCATGATCCCAGAAGCCCGCGCACTCCATTTCACCTCGGGCCGAGGCAATGGGCGCGAAGTTGGTATCGCCGCCGCTCTTCCAATCCATATATTCCAGGCTTTCCCATTCCTGGGGGGGCACCTGCGGACCGGTATAGTCGCGTAGAACAACAAACCCTTTTTCAGTCAGAACGTCCAGTTTAACGTGCTGCATTCAGCGTCTCCTTCAACAATGGTCTACAAAAATAGATACCAGGGATTGCTCTGCAACCGGGTATCACATATCGCGTGGGTTGCTTCTGCATGAAAAGGATACATGCTCAGCTTCCCACTCAATTTTATCATAGGATAGCTAGCGTATAAAATAAACAACCCTTTGTGATTATTTTGTGAGGCTGCTCTTGTGATATGATAGTTTCAGAACGAGTCGGGTACACAGACGTTGTGTACCATATAGCGTCACATGGCAAAGGAGCTACGTGTATGGTCGTATCCAGAACCCCAAACATGACCGACTACGAGGCCGAACGGCGTAATTTCTCCCTGGAAGTTCCCGAATATTTTAACTTCGCTACCGACGTAATTGGCAAGTGGGCCAGCGACCCCAACAAGCTTGCCATGCTCTGGATCGGGCAGAACGGCGAGGAGCGCAACCTGACCTTCGCGCATTTCGCCGAGTATTCCAGCCGGGCCGCCAACGCTTTCGCGAAACTGGGCATTCAAAAAGGAGATCGCGTGCTGGTCATGCTGCCCCGCGTTCCTGAATGGTGGGAGAGCGTGCTGGGCCTGATGAAGTTGGGCGCGATTCCCATTCCCTGCACCACCCTGCTCACGCCAAAAGACATTGCCTTCCGAGCAGAGGCGGCAGAGGCCAACGCCATCATCACGGACGACGAGGGCGCGGCTAAATTCGATCAGGTGCGTTCAGAGTCTCCCACCATTAAGAATGCTATTGTAGTTGAGCCGAACGCGGATACCGGCGGGCGCGAGGGCTGGACAAGCTATCACCATGTCGTTCAGGAAGCGTCACCCGAATTTACCGGGCCAAAGACGCGCAGCGATGATCCCTGCCTGGTCTACTTCACCTCTGGTACGGTCGGCTATCCCAAGATGGTACTGCATACGCACGCCAGCTATCCCATCGGCCACACCATCACGGGCAAATACTGGCTTGATCTACACGAGGACGATTTGCACTGGAATCTGTCGGAAATGGGATGGGCAAAGGCAGCGTGGAGCAATCTTTTTGGCCCCTGGGTGATGGGCGCGGCCATGTTTATTCAGGATGCGCGCGGCAAGTTCAACCCCATTGAGACGCTTGACATGCTGAACAAGTATCCCATTACCACGCTCTGCGCGCCGCCGACCGCTTACCGTATGCTGGTGCTGGACGAGCCACTGAAGTACATGAAGGAGCATCCACCCAAGGCGCTGCGTCACTGCGTCGGCGCGGGGGAGCCACTCAATCCAGAAGTAATCAAGGTCTGGGAAGATGCTACCAGGATGACCATTCGCGATGGCTATGGGCAAACGGAAACAGTGCTGCTGTGCGGCAACTTCCCGCCCATTCCGGTCAAACCCGGTTCGATGGGCAAACCCTCGCCCGGCTTTGATGTCGAGGTCATCGACCATGACGGCAACCCACTCCCGCCAAACAAAGAGGGTGATATCGCGGTGCGCATCAAGCCCAATCGTCCCACCTGGATGTTCAAGGAGTACTGGCGCAATCCTGATGCGACCAATGCCTGCATTCGCGGCGACTGGTATATCACAGGCGACCGCGCTTACAAGGATGAAGATGGCTACTTCTGGTTTGTTGGCAGGGCAGATGATGTGATTATCAGCGCGGGCTATCGCATCGGCCCCTTCGAGGTGGAAAGCGCGCTCAAAGAGCATCCCGCCGTTGCCGAGTCGGCAGTGGTTGCCAGCCCCGACGAGATGCGCGGCGAGATTGTCAAGGCCTTCGTCATCCTCGCACCGGGCTATACCGCCTCATCGGAACTCGCTACGGAGCTACAGGAACATGTCAAGAAGGTGACTGCTCCTTATAAATATCCACGTGAAATCGAGTTTGTGGATAGCTTGCCAAAGACGATTTCGGGGAAGATTCGGCGGGTGGAGTTGAGGGAGAGGGAGAGACAGAGGAAGCTGGGGAAATAACTTGCATCTCACTGTCTTCTTTACCCCCTCATCCATCGTCACGCGAGAAAATAGCGCGAATGACATCTACATCATCATCGATGTCATTCGCGCTACCACGACGATGACGGTGATGTTTGATCGTGGGGCGGCTCGTGTGTTAGTGGCGGGGAGTATCGCGCAGGCTGAGGCGGCGGCGCGGCAGGTTTCGGGGCGGCTGCTGTGTGGGGAGCGGAATGTGCAGCGCATTCCAGGCTTCGATTATGGCAATTCGCCAACACAGTTTGTGGAGCTTGACCTGAGCGGGCGTGAAATGGTGATGACCACCACCAACGGCACGCGAGCGTTTCATGCCTGTCCTGAAGACGCCGTTCGACTGGCGGGCTGCTTTTATAACGCGGAAGCTGTTGCTTCGGCAGCTTTGAAACTTGCGCAGGAGCGTGGGGGAGATATCCGGCTGGTCTGCTCGGGCGAGCTTGGTTACTTTGCGCTCGATGATGCCGTTTGTGCTGGTTATCTCGCGCTTGAACTGCAGCGCCAGTTTCCGCAGTTGCGCCTGTGGGAAAGCGCATCCGCCGCCATTGCGCTCTATGAAGCATTTCAACCACCGAAGGTGCTGGATCATTGTCAATCGGCCCGCGCAGTTTACGAAGGTGGCCTGCTGGATGATCCGCCTTTCTGCATGCACATGAACCAGAGTATCAGCGTTCCGGTGGTAGTAGGACGAGAAGAGGAAAGCGGCGTGCTGGTGATCGAACCGCTTTAGCCTGATTGCTCTGGTGGCTTCAACGGCAAACTCACGAAAAAGGTCGAGCCTGCTCCCTCGGCGCTCTCTACCCAGACCTTGCCGCTATGCCGGGTCACAAATTCATGCACCAGGTAGAGGCCGATGCCGAAGCCACTGATAGAGTGATCCAGGTTGCGGGCACGATGATAACGATCAAAGATACGCGGCAATTCGTCGGGAACGATACCTATGCCCTGGTCTTTCACCCAGATCAATACTTCATTGGCCTTCGAGGGCGTATAGCGCAAGCCAATCTCTATCTCGCTTCCGGCAGGGCTATACTTGGCTGCGTTCTCAACCAGGTTATTCAGCACCTGCTCGATACGGTCGCGATCAACATAGCCAATCAGCCCCTCGTCCGGTGCAATGCCGTCTAGCGTGAGGCGTAGCGCATACCGCTTGTTTATCAATTGCTGGCTCTCTATCACCTCATAAAGAATATCAAGCAGATTATGCGGCGCGGGATGCAGCAGCACGCGCTGGCCTTCGATGCGCGAGATTTCCAACATCTCCTCTATCAGGCGCGTCAAACGCTGGCTCTGTTGCAGAATCTCGCGCATGGCGCGCACGCTGCGCGGATTATCCAGGCTTTCCCCCTGTTCCATCGTCATCTCTAAAATTTCGGCAAAGCCTTGAATGGCGGTGATAGGGGTGCGCAATTCGTGGCTGACAATCGAGAAAAATTCATCTTTCTGGCGTTCAATGCTTTTCCGCTCGGTGATGTCCTGCGTCAGGATCACTGCCCCGATGATTTCTCCCGGCTTGTTGCACACGGGTGAAGTGGAAACAAACAACGTTTTGCGGTGGCCATCGGGTCGGATAACCTCTACCTCTCGCTGCGTTATTTTTCCCTGTTGCAAGGCAAGATCGATTGATAGAGAATCTTTGGGAAACTTTTGCCCATAAGCATCACGGAATTCATACAAACGAGCGCGCTCCGTAAATCGCCTGGCATTATATGCATCCAGGTTCTCGATGCCCATAGCCTTTCTTAAGGTCGCGTTCATGAGCTGGATTTTACGGTCAAGATCGTAGATTATCACCCCTTCGGCCATCGAATCGATGATGGCCTCTAACCAGGTGGCGCGCGTTTGGGCTTCCTGGGCGAGTATCCGTATTTGCTGCTCTAACTGGCGGCGCTCGGTCACATCATGAATAACGGCAACCGCGCCCACAATGTTTCCTGCGCCATCGCGCAACGGTGCCCCGCTGATATTCACGTAGATATCGCGGCCATCCAGTGTTTGCAGCAGTATATCCAGTCTATTTGAACCTGTCAGCGCTTCTCCACGCAGCAGGCGTTCCAGGCCCCATTGCTCTTTTGGCAGAGGAGTTCCGCACTCGTCGCGTACTTGTAAAAGCTCGGAACGCTGCTCGTCCGTCAATGAAGCATATTGCATTTCATCAGAAATACCGAGCAGTTTCCTTCCCGCCTGGTTCATCTGGAGAAGTCGCCCCTGTTCATCGTAAATAAAGACCCCATCTACCATCGACTCAATAATTGTTTCCAAATGCGCCGCGCGTGCCTGCGCTTCCCGGGCCAGAGTCTGTACGCGCTGTTCCAACCGGTACCGCTCGGTGACATCACGAGCGACGCCAACTGCGCCTATAATGTTTCCCTCGCTATCGCGCAGCGGCGCGCCACCGACATTCGCATAGATTTCTCGACCATCCAGTGTACGCATTAATATATCGATCCCGTTCGAGTCTGTCAGCACCTCTCCACGAAGTAAGCGCGCTACTCCGTTGTGTTCTTGCGAGATGGGATTTCCACGTGGATCACGCAGCTCCAAAAGCGATAAGCGCCTGCCAACGGGTAGCGATGCATACGGTTTCTCATCAGAAAAACCAAGCAAGGTCCGCGCCGCCTTATTCATCTGGAGAATGTTTCCTTGTGCATCATAGATAAAGACAGCATCTACCAGCGAATCGATAATGGTTTCCAGGCGAGATGCGCGAGCCTGTGCGTCTCGTGCCAATTCCTGTTTTTGCTGTTCGAGCAAACGGCGCTCTGTGACATCCCGGCAAACCATCACCGCGCCTGTAATATTCCCAGAAGCATCACGTATGGGAGCGCCGCCGACATTAAAGTAGCGTAGCTTGCCATCGGGTAAAGGGAGAAGTACATCCAGGCTCTTTGCGCCGGTAAAGGTTTCTCCTTGCAGAATACGGTAAGGGGGGAAGTTGTCGAGGGAGAGGGGTTGACCTTGCTCATCAAGCAGCCCAAGCTTTTGCCAGCGTTCGATGAGAGATAACGTATTATAGCTCGGGCTAAACAGACGATCAGGTGCGCGAAAGTTGTGCGCTACAATATTTCCCTGCGCATCAAAAATGATGATAACGTCGGTAATCGTCTCAAAAATGGCTTCGAGCTGCCTGTCGAATACTATTTCCCCGCGCATATTCACCCAATATTCCCCCACTTACAATCTTACCGCAACATTCAAGCTTCTCTATACAGTTAGAGAAAAAGCTGAGCTTTCCTTAGTATTATCATAGATGTGTCAACAAGCCAGCGTTTATTCCAGCGTAATAATCAGCTTGCCAAAATTCTTATTTTCGCCCATTGCCCGGTGCGCCTCGGCAATCTTCTCAAGCGGATAGACCTGCTCGATAATGGGTTTCACCTTGCCGCTTGCCAGTAGTGGCAGGACATGCGCGGCAAAACGGCGTGTTACAGCAAGCTTTTCCTCAAGCGTGCGTGTGCGCAAGGTGACGCCACGTATTGATACGCGCTTCTGCATCAGCGCGCCAATATTTACATTGGCCTGCGCGCCGCCCATTGTTGCCAGGTAAACGATGCGCCCCCACAGTGCCATTGCCTGCAAATTTTGCTCCATATAGGGCGCGCCGACAAAGTCAATAATCACATGCACGCCTTCGCCGCCCGTCAAACGCTGGATTTCTGAGCCAAATTGTTGCTCGGAGATGCCATAATCCAGGCCGAGTTCTCTGGCCGCCTCAAGTTTGGATGGGGTGCGCGAGGTGCCAAAAGTGGTCGCGCCCGTGGCATGCGCGAGTTGAATAGCGGCAGTACCAACACCACTACCCGCCGCGTGAATCAGCACGCGCTCGCCCATTTGCAACCCGCCCTGTGTAAATAAGGCATCGTGAGCGGTCATGAAGACCTCGGGAATACCGGCGGCCTGCACAAAATTCAAATTCTCAGGAATCTCGACCAGCATCCCCTCGTGCGACAAAATATATTCGGCCTGTGCGCCACCACCCGCCAGCCCCATCACGCGCTGTCCCACCTTCCAACGCCGTACAAGCGGCCCAATGGCATCCACCACGCCCGCGAATTCTAACCCCGGAATATTCGAGGGCGAGCCTGGAGGCGCGGGATATCCACCCGCTCGTTGCAACAAATCGGCGCGGTTCACACCCGAGGCATGCACCCGCACGCGCACATAATCGCCCACTGGCTCGGGCTTCTCAACATCCTGTATCTCAAATACTTCTGGGCCGCCGGGCCGAGTAATCACTGCTGCACGCATATTCGCTACTCCACCTTGAAGAACATTTTTGTACGCTTATACCATACCTGCCTTCACCTGTCATCCTGAGCGCAGCGAAAGATCTGCGGTCTCGACACACGAATCATCCGGCACGCGCGATCCTTCGCTGCGCTCAGGATGACAGGCGAGAGGGGCCTTTTCATAGCATATCATTTTTGAATCAGAATCGTAAGGAACCCGGAAGGTGACAAACATCCCAAACCGTCATCACGGGCCAGTTGGCATAAAAGGAGGAGGAACCAACCTCCAGCATCATCCTGCACTGTAATCGCTCTAACTCCTCCCGCTCACCAACACCCATCCGCACCAGCCAGGGAATTAAGCACTCTGAAAATTTTTCAAAATAGGCGATCATCTGCTCGTAAACATCGCTTCCAGCCGACAAATTGATGTTGGCGAGCGCGCAATGATGATCTTCGCACCCGGCCAGACTCAATAAAGGTTGCATAACAGGCAGCAACAGGGGAGCCGATCCCGCCATTGTAAGGGCTTGCTGTACGAGCCGATACCAGCGATTACACGACGGGCTATTGGTCAACGGCTTATCCGCTTCCGTCCAGCACAATATTCCCCCCTTGCGACACACCCGTAACGAGGTTTGCAGGCAAGTCATGCCATCTTCTGGGCGTAGCCAGCCGCTCAAAAAGCGCGCATGTACCAGATCAAACGACTCGTCAGGTAACTTATGCAAGGAAGCCATATCGCTGACCATAAACGTGACGTTGTCAAGCTGGCGCACCCTTGCCAGAGCGCGAGCATAACGGACAATATCGGGATTACTATCCACGCCCACAATCTGCGCGTCTGGAAAGGCGTAGCCCATCTCAATCGCCCAATCGCCTGCCCCACAACCGATATCCAGAATGCGCGCCCGCTCCGGCAGCTTCAATTCAGCAGGTAGTAAGCCGACCTGCGTCGATAAAATGGATTGCACGCGAAACCAGAAACTGATCGCCTCATTTTCGCTTAATAAATGCACCGGGCGGAATTTTGGGGGAAGCTGAATAAATTCCCGCGACATTAGAAACTCCTTTTCCACCTGCAAACTGCTCGTATTCCACCGCTCAGGAATGCGTGATACAATGCAAGCAAAACCAGTATGGCAAGCCCTGAGAACAAAGAAAGCAAGGAGCGTTGCAGGCCCCTTGCTCTGTTCCCTGCATCATGCATCCCTGATATCTCTAGTATCGAGCAGAAACAGAGATAGCGGAACGACAATACTTGAAAAATTGCGTCACAGAAGAAAGGAAGCAGAGGCATGATTGGCAGCGGAACAGCACCCATTCACCAGGGCCAACTGGTCGCGCACTATCGCAAAGCCTTAAAGTGGTCGCAACAAGACCTTGCGGACGCACTAGGTGTCAGTCTGCGGACGGTACAAAGATTGGAGCAGACCCCCATGATTGAAGACATAAAGCGAAGGGATTTTCTGGTCAAGCTGCTTGGGATTCCAGCGGCGTTGATGGCGGTAGAATATGACAATATCCTCTCGAACAAAAAATCTCCTCTGCCTCTCAACGACGACCTCATGACCTATTTAGAAAACGCGCTGATTATGCGCTTTGAGGCCCATCAAGCAGGAGGTATGCGCTCCGCATCGCGAGGCCTGGACATCTGGATGAACGAAGTCACCCATTTTGTTGCCCAGACAGAAGGAGCAGGCTGGCACTCACGGGCTTTAGCAGTACTGAGCATGAGCTATCTTTTACAAGGCGCTGTTTCTCGCAGCATGCAATTGAATTTTACCGTAGCCCACCAGACCTACTGCAAAGCCTATCAAATCGCCCAGGAACTTGACGACCCTGAACTTATGGCGCTTGCCCTCTTCCGAGATAGCGTAGCCTTCCTCACAGAAGATAAACCCTACGAGGCCATTACCCATTTGAAAGGCGCGCTCGATATCATCAATGGACACGGGTTCCCTCATCTCAAAGGACACATTCTCAAACTGCTTTCAGAAGCCTATGCCAAAGCGCAAATGCCGCAGGAAGCCTGGCGCAGTGTAGGATTGGCAGAAAGTACCCTCTCACAATTAGGCGATCAGCCGGAACGAAGTAAGTATACCCAGCGTGAATTCAGTTTTGCTACTGTAACAGCCCAAAGAGGCGTTGATGCAGCATTTCTCAAGGATTATGAGCGTGCCATCAAACTCATCGATAAGGGTTTGCTCGACATCAACCCCACGCTGATTCCTACTCGCGCGCGTTTGACAGTACAAAAAGCCGAAGCGTATTACGGGCTTGGCCAGATTGATTTCTGTATCTTCCACGCGGAAGAGTCTTTAAAGTTAGCACGTTCGGTTGGTTCAAATAAGACCATTGACCGTATCAAAGGTCTTCATACCACTCTTATCCTATCGAGATGGAATAGAGAACCCAGCGTTCGCCGTTTAGGTGCATTGCTGGCAAGCAGTTAAGAAGATATGAACCTCCCGGGTATACCGGTTCATCGTCTCGCCGTCACGGGCAGGCTGATAAAGGGGTGCGCGTCAATTTTTTGCAGTCAGCGTGGGGTCTTCCCTGATCCCTCTGCAACAACATGAAGTCTACTTCCGGTAAACCGTAACCATTTCCCGTTCTTTGCGTACATATTATAGTTAAACGGGGAAGAGGATGAAACGTCCCGTTTTCTTTCTATTGGCGATACATCTTATAAAAAGCCCCTTTATTCCTTAGTACGGCTCAATAACGCGATTACCTGTAAGATGAAAGGACACACCGCACATGGCCGGAACACTTGATGGAACGGCGGTCTTACATAGCGCAAATACGCAGGCGCGTTCGCTGCGTTCGGTAGCAACGCTCCGTTTAGCGTTGGGGTTGACCGCCCTGCTTGGTGCCATCGTTTTTCTTGAGGGAACCAGTTGGGATATTCAATGGCATTCGTATATTGGACGTGACCGCACGCTTATTCCTCCTCATATCATGATGTTGAGCGGAGTCGCTTTAAGCGGCCTCTCCGCGCTGCTCATCGTTCTTATCGAGAGTCTGTGGGCGCGGCGCAATGCAGTGATTGCCAGGTTCGGCACAAGTTTCGCGGAGATATTCTCTGCTCCACTGGGCGCTTACGTGGTTGGCTTCGCGGCTCTCACAGCTGCGGTTGCCTTTCCATTGGATGCCTACTGGCATGCGCTCTACGGCATTGATGTAGCAATCTGGGCACCGTTCCACGTCATGTTTGCCGCCAGCATGGGCATTGTTGCGCTTGGTACTGCCTATGTGTTGATGTCATCCGCGCATCTGGCTGCCAGTCTCGGACCTGTTGGTAATGGAACAAGGCGCGCGGCCACGTGGGGAGGAGTGCTGTCCTTTGCCACACTGCTCAGCATCTTCACGCTGCTGCTCTTTGATGCGCTAAAGAGGCAGAATTTTATCGACCTCGGCTTCATGACGCTCAATGTCTTCCCTCTCCTCTCAGGTCTGCTGGTGGCTTTTACGCTGGTGGCAGCCGCCTATGCCATTCCCTGGCGCTGGGCAGCAACATCCGTCGCCGCTTGCTACCTGCTTCTGGCAGGGATTATGGCCGTGTTTGTGCAGCCCGCCACGGACTGGCTGCTCACAGCAGAGCGCCTGGTGTATCGTGAAGCTCCGCCCTCCACCTCGATTGTGGCACTTGAATGGTTCCTCATGCCTCTCGTCGTCGCCATTTTGATCGATGTCATTCTGCGGCGAGCGCGGCGCAGACAATGGTCACAGAGAAAGCTGGCGCTGTTTCTGGTCTTCACCACCCTGCTCGCTGGTGCGCTGCCAGTCATACCAATCCTTCCCATTTATCCTCTCGTACTGATACTGCGACTAGGAGTAATTGGCTACCTTGCCTCGGTGCTTCTGGGGCTGGTAGGAACCTCTATAGGAACGTTGTTTGGTCGGAATGTAGGCGCGTCGCTAGCTTCCCTGGATAAGGAGGAATAGAGATGGCCAGGCCGCTACAATTTTTGCTGCTCATCTGTGGCGCGCTTGCTCTGCTGGCAGTGGGAGGAGAGCTTGCCTACTCCATTGCCGCGACCACACATGGAAGCACACCGGCGCGGGTTGTGCAGGTGCAGGCTGGTCCCTATCCGCTCACGGTCAGCCTCTATACGTATCCAGCCCACGCCAGTTACGCGCTCCCGTTTGCAATAGCGCCACGACAATCGATACCGGGTACCCTGACCTATAATGTCGTCTCGCTTCCCGATGAATCGGATGTACCCGCGACACCTGTGCGCGCAAGTCTCAGTCCAGACCCCAATGTGCGCAACGGTGTGCAGGGAGAAGCGGAAATCACCGTACAAGGGCAGTGGACATTGAATATCGTTGTCACAGGAAGCGCGGGCCAGGGAGAGGCAGTTGTCCCAATCATTGCCACCGCTCCGCCAGCTATTCCTACATGGTTAGGTTGGGTCATTGGCGGCATCCCACTCTATGCCCTACTCATCTTCTTGCTCTCGCAGCGAGGGCGGAAAGCAAGGCAAAAGCGAGAGGAACAGGTGCAGAGAACGGAACCTACACTGGTTTAAAAAATGCGCTATGTGATTACCAGCCGCTTGCCCACAAAGCGGCTGTAGCGTTCGGCGGCAGCAACAACTGCCGCCTTTTGCGCTCCGGTCAAGGGGATAAAGGTGCTTAGCGTAATAATAACCTCGTCTTTTTTGATTTCCCGCTTCCAGGTACCCACAATCCGGCCTGCTACCACAATGGTTGGCAGCAGGCCATAACTCGTCTGCTGAACGTTGTCTGGGTCAAGTACAGCGCTGCGATCTTTATAGGCTACCGTATACTCATCATATGATGGCAGCAAATGAACTGTTGGCGAAGCAACTTTTGCGCAAGGCTGAGATAAGGCCAGCCAGTAAGTGCGACCTTGAATAACCTCTTGTATCAAATCAGGCCGGGCCAGTTCGAGAGCACTTCGAGCATCGGCAGCCGAGAGGCTCGACCACCATATAAAATCCTGTATTGTGGCCGGACCATGACTGGTAAAGTAGCGGCGGGCCAGTTCGGCCAATGCTTCGTCGCGCTCAAGCGTCTTTGTGGCTGGCACCACCTCATCGAGGAGCGCGAAGGTATGCTGTTTGCCGCGCCTCTTGCCAGAAACGACGACTCCATCTAGCTCGGCGCGATGCAAAAGGAACGTAAGCCGCAATCCTTGCGTTGAGATACCGCCGTTCTCCAACACACCAGCTATTTCTCGTCGCGTAAGCTGCTTGTCGCCTTGTAGCGCCTGCGCGATCAGCTCATTGCTTTTCACACAGGTCGCATCATCTAATTCGAGCCGCCGGTACCAGGTCGCGCTGCGCGCAATATTGTGGGGCGCTGTCACTGAAAGCAGCCAGCGAATATCCGCAGCCGCGACAAAATGCCAGGTACCGCGCATAGGATGGGTTCGCACGAACACGCCATCCGCAAGCGCTTGCTCGATATCGGCTTCGGTCGCGTCTGGCAGGCGAAGCCCCAGCGCCCAGAGCGCGCCTGGATAATCTTGCGCCTGAACCGCGCCGAACCACTCCACAGCATTCCCTGGCTTCTCGAAACGGGTTTGAGCAAGTCCCTGATTGTAAAGACGGTGCTGTGCAATATCGATCATGGTTGCTCCTCTAATTTCATCTCGCTTGACATCTCCACTATCTAAAGCATACCCTTAAACAAGGACAAAAGCAGTCCTTCTTTAAAAGATTTTTGTGGAAAGCAGGATATTCTCATGTATCACCCAACCAGCCGCGTGCTGACGGTGCTTGAATTGCTCCAGTCGCGGCCATCCATTACGGGGCCGGAGTTGGCGGCTCGCCTGGAAATGGACGTACGCACAGTGCGCCGCTACATCACGCATCTACAAGATGTGGGTATTCCTATCGAGGCCAACATTGGGCGAATTGGTGGATATCGCCTGCGCCCCGGCTATAAGCTGCCGCCGTTGATGTTTACCGAAGAGGAAGCTACAGCAATCGTACTGGGGCTGCTGGCGAGCGCGTGGCTGGAAGTGGGACAATCTCCGGTAGCCATCGAGGGCGCGCTGGCCAAAGTCTCACGTGTGCTTCCGAAACGGGCGCGAGAACGCCTGGAAGCTGTCACCACCCATCTTATCCTTCCACAAAGCCAGGATGGCAACCGACCTGATGCCTCGCTGCTGCTCAATCTAAGCGAGGCAATCAGCCAGCAGCAAAGGGTCGCTATGGACTATCGTTCCCACTACGATCAGGTGACGCATCGCAAGGTCGAGCCATACGGTATCGTGGGCTGGAGCGGTCGCTGGTACCTGGTTGGCTACTGCTGCCTGCGCAATGACTACCGCACATTCCGGCTCGACCGCATGCAACATGTAGAAGTACTTGAGGAAACCTTCGTGAGAGCGGAAGATTTCGATTACCATGACTATATGATACGGCATCGCGAAAGAGATACGTCAGCGTGGCAGATTGCGGTAGAGTTCCAGGCCCCATTGTATACTCTTCAGCAAAAAATTCCGTCTTATTATGGGACGCTTACTGCCACGCCTGCAGGCACGCGCTTTGAAAGCCAGTACGAAGATCTAAATGGCATGGCGCGCTATTTGATGTCGCTCAACCTGCCATTTGTGATTCACGAGCCATCAGCATTACGTGACGAGCTGCTGAAACTCGCGGAACAGATGGCGCAAATCGCGAATGCGTAACCACGATTAGATGATAATGGCAAGCCATTATAAACGGGCCTTTACATGTCATCCTGAGCGCAGCGAAGGATCTCGTGCTGGCCAGACGATTCGCACGTCGAAACCGGAGATCCTTCGCTGCACTCAGGATGACATGGGAGAGCGCCTTTTTCATGGCGTGGCAATCAGCAGCGTTATGGTATAATGCTCACACAAGTTATCAAGCTGAGTTATAAGGGATAAAACAGGTATGTTCACCCTCAACGATATAATGCAGGGCAATGAAGGCAGGATGGGCATTGAATTTGCCTATATGCCTGACCCGGAGCAGATTTTTCCTGCCGCGCAGCATGATAGTCGGCAGGTCGGCCCCGGAGATCTCTTCGTGGCAATCAAGGGCGCGCATGTCGATGGGCATCGCTTCATTCCCGATGTGGTGAAGGCGCGAGCGGGGGGCGTCCTCTGCACCGAGCCATCCGACGCAGTACCTGCCGATTTTCTTCAGATAGTGGTGCCGGATGTTATACAGGCATTGCATGCCACCGCAAGGGTACGCGCCGAACGCCAGCAAAACACAACTTTCATTGGCATCACCGGCAGTAACGGCAAAACCTCTACCAAAGACGCTACGGCTGCCGTATTGAGCCATCACGCGCCAACCCTTAAGACGTTCGCTTCCTATAACAATGAAATTGGCTATCCCCTTACGCTTTTGCGCCTGGAGCCGCAACATCGCTATGCTGTGCTTGAAATGGGCGCGCAATGGGTAGGTGAGCTGACCTGGCTCTCGGAAACGATTAAACGGCCCGATTGGAGTATCATCACGAATGTTGGCGCGGCGCACCTAGAATATTTCCAGACGCAGGAGCGTGTCGTCATCGCCAAAAGTGAACTGGTGCAGGTACTGAGGCCTGATGGAGTCGCCATCCTCAACTACGACGATCCCAATGTGCGTTCTATGAAGGAAAAAACGAAGGCGCGTGTGCTGTATTATGGCCTGGGAGAAGGCGCAGAGGTGCGCGGAAGCGATGTACAGGGCGACCCACTGCGCGGTTTTGCTTTCACGCTGCACTATCATGGCCAGGAACATCGCGTGCAGCTTCGACTACCAGGAGCGCATGGCGTGATGATCGCGCTTGCCGCCGCCGCCGCAGGATGCGCCGCCGAGATGCCGCTAGATGAAATTGTCGAGGCATTAGAGAGTATGGGTCCGGCAAAGGGGCGCGGTGAAATCAAGCCGGGGCCAAACGGTAGCACGCTCATCGACGATACCTATAACGCCAACCGGCAATCGATTATTGCCATCGCCAATACAATGGCGGAAACCGCGCTCGCGCCTGGTGGAAAACGCTGGGCTGTGCTTGGCGATATCTTTGAACTGGGCAAATACGCCCGTGACGAGCATTTCGCTGCCGGGCAAGCCCTGGCAGGCAAAATTGACTACCTGATCGCGATTGGCGACTATGCTCGGTACTACATCGAGGGAGCCATTGCCGCTGGAATGCCCGCCAACCATACCTTTTATTATCAGGCCGACGTCGAGAACAGCGACGAATTAAACACGGCTAAAGCGCAGGTCGCCGAACTACTCAACGAGCGAGTGCAAAGCGACGACCTGGTATTGCTCAAAGGTTCGCGAGGCATGCGCATCGAAACCATTCTTGATATGTTGATGAATGTTCGTGAAATTCTGTAGGGACGCGATTCATCGCGTCCTGCCTGCCATGCGGATTGATCGAGGTGGACGCGATGAATCGCGTCCCTACAACCACATCATGAAAGAGCGAGGGGTATATGTCACAGGAGCCGGGGAAGAAAAAAATACGGGTTGGAGTGGTCTACGGTGGCCGCTCAGGCGAACACGAGGTATCGATAGCCTCAGCAACATCGGTCATGGCAAACCTGGACCCCGAAAAGTACGAGGTTGTGCCTATCGGCATCACCAAAGAGGGGTCATGGCTGCTCGGCACGAAGCCGCAACAGTTGTTAGCAGCAGAGCAACACGCCGGGCAGGAGAGCGAACTGGAAGAATCCCGCGCCGTCACATTGACCGGAGACCCCCGCCTGCGCCGTCTCATCCCCGTTCATGAAGGTGAAGACCTGGGCAATCAGGGGAAGCTAGATGTGATCCTGCCCGTGTTGCATGGCACCTATGGCGAAGATGGCACGTTGCAGGGTCTATTGGAAATGGCGAATGTTCCCTACGTTGGCAGCGGCGTGCTTGGTTCCGCGATCGGTATGGACAAAGAGAAGATGAAGATGGTCTTCCAGACGGTCGGCCTGCCCATCGTGGATTACCTGGTCTACCGCCGCAGCGAGTGGGAACGCTCACCGGAGCCGATTCTGGATGCCATTGAGCAGCGCCTGGGCTATCCCTGCTTCGTCAAACCTGTCAATCTCGGCTCAAGTGTGGGCGTAAACAAGGCGCACGACCGCCAGGAATTGGAACACGCCATGCGCATTGCGGCTGAGTACGACCGCAAGATCATCATCGAAAAAGGCATCAATTGCCGCGAGATGGAGTGCGCCGTACTGGGCAACGATGAGCCTATTGCCTCGGTAGTCGGCGAGGTTATTTCCAGCAACGAATTTTACGATTATCGCGCCAAGTACATTGATGGCAAATCGCAGGTCATCATTCCGGCTGATATTCCCCAGGAGACGGCCAGCGAAATACGTCGCCAGTCCAGCCAGGCCTTCCTCGCGCTTGATTTGAGCGGTCTGGCCCGTGTCGATTTCTTTCTTGAGAAGGAGAGCGGCAAGGTCTACATCAATGAGGTCAACACCATGCCGGGCTTCACCTCCATCAGCATGTACCCCATGCTCTGGGAAGCCAGCGGCCTCTCCTATTCTGAACTGCTCGACCGCCTGATCGAACTCGCCATCGAACGCTACGAAGACAAACAACGCAACCGCACAACTCTGTAGGGGCGGGAGAGGTGTGGATGGGCGGGGTGGGCGCTTGCGCCGCCCCGAGTCGGGTCGAGAGCAATTCCCACAAAACAAACACACAAGGAGCCTGTTATGTCACGCACCACCATCCATTCCGTCACCGTCGAACCGTTGAACATTCCGTTATTGGAGCCATTTACCATTGCGACAGGCAGCGTCTCCGAAGCGCGCAATGTGCTGGTAACAGTACGACTGGAAGATGGCAGCGTGGGCTATGGCGAGTGCGCTCCCTTTCCACCCAGCACAGGCGAATCGCAGGAAACGGCGCTGGCAACGGCTCGCGGTTGCGCAGCCCTGATCGAGGGCAAAGATGCGGCACAGTGGCGAGTTCTCTCTAAATTGATGCGCAGCGTCTACTATAGCCAGATGACCGCTATTGCCGGGACGGAAATGGCAATCCTGGACGCCCTTACCCGCTCGTATGGCATCCCCCTCTATGTCTTCTTCGGTGGCGCGAGCAGCGCAGTCGAGACAGACTACAGCATTCCGATGGTTTCACCAGAACATGGCTATGAACTGGCGGAAGAGGCAGCAGCTCACGGCATCACCACGCTGAAAATCAAAGTCGGCGGCGATATTCGCGATGACGTGGCGCGGGTAGAAGCTATTCGCGAGGCTGCGCCCGGCGTTGGCCTCACGCTCGATGCCAATCAGGGCTATACCGCCAATGAAGCCCTGCTCTGCCTGGAAGCGTTGGATGACCGCGACATTCGCCCCTTGATGATGGAACAGCCGGTACACAAAGACGACCTGGAAGGCCTGCGCTACGTCACCCAGCACACCACCGTTCCCATCGCTGCCGACGAAAGCGCCTACAGCGCCGCCAATGTGGCCCATCTCATTGCAATGGGAGCCTGCAACGTCGTCAACATCAAACTCATGAAATGCGGCTTTGTCGAGGCGCTGGATATCGCCGCCGTCTGCCGCGCCACCCATACCCAACTGATGATCGGCGCGATGATGGAGTCCCGGCTGGCAACGAGCGCAGCCGCTCACTTCGTCGCGGGTCTGGGTGGTTTCCGTTATATTGACCTGGATACGCCGATGCTGCTCGCTGATGATCCCTTTGTGGGGGGATATGAGCAGCGCGGGGGGATATATGATGTGTCGGTAGTGAAAAGCGGGTTGGGGATAGAGAGACGAGTGTAGTGAGAATGGAAGACACCTGCAAGAGGCGTCTCTACAGGTAGTAAATAGTAGAGATACCTCTTGCAGATGCCTTTTGCATCACTCTACACAAATATATAACACATATTCCCTTAAACATAGGAAAATGGGGCATGCAGAGGCTTACAGATCACCTGTTCTATGATATACTGCTATTAATAAAGAGTATAAACAATAGGGTGTAAATTATGGCCGAATCATACACAACCAAAACCTTGCTTACTATTGCAAGAGAAGGTCTGCGCGATATCGGCTATCATAATGATTTACTGCGAGAAGAATACGAGTTCGCTGATATTCTCGCTCAAAACCAGTCTCGTAAGATCGAGTTAGCTGCGTTCGCCCAGGAACCGCCTTCATACCTCAGTTCATGTATTGGAATTACCTTTCCTCTTCAACAAGGCCCTGAAGAGATCGCAGGATACCGGGCGCTTGGCGCACCACAGATTCTTGCGCTGCATCCTGAAAATGAAAAAATTCTGCGCTGGAAAATTCATGCAGAAAATCAGCCTGAGCTGTTAGAAAGCGTTGAACTGCCTTACCTGCGTAATTTTATCCTTCAGCATAAAGATGATTGGAAACCAGAGGAAGTATTACGCGCAAAATCAATACGATTTACGGGTGTACCTGTTCAGTTAGACTTTTTTGATGTGGGGCTTATCCCCGCAATTGAAGAAGTTGTACATACAAAATTGGATACCCTGCTTCGTGATGTTCTTGCCATCTGCAAGTCCGTTTATCAAGAACATCATGATGCTGAGCCGGACCCTGATGCGCTTTACCGGCTCATTTTTCGTTTTATCGCTGCTAAACTGCTCGGCGATAGACAACATTCAGATAAATGGCTGAACAGTAACGCGCAAGAAGTTCTTGCAGAAATTGAACGCTTCTATTTCCAACACGCGCCTTCTCAAGGCGTTTTAAACGATATTCATACGCAAAATGCAGCCTGGAATAAGATTCGCTCTGCATTTTCTTTCCAAAATCTATCAGTTGAGGCATTAGCGTATATCTATGAAAACACTTTGGTAAACCCTGAAACACGTAGAAAACTAGGGATACATGCTACTGCCTATCCAGTTGCCGAATATATTGTTCAGCAACTGCCTATCCAGGCACTTCCTCATGAGGAGCGCCGCGTATTTGAACCATTTGCCGGACATGCTCCTTTTCTTATTGCCGCTCTGGGCAGGCTGCGAACCTTATTAACTACTGATATGCCTGTAGAAAAAAGGCATGACTATTTCATAAGCATGTTAACAGGCATGGAATATGAACCGTTTGCTTGTGAAGTTGCTGGTTACTCGTTAATTCTTGCCGATTATCCAAATCCTAATGGCTGGCGTATCGAAAAGGCTGATGTCTTTACTTCGCCAAAGCTTAGTAATTATTTAAAACGCGCAACTATTGTTCTCAGCAATCCACCTTTTGAAAAATTTACAAAAGAGGAACGGAAAAAATATCCCGCGCTCAAGTCAGTAAATAAGGCTGTAGAGGCTTTGAACCGGGTATTGGAAAATCCCCCAAAGATGCTTGGTTTTGTGCTGCCCCTTACTTTCATAGATGGACAAATGTATGTTGAGGTAAGAAGAAAAATTGCTCGAGTATATAAAAATCTTTCTTTTGTCGTTCTGCCCGACAACGCTTTTAATTATTCTGATGTTGAGACCGTCCTTCTCATCGCTTATAATGAGCAGACTATTGAACCAACCTGGAAATTTGCTCAGGTTGACCGGAAAGATTACAAACGGTTTCTTTCCACAGGGAAAACAACTTGGCAGGTGCTAGCATCCGCCGACTTTATAGCACATCAAATCGATAATCCTACTTTTTGGTACACTCCCCTACATTCTATATGGGATGCCTTAGCATCGCTACCTCGCTTAAACAGCGTAGTAGACATCCATAGAGGGATAGAATATAAATCTTTTAAAGCGAATAAAAGTAATCTTGTTTCTGCCCTGCCACGAGAGGGATTTGTGAAGGGAATAGGCCTGACAACGGAAGGATTTGAGCTATATGAACCTCGATATTTCTCCTATTTTAATATGGATTCAAAGCATATGAGACGTAAATCCTACAAACATCCCTGGGAAAAGCCCAAAGTTATTGTCAATGCGGTACGTATCAAAAGTGATCGCTGGGTTATGGCTGGTATTGTTGATGAGCAAGGGCTTGTTTGCTATCAAAACTTTCATGGTCTATGGCCTACCGCTCATCTACCCATAGAGGTAATCGCGGCGCTTGTAAATAGCCCAATAGCCAATGCTTTTTTGAGTACGCACCGGTCTGCCTGGCATAATAGAAAAGATACAATTGAACAAATTCCTGTACCTGAGCTTAGACCATCACAAATACGCCGTATTGTTTCACTGGTGCGAGAATATATGTCCTATCGGAAACAATGGGATACGCCGCCAGAACAAACAACACAATTGGAAAGTCGTTGTCGAGGCATCTTGAAGCACATAGATGCAGAAATACTGGCTGCATATAACCTGCCTATGCATCTTGAAGCAGAGCTACTTAAATACTTTGATGGTTATGAAAGACCAGGGCCATTCTCTCCAGCACAATTACATGCCTCGCCTACAAAACGGCGGTACACCTCTATTATGCGCGTTGAAGATGTGAAGCAAGAGGATGGAAATGAAGTAGTAGAGGTGGCGTTGATGAATTGGAATCCACATCAAACGGTTCGTTTTCCCGTAGCCCTCGTTCCTGAAAATATACGTCCTCACCTTGAACGAGATGTATTACTGGTAGCAGAAGTAAACGTTGGAGCTAAAAAAGCCAAAGACCTGTCGTTTGAAGCTATTAGATTAGCCCCAGAAATGGACCCGGATGATGGACTTGCCTGAGTTGATTGTGTTGGACGTGGGGCATGGCAATTGCGCTATTCTTCGGGATACTGAAGCCATCACTGTTATAGATTGTCCTCCAACTACTACCTTGGTAGAAACGCTTGAGGCTTTAGATATTTCTGCTATCGATCATGTTCTCATTTCCCATGCCGACATAGATCACGCGGGTGGCCTTCCAACACTTTTAGGAAAAATCCATGTTCGCAATGTCTATATTAACCCTGATGCAAGTAAAAGAGGAACACGCTGGGCGGAGATTCGTACCGCGTTGGCTTTTTATAATAAAGCAGGAACAAAAGTGCATCGCGCCCTGGGAGCGGAAATTTCTAAACAAATTCATTCCGGTCAGGTGGAAATCGAAATTTTAGCCCCTTCTTTAGAAGAGGGTCTAAGCGGTGCGGGTGGGGAAGATAGAAACAGGCGTGCCTTAGCATCCAATTCTGTATCAGCGGTAATAGGTTTGATACATAGGTCGCATAGAGTAGCGATTTTACCAGGAGACCTTGACGAAATAGGTTTGGATAACCTTTTAAAAGATCAGAACAATATCGAAGCCTCTGTACTGATTTTTCCACATCATGGCGGCTCTGCTGGAACTACAAACAATCTCCAGTTTGCTCAAAAATTATGTAGTATGGTAAAACCTGAACTGCTAATATTCTCCTTTGCCAGAAAACATACAGCAAGGAATAACCAGTCTGAATATCCGCGAGACGATATCATTAAAGGGGTAAGATTTGCCATCCCAGAAACGCATATCATGTGTACACAGTTGTCTCGAAAATGTGCGCCTAAAATCCCTCTATCAGATTTTAGTCATCTCACCACATTACCTGCACGTGGGTTTGATAGCGACAGTTGCTGTGGGGGAACAATTATCATCAAGATAAACGGAAAACAAACGACTTACTTCCCCCAGCGTTCTTCGCATCATGCCTTTATTTCTAACCCCACGTTAGTTCCAACTCCCTTGTGTCTACTACAAGATCATAGAAATGAAGATCCGATTACCGATACGCTTCAGCCTGCAAATTAAACAACTCCGCGTAAATTCCGTCTTGCGCCATCAGTTCTTTGTGCGAACCTTCCTCGATAATCGAGCCGTTCTCTAATACAAAGATGCGGTCGGCGAGGCGGACGGTGCTGAAGCGGTGGCTGATGAAGATGGCGGTCTTGCCGCTCGTCAGTTCGCGGAAGCTGGCGAAGACTTCGTATTCGGCTTTGGCATCAAGCGAACTGGTTGGCTCATCCAGAATGAGGATGCGGGCATCGCGGATGAAGGCGCGGGCGAGGGCAATCTTTTGCCATTGGCCGCCGCTCAACTGCGTGCCATCCTTCCACCAGCGACCGAGCATCGTTTCGTAGCCTTCGGCCAGCGATCCGATGACGGCATCAGCACCGCTTTTGCTGGCTGCGCTGCTGATGAGATTCAGGTTCTCGACGTGTTCGATGCTGCCTACGCCAATATTTTCACGTGCCGCGAGATAGTAGGTGACATAATCCTGGAAAATCACGCCGATTTCGGAGCGCAATTCTTTCAGGTCGTATTCTTTGATATTGCGTCCGCCGACCAGGATTTCGCCCTCGTCCGGGTCATACAGGCGAGTCAACAGCTTGACCATTGTGGTCTTGCCTGCGCCATTGCGTCCAACCAGCGCGATAGACTCTCCGGCTTCGATGGTAAAGCTAACGTTCTTGAGCGCAGCCCCGGTCTCCGGGTCTTTGCCGGGATAAGTGAAGCTGACGTTGCGGAACTCGATCTTCAGTCCCTTGCCCTCACTCCTCGGCACAAGCGGCTGCGGATTCGGCGGCGAGACAATGACCGGCTTATAGTCAAGGAATTCAAAGAGCGTGTTCACGAACAGGTTGTTCTCGTAGGTGTTGGAGACGCCATCCAGCACACCCTGAAAGTTTGTCCCGACCTGCATCACGGCCTGCGTATAAAGGGTCAAACCGCCCAGCGTGATACGCCGGGCCACCGCTTGAAAGGCGACGTAGATATAGATACCTGAATTTGCGGCCAGCGAGAAGCCCATCCAGAGAAAATTGATCATGTAGCGGCGCACCAGGATTTTCTTGCTCTCCTCGAAAAATTCATCGGCCAGCTTCCTGAAACGCTCGATGAAAAAAGGGCCGAGCGAGAAGAGTTTGATCTCCTTGTTGTAATCATCCACCGTGAGCAGGCGGTTAAAGTACATCATCTTGCGCCGCTCGGGCGACTCGCGCCGCATGCGCTGGTAGCCTATCCAGCCGTAGCGCGAACTGGCAACGAATGAGGGCAGGGGAATGACGATGGCGACCACTGCCAGCCACCACGCCAGTTGCAAAAGCAGGAAAATCATCGAGAAAAGCGTAATCAGCGTGCGCACGAGATCGAAGCTCTGTGAGATCATCTGCACCGGCTTGTAGGTCGCCTCGTCGGAAGCGCGGCGCAGCTTATCATAAAACTCCGCGTCCTCGAAGAAGGCCAGATCGAGCGTATTGGCCTTTTCGAGCACCATCAATTGAATGCGATTGGAAACCAGTTCCTGCAACAACTGCTGTACAATATTGCTGAGCGTGCTGAGAAAGCGATCCAGCAGGTTCACCGTCAACTGCAGGGCCACAAATATCCAGAGCATCAGAATAGGAGAAGGCCCCTGCATACCGGGACGAGAAAAAATTGCGCGCACCACGCTATCAATCACCTGCTTGGTAATCCACACACTGACGGCTGGCGTGAAGCCGCGTAAGACGGTGACAAGCGCCATCGCTAACGTCAGCCGCGCATTGGTCGTCCAGACCAGCCCCAGCACACGCGGCAGGCCAGTAAAGGCGGTAAAGACATGACGCAGCTTAAATTGCTCTTTCTCGTTTTCCTTGCTTTTCCCTGGAGTTTTCGCGGTGGAAGCGTGTTGTGTCATAGATAAAATGTGGCCCCTGGAGATTCTAATGGCTGCATTACAATAGAAGACGTTGTAAGAACCAGTATATTAAAAAATGGTTGACATCTCCTGTCAGGTTTCCTTGCTAAAAAGATAAGTTGACGTAAAAAGGAACGCAAGCAAGTATAGCTGGAAATCCGGTGAAATGCATTGGCCTTTTGAACAGCTTTACATACCTGGCAGCGGATATTCCACCCAACCTCTTTCAGATTCTCTTATTAGCCAGATGCTGGCAATTTTTCGTTCCAGATCGATGATGATTCGAGCGATTGTCCGCTCATTAAAGATACTTAAATCAGGTCCTTGCGAGTCGTCGCTGGTCAACGCAAAAAGTTCTTGCTTGGACATATGAGGTTTTACACGCCTGGTGGCTACTTCATAGCGTTTGAAAGTCGTTTGTCCCGTTTCCGCCTCATATGGCTTTAGTTGCTCGGACAGGTAGTGGTTCGTGTGGACAAAGGGTATTTCAGGCTGCAGCAGCATACACTGCCTGGATGTCGCCTCAATATTCCAGATGTTCCCATTGAAGTCAATAATATTGTGATTATAGCCAGTAGCCCGTCTTATAGCTCTCAGTTTCTCAAAGTCTTTAACCGGGTCCCTGGTTTCTGACATAAAGCGGGCGATGACGTTCCGTGGCACTCCCATCTGCCAATCAGTATGGGTGAGTGTATTGATGAGCTGTATGTAGCCATGTGAGTTGATGCTGGCCGAATTACCACCGAGACTGCTCCAGTAGTTTAATTCCAGGGTCGTTAGATCGCCAACTGTCTTTTGCAAGACGCAAATTTGATCTGCGGCATCACTTGCCCAATCTTCATTATGTGAAATCAGCTTTCCGCCATTCGTAATGACTGAGGTGCAGTGTTCATCGCGATAGTAGCTGAACTCATCTTCAAGGCTCAGTGTCCAGAGTTCTAAAAAATCTACCTCAGCGCCCTCGGCGTAGCCCTCTATTTCTCGTACATATTGCGGAAAGTAATCTGTAGTGATCGTAAGATACTCTTGAGCGCGTTTTAGCTTCAGCGCCCAGGCGCTATCGCGCACAATGCTTCCCATTCTGGTTTGAAGGGCAGATCGAAAGTGTACCCCAAGCTGAACGCCCAGGTCATGATTGTTGTGTGCGCGGAAGGCATAAAAGTTTACGTGAGATTGCATAAGGACATTATAACACCTATCTATTGAAATCGCGTACCTACAAATTACTCCATCATTCCTTCTGAAACACGCCCCCATCTTCCATGTGCTATACTGCGATACAAACTCGCTTTGATCTTGACAATATGGAGTTAGTAGATGACTACGAGCGAACAGACCCCGCAGGAAGCTCCCGCGTTAAAGACGACGCAGGAGAAGATTGAAGAACTTCACCGTTTGAAAGAAGCTGCGATGCTGGGCGGTGGCCAGAAACGCATCGAGGCACAGCATAAAAAGGGCAAGCTGACGGCACGCGAGCGCATCGACCTGCTGCTCGACCCCGGCACCTTCAATGAACTGGACATGTTTGTCACCCATCGCTCGACTGATTTTGGGCTGGATGAGCAGAAAATACCGGGCGATGGCGTCGTAACCGGCTACGGGCAAATTGATGGCCGCCTGGTCTACGTCTTCTCGCAGGATTTCACGGTCTTTGGCGGCTCGCTTTCAGAGGCGCACGCCGAAAAAATCTGTAAGATTATGGATCACGCCATGAAGAACGGCGCGCCAGTCATCGGCCTGAATGACTCTGGCGGAGCGCGCATTCAGGAGGGTGTGGTGAGCCTGGGAGCCTACGCTGACATTTTCCTGCGCAATACGCTGGCTTCAGGCGTGGTGCCACAGATTTCCGCCATCATGGGGCCATGCGCGGGCGGCGCTGTTTATTCTCCGGCCATCACCGACTTTATTTTCATGGTCGAGCAGACCAGCTACATGTTCGTGACCGGCCCCAACGTCCTCAAGACCGTGACGCACGAAGACGTAACCTTCGAGGAACTGGGCGGCGCGATGGTGCATAACTCTGTTAGCGGTGTAGCGCACTTCTCCTGTCCCAGCGAGCCGGAATGCATCCGCATGATTCGCAAGCTGCTCAGCTACATCCCCTCGAACAACCTGGAAGACCCGCCGCGCATTGTGCCCAAAGATTCGCCCACGCGAGCCGATGAAGAACTGAACAGCATCATTCCCGACAACCCGAACAAGCCCTATGACATGAAAGATGTCATAAAGCACATCGTGGACGATGGCGAGTTTTTCGAGGTGCAGGAATACTACGCCACCAACATCATCGTTGGTTTTGCGCGCCTGGATGGACGCTCGGTCGGCATCGTAGCGCAGCAGCCGGGAGCCTTAGCTGGCGTGCTGGACATCAATTCCTCGGATAAAGCGGCGCGTTTCGTGCGCTTCTGCGACTGCTTCAACATTCCCATCATCACCTTCGTCGATGTGCCGGGCTTCCTGCCGGGAGTGGGCCAGGAACACGGCGGCATCATCCGGCATGGCGCGAAGCTGCTCTATGCCTATTGCGAAGCCACCGTTCCCAAGATCACGGTGATTACGCGCAAAGCCTACGGCGGCGCTTACGACGTCATGAACAGCAAACACGTGCGCGGCGACCTCAACTACGCCTGGCCCACCGCCGAAATCGCCGTCATGGGTGCTGAGGGCGCGGTCAACATCCTCTTCAAAGACGAGATCGAAAGCGCGCCCGACCCCGACAAGCGGCGCAAAGAACTGATCGCCGAATACACCGAGAAGTTCAACAATCCCTACATCGCCGCCGCACGCGGCTACATCGACGAGGTGATCGAACCCCGCTACACCCGCATCAAGCTGATTAACGGCCTGGAAATGCTCAAAAACAAGCGGGATTCGAATCCGCCTAAGAAGCATGGGAATATCCCGTTATAAGATATAATTTATGTGCTGATACAAAGCAGGTTGTAGGGACGTGATTGATCGCGTCCACCTCGCCTGAATCGCGCTGAGAAGCCGGACGCAATGATAAACGTTCAGAATACGAAACCGATAGGTTGTAGGGACGTGATTGATCGCGTCCTGCCTGTGACATGCATCCGATAGGTTGTAGGGACGTGATTGATCGCGTCCTACCTGTGACATGCATCCGATAGGTTGTAGGGACGTGATTGATCGCGTCCTGCCTGTGACATGCATTGACACCAGATGGACGCGATCAATCACGTCCCTACAAAGGAACAACATAATGATTGACAACCAGCGCTGGCTCCAGGACTATGTCCAATTACAATTCCGTATGGAAAAGCTGGTACTGAAGCATACGGAAAGCCGCTTTGTGGACTACTACTATGGGCCGCCGGAATGGAAAAAGGCGGTGGAAAATGAGGCGGAGACGCCCGCGCCTGATCTTGTGCGGGCGACAATGGCCCTGCTCGACTCGCTGCCTGGCCAGGGGTTTGAGGAGCATCGACAGACCTATCTGAGCAAGCAGGTGATTGCGCTGGAAACGGTCTGTCGCAAGCTGGCTGGGGAAAGTTTTCCGCTGGAAGACGAGGTGCAGCGCTGCTTCGATATTCGCCCAACCTGGATACCGGAGACGCGCTTCGAGCAGGCCCACGCGCTCTATGACGAGGCGCTTCCCGGTAAGGGCAGCATCTTTGAACGCTTGCAGGGGCTGAGAAATCGTTACGGTCTGACAAAGGACAAATCGCACCAGCTTGTCGAACTGATGCGTATCGCGATGGACGAGGCAAGGCGGCGCACACGGGCATTGGTAGACCTGCCAGAGGGTGAAAAGGTGAAACTGGACACCGTTCATGATAAAGTCTTTGGCGGCGAAAACTACTATCTCGGCAACTACCATTCGCGTGTCGAGTTGAATACCGATCTGCCCACCAATCTACGCTGGCTGATCGAACTCGTCTGTCACGAGGGTTATCCGGGGCATCACACCGAATTTGTGCTGAAAGAGCAGCATCTCTATCGTGAGCGCGGCTACCTTGAGCAGTCTATCTCGCCCATTATATGCCCACAGAGCGTCATCAGTGAGGGCATCGCTACCTCAGCCTTTAAGATGATCTTTACGCCAGAGGAAGCAGAGCAATGGGCCAGAGTTCACCTCTATCCACTTGCAGGCATCGAACCCGTAGATGTGGATACGGAAAAGCTGCAACGCGCCTCAGAACTGATGAGCGGCATCGATGGCAACGCCCGTTTCATGCTCAGCGATGGCCGCCCCGAAGCCGAGGTGAAACAGTACATCATGAAGTACGCGCTGATACCCGAAGACTATGCCCAGAAAAACATCGACTTCCTGAAAGACCCCTTCCGCGAAGCCTACATCTTCACCTATTTCTATGGTCGGCACCTGATGCGGCCCTGGCTCTCCGGCCCAGACCGGAAAGCCGTCTTCAAGAGATTTTTGACGGAACAGATATGCCCTTCCAATCTAGTGAAAGAAGAAGTGGTGGATGGCTAGCCATGAAAAAGCCCCGCTCGCCTGTCATCCTGAGCGCAGCGAAGGATCTCCGGCCTCGACATACGGATCGGCGGGAACACAGATCCTTCGCTGCGCTCAGGATGACATCTGAAGGGAGGTTTGTAATAGCTAGCCATCCACAACTTCTTCTCTCACTACTTATCCCTCTCCACCAGTTCCAACAACACTCCATTGGCGGCCTTTGGATGAATAAAAATGGCGCGGCCTTCGGCTGCGACGCGGGGTTGTTTGTCGAGAACGGGCGCGCCTTTTTCCTGCATTTCGGCGAGGGCGGCGTCGATGTTGTCTACTTCCAGGCAGATATGGTGCAGGCCTTCGCCGCGCTTTTCGAGGAAGCGGGTCAGGCTGGAATCGGGGGCGGTCGGTTCGATCAGTTCGATTTCGCTGCCGTTGAGGCCGCCCATTGGTAAAAAAGCGATGCGTACCTGTTCGGTCGGCACCTCTTTAATCTCGCTCGGCTCGATGCCCAGGGTATCGCGGTAAAAAGTTAGCGCCTGCTCGATGTTGCGAACGATGATGGCGACGTGATCGATGCGTTTCGGCATGCCTGTCTCTCTCCTTCGTCTAGCTGTCCAGGTAGTTGCGCAGGACATCCTGGATCTCCCGGCAGTATTCGACCGCTTGCAGAAAATGCTCCCCACTTATCGCCAGTTCGCGATGATGGGCCAGCGGGTTGCGCATCTGGCTGAAGAAGGTGGTGCGCGGCTGCCAGTAAATCCAGTCTCTGCCAAAGATGGGCGAGAAAATCTCCCATTCTGCTGAGAAGATTATAGCAAATAGCTCCTGCGGATAGGCAAAATCCAGGTAGTTGCGAAATGGTCGCAGGCCGAAAATCTGCACCTCGCGCTGCCGCACAAACTTCAGACGCCGCCAGTTCTGCAACATCTTCGTGTCGTTCTGCTGTGTGTAAAGCTGTTCAAGGTATTGGAACCACTGCGGGCCGTATTTCTTTTCAAGCGCATCGCTGACCGCATCGCGCAGCAGTTGCTCTGTTTCTCGCCAGAGCATCCACAGGTCAATTTCCTGGGTGGACTCGGCAAATTCCGGCTTGCGCCACTGCTGTAGCTGCTTGAGAATACGATGATAGTAGTCCAGCGCCTGCAGCCGCTCGTCCTCGCGCAGGTTGCCCTCGCGATTATGCGCCAGCAGCACGCGCACCTCGATCAGCAGCCGCGAGCATTTGCGCCAGAAAGCCTCGCTTTCGCCAAAGATATCGCGAAAGGTCGGCCACTCGGCCAGCAGCAGGGCAAACAAATCCTGCGGCGCGGAATAGGCCAGCGGGTTCGCATACGCCTGCCTGCCCCAGGTGCGAATCTCTCGTTGCAGCGATTCGTGGCAGCGATCAAACATGGTTTTCCCGTCTTTTTCGTTCAACTGTGGATGCAGGCGCTTTAAAGACTCGAACCAGTCCGGGCCATACTTCTCCTCCAGCACAGCAGCGAGAGCATGGCGCATCGTCAGCTCGGTTTCACGCCAGAGAGGCCAGAGGCTGCCCTGCGCAACTAGAGGCTGGGTGGGCTGCTCCTCTATCTTCTCTACCTCAATCGTCCAGAAATCAGTAGATAGATCCGACGTAATCTGTTCCTCTTCCTCAAGATCAAATTGCCACGCTACCGGTTCCACCTCGTCTAACCAGGCCTGAAAACGCAGCGAGAAGACCTGGTATTCTTTCGGCGCAGGCGAATAGATCAACCCGTACTTGAGCAGCTTTTCGATCTCAGCCCGTTCGACCGGCAAATTGGTATGAGTAAGGGTTTGCAACAACACGCGCAATGGCTGCGGCTCTTCTGGCGCTCCCGCTATCTCAGTGAAATACGCGAGAAAATCGTCCTCCACACGCTGATACGCCTGATCTACATCCAATGGCTGCGACTCGAACAATTGCTGAGCCAGTAACGCTAAAAGATAGGGATGATTGCCTGTATAAAAGCGCATCCAATCCTCGTACCCTTGAGGAAGCGATAAGCTACTGGCTGAGAGCCGCGAGAAGAACTCCCGCACATCCTCTGCGCTGAACATAGAGACATAATGCTCCTGGAACACTTTGTGCAGGTTAGGGGCGGGACGCGACTGGCTGCTGAGTGAGGCTTGCGTTCTCACCTCAAGTTCTTTTAATGGAATACGAGAAAGGGTGATAAAGACCACACGCCAGCTTGGATTATCAAACAGGCCATGCAGGCGTGTAAAATCCATCGCATCGGCGCGAAAAAGGTTCTCAACGGCATCAAATTCATCGAGAGCGCAGAGGATACGCAACTGGCGGGACTGGTGAACGCGCTGAAAAAAACGTTGTGTCAGGGCGTAGCTTTCGCGGTGCGGCAAACCCTCTTCCAGGGCTTCCTCCGCCACGCGCTCTATAGCGGATGTGGCCCAGCCCAATGCCCTCAGCTTTTCCAAAGCGATCCGCACCAGCCCACTGAACAGGTCAGCAGATTGCGCATACTCGCTCACTCGTATCCATAAGGGCAGAATGGAACGCGCCATCAGTTCTTGCTCGCGCTCGATCAGGGCGGAATAAACCAGGCTGCTTTTGCCGATCTTAGGCAGGCCGACAATCGAGAGGTTCGCGGCATCCTGCGCGCTCAGCAGCCTGTCCTGAATAACCTGCAAGTCGCCTGCGCGGCCAATAAAGGATGAGCCAGAGGCGAGTACACCCGGGCGGGGAAGCGAGTCGGGAAAAGCAGCCATATTCTCGTTCCTTACGCCTGGGCCAGCAGCCACTCTTTGAACAGCCCGACGCGGATGCGATAGCGGCGGTTCTCGACTTCGATCACATCCCGTTCGGCCAGGTCAGCCAGAATAGCTTCGACCGGGGCGCGTGTGCCGGAGACGGCGCTGACGATGCTTTCGCGGTCGCACGAGCCGAGCCGCGTATTGGCGGCAATGGCAACCAGCACCTTTTTCGCGTCCTCTACTGAAATGGCATCGCTCGACTTATCGCCGGAGCTTAGCAGGTTATCGAAGGCATCCTCGTCGAGCCGGTTATCGCCTCGCACCAGTTCGTTTTTGACCTGCTCCACGTCCGCGTCCGTCACCAGCCGGGCATGCTTGCGGTTCATGTATTCGACCAACTGATTACAAATGATCTGAATGTAGAACGGGCTACCGGCGCTCAGATCAAAGATGCGATCAATGGCTTTCTCGCGGAAGCGGCTTTCACCACTCTTGCCGCCAATGCGCAGCGGGTCATCGATCAGGCGGACGGCATCTTGATATTTCAGATAGTTGACGCGCACATCCTGCGAGGTGCCAAATTCATTCGGGAAGCGTTTTTTGAACTTGACCATCACGTCCTGCCCCACCAGCACCGCGCTGAAGTAGTTCCTCTGCAAAAGCGCCTTCCAGATTTTCATGAAATCTTCGGAGATACGCCCCTGAATGATGTATTCGTAGATGTACGAAAACTCGTCAATAAGCAGCACCACGCGCACACCGCGCCAGGCATCAATCCTCGCCACAGCACGTTTGAAGTTATCAAAGATTTCCTCGAAGAGGGAAAGCGGGCTGCCATGCTCAAAGAACTCGCGGCTGTTGGGAAACGCGATGTCCAGCGGCGGGCGTTTTCCGGCATCTACAGCATCTTCTATCGCCCAGCGCAATTTGCGCAGAATCGTCCAGAGCAATTGATGCAGGAATGACGAGCCGGATTGCGCATCCTTCTCGTCCAGCAGCAGGGCGACATTGCCGATATCGAGGATCAACAGGTCGGGGTCGCAAGCCAGTGCCTCCTGCAAGTGATAGAGAATCGAGGTCTTTCCGGCGCGTTTCTGCCCGAAGATCACCACCGACTTACTCTCTGAACGAGTGGCGCGAATGGCGCTGGCGACGTTGGTAATCAGCTCATCGCGCCCGTAAAACATATCGTTGCTTTCTACCGCGCCGCCTTTCGCATATCCGGCATAGGGGTTTTCGATGCGCTCAAACTGCTCCTCTTTATACAGCCGTATCGAAAAGTTTTCGACCGAGGTGCGCTGCATCTCGCCGGAGCGCGTGCGATACTGAGCGTAGACGGGCAGGGAGAACGCCTCCGACTGGCGGGCAAGTTCGGTCACGCGCATGGGAATAGTCAAAATTTTCTGGTCGCCGCCGCGTAAAGAACTGTTGAGCTTCAAAGCCTGGTCGTCGGCCTGGAAGAAGTCTTCGTCCTCCTGCGCCACCAGTTCCAGGGACTCCGCCGGGCTGCAGCCGATCTTGTTCGCCACTACCACCTGCACCTCGATCTTGCCCATCTCAGGCGTGTACGACTCCATGTCCTCGGGCAGGCGCAGGGTGATCTGTGGGACGGAGCGGGCATAGATGCTCTCCAACCGCTCGCTCGTCCTCTCCTTAATGGTCTCGATAATCGGATACAGTTCCTCCACCGCAAGCCTGGTGGGAGCCTCTTCGATCTCGCGCAGCAGCGTCTGGCAATCGGCAATAACCAGCGTGCAGAGCCGCTCCTGCTCTTCAAAGGTGATCTCCTGCGCCTGGTCAACCAGCATTTCGAGCATGCGCCGCACCTGTCGCAGGCGCTGCTGATCCAGGTCAAACAACAGGTGCAGGCCCAGGTCACGCACCCGGTCAAGGCTGGAAATGTAGTTTTCCAGCGAGGCAACCGTCAGCTCCATTTTCGAGATCAGCCCCAGTTCATTCGCGATGGCGCGGGCCTCCTCAAAACGCCTGCGCCGCAGTTCATTCCAGCGCTGCATAAACTCGTCAGCGCGACTCAGCGTACTGATGGGGCCGACATTCTGGCTCTGCAAGTATTGAACTGCCAGGGCGCGTAAGGTCTGCCGGTCGTACAGGCGATTGACGGTGCGCTGGGCAGCGTAGCGGCTGCGCATCAGCAGATAGGTAACCAGGTCAAACAGCCGCTCTCGCTCCACATTCAGCCGGAATACCTCGTCGAGGGTATCGTCAATCGAGGGATTATCGCGAGTCATCTGCACAGAGCCAAGCGTTGAAGAAAGATAGCGTACCAGGGCGTTCACGGCATCCTGTTCATCGCGCTGCGAACCCCCTTCCGAATCTTCCCGGTAGCGCGCTCTCGCTCCATCATACGCGGCCAGCGCCTCGCAGTACCACTCACGCGCCGCGTCGAACGGCCTGTTCTCCAGAAGAGTCGCGTCGCCACGCGAGGCAAAACTGCGGCAGAGGTACTTGTACATCTGGCGGGGATCATCCCAGTCTTCCATCTCGGAAATGATCTTTGCCGCCGACAGGTAATATTCCGAACGCTCGCGTGGATTGCGCGTGCCAAGCTGCGTTGCCAGTTCCTCTAAGCGCCGCACGTCATAGCGTTCAAAGCGCTTCTGCTGCACGCGCTCAGGCCGCACGCCCTGGTACTTCGAGGCGTTCAGGAAGAACTGCGCGAAACTGCTCAAATCGCTGGTAAAGCTGGAAAGCTTCGTCTCCGAGATAATCTCATCGATACGCGAAGATTGACCTTGCCGCGCTCTGGTTATGGCCTCAAGCATTTCCAGCGCCTGCTCATCGGTGGCCGTTTCCAGAATTTCGTTCAAAAGCTGCTCAGCCTCGTCATAGCGATGCTGCTTCACCAGGCATAAAGCTACATTTTTCTTCGCATCACGGCGGTTAAAGCCGAGATTCATCACCTCGCGGAAACGCTGTTCGGCATTAACATAGTCGTTCTGAAGCAGATAGCAGCTTGCGATCTGCGAGAGGATGCGCGCCCTGCGCTCCTTAGTTGTTGCCTGGGCCAGGCTCTTTTCGAGCAGTTCAATCGCAGGCCCATACTCGCCCAGGCGCTGGTAAATATCGCTGAGCAGGTTGTCAACGGTTTGCTGATTGCTGATGCGGTCTCGATATTGATCGAGCAGTTCAATCGCTTCCCTGCCGCGCCCGCTGCGTCCGAGGAGCGAGGCAAGTTCCTTAATCGAGGCTTCCACATTATCCTGCGTGTCGATGGCCTGCTGGAAAAACTGGATGGCTTTCTCGTTGTCCTTTTCAACCAGCACTGCGCGTCGGCCACGCGCATAAGGGTTAGAGCCAATCGGCGCGCCAACCGAGCGGGCTACTTGCGCAAAACGATTCCAGCGCTCGTAGGCTTCCTGCGCGCCTGGATACTCGGGGTCACGGGCAAGCACAGAGCGCACCTGGTTGACAGCTTTTGCGTATTCTCCGGCATCAGCATATTCATAGGCCGTCTCAAAGATGTCCTCAATCTTGCGATAAGGAGCCAGATTCACCGCTACCAGCCCCTTTGGCCCCTGCATAATTTCAAAGGTGACGGCGATATGCTCCGTCGGTTTCAAAACCGGCTCGGTCAGGCTTTCAAGATGTTCAAGCAGGTCTTCATCCAGGATGGCACTGCGATGAAAAAAGTAGTTCATGCCGTTGGGGCCGAACAAAAAGCCAAAGTTACGCCCCGCCTTATAGGTATAGATATGTCCGAGCAACTGTTGTGGCGCGGTCGGCACGACCGGCTTTTTCTCCTCGCTTGCCCCGTTCAGCGACTCCTTCGGCGCGCTTTCCTCAGATGTCTGCATCTCACTCAACAGCCTTTCACGGGCCGCGCGCAACTCCTCGGCGATGCGCTGGTATTCGTGGGGAATTTCGCCAAACCACTTCAGGGCCTCGGGAAGCAATCTGCCCGGCGCTATGCCCCCCATCGCCTTGCGCAGCAAATCCAGCGCCACCGCCTCTTTGTCTGTCTTTTTTAAGAGGTAGAGGCAGGTCTCAAAAATCAGTTGTTCCTCAACTTCCGAAAATGCGCGCTCGGTCGAATGATAAATGTTGCGCAGCGCCCCGGCTGAATTATGCAGCAGGCGCACATAGACATACCACGCATCCATTACATCGGTGATGGCAACACGCGCAAAAGCCCGCTCAAGCGCGTTGCTGGCAACCGTATCGCTGGCATTCTGAAGCGCATAGGCTGCCACATTCAGCCAGTCGCGGGCAGACGACGAAGCAAAGGCCACTTCCTCGGCATGCACCAGTGCCTCTGAAAGGGTATCGGCCAGGTACTGGAAGTAGGCAAGCTGCCGTTTCAGGCTGATGGAGTTCGGCACCTGCTCAACCAGGTCTTTTGTATTGCTCACAATCACCTGAATGCGATTATATTTTCTATCCAGTTCGTTGACGCGCTTCGCGTTATTGAACATGTTTTGTATGCGTCCCCACTCGCTCAATACATCTCTTCTCGTGAGCGAACGCAGTTCCTCGACGGGTTCGCGCAAATCGGGCACACTTACCTCGATCTTCGCATCAGCCGTTTTGCGCTCGATATGCGCCACCAGTTCCTCTAAACGCTTCAGCACCTCAGGGCCGAGCGCGGGAACGCTTTCTATCTGAACGAGAGCAGGGGCATCTACTACAGCATTTCTGATGACCGGGAGATCAGAAACAAGGGGCGCGGTTCCATCTGGAATATCAAGCACATCCACCGCCGCCAGGGAGATGAGCGTGGCCTGGCTTCCCTGGCGTCTAAGCAGCAGATAATCTCCACCGAACTCGACAATTGAACCTGTGATTTCATGTCCATTTCTCAAGATACATTTGACAACCCCGCCAACCGCCTGTTTTTCAAGCTGTTTCTGAAGTATTTGTGCAAAATCATTCGTCATATGTAAGCCTTATGCTCTTTCTAAAATTTTTGATAGAGACAAGATAAGAGTGAAACCTGCGAATAAACGATAGTTAAGAAAGCATATCGTTGCAGGCCTACTGATACTACACAAGAAAAAGCATTTTTGCAATATCAATATGCTCTAATGATAGCACAAACTCAGTAGCTGTGTAAAACTATTTGTAACATTGTGTCAGGTGAAAATCGGTCTGGCGCAAGGTATGGGGAATGGTAGCAAAGAGGCCCACCGCCAGTGAAATGGCATTCGTCAGCGTACCCATTGCTACCTGTGCGCCAATGCGAGTTTCCTCGTCATAGCCAAGCGTTTGAGACAACTGGTCAAATTCGGCCTGTGTCAGCACTTCAAAGCTCAAATCTGGTTTCACAAGCAGGCTGAGGTCGAGGTCAACATAGGTGAGGCGATCCAGTTCGATGATAGGTGGACGAGTGATGGAAGCATAGGTATGGATTAAGGAACGTCCATTATAGAAGGCGCTCAGCGTGTACCAGCGCTCCGGCCAGTACAATTGCAAGCAATTATAGCGCAGGGGGCGTGTTCCGGTTACCCAGTTCATCTGCGTTCCGGCAGGCAGCCAGAGACGCAGGCAATCGCGGGCCATTTCTACGGTCTCTTCATCGCTCAGTTTGACATCGTGTTCTAATCGATACCCACGCCACGAGCCGCGCAAAAAACGGTCATAACTCCGGCTTTCCACTTGATAGTCTGGTTGCATAATCGCTCTCCCTTCCATTCATATCCCATAGTACGAAAATTTGTTTCTATCGTCAAGCACCCAAACGAATAGTCCCACATGATATTACGGGGCTGTTGTACAATAGAGAGGTGATTGTCAAGAAGTTCGGGGAAACAGGACATTGATACGCTGCCCAAATTGTGGAACGGAAAATCCACCTAACGCGAAATTCTGCCTGGAATGCGGCAACCGCCTGGTTATCTGCCCCAATTGCGGGACGGTCAACCTGCCGGTTGCCAAATTCTGCATGGAGTGCGGGACGATGCTGCCAGGCGGACCCGCACAATCTACGCCGCCTCGCGCTATTCAAAACGGCACGCAAATAACGGAGCAGAACAGCGCATATGCAACGCAGGTGCTTTCGCAGGCAGGTTCCGATGGCAACAAAAGCAAGTTAAGTCCGCCCGAAGAGCGGCGCGTCGTCACCATCATGTTCGCCGATATTACCGGCTCGACACCACTGGCCGATAGGCTGGACCCGGAAGACATGCGCGCCATCCTGGCAGGCTATTTTAACCTGATGACGCAGCAAATCCGGCGGCATGGTGGAACAGTAGAGAAGTATATCGGCGACGCGGTAATGGCAGTCTTTGGCCTCCCGATTGCGCACGAAGACGATCCCGATCGCGCCATACGAGCTGCGCTCGACATGCAAACAGCCCTCGCTCAGTTTAATCAGCAGCGCACAGCCCAGGACTCAAATGCCACCCGACTGCAAATGCGTATCGGTATCAATACCGGCGAAGTGGCCGCCCCTGGCGCGCAGTCCAACCGGCAGGATTTTTTGATTACCGGTGACGCGGTGAATGTGGCGGCGCGTTTACAGCAGGCGGCCAGCCCTGATACGATTCTAGTGGGCGAGCGCACCTATCTCGCAACGCGCAACGTCTTTGAGTTTCGCGAACTGGCTCCCTTTCATCTCAAAGGCAAGGTTGATCCAGTGCGCGCCTGGGTGGTGCAGGGCATCAAATGGCGCTCGCCCATCATCATCCAGCATCCACGCGGCATCGAGGGATTGCAGGCTCCCCTGGTCGGGCGCGACCTCGAACTAACGCTTATACACGCGACCTATGCTCGCGTGCAGGCGGAGCAGCGCCCGCATCTCATTACCCTGCTCGGCACTCCTGGCATCGGTAAAACGCGCCTGGTGCATGAATTCATCGAGAAAGAGGAAGAAGCCGTTAAAAGCGCATCCAGCAGCAAGCAGGCGGTATCTCCTCGCGTGCTACATGGACGCTGCCCGCCTTATGGCGAAGGGATCACCTACTGGCCCCTGGTTGAAATCCTGCGCGATCTGCTCCAGGTACGCGAGAACGAAGACCGCGAAGCCTTAGAGAAGCGTTTTTATTCCTTTGTATACGACACGCTCACCGAGGCGAAACTGAGCGAGGAAGCGGCTGAAATTGCGAATGCAATTATTACAAGCATTGGCCGGGGATTGAGCGGGGATAGCAGTGATACCGGTTTTGCCGAACGACGCGAGATACAGCGCAGCGCGCATAGCAAGGGCAACGAGCAGGGAGGCCCCCAGGCCACGCTTTTCCGGGCATGGCGCATCTTCCTTGAGGCTATCTCGCAGCAGGCCCCGCTCATTCTGATTATCGACGACCTGCAATGGGCGGACGAGGCGCTGCTTGATCTGCTGGAATATCTGACCGACCGCATTACACAGGCACCCATTCTTTTCATTTGTCCGGCGCGTCCCGAGTTCCTGGAGCGGCGGCGCGACTGGGGCGGCGGCAGGCGCAATTTCACCACCATCGTCCTTGAGGCGCTGACGGAAGAGGAGACGCGAGAACTGATTTCCGGCCTGCTCGATACCGACGACCTGCCGGACGTGTTCTATCATAGCATTCAGAGCCGCGCCGAGGGCAACCCGTTCTTTGTCGAAGAAATCGTGCGCATGCTCATCGACCAGGGCGTGCTTGAAAAATATGATGGACACTGGCGGCTCAGTATGCAGAACGATACGTTATTAAGTGAACTGGCAAGCCCCGCCACCCCGCCAGATGATACATTACTCGACCGGCATTATGTGCTGCCCCTGCCCCGCCTGCCAGACACCATTCAAGGCGTGCTGGCCGCGCGCGTTGACCTGTTGAGCCAGATAGAAAAGCAGGTGCTGCAATACGCCGCCATCATCGGGCGCACCTTCTGGCTATCAGGTTTACTTGAACTGGCCTCTGATCTCGACGCTACAACGGTTCTCCAGACGCTCGACGCCTTGATCGAGCGCGACTTCATCATGGAGACCGAGCGCGTGGCGCGCATACCGGTTGAACATGATCGCGTATACAGCTTCAAGCATATTTTGATACGCGATGTGGTCTACAACAACATCCCGCGCAATCGCCGCTCGCAGAAACACGCGCAGCTTGCCCTGTGGCTGGAAGAAAAGGTGGGAGAGAATCCTGATGGTTTCTCCGAACTGCTGGCCTACCACTATCGCCAGGCGCTCTTGAACTGGTCGGCCAGCCTGCTCATCAACACGATCAATCCAGATGGGGGGACTTCTAACACTGCTACGCAATCGCTGCGCCTCACACGCCAGGAGTTGATGGCGCGTTCGATCAAGTACCTGAGGCTTGCCGGAGATGAGGCGTATCACAGCTACTACACCATCCGCGCCATTCAAGCCTATACAGATGCCCTCGACCTGTTGCAGGAAAGCAATGCCGACGCGCTTACTATCGCCCACATGCACCAGAAGCTCGCCGATGCTTATGCGCAGCGAGCCAACGCAGACAAGGCCTGGCACGAGTACACAGCAGCCCTTCAACTGATGCAGAAAAGCAAAGAGGTCACTAAGGATGACCTGCTCTGCCTGTATACGCGCCTGGCTGAGCTTTCGACGCGCTGGCTTGGCTGGTTCAATTCGCCACCCGACGCCGAGGAAGTCCATTCTTACATCGAGGCGGGCCTGAAACTTCTAGAGGATCAACCTCGCAGCGGCGATAGGGCCGCCTTCCTCACTTATCAAGGCATGTGGTACATCCGGCAGTCTAAGGGCGATACGCCTGAACAACGAGCGCAGCGAGCCGAGCAGGCTCTGGCAAGCTGCCAGGAAGCCTTACAGATCGCGGAAGAAGTCAACGATACTAACGCTATCTGGCTGACACTTGACGCGCTCGGCTTCATCTACGATCACCTGCGTAAATATAAGGAAGCCCACCAGATTCAGCATCGTCGCCAATCAATGGCTTCGCTCATTACCTGGCGCGAGGAACTGCACGATCTGTATGTCTCGCTCGGCTGGGCACACGAGCGCGTCAGCGATTATCCAACTGCCGCGCAGTGGTTTGGCCGGGCATGGCGCATCGCGCAAACGATGGAAAGCCCCTCGATGCTGATGACAAGTATGCAGGGAAGAATGTACGTCTGGTACGAGTGGAATCGCTGGACAGAGGTGCGCGAGGTGGCCTACAGCATCCTGCAAATCGCCGAGCAATACCAGCAAGATGAACACTGGACGCTCGACGCGCTGGAGACCCTGGCCGACATCGCCTATCGTACCGGCAATACAGAGGAAAGCGATTCGCTTCTGCGCCAGTTCAAACGCCTGGCCGAGCAGCGCCACGTGCCACCCGAACTTTCAACCACCATTCACCTGGCGCGCCGAGATTGGAAGCAAGCATGCGCTAATTTCGAGGAAGTGCTACAAAGACGCGAACCTTTCCCATCGCCAGCCCTTGTAGCTCACCTCGCCGAACTCTACGTGATGACCGGGGAAAGCCTGGAAAAGCAAGAAGCAATGTGCGAACGCGCTGTAACCCTCGGCGAGCAATCCGGCTCCCGCAAATATCACGCCGTCGCCATGCGCGCTCGCGGGCGCATGCACCTGGAACTGCACAACTGGGAACAGGCTGAAAGCGACCTGAAAACCGCGCTGGCGCAATTTGAACTGCTTGACCTACCCTGGGAACAGGGGCAGACGCTCTACTGTCTGGGCCTCTGCTACCGCCGCAAGGCAGATGCCGTTTATGGTGACGACCCGGCCCGGAAGGATGACGCCATCAATCTTGCCCATCACTATTTTGAGCAGGCGCTCGGCTATTTCGAGTCACTGAAAGCGGTGCATGACGCCGATCGCACCCGGCTGGCTCTCGCTCAAGACAAACCCGCTCCGGTTTAACCCGCCGCGTTCACCGTTACCCGCAGGTTGTTCCCGGGCAGCGTTGGGCCTGTAACAACAAAGGTGCCGAACTGGTCGAACAGCACATCTACCGACTGGCCCGGCTGCAAACGGACGCCGGGGTTTTTCAGCACAGCGGGCGCGACCGCGTGCACCGCGCACATCTTCTCCTCTTCGACCCCGAGACACAGCACCTGTGGCGCATTGGTTTGATTGACAAAGTGAATGCTCTCCCCCTCGTTAATCGACACGCTGGTTATAGTAAAACCTTTCGAAGTCAGGTCGATCTCGACAGGCTTATGGGTGTTCAAATACACAGCAACAACTATCGCAAAAGCCACTATAAAAATTAGTGGGGGCAGCACGAAATATAAGAGTACTCTCTTCATTGAAAATCTATCCTTCATTGTTGTTGAGTTTGTCTAATAAAGTTTTACCCATAAAAAACGACCTATCCTGGCATGTCATCCTGAGCGCAGCGAAGGATCTGCGCCGCCCAGCCGAATCGTGCGCCCAGGCCGGAGATCCTTCGCTGCGCTCAGGATGACAGGGAGGGCGTTCTCCAGGACTGGCAATGTAACTCAACGACTCATCTCCCATAAAGAGGTGTTGTGCCAGAGCTGCGTCGAGTCCCACATGCAGCCAAAATCGGGGGGCAATACAGATATATGAAGCTGTGCGAGATTGGCTCCGGCTTCCTGGATACGGCTGCGCATGCTCTCTAAAGCAAGTTTTGGCGTGTTATTAGTACGGCTGAGGTGTGAGAGCCAGAGCCAGCGCACGGCATCGCCACGCCAGCTACGCAGAACCGCTTCAGCCGCCTGGTCGTTGGAAAGATGGCCGGTAGGGCTGAGAATGCGCATTTTGAGCGAATAGGGATAGGGGCCGCGCAGAAGGCGCTGCCGGTCGTGATTCGATTCAAGAATGAGCAGATCAGCCCGAGATATAGCCTCAAGCATGGTTGATGTAATTTCACCTGTATCGATCACAACACAGACGCGACAGCCACCGGCATGAAGCAGGTAGCCAGCAGGGGCGGCGGCATCATGCGAAACGGGAAATGAAGTTACCTCAACATCTCCAATAATCTGCCGCGTACCCAGGGGAAAAACCTGTGAAAGGCTGCGAAACGAGGCCAGCAGCTTCTCGGAAATGGACTCTTCCCCCTCTTCGAGCAATGGCAAAAACCGACCTGACTCCGAGCGAGTGATGCCATTCACAAAAATTTCCTCGATAGCAGCAAGCGTGCGAGGATCAGCAATTACCGACTTCTCATAGCGTCTCGTAAGAGTGGGCAGGCCAAGTATGTGATCGGAGTGTTCGTGCGTCACCAGGATGCCGCTCAACTGGCGCAGGGAAATGCCGATATGTTGCAGTCGCTCCTGTAAAACACGCGTGCTGAAACCGGCGTCAATGAGCAATTTTGTCCTGCCGCCGGGACCGGCTTCGATCAACAACGCATTGCCGCTGCTTCCACTTCCTAATGAGACGACTCGCATAGCATATACCCCTACAGATTCAGCAGTTGCCGGGCATTCTCCCCCAGCACCAGCCGCACAGCTTCTGCATCCAGGCCCGATTGCTGAATATGATCTATGATTCTTCGCTGGCGCAGCAGGCCATAATCGCTGGCAAACAGTATCCGTTCCGCGCCAACCAGCTTTGCCATCGCCGGAAATATCTCCTGACGGTACAGGTAAACCGTAGCAGCAGTATCATACCATACGTTGGCGGTGATGCGCTGTATCTCCGGCATGAGCGTGTAAAAAGGTAATCCCCCACCCCAGTGCGCAGCGATAAAACGAATATCCGGAAAAGCCGTTAGAAAGGCTACAATGTCGGGCAGGGAAACATTACCCTTGCCAGGATAAAGGTGGCCCACCGGCTCGCTGCAATGCGAGAGAACCAGCAGGTGATACTGACGGACGATCTCCATAACGGGCGCGAGCAAAGCAATATCGCTCAGTCGATAGCCCTGTCCATGTGGCATCAATTCGCCAAGCCCGATCAGGCCAGCCTCAGCACAGCGCTCAAGTTCGCGCAGCGCCCTCGCTCCAGCGGTTGGTTGCAAGACAGCCATCCCGAGAATACGACCTGGATAGCGGCGCGTGACATCAATGATGTAGCTGTTGCTCTCTTCGATCAGGCCGGGGTCGCTCCAGCCGAAGGAGAAAGCGACCGAGGCATCTACGCCTGAAAGCTCCATTTCCGCGATTAAATCTTCCGCGCAAACCATCCTGGCGCGCTGGTTCTCATACAGTTCTCGAAACCAGGGATCACGCTGGCAATACTGTTCGCGGTGGCGAATAATTTCAGGAGGAAAAAGATGCGTATGGAAATCAATCAGCATAGCTTATAAACGCTTCCAATTGTAAGAACGCGATTCATCGCATCCCCACAACACCCAAATCATTAAATATTATATTGCCAAAACACAAAAAGGACGCAATCGCTTGCGTCCCCAAACTGTTAAGTATTATTACCTCAATTTTGCCGAGACCAGCCAGCCAGCGATGACGCCGAGGCCGCCCACCAGCCAACAACAAGGCACACAAGCCGTTCGATCATGAGCCCCGCCTGGCTGCACCGGTTACCCGGCGTCCACCTGCGGTCTCGCGACCAGGTCTTCTACCTGGGATCTTGGCTC